>ERZ808278.2-NODE-2-length-469036-cov-31.660464_pt1 | contig 469036 bp, 443 predicted proteins | sample MGYA00521239_ERZ808278 | MGnify/ENA primary metagenome ERZ808278 (study PRJEB31516, sample SAMN03275600) | gut metagenome | biome: mammalia-associated habitat; material: feces | host: Papio cynocephalus | place: Kenya | collected 2012-07-17 ...
GGGCTATGCCCGAAAATGAAATACCACCCGCTATGCGGGTGGATTTTTATTCTGTCCTCAAAAATTCTGAGGATTTTTTCTTTTTGCAGGATAAAAATGCCTTGTTCGTTGCGGTTAATAGATGGAAAGGCGAAGTCTATCTTTCTATACCAACAACAAGGAGGAGCAATATGCCAAGATTGCATCATTATTAGCCGCTGAAACCGAAAGAGCGGCTATGCCGTGTGAAAAACAAAAAAGCACGGCAATCTTGTCTGCGCGATGCGTGCGGACAAGCGGAAAAGAATGGGAGTCTGCATTCGCAAACGGATACGAATGCGGCGAGAATTCTTTGCCGTCGGTAGTCCTGTGGACTACCAAAAGGGGATCCAACGGGAACGGTTGGCACACGACTTTGCCCCGCAAAGTATAGTGTGTTACACCGTAATTTACACCGTAATAACGCAGTGGCTCAAAACAGGAGTTTTGAGTCACCGCTTCGGTGGCAATGTTCGCTCGCCGCGAAACGGGCGAACGCTGACACCGGAGCAAGAGCCGTGGCAACGGCGAGCGTTGTTGCGGTGTTCTTCGTATCCCCCGTATCTATGATTACAACAAACAGGAAAGGAAAAACAATGTACGCAATACTACGATTTCAAAAGAAAACCGGTGGAAAACTGCTGAACACGCAAAAGCATAATGAGCGGCAAAAAGAACGCTACAAATCCAATCCGGACATTGATCGCGAGCGAAGCGATGAGAACATTCATCTAAAAACGCCTCCACCCGGTGGATACAAACGGGCGGTGTTGGAACGCACGGAGAAGGCGGGATGCCGCCTTCGTAAGGACAGCGTAATGATGATCGAAACGCTGATTACTGCTTCGCCGGAGCTGTTTCAGGAGATGTCACGGGAAGAAATGATGGATTTCATGAAAAGAGCATATACCTTTGTTGCCGAGAGAGTCGGAGAGGATAACATTGTATCCGCTGTCATTCATCTCGACGAAAAGACGCCGCATATGCATCTGTGCTTTGTCCCGTTGACAAAGGGTCATCGTCTGTGCGCGAAAGAAATCCTCGGTAACAGGACCCATCTGTCAAAATACTGGCAGGATGGGTTCTTTAAATATATGCACGAGCAGTACCCGCAACTGGAGCGTGGAGAGCCTGCCGCAGAAACCAAACGAAAGCACATTCCGGTTTGGCTATACAAGAAGGGAGAGCATCTTGATCGGATGTATGGACAGGTCAAAGAGATATTGGACAATATCGGGATTCTGAATGCCAAGGGAAAGTCCAAAGAGGCATTGGCACTTCTTCGCCAATGGTCGAAGGAGGGCGAGTATTTTTCCTCCAAGATCAAAGAGGTGACCGGGCATATCGATGGTTTGAATGCGGAAGTGAACAAGTGGCAATCCAAGTACAATTCCGAGCGCCGTATGGTAGAGCAGATGTCGGATTACAACAAGGCAGCCAATTCGACGATTGAAGAACAGGAATATGAGATCGGCCGCCTGATTCGGCAAAACGACCGCTATCGCGAGCTTTTAGACCGCATCCCGGATGAAATATACGAGGAGATTACAAATACACGAAGCAAAAACAGAGACAGAGGAGAAAGATAAATGACGATACCAACAAAAGATAAAAACGAAAATGATTTGAGAATCCTGCTCGGAGAGAATAATTTGCAGGAAAATGAAGCGCAAACGCCGCACGCAATTGCACTTGCCAAACTGCACCCATTCCATGAGCATCCCTACAAGGTGGAGGATAACGATGAAATGGCAGAACTGTGTGAGAGTATCCGCACGCATGGAGTTTTGTCGCCTATTCTTGTTCGACCGACAGAGGACGGGGAATATGAAATTGTTTCCGGTCACAGGCGGGTATTTGCTTGCCGCAGGCTGGGACTTAAAGAGGTCCCTGCTATTGTACAACCGATGACACGAGAGGAAGCAGTGCTGAAGATGGTGGACAGCAATCTGCACCGCGAACGGTTATTGCCGTCTGAGAAAGCGTTTGCCTACAAAATGAAGCTGGATGCGATCAAGCACAGAGGAAAAAGTTTGTCGCAAGTTGCGACAAAGTCAGATTCCGCAGCAGAAGTCGGTGCGGCAATGGGGGAAAGCCGGGATATGGTATTCCGCTATATACGGCTGACAAATCTTGTTCCACCGCTTCTTGATATGGTGGATGAAGGCAAAATAGCATTGATGCCTGCCGAACGGTTATCCTATCTGACCGGGGAAGAACAACTGGCACTTGTGGATATCATGGAAGACCTTGAAGTAACACCGTCCCTGTCGCAAGCCGTCAAGTTAAAAGACCTCAGTGCATCACATCAGCTGGATCCCGATACGATGTATGAGGTCATGGAGAAACCGAAAGCGAACCAAAGAGAAACCGTCAAACTGGATGCTGATAGGCTCCGCCGCTTCTTTCCGGATTATACACCGAAACAGATGGAGGCTGCCATTCTGCGGATGCTGGAGGAAGCGGAAAGAGAACGCCAACGGCAGAAAATACTCCGTAGATCAAGAGACGATGCGAGGTGATGCGATTGACCGTCTGGAAAATACTCAAGTACAAAGCCAAATATTTTTTGAAAGAGATTCTTCTGCTATATGTCTGGTTGCAACATGACCGGAGTGGGGAGTATAAGCCAAGGTCAAGTGTTCCAAAGCACGAGATAGAAGCAATCGTTCATACCTTTTATCCGGCGATTGCGGCTTTCTTTGAATCGGAAGAAGGCAAGCGGGAGTACGAGGAATGGAAGGCAAAACGGGAAGAGCGAAAGGAAAAGAAAACACCTGCCGAACAGTCGGCATAACCAAAGCCCTTGCAGACAGTGGACATTCCACCGCCCGCAAGGGCTTCTTTTATTTCTTTGCATTGAAATTCGGATATTCGATAGAAACAAAAAATCCGAACGCCTCTCCTATTCGGAAAGTGTTCGGATTATTCGTATGTGGTCGGGATGACAGGAGTCGAACCTGCTTGAACTTGCTCCCAAAGCAAGCGGGTAACCGTTACCCTACATCCCGAATATCAGAAGCGAAACTGCTTCCGCCATAATATTATAGCGGAAGCAGTTCTGTTTGTCAATGATTAAATTGCGGAGCCCTTGAGTTTTTTCGTTGTGACAATGCGGTCAACGGCGGTGATATATGCGCCGAGGCGGAGCGATGTTTTATATTTTTCAGCGCACTTCCAGACCGTCTCAAAAGCGGAGACGATAGTTGTTTCAAGGCGTGAATTAACCTCTTCTTCGCTCCAGTAATAATTCTGCAAATTCTGCACCCATTCAAAATACGAGACTATAACACCGCCGGAGTTTGCAAGAATGTCCGGGACGACCGTTATTCCCTTTTCTTCAAGAACGGCGTCAGCTTCGGCTGTTGTCGGACCGTTTGCGCCTTCGACGATTATCTTTGCCTTAACGTCCTTTGCGATTTCTTCCGTTATTGAATTTTCAAGCGCGGCTGGAACAAGTACATCGGCAGGGACCTTCAGCACGCCTTCGCAAGGCAGATGAACTATTCCCTCTTCCTCATAATTTGCCACTTTATTCTTTGCAGATGCTCCTTTGTATGCCGTAAATTTATTCATATCGATTCCCTTTTCGGCGTATATAGACCCTGTGGAATCGGAGATTGCGACTATCGTGCAACCCGCTTCATAAAGCAGTTGTGCGGCAATTCCGCCGACATTTCCCGCTCCCTGAACGGCAACCTTTGTGCCCGCAAGACTTTTGCCGAACTTTTTAAGCGTCTCACGCATAACGAAAAGCACGCCGCGCCCCGTCGATTCATTTCTTCCGAGCGAGCCGCCGAGCTCCGTTGGTTTACCTGTTACAACGCCGGGAAGCGACTTTCCGCCGCTGAGAAGATTGAATGTATCAAGTATCCAGGCCATCGTCTGCGAATTTGTGTTGACGTCCGGCGCGGGTATATCCATATCGGGTCCGATAACCGGAGCGATCGCCTTTGTATAACCCCTTGTGAGACGTTCGAGCTCGCCGACAGAAAGAGCCCTCGGATCGACCGTTATCCCTCCCTTACCGCCGCCATAAGGAATTCCCGCGACGGCACACTTAAGGCTCATCCAGGCTGCAAGCGCAGTAACCTCTCCGAGGTCGGTATCTCTGTGATAACGGATACCGCCTTTATACGGTCCTCTCACGCTTGAATACTGAACACGGTAGCCCTCAAAAACTTTCGTATGACCGTCATCCATTTTGACCGGAACGTGTACAGTTATTGTTCTTTCGGGATAACGCAGAAATGCATAGTCGTCTGCCGTTATTTCCATTTTGCCTGCTGCGCTGTCAAGCACCTTCAGCATATTCTGATAAGGATCGTATTTTGACATAGTTTTCACCTCGGAAACAAATAATAATGCTTTATTATATGCGGTAAAAAACATTTTGTCAATACTTTTTAAGCAAAACGGCGGTTTTTTCAGAAAAATTTAGCTTTTTCCGCAAAATTCCGCTGTTTTTATTCGTTTATTTCGTCATTTTGAAATCATATGTTTTATAATCTCGCCGATGTCGTCCTCATCCATAAAAGGAGCAAATGCTGCGATATCCTCAATCTTGCCGCTGCTTTTCAGCTTTTCTTTTGCGAGCTCTTTTATATCGTCATCATCCATAAACGGTGCAAGCGCCACTATATCCTCAAGTGTTCCGCCGTTCTTCAGCTTTTCTTTTGCAATCTCACCGATATCATCTTCATTCATATAAGGCGCAAGTGCGGCAACGTCTTCAAGCGAGCCGCCGCTTTTCGCCAGCTCCCCGGCGGCTTCACCAAGATCGGATTCATTCATATAAGGAGCAAGTGCGGCAACGTCTTTAAGCGAGCCGCCGTTTTTCGCCAGTTCTCTGACGACTTCACCCACATCGTCTTCATTCATAAAATGCACAAGCACGGCAACGTCTTCAAGCGAGCCGCCGTTCTTCGCCAGCTCTTTGACAACCTTGCCCACATCGTCTTCATCCATATAAGGCGCAAGTGCGGCAATATCTTCAAGCGAGCCGCCGCTTTTCGCCAGCTCCCCGGCGGCTTCACCAAGATCGGATTCATTCATATAAGGAGCAAGTGCGGCAACGTCTTTAAGCGAGCCGCCGTTTTTCGCCAGTTCTCTGACGACTTCACCCACATCGTCTTCATTCATAAAATGCACAAGCACGGCAACGTCTTCAAGCGAGCCGCCGTTCTTCGCCAGCTCTTTGACAACCTTGCCCACATCGTCTTCATCCATATAAGGCGCAAGTGCGGCAACATCTTCAAGCGAGCCACCGTTTTTCGCCAGCCCAACGGCGATTTCGCCCAGGTCGTCTCCATTCATATAAGGTGCAAGTGCGGCAAGCTGAGAAATCGTCATTTTATTCTTATTTTCCTTAATACTCTCCTCTGCCTGCTTGGGCGCCATAAGCGGGACTGTTTCCGTAAGCTCCTCGGGCGTTATATCGGAAGGCTTCTCTCCCGCCGATATTTCTTCAACAATTTCCGCCGCGCGTTTGTTGCAGAGGATGTCGTCAATTGACACCCCGAATATCTCCGAAAGCTCCCCAAGCTTCGAAATATCGGGCATACTCTCGCCGCGTTCCCAGTTTGATACTGCCTGAAAGCTGATTCCCATCATATCGGCAAGCGCCATCTGAGTTATGTTCTTTGATTTTCTCAGCTCCGCTATGCGCTTCCCTATCTTTCTCATATCAAACATTTTTTCGTCCTCCGTTTTGGTTTCTTTCCGTTTTGAAAACAACATTTTGTTTTCCTCCTGCTTTTGTTTTTTCCTTTCGGTCTACGCCCATTTTACGCCAAAACACAGAAAAACAACAGCAAGCAGCGCTTGAAAACGTCGTTTTTTCAAGATTCAATTCCCGCTTGAATTATAACATATCCGATTTTATTTGACAAGTGCCGACACAGGTGATATAATATTAAAAAAATTTCACGGAGGCTGTTATGGAATTTATCAAAAAAGCAAAATGGGGATATATTCTCCTTTCCGTTATTTATATAATCCTCGGAGTAATTCTTCTTATCTACCCTTCGCAGACGATAGATGTAGTCTGCTATATAATCGGCGCGACGGCGATCATCTGCGGAGCCTGCATCATAATCAAATCCTTTTTCCGCGGCGCTGCGTCTCTTATGCCGGCAGCGGGACTCGTTTTCGGAATATTCAGCCTTGTCTGCGGAATAATCCTTATCGCAAATCCGAGCTTTGTAAAGAGCATTTTCCCCGTCATAATCGGCATTGCGATGATTGCGGACAGCGCTTCGAAGCTGGTCACCTCGTTTGAAATAAAGAAAGCGACGGAATACGGCTGGCTCGGAGTTTTTGTGCTCTCCGTCATCGGGTTGGTTTTCGGATTTCTGATTGTTTTCAACGCCGGAGCGGCAGCGGATCTCGTCGTCAGAATAATCGGCGTTTCGCTGATTATCGAGGCAATCGAAAATCTCTGCGCAACGGCTGTTGTTTCCGGCAAGTTCCGTTCGCTGAAAAAATCCTTTGGCAAAAAGACGATCGAGGGCGAATTTATCGAAATAAAAACCGAGCCGACAGATAAGGAAAACGATAAATAAAATTTATTTTTTGATTACAGTTTATTAACATTCATAAGTTATAATTATCTCATATTCTTTCTGTGGAGGCACGTTTTGATTAAAGAAAAGCGTCTTGCAATCGGTATATCGGCGTTCGCCGTTTTGGCGTCCCTGTCGCTTATGATATACAGAGTGATATTTATGAAAAAATATTTCAATCCTTACTCGCTCGAATACGATCTTGCGGCAAAAAAGGATATAAATATTTTCGGATGGGTGCTTTTCGCCTCTGTGATCGCAGTACTTGTCGCGTCATTTTTCCTTCGCGAAAAGGGTCCTGAAAAGCGCGGAGAGACAACGGGAAACCTTTTCTCTGTTTTCTGTTGCGCCCTTTGCGGAGCGTCGTTCATAATTGCCCCCATAATTGCTGTTATGTATTATAAGAGAGACGTTTTTTCTCTCTTTTACCGCGTCATAAAATCAGATAAGACGGCATCCCCTCTTTACGGAGCCGCAATGTTGCTCTGTGTAGTACTTATGCTGTTTGCGGGAGTGTATTTTCTCTTTTCCGCATCGGTTGCGTTAAATAAGAGACGTTCAAAGAACAATATGGCTTTGCTCTTGCCGCTCTGGGGAATATTTTTCGTCTGCGTATCATATTTTGATCCGGATTATATCTATTCGGATTACAACAGGGTTCTCGCAAATATGGCAGCCGTCGCCTGTATGATTCTTATGCTTTTAGAGGCAAGACTTGCGATAAAAAGACCGATGAACATTCTTTATTTCTTTTTCTCGCTGCTGACGGTTATGCTCATCATAGTATACGTTGTGCCGACGCTTATCCTCTATGCCTTCTGGGAGCCCTCGCTGACGGTCATAAACGTGCTTGAAATATGTGAGATTGGGATTGCTTTCTTTGCGCTGTCATCCGCGACGGGTTACATCGCAGAAATTAAATGAAAAAGGACTTAAAAAGACAAAAATTTCGGTTTTTGTTTTTTTATTTGAAATTTTTTCTTGACAAATGAAAAAGTTTGATATATAATCGTTCCATTATTTTTTTAAAAAAGAGGTGCTTTATGAAAATAACTGATTACTACGGTTCGATGGTTTTCGGAGATGCCGCAATGAAAAAATATCTTCCCGAAAATGTATATCTGCGCCTGAAAAAGACCATAACAGACGGCAAAAGTCTCGCTCCGGAAATTGCGGACGACGTTGCCGAAGGAATGAGAAAATGGGCGGAGTCGCTCGGCGCAACGCATTACACGCATTGGTTCCAGCCGATGACAGGCGTAACGGCGGAAAAGCACGACAGCTTCATTTCGTTCGGTCGCGACGGCGGCGTAATTGACGAGTTTTCCGGAAAAGCCCTCATAAAAGGCGAATCTGACGCATCCTCTTTTCCCTCCGGCGGGCTGCGCGCAACTTTTGAAGCGAGAGGCTATACCGCCTGGGACGCAACCTCTTATGCCTTTATAAAGGAAGGAACCCTCTGCATTCCGACAGCCTTCTGCTCTTACGGGGGCGAAGCTCTTGATAAGAAAACTCCCCTTCTCCGCTCTATGGAGCTGATAAACCGTCAGGCGATGAGAATAATGAAGCTCTTCGGAAACGACGGCGTCAAAAAGGTTGTGACAACGGTCGGCGCGGAGCAGGAATATTTTCTCATAGATAAAAAGCTCTTTGATCGTCGCGAGGATCTCGTTTTTACGGGAAGAACACTTTTCGGCGCAAAGCCTCCGAAGGGACAGGAGCTCGATGACCATTACTACGGCTCGATAAAACCTCGTGTCAAGGCATTTATGAGCGAGCTGAATGAGGAGCTCTGGAAGCTCGGCATTCCCGCGAAGACGGAGCACAACGAAGTCGCTCCCTCGCAGCACGAGGTCGCCGTTCTTTATACAACCTCAAACACGGCAACCGATAACAACCAGCTTATGATGGAGATAATGAAAAATGTTGCCGCGCGTCACGGACTGGCGTGCCTGCTGCACGAAAAGCCCTTTGCCGGTGTAAACGGTTCCGGCAAGCATAATAACTGGTCAATGGCGACGGACACCGGCGCAAACCTTCTCGAGCCGGGCGATACTCCCGCCGAAAACGCTCAGTTTCTGCTTTTCCTCGCAGCCGTAATCGCCGCGGTCGATCGCCATCAGGATCTGCTCCGCATTTCCGTCGCATCGGCGGGCAATGACCATCGTCTCGGCGCGGACGAAGCCCCCCCCGCAATCATCTCGATGTTCGTCGGAGAAGAGCTTGAAGAGGTGCTTTCCGCTATCGAAAATGACAGCGTCTCAAGCAAAAAAGAGCGCACTCTTATGCGCATAGGCGTTCACACTCTGCCGAAATTCCCCCGCGACACAACGGACAGGAACCGTACCTCCCCCTTCGCTTTTACGGGGAATAAATTCGAATTCCGCTCGCCGGGGTCAAGCCAGTCGATAGCCGATACGAACACCGTTATAAACACGATCGTTGCCGAAACGCTCGATGAATTCGCAAGCAGGCTTGAAGCGGCAACCGACTTTGACGCAGAGCTTCATTCTCTCATAAGAGACACTATAAAGGAGCATAAGCGCATCATCTTCAACGGCAACAACTATTCTGCGGAATGGGTCAAGGAGGCGGAGGCGCGCGGACTTTACAACCTTCCCTCAACGCCCGAAGCCGTTGAAAGGCTCGTCGCTTCGGAAAACATCTCGCTGTTCACAAAATACGGCGTGCTGACGGAAACCGAAGTCCGCTCGCGCCACGAGATTATCCTTGAAAATTATTGCAAAACAGTCGGCATTGAAGCGCTGACTATGATAGAAATGACAAGAAAGCAGATAATCCCTGCGGTTATTGCGTTTTCGAAGGAGATTGCAGAGTCGCTCAAGCTCAAATCAAGCATCGGCTCCTGCGTAATCGACGTAACGACGGAAACCTCGCTTTGCAAAAAGCTCTCCTCCCTGCTTGCGGGCATCTGCTCCTCCTGCGAAAAGCTGGCGTCCGATATGGCAACAAAGCAGCCCTCTGGAGAGGCAGAAAAAGCTGCGTATTTCCGCGCAGTGATCTGCAAGGATATGACCTCGCTCCGCGCTCTTACGGACGAGGCAGAATCAATAACCTCCTCCGAATACTGGCCTATACCGGACTACGCAAAACTGCTCTTCTCTGTTTGATACAAAACAAAAATCCCGCTCGCGCGGGATTTTTTTATTTACGGGATTTATCTTCTTCCGCAGCCGCAGCCGCCGCCATCGGGTCTTTCGCCCCTGTCTATATCGGAGAGAGCGGGCGGATAAAACTCGTCAACGGGGAATGCCATATGCTTGAACATACTGCACGGATCATCCGTTTCGGGAGAGAGACATTCTTTTTCGGGAACCGTGTATTCCGTGCCGTTCATAAGATACTGCGCGGGTCTTTCGATTCTTATGACAGAGAAGAAACCGAGCGAAACAAGCAGGTATTTTCCTGCGGGATCGGCGCAGAGCCTTCCCTCGAAAACGGCGCGAACCGCTTCTGGCAGGTCGCTGTCGCAGAGGCAGTTGCGGAAGTTCTGGCAACGGCAAGCCTCAACGATCTTCGTGTTAAGTACTATCGGATCGACAACTTCAAGCACAGCCGTCGGGAGGTTGCTCGTTGCATTGCATTCGCTTCCGCCGCCGCAGAAGCCCGAGCTGTCTGCCGCACTCTTGAAAATGCTGACGTTGCCTTCGCTGCCGTAGAGGATGACCTTCTTTTCCGCTATTGCAAGTCCCTCTGCTTCCTGTGAGCGTCCGAGCCCGACACACACCTCGCAAACGAGCTTTACATACATTTTGACATTGACCTGATAAAAGCCTCTGTTGAACGGAACCGGATCGACGCTCATATCCGCGGCGATGACGTGCGCGCTCTTTGTTCTGACATTGCCTCCTCGCTCAACCGCGTCTCTGCCGCAGTCCGTAAGATAAACAACTACGTCTTCAAAGCAGTCTTTGTCTCTGCAGCTGTCAAGGATTCTGTTTGTGTCTATATAAACCGTGTCACGTCCCGCGCAGGGGAGCGACATATTTCTGTTATCAGCCATATTAAATAATATCCTCCAAAATAATTATTCGGGCAGAGGGAACAAGTTTTCCCTCCTGCTATATTTTATGCGACGGAGCAATTTTGGTGATTTCTGTCGCAAAAAAGAAGGGCGGAGGTTTCCTTGCCGAAAAACGTGCGTCCTCCTCGCCGGTGTCGCTTTCCAAACACCTGTTTTTAATTGCGAACGGTTGACAGAGCGGCATTATATGTTGTATAATAAAGAGAATATTATATTGAGGCAGGAACTCTCAAAATGGTACTTTTAAGCGTCAGCGGCGTGACCGTCGAATATGGGACGGACGTCGTATTAAATAATATAAATTTTTCGATAAACGAGGGCGACAGGCTCGGCATTGTCGGCGTAAACGGCGCAGGAAAGAGCACCCTTGCAAAGATAATCGCGGGGACTTTTTCTCCGTCGGCGGGCAGCGTTTATATAGCGAAAGACAAAACAATCTCAATGCTTGCGCAGAATGCAATGCTTGAAAGCGACAATACCGTTCTCTCCGAAATGTCGGACGCTTTTCCCGAAGTCGTTGCGACGGAAAAACGCCTTTCAGAGCTTTCAGAAAATATTGAAAATCACATCGGAGGCGAAGCGGCAATCGAAAAATACGCCCTTCTGACGGAAGAATTCCGCAAAATGGGCGGCTACGAATATCGCTCAAGGATAAAATCGACTCTCGCCCGCTTCGGTTTCGGAGAGGAATTTTTCGATAAAACGATAAACACCCTTTCCGGCGGCGAGAGAACACGTCTTGCCCTTGTCAAGCTCCTGCTCCGCGAGCCGGATCTTCTCATTCTGGACGAGCCGACAAACCATCTCGATATGGATACGCTCGCCTGGCTCGAAGAGCACCTGCGATCGTACAAAAAGACGCTCATTCTTATATCGCACGACAGATATTTTCTCGACCGCGCGGCAAACAAGATACTTGACATCGAACACACAGAAGCAACGATATACCCCGGAAATTACAGCGCCTATGCCGCCCAGAAGGCGGAACAGCGCAAGGCGCTTGCAAAAAAGCACGAACTTCAGCAGAAAGAAATCTCCCGCATTGAGGCGATAATCGAGCAGCAGCGTCGCTGGGGGCAGGAGCGCAACTTCATAACCATAAAAAGCAAGCAAAAGCAGATAGAACATCTGAAAAAGGACAGCGTAGATGCGCCGAAAAAGGATCCGAAGAACATTTCCCTGCGCTTTTCGGAGGCAAGGGAGAGCGGAAACGACGTTCTCTTTGCGGAAAACATTTCAAAGTCGTACGGAGAGAGAAAAATCCTTGACAATATCAGCTTTGAGGTCAAAAAGCGGGACAGGATAATGATCGTCGGACCGAACGGGTGCGGAAAGAGTACCCTCGTGCGTATTCTCGGCGGACTTGACGAGGATTACGACGGAATTCTCCGTTTCGGATACAACGTCATCCCCGGATATTACGATCAGGAGCAGCAGACGCTCGACAACGACAGCACAGTCCTTGAGGAGGTCTGCCGTGCGCACGACAAGCTGACAATGCCGCAGGTTCGCTCCGCGCTTGCGTCCTTCCTCTTCTTTGCGGAGGATATGGACAAAAAGGTCGCCGTGCTTTCCGGCGGCGAGAGAGCAAGACTTATGCTCTGCAAAATGATACTTTCGCAGATAAATCTCCTTATTCTGGACGAGCCGACAAACCATCTGGACATCGGCTCGCGCGAGGCTCTGGAAGATGCGCTTATGCAGTTTTCCGGAACGATAATCGCCGTTTCTCACGACAGATACTTCGTCCGCAAGCTGTCGTCAAAGATATTCGATATGACGGGCGGACTGCGCATCTTCATCGGAAATTACGATGAATACTGCGAGAAAAAAGAGAAGGAAAAGGAGACGGAGAAGGCAGTCGACGCCGCAGGCGAAAAGCCGATCGCGGAAAGCAAACAGAGCTATCTCGACGCAAAGAAAACCGCCTCCGACATAAGAAAAAACAAGTCAAAGATCGAACGTTGCGAAGCGGAAATCGAAAAACTCGAAGAAGAAAAATCGCACCTTGAAAAGGAGGCGGAGGGCGAAGCCTCCGGAAACTACGTCCGCCTTTCCGAGATTTATGCGAGAACGGACGAGATAGACAAGCTCCTCGACTCGCTCTATGACGACATCGATTCGGCGGAAAAGGCGCTTGCCGAGCTGGGAGGAACCGTATGACGACAGAAAAAAGGGTTTTCATAGTCGGCGGCGGAGCCGCAGGGCTGATGGCGTCCTGCAGGGCGGCTGAGCTCGGCGCGAAAGTCACCCTCTTTGAAAGAAACGACCTGCTCGGAATGAAGCTCGGAATAACGGGAAAAGGCAGGTGCAACCTGACAAATTCCTGCTCACCCGAAGAGTTTATCCGAAACGTCACACAGAACGGAAAATTTCTCTTTTCGGCGATTCACCGTTTCACCCCGCAGGACACAATCGACTATTTCGAAGCTCTCGGCGTGCCGCTGAAGGTTGAAAGGGGCAACCGTGTTTTCCCCGTTTCGGACAAGGCGACAGACATCGTTCTCGCGCTGAAAAAGCACGTGCTCGATCTCGGTTGCAGAATTGTTCACGAGCGGGTTAAACGCCTTGAAAGTACGGACGGAAGCATAACCGCACTCGTCACCGAAAAGCACAGATATACGGATTTTGACAGCATAATTTTATGCACGGGCGGCGTTTCGTACCCCGTAACGGGCTCAACCGGAGACGGGCTTGAAATGGCAAAGTCTCTCGGGCACACGGTAACGGAGCTCATCCCTTCCCTCGTCGGGCTGACCTGCGCGGGCGACTTATGTATGCGTATGCAGGGACTGACGCTGAAAAATATTGCGATAAAAGTAGTTGATAAGGAAAAGGGCTCGGTTATCTACGAGGACTTCGGCGAGCTGCTCTTTACGCACTTCGGCGTAAGCGGACCCGTAATCTTGTCTGCCTCCGCACATATGCGACCGATGACAAGCGGAAAATATGAAGTGATAATCGACGAAAAGCCCGCTCTGGACGAGGAAACGCTTGACAAGCGTCTGCTCTCCGAATTCGATAAGAACAAAAACAAGCACTTTTCGTCCGTTCTGGGATCTCTCCTCCCCTCAAAAATGATAATTCCGTTCTGCGACATCTGCGGCGTGCGCGGGGACAGAACGGCAAACTCGATAACAAAGGCGGAGCGGAAGAACATAGTCGCTTCTCTCAAAGCGATAAAACTGACGGTCACAGGCTTCCGCCCGATAAGCGAAGCGATCGTCACGGGCGGCGGCGTTTCCGTTTCAGAAATATCCCCGCAGACGATGAAATCAAAACTGATAAAAAATCTGTATTTCGCCGGAGAAATGATCGATGTTGACGCATACACCGGCGGCTTCAACCTGCAATCGGCGTTCGCAACCGCTGTCGCGGCGGCAACGGACGCAGCTAAAATATAAAAAGGAAGTAAATCATTATGGTAAACATAGCAATCGACGGGCCCTCCGGCTCCGGAAAAAGCACTCTTGCAAAAGCGCTTGCAAAAAAATTCGGCTTCAGCTACGTAGACACCGGCGCAATGTACAGAACCATCGGGCTGTACATCCTTCGCACAGGCACCGACCCGCACGACGAGGAGGCTGTCAAGGCTCGCCTTTCGGAAATAAAAATGGACATTGAATTTTCCGGCGGCGTTCAGCATATGTTCCTCTGCGGGGAGGATGTAACAGGACTCATCCGCACGAGCGAAGTCGCGGATTACGCCTCCGCGACCTCAAAAATGGGCGCGGTCAGAGCGTTTCTTCTCGATGTTCAGCGCGATATGGCAAAGAAAAACAACGTCATTATGGACGGGCGCGACATCGGCACGGTCATCCTTCCCGATGCGGATGTCAAATTCTTTATGACGGCGTCCGACGACGCAAGAGCCGTCCGCAGACAGGCAGAGCTTGAAGAAAAGGGCGAAAAGATGACCGTTGAAGAGGTTAAAAAGGCGCTCTCCGCAAGAGACGAACAGGACAGAACGAGAGACATCGCCCCTGCAATTCCCGCAGAGGACGCAATAATGCTTGATAACTCCGGCAGCTTTGAGAACACGCTGAACCGTGCCATAGAAATAATAGAAAGCAGAATAAAATAAAATGAACGTTTTCTTCAAAATAGCGGACTTTTTCCTCTTTCCGATTGTGCGACTGCTGTTCGGCGCAAGGCAGAAGGGCAAGGAAAACATCCCGAAAGAGGGTCCGGTTATTATAGCGGCGAACCACCTGCACGCCTTCGATATGTTCTTTATTTCAACGTTTTCAAAACGTTCGATAAGGTTTCTCGCAAAGGCGGAGCTTTTCAGAAATCCCTTCGGCAGATTCATTTTCCGCGGCGCGGGAGCTATCCCGATAAACAGAAAAGCCGCCGGAATCGAATCGGTAAACGAGGTCATTTCGTCGCTTGAAAAGGGAGAGCCTGTCGGCATTTTCCCGCAGGGGACGAGAATTCCCGGAAAAGATCCCGCCGAGACAAAAATAAAGAGCGGCATCGGGCTCATCGCCTATCATTCAAAGGCGACTGTTCTTCCCGTTTTCATCGGCGCGAAGGGAATGAAAGTCCGTCCGTTCAGAAAAACGGAGGTTCGCTTCGGCAAACCGATCGCCTTTGACGAGCTCGGCTTTGAAAACGGCGGAGCGGAGGAATACAGACGCGCAAGCGAGCTTATCTTCGACAGAATATGCGAGCTCGGAGCAGACATATCGAAAACAGCGGAGGAAAAGCAATGAGTGTTATACTCGCAAAGCATTCAGGCTTTTGCTTCGGCGTAAAGCGTGCGACGGAGACAGCCGAGTCCCTCGCCGGCACGGGCGGGAAAATATACACCCTCGGCCACCTCATTCACAACAGAAAATATACAGAATATCTCGAAAAAAAGGGTGTGCGCTCCATAGACGAAGACGAGCTTTCGCGGCTTCTCTCTTCCCCGCCGGCGAATGCAACGGTCATCATCCGTGCACACGGAATCTCCCGCAGTCTTATGCAGACGCTCCGCGACGCCGAAAATTGCGACGGAACGCTGCGCATCTGCGACTGCACCTGCCCCTTCGTTTCGAAAATCCATAAGATAATGGACAAGAACACCTCGGGCGAGACCTTTGCCATCATCTTCGGCGATAAGAACCACCCGGAGGTCAGGGGAATAGTCAGCTATGTCCACGGAGATTATGCCGTAATATCCGGAAGTGCAGAGCTTGAAAGCGCCTTGAATGGAATTTCGAGGGATAAATTGGCAAAGAAGCGAATAATTGTTGCAAGCCAGACGACTCTGAACCATTTTGACTACGAAAAAAGTAAAAAAATTATTCAAAAACTATATACAAACGCTTTATTTTTTGATACAATATGTTGTGTTACGGAAGAAAGACAGCTTGAAACGGAAAGGCTGGCGCAAGGCTGCGACGTTATGCTCGTCGTCGGAGACAGCGAGAGCGCAAACTCACGCAAGCTCTTCGAGATTGCAAAGCGAAACTGCAAGCGCACGTTTTTCATCGAAAGCGCGTCCGAAATTCCCGATAACATAAAAAAGATGCACTGCAAAGCAGGCATCGCAGCCGGAGCTTCAACTCCGGGCTACATAATCGAGGAGGTACAAACAATTATGAGCGAACATGAAAATTTCGCGGAGCTTCTTGACGAATCGTTCAAAAATATCAGTACAGGAGATACCGTCGTGGGATACGTCATGTCCGTTTCCGGCACCGAAGTCCGTGTTGACATCGGCTCGAAATGCACAGGCGTGCTCACGCTTGACAACGTCACAGACGATCCTCAGGCTAAGCTCGAAAATCTTTTTAAGGTAGGAGATAAGATAGAGGCTGTTGCATACAGAGTCAGCGACATCGACGGCATTGCTTACCTCTCCACCAAGAAGATTACCGCCGCAAATGACTGGAAACGTGTACAGGATGCTTTTGAGAACGGAACGGTTCTTGAAGGTAAGGTTACGGAAGCGGTCAAGGGCGGCGTAGTTATCCGCGCTCTTTCCCAGCGTATATTCATCCCCGCATCGCAGACGGGCGTTCCGCGTGACGGCGACCTTTCGACACTCGTCGGAACAACACAGAAATTCAAGATAATCGACCTCGACGCTTCCCGCCGCAGAGTTCTCGGCTCGATCCGCGTTGTCGCAAGAGAAGAACGCAAGGCTCGCGAGGACGCTTTCTGGAACGAGATCGAAGTCGGCAAGCACTACACGGGCACAGTCAAGAGTATGACTTCATACGGAGTATTCGTTGACCTTGGCGGAGTGGACGGAATGGTTCACAGCTCCGAGCTTACCTGGCTCCATATCTCAAACCCGAAGGATGTTGTTTCTGTCGGCGATACTCTTGACGTATTCGTCAAGAGCTTCGACCGCGAAAAGGGCAGAATTTCCCTCGGTCACAAGACAGAGGAAACAAACCCCTGGACACTCTTCAGAGCAGAGCACAATGTAGGCGATGTCGTATCCGTAAAGGTTGCGTCTCTTATGCCCTTCGGAGCGTTTGCTCAGATCATTCCAGGCGTTGACGGACTTATCCACATCTCCCAGATAGCAGACAAGAAGCTCACTCACCCTTCCGATGTTCTCGAAAAGGGACAGGTCGTTGATGCAAAGATCACAGAAATCGACGATGAGAAGCACAAAGTCAGCCTTTCTGTCCGCGCTCTTCTTGCTAAAGAAGAACCCACAGAGGAAGCTACGGAAGAAGTAGCCGAAACAACAGACGCAGAATAATCAGAATAAGACCAAAATCCCAAGCTCCGGCTTGGGATTTTTTCTTTGCTCTATTTTTTAACGGAATGTTAAGAAATCATTGACAAATCACATATCGTATGATATAATATCAGCTGTACATTCGTACAAAAACTCGCTGAGGTGAACAATGAATACTCAAAGAGAAAATTCACGCGATAAAATTCTCGATGCCGCATTCAGGCTGCTCTCAAAAAAGGGCTATGCGAACGTTTCCATGCGCGATATAGCGGCGGAGGCGCAGGTTGCCCTCGGACTTCTGACGTATCATTTCCGCACAAAGGAAAACCTTTTCACGGCGCTTGCCTCAAAGCTCGTCTCAACCTGCTTTGATGATGTCGTCCGCGAAATGGAGCGCGGCAAGGACGAAGAAGAAAGAATGCATCTTCTCTCCGAATATTTCAAAAAAATTCTCGTAGAACGTCCGGATGTTATGAAGATCTTCCTTGATTTCTCCATTCAGGCGATGTGGAACAGGTCGTTTAGGTTTCAGGTCACATATCTTTTCAATAAGCTCGCAGAGCTCATCCGTGACGACGTTCTCTCAAAGAAGCCCTCGGAGGACAGCCCCGTTCTCGGGAAATACGGCGCAGAGGCTGTATCAAAAGTCATCCTCGGCTCGCTTTACGGAACGGCATTTCAGGTACTTCTTGCGGGAAAGAGCCAGAATGAGCTTGACGAGATTTTCGGTCTCGGAAACACGCTTATCGAAATTTGCAGTAAATAAGAGGTCAGCATAATGGCAAAAGATAAAAAGAAAAAAGAAAAAGCGGCAACCGTCTCGGAGCCGAAGGAAAAGGTCAAAAAGGCGAAGAAAAAACGCGGCGACCGCAGAGACGGCAGGCTCGTCCGCGAAGCGGATTCGATGCATAAATTCGCAGGCTTTCTCCTGCCGAACAGGTGCGATAACGAGGCTGTTATGAGCGAGCTTATCGATATGACAGCCGTTGAAGAGTTCGTCAAAATGAAGAATTCTGACTCGCCGGACTTTAAATACACAATGTTTCACGTCATCTGCGCGGCTGTTGCAAAGGTGCTTTACGACCGCCCGAAGATGAACTATTTCTATGCGGGAAACAGGCTCTATGAGCGCAACGAAATCTCGTTTTCATTCGTTGTAAAGAGACAGTTCGTCGACTCGTCAAGCGAGGCGCTCGCAATAATAAAGCTGGATAAGGAGAGCGACACTTCCCCGCTCGAGCAGATATACGGCAAGGTCAAAAAGTTCGTCACGCACGTCCGTAGCGAAAACAAGACAGACGGGACGACAGATATTATTTCGGTTCTCGTCAAGTCTCCGCGCCCGATTATGAAATTCATAATCAGTGTGCTCAATTTCCTTGAAAACCGCGACTGGCTCCCGCGCGACCTTGTCGAATTCGACCCGTATCATTCAAGCGTTTTCATATCGAATACGGGAAGCATAAAGCTTTCTGCACAGTATCATCACCTGACAAACTGGGGAACGAATTCGTTCTTCATTCTCGTCGGCGAGAAGCACCTGCATCCGTTTTATGATGAAAACGGCAATGTCACAATGAAAAATGCGCTCGAGCTGGGGCTGACAATCGACGAACGCATCGCAGACGGCGTATATTTTGCAAAAAGTATAAAGCTGCTCCGCAAGCTCCTTCAGAATCCGGAGTTGCTTGAGCTGCCGCTGCAAACGGAAATAGAATTTGAATAATAAATCGGAGGAAAATAAAATGCAACCGAAAACACCCTGGATCTCTCATTACGGCGACGTACCGTTCCATCTCGAATACCCGAAGGACTCAATGAGCGGAGTTGTTTTGGCAACAGCAGAAAAATATCCGACTCTCCCCGCTCTCTCGTATATGGGAAGAATAATTCCTTATTCTCTCCTCGAAAAGAACATAAAAATCACAGCAAGGGCATTTGCTTCGATCGGCATAAAGGAAGGCGACAAGGTCACCGTCTGCCTGCCGAACGTTCCGCAGGCTATCTATTGCCTCTACGCTCTGAACTACATCGGCGCAATTGCAAGTATGATTCATCCTCTCTCGGCAGAGAGCGAGATTGAATTCTATCTCCGCACAGCAGGCTCGAAATGCGCCATAACACTTGACCAGTTCTATCCCAAGTTTGAAGAGGTTATGAAAAAATATCCTCTTGAAAAGTTGATAATCGCAAGCGCGGGAAGCGAGCTCGGCGCCGTCAAAAAGGTTGCCTTTTCGCTTATGAATCTCGGCAAAACGCCAAAGCTCCCGAAAAACGACACAGTTATGAAATGGAACGAATTTTTTGCCCTCGGCAAGAAGTTCAAGGGAGACGAGCCGAAGATTGAAAAATGCGATAAGGACGTTGCCGTTATTCTCTTTTCCGGCGGTACAACGGGAACAACAAAGGGCATTATGCTCTCAAACCTCAATTTCAATGCGCTTGCTCTCCAGACAGCGGCAATGTCGCACTATGATATTCACGCAATGAAAATGCTCGCCGCGATGCCCGTTTTCCACGGGTTCGGTCTCGGCGTGTGCATACACACAATGATGGTTGCCGGCGGACTTTCAATCCTCGTTCCCCGCTTCAACGTCAAAGCTTATGCAAATCTCATAAAGACTGAAAAGCCGAATTTCATCGCCGGCGTACCCACGCTCTTTGAAGCTATCACAAGAAACCCGTATCTCGACGGTGTGTCTCTCGACTTTCTCCGCGGCGTCTTCTCCGGCGGCGACTCGCTTTCAGTTGAGCTCAAAAAGAAATTCGATAAATTCCTCGATGACCACGGCTCCCCCGTTCACGTCCGCGAGGGCTACGGAACAACAGAATGTGTCACGGCAAGCTGTCTCACCCCGTATTGCGAGGAGCGCGAAGCCAGCATAGGACTTCCCTATCCCGATACGTATTATCAGATATGTGCCGTCGGCACCTGCGACGAAGTTCCTTACGGCGAGGACGGTGAAATATGCCTCTGCGGTCCCTCTGTAATGGTCGGATATATGAATAACGAGGCAGAGACGGCAAACACCCTCCGCACACACGCGGACGGAAATGTCTGGCTGCACACGGGCGACCTCGGAAAAATGGATGAGGACGGCTTCATCTATTTCAAGCAACGCATAAAGAGAATGATAATCACAAGCGGATATAACGTTTATCCCTCGCAGATTGAAAACATTCTCGACGCTCACCCGAAGGTTCAGATGAGCTGCGTCATCGGCGTAAAAGATCCTTACAAAATGCAGAAGGTGAAAGCGTTTATCGTTCTCAAGGACGGCATAAAGCCCTCCGAGGATATTCGTCAGGAACTGCACGAATACTGCAAGAAGAATGTTGCAAAATACGCCCTTCCATATCAGATCGAATTCCGCGAGGAGCTTCCGAAAACACTTGTCGGCAAGGTTGCATATACCGTTCTCGAAAAAGAAGCGGAAGAAAACAAGTAAACAAAAAGAGCAAAAGCCGATCGGCTTTTGCTCTTTAATTTTTCGCATTTGTATTGCAGAAACGCAGGCAGCCCGTTATAATATAATCAGAAGTTTTTAATGGAGGACCCGAAAATGACGGAGAGAGAAAAATTCGCGCAATATAACGGCATACTTTTCAAAAAGCTCAGCGTTTTTATAAATCACGAAGCCGATTTTATCCGCCCGGAATTTATAGAGAGCCTCTGCCGCAACTGTGACGTTTCAAAGGAAGAAGCCTATTGCTTCACCCTCGCAGCGGCAATCGATCTTGATACAGAGAACAGTCCGCGAGATGCCGAAATTTTTGAAGAATACTTTCCCCGTATGGTTCACCTTCTGAGCACATCGGACTATACTGTCGATCCGTATTTCAGAAACATAAAAATCCCCGATAAAAAGCTCGGAAAATGGGAGCTTTGCCATAAAAAATACGCCCCTTATCAGGCGTTCGTCTTTGACGACCCTCTCGTCCTGCGCGACGGAAGAATCATTCCCCGGATAGGCTTTTTTGATGAAGAATTTGAATATCCCGCCGTGCTTGAAGGCGGAACGGAATGGATGCTGATAACTCCGAACGAGATAAACACAATGCGCGCGCCGATCGAAAGGGCACACGGAAACGTCCTGACGTACGGACTCGGACTTGGATATTTTGCGTATATGGCGGCGGAAAAGGAGAATGTTGCGTCGGTTACGGTCGTCGAGCGGGACGATAGCGTCATTTCCCTTTTTGAAGAAGTCGTTCTGCCGCAGATTTCTCGGTCGGATAAGATAAATATAGTCCGCGCCGACGCTTTTGAGTTTGCGGAGAGTCTGAATGAAAGCTCCGGATATGATTTCGTCTTTGCCGACATCTGGCACGATCCAATCGATGGCGTTCCCGCTTATAAACGGCTTAAAAAAGCAGAAAAACGTCTCCCCGACGCCGAATTTGCTTATTGGATAGAAAAAACGCTTAAAATCTATATTTGATTTTCCCATAACGAAAAACCGCCCGAGGGCGGTTTTTCTATAATGTATTCGTTTTTTGAAGTCAGCTGACAATTGCAGCCATCTGCGAAACAGCTGCACGCATCTGCGAAATATAAAAGCCGAGAAACTGTCTGACATCGACAAAAGCCATACCGAGCTGCAGACTTATAGCATTTATATACAAATCAAGATAAGCCATAGGCCCGTTCAAGCTCGCCCTCTCCGGGAGAGCCGCCTTGTTTATCTTCTCTTCAATAGCGGATTTTATTGACACGATTTCATTAAAAGCCACAGCAACATCGCCTTCGCCCAGCACCGCAATCTTCTCATCAAGCACAGTCAACAGCTCCCGAACAGTCTTTTCCGAATAATCAATGCCGGTTTCCCCTGCCGATGTCGTTTGCCCGTTCTCGAAACCATTGATTTCTTTTGCCATTCGATTTGCCGCCCTTTCTTAAATAAAGTACCCAATAAAGTCTACCCGCCGGAGCGGCAACTTGCCGCTGGTGGACCTGGAGGGGTTCGAACCCTTGACCTCTGCGTTGCGAACGCAGCGCTCTCCCAGCTGAGCTACAGGCCCATACAAACCGCAAAAAAATTATAGCATCGGAGCCGAATATTGTCAAGTGTTTTTCAGACCTTGGCGCATTGAAAATTCTCATTGAAGCCGAAAGCATAAAAAGGTTGCGCGGAAAAGCAAAAAATTATAAAAAGTATCAAACCGAAAGCAACTTTCAGACACTATATATATGAAAAGCAACTGCCGGGCGCGATCTCAATTAACACTCGATAAGATTAAAACTACCAGTTGATTGACTTTCGGGCTCACAAAAGATATAATGTTGGCAAGAGAAAAAATCGGAGGGACAAATGAATTACAAAACAACAAACAAATACTTTACTCAGGGAAACACGCTTATGTATATAGGCATCGGAATTGCCGCAGTAGGGCTGTTTTTTGCGATCTTCTGGTGGTGGATATTCGGCGCGGGGATAATCGCCATCGGGGCTGCCTGCATCTTCATACACAGAGAGGGTCTGGTCAAAGGAGAGGAGGTCGATTCCGAGGTCGAAAAGACAGCAAAGGAATTTGAAGAAAAAATCGTCGCCGCATACAATATAACCCGCGCAAGTGATACCGTCATAACGTTTACAGACTACGTTTTCGAAGGCGAAAACGCCCTTTCTATGCGCAAGGGCACAGACGGAAAGTTCCGCCCGAAGAACGCAATGACGACTTGTATGTTTATGAGCGGAAGGAAGCTCGTCGTTGAGAAGAAGGCATTTTCGATAGTTGAAGAAAAAGAATCCGAAGGCTCCTCCGTATTCGAATTTTCAGATATTGCTCCGCTTGCGATAGAAGACAAGGCGCTTGAAGAAAACGGCGGAGTTCTTGTCAAGTATCATACGCTTGAAATAAAAGACAGGAGCGGAAACACCCTCCTCCATACTCCGATCCCGCAAAGCTCAATAGTTTATGACCGCATCTCCGATATAAACCGCGAGATCAGGTCGGCGCATAGGTCGGAAAAATAAAAATAAAACGAGAAAGCAACCGCAAGGTTGCTTCTTTTTTTCAGATTATTTTTTCAGAATTCCAAAAGCGTTTTTGTCTCCTCCGATGTAAAGCCCTATCTCTCCGTCCGGATCGACTCTTTCGCCGTTTTGTAGCACAGCCTTCAGCCAGTAACGATCTATGCAAAGCTCAAATTCGGCATTTTCTCCCGCCGCAAGCGTCACCGCCTTAACAGCGCAAAGCTGACAATTCGGAGTATACGTTCTGCTGTCTGTAAAGCGTGCGTAAACCTGCACTTTTTCCGTCCCGTCGCGTTTTCCGGCATTTTTTATTTTGAGCCTAACCGAAATTTCCCTGTCATTCTCCGAAGCAATCTCGGTTGTCTCATATACAAACTCGGTATATGAAAGCCCGTAACCAAACGGATAAAGCGGCTCGGAAGTCAGGTATCTATACGTTCTCCCCTTCATCGAATAATCCGAAAAGTCCGGAAGAACATCGTCTCCCTTGTATATTGTTATCGGCAATTTCCCACAAGGATTTGCTTTTCCGGAGAGTATTCTTGCAATCGCCAACCCGCCGACAGCGCCCGGATACCAGCCGTAAAGAATTGCCTTTGCGTGCTTTCTGACTTTTTCTCCGACATCGATCGACCCTCCGCAGAGAAGCACAACGACAACATTTTCGCATACGTCGCAAACGGCATCCGCCAGCTTCTGCTGAGGTTTCGGCAAGCGGAGCGACTTCCTGTCTCCTCTGTCAAGGTAATCCCCTGTGGCGCCGGGTATTTCCTCCCCCTCGACAGAGCAATCGAGGCCCAGACAAAGCACGGTTACATCCGCGCTTTCCGCGGCGGCGATACCGTCGCTGTACATATTCGAAAAGCCGTTCCAGTCGCAGAGTTTTTCGGAAATGAGCCTGCAGCCGCGTTCAACCTTTATATCCGCATCGGGAAATTCTCTCCTGATCCCGTCTGCAACCGTTATATATTCCGAGGCATAGCCGTTGTAACTGCCCTCAAGCGCCGAAACCGACATAGAATTCGGCCCGACAACGGCTATTTTCTTTACGTTTTTATCAAGCGGTAAAAAGCGGTCCTTATTCTCAACAAGAACGATGCTCTCCTCCGCCGTCCTGAGGTTCAGCGCCTTGTGAGCCTTGCAGTCAAGCAGGTCATACGGCAGATCGCTCCAAGGATGAGGCGTTTCGAATTCGCCGAGAAGATAGCGGATTGTAAAAAGTCGCTCTGCCGCCAGGGTTATATCATCTTCTGTTATAAAGTCCTCCTCGTATGCGTCGATAAGCGCAGAATACACGTCTCCGCAATTCAGGTCACACCCCGCCTTGAGTGCCATAGCTGCCGCCTCCGCAGACGTGCCGGCGCATTTATGCCCGGTAATCATATCTTTCAGAGCACCGCAGTCGGAGGTGACATAGCCGTTAAAATGCCATTTATTGCGCAGTATATCTGTAAGCAAAGTATGGCTTGCGCAGCACGGCTCTCCGTTCAATCTGTTATATGCACCCATAACGCCCAGAACCCCGCTCCTGACCGTCCTTTCGAAAGCGGGGAGGTACGTCTCCCAAAGATCGTGCTCGCTTACTTCGGCGTTGAACCCGTGGCGAAGCCCTTCGGGGCCCGAATGCGCTGCGAAATGCTTTGAGCAAGCTATCGCTTTGAGAAATTCCCCGTTTCCTTGCAGTCCTTTGATGTATTCGGATGCAAGGGTTGCCGTCAGAAACGGATCCTCACCCATAGTTTCCTGTCCTCTGCCCCACCTCGGATCCCGGAATATGTTGATATTCGGCGCCCAGAAGGTAAGACCCTTATATATATCATAATCTCCGCGCTTTTCGTGCTGATTGAATTTGACTCTCGCCTCTGTTGATATAACGTCTGCGACCTCAAATATAAGTTCCGGATCAAACGTTGCCGCAAGACCTATCGAATGGGGAAAAACGGTCGCCGTACCGCATCTTGCAACACCGTGCGAGCTTTCGTTCCACCAGTTGTATTCGTGAATTCCGAGCCTCTCTATCGCAGGAGAGTTATATAAAAGCTGCGATGCCTTTTCTTCGACCGTCATATTTCCGACAAGCTCCTTCGCCTTCAATCTCGCCGCCTTTATATCCATTTTCAAAACTCTCCAATCAAAATAATATCTTTTTGTTCATATTAGCATAATGCGATAAAAAATACAAGTACAAGGTAACTGTTTTGCCGGCTCATAACTCATTTTTCGGATTGACTTTTATTTTCCGATAGGTTATAATGAATATAATACAAATATTCATCAAACACGAGGTGACAAAATGTTGAAAATGCTCAAAGGCATCCGCGTTCCGCACAGGAAGAACACATATCTCTCCTCGCCTGCGGAAATGCCGCCTCCGAAAAGCGTAACTCTCCTCTGCTCTATGCATATAGGCAAGCCAGCCGTACCCGTTGTCAAGGTCGGCGACAGGGTTCTGGTCGGTCAGCTCGTTGCCGAGCAAAGCGGATTCATCTCCTCCCCCGTACACGCAAGCGTATCGGGAACCGTCAAAAAAATCGAAGACATTCTTACATCGTCCGGAGCATATGTTCCGGCAATAACAATAGAATCGGACGAGCTTATGGAAAGACACGAAAGTGTCACACCGCCCGTCATAAACACAAGAGAAGACTTTATCTCGGCTGTCCGCGCAAGCGGTATCGTCGGCCTCGGCGGCGCCGGCTTTCCGACTTACGTCAAGCTCGATGCAAAGGAAGGCATCGATACACTTATCATAAACGGAGCGGAATGCGAGCCTTATATCACGAGTGACAGCGTCACCCTGCTCTCAAGGGGCGAGGAAATTATTGAAGCCATCGGGCTGATGAAAAAATTCATCGGCATAAGAAAGGTCATCATCGGCATTGAGAAGAATAAAAAAGAAGCAATTCTGAATATGAAAAATCTGGCGGCAGACGACGACAGTATAACGGTAAAAGCTCTGCCCTCCTCATATCCGCAGGGCGCAGAGAAGGTTCTGATATACAATACGACCGGGAAGGTCGTCCCTGCGGGCAAGCTGCCGGCGGATGTCGGGTGCATCGTCTGCAACTGCACAACGGCAGCGGAGATTGCGGATTATATAAAAACAGGTATGCCGCTTGTCAAAAAATGCGTAACAGTTGACGGCGGAGCCGTAAAAAGCCCGCAAAATGTCGTCGTTCCGATCGGCACTTCCCTTGCGGACGTTTTTGAATTCTGCGGCGGCTTTTCGGAAGAGCCGGAAAAAATCCTTTACGGCGGACCGATGATGGGAATTTCCGTTCCATCTCCGGACTCGCCCGTCCTGAAAAACACAAACGCAATTCTTGCCTTCGGCAAAGCAGACGCAACCGCTCCGAGGACAACGGCTTGTATTCATTGCGGCAGATGCGTAAATCATTGTCCGCTCGGTCTCGTACCGACGGAGATCGAAAAAGCTTATAAAGCAAAAAACGGAGAACTGCTCGAAAAATTGCAGGTCAACCTCTGTATGGAATGCGGCTGTTGCTCATATATCTGCCCCGCAAAACGCCCCCTCGTTCAGACAAACAAGCTTGCAAAGGCGACCTTGCGTGACTACATTGCAAAGAAACAGGCAAAAGCAAAGGAGGAAAGCGGAAAATGAATAAGCTGAAAGTATCCGTTTCGCCCCATATTCACAGCCGCGTAACAACGCAAAAGATAATGTTGGACGTGATAATCGCGCTTGTGCCGGCGGCGGTTGCAGGCTGTATCATATTCGGAATAAGATCGCTTTTCGTTATGCTGACGAGCGTTGCGGCGGCTGTCATTGCCGAGCTTCTGTTCTGCCTTGTCTGCAAACGGGAGATTACAATTTACGATCTCAGCGCCGTCGTATCCGGACTTATCCTTGCGCTCAGCCTCCCTGTGACAATGCCGTTATGGCAGGTTGCAGTCGGTGCGGTATTTGCGATAATCATCGTCAAATGCATATTCGGCGGTATCGGGCAGAACTTTGCCAACCCCGCCGTAACGGCGAGAGTATTTATGATAATCGCCTTTTCAAAGACCGTCGCAGCGACGGCGGTGCCGAAAGGCGTTGACGCCGTTTCCTCTGCAACTCCGCTCGTAATTCTTGAAGGAACGGCGGAGGGAGAGCTTCCCTCGATTCTCGATATGCTCATCGGCAAAAGGGCAGGCGCCATCGGCGAAACGTGTGTGATTGCGCTCGTCATCGGCGGGATTTATCTTATGATAAGACGGGTCATCAGCTGGCATACGCCGGTTGCTTTCGTCGCATCAACGTTCGTATTTATACTCATTTTCACAGGCGACCCCAAGACCGCTCTTTATCATACCCTCCTCGGCGGACTTTTCATCGGCGCAATCTTTATGGCAACAGACTATTCGACAACTCCGACAAACACCCTCGGTAAAGTCGTGTTCGGCATAGGTGCGGGCTTTATAACGTCCGTCATACGCATATGGGGTTCCCTTCCCGAGGGCGTTTCATATGCAATTCTCCTTATGAACATTCTCACCCCTTATATCGAAAAGCTGACAAGAAAAAAGCCCTTGGGAGGTGAAAAGGTATGAAAGACTCCTTAAAGAGCGTAATCGTATTGCTTGCCATATGCCTCGTTGCCTCCGCAATTCTTGCGGCTGTCAACTCATTTACGGCACCGCTCATCGAAAAGAGCGAAAACGAAAAGGTTGAAAAATCGCTGCTCGTCGTAATGCCGGACGGAAAAGACTTTGGAAAGCTCGAAACTATGCCGGACGGCATTGCGGACACAATCAAAGAAATTTATTCGGAGAGCGGCGGCGGTTATGTTTTCAAGCTCGTCACAACGGGCTATTCCGCAGGACTCACGATAATGTGCGGAATTGATTCAAACGGAAAAATCACGGGCGCAACGTGCGTCTCAAGCGGTGAAACGCTCGGAAACGAAAAAACATACGGAGAGCTTTTCCTCGGCGCGGACAGAAGCACTGTCGATTCAGTCGATTCCGTTTCCGGAGCAACAAAGACAACGGCAAACTATAAAAAGGCGCTGAAGGACGCGCTCTCCGCGTTCGACATCCTGAAAGGAGCGGCAAAATGAAAAAGAACAAACTCTCGATTTTTCTTGCCGGACTTCTCCGCGAAAACCCGGTGTTTGTGCTCGTGCTCGGCACCTGCCCGACCCTCGCAACAACCAAAAGCGTAATCGGTGCTGTCAGTATGGGCCTTGCCGCAACGGCTGTTCTCATCTGCTCCAATATGGCTATCTCGGCGATGAGAAAGATCATTCCGGACAAGGTCAGAATTCCTTGCTATATCGTTATAATCGCCGCTTTTGTTACGGTTGTTTCAATGCTGATGAACGCATTTCTGCCGGAGCTTTATGACCTGCTCGGAATATACCTTGCGCTCATAGTCGTAAACTGCATTATTCTCGGCAGGGCGGAAATGTTTGCAAGAGAGCACACAGTCGGCGAATCGGCGCTGGACGGCGCCGGGATGGGGCTCGGATTTACCCTCGCCCTGCTTGTTATGTCATCGATAAGAGAGATAATCGGCTCGGGAACCTGGGCAGGAATAAAAATACCCGTCATATCCGATTATTCGATCCCGATACTGACAATGGCTCCCGGAGGCTTCCTCGTTTTCGGAATTCTCATTGCCGTTGTCAACAAAATCACAAAAGGCAAAGCCATAAAGAAAAAGGATTTCGGCTGCGAGGGCTGCCCTTCCGCCGGAGTTTGCGGGCATTCTTCTTGCTCAGGAAAGGAGGAGAACAATGTTTAAGACACTCATCGTCATTCTTATGTCAAGTGTACTTGTCAATAACTACGTCCTCTCGAAATTCCTCGGCATATGTCCGTTTCTCGGCGTTTCGAAAAAGCTCGATCAGGCAACAGGTATGGGGCTTTCCGTCATCTTTGTTATGCTTGTTTCGACAGCCGTCACTTATCCGATACAAAAGTTCGTTCTCGACCGTTTCGGTCTCGGATATTTGCAAACAATAGTTTTTATTCTCGTCATTGCGGCGCTCGTTCAGTTCATAGAGATCGTGCTGAAAAAGTTTATTCCCTCGCTTCATAGAAGTCTCGGAATATATCTCCCGCTCATAACGACAAACTGCGCCGTCCTCGGCGTTACGATTCAGAACATCTCGGACGGATATAATTTCGTTGAGTCAATGGTAAGTTCTCTTGGCTGCGGGCTCGGATTTCTTCTTGCAATGGTGCTCTTCTCCGGCGTTCGTTCACGCATCGAAAACTGCGACGCTCCCGAATGCTTCAAGGGCTTGCCCGCAACTCTTATCGCCGCTTCGATCGTTTCCCTTTCATTCTTCGGGTTTGCGGGGATAGTTGAAAATCTCTTTGCCTGAAAGGAGGCGCAAATGATATATAACATTCTCATAGCCGTTGCCGTTGTTTCGGGAATCGGGCTTGTATGCGGAATCGTTCTTGCGCTCGCCTCTCATTTTATGGCTGTCAAGGTCGATGAAAAGAAAGAAGCTGTCCGCGCGTGCCTGCCGGGCGTCAACTGCGGCGCCTGCGGATACACAGGCTGCGACGGTTACGCAGAGGCGTTGGCAAACGGCAAAGCAGAGGTCAACCTCTGCATTCCTGGCGCGGATGCCGTTGCAAAAAAGCTGTCAGAGGTGCTTGGGGTCGCGTACGAGGACGTCGCCGAGCAGGTTGCGATAGTATATTGCGGCGGCGACTGCAACGCAACCGAAAAGAAAGAGATATACGAGGGCATTGAAAGCTGTGCTGCGGCAAACCAGCTATACGGCGGAACCGGAAAATGCGCCTTCGGCTGTCTCGGCTACGGCGACTGCGCCTCTGTCTGCGCAAATGACGCAATCTGCATTGAAAACGGCATTGCGCATATCAATACCGCGCTCTGTATGGGCTGCGGACTGTGCGTCCGTGCCTGCCCGAAGCATATAATTTCGCTCGTTCCTGACGTCGCAAAGACCGTCGTCCTCTGTTCAAATAAAGAAAAGGGCGCGCTTGTACGCAAGGAGTGCCTCGCCGGTTGTATCGGTTGCAAAAAGTGCGAAAAGCTCTGCCCCGAACAGGCGATAACCGTGCGTGACAATCTTGCCTCCGTTGATGCGGAAAAATGCACCGGGTGCGGCGTGTGCGCAGATAATTGCCCTGTCGGATGTATCAGAAGCGGGTCGTTTCTCGGAATAAACAAAAAATAAAAAATGCCCGCACACCGTGCGGGCAAAATCTTAGCTATGAAAAACAAAAAATTAAGAAACGATATTATCCTTATAGCCGCCGTACTTCTTGCGGCAGCAATATTTGCTCTGCTCTTCTTTGCTCTGCGCAAAGAGGGGGCATATGTCTCCGTCGTGCAGAACGGCAAAGAGACCGCGCGGTATTCCCTTTCGGAAAATCTGACGGTCACCCTTGAAAACGGCGGAACGAACGTCCTTGTCATTGAAAACGGGTATGTTTTCGTTTCGGACGCCTCGTGCCCGGATAAGATCTGCGTCCGACACAGGAAAATCCGCTTTGCGGGCGAAGCGATAACCTGCCTGCCGAACAAAACCGTTATAAAGATCGTTTCCGGCGAGGGGGTTGACGCGGTATCGTGAAAATAAATACTAAAAAACTCGCCCTCATCGGGGTTATGGCGGCTGTGGCGATGATGCTTTCATACATAGAAGCTCTCCTCCCGCCGGTATACTCCGCCGTTCCGGGAATAAAGCTCGGACTTGCAAACATCGCCGTCATATTTGCGCTTTATTCTGTTGACCCGAAAAGCGCAGCACTCATATCTTTGGTAAGAGTTGCTCTTTCAGCTCTGCTCTTCGGCTCGGTTATGTCGTTTATATACAGTTTTTCGGGTGCGGTTTTAAGTCTTGCCGTTATGATACTTCTGAAAAAATCTGCGCTGTTTTCGGCAGTCGGAGTCAGCGTCGCGGGCGCGGTTATGCATAATGTCGGGCAGGTTCTATGCGCTGTCATCATACTCGGCACAGCGGAAATAGGCTATTATCTGATCTTCCTCTCCGTCGCCGCCGTCGTCTCCGGCGTGCTCGTCGGGCTTGTCTCTGCGCTTCTGATAAAGAAGCTGAAGCCCGCAAATACGCAATAATATAATCCAAAACAAAAAGCACGCCGGAGCGTGCTTTTTGTTATTTTATTATTCATCAAGCTTTTTGGTGATGTCTGTCGCCGCTTTCTCTATAGCCTTTCTCTGCTGACGAGCTTCGGCTTCCATTCTTTCGGATGCTCTTCTCTGCTGTTCCGCAGCATTTTCGGCAACCTGTCTTTGACGTGCCGCCTCGCTCGCCGCACGCTCCGCAGCCAGTCTTTGCAAATAAGCCGAGCGTTCCGTCCGCTCCGCAGCTTCTCTCTGAAGCTGGGCTTCTTGAGCCTGCGTTTTTGCATATTGTTCCATTTTGGCGTTGTGAAGCTTTTCACGGGTTTCGCTCTCATAAAGGTTTATCGCCTCTTTGAGAGAATCCGCACGTTTGTTTTCCAGATATCCGATTATTGATACGAGCGCCTCAAAATGTTTATATACATACGGAATGCTTTCGTCCGCATCGATTTGGGGCTTAAGCCCAGCCAACTCGCGCTCTGCGTCCTCAATTTCCGCATCAAGTGATTTCAAAAACTCGTTTTTCTCTTCGACGTCTTTTTTATACTTTTCAAATTGTACTTCATAAGCCTTTTGCTCCGCCTCCAAATCGCGCTGATACGCTTTGTCGCGCTTATTTTTGTGACGGGCAGCATATTTTTCATAAGGTTTTTCAAATATAACCACAAATATTATTACACCTGCCGCAATCAGAGACGCGAACAAAAGCAGCACCGACTGAAAACGCGCCGCTACAACGACCAATATCACCGACAAAAGAACAGTCAGAAAAATCGTCCAGCTCTGTCGCGACTCCACATTCTTCGGCATATGCGTGTTGTCATATCTGAAAAGATTTTTGGCCGTCGGCGGGACGCTCTTCGGGCTCAGCGTTGATCTCATAAGAACCTTCTGCGGCTTTTTTATAACGCTGCCGATCTCCTCGGCCCGCAGCTTTTTCTTTGTTTCAATCTTGCTTTCCAAGCCTTCGTAATATAAAACCTTGCTACTTAAATCATACAGACTTTGAACCAATTCTTTAACGTCCATAATTCTCCTCCTCAAAATGATGGTAAGTGTTTGCGCAAAAGAACATATGCACGGTACGAAAGCGGGCAACCCGTCTTTTACGCAAAATTTATTTGTAAATATATGTAGCAATTCCATTATACCCCCCCCATTTTGTCAACATTTTTCCGCAATTTTCGCACATTTCGGAAATTTTTTCTTTATGGCTTGGTTCTTCCGGATTATAATATAATCCAAAACAAAAAGCACGCCGGAGCGTGCTTTTTTTCTGTATTCTATGAGACTTTTCCCTGCCGGATCATTCTTTTTCCGTATCGGAGGAGCCTTTTCCTTTTTCCAGCTCTGCGCCGTAACGGAAGATCAGAGAAGCGATGATAAGGACGATACCCGTCATCACGCTTCCGAAATTGTCTGTCACGCCGCTGCTCTCAACATCCTGCCAGAGAGCAACCGCCTCCGAGGCAGCAATCGCAACGATCGGTATCCATATAAAATTTATGCCGAGCGCTCTGAGATTGTCGGCGCCTTTTTCCGTAAACGGGGTGCCGTCCGCCTGTTCTGATTTGAGATAGCTGTGTGCAAGCCCGAAGAGAATTGCTTCTGCGGTCAGCATAAAAGCCCCGGACAAAAGCTCAACATACTTTTGAACAAGGTCTGTCCCGTCGGCAAAGAGCTTCATCGGCTCGCCGAGAACGCTGAATATATGTCCGCCGTTATACTGTACAACAGCACACAGCACACCGACGCCGAGCATAGCCGCGCCGACGATGCAAAGTATCTCTGCAACCTTTGCAAGCGTCTTGAATACATTAAATGTTTTCTGAATCTTCTGAAGTGTTTTCATTATGTTTTCTCCTTTGTCTGAATATAACTTTCTTCTCTTGCGCGCCGCCCGATTATCCGTTCTTTCTGCATCGAAGCCCGTTGTGCTGCAACTTCTTCCCCATTTCAAATCTGACCTCGTGCCGCGCGGGATCTTCGTTTGAGTAAGCATACAGGTCAAAGCCGATAATTTCAAATCCGTTCTTTTTATAGAAGGAGATTGCGGCTTCGTTGCAGGACTGCGTTTCAAGAACGATCATCCGCGCGCCATAGTTCTCGGCCGCTTCCGTTATAACTTTCATAAGCTCCGTTCCGATTCCACCGTTGCGTCTCGAGCGCTCAAATATGCAGATATTGCTGATCCGAAAGCGATTGTTCCAGCTTTCCGGAGAGCCTTCAACATATCCTATAAGCTCTTCGCCCTCAAATGCGCCGAACGCAACAGGCTTTTCAAGCCACTCCCCGAAAAACACGTCATCAAACGATTTTTCGACAGGCACCTCAAAAGGTACATAATGCATACAAAAGCCTTCATCGGACGAGTAAATATCATAATAACCATTTGTTATATACACGGCGCTGAATTTCTTTCCCCCGAATATTTTCTTGTCAAGCGACCTTATTTCCATACTCCGCAACCTTCTTCGCAGGCTCTTCCCTGCATAATTTAAATTTCTCTTTTTCCGACTTTCATTTAACGCCCGCAAGCGCAAGAAATTTCTTATCAGACTGTATCGCCTGCGTTATGAATTTCCCGTCCCGGAACAGGGCGTAAGTCGTGACAGGGGCGGGGACGCTTTGCGCCGCCTCTTTGCTTGTTATATGAATGACTTTAAGCGGAATACCGTGTTCATTTGCCACCTCTTGTACCCTCGGAACCCAGTAGTATGTAAACGGGCACTGGTCGGTATAGTAAAGGACAAAACCCTCGCCGTCATCTCTCGGACTCTTCGCGCAGTCCTTGAATTTCGGCGGTTCTGCGTCCTCTGCAAGCGGAAGATACATAAGATTTATCCCGCAATCCGAAACATCCACAACGGAAAAACCTTTGTATGCCATATATTTCGGGTCGGAAAGGAATTCTCTTTTTCTGCCCTCGGAGGAAAGAATACAGACGCCCTTTTTCCCCTGCGACTTTGCGTCGCGTATACATTCCGAAAGCAGGTCGTTTGAATATCCGTGTCCCTTGAGAGCGCCGGCGATCCACAAGCAGTTGATATAAATATACCCGTCAGCTACTATCGGTACCCACGCATTTTCCGCCGGAATATATTCGATAAAGCATTTGCCACGCTCCTCGCTGCGATAAAATACAAGCCCTTCAGCAAAACGCTGTTTCATCCATTCTTTTTTTGCAACGCTCTGACTGCCGGACATCGCGCAACAGATATGCTCCTTATCAATATTGTCTTTGGTAATTCTTATATAATTCATTTCGCAACTCCTTTGATAAATTCGGAAAGCGCAAAATATTCTCTCGGGCAAACGCCGCTGCGTTCCTTATCCGAGCCGGCATAGTCTCCGTGGCGTAAGAGAATTTCGGTAGCCTCCGCAATATTGTTCTTCAAAATTTCATTGAATATCGTTTACTTGTATTATAGCTACCTACCGTTCGTTTGTCAATAGGTTTTGAGAAAATGATTTCTCCCCCGTAAACCGCCTTACTCCATCATAACGCTCTTGACGGAAAGCCTTTTTATACTGCGGGAATACAGATACATCACAAGTTCGTAGACAAGCACAAACAGTATCAGTGTGACAATGAGTGCTTTGAAATCGAAACTGTATTCCGGCATATTTCCGATATCCGCAAACACTACTGATACCATCAGCTTAAGCAGTCCGTATTGATATGCCGTACCGAGCACAAAGCCGATATATGAAATCGGGCGGTAAGCACACAGTATATAACGGCTGCAAGTTGTATCGTCATAGCCGAACACCCGCATCATAGCGATTGTCTTTGTGTTCCCTTTTACGACGCTTGAAAGAGAGAGAAGCAAGGTGACAAAGGCTAAAATCAGCCCGATCGACAGAATCATCAAAGCAAACGTTTCGCTCGCAAGCTCGTTCATAGAAAACGACATCTGCACCATTGCCGAAAAGCAGAACGCCGAAAACGCTACGAAAAATACAAGCGACTTTCTGCTTCTGAGCGTTACTCTGCGCAAGTCCTTCAAAAAAGGCGTATTCTCTTTCCCGCTCACGCCGGTTTTGGCTTTGACATTCTGCTTTTCGCGGAGCAAATCAAGCACGGGACTTTTCAGCTTGATGCAGGCAAACAATACAGATATTGCGGAATAAACGACCGTCGGCACGCCGACCAAGGCAAACGCGAGCAGCGGATGAAATTCAGGACTCAACGATTGCAGGTTCGGCGCTTGCTTTTGGTAAAACGTCGGTAGGTAAAGACGCCCGATAACAAACCCGATAATGCAACCGACAAATACCGAAAGCCCGAAAACCCAAAAATGCCTTGCAATTTTGATATTCGAGTAGCCAAGCGCTTTGAGAATACCAAGCTCCTTGCCGTGTGTGCCGATATAGTTTTTTACATAGAATAACAGCATAACGACAGAAGTTGCAATCAGACAGCCGCCGGAAACGCCCGAAACAACTTTTCCCATAAGCACCTGCGCATTATATATCGCCGCTTCTTCTGCCAAAACCTCGTCTTTTATTGCCGCAAGATCGATATTGTAGCTTAAAAACAGCGTACAGACAAAAACGGCACAGCATGCGATTATAGAAATACCGAATAATTTAAAGGTGTCTCTTAATCTGATTACCATAACGTTACCACCCGATCTCATAAGCGGTTTTCTGCACCGCATTCGTATATCTCTCGGCAATTTTCCCGCTGTTCATTCTGATGACCGTATCCGCCATTTCCGCAATATTTGCGTTGTGCGTAACCATCACGATTGTAAAGCCGTATTCTTTATGTAGCTTGCAGATGTAATCAAGTATCTGCCGCCCTGTCTTTTCGTCAAGCGCGCCCGTCGGTTCGTCCAAAAACAAAACCTTCGGCTTTTTTGCAAGCGCACGGGCAACAGATACCCTCTGCTGTTCGCCGCCCGAAAGCTCGGACGGATATTTTGCGCTTTTCGCCTCAAGTCCAACCGCCTTTATGACTTCCCTGTAAGCTGTGTTCCCCGCAAGATCCGCGCCCATACGAACATTTTTATCAACAGTCATATCGGGAAGCAGGTAATACTGCTGAAAGATAAATCCGATATTGTCCTTGCGGAATTTTGTCAGCGCCTTATCGGAGAGCCCCGTGATATTCAAGCCGTCGTATTCGATACTGCCGTCATCTACCCGCTCAAGCCCCGAAAGACAGTTGAGAAGCGTTGATTTGCCGGAGCCCGAAGCACCCAAAATCACCGTAAACCCTCCGTCCGCGATTTGCAGGTCGATTCCTTTAAGCACCTCCGCCTTGCTCTCGCCGGAGCCGTATGCCTTTGTAATCTTCTTTGCTTCAATCATTGCAGGCTCCTCCGTTTTCATAGCGACATTTCAGTCCCTCGTACATATCAGTCAACGCCCGGCTTGCAAACTCCTCGTCAAGGTTGAGATAGCCAGTCGCAATCATAGATGCGATGCCGTGCGTATACGCCCACATTTCAAGATAAAAAAACTCTGCCGCCGCCTTGTCAATGCCAACCTGTTTGGCAATCAGCCCGATCAGCGCGTCCATTTCTTCCGGATTTTCCTTGATTTGCTCTTCCGAACGGTCGCGCATAAAAAGCAGCTTGAAAAGCTCCTTCTCCTCTTTTGCAAAACGTATATACGCCATTCCGCTCGCCTTGTACGGCACATATTTTCCGCCTGCGATTTCTCTTTTTCTGTATGCCTGATAAAGCCTGTTCGCCGCATCTATAATCGCCCTCTGAACCTCCCCCATATTGCTGAAATGGCTGAATACCGGTCGTGACGACGTACCGAGTCTCTCGCCGAGCGACCGCGCCGAAACTGCCGAAAATCCTTTTTCGCGCGTCAGTTCAAGCGCAGCGTCAAGCACCTGTTCTTTTGTAAACATATAATTTCGCGGCATAATAACACCTCTTTTTCTTTTAGATACAGCCGTAGCGTTACAGCTGTATTTTTATTTTAGCACGGAGATAGCGAAAATGCAAGAGTTTTTTGCAAAAAATTCAGGCGATCACAGAACCCTCTGTAACCGCCCGAGCGAATATATCGAATTTTTCTGAAATGTAGTCCGCTTGCTCTCGCGCCTGCGCATTACATTTGGAATTATCTCCTTTGCGCAGACTTTACTTCATAATTTTAATCAAAGCGGCTCCGTCTTTTGTAAGCCCCGGCTCGCATCCCAAAACAGTAGCTTTCGGAGGTTAGAGCTTTATCGGTTTCCCGCGATAAAAAGCGTAGCTCCGTCCCCGACGGAATGCTAACGGTACAAACCGTTTTTCGGCATAAAGAGCCGGCCGGGCATTGATTTTCCCCCCTGTTTTTATGCCGAAATTAAACCGGTACCGAACTCATCTATTGCAGAAGCCATTATTGCAAGCCGGCAAAGCCCTTGTGTATTTCCGGATCGCCACGGCGGCGTAAAGCATAACCAAAAGCTCCGTAATCGGCATAGCCAGCCAGATAGCATTGGCGCTGATCATACCGGGAAGAACCGTAATCAGAATACCGCTGATGACAAGTCCGCGCGCCACAGAAACAATAAACGCGGCTTGCGGCTTCATAATAGCCTGGAAATAGTATGTTGAGAAAATGTTAAACGGCAGCAGCAGAAATGACAGCGCATATGTGCGGACAATGGCAGGAGCCATATCCAGTATCTCCGGCGTAGGCGCCATAAAAATGCGAATGTAGACATTCGGGCACGCCATACTCAGCGCCGTCCAGAACACGCCGAAAAACGCCGTTGTCAGGAGTGCCAGACGGAGAGTTTCCTTGATACGCTCGCCTTTTCCCGCGCCGAAGTTTGTTGAAATAATCGGTTGTGACGCCTGCCCGACGCTGTATGCGCAGCACTGAACAAAGGTGCTGACCTGAATAATGGGACCGTAAATCGCCAACGCATTTGCGCCGAGATACTTCATAATCTGGCGGTTGAAAAGCACCGTCAAAATACCCATAGCCACATCGATAAAGAATGTGGAGAAGCCCGTGACGGTGATCTCCCGTAGCTTGCGCATAAGGTTTTCGGGCTTTACCGGACGAAGCGTGTTTTTGCGGCTGAAAAAGTGCGTCAGCATCACAACAAACGAAATTCCGGAGCCGATAGCGGTCGCAAGCCCCGCACCGTAGATTCCCATATCGCAGGTAAATACAAAAAAGTAATCGCCAAAAATATTGAAAACGCCGCCGAAAAGCACGCCGAGGGTCGCAAGACCGGGACTGCCGTCATTGCGCAAAAACGCCGCCAGCATCTGATTAAAAAGGAAAAGCGGGAACACATATTTGATGGGGCGAAGATAATCCTGCGCCATTGCAAGCAAGGCTTCGTCCGCCCCGAAAAAGGTCAGAATCGGTCGTTCGAAGCATATAGCCCCGATCCATACCAGAACAGATAAAGCCACGGAGCCAACCACCGACGACGTAAAATATTGGTTTTCGCTTCCGTCGCTTTTTTCGCTACCGCGCTTTGTGCTGAAGATGACGCTGCCGCCGATTCCCATAAGCAGCCCCAGACTGTATATAATGTTCCAGACCGGCGCAACAACCGCCAGCGCCGCCGTTCCCTGCGGTCCGTGGTACTGTCCGACCATTGCCGTATCCACGATAGAATATATCGAGGAGATCATAGCGCTGCCGAAAGCTGCCGACAGATATTTTAAATACATAGGTTTGATCTTTCCGTTCAGAAGATCCATATTATATTCCTCCTTTAAACAAAAAAGCCGGATAAGGAAACAGACGTTTCAGTCTGCGCCTTATCCGGCTGTTGTTTCTCCGAACAACTCGCCCTCCGAGCGAACATCGGAGAGTTTATCACATTTTTCTCCCAATGTCAAGGAGATATAATGATTTTCTTATGCCTTTTTCTAAATTGAGACGTCCGGATACCGGAGAATGTCCGCAAATGCAACCGGTGCTGTCAAAATCGCGCTATATCCGAAGCTCCGCGCCCGTGCGCAGGTAAGCAAGGCGAGCGCCCAAGAACGTTTTCATTTTTTCGTATGCTTTTTCTCCGGTGCAATGGCAGGTGTAATAAGATGAGTTTTCCTCTGCAAGCGCGGCAGCAACATCGGCTATGTATCCGTCGCTCTCATAGCGTTTCCCCGTCGGATTATAAAGGTGCATCCCGCCGATCACCGCAGTCGGCTCGTTTCCGATAATCGTTTTTGCCCGACGGACTATATTTACAATACCGGTATGTGCGCATCCGCAGACCAAAATCCGACTGCCGCCGGAGGTGATAATAAGATTCTGCTCGTGACAAAAGTCATCCGGAATCATCCTGCCGTTTCTTTTCGCAAATAGATTGCCGTCTGATTTTGGGAGCGGAAATTGTCCGATGACATTTGAAAACAACGTAATCTCTCCGTCCACCCTATGAACATCATCGGTAAATACAAATCGTTCTTCCGAAAAAAGCGTTCTGTCCATCCCGGCATAGAAAGGAATCCCGAAGACTTTGACATAATGCTTTTCTATTGCTTGCGGGCGAATATAGATTTTCGCCTTTTTGTTTTTCTCCAAAAAATATTTCAGTCCGCCGCAATGATCGATATGCCCGTGAGAAATTACCGCAATGTCAACATCGGCAATATCAATACCGAGCGCCCCGGCGTTTTTCAGAAACAGATCGTCCGGACCCGTATCAAACAGTATTTTATGAGCTTCCGTCTCTGCGTAAAGAGAAAGCCCGTGCCTGCACTTTAAGTCCGGAGAATCCTTCGTGTTTTCCAATAATACAATGATTTTTACCATAACCTATCCCCTGTTTGCCACACTTGATTTGTATGAGATCACTTCTCCGGGCGTAGCCACACCGTGTTTTATAAGACGAATCGGCTGTTTGCAGCAATGCGCTGCAAAGTCCGGCAGCCGCATCCGAGACAACAAATGAGCTTATTGAAATCATTTTTTTCGTGTATAATTTTCAGAGCACTTCGCCGTTTTGCCCCGCAGAGGTGAGGTCAAGATTCATCAAGTCAAAATCGATCAACTCACCCTTGATTTTGAAAAAGCCGGGGAACGTGCACAGCTTGCAAAAGCCGAGCTTTTCATAAAGCGCAATGGCACGTTTGTTGTCGCTTCGGACTTCAAGATTTACCTGCTCTATTCCGGCTTTTCTCGCAAAAGCAAGCACACCCTCCGCCAAAACGGTTGCTGCGCCGCATCCCCACCATACCTTTTTCAGGCTGATACCGAATTCCGCACGGTGATTCATACGGCCGCGCTTGCGGTTAAGACTGGCGGTACCGATAATCTCCCCGTTTACCTTGGCAAGAAGCTGAATATTGTCGTTCGACTCTGCCTGCATAGCGAGATAGGCTCGCTCGGCTTCCTCGTCAAGCGGCACCCCCTCCGGACCGAAGCTGAGGTTATCTGTCTCTCCGCCGATGATTTTCAGATACTCCAATAATGCGGCGGCGTCCCCTGCCTGCGCACGGACAATTTCATAAGATGAATTTTTCATAGCATTTCTTCCTTTTTACTTTTCATTTTTTCTATTCGGTTTCACTGCAACAAGCTCAAGCGAAATATCTGTTCTGACCGCCGCTTTCCCCGCAGGCATTAGTTTTTCCTTACGGCAAGGCAATAATTAACGTGCTCAAAGGCTTTCATTTCCGCTCCCGCCCTGCCGATAATATCTCTTTGAATATCACCCGGCGTCAATAGCTCGTAAATCATAAATCCGTACTTTTTAAGCAGCCATTCAAGCTCCGAATATGAAAACGACGATTGCATCGGTTCCCCGCCCGCTTTTGCCATCATTATGGTGTTCTGCACGCGCCTTTCGGCGGCGTCAAAGAAGTTCTCGTCCGGATAATCGAACACAAGCGCGCTACCGTCCGCGCAAAGCGACGAAAGCTCGGCAAGAGTTTTACCGATTGCCTCCTCCGAGAGATAATACGTAACCCCGAGCCAGGAGAAAAAAGATTTTGCAGACGGATCAAAGCCGTAGGCGATCAAACGTTCCGTCAAGCTGTCCTTTGCAAAATCTACGGGAACAAAGGTGAGATTTGCGGGAATCGTCCAGCCGGCGCGGGCAATCCTTTCCTTTTTGTCCGCATGGGTCAGGGGATGATCAACCTCAAACACCCGGTGCTTTGATGAAAACTCTTTTTCCCGAAAAGCAAAGGTATCAAGGCCTGCGCCGAGGATGACATATTGCCCGGTGCCGGTCAGAGCAGCTGCCTTCAGCGCCTGTTCCGTATACACCGCACGACAAAGCGGCGACGGCGCGATATGAACGTTTACAAGCCTGCGCAAAAGCTCCCTCGGCTCCTGTTTCTCGGGATCTGTCTCCGGTTCAAAAAACCGTGCTCCGCCAATGATATAGCTCCCGACAGCGGCATATTCTTCTTCCGTCATAAGTCCTTTGGCAAGATAATCCGCAAAAACCGGATGTTCTTCGTTTTCTGCGTGAAACGCCCGTCCGAAGGAACTCATCAGGGCGGTAATACTGGCTTTGTTATTCATTCCGTTGGTCTCCGTCTTTAAAATTAAAGTAATTCATTCGTGCACTTGTAGTCGATACCGGCCAGACGCGCCTGCCTGCAAATATCTTTTGTCTGCAACTTATACTTCCTGCCGTCTTTGATGAAGTGCGTTCCGCATTGACGGAACTCAAAATTGACCTGCTTCCGGATGCACTGCTCACGAATGTCAAGCACCCAGTCATAGTCGAGCGGTCTCGCTTCCTTGTCTGACTCTCCGCCGACAACGACAAGTTCCACGCCGTCTAAATACGGCTCCAAATTCACGCGCTCGATAAGCGGCTGTGCTGTGATGCACTTGTGTTTGATAGGCAACGACCGAAATACAGACAGCTTTTTGTCCGCATTGCGCTGATTCTCAATTGTACAGCACACGGTAACATTCTCATATCCGTCCGCCCAATCCTCCGGCATACACCGAGAGAACCGTTCAATGCGCTTTGTCAGGAAGAGAAAGCTACAGTCTGACCGCTCTTTGATCATTTTCCAGCATTCGCTACGCCAAGCGTCGGCTTCTTCGATGAGAAAGTCGGTGGAAAAGCCGAGATATACAAGCCCCGGCTTCATTTTATAACCGCCCTTTTTGAGCTGTGCCACCGGCTTATCGAAGTCCTTGGTCCGGACGATCACGCTCGTATCGACACCCCGTTTGGCGTCGCCCTTATGTATATAGCAATGCAGGCAGCCCTCGCTGCACCTATACTTTACTGCTGAGTGCATAAGCATACGTATTTATTGTTTATTATTAAATAATTTAAACGGCAATAAATATATATTGGGTTCGTGCGTCCTAATGATTCAATATATTATTCAACCCTAAATTATCAAGATATTTCATAATATATGCAATATCCCCATCGCCAGCAAAGCAGTTTAAATCACTAAAATCCCTCGAAAGTTCTACCCAAAATAAGGGGTTTTCTTCCTCTATAAGCTTTACTTGCCTATTTAACTTACCGACATATAGTTCAACACTACAATTGGTTATATGAAAGACAAAATCCATCACATGAATTAATTTAATATCATCACTCGTAATAGATGTTTCCTCATATAATTCGCGATAAGCCGCTTGTAAATGAATCTCACCATTTTCAATTTTTCCGCCAATGAAATTGAATTTACCCTTATAAGGTTCTTTGCTACGCATACACATAAGTATATGACGGGCTTCGTGGTCAAAAACGACGATAACATTATATTGCTTCAAGTGCATTTCCTCCATTTTCCTCTGTTTTTATTTGTAAATTTTATCCGTTTCTTAATTAGCAGTATGTTAACTCTGTATTGTTCACATTCAATTCTTATGCTGATGCAATGGGGTTATAAAGCACATCGATGTATTAAAATAATCTTTTTCAATTCTATTAAAATCGGTCGAGTTCAACATGGTTTGATTTTTCCGACATTTTTTCATTCATAAATTTTCATTCTTCTAAGAAAATATTCGTATCATTTTTTTAATTAATAAATGCCCCAAATTCCACATGCTGAGTAAATGAAAATGTTCAAATATCACATTTTGGTATTTTAATTCTAAAACAGAATACACGCATAAATATTTATCAACAATAATATATCGGTATTACCCTGACTCATGGGTACAGCTTATATCCACATCGGCATAGTTTTCCCCTCCTGAATTTTTGTTTCAATTCTCTTCTGTCAACTGACCTTTCGGAAGCGTTTTTGTCAGAATTAAGGTATAGGCAACCGTAATTACAATCAGAACAGCGAGATGAATCAGGTGCATTCCCGCCGTAAGGCTTGCGTCATTTGCAAAAGTGCCGAGAGTGTTGATTGCGGAATGAACGATGATACAGGGGAAGAGGCTTCCGCCGCGATAAAAAATCGTAACCAGCAAAAAACCGACAGCAATCGCAAAAACAATCTGGCACAAGTTGCTCACAAGATCCATACCGCTACCGTTGAACAGGTTGATAATATGTCCGATTCCAAAGGTCACGCTTGATATGATAACAGCGGATTTTATATTATTCTTTGCGATGGCAACAAACAGAAGCCCCCGAAAAATAACTTCCTCCAAAAAACCGACGCAAAGCATACACGCAATGCGACAGACAGTCTCCGCAGGTGAATAATTGATCGCAACGCCGTTCCAGAGGTTTCCCGAAGCCAAAGCGACAAGCGGCAGATAAAAAAGAAATCTCCTTACCGGAACGGGAGATCTGCAAAGTCCATACCGCTTATGTAATTTGTTTTTCAGAATAAAGGTCAATAGAACGATTGTCTGTAAGACGCAAAAAAACGCACTTGCCGAGTATTCAATGCCTATCATTTTGTTCAGCGGATTCGCAAGCGATTGCAGAACGCAATAAACCACAATCCATACAATCGCAAAGGTCAGCTGGCTTTTCTCATATAATTTTTTCATTTTATTTTCTCCTGCACTACTTATATCGCTATCCGCTGAATATAAATCCTTCCTTTGGCGCCTTTCGCTTTCACGCAAACGGAATACTCGCCGCCCTCGGAAATATTTACGGTAAAATCGGTAGCTTCCTCTCCGTTGCCTGCATAAATGAGCGTGCCGTCCGGCGCTTTGATTTCAATCTGCAATTTTCCGCGTTCGGTTTCAAAATGAATTTCCAGCGTATCGCCCGCATTCAGCTCCAAAACGTGAGTGTCCGTTCCTGTCATTTTCTCGATGTCCAATCGATAAGAATCCGGATTTGCCACGCGGGTTCCGTCAAATCCCCTTTGATTGCAGGCAGCCAAAAGGACAGCAAGCCCCAAGAGCAAGATGATTATTAACTTCCGCCTCATCTACTCTCATCCTCCTGCTTTTTCTGGATACACATACCGATAACAAGCCCAGCGATCATTCCGATTGAAATACCGACGCCGATATATCCCTCAAACATTGTTCCGCCCAGCAGACCGAAGCACATACCGAGGCTCATCCCTTCCAAGCCGTAGCTAATATCTTGCTTTTTGCCGCTCTTTTTCTTTATTACGCCGCGAGCGACCGGAATTGCGATCGCCAGACCCGCCGCCACCCAACAGAATGTGGCGTTGCGGAGGGAGCGCAAAAGCGCATTTCCCGCCGTATGAATAAAATTCAAAATTGTATTCATTTTTATTTCTCCGAGCTTTGATTAAAGTTTTTTACTTATTATCTCCGGAATAACGTTCTTTTCCCCAAAAGCCGGGCATCAGTTCCCCAAGAGTAACGGTTTCCCGGCTTTCATAATCCACCATAATTTCCGTATCTTCATTCTCTTCATTCAGCTGATACAGAAATTCCCGGCACGCGCCGCACGGCATTCCGCTCCCGCCGCCATAGGGCGCCCTGTCCCGAAAGGCAATCAACCTTTTTATTTTCGTCTGACCGCTGCTTGCATACATATTCAGAGCGGCGACCCGCTCTGCGCATAGGTTCATAACACCGCTGCACGACTCAATGCAAAAGCCCGTATAAATCCTCCCGTCCTCGCTTTCCAAGGCACATACAACGTGATGTGCTTGGATAAAAGGGCTTACATCCTCCGGATGATACTCTTTTTTTGCTTGAGTATAAAGTTCTTCCCATATATCCATATCGTCCTCCAAAATTCATAATTGCCTATCGTTTGATAGTCCTGTGAGCAAATAAAATTGCGGTCGTGCCCAAGCGGGCACAAGCCGCTTATTTCCATTACAAAAACCTTTTCTAATACTATTTTCAGCTATTGATAATTTCTCCGAGTGTCACAACGGAACAGCCCTTGCTTTCGTAATAAGCAAGCATTTCGGGCAGTTTCTTTTTATCATAACTCGTTATACAGTCCGAAAGCACATAAACGGTGTATCCGCTTTTTGCCATATTAAAACAGGTGGACTTGATACAAGCCGCAGCGTCCGCACCGACAATATAAAACTCGGTAATGCCGTTTTCCCCGATAAAAGCCGCAAACTCCTCGCTTGTCAGCGCATTACTTTTTGACTTTGCGAAAATATGGTCGGATACGACTTTCAGCTCCGGTACAAATTTCGCGCCGCGCGTTCCCGGCTTGAATGTCCTCGCTACTGCGGAAAGATTATGATTGCAAATATAAACGACGGGAATATTCCCCGCCATTGCCCAGTCAACAGCCTCGTTTACCCTCCCGATTATCTCTTTGTAGTTCTTTGTAATATCGTTTTGCAGGTCTATTACAACCAGCGCACTATTTTTCATAATATGTTACCCCTTAAATATCGTTTTTCCGATGTCATCGGCTCCGCGCCGATTTATGACAGGATTATTGCTGCAAGTTTTTTCAAATTTTATCGATGCGGTATCGTGCAAAGAAACTCATCGACCTGACGGATGGTATCTTCATTGACCGTTTGACTGCCATTCTTCCGCACTATCGTCATATGCCCGTTGCTTTCTTCTTCATCAATCAGCCGAAAGGTAACTGGAGCATCAGCCAGCTCGTCTCGGTGCGCATACAGAGCGCAACCGTCGGGGATAACTTCAACATCCTCGCTGCCTTGCAAAATAAGCGTCGGCACGTTGGCGCGAAAAAGCCCCGCAACAGCGGTCGGATTGCAGTTCCTGCCGAACAAAAGGCGCTGTATCGGCAGAATCAGCCCGCACAGAAGCCTTCCACATTTTTGATTTTTTCCGGTCGCCTCCGCGATAACAGCCTCATCCGATGAGAAAAACGGCGCATAGGCGACGATCCCGTCCACCTGTTTATCTGCGCATTGCCGCACCGCACAAACGGCGTATGCACCCATACTGTGCCCCGCCAAAATGACGGGAAGTGGGCCGTCATCGATAAAATTAAGTGCATTTTTCAGATCGATCACCGCCTGCGGGAAACCGTAAAAATGTCCGGAACTGCCCGGGTATCCGCTGTATTCAAAGGCGAATACCTTATATCCCTGAGCGGCAAAATGGTGAATTTCCGGAAGATAATATTCGATTCCGGTTCCCATTCCGTGTGCAAAAACAATGAGACCGCGCGTTCCCGCCTCATTCCAGAGATAACCTGCGAGACGGTTTCTGCCGCTACGGAAGGTCACCTTGCGCCCATCGGTCGGTGGCTTTATTTTTTTGTATGGCTTGAACATCGCAGAATTGACCAAAAAGGCGATGCAAAAGAAGCACACAAGTAAAACCAAAGGTAAAAAAAGCAAGAATATCATCGTCTGCGACTTCCCCCTTTCTGATAACTGCTCATACTTATCTGTTTTTAGAAGAATATGATATAAATGTTGTCGGGAAGCAGTGTTCCCGTTTTCCATACGGCTTCAAAATCTTCCGCCCTCAACACACGATTGTATTGCTCCTCCGACGCATTGGTGTTTTCCGCAAGAGAATCCGCCAGATAAACATATTGCTCGTCATAGCCGACAACGACAGCATAGTGCGTATCTCCCGAAATTCTGATGAAAACGATGATCGGATTCCCCTCTGTCAGCCGCTGCTTCAATGTGTCAATGCTTCCGTGGCAGGCTTTTGCCCGATGCCCGCGCCGCCTCAGAATATCCGCTATGCTGTTTGCAGAAGCGAAGCCAAACGGTCGTTTCAATTCCCGAAACAGTTCTTCCCCGTCCGCCTCCTCTCCGAAATGCCGTATCAGATAAGCGGCGGCATAGGCTGCGCATTTTCCGTCTGTCTGGTAGTCAATACGGTTCTCTGCGCCTGCGCAGAAGAATTCCGGCGGATAATTAAAGGATTCAACCTCGTCTTTCGGCGGGCTTATGTATGCAAGAAAGCTAATAGCCGCGACAATTGACAGGATGACTACAACAATTGCAGCGATCAGCCATATTTTTCGTATCTGCATATTCCTGTCTTTTGTTTTCTCCTTGAAAATACCCATTCTGATTTATCCTCGTTAAAACAATAAACCAATATTTCCGTAAATGCAGATGCGGAGAATTCCGACCGCGACAAGGTGCAGCGGATAATACAGATAGAAAAACCACTTCATCCAATTTGCCGTTCCCTTCTTGCCGTTATACATTTTTAAGAACGGGTAAACAAGCAAAACGCCGAATTGTACCAAAGCATAGCTCCTGCTCACAAAAAAGAATGACACCGCCGAATACACGGCAACACATAAAAACATAACCGTCATCTGTTTTTTTAAGTTGCCTCTGTTTTTATGCATCCCCAATATCGCAAATATCGCGATACAGCTCCAATCTGCAGGAAATGCGCTCAAAATCAATAAAACGATAAGCGAATTCTTTACCCAATTTTTCATCGGCAAATCATTATCCTGCATCCACATAACCACAATGGCAACAAACAACGGATACATTACGCTTGTCTGATTAAAGATTCCCGTGCTGAACGGGATCATATTTATTCCGAACGCAAAGCAATATGCAAAATGCGAAATCAGCGCGAAAATTCCCATCCGCAACATATATTTTTTAACATTGCGCGTGTAATAATATCCTTCGCACACAAAAAACCACATAATCGGAGCCGTCAACCGCCCAACAATATGTAATCCGATTGCCGCAGGCTCGGTCGGAAAGCCGGGATAAAGCAAATCGCATATGTGGTCTATCGTCATAGCAAGAATCGCAATAAGCTTTAAATGATTTGCATTCAGGCATTGCTGTGATTTCATTTTAATTATTGCTCCTTATACATTTCAAAAAACTGCCGTATGTGCCGCCCGACAAGCTCTATAACTTCGTCCTCGCGCTCCGGCTCACGATCACAAAGATTGATCCAGACGGAAACCGGCAGGCATAACTGCGCCGCCATAATTTCCGCATCGCAGTCTTTCAATTTCCCGCGTTGAATGAAAAAACGCATAAGGTTGGTAAAATATTTCATAACATTCGCGTAATTCTGTTTGGTCTGGAGCTCTGCCATTTGCGCATTACGAAACTGTTCTATTGTCAGCATTTTACGGGCTTTGCTTACCAAAGGGTCGTGCAAAATATAGCGGATCTGCGTAAAAACCAATTGTTCAACTTCTTCAGCCGATAAACTTTGCTTGGCTTCGGCAAAAGCAGCGTTATCCCAATCGGTATGGATAAAAATCGAATGTTTATTGTATTGCTCCAGAACCTGCGTCATTAACGATTCTAAAATCTCCTGCTTGCTTGCAAAATGACTGTAAAGCGAAGCCTTGCGTATACCAACCGCATCTGCGATTTGCGAAACAGATGTCGCCTCGAATCCCTGTGTTGAAAACAGGTCAAGCGCCGCCTCCAGAATTTCCTGTTTGGTGTTTCCTTTTTCCATAGCACAATCTCCAAAATAGTTTATTGAGCATCACTCATCTATATATTATACCTACCTACCGTTCGTTTGTCAAGAGATTTGAGAAAAATGCTGCAGTCGGTTCGGCGGCTCTGACAGCCCTCCAAGGCTGTCATTCACTACCGCCTCCCCCTCCGAGTTACTCGCCATTCGGGCTCATAACCCTGTCTTTGTGCATTCATACCCTCTCGCACGCAAAACAAAAGCACCTCCCTTTCGACGGTGCTTTTGTTTGAATCGCGCTACTGAAAAAGATATCGCTTTCAAATCCGGAAGGCATTACCGAATACCTGCCATTTTTAGGTTCGCTACACAGCCCTCGCACGCTTTATCCACGGCGTCAATTGTCCTTTTGCTATGTTTTTTAGCCAGCAGTTAATCTCATATATCCCAGGAATGCCTCCCTACTTTGTGATATAATAGTACCGGAAGCAGGCGCCGGCTTACTATTTTTTCATTTTAGCGAAGGTTCGGTATTGTCAATAGTTTTTCTATACTTGAAAGCTCTATTAAAGTAATATTTTCACTTGACATTGACGCTGCGTCAAGTGATATAATACAGAGGGGGTGAGGATATGTATCAAAAATCTCTATACGATATTACAGAAGTTTGCAAGATGCTTGACACCACATCAAGAACACTTCGCTTTTATGAAGAAAAAGGTATCATTCAAAGTACGACCGTTGGGATCTCATCTCGCCGACAATATACCGAAAAACAAATTTCTCGTATTAAAAATGTTCTTGTTCTTCGTACATTGGGACTATCCGTAAAGGCAATTGCAGAGTTGCAAACCAAAGGAATAGATTTGAAAGATGCAGTCCTTTCCAAACGTGCGGAAATATACGCCTCTATTGAATCTCGCATACGCGAAATCAACCTCTTGAATGAAGCTTTATCCGCGCTTGAATCCGGTAAAGACATCTTTGCTGAGGATTGGCAACTTTCTTCCGTAATGAATACCGAAGAAAAAGAAATCGCGCGAATTTGCACAGACGCTATTTTAAGCGGAGCTACCGATACTCTCTACGAGTATTTAAGTCCTCACTTGGCAGAATATATGCCGAAAGATGTATATATTGTAGTGCGTAAGGATACATTAGCCCCACTTGGTGAATATCTTTCGGTTGACAGAACAGTTGCGGATGATAGATTTTCAAACAAATTATATTGCTTTGTCAGATATTCAAAACTTGGTCTTAAAATCACATACGTATTCCACGGTGGGAAAATTGACGGACTTTGGCTTGGATATTATGACTTGAATACGAGGTGAGACGAATGAAAAAATTCATAGCTATTATCTTACTTTTGTGTATCTTTGTTCTGTCCGGATGCAATACAGAAGTGCCCGATACGAAAGAAACAAGTGATAATACCGAGTCGAGCGCAGATAAATCAACAAATATTCCCGATCAAGGTACTCCCCCCCAAAGCAACAGTATTGAAGAAAAGAAATTTGTTTTAAAAAGTGACGGCTATAAGTTAAACGCTGCTTATACCTATATTAACGACGGAAATGTGCATCCTGCGGTGCTTTTAATTGCGGGCTCCGGTCCAAATGATTATGATGAAACTCTCGGCGTATTGAAGCCGTTTAAGGATATTGCCGATGGGCTGGCTAAAGAAGGCATCAATTCTCTGCGAGTTGACAAAAGAACCTTCAGCTATACTGCCGAATTCGATATAAAGTGCGGCATCGAAGAAGAGTATCTCGATGATTGTAATATCGCCGTTGAATACTTGAAATCACAAAATGTTTCGGGATTGTATTTACTCGGTCACAGCCTTGGAGGACAGATTGCTGCCGAGCTTGCTGCAAGCATCGAAGACATTAACGGAATCATTCTATTCAACAGCTCTGCACGGCATCTTGCAGATATCGCTTGCAATCAATATTCTGCGCTTGATCCTGCCAATAAAGAGTCCTATATCGCTTATGCAACAGCCGCTAAAAATGTAACAGCTATCTCTACAAAAGGATACTACTATTACAGCGCAAGCGATTATTATTGGGTGTCCTATAATCAAATGGATACCGCCAAAAACATTGCTGACGCTAATATAAAAACACTTATCATTAACAGTAAATCTGACAAGCAATCCTTCGATGAAGATATTGAGCTGTGGCAAGTGCTTTTCTCTGATTCAGCAAACGTATCCATATGTGTATACGACGATATAAGTCATTTCGGATATAGGATCGACACCACAGACCCTGCGTCAATATATACTCAAGTTGATTTTCCAAGCGAGCTGATTTCCAACTTTGCCAATTTTATTAAAGGAGAACGATGAAAAGGTGCGTAAAATCATCGCACTTTCCGCCTCAGAAAAACGGGCGCTAAAAGGAGCGAAAAACAAAGAGTAATAAAAAAATCCTCACTCATATGAGTGAGGATTTTTTGGTTGCGGAGGTAGTGGAGCAAGGCGGAACGGCCGTACGGTGGTGAATAAAGTGCCCTTTGGCACTTTAGAGCAGTACGGTGACCGAGCCCGCAGGCGAGAAGGATTTGAACCTCACGTTCTTGCATTTTCTCTGCATAGGAAAATGCTGCGGTCGGTTCGGCGGCTCTGACAGCCCTCCAAGGCTGTCATTCACTACCGCCTCCCCCTCCGAGTTACTCGCCCTTCGGGCTCATAACCCTGTCTTTGTGCATTCATACCCATCGCACGCAAAACAGAAGCACATATGTAACAAGTTAAAATTTGAAAAGGGGTTGAATTCTCGCGGCTCGCCGCCGCTCAGTCAGGCTCGGCTCTGACACGCCACAGGCGCCTCATTCACTACCGAGCCCGTTCAAATCCCTTTTCTTTGCGGTAAAGAAAACAAAAAACAGCCCGACGGGCTGTTTTTTGCTTTGTTTGTATCGCACCGCTGAAAAAGATATCACCTGAAAATCCTTATGATATAAGGGATTTCGGTGCTTTTTGATACTTTTTTCACTGATTTTGATCGGCAGAAATAAGAAAGGCGGAAAAACGCAGTCAACCGAAAAAGATATCTCAACTTCCTTTGAACAAAAGGAAAAAGCAAGTGCCGATATCCAAGGTTTGCGTCGGTCTCAACGCTTGTTTTTTTCGTTAGACTCACAGGGAGCATCTGTGAGCCTATGTCGCCTTGACTGTGTTTCAATTCGATTTTACGAAGCAATTTTATCCTCAAACTGGCTGTTGTAAAGATCGGCGTAGAATCCGCCGCGCCGCATCAGTTCCTCGTGCGTTCCGCTCTCGATCACATCACCGTCGCACATAACAAGAATCAGGTCGGCGTTTTTGATGGTGGAAAGGCGGTGTGCGATCACAAAGCTTGTGCGCCCTTTCGTGAGTTCATCCATTGCCCGCTGGATCAGAAGCTCGGTACGGGTATCGACCGAAGAAGTGGCTTCGTCAAGAATGAGCATCGGCGCATTCTGTAACATAGCGCGGGCGATGGTGAGAAGCTGCTTTTGTCCGGCGGAGATGCTAGCGCTTTCAGAAAGAACGGTGTCAAAACCCTGCGGCAGCGTGTGAATGAATTTGTCCAGTCCGCAGGCTCGGCAGACTTCTTCAAGCTGCGCGTCGGTAATACCCTCCATGTTATAGACGAGGTTTTCTCTGACCGTTCCCTCAAAGAGCCATGTGTCCTGCAAAACCATGCTGAACAACTTATGCACATTTTCACGGCTCATTTCGGAGATCGGAACACCGTCAATTTTGATTGTTCCGCTGTTGATCTCAAAGAAGCGCATCAGCAGGTTGACCATCGTTGTTTTTCCGGCACCGGTCGGGCCGACGATAGCAACCTTCTGACCGGGATGCACATTGGCGGAGAAATCCTTGATAATTATCTTATCGGGCGTATCGGGGTAGCTGAAGCGGACGTGCTCAAAGCTGACCGTGCCGTGAACATCGGTAAGAGCGGTCGTTTTCCCTCTTTCATCGGGCATTTCTTCGCTTTCAAGAAAGTCGAAAATGCGGTGTGCGGAGGCAGATGCTGTCTGCATATTGGTCATGCCCTGAGCAATTTGCGTCAGCGGCGAGGTAAACAGGCGAACATAGAGGATGAAGGAAACGATCACGCCGAACTCAATCGTGCCGTTTATGGCAAGAACCGAACCGAAGACGCAGACAGCGACATAGGCAATGTTGCCGATAATGTTCATGAGCGGCTGCATCATGCCGGAGAGAAACTGCGACTTCCAGTTTGCGTCGTATACCGCGGCATTGAGCGTGTCAAACTTTGCACAGACCTTACGCTCGGCACGGCTGATCCGCACAACCTCATGACCGGAATACATTTCCTCCACATACCCGTTCAGCGCACCAAGGCTCTTTTGCCGCGCTGCGAAGAAACGCTGTGATCTCGACATGATAAGCACTGTCAGGAACATACCGATAACGGTCACGCCGATGGAAATGAGGGCAAGCCGCCATTCGGTGACGAACATCATGATCAGACAGCCGACAAACTGCGTTGCGGCGCTGATGATCGTCGGCATACTGTTCGTCAGCCCCTGCTGCAAAGTGGACACATCGTTTGTGATGCGGCTGAGAATGTCACCCTGCGAGGTGGTGTTGAAATACTTCTGCGGTACTTTGTTGATCTTCTCAGACAGCTCGCCGCGCATACGGTAGGACATTTTCAGAGTGACGACAGACATCGTGTAGTGCTGAATAAAGCTGAAAAGTGCGCTGAGTATATAGATGACTGCAAGAGAAATACCGATTTTTGCGATTGCCGCAAGGTCGATACTGCCGGTAATACCATCCGACATCAGCGTTGCAATCCGACCGATCTTATCAGGACCGATGATTGTCATAACGGCACTGAGTGCCGCAAGGATTAAGGCGACGATAATGATTCCCATGCTGGAACGCAAATAGCCGGATATTCTCGGAATGGCGGAACGGATGCCTTTTTGATTGTCTTTTTTCTTCATTTTTCATCCCTCCTTATGCAAGCTCGGATGCGCTGAGCTGCGATGTGGCGATTTCACGGTAGACCTCGCAGTTCTGCATCAGTTCTTCGTGTGTACCCATTCCGACCATCTCACCGCGGTCAAGAACGATGATTCTGTCTGCGTGGCGGATTGTGCTGATACGCTGAGCGACGATGATCTTTGTGGTTCCGTGAAGCTGTTCATTCAAGCCCTCGCGCAGCTTTGCATCGGTTCGATAGTCAAGTGCCGAGAACGAGTCGTCAAAGATCAGAATTTCGGGCTTTCGTGCAAGCGCACGGGCAATGGAAAGGCGCTGTTTCTGACCGCCGGACACATTGCGGCCGAGCTGTGCGATCTCGTATTCCGTACCTTCAGGCAATTTGTCAACGAATTCCTTTGCCTGCGAAAGCTCGATTGCGTCGTTCAGCCTTGTCCCGTCCGCATCGTCGGCACTTTCACCGAAAAGCACATTATCCTGTATGGTCCCGGAGAACAGAACCGCTTTCTGCGTGACATATCCCAGCTTATCGTACAGTGCGTCAAATGTATAGTCTTTGACATTCACGCCGTCTACCAACACCTCGCCATTTGTTGCGTCATAAAAGCGCGGAATCAGGCTGACCAAGGTGGTCTTGCCGCTGCCGGTCGCACCGATGATCGCCAAGGTTTCACCCTTGTTCACCTTAAAATCAATATCGGTCAGTTCATCCTCGGATGCATGGGGATAGCGAAAAGACACATTCCGAAATTCAACCGTTCCGGTTTCTTTCCCGTTTCGGATGCTGCCCTCACGGATCGAGGCGCTGCGATTCAGCACCTCATTGATACGCTCCGCAGATACCTGTGCCTGCGGCAGCAGCATGAAGATCATCGCCAGCATCATGAACGACATCACAACATAGGTCGCATAGGTGCTGAATACCAACACTTCGCTGAACATCGTAAGCCGGGCGCTCATATCGGTGACCGCGATATTGCTCACGAGCGCCGCACCGAGCCAATAGATCGCCAGCGCCAGCCCGTTCATTCCAAGCATCATCGTCGGCTGCACCAGCGCAAACAGCTTTTGGTTTTTCATTTGCAGCTCCATCATGCCGCGGCTCGGACCGTCAAACTTTTCGTTCTGAAAATCTTCGGCGTTGAATGCATGTACCACATTGATGCCAGTCAGGTTTTCACGGGCAACGCGGTTGATTTTATCGGTCATTTTCTGCACAAGGCGGAAACGCGGAATACAAGTGCTCATAATCAGCAAGACCGTAACGAACAGCACCACAACGAATGCGGCAGTTACGGCAGAAAGTTCCCAGCTCTTTCCGAGAATCTTGATGATTGCCCATACTGCCATAATGGGTGCTTTTATCATCATTTGCAGTCCCATTGCAACAATCATCTGAATCTGTGTGATGTCGTTGGTGGTTCGGGTAATCAGGCTTGGAATGGAAAAGTCTTGCATTTCCTCGCTGCCGATGTCAATGACATGGCGGAACAGTTTGTCTCGCACGGCAAAGCTGAAGCCGGATGCGGTCTTTGCGGCAAGAAAGCCGCAGGCGATCGCAAGTACGGCGCTCGCCATCGTGCAACCGAGCATTTTCAACCCGACATTCACAATATCCGATGTGGTGCCGGAGGTTTTGATGAGCATAGTCAGCTCGGTCATATAATCCGGAAGACGCAGGTCAAAGTAAACCTGAACCACAACAAATAAAAGACAAATCAACGCCATCATCTTTTCTTTCCGGCGCATATTTTTCAGTAACTTGAACATAGTTATCTCCTATTTTTTATTCTTTCGTTGAAAACCCGTTTTTGCGGATCTCGTCAATATTTTCGCCGAGAACGGTCAAGCAGTGTTGGAATACTTCAATATCCGTGTCCGACATCCCGACGAGTAGCCTTTGCGCGAAGTTCTTTTGCACCTCGCGACCCTTTTCAATGACGCCGTTTGCTGCTTCCGTGCAGACGAGCCGTGTTTTTCTCCGGTCACCCGGAATATCCTGCCGCAGAAGCAGTCCCTCATTAACAAGTCGGTCAACATGTACCGATACGATTCCGGTTTTCAGTCCGCGACACCGGCAGATATCTCCCGCCGTATTGCTGTCTGGATTGTTTGCAAGAAACATCAGAATATCAACAGCCATAGGCGGTAGCCCCGTATCCTTGCAGATCGGCTGAAGCGCAGTATGATACGCTTCAATAAATCGGTTCGCACTGTTGAACATCCTGGACGCTGTGAAGTTCCAATTATTCATATTCACCCTCCAATCATAGAAACTCTAATATTAGAACATTCATTATTATACTATCGTCAATGAAGGTTGTCAATAGATTTTCGAAAATAGAATTTGACTGTTTTCTGAATTTTAAGAATATAACGAAGAAAAACATAGCGTAGGCGCCGATATGCTACACTGGTTTTGATATTGTATATTGATTATCCCCCGAAGGCAACCACACCTAATAAACCATACTTCTTTATCAGATTGGGGAATACCAATCGTTTTTCCGTGCAGATCCACAATTTATCTTTTAATGGCAAGACCCAAACCGTTGCCGGAGAGTATTTGCGTTATATAGGACCGCTCCAATATGAAAAAAGCAATCTGTATCGACCATCTTGTCGGTACAGGTTGCTTTTTTACTTATTCCACCGTTTCTTCCACCGCATACCCGCCGCCGAAGATAACCTCGATGTACTTATTGGCATATACCTTGATGCATTCCACCATTTGACGGACGATGCTGTCATAGAATTTGTGCAACAGATTGTTGCACAAATTCTGCGAGAGTATGAAGGTGCGATCAGCATCGTACATATTCTGGCTCAGAAAGCTCTTTTGATTATGGAGTTGTTTTTTACAACTGCTGAACCGACAGTATCTCTCCTGTGTGATATATTAATCACCGAGAGGTCAAAATGTCACCCAAAATCCACACGCAAGAATTCAAAGATGCCGTTATAAAGTACTATGAACGCAATCACGCAATATATCAAGCACCGCTTAAATTGGAAGCAGTCGTCAAAGAATACATTCATTTTTTCAATGAAGAGCGTCCGCACAGAAAATTGGACATAAAAACTCCGCTTCAATTTGAAACGGAGTCTGAAAACATATAGACATATAAACGAAAGTCCCAACTGCCGACTCCGTATTACGGTGGTCGGAAAGTTGGGACCTGTTCAATGGTTGCGGAGGTGGGATTTGAATTCTCGCGGCTCGCCGCCGCTCGGTCAGGCTCGGCTCTGACGCGCCGCAGGCGCCTCATTCACTACCGAGCCCGTTCAAATCCCTTTTCTTTACCGCAAAGAAAACAAAAAAACAGCCCGACGGGCTGTTTTTTGTTTGGTTGCGGAGGTGGGATTTGAACCTCACGACCTCCGGGTTATGAGCCCGACGAGCTACCGGACTGCTCTACTCCGCGATACTATTGGTGCCGGAAGCCGGGGTCGAACCGGTACGAGGGGTGAACCTCACGGGATTTTAAGTCCCGGGCGTCTGCCAATTCCGCCATTCCGGCACGTTTTCCGCTGCCTGCCTGATTATGATATCACAAAAGACAGCGTTTGTCAATAAATTTTTTCAAATATTTGCCGACATTTTTCGCGCTCAAGTCAAAATCCCTGAAAGGTTGGCCAATTTCAGGGGTTTGAGTTGAGTTTAAGTCTTTTGAGTTATGATTTAAGTAACTATCTGTCAGTCTTATTGTTCTTGAGAAAGTGACTTTGAAAAACTATTCAGAATAATATCCAGTACTTTTTCATCTTCAATTTCATCGATATTTTTGGTGATTTCCAATACCGTAGATAATTCACCGGAATAATCGTCTGAAAAACGAATTATTGGATAGTAAAGATACGATTCAGATTTATTGTCAGCAACATTGAATGTCTCAATAAGATAATTGTATTGATCTTTTGATATTTTCATTTGTTGAATAATAATTGAAATTTTTTTATCAAAATTGCTACCATTGACATCCAAACTATAAGTTTGAGAGTTCTCTGAATCTTCTTCTCTTGCCAAATATATAAATTTATCCCCTTCTACTATATCTTTAGTGTCTTCTTCATCTTTAAACTGTTCACGATATTTATCAAAGCAAGAATTTATGTTTTCAATAATCAATGCTTTTTTTCTTTCAATTCTTAATTTGGGGTCTTCAACTATTGTTGGCGCAGTAGTCGTAGCTTCGGAGATGCTTGTCCCCGAAGAGCTTCCCTGCGAATTGTTTGCCCCGCAAGCGATTATTGCAAGCATTGTCCCGACGGCCAGGCATACTGCCAGCATTAATTTCAGAATTCCGGATATCTTTTTCACTTCTGTCTTCCCCTTTACAGTTTTGATACCTTTATTATACAATATCCGCCCCAGCCTGTCAACATTTCCCCTCGGTTGCCACACTCAACTTCCTTTGATTACAGCGTGTTTGGATTTACAACAGGTCTGTATGTGCGTATTGATTCCAATATACAGTCAAATACATCGGAATCATACTTTTTTATCAATTCGTCAACCGTAATTGATTTATATTGTTCTTCGCCAAACAAGTTTTCCACAATTGTTTCGTACCATTCATCTTTTAAAGCATAGGATCTCAAGTTAATTTCAAAATGTTCTAATTCTTTATAAAACAAAATCATACTGTTAAACCCTTTGGCATCTTTAGTAAAAGTGATTGATGATACTTTCTTCCCGCTATGTTCAGCGCTCACCTTAGCCAAAAACTCATTGAATTCAGCCAAATCTTTTTCTTTTTTCTTTTCGTAATCTATCTCGTATTTATATGGGTTGTCTTTGTTATATCTTTCTTTTGTTTCAATTGCGTCATTTATGATGTCTAAACTAGAGTGTTTGTATTCTTCTATAAGTTCTTCTTTCCCGAAATTGTATGCGATATTTTGGGAGAAATTATATCTCATCGATGATAGAATTTGTTTATAACCTTCTTCATCCAAAATGTAATATTCCAATATGTCATATTTAGACATCCCAGTATTTGAGCCAAATGATAATTGATAATAATCACTTGTGGCCAACTCTGGATTAGCATAAGTTAACATTACTTCCCTAATCTCATCAACCCCGTTGCGTTCTGCCATCTCGTCGAGTAGAGCTAAAAATTTGTTTATTGTCTTCTGCTTTTCGTCAATGACGGGCGGAACGGTCGTAGTTGCGGTTGTCGTTACGGTCTGTGCGGCAGGAGACGTCGTTTGGCTCGGTGCTACCGTTTGGGTTTCAAGGGAAGAGCTTGTGCTCACCGTCCCGATCCCCGAAGAGCTTCCCCGCGAATTGTTTACCCCGCAAGCGATCATTGCAAGCGTCGTTCCGACGGCCAGGCATACTGCCAGCGTCAATTTCAGAATTCCGGATATCTTTTTCATTTCTGTCTTCCCCTTTACAGCTTTGATACCTTTATTATACAATATCCGCCCCGGCCTGTCAACATTTCCCCCTCAGTTGCCGCATTCAATGCTTATCTCATTGAATATCTTCAGAATATCGCCGACCTCGGTATCTTTTTTCTCTTCCCCGCTCCTGTCGATGACGATATGCCCCTTATCAAGCATAATGAGCCTGTCGCCGTATTCTGCGGCATAGCGAAGGTTATGAGTTACCATCATTGCCGTCAGATTTTTTTCTCTGACGACTTTGTCCGTCAGCTCCATAATCACATCAGCCGTTTTCGGGTCGAGAGCGGCTGTGTGCTCATCAAGAATAAGAAAATCTATCGGCTTCATCGTCGCCATTATCAGCGCGACTGCCTGTCGTTGTCCGCCCGAAAGCGCGCCCATTTTGACATTCAGCTTGTCTTCGAGCGAAAGCCCGAGACGAGAGAGCTCTTCCCTGTAAAACCCGCGTCTCTGCTTGTTTATTCCGCTTGAAAGCCCGAAACTCCCGCCTTTGCAGTCGGCAAGGGACATATTTTCAAGCACGGTCAGCTCCGGACAAACGCCGAAGGCGGGGTTCTGATACACCCTGCCTATAAATGCGCAACGTTTGTATTCCGAAAGGCGGGTAATGTCCTTTCCGTCTATGAGAATACGCCCTCCCTCAACGGGTATGCTGCCGCAGATAATATTCAGCATTGAGGTTTTTCCGCTGCCGTTACTGCCGACAATCGAAACGAACTCCCCTGTTTTAACAGTCAGGTTGAAGCCGTCAAAAACGCACATTTCCGTAACTGAACCGGGATTATATATCTTTTTTATATTTTCAAGTGTGAGCATTGGTCTTCGCCCCCTTTGAGAAAATGCGTTTTTTCTTCGTTCCGCCGATGACAAGTATAATAAGGAAAAGCACCGCCGTTTCCAGCTTCATAAGGTTTGCGGGCAAGCCGAGCGATATTGAAAGCTGTATGCACGCTTTATAAATGATACTGCCAACGGCAACTGCCGTTGTTCCTTTTACAAAATCAAGGCGTTTGAATATCGTTGTACCTATGATGACCGTCGCAAGACCGAAAACGACCTGCCCCGTGCCTATCGTCGATGAAAACGCTCTTGTCTCGTGGCAGACGAGACATCCGGCAAATCCGATGAGCGCATTTGCGATAACAAGCCCGATTATCTTCATTCTGCCGGTGTCCTTTGCGAGCAGAGTGACAAATCTGCCGTTGTCGCCAGCAGCGCGGAGAAGAAGCCCGTTTTTGGTTTTCAGATAAGCGTCGATTGCAAATTTGAAAATCACAAGAAGGATAAAGGAGATAACCAGCTTTCTCCAGAGCAACGGTATTGCGCCGAATATCGCCATTGTCGGCTTCGCCGTAAATATCGTATCGATGTCCCTGCCGATGCTGAGGTTTGCTCCCGCAAGCTGAAGGTTTATCGAAAACAGCCCTGTCATAGTTATAATGCCGGCGATAAGATCGCGCACGCCGAGACGGACGTGTATAATGCCCGTGAAAAGCCCCGCAAGGGCGCCTGCGGCGATCGATATAAGCATTGTCAGATAAGGGTTTACGCCGTTTGTCAGGCATACGGCGGTAACCGCCGCGCCGAAGGCAAAACTGCCCTCTGCCGTCATATCGGGAAAGTCAAGTATTTTATATGTTATATACATTCCGAACGATATGAACGCATATATAAAGCTCTGCGTCAGCGTTCCCGCTATAAGCTCGATTATCTCCATTTTGTTTCCTCTTTTATATTATTTTCCGCATTCCGTAGCGGAAGAAGCAACGTCTGCGGGAACTGTTATTCCGAGGCGCTCCGCCGACTTGCTGTTGACATAATAGCTGAAATCCTTGACGGTCTCATAAGGCATATCGGAAGCCTTCGCCTCGCCTTTGAGTATCTTTGCCGCCATTTTGCCCGCGCTCTTGCCGAGCTCTATATAATCGATTCCGGCGGAAGCGACGCAACCGAGAACAACCTGCTCGATCTCGCTGCCGTATACGGGAATTCCCGCCTCGTCCGTCTTTTCAAGTATTGCGGGGAGAACCTCAACGACCGTATTATCCGTCAGGTTTGTGAAGCAGTCAACGCCCTTTGCGATTATCGTATCGACAGCCTGCGTGACCTGGCTCTGTTCCGTAACGCCGACGACCTCAAGCTCAAAGCCGTAATCCTTGACGGCGTTTTTGTAAAGCTCGATAGTCGAAACGGAGTTCGGCTCGCCGAGCGTATAGATTATGCCGATTTTCTTTGCATCGGGCTGCATTTTGCGGATAAGCTCAAGCTGCGCCGTAACGGGGAGCAGATCCGAAATGCCCGTAACGTTGCCCTCTGTCAGCTTTGCGCCGACAGGATCCGAAACTGCGATGAAAACGACGGGAATATCTTTATCTTCTGCCGCCGCAAAGCAGGATATTGCGGAGTTTGTCGCAATGCCGACCATCATCGCAACGTTCTTTGCGGAAAATCCGCTTGATATCTGGCTGATGATCGAAGGGTCGCCCGAAGCGTTCTGATAATCGATTACAAAATCTTTTCCTTCGACAAGTCCCGCTTCTTTAAGTCCTTCAATGAATCCCTCGCGGCAGTTGTCAAGGGAGCCGTGCTGGGCGAGCTGGTTTATCCCGATGACGGGAACTTTCTTTTCCCCGCAGGATGTTGCAAGGAGCATTGCCGCTGCAAGCATAACAGCCGCAAAAATCACAGATAAAACTTTTTTCATTTTCTTTTCCTCCGAAAATATAATAATTTTATCATAGAAATGACTGAACGAATAAAAAAGAGCCTTATCCCAATAAAAATTGGGACAAGACTCTGTGTCCTGCGTTGCCACCCAAATTGGCAAAATAAATTTGCCCGGCTCTGCGACGTACTGTCATACGTCCCGCACTGTAACGGTTGCGCTCCGTCGGCTACTACTTGCAAAGGCTTTCGCGCCGCCCTCATAAGTCCATTCACATTGCGTTTATCTGCCGCGATTTCACCATCCGCGACTCTCTGAAAGACAACCTGCAAAGCTACTACTCTTACTCGTCGGTTTTCTATGATGTACGCATTATATCGCGCCTTTTGCGGTTTGTCAATAGCTTTTTTCAAATTTCCGAAAAAAACTTTTTCCGCCCGACTTTTCCCCTTTTGATGTTTACAATCGCCTTCTTATATGATATAATATCCGCACAAAAATGTTTTTATGCAGGAGAAAAATTATGAGAAGAACGGCATATCCCCGCCCGGAGCTTGAAAGAAAGAACTGGGAAAACCTCTGCGGCGAATGGGAGTTCGATTTTGACTTCGGAAGATCGGGAAAAGAGAGCAACATCCTTGAAAAAGAATGGTTTGATTATAAAATAGAAGTTCCCTTCTGTCCGGAGAGCAGACTTTCCGGAATCGGGCACAAGGACTTTATCCCCGCCTGCTGGTACAGAAGAAAATTTGAATCGAAAAAGCTCGGCGGCGACAGGCTCATCATAAATTTCGAAGCCGCCTGCCACAAAACGGAGGTCTTTGTAAACGGCAAATCAGTCGGCACGCACACGGGCAGCTATACGCCCTTCTCATTTGATATAACGGAATACGTCTCAGAGGGAGAAAACACTCTCGCTGTTTACTGCGAAAGCGACGTCAGAGACGGCACCCAGCCGACGGGCAAGCAAAGCGATAAGTTTGCGTCATACGGTTGCTATTACACCCGCTCGACAGGCATCTGGCAGCCCGTCTGGCTCGAAAGAGTCCCGGCTGTGCACCTCGTCGATATAAAGCTCGATCCGGACATCGACAACAGCATCCTCTTTGTCCGCGCGAAAGTCGCCGGAGAAGGAGAGAAAAAGATAACTCTCGAAGCCTCGCTTGCCGGAAAGAAAGCGGGCAAAGCAAAAGCTGTGACGACGGGAGCCTATGTCCGTATTGCCCTGCCGATAGACAAGCTCGATCTCTGGAGCATAGAAAACCCGACCCTCTACGACCTCGACATAACCGTTTCCGGAAAGGGCGGCGAGGATAAAGTCCGTTCTTATTTCGGAATGAGAAAGGTTGAGCTTGACAAAACCCGCCTGCTGATAAACGGAAAGCCCGTCTTTATGCGTCTCGTGCTCGATCAGGGCTATTACCCCGAAAGCGTTTATACCGCGCCGACGGATGACGCATTTATAAAGGATATAAAGCTGGCGCAGTCTATGGGTTTCAACGGCGCAAGGCTTCATCAGCGTGTTTTCGAGCGTCGTTTCCTCTATGAAGCGGACAAAAACGGATATATCGTCTGGGGAGAATACGCAAGCTGGGGCTTTGACCATACGCGCGACGATGCCCTGCATTATTTCCTTACCGAATGGATCGAGGCGATGGACAGAGATCATAATCACCCCGCTCTGATCGGCTGGTGCCCGCTCAACGAAACCTGGGACATAAAAGGTCGGCAGCAGAACGACGGTTTCCTCGCCGATGTGTATTATGCCACAAAGCGTCACGACCCTTCCCGCCCCTGCATAGACACAAGCGGAAATTATCACGTTGTCACCGACATATACGACATTCACGACTACAACCAGCACATCGACGCCTACCACCGCCGCTATGACAGTTTCGAAACGGAGGAGGGCGTGTTTGAGAATATGGCAAAGCGCCAGAGCTACGGCGGTCAGCCTTATTTCCTCTCCGAATACGGCGGCATCCGCTGGACGGACAGCGAGGACGGCTGGGGCTACGGAGACGCGCCGGCGACCGTTGAAGAATATGTTGAAAGATACTGCTCTATGAACGAAATTCTCCGCTCAAATCCGAGAATATGCGGCGTTTGCTATACACAGCTTTATGACGTCGAGCAGGAATGCAACGGTATCTTCCGTTTTGACAGAAGTGCCAAATTCGATAAAGAGTGTCTTGAAAAAATGAGAAAATCAATGGCAGACAAGGCTGCTTGCGAAGAATAATTTGTTGCGGACGGAGATTTTCAGCGAAAATTTTCCGTCCGCGCCCTTGTTTTTTGCGATTTTTGCGTGTTTTTGTGCATTTTTTCGCAAAAAACGCCTTTTTGGATTGTAAATTTATATAGATTTACAATTGACAAACCGTGCGCTATGGTTTATGATAGTGTCATCATTTGTTTGAAAGGCGGCAAGCGAAATGTTCAAAGCGACTTGTATGAGCAATATGAATAATTTCTCAGCGGTTCAGTCGGCTGATTTTTCGTCGCGCCGCAACGCTTCCCTCGCAATAATTATTATGGACACAGTCATATCTGTGTCCATTTCTTTTGCCCTCGCTCTAATTTCCGTCATCGGCATTTGGAGCATTATAATTATTGAAAAATTCAAAGCGTTTACTTCAGGGTTTGTTTTTTAATATCTTGTGTATATTCAAAAACGGCTTTGCGGCAAACGCAGAGCCGTTTTTTTATATAAAATTTTACGCCGCAAAGTGCGGCAAAAGGAGAAAATCAATATGAAAAAATTCGTTAGCTTCGCTCTTGCGCTGATGATGCTCGCGGCAGCGGCATTCACATTTGCTTCGTGCGGCGCAAAGAAAACAAATTATGCTGCAAACAATACCGAATTCTATATCGGCGTTTCCGGTCCTCTGACAGGCGGCGCGGGAGTTTACGGGCAGGCTGTCAAAAACAGCGCGCAGATGGCTGTTGATGAGATCAACGCCGCAGGCGGTCTGAACGGCGTCAAGTTCAAGCTCGTTATGATGGATGACGTAAACGATGCCGCAAACATCGGCACAAACTATTCCAAAATGTATGAAGACGGAATGCAGGTCTCGCTCGGTTGCGTAACGACCAAGCCCTGCCTCGAATTCAAGTCTCTCTCTCACGATGACAACGTATTCTTTATGACGCCCTCCGCAACGGCAGACGCCGTCGTTGAATACGACAACGCATATCAGATGTGCTTTGCAGATGAAAAACAGGGCGTTACAGCCGCTCAGTTCATCAGCGAAAATTATAAAGGTCAGACAATCGGTATGCTTTACAGATCTGACGACGAATATTCAACAGGCATCCGCAAGCAGTTCCTTTCAAGCCTTGACAAATCGATAACGGTTGTTGAAGCCAGCTTCTCCGGCGACACCGTCGCCTCCTTCGCTTCCCAGATAGCGGCTCTCAAGGATTGCAAGCTCATCTTTATGCCCATCTATTATACGCCCGCTTCCCAGTTTATGACGGAGGCAAAGAACGATGTCGCAAAGGATGCCATATATTACGGCTGCGACGGTCTCGACGGTATCGATACAGCCGTTGAAGGCTTTGATATAAAGACAATCCCTCAGGAGGTCTCCTTCCTTTCTCATTTCAATTCCAAATCCGAAGAGGGTGCGTCCGGAGAGTTTATCAAGAAATATACGGAAAAATACGGTTCCGATTCCCTCAGCCAGTTCGGCGCCTCCGCTTATGACTGCGTATACGCTATCTACGGCGCTATGAAGGAAGCCGGAGACAAGATCTCCGTAACCTCCTCCCCATCGGATATCTGCGACGCACTCAAAGAAGTGTTCGGCGGCGGATATACATACTCCGGCGTTACGGGAACAGACATCAAATGGACTTCGGAAGGCTTTGTAAACAAGACGGCTCTCAAATACATCGTAAAGGAGTCCGACGCAAAATAATTTCGGACAAAACAAAATAGAGGCGCATCTGCCGACGGGGTCCTGCCCCGTCGGCAAAGTGCCGTAAAAATCTTTTAAGGAATTTTTATGGAATTTATAAATACTCTCATAAACGGGCTGAATGTCGGAGTTATATATGCAATGATAGCCCTCGGATATACGATGGTCTACGGCATTGCGAAAATGCTCAACTTCGCTCACGGCGACATAATAATGGTCGGCGGATACACGATATACGTTTTCTGCGCGATGAGCGTCGCCTCCTCGCCCGCTTTCTTCTTTGTTGCAATAGCTATGGCTGTCATAGTGTGTACGCTGCTCGGCGTAATCGTCGAAAAGGTTGCGTATAAGCCCCTGCGCGGTGCTTCCCCCCTTGCGGTACTCATAACCGCCATAGGCGTGAGCTACCTGCTTCAAAGCCTTGCGCAGATAATCTTCAAATCGGCAACGAAATTCGTCTCGGTTCCCGATCTCGGAAAGGTCAGTCTGGGCGCGGTCAGCATAAAGGTTTCAACGATTATCACCCTTGCGGCGTCGATAGTCGTTATGGTCTCGCTTTCGCTCTTCGTCAAATACAGCAAAACCGGCAGAGCGATGATCGCCGTTTCGGAGGACAGAGGCGCAGCGCAACTTATGGGCATAAACGTAAACAGTATAATAACCATAACGTTCGCGATCGGCTCTGCGCTTGCCGCTCTTGCGGGACTTTTCTATCTGCTCCAGTCACCTTATATATATAATACGTTCGGCGCAATGCCCGGAATCAAGGCGTTCACGGCGGCTGTCATAGGCGGTATCGGCTCGATTCCCGGCGCAATGCTCGGAAGCATCGTTCTCGGTATGATAGAGAGCATATGCGATTCGTTTGCGGCAATCGCTCCTTATAAGGACGCAATAGAATTCTCCATTCTTATAATCATTCTTCTTGTAAGACCGACGGGAATTCTCGGCAAGAAAAGAAGGGAGAAGGTATAATGAGCAACTTCTCGGAAAAAATGAAAACATTCAAGTGGAAACACTATGTAAACTACATAGTCATAACGATTCTGACGGTCGTTTTCGCAGTCATATCCGCCGCCGGAGGGCTTAAATCCTCTTCGACTATATTGCTTGAAAAAATTGCGATAAGCATAGTTCTCGCCGTTTCGCTGAGCCTTGTTGTCGGCTTTCTCGGAGAGCTGAGTCTCGGTCACGCGGGATTTATGTGTATCGGCGCATATCTCGGCGGTAAGGTCGCTTCCCTGCTCGTCCCCGTTATGGGCAATGGCGCCGTCACAATGCTGATTGCCCTGCTCGTCGGCGGCGGTTGCGCGGCGCTGTTCGGCTTTCTCGTCGGACTGCCCGCTCTGCGCCTCAAGGGCGACTATCTTGCAATCGTGACACTCGCCTTCGGAGAGATCGTTAAGGTTGTCTTTCAGCAGTCAGGCGCATTCGGCGGCAACCTCGGACTTTCAACCCCGAACCGCCCGAATAAAAACACATTTTTCATCGTTGCGTTCGCACTCGTGCTCTTCACGCTCCTCATAATTCAGAATCTTATGAGAAGTAAGCACGGCAGAGCGATAACTGCCATCCGCGATAACGAGATTGCCGCAAGAGCGACGGGAATAAATGTCACAAAATACAAGCTCGTCGCATTTATGATTTCCGCATTTTTCGCGGGAATAGCGGGCGTTATGTTCAGCTATACGAATTCCTCCGTTCAGGCGGTGAAGTTCGGTTATAATTATTCAATCGAGATTCTCGTTATGGTCGTTCTCGGCGGAATGGGCTCGATAAACGGCTCAATCCTCGCCGCAACGCTTATAACGGTACTCAACGAAAAGCTCCGCACGGTGCTGACGGGCGACCTTGCGGTCCTTAAAGACCTGCTCTATGCGCTTATCCTGATCGTCATCGTTATTTATAACAACGCTCCCGCGCTCAAGGGCTTCAGAGAAAAATACAACTTCCGCAACCTCTTGGCACATATATTCCCGCCAAAGAACGACCCGTCGATCGTCAAAGACGATGCCGCCAGCTGGGACAAAGTGCCGACAAAGATCAAAATGGACGAAATTCTTTCCGTCGACCTCAAGGTCGGGAACGAATTCACGCCGGATAAACCGTCGAAAGGAGATAAATAATGTCCGAATACATTCTCGAAACAAAAAATCTCGGCATTTCCTTCGGCGGGCTGAAAGCGTCGCAAAACGTCAACCTCAAAATAAAGGAAAAACAGATATACGGGCTCATAGGGCCGAACGGAGCGGGAAAAACGACGGTTTTCAATATGCTGACAGGTGTCTACCTGCCGACAGAAGGCGACTTTTTCCTCTGCGGAGAGTCGCTTAAAGGGCTTCATCAGGAGGCGATAAATCACAAGGGCATTGCAAGAACTTTTCAGAACATACGCCTTTTCAACAATATGACGGTCGTCCGCAACGTTATGGTCGGGCTTTCAAACCGACCGGAATACAAATGCTCGCTTTTTGAGAGCTTTTTCCGCCTCCCGCGCCATTTCCGCGTCGAGAAGACGATGCGCGAGCGCGCAAAGGAAATTCTTGATATTTTCGGTCTGCTTGACGAGCGCAACAACCTCGCCTGCAACCTTCCTTACGGTAAGCAAAGAAAGCTGGAGATAGCCCGCGCGCTTGCAACGGGACCGAAGCTCCTGCTTCTCGATGAGCCCGCCGCGGGAATGAACCAGAGCGAAACAGCGGAGCTTATGGACACGATACGTCTTATACGCGACAAATTCGATATGACAATCCTGCTCATCGAGCACGATATGAAATTCGTTTCGGGACTTTGCGATGAGATAACAGTTCTGAATTTCGGAACAATGCTTGCAACCGGCACGGCAGACGAGGTTTTAAGCAATCCGGAAGTCGTCCGCGCATATCTCGGAAACTGAGGAGGGACAAAAATGGCACTGCTTAAAGTTGAAAATCTTGAAGTTTATTACGGCGTCATAAGAGCCCTCAAGGGCATTTCGTTTGAGGTCGGCGAGGGGGAAATAGTCACTCTGCTCGGCGCAAACGGCGCAGGAAAAACAACCACAATGCAAAGCATTATGGGTCTTATACACGCCAAAAGCGGCACCGTCACCTATGACGGGCATAACATAACGGGCTTGCCCGCTCATAAGATTGTCAGAATGGGAATGACGCAGGTTCCGGAGGGCAGAAGAATCTTCGCGGAGCTGACGGTATATGAAAACCTGCTTATGGGCGCATACATTGAAAAAGACAAGACGGCTGTAAAGCGCGATATTGAAGAGATCTATTCGATCTTTCCCCGCCTCGGCGAGAGGAAAAATCAGGTCGCAGGCACACTCTCCGGAGGTGAGCAGCAAATGCTCGCAATGGGCAGAGCGATGATGAGTCATCCGAAGCTGCTTATGCTGGACGAGCCTTCCATGGGTCTTTCCCCGCTCCTCGTCGATCAGGTATTTGACATAATAAAACATTTCCACAGCACCGGCACAACGATACTCCTCGTCGAACAGAACGCAAGCAAGTCGCTTGCCATATCGGACAGGGCGTATGTGCTCGAAAACGGCGCAATCGCCTATTCCGGAACAGGAAAGGAGCTTTCCGAAAGCGACGATATCAAAAAAGCCTATCTCGGCGGCTGAAAAGAAAAACGCACCTGCAAAGGTGCGTTTTTTATGTATTTTTATCCGAGCGCAACGTCAAGGGTCATCATCAGGGTAAACCCGACGGCAAAGAACACCGTTCCTATATTTGAATGTTCCCCGCTTGACATTTCGGGAATGAGTTCCTCGACAACGACATACATCATTGCGCCCGCCGCAAAGCTTAACAGATAAGGAAGCGCGGGAACAACTATGCTTGCCGCAAGCACGGTCAGCACGGCGCCGATCGGCTCAACTATGCCGGAGAGCACACCGCCGAGGAACGCCTTCGTTTTTTTCATTCCCTCGGCTTTCAGCGGCATTGATATTATCGCCCCTTCGGGAAAGTTCTGTATCGCAATACCGATCGAGAGCGCAAGCGCTCCCGCCGCGGTGATTTTTCCGTCGCCCGAAAGGTACCCCGCAAAAACAACTCCGACCGCCATTCCCTCCGGAATGTTATGAAGCGTAACGGCAAGGATCATCATAGTTGTCCTTTCCAGACGACTTTTGATCCCCTCCGCGCCCTCGCTGTTGCGATGAAGATGAGGGATGATTTTATCAAGCGCGAGCAGAAAAAGAATTCCTATCCAGAAACCGATAAACGCAGGCAAAAACGAGAGTTTGCCCATATGCGCCGATTGCTGCATCGCAGGGATAAGCAGGCTCCACACGGACGCCGCAACCATTACCCCCGCGGCGAAACCAGTCAGCGCCCGCTGAACTCTGTCTCCGAGAGACTTTTTCAGGAAGAATACGCAAGCCGAGCCAAGCGTTGTTCCGAGAAACGGAATAAGTATCCCGTAAAATACTGTCATATCCATATGTTTTCCCCCGAAAACCTGATCACTTAACCCAGATTACTCTTCCGTCTTTTCTTTCGGCAGCTTTCGGAAGCTCACAATCAGCGTAGCCGAGGGCGCAATGACCGATGCCCTCCCACTCGCCGCTCACGCCGAGATCGGAGAGGAGCTGTTTCCATTCGGGGAGCTCAAATTCCTCCTTTGCGCGGTGTATCCATATACTGCCCAGGCCGAGCGAATGCGCGGCGAGCATCATATTGCCCATAACAAGGCTACCGTCGTAAATATATGTGTTGCAGCTCTTATCCGCAAGAACTATGAGTATCACCGGCGCGCCATAAAACGGGTCAAAACCCTCCGCCCAACCACCGATTTTGCGGTTTGCCTCGGAGATTCTGTCCCGCAGGGCTTTGTTTGTAACAGCGATCGTCAAGGTCGCCTGTCTGCCCCTGCCGCTGGCAGCGTAAAGTCCCGCTTCAATTATCTGCGCTATGTCCTCTTCCTTCGGAAGCTCCGCTTTGAAACGTCTGATGCTTCTCCGCTCTTCCATTGCCTTTATTACTTCGTTCATATAAAAACCTCCGCCGCTGCTGCGTTTATCGCATTTTCTTTTTTATTATATCATCCTTCGCCGATATTTGCAATAGCAGGCAGAACATTCAAAAAGGCAATGTCAAAAAGTGCCGGCGTTCAAGTTTTTGTATCAAAAAGCGAAAAACACTTGACAAACCGCCATATCGATGATACAATGTGTTCAAGTTTTTGCGCGGCTCGCAAAGAACTGAACATCATCCTCAAAAACAAAGGAGCTCAATATGAAAAAAGTTTTATCACTTATCCTTGCCCTCGCGGCAGTATTCTCCCTTCTTTCTGTGCTCGCTTCGTGCTCGCAGAAGAAAAAAACAATCACGATCTACGCCTCAAGCGAAGACTTCCGCATTGAAAATGCGCAGAAAATGTTTGATGAAAAATTCCCCGAATACAAAATAGTAATTCAGTATAAATCGACAGGCGAGCTTGCCGCAAAGCTGGCAGGCGAAGGAACAAATACAGACTGCGACATCGTTATGGAGCTTGAAAACACATATCTTGAAAAGATCGGCGATACGGTTGCAAAGCTTGACGGGCTCCCCGGCGTTGACTTTGATAAATACCTTCCGAACCTCGTTCCCTCCTCCCATCGCTACGTTCCCTTCATCCGTACAAGCGGAGCGATCGTCATAAACAAGAAGGTTCTCGCGGAAAAGGGACTCTCCGTTCCCACCTGCTATGACGACCTTCTCAAACCCGAATACAAGGGCCTCGTCTCTATGCCGAACCCCAAATCCTCCGGCACGGGATACATCTTCTATCTCAATATGGTAAATGCGCGCGGTCAGGAAAAGGCGCTTGAATACTTTGACGGTCTTGCGGCAAACCTCTCCGGCGCAGGATATACGTCGTCAGGCTCCGGCCCCATAAAGGCGCTTAAGCTCGGCGAAGCGGCAATCGGTCTTTGTATGACCTGGCAGGCTGTTGACGAAATAAACAACGGTGCTGACTACGAGATTATCTATTTCGACGAAGGCGCACCCTATGACACATATTCCAGCGCAATCGTCTCCGGCAAGGAAAACGACGAAGACATTCAGAAAGTCTTTGCATATCTTCTCACAGACGTCACCCCGAAGGACAAAGAGCTCTACGCTCCCGACCAGATATATAAAGACGTAACATACACAAAGAAAAACTTCCCCGAAAATATCAAATATGCGGATATGAAGGGGCTTGAAGATATAACCGTAAAGGAAAGCCTGCTTGACGTATGGAAATATTAAAAATAAACGGACTTACAAAACATTATAAGAATAAGCTTGCGCTGGACGATGTCAGCTTTTCCGTTGAGGACGGAGAATTCCTTTCAATTCTCGGTCCCTCCGGTTGCGGAAAAACAACTCTCCTCCGCATTCTCATAGGACTTCTCGCCCCCGATTCGGGAAGTATTCTTCTCGGCGACAGGGACATAACAAAAGCCTCCCCCGATTCACGTGAAATGGGCATAGTTTTTCAGAACTATGCCCTTTTCGAGAATATGACGGCGAAAAAAAACGTCTCGTATGCGATGAAATTCAAGCCGGACTTAAAGCCAATAGCGGATAAAAGAGCGGAGGAGCTCCTCTCCCTCGTCGGTCTTTCGGAGCATATGAACAAATACCCCGCGGAAATGTCCGGCGGTCAGCAGCAGAGAGTTGCCATTGCGAGAACGCTCGCCCTGCGCCCGAAAATTATCCTTTTCGATGAGCCGATGAGCGCGCTCGACGTCGCAACAAGGCTCTCGCTCCGCGTTCAGCTGAAAGAAATTCAGAAATCCTTCGGCACGACGATGATCTATATCACTCACGACCAGGAGGAGGCGTTTGCCCTTTCCGACAGGATTATGGTTATGGGTGAAGCAAGAATTCATCAGCTCGCAACGCCGGAGGAAATCCTCGCAAGCCCCGCAGATGACTACGTAACCGATTTTGTCATCAGCAATCTTAAAGCAAAAATCGATTCTCTCTCCCGCTATATGAGATAAGGCGGAGGTGCTGTATGAAGTCAAACAAGTATAGCCATCACGCTTTCAGCAGGGTTACAACGGTCGTGCTCGGGCTGTTTTTCCTTGTGTCTGTCGTTCTTCCGCTGATATCCGTGATGACTAATCTGAAAAATGCCGATATTTCCGCAATTTTCAAGCATCCGCAAACGGTACCGGCGATATTTAATTCAATAAAAGTAACGCTTGTGGCAACGGCATTTTCGATAATGCTTGCGTTTGCGGCGGCTTGGTGTGTAAATCGGACAGGCATACGCGGAAAATCCGTCTTTGATGTTCTCCTTGTTATTCCGATGCTGATTCCCTCAATTTCTCACGGGACGGGGCTTATAATTTTATTCGGCGACAACGGTATTCTTAAAAATCTTCTCGGGCTGAAAGGCAGTATTTACGGCTTCTGGGGCATAGTTTTCGGCTCGATGATGTATGCCTTCCCGATAGCCTATCTTATGATAACAGACATCCTCCGTTATGAGGACAGTACCCCCTACGAAGCGGCGGAAGCCCTCGGAATACCGAAGAAAAACCGCTTTTTTGCAATAACTCTTCCATATCTCAAAAAGCCGATGATAAGCGTCGTTTTTGCGGTTTTCACAACAATCGTAACAGATTACGGCGTTCCGCTTATGGTTGGCGGAATGTATAAAACGCTCCCCGTGCTTATGTATGAGGAGGTTATACACAGGATGAATTACGCCAAGGGCAGCGTTTTCGGGCTGATGCTTCTCCTCCCTGCCGCCATAGCATTTCTCTTTGACTTGCTCTCCGGCAAGGACAGAGTCGGAAATTCCGTTGCAAAGCCGTTTTCTTCCGAAGGCTCGCGGGTAAAAAGAGCCACGGCATACGTTGTTCTCGCGCTGATAGTCGCCTGCGTTCTTCTGCCGATTCTCTCGTTTATCCCCGTTGCTCTTTCCGAAAACTACCCGCTCGACAAATCTCCCTCGCTTCGCCAGCTTTCATATGTAATGGGCAGCAAAAACGGGCTTGAATATCTTTCGCATTCGCTTCTTGTCTCCGTTATCGTTGCGCTGGTCGGTACGCTCTGCGCCCTTCTCTGCGCATATATGACGGCAAGAAATTCATCGCCCGCATCAAGAGCTTTGCATCTTCTCTCAATAACCTCCCTCGCCATTCCCGGAATAGTGCTCGGCCTTTCATATGTGCTGTTTTTCAAAGCGTCGTTTATCTACGGTACGCTTGCGATCATAATTCTCGTAAACATAATACACTTCTTCGCCTCTCCCTATCTTATGGTCTATAACAGCCTGCGCAAGCTCCCTCCTGAGCTCGAAGCCGTCGGCGCGACGCTCGGAATAGGCAAGGTGCGCCTTCTGCGCGATGTCATCGTCCCGCAGACGATGGGAACGCTTCTTGAAATGTTTGCGTACTTTTTCATAAACTCAATGATGACAATCTCCGCTGTATCGTTCCTCACAAACTATAAAACGGAATTGTTCTCGCTTATGCTTCCGCAGTTTGACGCGTCGCAGACTTCGCTTGCGCCGCCTGCGATAGTTGCAATCATTATTCTTTTGGTAAATCTTCTGATGAAAGGCATCATCGGTCTGCTGAAGAGCAAGCTCCGCAGATCGGGATCAAGGTGACCCTATGCTGACAAAAAAACAATTTGACCTGCTTTCCGAAATGGAGCGTTCGCCCGCATCAACCCAGCGTGCCCTGGCAAAAAAAGCCGGAATGTCGCTCGGCGCAGTAAATAAAATATCAAACGAGCTTATTTCCCTCGGCTATTGCGAGGGCGGCGTTGTAACGGAAAAAGGCCTTGAAGCGCTTGAGCCGTATCGCGTAAAGCGCGCGGTCATAATGGCGGCGGGGTTTGGCTCTCGCCTTGTCCCCGTTACTCTGAACACTCCCAAGCCTCTCGTCCGTGTGAACGGCAAGCGAATAATAGACAGCCTTCTTGACGCAATCGTCGGTGTCGGAATTGAAGAAATATATATCGTCCGAGGCTATCTTGCAGAGCAATTCGATCAGTTGCTTATAAAATATCCGATGATAAAGCTGATAGAAAACCCGTTCTATAACGAAGCAAACAACATCTCCTCCGTTATGTGCGCAAGAGAATTCGTCCATAACGCATATGTATGCGAAGCGGATCTTTTGCTCCACAACCCGGAGCTGATAAGAAAATATCAGTATCAGACAAATTATCTCGGAGTTCCCGTCGAAAAGACGGATGACTGGTGCTTCACCTGCAAAAACGGTTATATATCAAAGATGTCTCTCGGCGGTATAAATTGCTTTCATATGTTCGGTATTTCATATTGGAACGAAGACGACGGCACCCGCCTTTCAAAGCACATCGAGCAGGTATATAATTTCCCCGGCGGCAAAGAACGTTATTGGGATCAGGTCGCCTTTGATTACTTCCCCGACCAATACAAGATAACCGTCCGCGAATGCACCTTTGACGACATTGCAGAGATAGACACATACAAAGAGCTCTGCAAAATCGACCCCGCATATTGCGTAAGAGGTTAATGACAGGTAGCGGGCAGCAGCCTTTGGCACCTGCCGAAAACAGAATATAAAAAACAGCCCTTGGGGGCTGTTTTTTGCTTCTGACAGTATTTATTCAAACTGACTGTTATACAGTGCGGCATATGCGCCGCCCTTGGCGAGCAGCTCGGCGTGGCTTCCCTGCTCAATGATATTTCCGTGGTCCATAAACAGTATGCAATCTGCATCGCGGATTGTTGAAAGGCGGTGCGCTATGACAAATGAAGTCCGCCCCTGCATAAGAGATGCCATTGCCTTGCCGATCTCCGCCTCTGTTCTTGTATCGACGCTTGACGTTGCCTCGTCGAGGATCAGAATCGGCGGGTTGCAAAGGAAAACCCTTGCAATCGTCAAAAGCTGCCTCTGCCCGACAGAGATATTTGCGGCATCGTTATCCAGCACCGTGTCATAACCCTGCGGCATAGTCTTGATAAAATAATGAATCTTTGCCATCTTCGCCGCCGCTTCAATTTCGGCGCGTGTGGCATTTGGCTTGCCATATGCAATGTTTTCGGCAATCGTGCCGCTGAAGAGCCAGGTATCCTGCAAAACCATACCGAAATTACTGCGCAGAGTTTTGCGCGTCATATCCGTCGTCACGATGCCGTCAACAGTAATTCTGCCTCCGCCGACTTCATAAAAGCGCATAAGCAGGTTGATAAGAGTCGTCTTTCCCGCTCCCGTTGCGCCGACAACTGCAATCTTCTGTCCTTGGTTTGCAGTAAAGCTGATATTTTTCATAAGAATTTTATCCGGAGAATAACCGAAGCTGACATTTTCAAAGGAAACAACTCCCTTCGCGCGCTCAAGCGGAACAGGATTATCTGTATCCTTTGTCTCTTCCGTATCATCCAGAAATTCAAACGTTCTTTCAGCCGAAGCAAACGCCGATTGCAGGGAGTTTATCATATACGCCGCCTCTGTCAGAGGCTCGGAACACATCCCCATATACTGAAAATATGCCTGAATCGCACCGAAGGTCATAAGCCCGTTTAGCATACGGTTACAGCCAATAAGCAGAATAACCACCTGCGAGAGCCTTGAAAGAAAGCGTATACCCGGGTTTACGCTGTTGGTTAAAAAGTCGGTTTTCTCGTTTGCAACGGCAACCTCTTCAACAGCCCTGTTCAATGTCGCTATGCTGTTTTCCTCGTTATTGTATGCCTTTATAACATTTCTTCCCGTATAATATTCCTCGGCAAGTCCCGTCAAAACAGCAACCTTTTCCTGCCTTTCGGAGGAAAGATCAAGGTTTTTGCCCGCAACGAGTTTCGTGATAAAAAAGCTGACAGCCGCAAAACCGACGAATATCAAAGTCAGAAGCGGACTGAAATAAAACATAAATGCAAATGAGCCGATTATCGTTCCGATCGATGTTATGAAACGCAGAAGCCCTGTTTGCAGGGTCTCGGAAATCTTGTCAAGGTCGCTTGTGACCCTTGAAAGTATCTCGCCGGGCTTGTTTCCGTCAAAGAATTTAAGCGGAAGCCTGTGGATCTTTTCGCTTATCTGCTCACGAAGCGTAAGAATCAGCTTTTCGGCAACGCTTGCCATAAGAAATGACTGGAAGAAATAGAACGCTGTCATAACGGCATACATCACCGTTATGACGACAAGCTGCCTGCCCAGCGGTTCCCAAGAGATTACAAACCGACTGCCCTCTGTAATCGCGGTTTTGACCGCAGCAATCAGCGAATCCATAACGTCTGCGCTGTAATACGGCGTCAGAATGTTCAATGCCGTCGTTATAATGACGGAGAAAATGACGATGATAAGTCGCGTCCTCTGATTCTTCAGCTGTCCGAAAAGGCGTTTTGCTGTCTTTACGGCGTGCTTAGGCGCATCCTTTTCAACGGCAGTATCTTTTTCTTTGCTCATCTCTCGTCAACCTCCTTCGTCTGGGATTCATAGAGCTCTTTATATACATCGCAGGTTCTGAGAAGCTCATCGTGCTTTCCGATGCCGACAGGCTCTCCCTCGCTTAAAACAATAATCTGGTCGGCGTGCTGAATTGAGCTGACTCTCTGCGCAATGATCACGATCGCTCTATCGCTCTTTTCCCTGAGAAGCGCTTTGCGGAGTGCCGCATCGGTCTTAAAATCAAGAGCGGAAAAGCTGTCATCAAAAATATAAAGCTGCGGATTCTTTACGATAGCACGGGCTATTGAAAGTCGCTGCTTCTGTCCGCCGGAGAAATTTGTTCCTCCCTGTGCCACAAATGAGTTCAAGCCGTCAGGAAGTGCACGGACAAAATCTCCTGCCTGCGCAATGTCAAGCGCGTGCATAAGCTCATCGTCCGTTGCGGACTCGTTTCCGTACCTGAGGTTCTCGGCAATCGTTCCCGAGAACAGCCACGCGCGCTGCTGTACATACGAAACATTGTCCCTGAGCTGTCTCTGCGGCATATCGCGGATGTCCGTGCCGCAAAGCATAATACGCCCTTCGGTAACGTCGCTGAAACGAAGCATAAGCGCCGCAACGGTCGATTTTCCGCTTCCCGTTCCGCCGATTACAGCCGTCGTCTGCCCTTTTTTGCAGATAAAATCGAGGTTTTTAAGAGTATATTCGTCCGAATCCGCATAGCGGAAGGACACATTCTTGAAAGTGAGAACGTTCTCGCTGTCAACAAGCTCTATGTCGCTTGCAGTCTGATCCTTTATCTGCGGATTATACGAAAGAACCTCGCCGATTCTGTTTGAACATTCCATTGCACGCGGAAGCGAAAGGATGACAAACTGCGCCATCATCACGCTGAACAGCGCCATAATGGCATATTCGATGATCGCAACGATGTCGCCGTCGCCGAACACGCCTGAAACAATACGTCCTCCGCTGATCCAATAAACAAGTATCACGAAAAGGTTGATTGAAAAGTTTGTAAGCGAGTCAAGCCCTGCAAACATTCTGTTCGCCTTGACAGACGTTGTTTTGTAATCGCGGAAGGCAGAATTGAGTCTCTCTGTTTCGTATTCCTGCTTGTTAAAAGCGCGGACAACTCTGACTCCCGTTATATTTTCCAGAAGGACCGTACTCATTTTATCGAGCAGTCTCTGAAGCCTGCGGAAAAGCGGCGACGCGCTTCGCATAATGAAATATGCGACAAAAACGATCACCGTCAGCACGGCGAGCAGCACAAGCCCGATAAGCCAGTCCTTCATAAACGTCAATATTATCGCTACAATAAAAATAACCGGTACGGGAAGCATCATCTGAAAAATGCTGACGACGGCAAACTGGATCGTTGTAACATCGGATACAGTTCGTGTCGTCATAGATGCCGTACCGAAGGTCTGAAAGTCATAGACGGACAGATCAAGGGACTTTCTGTACACCGCCTCGCGTATATCCGCACCGACCCTCGCCGCCAGCTTTGCGCAAACATAACCTCCAACAATAGCTCCGACGCCCGCAATGACCGATGCGATAAGCATTTTGACAGCGGTATTTAAAAGCGCATCAAAGCCGACGACGGCTGAGGATCCCTCCTTCAGCATCTCGGCTGCATATGTAGGAATGAGCATCATCCCAACCATATCCATAGCCATAAATAAAGTTGTTAAAATGCAGAGTTTCCTGTGCGGCTTCAAAAAGCGTAAAATCAATTTCATAAAATAATTTGCCTCCGTTTTTATTGACAAAAGTACGCACGGGTGATATTGTATACTATATAGTAACTATACAGTCAAGAGGAAAATGAAATGTTTTCGAATAATTTTTTTACAATCTCCGATTTCGCCAAACTTATGGGTATAAGCCGGCAGACACTTATATACTATGACCACATCGGGCTGTTCAAGCCGATCAAGATCTTGGATAATAAATACCGTCTTTATGCCAGAAGCCAGATAAATGTTATCAGCCTGATATCAATGCTCGGAGAAATGGGCGTCCCGCTGAAGGAAATAAAAGCGATAGTTGATAATATTTCCCCCGATACCGCCATCGAAATACTCCAAAAGCAGCGTAACGATGCCGAAGAAAAGCTGCGCAGATTCCGCAGGCTTGAAGAAATGATAAGCAAGCGAATTGAGCAGATCACCGCCGGGAAAGAGGTCTCGGAGATGACGCTCCCGTGCTTTTCAGTTGCGGAAGTCAATGAGGACATTCCTCTATATATCGGAGAGGACATCAACTCGCCTTTAAGCAACGTCGAGGACGATTTCATCATTGATTTTTATGCAAAGTGCGAAAAGCAGAACTTTCCTCTGATATTTTCCGGCGGACAAATGAAAAGCAAGGAAAATATCATATCAGGCAGAACGGACATCGTATCCAATATGTGCTTTGCGTTAAAAGACGCCGCCGGAGCAAACTCAAAAATTCCGAATGGGCTTTACGCCGTCGGCTATGTCAACGGCGATTACGGCAACACAGACAGCGTATACAAGGATATGCTCGCGTTTATAGCTGAAAAAGGAATGAAAGTTGCAGGAAACGCTTATGAGGAATACCTGCTCGACGAGCTTGCGGAAAGTGACCCAAGCAATTTCATTATGAAGATTATGATACAGGTTGAATAATGATCCGAAGCAAACAAAAAACAGCCCCGAAGGGCTGTTTTTCGCTTCTATGGGAACGCCGAAAAGCGGGGCTCAAAATCGCTTCCCGATGTTTACAATATGTTTTGGGTATCCGTCACAGCGGATACCTTCCCGAGGCTTACTGCTTTACACAGCTCGGATCCTCTGCCTTCTGCGACTTCTGCTGCCATTTGACGGTTGCATAAAAGACAATCGAGAGGATCGCCGCAATCGTCCAGCCTATCGGCCAGGAGAGCCAGATCCCCGTTGTTCCGAGAGCTGTACGGGAAAAAATCTCCGCCAGAGTCACACGCAGAACAAGGTCTGTAAACGTAGCGACCATAAACCTCTTCATCATACCCGCGCCGCGCAGGACACCGTCCGAAACGAGCTTCGCCGCAACCACAAAATAGAACGGCGATACTATGCGCAAGAATACTACACCGGTATCCATTGCCGCGCCTGTCGGGCTTTCGAGGAAGATATAAACAAGCCACTTTCCCGCAAATTCATAAAGCAGGACAAGCGGTATGCAAAGTGCCCAGACCAGCTTCAGTCCCGCGCGGAAGCCCGCCTTAATGCGATCGTACTTTGCTGCACCGAGGTTTTGCGCGGTAAAATTTGAAATACCGTTTCCGAGCGTTGTAAGCGAAGTGATGACCATATTGTTCAGCTTGACGGACGCGGAATATCCCGCCATAACCGCAGGACCGAAGCCGTTTATAACGCTCTGAATTATTATGTTTCCGACCGAGATAAAGCTCTGCTGAAGAATACTCGGAACCGCAACAACAGCGAAACTGCCGAGATGTTGCCAAGAAAAAATTCTGATTTTCCCCGTTGTCTCAATCGTGCGGAATCTGCGGAATACAAAAATCATTGCAAGCACACAGCTGATTCCCTGGCAGAGAAAAGTTGCCCACGCAACGCCTGCAACTCCCATATCAAACGCCGTAACAAAGAGAATATCGACTCCGATATTTGAGAGCGACGAGCAGGCAAGGAAAATGAATGGCGTTTTTGAATCGCCGAGCGCAGAGAAAATTCCCGTCGCAACATTGTACAGAAAAACAAAAGGCAGACCGAGGATATAGATATCGAGATACAACTTAGAATCAGCAAAAACCTCTTCCGGCGTTTTGATAAGGCGGAGAAGTCCGTCGCAGAAGATCGTGCCGACAGCCATAAGGAGTACGCAGATCACGCTGCTTGCAATAAGCGCGGTATAGACGGCACTTTTGAGGTCCTTATAACGCTTTGCGCCGAAAAGCTGTGCCGCAAGTACCGAGCACCCGATGTTGCAACCGAAGGCGAATGCAATGAAAATCAGCGTAATCTCGTAGCTGTTTCCGACCGCCGCCAGCGCATTGTCGCCGATGAATTTTCCCGCAACAAAACTATCCGCTATGTTGTAAAGCTGCTGAAAAATAATGCTGCCGAAAAGCGGAAGGCAAAACTTACACAGCACGCTTTCCGGCTTTCCGACCGTTAAATCCTTGTTCATTTGTCATCAACCTCCGATTTTCTTTCAGGAAAAGTAAAGAGAAATGCCGTATATGAAAGAATAAATCCAAGCACATCCGGAATAACAAAGGCATTTATCCCGCGTATACCCGCAGAAACCGTGCCTATGACAAATCCGATACCGAATGTTACGGAAATCAGACGGGCGCAGAGTATGCGCTCACCCTTTTTATTTATCAGATTAAATAGAAATATCGCAAGTCCGATGTCAATAAAAATATCCGCTATAAGCTCAAGCGCAATTTCCATTTTGTTACCTCACATTTTGTCCCTGACCGCTTTCGCGATCACATCTGCCGTGCCGTCAATTCCGTAGCGGCTTGAAGATATCATCAGATCATAGCTTTCAGGCTCGCCCCAGGGAGTATCCGAATAAAAATCGAAATATTTCTTTCTCATCCGATCAACCTTTTCGGCTTTACGAATCGCTTGCTTTGTGCCGATGTTGTTGCGCGCAGCTATCCTTTTCGCACGGTCATCCATATCCGCATAAACGAATACCGATAAAACATCATACCCCGCCCCGCGCAAAATCGATGACGCGCAACGACCGATAATCACGCAAGATCCCTTCTCCGCAATTTCCAGTATCGTTTTGCTCTCCGCTTCGAATACACGCTGCTTTTCGGAATAGAACGTTGCCCCGAGCAGGGCGCTGTCCGCAAACGGGTTGCCTGAAACTACTTCGCAAAGACCGATTGGCTTTTCTTCGTCGCTCTCGACGGTTTCGGCAGAAAGCCCCGCTTCCTTTGCCGTCTGCCCGATGATGAGCTTGTCATAGCAGGTTACGCCGAGCCGCTCCGCCAGCTTTTCGCCAATTTCCCGTCCGCCGCTTCCATACTGCCTGCCGATACAGATTATTGTATTTTTCACTTTTTGCGCCTTCCTTGTAAAGTTGCGAAAAATCATAGCTACGCACTTGACTTTTCTTTACGCGCATAGTATAATCCAAGCATTGATATGTGTACAATCTTTATTTTATATTGCTGCCATATCAAAAACGAATTGCAGACGGAGCGCGGAAATGTATATCAGTTACGATTATTATAGAATCTTCTATTACGTTGCCAAATACGGAAATATAACTCAGGCGGCAAAAATTCTGCTGAATAATCAGCCGAATCTGACGCGTGCCATAAAAACATTGGAAAGCGAGCTCGGATGTCCGCTTTTTATCCGCAGTAATCGCGGAATGAAGCTGACGCCCGAAGGTGAACGACTTTTTGCCCATATACGGGTGGCTCTTGAAAGTATTGAGGCAGGCGAAGCGGAGATAATTGAAAGCCGGAATCTGGAAAAGGGCTCGGTTTTCGTCGCAGCAAGCGAGGTAGCCCTGCATTGTGCGCTTTTGCCCGCACTCAAACAGTATCGGATGCTTTACCCCGGCATAAAGCTTAAAATCAGCAATCATTCAACACCGCAGGCAGTCGATGCCATTAAAAACGGTATAGCCGATATTGCCGTTGTGACAACACCGACGCTTCCCTCCGCTATGATCGAAGAAATTACCGTACGAAAATTTCACGAGGTTGCGGTTTGCAGCTCCGCTTTTTCGGGGCTTTTAAAAGGGAAAGTAAGTTTTGCGGAGCTGCTCGATTACCCTATGGTTTCGCTCGGAGCGCAGACGAAGTCATTTGAGCTGTACTCTGAGTTCTTTGCCAAAGAGGGTTTGCGTTATCAGCCCGAAACAGAAACTGCAACGGCAGATCAGATTTTGCCTATGGTCAAAGCCGACATCGGAATCGGCTTCGTCCCAAAGGAATTTCTAATCGGAGTAGAAGGAGTGTCAATCATCGAAACGGAAAAGCCGCTTCCCGAACGCGAAATACGCATAGTTAAGCGGCGCGAGCAAACGCTGAGCATCGCGGCAAAGGAACTTGAGCGGTTGATTTTGAAGCAACAAGGAGAAAACAGATGAACCGGATAAATCATCAGTCGGAAACCGAGCGCATAATTGCGCAGCTTGCAACGGAGAACAGGAAAGAAAAGCTTCTGCTTCACGCCTGCTGTGCGCCGTGCTCTTCATATGTGCTGGAATATCTGACAGCTTTCTTTGACATTACGTTTTTTTATTGCAATCCGAACATAACAGATAAGGAGGAATATGATCACAGACTTGCGGAGCTTTATAAGCTCTGCGATCGTGCACCGTTTTGCAAGGACGTACAGATCGTCGATGACGGATATTCTCAAAATATATTTTTTGACGCCGCAAAAGACCTTGAAGGGGAACCGGAGGGCGGGCGGCGATGCGACAGATGCTTTACCCTGCGCCTGTCACGCACCGCCGACTATGCAAAGGAAAACGGTTTTCCGCTATTTGCGACAACGCTGACAGTCAGCCCGCATAAAAACGCCGCCCTTATAAACGAAATCGGTTTTTCGGAATCAAAGCGGAGCGGCGTTCCATATCTGCCATCTGACTTTAAAAAGAAGGGCGGATATCAGCGCTCCATCGTGCTTTCGAGGGAATATGATCTGTATCGCCAGCAGTTCTGCGGATGCGACTTTTCAAAGCACAACCTATAATCGGTTGCGCGTCGGAAACAAAGCCAGGTTCAGACACACCCGCAGGTGAACCATTTGCCGCCGTTCCTGTTCGAACTTTTTCTCCCGCAAAACAAAAAACAGCCTTTTCGGGCTGTTTTTTGCTTCTGATATTATTTATTCAGACCGGCTGTTATACAGCGCGGCATATGCGTCGCCTTGGCGGATAGCTCCGATTTACAAACGGGGCGCATCATCAAAAGGCGTTGCGCTCATACGGCTTTTCACAGACTCTTCTCGCAACCGATCCTCGCGCGAAAATAATTTTTCGTATGTTAATTTCTATTCTCCCGATACCGGCGGATCCGGATATTTTATCAGATCATAAAGCACACCGTATTCGCCGAAGCGGCGCGTGCCTGCAAGCTCCATACCGAGATGAACATATTTATCGCATTTTGATTTGGCATCCGTATCCAGCACAACCGGCACGCCGAGTCTGTTGCCCTCTGCAAACGCCATTTCCATAACCTTCCGCATATATCCCTGTCCCTGATATTTTTCCCGCACACAGACCAGACCGACATATATATAAGGTTTCTCCGCTTTGTCAAGCTGCTTGTTAAGTCCCCTGCCCCCTTTTGACATAATCCTTGCAAAGCGTATCAGATCCTTTATTTTCATAGAACCGAGCAATTCCTTTGCCAGCGGGAGCATCGCTTTAAATCCGATCTTCTGCCCGGGGAGTTTGTATGCTATATACCCCTCGCCATTTTCGCCCGTTGTATACAGCATCCCGCTTTTCAACGCCATTTTTACATAACCGCAGATAAACGCCGAAATAGCGTCACGGCTCGGAAAGGCGCAGGTCAGTCCGTGCTCCTCTCCGTAATCATAATATCCGAATGCGTGTCCGATCTCCTCGATTATATTCTCGTCCAACGATGCAACACTCTTCATTTTGTTTCTCCCTTTTCGTCTTTTTCCAGAATTGCAACGGCGCAGGGAATCCTGCCTTCGCACAGGACGTAGCCTGCGTCCGCATATCCGGCATCGGAGAAAAACCGTTTGTATGTGTCAAGCGTAAATTCCCTTTTGAAATCCGCCCCCGCTTTTCCGATAACATCCGAAACGCCGTTGGTTTTGCCTTTGTCCGTCCTGTTCATATAGGTCGGAACGATGATCTTCCCGCCCACCTTACAGACCCGTTCGAGCTCGTTCAATGCCTGATAAGGTTCGTCCAAAAGGTGAATCACATTCGCCGCAACAACAGTATCAAAGCGTCCGTCAGGATACGGAAGGCGGAGAATATCTGCCTGCTCGAACCGAACGCCGGTATATTTTCCGCATTTCTTCTTCGCGCGCTTCAACATCTTTGCGGAAAAATCCGTTGCGACAAGGCTTCTGCATCGCGGCGCAATCACACCCGTCAGAAGTCCTGTCCCGCAGGCACATTCGAGCACATCGTCGCAAGGCGAAATGAGCTTTGCAACCGCCGCACACAGCGCCTTGTCCGCTCTTCTGTTGATAACATTTGCAAAAATATCGTAAACCCACGCAACATCATCCCAAAACATTTTCTGCCCTCCTTTATATCATTGCTTAAAAGCCTACCGCTCCGATGTCAAAATCGCCGCAACGTATCGTCATAAGCCCTTCTGTGCTCTGTCCTCGCCGTTTTCCTGCCGCCTTATGCCGTTTGCGCCGAATACACATCTTCTTTTATAAATTTTCTGTTCCGGACGATTCATAATCAAATCGCCATCTTTTGCGTTAGCCAAAGCTAACTCAAGCGTTTTTGAAAAGCCGCCCTGCGGCAGCCACGCACTCTGCTCTGCCGATTCATTTCGCAATCCGGCATAAGCCCCAAAATTCCGCTCCCGAAAACAGTCGGAACCGTTTACACACCTCAAGTATAACATACACATTTTCCTTTTTCAATAGAGAATCTTAATTATAAGCCACAAAATTGCAGGACAAAAATGCGATGCGGGCGGCAGGCAGAGATAAAATAACGGACTTTTCCTCTGATCGGGTCAAGAAATCCGCCCCCCTGCTTAAAAATCAATTTACAAACAAAACAATAATAATTACTATTACCACTTGACAATCCCCTCAAAATCTGTTACACTTTATACCGAAAAATAAATCGCAAAGGATATTGATTTTATGAATATAACAAAGGATATAAAACACATCGGAGTAAACGATTATAAAACGGACCTCTTTGAGGGGCAGTATAAAATTCCGCACGGTATGTCATATAACTCATATGTGATAACGGATGAAAAGATCGCCGTTATGGATTCGGTCGATGCGGACTTTACAGGCGAATGGCTTTCAAAGCTCTCGGCGGCACTCGACGGTCGCTCACCGGACTATCTTATCGTTCAGCATATGGAGCCCGACCATTCCGCCGGCATTGCGGATTTTCTCCGCGCTTACCCGGCCGCAACGGTCGTTGCAAATGCAAAAACATTCGCGATGATTGATAATTTCTTCGGAGAGGGGCTTTGCCAAAACAAGCTGACCGTCGAAAACGGAGGAACGCTTTCCCTCGGACACCACACCCTCAATTTTATTTTTGCGCCTATGGTCCATTGGCCGGAGGTTATGGTTACATATGACGCAAAGGATAAAGTTCTCTTCTCGGCGGACGGCTTCGGAAAGTTCGGTGCGCTCGATGCCAACGAGCCTTGGGCAGACGAAGCGAGAAGATATTATATCGGCATTGTCGGCAAATACGGTGCGCAGGTGCAGTCGCTTCTCAAAAAGGCGGCGACGCTCGATATAGAAATCATCTGCCCGCTGCACGGTCCCGTTCTCTCGGAAAACCTTTCTTATTATATAAACCTTTATGACATATGGTCATCGTATTCTGTCGAAACCGAGGGCGTGTGCATTGCATACGCATCTGTCTACGGAAACACAAAGAAGGCGGCTCTTCTCCTTGCAGAAGAGCTTTGCGCAAAAGGTAAGAAGGTCTCCGTTTATGACCTTGCGCGGTGCGATATGTCTGCCGCAGTTGCAGACACCTTCCGTTACGGGAAGCTCGTGCTTGCTTCGCCGACGTATAACGGCGATGTTTTCCCTTTTATGCGGGAATTTATCAGTTGTCTTTCCGAGCGCGGCTATAAAAACCGCGCCGTCGGACTGATCGAAAACGGCTCCTGGGCGCCGCTTGCGGCAAAGGTTATGCGCGGTATGCTTGAAGGCTGCAAAAATCTTTCGTGGACCGAAACAACCGTAACAGTTCTTTCCGCATTGACGGAAAAGAACAGAGAAAGCATCAAAAAGCTGGCAAAAGAACTCTGATTGAATTATCGGGTTGCGTACAGCTTCTTCTCCTGATTATAAAAATCCCCCCGACCGCAAAACGGTCGGGGGGATTTGATATTCGCGTTATATTGCTCGAGGGTCAACCGCAAAAACGGTCAGACGTAAAATTTATTCAGCAATAAAATTCCATCGGATATGTCAGGTATTCGTTGGGATCGAGCTGGTCGGCTGTGACATAGCCGGCGGGAGCATTGATAAGGCTGGGCAGTCTGTTGACAACCGTAGCGCAGGTATGCTCTACCGTTGCGGGTTTGACAACGTGGAACTCGGTATCAGGCTCGCCTGTGATCTTCCAGTCGCACATATCGCCGTCATCGGGACCGTAAACCTTGCCGATTGTTTCTTCTTCGATTGTAATGCCCTGCATAGTCTCGATAGTAACGACAGCGGACATACCGATGCAACGGCCTGCCTTGATCGTCTTGCCGAGCGTGGAGGACTCGATGTCGTGATCTATGATGCAGGGAACGTGTTTCTGCGTGATCGATTTGATCGTCAAGCCAAGCTTGTTTGCCAGAGCTTCGCTTGCGTTCCAGGCATAGGAGGGCTCGAAGGAATCGGGATGAGCGATCTGCTGCTCGAATTCTTCTTTTGTCAGGTCGCAACCGTGAGCCTTGGCGAGCGCCAGACCGTATTCATCGACGTTATAGCTGTAAGCGCCTTTGATCTTTGTGATCTTGTGGCAGCCGCCTGCAACAAGCGCCACCATATTGATCCAGAAAATATCCTGCATACCGCTGCCTGTGATAGTGCAGCCGGTCTCTTTGGCTATGGAATCAAGGCGGTTGATCTGTGCCGCAGAAGTCGTCCAGGGGTAGATAGCTTCCTCGCAGGTTGTGATAACATTGATGCCGCGCGTCACGCATTTTTCAACGTGTTCATAGATGTCGCCGATAAAGCTGAACAACGTTACGATAGCAACATCGGCATCGCATTCGTCAAGCACTTTGTCTGCATCGTTTGAAATGATGACGCCCGTTTTCAGACCGAGCCCCGCAAAATCGCCGACATCCTGACCGACAACAGCGGGATTGACATCAATAGCACCGACAATCTGCGCGCCGTGCTCGTGCAGATAGCGAAGAATGTACTTGCTCATCTTGCCGCAACCGTACTGTACAACTTTGATTTTTTCCATAGAAAATTCCTCCTTGAAAATTTATATACAGCGGATTAAAAAACCTGTTTCTCCGCTCTTTTACTTTATGATACACCCTCATATCGGATGAGAGTCAAGATGGTTTTCAAAAAATTCACAATTGTTCTTCTCCGAAGGAAACCGGCACCTGCAAGCGCAGGAACATATTCCGGCGGTTGCTGTCAAAAACATTGAATTCCGTCAGCACCTCGCAGATATAGTCGCCGCTGATATGCCAGCCGCTATTCCGGCAGGCTTCGAGAAGTCGTTCGGCATAGCAGATCTCATCGTCGTAACGGTCGAGATAAATGCAGGCATACATACCGCTGTCCAGCACAGTCGCGTCGCGGAAATGTTCAACGTCGCGGTAGTCAAGAAAAATAAAGACATCCTTGGCTTCAAAACGCCCTGCGAGGAAGTTTTCTCTCGTGATGCTCGTTCCCGTAGCATAGGAATGAATATGTGAAAATCCGCGCACCATCAGCGCCTGTCGAAGGTTCATCAGCTCCCGCTCATAGGCATAAATGTCCGTTTCATAGAAATTATCGCGGCAGGGCAAGCCCCAAAGATAGCGACGGTCTATATATTCGAGCGCGATGGTTCCCTTCGCCGGAGATTTGCGGTACCGCTCAACGCTGGCAATCGCCCTTTCAACGGCGTTGTGGCGGGCTTTCAGTTCCCGCATCTGGCTATGAATCTGTTCGTTTTTGCGTATCAGTATCGTCTCGATCAGCGTGATGTCTTCCTTTTTCAGCACATCGGCAATCTCCGCCAGACTCATCCCAAGCTCCTTCATATAGGCTATCATATCCAGTCTGGCATTCTGGGCAATGTCATAGTAGCGATAGCCGCTGTCTGGATCCTTGCGGCGCGGGTGCAGCAGTCCCAGCTCGTCATAAAGGCGCAGCGTTGCAACGGTCAGATGATTCATCTCCGCCATTTTACCGATCGAAAGCAGTTCGTTTTTCATAGATTTCCCCTCCAAAACTCTAATCCTATTATAGAGTTTAGCAAAGTGTCTGAGGTTTGTCAAGTCTTATTTCGGGCATAAAAAAACAAAAGCGATCGGCATTACATTCATAATTTTAACCACTTTTGCGCGCATACAAACATTCAGAATATAAAAAGTCTGCCGGATGGGCCCGGCGCATCTCTCCGCTCCCGCGCCGCCGTCTCCGCCCGAATTCATATCTGCAAAACAAAAGAGCGCCCTTTCGGGCGCTCTCTGCGCTGAATTTATTTAAGGATTGACGCTCTTCCCTTTGACGCAGAACACGCCGTTTGTCAAGGGCTTTTCATTGTCAGGCTTGCACAAAACCCCGCGACGGATCAGCTCGTCTGTAACATATCCGATAATCTGATTCAGATAACAGCTCATCCATTGATTGATCTGATCGTGCAGATGCTTCGGCACAAAGCTCTCAAAGCTCTTGCGGACATCTTTGATCCATTCGGCAAGGAGATCGTTTACCTTTTCATCCGTCATATCAAAGATAGAAACGAACTTCTCAAACTGCTCCTCCGTGAAATACGGGATGTTGAGACGATAATTGCCTTCGGAGACCGTTATCAGATTGTTTTTGGCAAGATGTGCCGCATCCTCGTCGGACAGAACATCTTCCGGTATAAGACCGTTTTTCGCTTTTTTCACGGCGCCGGCATCAAGCATCAGGCGTATTCCGTTGTTATGATAAACACCGCAATCGAAATATTTTTCTATCCAATAATAATATATCCTAAGCGTTTCGTTGATCGCAACATTACAGCCGGAATCATATTCGGCGCAGTTTTCGGTTTCGTCTGCAGTTTCTTCGACGGTAAACCAGCCGTAGCCGCCGTCCTTTCTCGGAGGGTACGGACCGTTTTCAAGCTTTAAGCGATTGTTTTTCACATCGCGGATCCTGCGTCTGAGCATATACGGGACGACAATATATCCCAGCCTGCCTATGCCGAAATCGCTGCCGTAAAAACCGACGGCGCCGATTTTGTCCTCCGCTTCCTTCAGGAGAGCCTCAAATTTATCGGCAAGCACGTTGACCGCCGAGACGGGCGCTTTCTCGGTCTGTTCTCTGTCTTTCAGGCGGAAGATAATGAAATCCGTTGCATACTTATTGCCGACCTTGCATATCGCGTCGCCGTATTCCAGGCGTGGCAGCTCGTCCTCAATATACATCGTCGGTATGCCCGTTCTGATACTGATCTCCTCTACCGTCAGCGGCTTTTCGTAAGCCGCAAGGCAGATAGCACGGGCAATCTGCGTGTGAAGATATGCGTCGGAATCCATATTGCCGTTGCACCCGGTTGTATGCCAATTGATTCTCTGATAAACCTTATCCATTTTGTTTTCTCCTATCCTGTCTCTGATTTTCCGGCGCCCGACGTTCAGTCGCCATTTGATTGTCGTTTCGGGGAGAGAATACTTTCGGGCAAGACTTCTGACAGACATCTCACCAATGTAATAGTCAACGAAAATATTCTTATACTCGGAAGATAATGTGTGCAGATAGCGGAACACAGTTTCATATTGCTCCTGCGTATTGTCCTCGTCAACATCCGAATAATCCGCAATATCAAAGAGCTCGTCGCATGACAATACGGTCGGAGCTTTATTTTTTGCGTCAATGAACCGGGCGTATCTGTTATGAGCAATACGCCAGACCCAAGCATCAAGCGACTCAACCCGATATTTGCTCATCCCGTCAAGAATATAGCAAATAATCTCGCCCGCAAGATCCTCTGCGTCACAACGATCTGATAACCGCTTATAGCAGAAACGGAATATCGGTTCAATATACGGAATGATTTTGTTCCCGTCCAAGTTTTTTCTCCCTTCTCGGTTGCTGCAATGATCATTACGCCCTTATAGTGCGTCAAAGTCAGTTCGGATAGGTCTTTTTATGAAATTATATCACAAATTTATGAAGATGTCCACACGAATGCAGTCTCGGGCGAAATAAAACAGCACCCGGAAGGGTGCTGTTTTTATTGTCTTAAATTTATGAATCAATTAAGCGTTCAAGTCCCATATGCTCCAAGCAACGACAATATTACCTGCAAAATTCCGAAAGCAAAAAGTATGATTGCCACAAACGTCAGCACAACACCGACTTTGCTGCCCTTGCTTTTGAAATACCTGCCCGCAAAAAACACAGCTATGAAAAACGGGAGAGCCATAAAGAAAGCAAGTATGCCCTGAACTCGTTGACTTGGTGTGAAATCCGATATAATTTCGTTCTGAACGAGATTGCTCAATACAAAAAATCCGATAAGAAAAGCAATAAATATCGTCAAAGCTATCAATCCGGCTTTTTGATTTCGATCAAACCTCTTCATCTTGTGCCCCTCCTTTAACGTTTTACGGCTTGAAAAAACGTCATCCCGATATGCCTACAAAAATTTCTGTATTTTTGTACGCTTCGTGCGGCGATGTCATATCAGGCTGGAAAAAAGATACCTGCCGTTTTTTCAATAATCAAATTCGTGTTCGCCGACTATAATTTTCTGTGTTGTTTTTTCGTTTTGCCACGGCTTGCGAATTTCGATTAAATTCAATACGGTATAACCTCGTTTCCGCAAAAACTCTATCATACGATTCACATCACTAACCACTTCGGGCGAACACGAATATTTAACAAAAATACGAAAAAAGAGATAGGTGCTGGAAATCATCGCTGCTCCTGCCCTAAAAAACGGGCGCTACATAGTGCAAATTCTCCCATCGTCCCTCTCTTGAAACAATATTCTCCACTCACCTCATTTTTTCAAAATTCATAGTCAATATTATTTTGGCATAGACTTGACTGGAATCAATAGAAAGGGTTTCGTTCTTTTCGTATTTTTATCGCATCCGCACAATCATTTTCTTGCATATCATCCATCGATTTAATAATATCAGGAATGCTTTTAATAGCTTCGTAAATATAGTTATGGAATGTAGTAGTATAATGCGACCGTGGAGATTCAGTGAAGACAATCGGCATCGTAGAAAAAAGTATATAGTACAACATCTTTCGCATTGCCTGCACCGGAGAACAAACCACCATAAATCTTTGGTAATTTCCTTCCATAAACAAATTGGAGCTTACATAACATTCATCGGCAGAACAATAAACGCCATTCTCTCCCTTATATTTGGCATTTGCTTCTTGAGCCAATATATCTTTTTCGCTAATACCGGAATTGATTAAATATTTCTTTCCCGATTCACAAAGAGGAAGAGGATCGACAACATATGCTCCCTGTTTATTCTTTATCTGATGCAAGCTACCGGGAACATAAATATTTACAGACCAACCGTCGGCGCAATATTCGTAGTAAAGTTTTATTGAACGATCCAAACGGGCTCTAAATTCTTCTCCGGGTGTCCCGTCCGGATTCAATGGATGCTGCGCCGCACATTCAATTAATAGGCGTTTGTTATTCATCGCTTCGGCTCTGGTCATATTATCCTTTGCCTCTTTTTGCTTTTCAGACCATTTGGACAATGCGAAGGAACCTTCGTAACGAAAACACTCCCGCGCCCCGATTTTCAAATCCCATATTTCATTTTTATCGTCAGCTTTATCCCAAACAGCATTAAAATAATTCTCATACTTATGAAGCATCGAAGCATTTCCAGCGTCTATTAGTTCGAGTGATAACGATTGTGCGTTACAACGGGCGGGAGGCAACGTTACAGTTGCCCAGCCCCAAGCAGAGTCGCCGTAAATTAAGATGACAGTTTGTCTTAAAGAAGCATCAACATTTCCGACTCTTATTGTTCCACAACCCTCTCCATTTGCCCTGTACACCAAACTGCTCAATTCAGAAATTACTAAAGAAAACTCATCATTTAACGACCCGTCAGTGCGTTTTTCCAACGATTCAACATCACAAAACAGTGGTCCTGATGGATTGCCTAGCAAAATTTCAATTTCACAGCCATTTTTTAATGCACAATATAATGGATTGTTCTCGTAACCATTCACATTATATGTTCTGAAAAATCCCACCCCAGTCGTTGCAATAATCTTAATCTTATGTGCTTTTTTTATCCGTTCGGACATATCAACCTGACTCAAGGTTAAGCGTTCAATGCCATAATCGGCGCAAGGCTTGATGATATTGGCATTTTCTTTTCTCATTGCAATGGGGGGAATATCAGAATTTGCTATGGTATGCTTTTTCAAAATATTTATGAAAGCATCGTACTTGTCATTGAATATCTGCTCCTCATTTGTCTTTTTATGTATTACATTATCTTCCAGACATTTTTTGAAATAGATACGATGATTCGGCGCACCGAAATCTATTCTTTGATGTACGCCAAACAAATTATTCAATTCTTCTATATCTACATTTGGAAATGTTAAAATAATTAGTCTTTTTCTAGCCCCTATGGCGGCACCTGCTTCAAGTAATGATATCCCACTTCGCATATAATTTGGTGTTACCACAATAATCACGGTACCGCTTTTTCGAATTTCATTAAAAATAGAATCAAACCATTTTTTCGTAGCATCAACTCCAGTATCGCCATTAGAAGAGCAAAAAATCAAATTCCGCTTAACTCCAACAGATTCCAAATAATCCACGATAGACGGTCCTATTTCGTCTTTTGTACTATGACTAATAAAAATCTTTTTCACAGATGTTCCTCCCAAAAAGAAAAATTGTCTTAATTTATCTGAAAACACATAATGTTTTCGCAAGTATATATGGACATACATAATTGCATATATAACGTACCGTATCGACAAAAATATTAGACATATGTGAAAACAGCACTACAAAGTTGAGCTTTGTTCAAAAAAGCATCGGGCATCACCAGCGTCCTTCATAGCATAAAACACAGCTTTGCGCAAATTGCCAAACCAGTACTTTCGCTTGTGACGAAGATTTCCGCATTTTGACGCCGCATCACAAGCGGATGGCGCATACAATCCAGTTAGTTTCTTCAGCATTCGGTCTTCAACACCCAAACTCTGCATTGGCGATTTCATAGTCAAAAAACATAGGAATTATTCCGTCAGCCAAAAAAGATGTCACTTATTTTTCGAGAGCAATTGCCAGACTTGTATAATGTATTATAACATATCCTCTCTTGTTTTACAACATAATGTATGAAAAAAGCAACCTGCATCGATACTTACATCAGTACAGGCTGCTCCTCTCCTTATTCCACCGTTTCTTATGCCACATACCCGCCATCAAAGATGACCTCGATGCACTTTATCGGTGTACACCTTAATGCATTCTACTATTTGTCGGACGATGCTGTCATCGTACTCATTTTGATGGTATGCTTTTTCTGTAATGATTCTTGCATTTATACACAAGCCACTTTCGGGCAGACACAAATATTTAACATATAAAAACACAAAAAAGGGCAGAATGCGCGTAAAATCAGCGCACTTTCTGCCCTTAAAAATGGGTACTACAGGGTTCAATCCTATCCAAAGCTGTTTTTTTGAAATGATATCTTTTTGGCTTCACTACATAGCTGGGATATAGGGATTCGGATTCTCGCGTCTCGACGACGCTCGGTCAGGCTCGGCTCTGATGCGCCGCAGGCGCCTCATTCACTCCCGAGCCCGTTCGAATCCCCCTTTTATGTGAGAAAACGAAAACAGCACCCTTCCGGGTGCTGTTTTCGTTTTGCATCGCGCCGCCGAAAAAGATATTATTGCTTCTTTTGAAAAGGCAGAAGGGGCGTAAACCATCGCACTTTCTACCCTCGAAAAACGGGGAACTGCAGGGGTAAGAACCTCCGGCAAGCCGTTTGGGAGCGGAGATCGGTTTAGATCCACCGCCTTTTTTTGACTATGGTCGCAGCCGCACACAATACCGTGCAAGTGGCGACAAGTCCAGAAAACTTTCTGATAACAAAAGCCACCCGACTTTTTACGGTCGGGTGGCGGTGTGCTTATGATGATAGTTTGAGGAAAAGGAATTCATAAAGTCAATTTCATTTCGATTTCTGTTGCATTGATTTTTGAATTTACCATATCCTTCCCGGTAGGGACGAATCCGCATTTTTCATAAAACCGTATGGCGCGTTTGTTGTCCTTCAAAACCCATAGATGCACTTCCGGATAAGCAGACAATTCCTTCAAGCCCGCTTGCATCAGTCTCAGTCCCACGCCCGTCCCATAGTATTCTGACAGAATGTATAATGCAAATATTTCTCCGGCATTTGGAGATTCCTCCCCGCGATTTCCATACCCGACAAACCCAATTACAGTATTTCCGTCCATTGCAACAATCAAATTATCTCGCCAACTGAACGCCATATTTACGCATTTCTCATAAGTTAATTTGTCGAGGTATTCTTGACTAACGAAACCGGGATAAGTCTCATGCCAGGATTTCCAATGAACAAATGCTTTTCCTCTGATTTCTTCATCTGTTTCCATTTTCTTTATGATGATACTCATACGTTTTTTCCATAACCTCACTATTTGTCATTATCCTATTATATCATAGATCTTCCCACTTTTCAACCGCTTTCTCTTACATCCTGCCCATAGCGGCAGTCGCAATCTTCTTTTTTATAAATGTAACCGATGACGAGCATCCTTTCAGGCAGACACAAATATTTAACACATAAAAATACGAAAAAAGGCCGCAACTTCTGCCCTTAAAAATGGGGACTACAGGGTTCAAATCCTGTCCGAAGCTGTTTTTTTGAAATGATATCTTTTTTTCTGCACTCTATATCCGCAAACCCTATGGTTGCAAAAAAGCGAGGAAACGCGAGAAAAACCCCCGAAATCGTGAGATTTCGGGGGTTCGAAGCCATAATATCTTTTTTGGCTTCACAATATGGCTGGGATATAGGGATTCGAACCCCAACATACAGAGTCAGAGTCTGCTGTGCTACCGTTACACAATATCCCATCGGTTGCGTATGATAGTATATCAAGGTCGAAAGGATTTGTCAAGATTTTTTTGCAAATTTCTTGATAAAAATTTTATGCAGAAGAAAAATCTTTTATTTACAGCCGGTGAAGGAGAAATTTTGACCGTGCGAGACGTTGTAGCAAGCGAAAGAAAGAAGAATTTTTATGTGTCCCTCGGAATCTTTAAAGGGAGTTGTATCACCGTTTTTATGAAAGGCAGAGGTGGGGTGATAATAAAAGCGGGCAAGACAAAGCTTGCTTTGGCAGGAAAGGCGACAGATGAAATAATTTGCGGCTGATGTAATAAAGCGGGCGGGACAGGTATAGATATATAAAAAACGAAAGGAACGCCCGATGAAAAAACAACCGATAATCGCTCTGGCGGGCAATCCGAACAGCGGGAAAACAACTCTGTTCAATCTCCTGACAAAGAGCGGCGAAGCAACGGGAAACCGCGCAGGCGTTACCGTTGCGGAAAAGAGTGCTTCCCTGCGCTACGGAAAAAACAACGCAACCGTCACAGATCTTCCCGGCACATACACTCTCTCCTCATTCGGCGGAGAGGAGCAGGCTGCCGAGCGTTACATAAAAAGCGGTGCGGCGGACGTTGTAATCGATGTTGCGGACGCAACGAATCTTGAAAGGAGTCTCTTCCTTGCAACCGAGCTTGCGGAGCTTCATCCGAGAGTTGTCCTTGCGCTTAATATGATAGACGAGGCGGAACGAGACGGAATAAAAACAGACACCGGCGAACTTTCAAAGCGTCTGGGGATAACCGTTGTCGCTGTGTCCGCCGCAAAAAACAGAGGGATACCTGAGCTTTTGGCGGCAGCCTTCGGCGCAACCGCAGGAAAAGCAGATTTCGGCTTTTCGGACGGCTCGGAGCGAAGCCGATTCTGTCGCGAACTCGCAAAAGAAGTTACCCGCGGGGAAACGGAAAAAGCAACCTTTTCCGATCGCATCGACAAGGTCATCTGCAAAAAATATATCGGTTTGCCCCTGTTTTTTGCCGTTGTTTTCGTTATGTTCGCGATAACGTTTTCCGGTCCCGTCAAGGCACTTTCGGATTTGCTCGTCTCCGCGTTTGACAAGCTATCAGATGCTGCGGCGACCCGGCTCTCGGACGCAGGCGTCGGAAGTTTTTTCGTCGGGCTTGTTTCCGAGGGACTGCTGAAAGGCACGGGCGCCGTTCTCTCGTTCCTCCCGCAGACCGCTGTGCTCTTTTTTATTCTCGAAATGCTTGAAGACACTGGATATATGTCGCGGGCAGCTTATGTTACTGACGGCCTTCTCCGCTCTGCGGAGCTTTCAGGAAAAGCGTTTATTCCTTTTCTGCTCGGCTTCGGGTGCACGGTGCCTGCGGTTATGGCAACGGAAACCCTTGACCCCGCCGAGCGCAAAAACGTCATATTTTCTCTGCCGTTCATTCCGTGCAGCGCAAGGCTTCCGGTGTTTACGATGATTATCGGAACGTTTTTCCCGAGCCACTCGGCACTTGCCGCATTTCTCATATATCTTCTCGGCATCATAGCGGCGTTTTTAAGCTCCGTTATATATACAAAAGCGAAGAAAAACCGCGCCGCACCGCCGCTTACCGTCGAGCTGCCGAAATATCGCCTGCCAACCTTGAAAAACCTGACGGCGGCAATGAAGCATAAACTCCTTGCGTTTATATCTCGTGCAGGAACGGTAGTGCTTTTATGCAGCGCGGGAGCGTATCTGCTCTGTTCTCTTGACGGTCGTCTCCGGCTCACAAGCGACCCTTCCCGCAGTCTTATGGCACTTGCGGGCGGGCTTATCGCCCCGATTCTTTCTCCCGTCGGCATCGGCGACTGGCGTATCGCCTCGGCTCTTTTATCCGGCTTTTTCGCAAAGGAAACGATCGTCTCCTCCCTTTCCGTAACCTGCCCGGATGGGCTTTCGTCTGTCCTCGGTACTCCCGAAGCAGCTGCGCTTTGCGTTTTCATCCTGCTCTATGCGCCCTGCGCCGCGACGGTCGCCGCTTCAAAGCGTACTCTCGGAGCAAAAAATGTTGCAATTCTGATTTTGAGGTGTCTCGCATTTGCTTATGCGGCGGCGTTTCTGGCAAGGACGATTTTTCGTATAATTCTCGGATTTATATAAAATCAAGGCGATTTTTGTTGAAAATGGTCAATTATAAAAATTGAGTTTATATAATTTTTGTCAAATTTATATTTTTTCTTTGAAATATGCTTGACAATCTCTGCCTATGCTGTTACAATGTTATTGTAATATCTATCTTAAAAAGTATTGTGAATCTATATGCAACAAAGCTCCGAAATGCAAAAGCTCATATGCGACATTCAAAACGGCGTTCCGCTTTCGTTTGAAACGGTCTATTCGCTGTATGGACCTCTCATAAATTCGCTTGCGGAAAAATACGGCGGCTCGTCTCTCTCCGGAGCCGAGCTTGAAGACCTTCGTCAGGAGGCGGCGATTGCGCTTTATGACGCAGCTCTCGCATTCAATCCCGAAAGGGGCGTTTCGTTCGGACTTTATGCAAAAATCTGTATCAAAAACAGGATCATATCCTATCTCCGCTCAATCAACGGAAAGAGCGTAAAGACAGAGCCCATCGACCTGACTCCGCAAAACGAAGTCTCGGCGAGCCTTGATATCGATCCCGAAAAGCTTATAATCAGCAAAGAATCTCTTGCAGATCTCGAAAGACGCATTTCCCTCTCGCTTACGGACCTCGAACGCTCCGTATTTGACCTTTACCTTGCGTCCGCGACTTATGAAGACATCGCCGCGGAGCTCGGAAAACCGAAGAAATCCATCGACAACGCAATGCAACGAATCAAAGCGAAGTTAAGAAAGCTTTTATAATCTTTTAAGTGCCGTTTCGGCGGCAATCATATATAACGTACAAAAATAAAACTTTCCCTGTTTTGTTTTCGTTTTCATATGCCCGAATAGCTTAATGGCAGAGCGTTGTAATTCAAAGGTGTCGGTCTGAGTCCGTCTTGGGGCAAAATATTTTTTCATACAAAACAAAGCGAGGTAGAACAAATGTATCAGGACAAAACATTGGTTTGCAAGGATTGCGGAGCTGAATTCGTATTCACAGCAGGCGAGCAGGAATTCTATGCTGAAAAGGGCTTCCAGAACGAGCCCCAGAGATGCAAGAATTGCCGTAATGCAAGAAAGAATGCAAGCAAGCCCCAGAGAGAAATGCACACAGCAATTTGCGCAAACTGCGGCAAAGAGGCTAAGATCCCCTTCGAGCCCACAAGCGACAGACCCGTTTATTGCAGCGACTGCTATGCAGCAATGAAAGAGAGCAAATAAGTTAATTCAAAACGACTTATAATCCCCGCTTATGCGGGGATTTTGCTTTTCAAAAGATTTTCGGGACAAAAATCCGCAAACCGCACGTCTGCGATTGACAAAGCCTTCTCTCTTTGCTATAATAGATATAATATCTGTTTACGGAGCGTAAAAATGAAAAAGATAAAGATTACGGCGATTTTCCTCGCCATCATAATATGCGTCCTTGCGCTCACATCTTGCAAGGACGAATCCGGAGTGCCGAACGGAATGGTTGAAGTTGTTTCCGAATATACGGATTTCAGGCTTTTTGTTCCGAGCGACTGGACGCCCGACGTTACAACGGGCTTTGTCAGCGCACAGACGCTTGACAAGAGCAATATTTCCGTCGAAGTAGTTGCGGCGGACAGAGTCGATGCTTCGAGCGAAAGTGCCGTCGGATATACGGTAACCTATGGCGGCATAAGCTATGCGGGCATATCAAAGTTCGTTTCCGATTATTATTTCGATACCCTCTCAAAAACTATGCCCGGCATCAAGCTCGAGGAGCAATATACAACGGATCAGGCCCTCGGCGACGCGCCTGATGTCTGCAAATATGTTTATACCTTCGAGATCGGCGGCAAGGCTTACAGGATTATGCAGACGTTTGCGCTCAGAGCGAGCAAAATATACATTCTCACTTACACAGCCGAGGAAGCCAATTATTCAAAGCACACAGACGACGTTGAAAAAATAATAAAAGAATTCGTATTCAAATAAAAAAGGCGGGCAGACTGGTTCTGCCCCTTTTATCGGAGATACAAAATGACCCATTATCTTGACAACAGCGCAACAACGCCCCTTTGCGATGCGGCAAAGAGCGCAATGCTGAACATAATAAACGAAAACTTCGGCAATCCGTCAAGCCTTCATTCGGTAGGACTCCGGGCTCAGGAGGCTGTTGATCTCGCAAGAAAAGCCGTGCTCTCCTCGCTTTTGCCGGCCGGCAAGAGAGGAAAGCCGGAGCAGCTGATCTTCACATCCGGCGGGACGGAAGCAAACAACCTTGCGATAATCGGCACGGCGACGGCAAAGCCGCGAAACACCGGAAAGAAAATTATCATAGGCGAAACGGAGCATTCCTCCGTTCTTGCGTCAGCCGAACGGCTCAAAGCACTCGGATATAACGTCGTCTTTATTCCCTCGCCGAAGGGCGTATGGGATATGGAATCGTTTGAAAAGGAGCTGACGGCGGACACAATTCTCGTTTCGGCAATGCTTGTAAACAACGAGACGGGAGCCGTAAACGACATTGCAAAAATCGCCGCCGCGGCAAGGAAGGCAAGCCCCGACGTCATCATCCATTGTGACGCCGTTCAGGGCTATATGCGTCTTCCGAAAAGCCTCCTCTCCCCTGCGGACATTGTCACCGTCAGTGCACACAAAATCGGCGGACCGAAGGGCGCAGGCGCACTCTTCGCAAGCGAGGACGTTATAAAGAAAAAGGCTTTGATACCCGTCATTTTCGGCGGCGGTCAGGAGCACGGGCTCCGCTCCGGGACGGAAAACGTTCTCGGAATTGCCGGTTTCGGCGCGGCTGTCGATTATTTTGCGAAAAATCAGAATTCGATATACAGTCATTTCGACAAGCTGTATTCTTATGCCGTCAGTCGCTTTTCGGAACTTGAAGGCGACGGGATAAACCTCAACCTTCCGCAGACCGAACGCGTTGCGCACCACATTTTAAGCGTCACGGCGCACGGCGTCAGGAGCGAAACAATGCTCCATTTTCTCTCTTCGGAGGGTGTGTTTGTTTCAAGCGGGTCGGCTTGTTCGTCAAACACAAAGTCAAGGAGCCACGTTCTCCGCAGCTTCGGACTTTCCGATGACGATATTGACTCTACCCTGCGTCTCAGCTTCGGACTCGGCACAAGCGAAAAGGACATTGATGCGGCGGCGGTCGCCTTCCTTAAAGGAATAAAAACTCTGTCTCACAAGAGGGGCTGAAATGAACATAATTTTAAAGAAAACATCTGTCTCCGCAGAAGAGACTGAAAAAATCGGCTTTGAATTTGCCAAACTCCTCTCCCCCGGCGACTGTCTTGCAATGAAGGGCGATCTCGGAGCCGGAAAAACGGCTTTCGTACGCGGAATGGCAAAATACCTCTGCCCGAAGGCGCGAGTGCAAAGCCCGACGTACACCATCGTAAACTCATACGGCGGAAAAATCCCGCTTTATCATTTCGATATGTATCGCATAGACGGCGAGGAATCGCTTTACAGCACGGGATTTTTCGATTATCTCGATGCGGGCGGCATATGCGCCGTCGAATGGAGCGAGAAGATTGAAGACTTCCTTCCGGACGACTGTTATACCGTCGCGATCGAAAAAACGGGCGAAGAAACGCGCGAAATTACAATAAGCAGGTGACCAAATGAAAATTCTTGCAATCGACACGACGGCGAAAACCGCCGCCGGCGCAATATGTGACGGAGATAAAACGCTCTGCGCCTTCGCCGTCACAGGCGGATTTACTCATAGCGAAACAATGCTCCCGGAGGTGGACAGACTCTTTGAAAAATCGGGGCTTGCGCCGAAGGACATTGATATGTTCGCCGTTTCGGCAGGTCCCGGCTCGTTTACCGGCGTAAGGATCGGCGTTTCGCTGATAAAGGGGCTCGCATTCGGAAGAAACGTTCCGTGTGTCGGCGTTTCGTCCCTTGACGCCCTCTCCGAAAACGGCGTCGGTATCGGCGGAAAGTTCATCGCCTGCCCCGTTATGGACGCAAGGCGCAGTCAGCTTTATAACGCGCTGTTTCTGATTGAAAACGGCAAAAAGGAGCGTCTCTGCAAAGACAGGCTGATCTCCTCTGCCGATCTTGCAAACGAGCTTTCCGGCTTTTCCCTGCCGATATACTTTTTCGGCGACGGATACAAAATTGCCAAAGCTGCCTTCCCCGCGGCGCAGGAAACCCCGGAAGAGCTGATACTTCAGAGCGCACCGTCCGTCGCGGCGGTCGCCCGTCGCGTCTATGAAAACGCGACTGACAAAGATATATTTACAGACCTTGCGCTTTCCCCGTCATACCTCCGTCCCTCACAGGCGGAAAGAGAATATAACGAGAAAAAAGGAGAAGAACGAAAATGAAAAAGATTGCACTTGCGGCAGATCACGCCGGCTACGAGCTCAAAAATCATCTCGTCGCTTATCTTACCGAAAAAGGCTATGACTGCGTAAACCTTGGCACCGATACGGCGGACTCCGTCGACTATCCCGTATACGCAAACGCTCTCTGCGAAAAAATTCTTTCCGGCGAATGCGAAAAAGGAATTCTCGTCTGCGGAACGGGCATAGGAATGAGCATTGCCGCAAACCGTCATAAGGGCATACGCGCCGCGCTCTGCTATGAAGAAAGATGCGTCGAGCTGACGCGTCAGCATAACGACGCAAACGTTCTCTGTCTCGGCGCAAGAATAATCGACGAAAAAACGGCAAAAAGCCTTGTCGACACATTTCTTGCAACGGAATTTCTCGGCGGCAGACACGAAAAAAGAGTCGCTATGCTGGATAAATGAAATAAATTTTGCAAGCAAAAGTCCGAGCCGGAAAAACGGTTCGGACTTTTTCCTTTTTCGATATATTTCTCCCTTGTTAACAATATATTTACTTGACTTTCTGTATGGTATGGTGATATAATATCCGTGTAGGAATTTGCTCTTTTTGACAGAGCATCCGCAAATCAAATATTTTTGAAAGGAAAATATGTAATGAAAAAGATCGTATCATTTCTTCTCGTCGTTGCTATGGCTTTGACGGTTGCGTGTCTCGGCGTTTCCGCATCAAACATAATATATGCCGACGGCCCGGAAAAATCCAAGATCGCTTGTATTGACTTCCTTGATTTCTCGGCAGAAAACAACAAGGGCTGGGTTGAGCAGGACGAAGAAGGCAACTGGGTTGCGAAAAAAATCACAGACTCACCCTCAGACCCCGAAACGGAAATTTCAAATTCCGCTTTCATCCCGAGCAACAAGCACACAACGTATCTTAACAATAATCTCTCCTGGACTCTTCTCGACAACGGAGAAATTATGAAGCTCAAGGTTCTCAGCTCTTCATCAACTCCCGGTATCCCCTTCTGCCTCGATAGCTTCGGCATCGATATATCTGCAGGCAGCGAGTCCAAGGGCAAGATGGAATATTGCAAGATCCGTATAAGAAATTACAGCTCAGCAGACCAGATTTCCTTTGCTTTCACATCGGATAACATCGGCGGACCCGGCGCGCGCGTAGTATCAAACGTTTCGATAACAAACGTTGATGTCGATCCCGCCTCCCCCGAATGGAAAACATACACATTCAGTATGATCGAGCAGAACTCCGCAACAAACTACAACGGTGTTCTTACGGTTGACGAAAAGACAGGCGTTGCAAGCTCGCGTTGGGCAGGTCATATCTATGACGTTATCTTCTTCCCGTGCGGCTATGGCGTAACAGACGGTACAGGCGCTTATGCAGGTGCTGAAATGGACGTTGACTATATCGTTTTCGGAACAAAGGAATATTGCGAAAACTATAAGAGCGCGCTTGAACAGAAAGAAGAAAAGGTTACAAGCATCGAAATCACAAAGCCCGCAACAAAAACAGCTTACTATGTCGGCGAGACAATCGACACGGCAGGTATGGAAGTTACGGCAACTTTCGAAGACGGCACAAAGGAAGTCATCGATAGCTACAACACAGTTTATAACTTCGATGAAGAAACAGACGCTGCAACGGTAAGAGTTTCTTACGGCTCCGCAGAGCAGACATACACAGTCAAGGTTACGGGTATCAAAGAAATCGCAATTGAGACGCCCGCTAAGACAACAACCTATGAAAGAGCTTCGATCGGCGGCGTATTTGCTCCCGAAGGTCTTTCCATAAAGGTAACCTACAACGACGGAACAACAGAGATCAAAGAGCTCGGTTCCTTCAAGCTCGAATATGACTCGCTCAAAATCGGAAGCGACAACGTTATCACAATAAATTATTTCGGCGCAAAGACAAACTTCAGCATAACGGTCATCAACGTTACGAGCATCAAGATTGACAAGCTCGACAAGACATACCGTTACGGCGACGAAATCACAGACGATGATCTCAAGGAAAAGATCACCTGCGTATACAGCGACGGCTCCGAAAAGTCGTTCAAAGACGCAAATATCGGCGCAACGTTTGAAAAAGAATACGACATCACAAAGACAGGCGAGATCGAAGTTAAAGTTCATATGACGAGCTCGGCATACGACATCGATTGCTCCGCAACAGCAACTGCAACGGTTGAAAAGCCCACGGCAATCGAAGTTGACACAACCAACGCAAAGCTCGAATACAACGTTGACGACAAGTTCTCAACAGAAGGCCTCCTCGTTTCTTATGTCTATGCGGACGGCAAGAAGATCGCCCTCAAGGCAGAAGATTACACCACAAAATACGACTTCTCTGAGCCCGGAGAACAGAAAGTCAATATAACAGATAAGTTCGAAGGTCTCTCCGCAAGCGTTACGGCAACAGTTAAAGGCTCATCCAAGCCCGTGACAACAAAGCCCGTGACAACGGCTTCTTCCGGCGGTTGTAAATCCGTTATCGGCACAGGCGCAGCCATCGCTATCGTCTCCGTTATCGGCGCAGGCGTAGTTCTCGGCAAAAAGAAAGACAACTGATTGCTTAAAACAAATCCGGTAAACAAAATGCCCGCACCATCCAAGGTGCGGGCATTTGCAGATATTATTTTGAGATGGAGAAAGTATGTACCCTTATTATATAATCGGCGACATCGACCTTTATTCGATATTTATAATGCTCGGTATAATAGCGGCGATCGCTGTATACAGAATATGTGCAGACAGAGCTGAGATAAACGCAAAGCTCTTTAATTTTACGCTTATCTGTGCCCTGTGCTCAATCATTTCGGGATTTGCCTTCTCTGTCATTTTTCAGGCTGTATACAATATGAAAGAGCGCGGAGCGTTCATCATCGACTCTGACACCGGAGCCACCTTTGCCGGCGGGCTTATCGGCGGTGCGGCAGCGTTTTTCATCATCTACTTTTCGTTCGGCGGAAAATACGGCGGCAAAAGCAACTTTCGCAAGGTTTTGGATTGCGCCGCCTGCGCCGTTCCCTCCGCTCATTTTTTCGGCAGGATAGGCTGTCTTATGAGCGGCTGCTGCTATGGCAAGCCGACAGATTTATGGTTCGGAATATATATGGTCAACCTCGGTTACAAGGTCATACCGACGCAGCTTTTCGAAGCAATTTTTCTTCTCATCCTCGCCGTTTCCCTTATAACATTGCTTTTCAAGGGCAAAAAGCACATAATGGAGCTTTATATGCTCTCATACGGCATATTCAGATTCATTATCGAGTTTTTCAGAGGCGACGATCGAGGCGAGCTTCTGTCCGGTGTTCTTTCCCCTTCGCAGATCGTCTCGATACTTCTTGCCGTCGGCGCGGCGGTTCTGTATTTTGTGACAAAAAAGAAAAGTGAGGAGTGCGCGAATTGAAAAAACATAAAATTGACGACAGAAAAATCTGCCTTGCCCTTTTAACGCTATCCGCGTTTGCCATTGCGCTCGTAAGGTTGATAAAAACTGGAGACGGAATCACAGATTCTCTTATCTCTATTCTGATAACGCGTATCTTCCTTGCCGCAACCTCCTTCTTTCTCATAAGGTATGTGAAGATAATCGTGCCGATGATAAAACTCAAGCCGCATATCCTGCTTGTGCCGTGTTTTTTGGTTGCGATAAACAATCTCCCCTTTATAGCACTTTTGCGCGGCACAGCCGCTGTAACAGCGCCATTTGCCAAGGTTATTCTTTTCGCTTTGACCTGTATCGCTGTTGCAACTTGTGAAGAGCTTGCGTTCAGAGGACTGATTTTTCTCCGTATCTGCCGATCAAGAAGATCAAAAAAGGGCATTTTCTTATCTGTCCTTCTCTCCTCCGCAATTTTCGGACTTTTTCATCTGTTCAACCTTATTGACGGAGCCGGAATCGGTTCTGTGATTATGCAGGTCGGCTATTCGTTTCTCATCGGAGGAATGTGCGCAACGGTTCTCCTTGCGTGCAGGAGCATTCTTCCCTGTATTGCGCTTCACGCAATTTTTAATTTTTGCGGCGGACTCATACCGAATCTCGGCACAGGCTTTGAGACCGTCTGGGACCCTTTAACAATTGTTTTGACGGCTGTTGTCGCTGTTGTGTGCGCTGTGTTTATCATCCGTTATCTCGTCCTCCACGGCGACGAAAACATCGATTCGTTTTATCCCCAATAAACTTCAATAAACAAAAAATGGTTTGCAATCTGCAAACCATTTTTTTGTTTGTCTGATATTACATTCCGCCGAAGCCCGAATGCTCGATACCCTGAATAAGATATCTCTGGCAGAACAAATACATAACTATAAGGGGAAGTATAATAAGCATACCGGCGGTATTTCTGATAGCCGCTTCGAACTCCTTATTATATGCGCCTGCCTGCGCGCTGATTTCCTCAAGCGATGCAGGAATTCTGTCCCAGAAGGTTGACGACGTAAGGAGCGTATGCTCTGATGCGTTGAGGAAGAGGTCCGTATAGAATACATCCGTCCATTGCCAGGAGAATGACAATATGAATACCGTGATAAGCATTGGCACGGAGAGCGGAAGGATGATCTTTATAAACGTCTTGAAAACGCCGTATCCGTCAACGTATGATGATTCTTCAAGCTCATCGGGAACGCCGCGATAGAACTGTCTCATAAGGAATATGAACAGACCGTTCTTGAACGCAAGTCCCGTCAGAGAAAGGAAGAATATCGGAACATAGGTGTTATAAAATCCTTGTGTGAAACCAAGCAGCTTGCAGAGCCCCGAAATATCGATTCCAAGTATCGAAGGATACATAAAGTGCATCGTAAAGGACGAAGCAAGTATCTGATGAGGAACGATCATCGTCAGAACAACGAAGAGGAAAAGCAATTTATTTCCTTTGAATTTGAACTTCGCAAATCCGTATCCGATCATAGCGCAGATGAATGTCTGAATGAGCGCTGTTGAAGCGGAAAGAAGGAATGTATTGAGAAGTGCGCGGAAATAATGGTTTTCGACAACGAGGAATTTCCAAGTGTCTATGGTTGCATATTTGGGTATCAGCTTGATCGTTCCGAGCTTGAGGAGCATAATGTCCTTCGGGCTCATAAACGAAGTTGATATCTTCGAGAAGAACGGGAAAAGAATTATATACGAAATGCCGAGCAAAAGCACAAATCTGAATATCGCAAGAAGAACCTTCTTATAGAAAAACCCATTGAGGTATTTCGCCTTCAGTCTTTCCTTAAGCGGAGCTCTGTCAAACTCAACTCTTATCTTGTTTTTGCTTTCCTTTTTAACGCGAGGCGCGGTTGAATTGTTATTCATAATTATTTTCTCCTCCCTTCTCAGTCATTACGACGCTGATAGAATACAACTTTGCTTGCTATCAGCGCTACAAGCAGAAGCGTTATGATGACGAGCGAGAAATACAACCAAGCCGAAGCCGCCTGCGTACCGCTGACGATCGTTGAGCTTGACGTCATTCCGAGGATGTACGTCATTACGCTGTTGCTCTGCGATGTAAACGAGTCGATAACCGTGTAAACGGAGTTTGCAAGGATAATCGGGCTGAGCATCGGAAGAGTTATCTTCCAGAAGATTTCCCAGGACGAAGCACCCTCCATCTGACACGATTCGTAAATCGACGGGGAGATGGACTGAAGACCGGCAAGGAATATCAGCATCTGAACGCCGGAACGGTTTACGAGCTGATAGATGTTCTCAACCAGGTCCGAAACCTTTCCGACAAGTGCCTGGCCTATACCGAGGTTTTGGAACAATGCCGAAATATCCATACTGTCAACAAGACTGCCGATACCGCCGCCTCCGACGCCACCCATATCTATCGATCCGGTTGCGCCCATAGTGTCGCTGATCTGTCTGTTCAGCTCTATTGCGTCTATCTTTGCGATAATTCCCGCGCCGACGATAACCGGAACGAAGAATATTGCTCTGAATGCCGCTCTGCCAACCATCTTCTGGTTAAGAAGAATGGCAACAAAGAGCGAAAGCAGGATAATTGCGATAACCTCAACGATCTGCGTTGCAAAGCCTGTGAACATTTTTTCAAGGAATATAACTTCCGAATCGTTGCTGACCTTTGCTACGAGAGCGTTCTTGTAGTTTGAAAATCCGACCCAGGTCAGCGAATAGCCGCCGCCTCTTGCTGCGGGGATGATGTTGTGCTCTGCAAAGCTATAGCTGATGGACTCAACGATAATTCCGATATAAAAGAACACAAGTCCTATAATAAACGGAAGAACGAAGAGCCATCCCGCTCTCGCTTTCTTTGCACTAAGAGAGACTGACTTTGCAGGTATCAACTTTTTCATAAATGCGGAAAATTTATTTTTACCGTGTGTTTTATCCATATAACGTCAATCCTCCTTTCAGTTTGCTGTATACAAATAGCTTTGTTTTGCTATTACTTCATATGTGTGAGCGTCTGTTTCAACGATCACTCTGTCTGTCGTTGTATTGATATATGCAACGGCGCCGTCCGAGCCGACAACCTTGAGAACATTGCCCTGCTTTGCAAACGAGCTTACTACGCTTTCAAGCGTTTCCTTTGTACGCGCTATCTGCGCTGCGTTGCCCGAAGCAAGAGCCTGCTTATAGTTTTCAAATGCCTTTTCAAACGATTCAAGACCTGATGTCGTCGGTTTATACGCAACGGCAACTTCAACCTTGCTTAACGGCAGCTTGTTTTCCTTGATGTCCGACTTTTCAACAAAGTCCTTTGCGGGAACTTTGAAGAAACCGTTTTCGCCTTCAAGGATAACGTCGAAACTGTTATAGTTGATATAGAACGTCTTTGTTCTGCCGTCGTCTGCCGTATATGTGACGGAGACAACGTTGTCAACATAGTTTCTGTTCATAACCTTCTCGCAGAGGTCAAGTGCAGCCTTTGCCGAGTTATAAGCTATGAGCTTTGCAGCCTCAACAGCGGAAGCTTCGTCAAAGTTTTTCGAGTCTGCAACGAGCTGGTCAACCAGCGCGACAGCTTCTTCATATTCTGCTCTTGCCTGCTTGCAGTCCTCAACCAGTCTGGAATAAGTTCCGTACAGTATTGCGGCGGTCGATTCGTCGGCATTGAGTGCCCTCTCGAATTCGTGTGCCGTTATTGTTGCGTCCTGGAGAGAACCGATAGCGTCATTGAGCGTCTTGTAGAACGAGATGACCTTCGGAGCCCAGAGATCAAATCCGACAGCATAGTATTCAGAAAGCAAACTGTCCTTGAGCAGGTCTGTGTTCTCATAGGAAAGGGTGAAATAGAGAGCTGCGCCGTTTTCGATCGACTTGAGAAGTCTGTACTGAACGTCGCCCTCAAGGTTCATCGGAGTGCCCGCATAGCTTACGTAGCCGTGAAGCACTATTCCCGAGAACGGAACGGCTGCGGTCGAAACCGAGAAGCCGCTGTTGTCAAGGCTGAGATCGATTATATCCGTAGCATAAGGAATCGCAAATGCGTTTCCGCCGGAAATGAGAACTCTTTCATTGTCGCTTCTGATCTTTTTAAGGAACTCTGCGGTATAGATTTTTGAATCCTCGCGGGTGATGGGGTCATTTTCGTCAAAGTCCGAAGAGAGCATCGAGCCGAGAGATGATACGCCGATCGCACCGATATCATACTTGAGATATTTCTTTGCGAACTTCTCATAGATAGCCTCAAACGAGCCTGTTGAGACAATGTTTCTGTTGCCCACATTGAATACGATCTGCCATACATAGTCATAATCGCGAACTGTTTTGTATTTGCCGATCATCGATCTCGCCGCATATTTTTTGAGCGAGAATCCTGCACTTGTATCAAGGTACGATACGCTTGCAAAATCGTAATCGGGATAGATTGTAACGCCGTTTTCGCCGGCATATTTGAGCAGTTTCTTGAATCCGCTCTTGCCGCCGAGAACGCTCGGCCATTTGACCTTTGTTATAACGCTTCCGAATTCGGTCATAAGGATGCGGATGTCTCCGATTCCGTTTTCACGGAAAATATCACACATCTTCTGAATATCTTCATATGATGTAAGCGCTTTTTTCTTCTGAACCGGGAACGAAAGGAACTTTTCATATGCTGTCGTATAGCCGAAGGTGTTGACATAGAGCGGCATTGAAGTGTCTTCTGCGGAAACCTTTATTTTTTCAAGACCGCCGGTGCTTATGAGATAATCCCTGTATGCAACAGCCATACCGACGTATGACGGATAGTAATAATCCTTGATGTTGCTCTTCTCTGCCGCAACGGGGTCTGTAAGGAGCAGGTATCTGACTGTATAATTGCCGAGATATTTTGTCTCAACGTTTCCGGACATAGCTGCTGAACCGCCGGAGGATGAGGAGGAGGCTGCTGCGGACGCTGTTGCGTCAACCTGTTTGACATTGAAGCTTACAACAACGGTGTTATATTCGCAGCTACCGCCGCCGTTGGTTCCGTAAACGTTTCCGATGTAAGCCGTCATATAGGCAAACGACTCACCCTCTGATATAACGCCGAGCCAGCCCGTTTTGTGAGCCACCGTATCAACCTTCGGGGGACGGTTCGAACGTTCTGTTGTGACAGTTTCGTTGAAATACTGGGTAAGTCCGAATACGGGGAAACGGTATCTTGCGATGTTTTCGTTTACATCGCTTCCTTCAAGCGAACCGTTTACAAAGTCAGGTCCGTAAATCTTTCCGCCCTGCGAGCCTGTCGTTTTAACGGTGCCGTCCTGATTGTAATATTCAATGAGCGTACCGCTGCCGTCCGGGATGAAGATGTATCCGCCGGTCTTTGTGATATTGCCGACAGACTTTGTTGATGAGCAACCGAAATACGGAAGAAGAGTTATGCTTTCAAGAGTGTAGTTTGTCTCGTTATAACGGATACTCTTTGAAGGAATGGAGGCGGAGAGTCCGTGCTCGTCTATCGTATATTCAACAGCCAGACGGAACAGCGCAGGCTCCTTTGAGCCGCCGTCATAAATTGTCAGTTCGTGGTCATATTCGAGCTCGTCATATGTGTATTCGGGGCAGTATTTTCTTATAAGCGCCTCAACCTTTTTTACGGTACGTCCGCCCTGCTGGTTGAGGACGTAAATGACCATATCGTTGTTTTTGGCAAGACATTCATACTTCTCGCGATACATACTGACCTTAACTGCATTTTTGGGGTCTGTCTGGTCGATGAGCTGATAAATATTTGCCGCGCCGTCTTTTTCGCCGTTGATAAAGAACGCGTTAAATGTAGCCAATTCGTCTTTTGTCATATTCGCTCTCTGCGAATCGAGTACGCTATAAATCTTTTCTTCAAAACGGCTCTTTTCTATACGATAAGGAATGAGTCGTTTTGTTTCGGCTTCGCCGAGAGCGTATTCGACACGGACGCCGTTTGTCAGCGTTTTGAAAACGATCTGATCTCCATAAAGTGCCGCGTCTTGGAAAGAGTTGAGCAGCTTACTTGATTTGGGGTCGTCAATGTCAACGTATGAAACGACAACCTGCGAAAGCAAAGCGTATTTATGAGAATTATTCATCTTTGTGTTGACCGCAATATCATAAGGATTGGAGAACACAAATTCGCCTGTTTTGAGGTTTTTGAGTGCGAATTCGCCGGATTTTTTATCAAAATACATAGCATATCCGTACTCATCGCTACTATACATCAGCTCCATCGTCTCAACTTTTTTCAGCTGATCGGTGTATTCTGTTGATGTATATTTAAGGATCTCGTCTTCGTCGTCTGCTGCTCGGGTGGAAACGCAGAAAACCGGCAAGATCATAAGCGCGGCAAGAATAAGCACCGCTATCTTTTTAAATTTCATATCGATTCCTCCCTTCTTATCCTTGCATCGCAATCTCTTCGATAAGTCCCGTTACAAAGCTTACCATTCCTCTGATGAGGTTGAAGAAGAGCATAATCAGGAACATTATGAAGAGCATTCCGAGTATTGTGCCGAGTGTTGCAAGAATATTCTTGCCCATAGAGTATCCGTGAGTCGTCATTGTGCCGAAGAAGATAAGCAAGCCCATCCAGATAAAGCCGAGCGTGCTGACAAGCGTTATCATTGCGCCCTCGCCCTCAACGGCTATATTGGAGAGAAGCGTTGCGGGTATCAGAGTAAGCGTCATCGGAAGGAGCGAATAAGAGGTTGAAATGAATATATCTTTGAGAGTTCCTTCGCCATCGAAAAGTGTTGTGATACACCAGTTTGCCACGCACCAAAGCGCAAGCGGAACAATAACCGTTGCGATTGAATAGAAGAAGTTGAAGCCGTTGCCCGAATAAGCGGAATAAGGATTGAAGATATACGCCATACCGACAGAATTATAAACAACTGTCAGGCTGGCAAGGGCAACATAGAATATTGCGCCTCTGACAGAGCCTCGTTTTTCGTGTTTCAGATCCCAGAAACCGTCAAACGGATGCATTATCAGGTGGAACGCGAACAGAACTTCTTCCCAGAATGTGCGCTTTCCTGTCTTTGTTGTTCCGGCGTTGTTCTTCTTCTTGATTGCGGAGAACGCTTTTGCAAGAAGGAAAATCAAAACGCCTATGACAACAAGAACAACGAGGAAATACTTCTCTACCCAAGCCTTTCTGAGCATTCTGAAACACTCGGAATAGTCCGTTGTGTCAGTTGCCGCTTTGAAATATCTCATAGCCTCTTCATACTCGCCCTTGAGGAACAGGTTCTCGCCGATACCGACGTATGCCGAGTCAAAGTTGTTGTTTCTCTGAAGAATTTCCTTCCATTTTTCAAGAGCCAGATCATACTGACGCTCGTTATTGTATTGGATTGCCGAGTCGATGAGGTCGCCGTATTCCGTGCGCTGGAAGACTGTTATAACGCTTCCTCTGCCGGCAATAATGCTCTGGCCGAGGACATAAATGTCGGAGCCGACGTAAACTATCGCTGTCGGGGATTTGAGGTTGCCGAGCTGGCTTCCCGAATCGCCGAACGCATAGAGAAGCTGACCGCGGCTGTCATATGTGAAGATTCTGGAGCGATCACGGTCGATCGTTGACCACGTTCCGTTCGGACCGAGAGCAACGTCAACGAGCTTCGAATGTCCTCTTACAGGAGCCTGACTGGACACCTTCTTATCGCTTGTTACAAAGTTGACTTCGCCTATCGGCATAAAGAAGCCGTTACGGATCATAATGTCCTGACCTGCGGCATTGAGACGTTTTACCGTCGCAGAGTCTGCGTCGCCGCTGAGGAGCTTCGATTCAAGCTCCAATACCGCTTCATCCGAAGTTACGTCGCCGAACGTTGTTGCCCAGATGAAGTCTTCGGAGTCAATGGAAACGTTGTTGTAAGCGAACGAGCTGTATGTGTTGACCGAAGTATTCGGGAAAAGCATTCTTCTGATTCTTGTCGCAAGCGGTACAGACGCCTTCTGAACACCGACAAAGCCCTGGAAGGTTCCGTCTGCGTTGATCGCAAAGATACCGCTGTACGTCTGTGTCGATACGATATACATTCTGCCCGAGGAGTCAACTGCCATAGCAACAGGGCTGAATTTTTCGTTCGAACCCATAACGTCCGCTTCGGGAGCGTTGATGATGTGATCAAAGTTGTATTCAAGGTCGAAAACAACTATTCTCGCGTTTTTCGTATCGCAGATATAGATGTTTTTGTCGTTTACGAACACGCCTTCGCATTCATACAGCTTATCCGGAACGCCCTGCTCGTTTACGAATTCCTTGAGCTCCGTTATATACTGAGCATTTTTATCAAGAACAACAATTCTGCTGTTGCCTTTATCGGCAATATAGAGCTTGCCGTCCGGAGCGACGAAAAGGTCTGTTGCGTCGCCGATCGGCGTATCCATATTCATCGCATAATAGTCTATTTCCCTGTCCGGCACGTACGCTGCGGGGGAATAGGTAACCCCTCCCTCCATCGTATAGGTGTACGTTCTGTACGGGGTGGACGCTGCCGATACCGACAATACCGAGGATACAAGCAGCAGCATAACGAATGCGAGGGATATTATTTTAGTAAATTTCTTCATTTATATATATCCTCTCTTTCGTTAATCTTTCATACCGGATGTTGACATCGTTTCAACGATCTGGCTCTGGCTGAATACGAATACCGCGATAGGAACGAGCATCATTACAACCGTTGCGGCACAGCCTACGCCGGCACGCGCAACACCGCCCGATACTATCTGCTGTACTGCGTAGTTAAAGGTTTTGAGCTGTTCGCTCATAATGTATGTGGACGAGCCCATATTCCAGAGATCCTTGAACGAATACACGATAAGCGTCAGCCAAGCGGGCTTAACCATCGGCATTGCGATCGTCCAGTATGTGCGGAGCTCGGAGGAGCCGTCAAGACGGGCGGACTCAAGTACCGCATCCGAGATACCCTGCTCCATAAACTGCTTCATAAGGAACATTCCGAGCGTCGAACCCCAAGCGGGGATTATGATTGCAAGATATGTGTCTACCCAACCGAGACGGCTCATTGTGATGTAGTTTACAACGCCGGCAACCGTCGGATGGAACATAAGCGAAAGTCTTACAAGGCGGAACAGAAGCGTTCTGCCGGGGAATTTGATTTTCGATACAACATATGCCGCAAGCGAGCCGCAGAAAAGGTTTCCGAACGTTCCCGCAACGGAGATGAGTATCGTATTGAAGATGTATCTTGAGAAAGGAACCCAAGAGTTTGACATTGCCTTGAACATATCCGAGAAGTTTGAGAGGGTCGGTTTGACAACATAAAACTTCGGGGGGTATGTCCAGAGTTCATCCATAGGCTTGAGCGACTGAATTACAACGTAATACATCGGGATGAACATAAACAGACCAAATATAATAAGGAAGATACTGATGCCTGCGTCGCCGCCCGCCGAACGGCTGAGGACAACTTTATGGTTTCTTGTTCTTAACTTTGCCATATCACTGCCCCACTTTCGAAAGTACTTTGTTTACAAGGACGTTGCATCCTATCATTATTATAAAGAGTATAGTTGCGATTGCCGAGGCGTAACCGACCTCGTATCGCTGACCGCCGTAGTCCTGAAGATGATGAACTATCGTCCAAGCGCAATAGTTTACGCTGGGGAAGCCCGCAAGCGCAGTAACTATATCGCCGAAGCCGAAGGACTGCGTTATGGACATTACCGCGCCGAACAGAAGCTGCTGCTTCATATTCGGGAGGGTGATATACCAGAACTCCTGCCAACGGTTGCGGACGCCGTCAACGGCACCTGCCTCGTACTGCGCCTTGTCGATTGTCTGAAGACCGCCGATGAACGCAAGGAATGCGGTACCGAGCGAGGTCCAGAGAGCAACTACTATACAGAGCGGCATAACGTATTTCTCGTTCTGGAAGAACTGAATAGGTGTTGTTTCGATACCGTAACGAAGGAGCAGGTAGTTTACATAGCCGTAAGAGTCGCCGTCGAACGCAACCTTCCATATAAGGTATACGCCGCCGGAAATCGAGGGCGCATAGAAGATAAGAGTTACAACTGCTCTTACCTTCGGCGGCAGCTCGTTTATGAACCAAGCCGTTATCAGCGAGAGGAAGTATGAAACAGGTCCCGTGATAACTGCGAATATCAGAGTGTTCTGAATAGCGCTGAGGAATATATCGTCGTCAAAGAGCAGACGAAGATAGTTTTCGATGAAGACGAATTTTGCGTCTTCGATGAGGTTGAATACCGTAAAGCTATAATATATCGAAAGGATAACGGGACCGATCGTGAACGTAAAGAATATAAGGAAGTACGGCAGGGCCATAATATAAGCGTGATAATTGCGCTTTATTTCCTTCCAAGTCCACTGCAGCTTCGTCATATCCTTACGGGATACGGGTCTACGCACGGCTTTTACGGGCGTTTTGGAATTGTCAGACATATTCCGATTTTCTCCTTTTCTTATGATTTGGATTTGACGTTTATCTGCTTAAGCATCCTTTTTCTCTTCGGATGATTTCGAAGGAATATAGAACTGTCTTGAAAGCTCTTCCCTCTTTCTGTCCATTTCGCTGTTTATCGTGTTGATATAGCTCATAATGGATTCTGCGGGGTCTGCCTGATTGTTATAAACAGCAAGGAAAGCAAAGCCGACATAACGGGAGATGATATAGCTTCCGGGCATCTCGTTTACACAATAGAGATTCGGGATGATGCGCTTCAGCTCCTTGACCTCGGATGCCGTCCAGGACATCTGGTCAAAAGCGTTTACGTTCGCCGTTGCATATTTACCGGCGGGACCGAGAAGCGCGATGAGCTCGTTTGCATAACGGCTCTGGATGTTGTCCCTCATCCACCATTCCATAAACTTGAAGCCTGCTTCGTCCGTACCGCGCTCCTTTGCGTCCTTCATCAGCACCATTGCGGATATGGAAGAAGGAGTTGCGTGGTTGACTGTTCCGTCTTCGCGCTCAACGCCGGGGAGGAGCGTGAAGCCCCAGAGCCCTTTAAGCTCGGTAGCGTAGATCGTGAACTGGTTGTAGAACGAGATATAATCCGCTATCAGTACCGGCATCTCGCCCGTGCGGAAACGGTTTGCCGCATCATAGGTTATCGGGAAGCGATACTGCGTATAGAATTTGCACATCTGATCGAATGCGCGGAGCGATGCATCCTCGCCGAACGATACCGAGCGTCCGCCGTCCGTATAGAGCGAGCCGCCGTTCTGATACATAAACATATAGAACGTTGTCGTCGCGGAAGCGGAGGTTCCCATACCGACCATATAGTTTTTGGACTGGAGCTTCGGAACCATAGCCTTGAACTCCGTCCAGGTCTGCGGGATAGAAACGCCGAGCTCTGCGAGAATGTCTTTACGATAGAACATTACGTTGAACGACTGCGCCTGCGGGATACCGTAAACCGCGGTCTGTCCGTCCGTACCGTCAAGGGCAACCGTCAGCGGAACCATCGATGCCTCGCTGAAGCGCGATTTCAGCTCTTCGAAGCCTTCATAACCGCTGACATCGAGGAGCGCACCACGAACGGCATAGTCGATAACCGTCGTCTGACCTTCGCCCATCATAACGTCAGGTCCGACTCCCGCAAGCGTTGCCGGGAGAAGCGTTCCGCCCGCAACGAGCTTGAGGTTTACGGATATATCGGGATAACTGTTGCCGAAGTCCTCGTCGATAAGGTCACGGATTATCTGCGCATACTCGCGGGATACCGTTGTCCATACGCTGACGCGGACAACATCCTTTGCGTCGGTTGAGGAGGAGAGCGAATAGCCGTTGTAAACGAAGCTGTATACAAACGCCTTCAGCTCAAAGCCAAGCTCCTGAAGAATGTTTCCGTTTGCCTTGGGGAGCTTATCCTCTGCCGGCTGAATGACAAAGTAATCTATGGTAAGCGACTGCTCTGTTATGTTGTTGAGCCAGGTACCGAGAGAACCGATATTATTTTTAAGAGCTGTGAAGTTCTTTGCAATCTGACCTTCGCTGTCGCGGTTCATCTTTTCAAGAATCTGCGCAACGTTGAGAAGTGTTGCGGAGTTTGAGCTTGCCTTGTCCTTGTTTATCTTCTTGAATTCTTCGGAAAGGGTTTTGAGCCTGTCGGAAAGCTCCTTCATCTCCGCGATCTCGTTTGGAATACGGTTATAGAAGCTGTAATCCATATATGAGTCGGGGTTTGTGCCTGTAATCTGAAGAATCTTTAAGTATATGGCGTTTATTCTTGTAAGGCAGTTGCTGACCTCAGAATAAATCTCGCCGAAGTGACCGAGGGTTACTTCAAGAGAGAAAGTATGCTCGCCTTCGGAAAGGTAAATTTCAAATTCCGTCGTACCGTCGGAAATGTGGCCTATCTGCCAGTTCTTATCATACTTGAATTCGAGGTTGTTCGCTTCTTCGAAGGGAACCTCGCCGTCAATGCGGAGTCTTCTCGATACGAAAAGTCCGGCAACTGCGTTCTGGAGGTACCTGGGGCTTATCGTATACATACCCGCTTTTCCCTCTTCGATCGTTATCGTCCATTCGTACCACTGACCGACGGAGCTCCAGTTTGATCCGCCGACGGTGTTCAGTCTCTGGTAGCACGCGTGCTGCGGGCTAGTGATAGAGGAGGTCGTGTCCGTAACCGCATAGAGGGTACCATCGGATGTTGAAGAATAATGCTCTGCTTCGATGTATATCTTCGAGCCTGCGGGAGCTGCCGTATAGCCCTTTGATCTGCATTCCTCAAGGTACTCGGCGTAGCTTTTCTGAACGTTTCTCTTGCGAAGAGTTACGCTTTCGAGAACGAGCGGCTCCTTCTGCGATTCAAGCGTTATCGTATTTTCGCCCTTTTCGAGGAAGAAATAAAACTCGCCGCTGTAATAGCCTGTCGGGTCGCATACGGCATAAGTCATCCATTCGGGCGAGTTGACCTTGGTCGGACGCTTCTGGTTATGGTTGCCGTCCTCCTCGAAATAGATGTCGCCGTTCTCGTCGCGGAGGTAATTATCCGTCCATACCTTCGGGAACACAAGGTTTCTCACTTCGTTTACGGGAACCTTGCCGTTGATACGGAGCGTACGCTCTGCGTTTGTCGATCTTTCGCTTATCGGATAATATCCGAATTCGATCGCGTAAAGACCCGATTCGGGGACGTCAAACTTCCAGGTAACGGAGCCTGCGTCTGTTGTCAGAAGCACGTCCTTTTTGCCGTCAAGCTCGTCGAGCTTACCGAACTCGTATTCGCCGCTCTCGTTTGAGCCTGCCTTGTGTTCGATAAAGTCAACGGCGCGAACGGTTATCGGGCTGCCGCTGTAAAACGGTGTTGAGGCGTGACTGTCTCTGTAATCGATCCACTTGGCGTCCGAAAGGATTTCAAGCGTCTCTTTCACATAGTCCTCGCTGTCGGAAGCCGACGACGTTGTGAGCGTCGGCTCTGCGGCGACAAGCGGCAGAACTGCGGAAGAGATGAATAAGAGCGAAAGTATCGTCGCAACAATTCTTGCAAAGAATTTCTTTCTCATTGGATTTCCTCCTGGGGATTAAAAAATGCAAACCGTCCCCGCCGATTTTCGCACGGTTCGGGACGGAAAAATTTATACATAGATAATATCATAAATGTTCACATAAAGTCAATATGTCAAATTGAGCATTACCTACATCATTTTTCTGATTTTTCCTTACTTTTTCGCGATTTTTTCTCTTCTCCCCGCCATACTCGCCGAGGGCAACTGTCTGTCGGCGTTTTTCTTTTCTTCCGTCCGCTCTGCCGCAAGATGCAAGCTCACAAAAAAGTAAATATACATTACCCAAAAATCAAGTATACACGAGGGTTTTTGAGCTGTTACACATCGATTTCGCCGCTAAAGTAAATCCGATTTAACACGATCTGAAAATCCGGAAAATAAAAAAAGTGCCTGCGCTTTGCGGCTCCGGCGCAAAACAACAGACACTTTTCGGTCGTTTGTCACAATTAACAAATTTTCGAATCACAAATATCGGATTTGTCGTTTTTTAAAATATTTTTCTAATAATTTCGCTTGATTCATCGCCGATTTATTAGAATTTCCTTATATTGGAACAAACCTGCGGCATCGGGCAGATCGGTTCACTCGGCATCCCCGCGCTCGATAACACCGCCGAAGGCGATCGCATCTCCGTCATAAAACACAGCTGACTGTCCCGGTGCCGCCGCGCGGACAGGCTCGGAGAAACGGACTTTTGCCGTCTTTCCGTCGATCTTCACATTCGCCATAACCGGAGGAGCCGCATATCTGACCTTTGCGAAAAGCTCAAAACATCCGTTTTCCGTCGGCGCAAACTTCTGAAAATTGAGGCTTCCGACGGTTATCTCGCTTTTATAAAGCGCTGCGTCATCGCCGACGGTAACCGTATTTTTTTCGGGATCGATGTCCGTAACGAAAATACGTTTTCCCGCCGCAATGCCAAGCCCCCTTCTCTGACCTATCGTGTACGCCGCAATGCCCTTGTGTCTGCCGAGGATTTTCCCGTCCGCGCTTATGAAATCGCCCTCCGGAAGATCGCCCTTGACCCTGCGCACAAAGTCAATAGCTTCTTCGTCGGGAAGAAAGCAGACGTCCTCGCTCTCAGCTATGTCGGCAGACGGCATATCGGCGGCTCTCGCGCCCTCCCGCACGTCTGTTTTTATCATATTTTCGAGCGGAAAAATCACCTTCGCAAGCTGCTCCTGCGCAAGGTTCCAGAGCATATAGCTCTGGTCTTTTTTTGCGTCACGACCTTTAACGGCAAAATATCTGCCGTTTTCGCTTCGCACGCCGGCATAATGCCCCGTCGCTATGTAGTCGCAGCCGAGCCTTTCGGCTTCTCTCATAAGCCCCGCAAATTTCACGTTTCTGTTGCACACGACGCAGGGATTCGGCGTTCTCCCGCTCGCATATTCGTCCGCAAAATAGGTCTTGACCTTCTCGTCAAATTCTTTTCGCAGGTCAAGCACGGAAAAAGGTACGGAAAGCGAATCGGCGCACTCGCATGCGCCGGTCGTATCCGTAAATTCGTGCATTATAAGCGTTGTTCCGAAGACCTCGTAGCCCTCGTTTTTCAGTTTGAGCGCGGAAAAACTGCTGTCAAGTCCGCCGCTCATTCCGAGCAGAACACGCTTCGCCATTACTTTTCCTCGCCGTCGTGGCTGTGAAAATGTCCGTGCTCCTCTGCGTGGCAGCAGGAGGAGCAACAACCGTCGCAGGCGCCGGGAACTTCCTTGTCTATTCCCTGACGCTTGTAGTAATCGGCGATAGCCGCCTTGACAGCCTCCTCCGCAAGCACGGAGCAGTGTATCTTTGCCGGAGGCAGTCCGCCGAGAGCCTCAACAACAGCCTTGTTCGTGAGCGTCAGAGCCTCGTCGATGCTGTGTCCCTTTATCATCTCCGTTGCCATACTGGACGTTGCGATTGCCGAGCCGCAACCGAAGGTTTTGAACTTGACGTCAACAATTATCCCGTCCTTGACCTTGAGATACATCTTCATTATATCGCCGCAGACTGCGTTACCGACCTCGCCGACGCCGTCCGCATCCGGAATCTCACCGACATTTCTCGGGTGAGTGAAATGATCCATTACCTTTTCGCTGTAAAGCATATGTTTATATTCCTTTCAATTAAACTTTTACGTTGTATATCGGGCTCATATCGCGCAGTCTCTGAACAATCGGAGGCAGCTTTTCGAGGATATAATCAATGTCCTCGTCCGTCGTTTCGTGAGTTATCGAAAGACGGAGAGAGCCGTGCGCCTGCTCGTGCGGAAGGCCTATCGCAAGCAGAACGTGCGAAGGCTCAAGCGAACGCGAAGAGCAAGCGGAACCTGTCGAAGCGCATATTCCCTCCTCGTTGAGAAGGAGCATAAGGCTTTCGCCCTCTATGAATTCAAACGAAACATTTACGTTTCCGGGGAGTCTTCCCTCTCTCGGTCCGTTCAGACGGGAATACGGTATCTTCTCAAGTATCTCGTTTATGAGTCTGTCGCGCTTTTTCGCAACAAGATCGAGCTTGTCTATCTTAGATGTTGCGATTTCAAGCGCCTTTGCAAAGCCGACTATATAAGGAACATTTTCTGTTCCCGAACGCTTGCCGGACTCCTGCCCGCCGCCTTCGATGAGGTTCGGAATTCTGACCCCGCGTCTTATATAAAGCAGACCGATGCCCTTCGGAGCGTGGAGCTTGTGTCCCGACGCGGACATCATATCAACTCCGAGCTCGTGAACGTTTATCGGCACATTGCCGACAGCCTGAACGGCGTCCGTAAAGCAAAGAACACCTTTTTCGTGGCAAATCTTTGCGATTTCCGGAATCGGCATTATCGTTCCGATTTCGTTGTTTGCGTACATTATTGCAACGAGGGTCGTATCGGGTCTTATCGCCTTTTCGACGTCCGCAGGCGAAACTCTACCATCGGAATCGACATCGAGATAAGTGACCTCAAAGCCCTCTTTTTCGAGTTTTTCGCAGGTATAAAGCACAGCGTGGTGCTCAACCTTTGAGGTTATTATATGTTTTCCTTTTTTGACGTTTGCGTAAGCCGCGCCGCGTATCGCCCAGTTATCGGACTCCGTGCCGCACGAGGTAAAATATATCTCGGACGGAAGCGCCCCGAGACACGCCGCAACTCTTGCTCTTGCGTTCTCAAGTATCTCTTTTGCGCGCTGACCCTTGTTATGCAGGCTCGAAGGGTTTCCCCAATCGGCTGTAAGACACGGCATCATCGCCTTTATCACTTCCTCGGAAGGAGCCGTCGTAGCCGCATTGTCGGCGTAAACGAATCTTTTTTCCATTGCTTTCACCCTATCCTTTTTATGATTTGTTTTTGTATTTTTCACTTTCGGCAACAGCCATTCTGTCACATCTCTCATTGTATTCGTGACCGGCGTGCCCCTTTATCCATACAAAGCGCACGGTATGCTTTTCAAGAAGTCCGAGAAGCTTTTCCCACAAGTCAACATTCAGCGCGGGCTTTTTGTCGCTTTTTATCCAGCCCTTGTCGCGCCAGCCGTACACCCAACCCTTTTCGATTGCGTCAATGACGTATTTCGAATCCGAGGTTATCGTCACGTCGCACGGCTCTTTCAGCGCGGAAAGACCGGCAATTACGGCGGAAAGCTCCATTCTGTTGTTCGTTGTGTCAGCCGCGCCTCCCGAAATTTCTTTCTCTTTTTTTCCGTACACAAGTATGCAGGCATACCCTCCGGCGCCGGGATTTCCGCTGCACGCGCCGTCTGTATAAATGTCAACCTTTTTCAAATCGCGTGCCTCCCGTCCCAACATCCGACTTATTATATAATGAGCGGCGGCTAATTTCAATAATATTTTTGTGAATTTTCGTAAAAATTATCATAAAAAACTCGATTTTTTTCGTTTTGGGAGCAATTTTCGTCCGCTTTTTGAATTTTTTCTTTTTTGCTACCTGTTCCCGCCCTTTTTTATAAGCTCCCAATAAGCCTTTGCCGCCTGCTCGGTCTTGTTCTCCCCGAACTCGTAATATTTTTTGTTTTTCAGGTCATCCGGCAGATATTGCTGATCGACATAATGGCTTTTGAAGTCGTGCGGATATTTATAATTCTGCCCCTTCTGCGCGGCATTTTCGCCGTCAAAGTGAACGTTTTGCAGTGTTCTCGGCGGAACTGTTCCCTTGCCAGCGGCAACATCTGCCGCCGCCGCACCGTAAGCAAGATAGGCGGAATTGGATTTAGGGGCTGTCGCAAGCATAACGGTTGCGTTTGCAAGGGGTATCGACGCCTCCGGCAAGCCGAGCTTGAGCGCAGATTCAACACAGGCGTGAGTTATCGCCGCCGCCATAGGATAGGCAAGCCCGATGTCCTCGCTTGCGATAACCTGTATTCTGCGGCAGGCAGAGAGCAGATCGCCGCCGGAAAGTATCTTTGCAAGATAGAATACGGCTGCGTCCGGATCCGAGCCTCTTATGGATTTCTGAAATGCGGAGAGCAGGTCGTAATGCCCGTCGCCGGATTTGTCAAATCCGCTCATCACAACATCCGGCAGAAACGTTCGTACGCTCTCTGCCGTTATGTGTCCGTCCGAGACGGCAGCTATGTTTTCGAAAAGATTTATCGCCCTGCGCGCGTCCCCCGCCGATGACTGCGCCATTATGCGCACGGCGTCTTCGTCGCACAGAATTTCCTTCCCTTCTTCGTCCGAAAGAAACTTCCTCGCCCTCTCAATCGCCTTTGAAAGCACATCGACGGAAAGCGGCTTGAATTCAAACACGGCAGAACGGGAAATGATTGCGGAATATACATAAAAGTAAGGATTTTCCGTTGTCGAAGCGATCAGCGTTATGCGCCCGTCCTCAATGAATTCGAGGAGCGACTGCTGCTGTTTTTTGTTGAAATACTGTATCTCGTCAAGGTACAGAAGAACCCCGTCCGAGCCATAAAGCGACGATGTTTCGGCAACGACATCCTTTATATCGGAAAGTGAAGCCGAGGTTGCATTCAGCCTGCGCAGAGTTTTTCCCGCAGCCTTTGAAAGAATGTTCGCTGCGGTCGTTTTTCCCGTGCCGGACGGACCGTAAAAAATCATATTCGGGATATGCCCCGTTTCAATCATTCTCGGAAATATTCCGCCTTCCGAAAAAAGCTTTTCGTCCCCGAAAACATCCGCAAACGTTTCCGGTCTCATCCTGTCCGCAAGAGGTCTTGTTATCATTTCGTCCTCCGTAAAATCGAGTGTTTATCTGTGTTTTTCTTTTTATACAATAGTATATAATCATCCGGGTCTGCATTTCAGATCGGCGAACGGGCAACCGTCGCACTTCGGCTTTTTCGCATCGCAGACTTCTCTTCCGAACATAACGAGCCTATGGCAGAAGTCGCTCTGCTCCTCCGGCGGGACGAGCTGCGCAAGCTGTTTTTCAACCTTTGCGGGGTCTTTGCTGTCGCAGAGTCCGAGCCTGTTCGATATTCTTATGCAATGCGTATCCGCAACTATAGCTGGCAATCCGTATATGTCGCCGATGATAAGATTTGCAATCTTTCTGCCGACTCCGGGAAGCTTCAGAAGCTCGTCCATCTCCTTCGGGACAACGCCGCCGAAGTCTCTTACAATCATCCCGGACATATCCTTTATGTTCTTCGCTTTCACTCGGTAAACGCCGCAGGGGTAGACGATTTTCTCAATTTCGGCAAGGTCTCCTTCTGCCATTTTTTTCGCCGTCGGAAAGCGTTCAAAGAGCTCCTTCGAAACGATGTTCACACGCTTGTCCGTGCACTGGGCGGACAGCCTCCCCATAACGAGAAGCCGCCAGGCGTCACCCTCGTAGCGAAGCTCACATTCCGCCGCAGGATATTTCCTTTTAAGTATACCGACGACCTTCTCCGCGCGTTCTTTTTTCTGGTTAAAATTCATTTTTCTTCACCTTTCAGAGCAAACGAAAGCTCAAGGGCATCCGTTCCAAAGTGTTTTTTCAGCATTGAGGAAAGCGTCGAAACAGGCAAACCCATAACGTTGAAAAAGTCGCCCTCGATACGCTCGACAAGCTCCGCCCCTCTCGCCTGAACGGCATATGACCCCGCCTTCCCCATCGGCTCTCCGCTGCGGACATAATCGTTTATCTGCCGCTCGCTTATCGCCGCGAATTTGACGTTTGTTGCGCAGCTTTCCGAATATCTGCAATCTCCGAGTTGCAAAGTCAGTCCGGAATAAACGGTGTGCCAGGAGTCGGAAAGGACGCCGAGCGTCAGAGCCGCGTGCAGCTCGCTCTGCGGCTTTCCGATGACCATTCCGTTATAATATACAATTGTATCACACGATATTATCAAGGCATTGTCAAGGTTTTCTCCTTTTTCAAGAAGTGACATTCTTGCGGCTTCTCCCTTCCTTTCGGAAAGCGTGCAAACGTATTCCTCTGGCGAAAGCTCCTTTTTTATCTCCTCATCGGCGTCTGGAGAGACGACCTCAAAAGGCAATCCAAGCATTGCAAGGATTTCTTTTCGTCTCGGCGACGATGACGCCAGAATTATCTTCTTTATCATAATCATATCCTCTTGAATGCGCCCGTCGGCTTTCCGCCGGTCTTATAGGCGTTTATTATTTCAGCAACCTCTTTTTTGCTCTCGCAGGTAAAAATAAAATGCTCAAAAAGTCCCGCGCGGGCATATTCCGAAAGCCTGTCCTCCATACGGACGGGAACGCTGTTGTAAAGAACATTGCGATGCCTAAATTCCCTTCTGACCGGAAATTCCGTGCCTGTTCTGTCCCTGAGAAAGACAAATTTTCCGTTGCCACAAAAATTGCACTTTTCAATTTCCGAGGGCAGATTCATTATGTCCCGTATCACGCATTTTTCGAGTGTCATCAGAGGGAGCCTGCCGTATGCGACAGCACCGTATCGCCCGCTTGCCTGCATAGCCGCACCCCTTGCAAGCCCGATCTCACACGATTGTATAAAACCGGAAATGCCCATAGCATATAGCTTTTCGGCACTTTGCGAATTCCAGACATTCAGCCGCAGGTCGCCAGTCATTTCAAAGCCGAGGCGACGACAGATCGGAATCTGCCACATTCCCGTTACAAGCGCATAGCGGATGCCGAGAGCCTTTGCCCTCTCCGCCATCTGCCCGATTTCGGCGATTTCCGTATCGAGCGCGACCGGCGGAAAGGCGATTCCAAGCTTTTCCGCTCCGACCGTTTTATATGCTTTTTCGGTCGCCGTAAGTGGAACAAATATTCTGTCAAAGAATGTTTGTGCTTCACCCGGAATGTTGCCCACATCTGCAAAATACGCTGTTTTCATATCAGACGGCGTTCTCTTTCCGAGAGGCGGCGCAGATTTTGGATTTATATGTTTTTCCGCAGTGAGCGTTTCGAGCAGTCCCTCGCACGCGCCGCGGCGAAGAGCGTTTATCCGGGCGACACTCATACGCAGTCCGTCATCAATATTGACCTTTATATTCTCCGGCTTTACAAAAAACGGCGTTCCTCCGAGCTTTGCCAGCGACTCACGCACCCGCTCCCGGCTCATTGAACTTTCGGCGGCCTCGGGAACGTCGCCGGTAGCCGAAAACATAACTTTATTTCCGAAGAAAATTCCGCTCGCGGTAACCGTTGCCGCCCGCCCTGAGTGTATATCCGCACAAAGCGAGATCTCCGCTTTCCTTTCCGGAATTGCCGCGCCGGAGAGCCTTGCGCTCTCTTTTTTGTCATCCGCCGTGCGGACGCCGAGCATTTCCCTTCCGATTTTTCCCGTGTAATAGCCGCAGGTAAAACCCGATCTTGAGAAAAGCGAGGAGAGCTCCGCAAGCTCTTTTTCGCCGGCATTTCTGCCCTCGTCGAGCAGCGTTCTGTATATTTTCGTAACCCCGTAAACATACTCCGGAGACTTCATTCTTCCTTCGATTTTCAGCGACGCAACGCCCATTTCGGAAAGCTCCGTCAGATGCCCGGCAAGACACATATCTTTAAGGCTCAACGCATAGCCGCTCTTGCCGTACGGCAGTCTGCAAGGCTGCGCACACTCGCCCCTGTTACCGCTTCTGCCGCCGATAACGGAGCTCATAAGGCATTGCCCCGAACAGCTGACGCATATCGCCCCGTGGACAAAAAGTTCCGTTTCGATCGGCGAATTTTTTATCAGGATTTCAAGGTCGCGCCTTGATATTTCCCTCGGAGCGACCATCCTCGAAAAGCCGATTTTTTTCAGTTCATCGGCGGAATAAACATTGAGCCCCGTCGCCTGCGTGCTTGCGTGAAGCTCGATTTCTGGGCAGACCGTATGAACGTAGTTTGCAAGCCCGACATCGGCAACTATGAAAGCGTCGACGCCGTAGCGGTAGGCTCTGAAAATCGTTTCTGCCGCCTCGCCGAGCTCTCTGTCAGAAAGCTGGATGTTGACGGTCATATAGGTTTTTACGCCGAGCGCACGACAGTAGCGAACGGCATTTTTTATTGCGTCTTCATCAAAATTTTCCGCAAAGCTCCTTGCCGAAAAGCTCTTTGCGCCGAAATATACGGCGTCCGCCCCTCCGGCGACTGCCGCGCGGAGAGCCTCCGGCGACCCTGCGGGAGACAGAAGCTCCGGCAGCTTTTTATTTATCTGCATTTGTTTTTCCATTGAGCAGAGATTTGAGTTTTACATTTTCATCGAGCAGATCCAGCGCGCAGACTATCGCCGCCTTCGTCAGGTCAACATCGGCGCCGGAGAGCATCATCGTATGTATTCTCTTCGTCAGCTCTCCCGCAAGCTTTTCAACATAGTCCGGAGTGTCGTCCGAGCAGAGCGAGAGCTTCTCCCCTGCGACGGATATGCTATGCTTGTATTTCATAAAATTCTCCTTTCGCCGACAAAACATTCGCATTTGCTATTGAATATGGCGAAGATTTATTATATAATATTACCGTGCCTCCGCGGCACAGAGTTACACAGGTACATTATAATACAAACGGGCATTATTTGAAAGACTTTTTCAAAAATTCCGCAAAAAATAACCAAAAAACGAAAGGAAACGCCGCTATGCGTGAAATAATACTTTGTAAATACGGCGAGATCACCCTGAAAGGCGCAAACCGCGCGTACTTTGAAAATCTTCTGCGCGAAAGAATACGCAAAAGAATCGCTCCCTACGGCAAATTCAATGTCTACTATATGCAGAGCACCGTATATATCGAGCCGACAGATGAAAATTGCGATATTGACTCCGCTTACGTCGCTGCGAAAAACACTTTCGGCGTTGCGGCTGTGACAAGAGCAATCGAAGCCGAAAAGGACATCGAAAAGATTATCGAGACGGCGAAAACGTCGTTCATCCCCTATCTTGAAGGCTACAAGACGTTCAAGGTCGAGGGCAAGCGTTCAGACAAAACATTCCCGATGACCTCTCCCGAAATTGCAGCCGAGGTCGGCGCGGCGATACTTGAAGCGACAAACGGCAGGATAAGGGTTGACATTCATCACCCGGAAGTCACCGTCAGAGCGGAAATACGCGATAAAGCCGCATATCTCTGCGCGGGACAGGAAAGGGCTGTCGGCGGAATGCCGACGGGAAGCAACGGCAGAGGTCTTCTTCTCCTCTCCGGAGGTATCGATTCGCCCGTCGCAGGCTATATGATGGGCAAGCGCGGCGTGCTGATCGAGGGACTGCATTTTGAGAGTTTCCCATATACAAGCGAGCGCGCAAAGCAGAAGGTCGTCGATCTTGCGGAAATACTCTCCGATTATACCGGCGAAATTCATCTGCACGTCGTTTCGCTAACAAAAATCCAGGAGCTCCTCCGCGACAACTGCGAGGAGGACTATTTCACCCTGCTCCTCCGCCGCTCTATGATGAGAATTGCGGAAAGAGTTGCCGAGGAATACAAATGCGAGGCGATAATCACAGGAGAATCGCTCGGGCAGGTCGCAAGCCAGACAATGCAGGCGCTGGGCGTTACGAACATTATGGCGCACCGCCCCGTCTTCCGTCCGTTGATCGGAATGGATAAGGAGGAAATCGTCGAAATTTCCCGCAAAATCGGTACGTTTGATACATCTATTCTCCCCTTTGAGGACTGTTGCACCGTGTTCACCCCCCGCCACCCGAGAACGAAGCCGGAGCTCTGGAAGGTCGAACGCGAGGAGGCGAAGGTTGACCTCGCCCCGCTTGAAGACGAAGCCTTCCGCACGCTTTCGACGATCGTTGCGGGCAGAAAATCTTGACAGACAATATATTTTGTGATATTATAATTCTATCTTGAATATGAAAGGGGTGCGCCTATGCCCGAAAACGGAGCTCGTCCGTCGCGGATAATACTTTTCACCTCCTGCAAGGGCGGTGTCGGCAAGTCAACTGTGTGCGCAAACCTTGCAATGTCGCTTGCTCTGCGGGGAAAGCGCGTGCTGATGATCGATTGCGACTTCGGAAGCCGCTGTCTTGATCTCGTTGCAGGCTTTTCGGACGACGTTGTCTACGACATAGCGGACGCCGTACTCGGCAGGGTCCAGCCCGAAAGGGTCATCGTGCCGGACAGGCGGACGGACAAGCTGTTCTTCATTGCGGCGCCGTATAGTTTTGATACGAGAATGAACATTTTCTCGTTCCGGCGCACCGTCTCCGCTTATGCGACCTGCGGAAAATACGATTATATATTCATAGATACCCCCGGCGGGATCGGCGAGCCGCTCGCTTTTGCCTCCGCCGTTGCCGATACGGCATATATCGTCACCTCGCCGACAAGGGCTTCCGTCCGTGCAGCAGATAAAACAGCGGCATTCCTCTATGACAGAGGCGTGCGACATCTGCGGCTGATAATAAACCAGGTGACGGGAAAGCGCGCATCCGTTGAAAAGCTCCGCCTTATCGACATAATCGACGGCGCAGCCGTAAAGCTGATAGGCGCGGTTCCGTATGATTATGAGCTCGTACGCGCAGGAGATGAAGGCAAGCTGACAGACGAGCTTTACAGCAGGAACATAACCCGCGCGTTCGATAACATCGCCGGACGTACAGAGGGGGAGAACATCCCGCTGTTTTATAAGATAAGAAGACTTAAAACACCTAAATAAACGTGCAAGCGAAAGGAGAATCCCCGTATGGAAATAGCTTTGATAGCAAATGACACAAAAAAAGAGCTTATGACGCAGTTCTGCATCGCATATTGCGGCGTTCTGGCAAAGCACGATCTTTGCGCAACGAAAATGACGGGCAGACTCATCTCCGAAGCAACAGGGCTCAAGATCGAGCACGTTCTTCCCGGCAGGCAGGGCGGCGTTCAGCAGATATCCTCGCGCATTGAATACAACGAAATCGACGCTGTTGTATATTTTCACGACCCCGCCGACGAATTCGACGCAAACGACAACTCCCTCATCCGCAAGTGCGACGCAAACAACGTCCCGATAGCGACGAACATCGCAACGGCGGAGCTCATCATAACGGCGATCGACCGCGGTGACCTTGACTGGAGAGAGCTTGTCAACCCCAATTCGGAATATAACCGCAAAAAGCGCGAACATTCCGGCAAATAAGAAAGCAGGATCCGCCCCCGCAGAAGGCAGGGGCGGATTTTACCGAATATACGATCTTTCGGATTAAAAAATGAAAGGATGATGATTTTATGTCCGAAATTGAAAAAGGCGGAATATCCGTCCAGACAGAGCATATCTTCCCAATTATAAAAAAATGGCTCTATTCGGAAAAAGAGATTTTTCTCCGCGAAATAGTTTCAAACTCCGTTGATGCCATCACAAAGCTCCGCAGGCTCTCTTCAATAGGAGAAGCCGATTTCGCCTCGGAGGATTACAGAGTTGACGTAACCGTCGATAAAGACGCAAAAACGCTGACCGTCTCCGACAACGGTATCGGAATGACAGAGGAGGAGCTGAAAAAGTACCTCTGCAACATTGCCCTCTCCGGCGCTATGGACTTCATCTCAAAATATGAAGGCTCCGAGGAAAGCGGAACAGGCATAATCGGGCATTTCGGGCTCGGCTTCTATTCCGCATTTATGGCTGCAGACAAGGTTGAGGTTGTAACAAAGTCGTTTACGGACTCGCCCTCCGTCCATTGGACCTGCGCCGAATCCGGCGAATACGAGATAACCGAAGGCGAAAGAGAAACGCACGGAACAGACGTCATAATGCATATCAACGCAGACAGCGAGGAATATCTTGATTATCATCGCGTTCTCGCCGTTCTTCAGAAGTACTGCTCGTTTATGACAGAAAATATCTATCTCCACGGAGAAGACGAACACGAGCACGAATGCGAATGCGGTCACGACCACGGCGAAGGCGAAGAATGTGAATGCAAGCACGAGGAAAAGCCGATAAACGACAAATCCCCGCTCTGGCAGAAGTCGCCCTCGGAATGTACCGAGGAGGAATATAAGGAATTCTATTCAAAGGTATTCCCCGGCAAGCGCGATCCCCTCTTCCACATTCATATAAACGCCGATTATCCTCTTAATTTCAAGGGAATTTTGTATTTCCCGAGAATAGACAGCGAGTTTGAATCGCTTGAGGGCGAAGTCAAGCTGTATTATAACTCTGTTTTCGTTGCAGACAATATAAAAGAGGTCATTCCGGAATATATGCTTATGCTCTGCGGCGTGCTTGACTGCCCTGACCTGCCGCTCAATGTTTCGAGAAGCTACCTCCAGAACAGCGCATACGTCAGCAAGATAAGCGCACACATTTCAAAGAAGGTCGCCGATAAGCTGACCTCTATGGCAAATACCGAGCGCGAAGCTTATGAGAAAATCTGGGGCGACATAAGAACTTTCATCGAATACGGCTGTCTCAAGGACAGAAAATTCAATGAAAAGGTCAAAGATGCCGTTCTCTTCCGAGACACGGAAGACAAGTGTGTAACACTTTCGGAATATCTCGAAGAAGCAAAGGAAACACACGAAAAAACCGTCTATTACACAACAGACAAGACGGCGCAGGCGCAATACATCTCAATGTTCCGCGCAAAGGGATTCCGCGTATGTGTGCTTGACACCGTTATAGATTCGCAGTACATCACTATGCTTGAGCGTGAAAACGACGGGCTGAAATTTCTCCGCGTCGATTCGGACATTTCCGGTGCGCTTTCGGATAAAGAGGCGGAGACCGCTGACAGCGAAGCTGTCAAAGCCGCTTTTATAAAAGCGTCCGGCGACGAAGCACTCGAGGTCAGATTCGCAAAGTTGGACGACGAAAACGTCCCCGCAATGCTCGGAACGTCGGAGGAAAACCGCCGTTTTGAGGATATGATGAGGATATACGGCGTCAGCAAAGGCGATATGCCGCCGAAAGGCATACTGACGGTCAATACCGCTTGCCCGCTGATAAAATCGCTTGAAGAAAAACTCTCCTCCGGCGACGAAAAGGCAGATATTCTCGCAAAGAGCATATATCGCCTTGCAACGCTCTCCTTCCGCCGTCTCTCCGGCGACGAAATGAAGGAATTCCTTTCCGAGAGCTACGAAATTCTTAAAATGATATGAGGTAAAAGAAAATGAGCAAAAGTCTTTATAAAGGTATTCCGTTCAAGGAAGAAGAGGAGGCAAACGAGCATTTTTCGCAGTTTGCCGTCTCCGCAAAGCCGACTAAAAAGGATAAGCTGACGCGCTTTCTTCTCACCCTGCTCTATGTTATTTTTGCAGGCGGGTACGTCGTGCTGTTCACAGTCATCGTAAAAATCCCGTATGTTATTGCAATTCTGCCGTTCTTCCTCTGGATGCTCTGGTATTTCACCTGGAAGCATACGCAGAGAGAATATGTATATATCACCTGCCGCGGCACCTTCTATGTTTATTCGGTTGATGGTTACGGTAACGCAAAGGAGGTATATAAGGCAGTTGTTTCCTCTCTTGAAAAGGTCGCTCCCGCCGATATGATCGTCTCTGCGGACAAAAAACTTATGTATTGCTCCTCTCCCGACCTTCGCGAACTTTACTGCGCCCTCTCCTCGGACAACGGAACAACGACAGCCGTGTATTTCGATCCTTCGTCAAAACTGCTCTCCTCCCTGCGCTATTACGGCGGCGAAAATGTTACTGTCGTGCCTGTTTCGAGATAAATTCGCCAGTTTCGGTTGACAAAATCTTTTTCGGTGATATAATATTTAGTGGTGTGTTTATTACACATAATGTGTGTTTTCTGCACAAATAAAATTATTTAGGGGGATGTTTTATAATGAGAAAAACACTTTCTGATTTGCCGTGGCTCGTACAGCTTTTGCTTGTCATCTTCGTTGACGGTCTCTTCGGCGGACTTTACAGACTCGGCGGAAAGAAAACTTCGTCAAAGGTTGTCGGCGCGATAATGCTTGTGTCGTTCATTCTTTCGATCGTTTCCTTCATCGGTCTTCCTGCAATTCTCGGTTGGATTGTAAGAGTTGTTTATGTTGTATGCTGGATATGCGACATACTCACAATAGTCCTTGCGAAGAAGATCACCGTTTTCGCAGACTGACCATACTTTTCTTTGAAAAGAAAAGTATGCAAAAGAAACTTCGGTTATTAAGTTTCTGCAAATTACATCATCTGAAAACAGGAGTGGGTTTCCGCTCCTGTTTTTGTTTGAACTGTTTTTGAAAAGAAAAGCAGGCAAAAGAAACTTCGGTTATTAAGTTTCTGCAAATTACATCATCCGAAAGCAGGAGTGGGATTTCCGCTCCTGTTTTTGTTTGAACAGTCTTTGAAAAAACATAAAAGGCGCTTCGGCGTTTCCCCTCCTTTTTGGCTCTCCCTCCGGGAGAGCTCCAGACGGAGTCGGGTGAGAGGGAGATTTGCAAATGCGCAAGCATTTGCAGGCTTCGCCGAGAAGAGGGTGGGATTTGCAAATGCGTAAGCGTTTGCAGGCTTCGCCGAGAAGAGGGTGAGATTTGCAAATGCGTAAGCATTTGCAGGCTTCGCCGAGAAGAGGGCTTTTGATGCACGCCGTCAGAACGGCAGCTTATTGACATCATTGATACATTATGATATAATATTGCAGGCACATACACAACCAAAACGGAGGCATTATGAGATTACTCTTTGAAATTGATAAACGTGATTATGATAATTGCACCCGCAATTTTGTGCGTAATTCGGCAAGAAGCATCATAATCAGAGACAAAAAAGTTGCAATGATCCATAGCTTGAAATATGACTATTACAAATTCCCCGGAGGCGGAATCGAAGGCAACGAATCCCCCGTTTCCGCAATGATTCGTGAAACTCGCGAAGAGGCAGGCTTGGTTGTCAAGCCGGAAACGGTAAAAGAATACGGCTATGTGCATCGCATACAGAAAAGCGATAAAGTCGCATCCGAATGTTTTATCCAAGACAACTATTACTATCTCTGCGACGTTGAGGACAGAACAGTTTCGCAGCATTTGGACAGCTACGAAGCAACAGAAAGATACACCTTGGAATTCGTTGAACCCGCCATCGTAATTCAAAAGAACCGTAATGTGTCGGGCAGCCCGTATAATTCTGCGATGTTTGAACGCGAAGCGCGTGTCATTGAAATGCTGACGGGCGAAGGCTTGCTGTGATTGCAATCCCGTTAAACCCGAATTTTGCTATACAGACCCGCTTCCCGCTTCTGTTTACGTTTCGGAAGCAATCAAAAAGAGGAAAACCCTTGCGGATTTTCCTCTTTTAATTTTGACTTTATTTAAGCTCCGTTTTCTTGATCCGCTTTTTCATCTTGCGAACGTCGGAAAGCATTTTGAAAGCGTCCCGCAAAACTCTGACCTTCGATTCACGGTGGTTTATAATCGTAACCGGCATTTCCTCGATCTTAAAGCCTGCCTTCTGCGCAATCATTATCGCCTCAAGGTCAAACGCAAAGCGATCAACCTCACAGTTGCGGAAAACCTTCTGCGCCGCTTCTCTGCGGAAACCTTTTATGCCGCTCTGCGCATCCGAAAATTTGAAGCCCGCAACAATGCCTATTACCTTTATATACGTTTTTGACGCAAGTTTGCGAATAAATGTGTAGTCCTTGTAACCGTCCTTCGAAAGGTTGCGCGAGCCGATGATAATATCAGCCTTGCTTTCGGAAAACATATCAATCATTCTGCCGACTGCATCCTCTCCGTAAGCGTTGTCGCAGTCCGTGAAAACAACTATGTCGCCCTTTGCGGCAAGCATTCCCGTTCTGACAGCACACCCCTTACCTCTGTTGTCAGGATAGCCTTCAAGACGAATTCTCGGATCCTTCTCCGAAGCTTTGCGAACAGCGTCTCCGCAACCGTCCTTTGAGCCATCGTCAACAAATATCAGCTCCCAATCCTCATATTTTGATTTGAGATATTCCGAAAATGTTTTGATCGCTCCTTCGATTATCGAGCTTTCGTTATACATCGGAATTACAAGAGACACCTTCATTTTAAACTTCCCTGCCTATCAATATATTGATTTGTATCTGACCAGCTTATATGTTTTTGCATCATAGGGTTCAACCCTCATATTCTGCTTATAAGCCTCAAGAACATCCGTATAAACCATATAGCCGACAGAATAATTCGAAGCGCCGACATATGAATATTTGAACATTGCTTCCGCTTCTTCCGAAGCGCCGTACAGGAACTTTTCGTCAAACCCGAGACGGTTTGCGATTGCGAAATACGCCATTCCGTCCTCGCCGTCGCCCATCATTATCTCGCCGATTTCGCCTTCCGGAATCGATTTGACGGCTTCCGTTGCAGTTGCGCCGAGGGCGTTGTTCGTTTTGGAACTGACTATGTTTCCATACGAATCGAAATAGAATTCTCCGCCGTAAACGCTGTTGCTGTATTTATCGATAACATCATCGATAGAGGCTCCCGCCTTAAGCTCCTCATATGCCTTGCGGATCTTTTCGGACGCTTCCCTCTCCTGAACGTCATCGCCCTTTGTATATTCAATATATACCTGCTTGAAATGATAATAGCCCTGCTCTGTATATGCCATAAGCTCCGGAACAAGCACCTGCTTTACACGTCTTGTCAGAACGTTTTTGTAATAAAGATATTCTATATACTCCTCTGTCATTCCGAGCGTTTCAACGACCTGCTCGTAAAGATGCTTTGCATATTCTTCCTTTGTACCGCTGAACTTCTTATCGCTTTCATCGATTCTTGAAACGAATTCTTCAATTCTTGCGTAGTAGTCATTCTGGAAGTTCTCTCTGTCCGCATCGGTTATCGAAAGACCGTATCTCTCGGCAATCGCAAGCAGAGCGTAATATTCGCAAAGCTCATCCTCCGTATATTCCTTCAGGACAGCCGTCTTCTGCGCATCAGTTACAAGCTCCTGCGAATCCTCCGATCTCTTTATGACATCGGCAACAAGCGGCTGGTAATATACGAAAAGGTTTCTGTACATATCGAAGGGGACGTTATATGTTTTCTCTCCGTCGCCCGCATCGACCGTCAGTTTCAGGATATAATCAACCTTCACCCTGCCGTACCAGGCATAAAGCCCCGGCTTTTTTGTACACGACGCAAGCGCAAGCAAGAGCATTGCCATCGCCATCAAAGCACATATTATCTTTGTAAATCTTTTCATCGCAAATAACACTCCGATATTTTTTTGTCCCGGAAAAGCCGGTTTTCCTTATTAGCTTATATTATATTATCACACATCCGGGCAAATTTCAATGTTATTTTTCAATATTTACATTTTAGCAAAAACGTCATCCGAATATTTCCGAAATGATCTTATCCGCAAGTCCGTCTGCATAACCGAAGTCCATTGCGGAGGAATATATTTTTTCAAGCTCCGAATGACACTCCGCCGCGCGTGCAAAATGTCCGATGGCGCCGTCCGTAAGTGCATTCTCGCATTTCTTTGCAAACCGCAATCTTCCGCGAATCTCCGCAAGACGCTTTTTCGATATAAAGCGCATAATGTTTATGCGTCTTTCGCAGTCACAATCGCCTTCTTTATCAATTAAGAAATATGTCCCGTCGCTTTCAAACCACAAAGCCTCGGGATATTCCGGCGTGACGGGATCGGGAAATACCGTACAATATGCGCCGCGCTCACGCGAAAATGCGAGGATGAGCCGCAGAAGCTCGTGTCCAAGCCCGAATTTATCCGTAACGGCAATCTTTACCCTTGCGAGACGCATGTATGTATCAAGGGATTTTTCTCCGTCCTTGCTGATTGAGCTTATAAATCTGTGCTTTTCTTCCCCGCCGACCGGACGGCAAGACGCTTCGCGCCTTGCTGCACGGCTCGCCTTTTCAGCTTCAAAAACATATCCCGCCTCACGTATGGTCTCCCTTTTCATTCTCCCCGCCGCAGAAAGATATTCGCGAGCCGCGGACGTTTCACGTCCTGCCCGGTCGGCGATTGCGATTATCTCTTCCCTTCGGCTGCGGAGAGCCGCCTCGTCAAGCGCGGGGTAAAGCTCCGCCGTTACGTCAACAGCCCCCGGATACAAGGGCTCGGAGGAATGCGGAGCAGTCGCATCGAAGATTGCCGCAGATTTTTCCGGGATGACAACCCCGTCAAGGGAGTCAATGTCGGAAGAACAAGGGATATAATGAACGGAAAGCCCCTCCGTCTCCGCTCTTTTGCCGATCTTTTTCATCAGAGTCGATTTTCCCGTTCCCGGTCCACCGCGAAGAAGATAAATCTTATCGAGCTTTTTCCTGTCAAAAATATCACCGAAAAAGCCATAAAAACCGTCGCCCGAATTTGCCGCTGCAAAATATCTCTCTATGTTTGCCATTGAATTTTCTCCTTTTGCTCAAGTAATTTTTTCTTTTCGGTTTATTTTATGCCGAAGGATTTTATCCCGTTATTGATTTTTTTGCGATTATCTCTTGACACAGGAAAAAAGCGGGTGTATAATAACGTGTAAGGTATTTTTATGCCTTGATAATTTCTGTGCTGCGAGGGGAGGGAAACAAATTATGGCAGAAGTCAGAGTCAAAGAAAATGAATCGCTTGACAGCGCTCTTCGCAGATTCAAGAGACAGGTTGCCCGCGACGGTAAGATCGCCGAGGTCAAGAAAAAAGAGCACTACGAAAAACCGAGCGTTAAGCGCAAGAAGAAATCGGAAGCTGCAAGAAAACGCAAATTCAAGAGCTGAAAAGCAAATTCAGATTGCCCCGGAAAGCGCATAGCTTGCCGAGGCAATTTTTCATAATACATTTCGGAAAAGGAAGCAAAATGAAAAAGGAATTTCTTGAAGTCGGAAAAATAATCAATACACACGGCATCTCGGGAGAAATAAAGGTTGAGCCCTGGTGCGACTCGGCGGACGTGCTGAAGAAAATAAAGCATTTCTATATAGGCGAGACGGAATACACCGCGCTCAGCGTCCGCACGGGAGGCGCCTTCCCTCTTATAAAATTTGAGGGAATAGCGGCAGTCGAGGACGCCGTGCGTCTCAAAAACAAAATAATCTCTGCAAAAAGAGAGGATATTCCCGTAAAAGAGGGACGGGTCTTCATCTGCGATATGATCGGGCTTCCCGTCATCGATAAAAACAACGGCAGAACTTACGGAACCCTGAAAGACGTTATGCAGTACACCCCGCACGATATTTTCGTCATAAAGACGGCGGGAGAGGATGTCCTGATGCCGAACGTGCCGGAATACGTCGCCTCCGTTGATACGGAAAAGGGGATATTCATAACGCCGATCGACGGATTTTTTGATTGAAAGGGGCTTTTTCCGTGAGATTTGATATAATGACCCTCTTTGACGGGCTTGTGAAAACAGTGCTTTCGGAAAGTATTGTCGGCAGAGCCGAAAAAGCGGGTATAATAGAGATAAATGTGCATAATATCAGGGATTACTCAAAGGATAAGCATCGTCGGGTCGATGATACGCCTTACGGGGGCGGAAAAGGAATGGTTATGTCCGCCGTTCCGATATACGATTGCTTCTCCGCGATAACATCTCCCGAGGTCAACTCCTGCACCCGCAGAAGGGTCATATATATGTCTCCTCAAGGCAAAGTGCTGACGCAGGCGCGCGCAAAAGAGCTTGCGGAAAATTATGACAACCTCGTCATTCTGTGCGGGCATTACGAAGGAGTAGACGAACGGATCATCGAAGAGATAGTCGATGAAGAAATATCAATCGGAGACTACGTTCTGACAGGAGGGGAGCTTCCTGCCTGCATCCTCACAGACTGCGTGAGTCGTATGATAGACGGCGTGCTCGCCGCTCCGGAATGTTATGAGGAGGAAAGCCTTTCGGAAGGAACCCTCGAATATCCGCAATATACCCGCCCGCAGGACTTCCGCGGCAGGCTCGTTCCGGACGTGCTTTTGAGCGGTCATCACGCGAACATCGAAGCCTGGCGGAGAGAAAAATCGCTTGAGCGCACAAAAGAAAAACGCCCCGACCTTCTCGGCGGCGAAAATAAACAATAAAGAGGAATAAAATGAAAAAGAGGGGAGCCGCATTTACCGTCGGCATTATGATATGTGCAACGGTAGTTTCAAAATTGCTCGGAATGCTCCGGCAGATGATGCTTGCCGAAAAACTCGGCGACAGTATTTTCGCCGTGGCATTTTCGGCGGCGTCCAAAATTCCGCTCTCCGTTTTCGATATATTGCTTTCGGCGGCGATAGTTGCGTGCTTCGTCCCCTTTTACAGCGAAAAGCTGTCCGAAGGGGAACGATCGGCACGGGCTTTTTCGTCGTCTTTTTTTACGCTCGTGCTTATCGTCTCGGCGACCGTCGCGGTAATCGGCTCGGTGTTTTCAGGGCAGATACTTTCCGTCTTTGCTCCGAGCCTGAGTCCGGAAGCGGCCGCTCTCGGCGCAAAGCTGCTCTCGGTTATGTTCCCGATGATGATATTTACGGCGGCGGCGTACGTTCTGGTCGGAATTCTGCAGTCGCACGGAAGCTTTATCCTTCCCGCCCTTGTCAGCTCTGTATCAAATATTGCAATCATAATATACCTCGCAGTTGCGAAAAATGCGGAGAGCGAAAGCTCAATGCTCGCCCTTTCCGCAATATATGTTTTCTCCTGGCTTCTGCAATTTCTGACGCTCGCTGTGCCGCTTGCGCTGAAAAAACGACTTCCCCGTCTGACCCTGCGCTTGGGCGGAAGCGGAGTTCCGGCGGCGCTGAAAATGGCTCCGTCCGTTATGGCGGGGGCTTGGCTTCTGCCCGCCTGTTCCCTTTTGCTGACGTTTTTTGCCTCATTTATATCGGATTCTGCCGTTGCCGCCTTTGATTATTCCCTCGCCGTCTGGCTGATGGCATCCGGCATATTGACATACGGCGTCTGCAACTTCATCTTCCCCTCTCTTTCGAGAATGTGCTCGGAGGGAGACGAAAAAACGTTTTCGGAATATCTGGCAAAGGCTGTGACCGCTGCATTTATGCTCTCGCTCCCAGTCGCTTGCGGACTTTATCTCCTCTCGGACAACATAATCTGTATGCTTTATATGCGAGGCAGCTTCGGAGAAGAGCTTGCGCTTGTATGCGGAAAGATACTTCGCCTTCTTTCGCCGGCGGTGCCGTTTTTCTGTATTTATGAGGTCCTTTCAAGAGGCTTTTTTGCCCGCAAAAAGGCTGTGCCGACGATGCTCGCATCGACGGTCGGCATAATTGTTTTTGCTGTCTGCGGAGCGGTTTCTCTTTTTGTTTTCGATTCCGGAATTTCCGCCGTTGCACTCTCCTGCGGGGCGGCTTACGTCTCGTCAGCCGTTGTCCTTTTCGTATTTGCGGCAGTAAAGATAAAAGGATTTTTGTGCGGCAGGATTCTCCTCGGTTTTGCAAAGACAACCGCCTGCGGGGGGCTCGGCTTCGGTTTTGCGCTGTTTTTGCGCGGGATTTTTGAAAAAAATGCGGTAAATCTTTCAATTTTTAAAAATTTTCTCGTCTGCGCTATTGTCTTTTCGGGAGAATGTATGGTATATTTAGTATGTGTAAGTATTTTGCACAGGATTGAACTTAAAGGAAAAAAGGAGGTGTGAGTTTGGCTAAAAATTCAAAAAAAGCGCCTTTCGGCAAAAGACTCGGAAAGCTGTTCCGCAGGGGCGTTATAATTTCCGCGCTTATGCGTTTTGCCGACTTTCTCTATAAAGCCGCCGCAAACAGCTTCGCGGCAAAGCTCCTCCTCTCTTATGACAAAGCCGATGATTGCGCCCGAAGCTCCTTTGCGGGAGGTATCGTCCGTTCGCTCGGCTCTTCGGAAAGCGAGGGTTTTCGGAAGGTCAAGCATAAGGTCGCTTCGTCTCTCGAAAACAGCCTGATAATCTCATCGATCGGAAAGCTGTCCTCCGCCCTGCTGACAATGTCCCTTTCATCATACGGTGTCTTTGCTTTTTCCTTCGGACTTTACGTTGTCGCAACGTTTCTTCTCAAAAAATATTCGTTCTCGCTGGACGTTTCAATAGCGTCTCTTATCGTCGGAGTCGGATTTTTTGTGCTCTCAATCGTGCTTTTTATGTCAAAGAAAAGTATGGCGCAGGCAATATCCGGCTCGGCTATACTCCGCTTCATCCTTTTTGACGTTCTCAATCTTCGCTCCGTATCGCTTGACTACGCCGCCTCCTGCCCCGTAACCACGGGAATAAGCGCGGGATTTCTCATCGGTATGGCTTGCGGAACAATATCGATATTCGCTCCGGCGGAGTATGTCGTTTTCGGAATAGCTTCGATAATTGCTATTCACGCTGTTGTCGTCTCTCCGGAAGCGGGGGTCATCGGCATCTGCCTGACTCTCCCGTTCCTTCCGACTATGGTTTTGGCGGGGCTTGTCTGTCTCGTGCTGTTTTCTTCTGTTATGAAGTTCCTCTGCGGCAAGCGTGTTTTCAAGCTCTCTCTCATCGATCTCCCGATATTCGTCTTTGCGATATTGACGCTCTTCGGCGGAATCTTTACGAGATCGAGCACGAGCCTTAAAAAAATGCTCCTTATGATATGCTTCATAGCAGCATATTTTATAGTCAAAAATCTGATACGTTCGCCGGCGTTGCTGAAAAAATGTCTCTCCGCAACGGCATTTTCCGGAGCGCTCGTCTCCCTTTACGGAATCCTTGAAAACTTTGTCGGAACACCGTCAGTAATCTGGCAGGATATGTCCGACTTCGGCGAGATAAAGGGGAGAGTTGTCTCAACATTTGCAAATCCGAATGTCCTTGGAGAATACCTGATTCTGATTATACCGATAACCGTCGCCCTTGCGATAACGTCCAAGAGCTTAAAAGAGAGATTTGCCTTTGCCTGCGGTGCGGCTTTTGATATTTTCTGCCTCGTCCTTACCTGGTCACGCGGGGCTTGGCTCGGCTTTGCCGTATCGACCGTCGTTTTCCTGCTTCTTGCGGACAAACGCTGCTTTACGGCGGGCATCCTTCTTATCCCGCCCGCTGCAGTTGCGCTTTCGCTGAGCGGTAGCGTAATGAACAGGATAACAAGCATCTTTACCCATTCCGACACCTCCTCGTCATACAGAATCGGTATATGGAAGGGCGTTCTTAAAATGCTAGGCAAGGTCTTCCCTTACGGCATCGGCATAGGAGAAGGCGCGTTTGCGGCTGTATATCCCTCGTACGCCTTGAGAGGTATCGAGACCGCGCCGCACAGCCACAGCCTTTATCTCCAGATCATAACCGAGCTCGGAATATCGGGTGCCGTTGTCTTCTTTATATTCCTGTTTCTCCTCGCTCAGATAAACATTTCTCATATAGCTTCTCCGGATTCGAAGAGCAGCAAGCTCATCGAGATCGGCATTTTCTGCGGACTTATTGCGTTCCTCGTTCAGGGAATGACGGATTATGTCTGGTATAATTATCGCATTTTCCTTATGTTCTGGATAGTTGTCGGGCTGTCGGTCAGTGCCGTGATTATGTCAAAGAATGCCGTTGAGGAATCTTCCGGAGAATATCTCTGCTGAAAATATCGGCTGCGCCTCATACGACGGATGAGCGCGAAAAATCAAAATTCCGTCGGGAAAGAGTTGGTCATTATGGAAAACAAGGAAAGGACAAAAGGTCGCTTCAACTTTGTCGATGTGCTGATAATCGTTATGGTGCTCGCAATAATCGCCGTTGTCGTTTATATGTCCGTTTCGGACAAAAAGGTTGCGGCGTCGAGCGAAAAGGTCGTAACGTACACAGTCAAGCTGTCCGGTGTAAACAAGGATTATCTCCCGCTGATCAAAAAAGGAGAAACTGTTACAGACTCTTCAACCGGCGCTCTCATCGGGACGATAACAGACGTTACCTCCGAGAAATCAAAGCACGTCGGCAGCAAAATAACGGCAGACACCCTCGGAAACAGATACATCTCTTATTCCGAATATGACAATCTTTATGATGTGTTCGTTACTATGACCGTCAAAGCCGATGTGGACAGCCGCGGTATAGCATACGTTAATAAAAACAAAGTCCTCGTCGGGTCAAAGATATATTTCAGATGCGGAACATTTGCGGCAGCTTCCTTCTGCACCGCATTTTCGATCGAATAAAGGGGGAAACAACTATGGCAAAACAGGATTCAAAATCACGCTTCAACATTTTTGACGCGCTTCTGATTCTTTTGATCGTCGCTTGCATCGTTGCGCTCGTTCTGAGATATTATTTCAATTCAAACAGGTCTCTCGAGGAACAGGTCCGGGTTCGCTTCATCGTTCCGAGCATAATGGAAACGACGGCGGACACGATGCTTGAAACGCTCAAATCCGGTTCGGTTCTCTATCTGACAGACGGAGACAACGTTATCGGCTACATTCAGAGCGTCGCAAAGGAAAGATCAAAAGTCTATGCAGAGAATGGCGCTGGCGAGCTTGAAAGAGTTGACGATCCGTTTCTGATGAACGTGACAGGAGTCGCCGTTCTGTACGGAAAGACTGGAGAGAACGGATTTTATATCGGCGGAAGCGAGCTTGCGACGGTAAACGACGTTATTTATGTTTATTCGACGAACGTTGAATTCGCTATGACGCTGACGCAGATCGGTTCGCCAAACGCAAAATGACAAAAAATATTAAAAAACTATTGATTTTATTTTAAGCATTTGTTATAATATAGTATAACAAAAGTAATTTACACGCTATTTTGATAAAAAGCGTGTTTAAATTCCGTCAAAGGAGCATAAGGTATGATTTCAAGAGAGGTTACAATTAAAAATAACGTAGGGCTTCACGCAAGACCCGCAACGTTTTTCATTCAGAAAGCAAATTCTTATGCCAGCTCTATTTGGATCCAGAAGGATGACCGTCGCATAAGCGCAAAAAGTCTTCTCGGCGTGCTCTCTATGGGCATTACGGGCGGAATGACCATCACTCTGATCGCCGACGGCCCGGATGAAGCCGAGGCACTTAACGGTCTGGAAGAGTTGGTCAGCAATTCTCTCTGATCGGAAAGTTAAAAAGGACTGCGGCAGATGCTTTGCAACTGCCGTTTTTTTCTTGAAAGGAGGTCTCATATATGGTAAATCCCGCATATGCGGAAAGCCTGCGGGAAAAGGCTTCCCTGCTCCCGCTCTCGCCCGGAGTTTATATAATGCGCGGCGACGGCGGAAAGGTGATATATGTCGGCAAATCGAAAAAGCTGAAAAACCGTGTTTCGCAATACTTTCACGAAACTGATTTCAAAAGCGTCAAAACCGATATAATGACCTCCCTCGTCCGCGATTTCGAATACATCGTGTGCGATTCGGAAATGGAAGCGCTGACGCTTGAAAACAGCCTGATAAAGCTGTATAAGCCGAGATATAATATCAAGCTCAAGGATGACAAATCGTATCCTTATATCTCCGTCAATATGCACGATGAATACCCGCGTTTCACCGTCACAAGAAAAAGAGAGGATCCGCGCGCGCTTTATTTCGGCCCGTACTCCGGGACAACAGTTGTGTACGGAATAATCAACGCAATGCAGAAGACCTTCGGTCTGCCTCCCTGCAAGCGCCGGTTTCCGAGGGACAAGGGCAAGGTCGGGCATTGCATATACAAGCAGATCGGATGTATCGCCCCTTGCGACGAAAACGTAACGAGCGAAAAATACAGGGAAAGCTTTTCGGAGGCTGTCGATTTTCTCTCGGGCGATTATAAAAAAATCACAGACAGGCTAACAAAAAAAATGCTCTACGCCTCAGAAAACGAAATGTACGAAGCGGCGGCTGTCTGTCGCGACAGAATCCGCGCAATCGAAAAGCTACGCGAAAAGCAGAAGGTTGTCGCCTCGCCCGATACCGAGCGGGATGTCATCTCCGCTTATTCCGGAGAAGGCATCGGGGCGATATGCGTTTTCTATATCCGCGGCGGCAAGCTGACGGATTCCGAAATATTTTATTTCTCCGGCGGGGAGATACTGGATTCCTCCGCTGTCTGCTCGTTCATCTGCGAGCTTTACGTCCGCAGGGAGTACATTCCGAAGGAGATAACCGTCGGCGGGGAGCTTTCGGAGAGCGACAGAGAGCTTTGCGAAAGCTGGCTTTCCGAAAAAATGAAGCGGAAGGTCACGGTTTCCGTCCCGCAGAGGGGAGAAAAGAAAAAGCTCTGCGATATGGCAATCGAAAATGCGGCGCAGAAATGCCGCGAATATCTGCTTTCGTCGCAGAAAACGGACAAGACCCTTGCGCGGCTCGCATCCCTTGCGGGGCTTGAAACTGTTCCGGAGAGAATTGAGGCTTTCGACATTTCAAACATCGGCGATGAGCACATAACGGCGGGGATGGTCGTTTTTGAAAATGGCAAGCCGAAAAAGAGCGACTATCGGATTTTCAAAATGAAAACCGTTACGGCGCGTGATGACTATGCGTCGATGCGGGAGGCTGTCGGCAGGAGATGCGCTCATCTCTCGGACGAGGGCGCCGTTATGCCGGATCTTTTCCTCATCGACGGCGGCGCGACGCACGTTTCCTCTGCAAAGCAGGCTATGCGACAGGCAGGCTATGACATTCCGACCCTCGGTATGGTCAAGGACGATAAGCACAGGACAAGAGCCCTCGTCGGCGAGGACGGAGGCGAAATCGAGATACTTTCCGAGCAGCAGGTATACTCGCTGATATATAAAATTCAGGAAGAAGTTCACCGGTTCACGATTTCGAAGATGATGGGCGGGAAGCGCAAAACAGAGAAAACGTCCGTCCTTGAAAACGTAAAAGGAGTCGGGACGGCAAAGGCGAAAGCGCTTCTCCGCGAATTCGGCGGACTCGCGGCAATTAAAAAAGCCGAAGTATCCGAGCTGTGCCGCGTCAAAGGCATAACGGAAGAAATTGCAAAGAATATAAAAGATTATTTCGGTTAAAAAGGAGAAATATATGAGAATTATAACAGGAACAGCGAGAGGTATTCGCCTTTCAACTCCGGAGGGAGAGGAGATCACCCGCCCGACGACGGAGAAGGTCAAGGAAGCGGTGTTCTCGTCCATACAGTTTGATATCGAAGGGCGCGAGGTGCTCGACCTTTTCGCAGGCTCCGGGCAGATGGGTCTCGAAGCGCTTTCAAGGGGCGCGGAGAAATGCACCTTTGTTGACAGCTCCCGCGAAGCGATAAAATTCGTAACGGAAAACGCCCAGAAAACCAAGCTATATAAAAAATCCAATGTGCTCTGTATGGATTACGAAAAATACGCCGTTTCCGCTTCCGGAAAGAGCCGTTTTGACATCGTTTTCATCGACCCGCCTTATGCAAAAAGGCTGCTGCCGTCTGCACTCAAAGCGATTTATGACAACTCTCTCGTAAAGGACACAAGCATTGTCATCTGCGAGGACGAACAGGAGGGGCTTATGGACAACGACGATGTTGCTTCCCGCTATTCCCTTTCAAAGCAGTCGCGCTACGGCAGGGTCATCATATATTATCTTTCCCCGAAGGCGGCAGAGTAATGGAATACGGAATAGCTCTGACAGCGGGCACATTTGACCCGGTGACCAAGGGTCATCTCGATATAATCCGGCGTGCGGCGGATATGTGCGCCGTGCTGATCGTCGGCATTTTTGAAAATCCGGAGAAAAAGCCGCTTTTCCCTCTCGAAAAAAGGTTTGAGGCGCTTTGCGCGGCAACTATGGATATAGACAACGCTGTTGTCATAACAAACGACGGTATGCTCTTCGAATACGCAAAGGAAGCGGGAGTTGAAGTCATCATAAAGGGCGTGCGCAGCGAAAATGACCGCGCCTATGAGCAGAAGCAGGCGGACTTCAATTTTGAGCACAGCGGGATAAAGACGATTCTGCTGGAAGCCGACCCGCAGTATAAAGACGTAAGCTCGACCCTCGTCCGCAAGCTCATCTCCGAAGGAAAAAACGTTTCGCACTACGTTCCTAAGGCGGTGCTCTCTGTGCTGAAAGGCTGAAAGCCCGCCATATATAATAAATTAAGAAGAAAAAACACGCAGAAAATCCGGTTACGGATTATTTTCCCTGCGTGTTTTTTTATATTTTTTTCAAAAAGCCCTTGTATTTTGTCCCTGTATCATTTATAATTAAACCATAAAAGTGGTGTGAAGTGGTTCAAAGTGGTGGATTTCCACACTTTCCACAGAGTTATCCACATTCCGAAGGAGAAAAGGAGGGCAAAAGATGTTTTTGGGCGAGTTTATCCACACGACAGACTCCAAGGGCAGAGTTTTCATCCCCGCCAAGTTCCGCGAAGCGCTCGGCGAAACATTCGTCGTTACGCGCGGCATTGATAATTGCCTCTCCGTTTACCCTCTTTCCGAATGGGAGAAGTTCTCCGCCAGAATCGACGCAATGCCGCTCGTTCAGGCTCGTGATGTCCGCCGCTTTTTCTATTCTGCCGCTTGCGACACCTCCCTCGATTCTCAGGGACGAGTTCTCATTCCGCAGGTTCTGCGCGATTACGCAAAGCTCGAAAAGGATACGGTCGTTATCGGCGTAAACAACTGCATAGAAATCTGGTCGCAGTCTGCCTGGGAGGCAAAGAAAGCCGCAGAAAATATGGCAGATATTCAGAACATAATGATAGGGCTGGGCGTCTGATGAGTGAATTCAATCATTTTTCGGTAATGCTCGGAGAGTGCATAGAGGCGCTGAACATAAAACCGGACGGAACATACGTTGACTGCACGCTCGGCGGCGGAGGTCATTCCGAGCAGATTGCAAAAAGGCTTTCGGACGGCAGGCTCATCTGCATCGACCGAGACGATGACGCAATCGAAGCCGCAAAAAAACGTCTCGCTCCCTATGCGGAAAGAATAACGTTCGTAAAAGACAATTTTTCAAATATAAAAAACATACTCTCGTCGCTCGGAATCGAAAAGATTGACGGCGTGATATTCGATCTCGGCGTATCGTCCTATCAGCTCGATACGGCCGAAAGAGGCTTTTCATACAATTCAGACGCTCCCCTCGATATGAGGATGGATCGTTCCTCCCCGCTCTCGGCATACGACGTTGTAAACGGTTATCCCGAAAGCGAGCTCCGCCGGATACTTTATGAATACGGCGAGGAACCGAATGCGCCGAGGATTGCCCGCGCGATAGTCGAAAAGCGGAGCGAAAAGCCGATAGAAACAACTTTTGAGCTTGTTGACGTAATAAAATCCGTCGCTTCAAGGAAAGCTCTGACAGAGGGTCATCACCCCGCAAAGCAGGCTTTTCAGGCAATAAGAATTGAGGTCAACGGCGAGCTTTCGATAATCGCTCCCGCAATAGAGGATGCGATAGCTTCTCTTGCAAAAGGCGGCAGGATCGCCGTGCTGACATTTCATTCCCTTGAAGACAGAGCTGTCAAGCAGATATTCGCGAGACTCGAAAAGGGCTGCACGTGCCCTCCGTCGTTTCCCGTCTGCGTTTGCGGAAAGAAGCCGCAGATAAAGACGCTTCAGAAAAAACCGATTCTTCCGTCGGAAGAAGAACTCAAGCTAAACAGAAGGTCGCACAGCGCAAAGCTTCGTGCAGCCGAGAAAATACAGTAAACGCATTACGGAAAGGAAGGAAGATAATGAACTCAAACCAAAACCCCAAAAACTCCAAAACTCCAAAAAACTCCTCAAACCATCGTTCTCCCTCCAAAAAGAGTGTCATATCTTCCCTTTCCGATATGTGCGGAGGCGGCGGAGACAGGTATAATACCGTCAAAGCAAAAAGCCGCACGCCTTTCCCCATTGCATTCATCATCGGAATGCTTATCGCAACGATCCTCTTTATGTTTATAATATTCTCCTTTGTTCAAGTCTCCGAGCTTTCCTCCGAGATACTGAATATGAAGAGCGAAATAAAGGACCTCTCCGCAGAAGCAAAAACTCTTGAAGGCAGACTCGATTATAAATATTCAAAATCCGAGATAGAAGAGACGGCGTCCCGTCTCGGTCTCGATTCTTCCCGCAAAACAACGGTATATTTTGAAAGCGAGGGCTCGGAGGACGTAAGCGAGGTCATTGAACCTGAAAGCACCATCGGAGGAGCGATAGATTCTCTCCTCAGCGCGATCTCAAAGAATTTCGGAAAGCTCATTGAATTTCTGAACTGATTTTTGTACGCCCTCTCAAAGGGGGCGTGCATAATTTTGAAAGTCGCAAATATAATGTAATATCGTAATAACTTTTTTGAGTAAAGAGAATATAATAATGCTCTTTGCTCTTTTTCATTATTTTCGGAAAGGAGAAAATCGCCGATGAAAAATTCAAAGCCGGACTCTATCCTCGGCAGGCAGGGTCCGCAGATACGAAAAAGATCCTTCATTCTGTTTGCGGCATTGTCCGCAATAGCGATTGTGCTTATCGGCAGGTTGTTTTATCTCCAGATAGTAAATTACAGAAAATATCGCACAGCCGTCATTGAGCAGATGATATACGAAACGCCGGTCTCCGCTTCAAGAGGCGTCATTACAGACCGGAACGGCGTTGTCCTCGCAACAAATTATACAACCGAACGCATCTTCATCTCGCCTCACGATATTGAAAGCGAGGAGGAGAGAGTCCTCATCTGCAAGGGGCTTTCGGAGATACTTGGCGTCGATTATGACTATATTTACGAGCAATCGACAAAGACAAGATACAAGGACAGAACAATCAAGAAGAACGTTGATGAAGCAACGGCAGATATTGTCCGCAAGTATATTGAAGACAACAATCTCGAAAGAAGAATCTGCCTTGCCGAAATGACAACGAGAGTCTATCCCTTCTCAACCCTCGCAAGCCACGTCATCGGCTTCTGCGGCACGGACGGCGGAAGCTACGGTCTCGAATATTATTACAACAGCGTTCTTTCCGGCGTAAGCGGGAAGATCGTTGCGGCGCAGAACGGCATTCAGAAATCTATGCCGTACAATTACGAAACATATATCGACGCAACGAACGGCGCAAGCCTCGTTACGACGATTGACTATAAAATCCAAAGCATCCTAGAAAATTATCTCGAACAGGCGGCAGTCGAATCCGGCTGCAAATCCCGTGCGCAGGCGATTGCAATGGATCCGACGACCGGCGAGATATACGGGATGGCTGTATACCCCAGCTACGACCTCAACAATCCTACCTCCTTCCCCGAATATTATCAGAAAAAAGCCGAATCCGCAAAAACGGAATACGGCGAAGGAACGGTTGAATATCAAAAGGCGCTCTCCGCATTCCTGCTCGAAATGTGGAACAACAAGGCGATAACCGAGACCTACGAGCCCGGCTCGACCTCGAAAATATTCACAACATCTATGGCTCTCGAAGAGAACAAAGCAAAGGTGACAGACACCTTCTATTGCAGAGGCTCATATACCGTTTCTGGCTGGAAAATCAAATGTCATAAAACAACGGGACACGGACTCGTCACCTTCGCTCAGGGGCTTATGCAGTCGTGCAACCCTTGTATGATGATGCTCGCGGAGCGTATCGGAATATCGACGTTCTGCAAATACTTCTCCGCCTTCGGGCTCGATTCCAAAACGGGAATCGACCTTCCCGGCGAAACCGGCTCTGTTTACAGAAGCGAGGACAATATGTCCATTCTCGACCTTGCGGTTTATTCCTTCGGTCAGAGATACAACGTAACCGCTATACAGCAGATCTCCGCAGTTGCGGCTGTTGCAAACGGCGGCACACTCGTTACCCCGCACGTCGTCAAGGCTGTAAAGGATAACGACGGAAACATAACGGCATCCTTCGGCACAACAGAAAAGCGTCAGGTCGTAAGCCGGGAAACAGCGGCGACGATCTCCGCGATACTCGCAGAGGGCGTTGCAACGAACGGCGGCGCAAAGAACGCATATGTTGCGGGATATTCAGTTGCGGCAAAGACGGGCACCTCCGAAAAAGGTACCGTCGGAAACAAGAGAATCGCATCGACTGTGGCTTATGCACCATCATATGACCCGAAAATCGTCATTCTGCTGGCGGTTGACGAGCCGACGAGAGGCTCGATCTACGGAAGCACCGTAGCGGCGCCTTACGTTGCAAAAATGCTTGCGGAAATCCTTCCCTACCTCGGCGTTGAACCCGTATATACGGCGGAGGAAATGGCAAAGCTCGAAGTCTCCGTCAAAAACTATCGCGGGCTCTCCCTCGATACGGCTATAAAGAACATAAGCGACGCAGGACTTAAATACGAGATAATAGGAACGGGAAAATCCGTCATAATGCAGGTTCCCGTATCGGGTAGCAAAATGTCGCCCGAAAACGGAAAAATAATTCTTTACACAAGCGAGGACGCAGGCTCCGCATATGCAACCGTGCCCTCTGTCATCGGAAAGAGCGCGGCGGAGGCGAACAAAATCCTCGCCGACGCAGGCTTTAATATTCATCTGACAGGCGTTACGAGCGGAAGCTCCGCTGTCGCCGTCGAACAGTCGGTTGCGGCAGGCACAACGGCTGAAAAAGGAAGTATAATAACGGTCGATTTCAGAATTACGGACGTATCCGACTGATACCGGAACGCTCCGCAGGAAGTTTAAAGACATTCAAAGCTATACTGCGGAGGTGACCTCTGTTTTGAAATTATCGGAACTTATATCCAAAAACGACGTTTTGATTATGCCGTGCGACGCCGAGAGCATTGATGCAAGCGGCGTCTGTGCGGATTCAAGAAAGCTACGGAGCGGCGAGCTCTTCTTCTCGCTCGACGGTAGCAAAGCCAATATGTACGACGCGGCGATGAAAAACGCCTGTGCGGTTGTGACAGACGCTCCCCCGGAGGACAGATTCCCGGTAAGGACGGTCATCGTAAGGGATACGAGGGAGGCTTTTTCCCTTGCCTGCCTGCATTTTTGCGGCGACCCGCAAAAAAAGCTCCGTCTCTGCGCCGTGACAGGAACAAACGGAAAGACGACTGTTGCATCTATGCTTTCCGAGATTCTCAAAGAGGGCGGGTACAGAACGTTTCTCATCGGCACCGAGGGCGCAGGCTCCGGCTCCGATTTTGAAAAAACGGGCTATACGACCCCTCCCCCCGAAATACTTTCCCGCCTGCTCCGAAAAGCCGCAGACGAGGGCGACGACTTTGTGATTATGGAGGCAAGCTCACATTCGCTCGATCAGAAGAGACTTTTCGGTCTCGGCTTTGAGCTCGGTATCTTTACGAACCTGACGCGGGACCATCTTGATTATCACAAGAGCGTCGAAGCATATTCGGCGGCAAAGGCAAAGCTGTTTTCGCTCTGCCGTCATTCGGTACTCAATTTTGACGATCCACGCGCCTATGAAATGGCTTGGCTCGCGTGCGACGAGATATGGTATTATTCCGCAAGCAGCCGTAACTGCGACTTCTATGCGGACAACATATCCCTTTCTGCAGACGGAACAGACTTTGATTTTTGCGCTGTCGGTCTGCGGGAGCACATCTCCTCCTCCCTGCCCGGCGAATATTCCGTTTATAATATGCTTGCGGCGGCTTCGGCAGCGTCCGTACTCGGCATAAAGGGCAGCATATCGGCACGTGCGCTCGGACGTTTTCGCGGTGCCGAGGGGCGGATGGAAAAGCTCGAAACAAAAAGCGGCGCAAAAGTTTTCATTGACTTCGCCCACACGCCGGACGCTATGCGAAATGTTATCTCCTCCGCCAGACGGTTTACCGCAGGCAAAATAATAACGGTCTTCGGTTGCGGAGGCGAAAGAGACAAGGGCAAACGCCCCGAAATGGGGAAAATAGCCGCGGAACTTTCCGATAAGGTCATTATAACGAGCGATAATCCCCGCTCCGAGGATCCGGAAAGCATAATAAAAGATATAATATCTGGAATAGCTTCAAAGGAAAACATAATAATTCAGCCGGAGCGAAAAGCGGCGATCGAGCTCGCAATAGCATCCGCAGAAAAGGGAGATACGGTTTTGCTGCTCGGCAAGGGAGCGGAAAAATTCATCTCTTCAGGCGGGAAGAACATTCCCTTCTCTGATAAGGAAACAGCAGAAGACATAATATTCAAAAAAGGAATTTGAAAAATGAAATTCGGATGTACTGATATAAAAATAACGCTTGAAAAGCTCGCCGTAATGTGCGGCGGGGAGCTTTTCGGAGAAAACGGAAATACGGAGGTTTTCGGCGTTTCAACGGATTCAAGATCGGATTGCGCGGGAGAATGTTTCTTCGCCATAAAGGGCGAAAACTTTGACGGACACGACTTTATCGGGAAGGCGAAGGAAAACGGAGCCGTGTGCGCCGTTGTCAGCAAAGCGCCCGATTGCGACATTCCTTATGTTCTTGTAAACGACACGATAAAGGCTCTCGGAAGTCTCGCAAAGGCTTATAAATCATATTTCCCTGTCATAACGGTCGCCGTAACGGGCAGCGTCGGAAAGACGACAACAAAGCAGTACATCTATTCGATACTATCCGAAAAATACAAAACACATAAAACAGAGGGCAATTTCAATAGCGAAATAGGTCTGCCGCTGACAATATTGTCCCTTGAAAAGGGTGACCGGATGCTCGTTCTTGAAATGGGAATGAGCAGCTTCGGCGAAATATCCGCAATGTCAAAAATTGCAGAGCCGGACATCGCAGTTATAACGTGTATAGGAAATTCACACATAGAACAGCTCGGGTCGAGAGAAAATATATGCAAGGCGAAGCTCGAAATCGCGGACGGAATGAAGGACGGCTCGATTATAGTTTTAAACGGCGACGAGCCGATGCTCGATGATGTCCTTGAAGATCGCAAGCTCTGCCGCATATATTTCGGTATCGAAAACAAAAAATGCGATTACCTTGCAAAAAATCTCCGTGCGTCGGACGACGGAACGCATTTTGATCTTTCGTCGCGCGTCGGAGGGGAGATGCGGGAGCTCCATATAACAAGCGCCGGCAGACACAACGTCAGAAACGCCCTTGCGGCGATAACCGTCGGCACGCTGCTCGGCTTGGAGGAAAAAGAAATAAAAAGCGGGCTTCGCAATTTTTCGCCCGTAAAGCTGCGTCAGGACATAATCGATTGCGGAAGGTTTACGTTGATTGAAGATTGCTACAACGCAAGCCCCGAATCTATGTCCGCCGCGCTCGATGTCCTCGCAGACACCGCAAAGGGAGGGAAAATAGCCATTCTCGGCGATATGCGGGAGCTCGGAGAATATTCCTCAGCGCTTCACCGCGCCGTCGGGAAAAAGGCGGCAGAGATCGGAGTCGGCAGGCTCGTGACGATCGGCTCTCTCGCAAAGGAGATTGCGGTCGGCGCAGAGGAGGGCGGTATGCCACGCGGGAACATAACCGAAATAACGGATTATGGCGATGCCCAAACCGCCGCAAACATAATAAAGCCGCTTATCTGCGATGGCGATACGGTTCTCATCAAGGCGAGCCGCGCCCTTTCGCTTGAAAGAATATCAAAACTGATTCGGGAGTAACTCTATGACATTGTATTTTGCGATCGTACTCGCGGTTGCGTTTATCTGCACAGCCGTTTTCGGAAGAATATTTATCCCCGTGCTGATGACGAAAAAGCTCGGTCAGCCTGTCAAGGAGATAGGCCCGAGATGGCATAAGTGCAAGGACGGCACACCGACTATGGGCGGTCTGTTCTTCATAGCCGCCGTTGCGATCTCGCTCTGCGCAGCATTTTTCGTTCTCGAAAGAGAGGAAATTATCAAGCTCTGGGTTTGCTACGGATTTACATTCCTCTCCGGTATGATCGGAATAATAGATGACGGAAAAAAGCTCTTCGAGCACAAAAACGACGGAATCCGCGCATATCAGAAAATTCTCCTTCAGGCGCTGATCTCCTCTCTCTTTCTTCTCGCGGCGGAAAAAACTTTCGGGCTTTCAAAGCTCGTTCGCCTTCCCTTCTTCAATACGGAGATCGAACTCGGCTTCTGGTTTTATATTCTTTTCATAATATTCTTTGTATTTATGTCAAACTCCGTCAACCTTACAGACGGTATAGACGGGCTTGCTTCATCCGTCACGGCTGCGGTTTGTATTTTCTTCGCCGTCAAAGCCATAATGAAGGGCGAGGACGCAATGGCAACCTTTGCCGTTTCAATCTTCGGCGGTTGCCTCGGATTTCTCGTTTATAATGCGCATCCGGCACGTGTGTTTATGGGCGATACGGGCTCTCTCTTTCTCGGCGGAGCCGTGGTTGCGATATCCGTTGTGACGGGCGAGCCGCTTATGTTGCTCTTTGTCGGCATTGTGTATCTGATCGAGGCGGTCTCCGTCATCCTGCAGGTGTCATATTTCAAGCTGACGCACGGCAAACGACTTTTCAAAATGTCGCCATTTCATCATCATCTTGAGCTCTGCGGCTGGACAGAGGGCAAGATCGTCATAGTTGCGATAGGCGTAACCGTCGCAATGGGAATAATCACGTATTTCTTCGGATAAATAACCGAAAGGAGGAGCTTTTTATGACAGATGAGAAAAGCGGAAAAAGAGAAGGCAGTTCTTTTCTGAAAGAGCTTCTTCATCCGCAAATAAATACTGTCTACCGCGTTCGCGGCGGCGTTGACAGAATATTCCTCATAATAGTTGTGCTTCTGATAAGCTATGGCTCCGTTATGATATTCTCCTCAAGCTACGTATTTGCAAAATACCAGATGCACGACAGCCTCTGGTTTGTCAAAAAACAGATATTCTTTGCAATAACGGGAATTATCGTTATGATGGTAGTCTCTTTTATAGACTACGGCTTTGTAAAAAAATTCACCGTACCAATTTTCGCGGCGAGCTTTCTTATGCTTGCAGCGGTACCTTTTATCGGCGAGACAAACAAAGGCGCAACAAGATGGCTCAAGATCGGACCGATCCAGTTTCAGCCCTCCGAAATTATGAAATTTGCGCTGATACTGCTCCTCGCCTCATATATTTCGTTCTTCAGCTCGAAGATGAAGGAATTCAAATACGGGATCCTCATCCCCGCGGCAATAACGGGCGTCGTCTGCGTAACAACCCTGCTTGAACACCATATGTCCGGAACGATAATCCTCTTTCTCATCGGTGCTTCGATGATCTTTATGTCCGGAGCGAGCTGGAAAGTTCTCGCAACGCTCGGAGGCGTTTTCGGTGCCGGAGCGGCGGGCGTTATGCTGTTTACAAACTATATGAAAAAACGCATAGACGCCTGGCTTCATCCCGAGCTTTATCTGAAAACAGGCGGTTGGCAACCGTATCAGAGTCTGCTTGCGATCGGCTCCGGCGGGCTTTTCGGAGTAGGACTCGGAAACAGTTATCAGAAGCATATGTGGCTTCCCGAGCCGCAAAACGACTTCATCTTCGCAATTCTATGCGAGGAGCTCGGCTTTATCGGCGCGCTCGCCCTTATCGCCCTGTTTATTCTGTTCATATGGCGCGGCTTTGTCATCGCGAAGCGTGCGCCGGATACGTTTTCTTCGGTTCTTGTTGCAGGTTTGACGGCAAAAGTCGGCATTCAGGCAATGCTCAACATTGCCGTTGTTACCTCGTCAATACCGACAACCGGCATTGCGCTTCCCTTCTTCTCGTATGGCGGAACGGCACTCGTTATGCAGCTTGCCGAGATGGGAATCATTCTTTCGGTATCACGTTATTCGTCTCAGAAAAGAATATAAAAAGGCGAAAAAAATATCATCTTTTTCGGAGGAGTCAAAAATGAAGATCATTCTTGCAGGCGGAGGGACCGGCGGTCATATATACCCCGCAATAGCTGTTGCCGATACAATAAAGAGTCACGACAAGTACGCAGAAATCCTCTTCATTGCTACAAAAAACGGAATGGAGCGGACACTCGTCGAGAAGGCGGGATATGAAACTTATCATATAGAAATGAGCGGACTGCAAAGAAGTCTTTCCCCGAAAAATATAAAGACCGCTATATGTTTTTTCACTTCGCAGATCGCAGCAAAAAAGCTGCTGAAATCATTTAAGCCGGATGTCGTGTTCGCAACGGGAAACTATCTCTCCTATCCTCTCATTCACACAGCGGCAAAAATGGGCATACCGACAGCCGTTCACGAATCAAACATAATACCCGGAAAAGCCATAAAAATGCTCCAGAAGGATTCGGATGTCATATTTACAAACTTTCCGTCAACAATAGACGAGCTGAATGAAAAGGATAAGGTTCTCTGCGTCGGAAACCCGATGCGTGCAGAGGGCATCTCTCTTTCGAAGCAACAGGCAAGGGCGGCACTTGACATCCCGCAGGGCTGCAAATATATCCTCCTCTCCTTCGGAGGCAGTCTCGGAGCGCAGGCGATAAACGACAGCGCCCTCGCCCTTATGGAGGAATTTTCCTCAAAGCATCCGGAAGTTTTTCATATCCATTCAACAGGCAAAGGCGGCTACGGAGAATTTATGCGGAAGTTCGCCGAAAAGGGGCTCGGAGCCTGCAAAAACCTGCGCCCCGCCGAATATATTTACGATATGCCGAAATGGGAAGCGGCGGCAGACGCTGTAATATGTCGCTCCGGCGCAATGACGATTTCAGAGCTTGCACTTATGGGCAAGGCGTGCATTTTCGTCCCTTCGCCGAACGTTGTCGCAAATCATCAGTTCAAAAACGCAGAGGGGCTTCGTCGCGCCGAAGCCGCACTTCTCATAGAAGAAAAAAATCTGACTCCCGACGGACTTAAGGCCGCCGTAAGCGATCTTTTGTTCACTCCCCTCGGCGCAAAACTCTCGGAAAATATCCGCGCGTTTGCAAAGCCTGATGCGAGAGAACGAATTTACAGAGAGCTCCTCCGTATCTCAACCGGCAACGTTCTGTCTCCCGTGGCAAAGGAGGAAGCAAATGAGTAAAAACGATGTTTCCTCGTTTCGGATAAAAGCTTTTGTAATAAAAGCGTGCTTTTTTGCCGCCGCACTTGTTCTTATAGCAATCTTTATTCTGTCATTCAGGATAAAAAACGTAACGATTGCAGGAAACGAGCTTTCGGATGCGGAAAGCATCGCTTCCTCGGCGGCACTGAAACGCGGAGCACATATGTATTCGATCGATAAAGCTGCGATTGCGGATCGGATTATTTCGGAAAATCCGTATGTCAGCTCCGTGACGATCAGGCGTCGCCTGCCGTCATCGATAATAATTACGGTGACCGAGGACAAGCCCGTCTTTTTTGTGCCGTTCGAATCCAAATTTTTGATTCTCTCCGGCGAGCTTCGCGTGCTCGATTCAAAGGAAAATCCGCAGGGGCTTGCCTCCTCCGGACTGATCCCCCTTTCCCTGCCCAAAATATCCAAGGCGGATGTCGGCGGGACGCTCGTTTTTGAGTCTGCAAAGGACTATTCGCTTTGCAACGGGCTCCTGCAGCTGTTTGCTTCGTGTGATTTTTCAGGCAGCATCACCTCGATTGACATTTCAAACAAATTTGATGTTAAAGCGGTGTATAAAAGCAAGTATACGATTGTATTCGGAAGTTATACAGACTTAGAAAAAAAGCTGAAATTCTGCAAAAAAACGATCGGATATGTTGAAAAAAATATGCCCGGAGTGTCCGGAACGATATACGCAAGCACCACTTCCGAGACATCCTTCGTAATCACCGGAACAGCCAACTGACAAAATTTGTCACCGAAAAAGTATATATAAATGCCCTTTTTAACCCTCGAAAAGCCGTTTTTTCACGTTTTTACAGGATTTTCTGCAATTTTTCAGACTTTTTTATAAAAACATATTGCAAAATTTGAAAATAAATATTATTATATTACTGTATCAACTTTTAGGAGCAAAATTTTAGGAGGTTTAAAAAATGGGTTTTGAATTTGACAACAATTACGACAGTGGCGTAAAGATTAAAGTCATCGGCGTCGGCGGCGGCGGCGGTAACGCTGTAAACCGTATGATCGAAACAAATATTCAGGGAGTTGACTTTATCACCGTCAACTGCGACAAGCAGGTTCTTCTCACATCCAGCGCACCCACAAAGATCGCCATCGGCGAAAAGATTACAAAGGGTCACGGCGCAGGCTCCGATCCCGAGGTCGGCAAGCGCGCGGCAGAAGAAAACATTGAAGACATCCAGAACATAATCCGCGGAGCGGATATGGTCTTCATCACAACAGGTATGGGCGGCGGCACAGGAACAGGCGCAGCTCCCGTAGTTGCAAAGGTTGCAAAGGAAATGGGTATACTTACAATCGGTATCGTTACGAAGCCCTTCTCTTTTGAGGGAAGAAAGCGTATGATCCAGGCTGAGCAGGGCATTGTTCACCTTCGCGACTATGTTGACGCTCTCGTCGTCATCCCCAACGAAAGACTTAAACAGATTTCCGAAAACAGAATTACCCTTTCCAACGCATTCGAATACGCAGATGACGTTCTCCGTCGCGGTGTTCAGAGCGTTTCCGACCTTATCAACATCCCGGGTCTTGTAAACCTTGACTTTGCGGACGTTTCCGCCGTTATGCGTGATGCAGGTTATGCTCATATGGGTATCGGCACAGGCACAGGCAGAGACAAGGCAGAGGTTGCGGCTAAGATGGCTATCACCAGCCCGCTTCTCGAAACAACAATCTCCGGCGCAACAGGTATACTTATCAACATCACAGCTTCCGCTGACATCAGCCTTGACGAAGTTGAAACAGCTTCCTCTATGATTTCCAGCGAAGCTCATCCCGATGCAACTATCATTTGGGGTGCTACGATAGACAACAGCCTCGAAGACACAATCAAGGTTACTGTCATCGCAACAGGCTTCAGAACAGAAGAGTCCGCGAAGCGTCCCGCTTCCGCAGCTTCCGTAGCCGCTCCTGCAGAGACACCCGTCGTAAAGCCCGCAGCTGAAAGACCTGTCAAAGCTCCGATCGTTGCAGAGGACAAAGAAGACGCTCTCGTTTCCGACAGCGACTTCGACGACCTTATGTCCATACTCAGAAAAAGCTGAATTTAACTCATAAAAAAATCCTCCCGATCGGGAGGATTTTTTTGTCTTAAAATATAATTATTTAAGAAAGTCAAAGTTTCTGACGATGGGAAGTTCTTTAGCCTTGCCGCCGCAGACATTGAAAAAGCCGATGATCTTCAGGACGAAGATGATTATCGCGCAAACCGCAAACGCAAGCCATCCGAGGAACGGAACAATGCAGAAGAACGCCGAAAGTATGAAGCAAACCTCAAGCTTGAGAGCCTGCTTTACACAGAAAGCGACGTACTTCGAATTGTTGATTGCAAGGAGAGCGATAATAATTCCCACCCAGCCCATCAGATACGGAGCCATTGCAATAACCTTGTTTGCGGAGATGTCGGCAGGGTCAAACTCGGCTGTGCGATCGAACGGATCTGCGTCAAATGTCTGAGCATTTGCCGGGCTTCCGTCGAGGGCGCTTCCGCAATTATTGCAGAACGAAGAGTTATCGTCACAAACGGTACCGCATTTAGGACAGTTTTTCATAATTTTACACCTCTCTTTAAAAATATTAAGGATTTATTAAATTATACTATGCAAACGCCGAGTTGTCAATAACCGGGCGCGGATTTTGCGCTTTTTTGTCCTTTTATGCGTTTTTACCTGCCAAACTACCGCCAAAAAACATATTTCAAATAAAATTTCCCTCAATCAGAAAATATAAAAAGACCACCGCAGATGCGATGGTCCTTTTTCGTTTTTCATTTTTCAAAGTCATCTGGGACTTCTCTTGCAGCGCTCTGAAACTTAAACACAACCTGACGATCATAATTCATCCAAACGGACTGACCGTCCTTGCTTTCGCTGAGCTTTTCGTTTATAAAACGGGTTATTTCTTCAACCGTTGAGCTTTCAATATCTGCCGTCGAAGTTTCCATTCTGCATTCCTGTGTAAGCACCGTGAACTCAAATCCTATGCTCTCGAGAGAGATGTCCTTGCTTTCAAGCGCCTTTACCGTCGCAACGACACCGTCCGCAACCTGCTCTGCCTTGAGAGGGTTGCCGAAGATGATTGCGTCTATCGAGGTTATCTGCTCCTGCTTTTCAAAAGCATCGACCTTATCTGCGGCAAGGAAGCTGTAATCCGTTGTTTCTTCATTATAGAGACGGAGCCAACGAATATCTGTTACATACTTTGAAGCCTCGCTGTAACTGAACACCTTGTTCAGCTGCGCGCGCATATCGTTGTTCGCCTTTGTGACGGCATATGCATCCGAGATATTGTTTGCGGAATAAGCATAAATATCAAATTCCGTTTCGTCCGTAAGGCATATGGCCTTGATCTCATACCTGCTGCTTGTTTTTTTGTTTTTGCTGTACGAAAGGAGCTCGAACTCGTCACCCTCATACTTATCCTCAAGATAATTCAATACCTGCTTTTCATATTTTCTCGTTGTCACACAAGAAGACAAAAGCAAGGCAAAAGCGGACAGCACAAGCGCCACGCACATAATTTTTTTCAGTCTTCGCATAATTTTTCCCCCATAATGATTCGCGCCAAAACCGTTTCCAGCGCACGAGCCATAACGCCGACCCCCAATGTCGGAACTCCGGCTCTCTGGCAATCCGCATATGGCAGATGAATAAACCCTGCCGTCGCATTTTTCCCCTCACAAGCGAACTTGTCAAGCGCGGAAAACAAAACGCAATTACAAATATACGTTCCTGCCGAATAAGAAAGCTCGGCGGGAATGTTTTCTTCTTTCAATGCTTTCTGAATTTTTTTGCAATCGACAGTCGAAAAGTATGCCGCGGGAGCGCCTTCTCTTATCGGGAGCTCTGCCGGCAATTTGCTCATTCCGGGATAAAACCCGTCCTCGTCCTTTATCGCACCGCAAAGATTTATTGCAACGCGCTCTACCCGTATCGAGGAGGAGCCTCCCGCTTGCCCCGTCATTATAACGACGTCGGGCGAAAAGCTGTCGATCGTATCAAAAAGACGCTCTCTTGCTTCCCTCCAGCTGACGGGCAAACAAGCCCTTTTCAGCTCGCAGCCGAGCGGCGCTTTCACCAACCCGACAGCCTCTTCGGAAGGGTTTATTTTCTCTCCGCCGAACGGCTTAAAGCAAGTCAGAAGTATCTTTTTCATATAAAAACTGCCTGTTTTTCTGTACGTCAAAAAGCGTACACTTTCGTCAATACGATTTTATTATACATTGATATTCAAAAAAAATCAAGGCTTTTTCGTAAATTTGAGCATTTTAGACGTCCGTACAGGGCTTTCCCATATGCGATTTTTTACATTCCTTTCATTATTATCATACGCTGCGAATGCGGTTTTTATGAGCAAAAAACGAGATTTTATACAGAAATATAAAACCGAAAATCCAGACGAGACAAGGCTTTTCTTGTCAGAGACAATATTCGGGACAAAAATCGGCTCCGCAAAATATAATAAAATAGGCAAGGAGAAAAATCATTTTTCTTTGCCTGAGCGAATGTGTCATTTTTTGTCATAATTTTTTTATTTTTCCTTGACTAAACACACCTGTGATACGGAAAAAATATAATCGGAAAGTGTATCTTTCCAAAAGTATCAAAGCAAAGAGAGTGTGAAGAAGTTGAATGTCAAACGAGGAGATATTTATTATGCGGATCTGAGCCCGGTCGTCGGCAGCGAGCAGGGCGGGCTGCGCCCTGTGCTGATAGTTCAGAACGACGTCGGCAACAGATACAGCCCAACAGTCATCGCCGCCGCCATAACGAGCCAGATAAGCAAGGCAAAGCTCCCGACGCATATCGACGTTTATGCCGAAACGTTCGGACTGGCAAAGGACTCTGTTATACTGCTTGAACAGATACGGACAATAGACAAACGTCGTCTGAGAGAAAAGATGGGTCACCTTGACGATTTACTTATGCAAAGGGTCAACGATGCCATAAGCGTGAGCTTCGGGCTCGCCGCAGGATACGCTCCACCCGCAGAGAACGGGCAAACAGCCCTTCCCGACGCGGAAAGCGTCCCAGCAGTTACCGCATAATATATTCATTTCAAAAGCCGGCGCAGATGCGTCGGCTTTTGAAATCGGAAAAAATAAATAATTCATAAAATATTTACTTGAAATCTTCATAATGTTGCGGTATACTATATAAAAATTATATTTTTGAAAGGTACTATTTTACTATGTTTATGCTTCTCGACGTAACATCGGCGGCAGGCGCAGGCACAACCGGAGGAAACGGGCTCTCAAACTGGCTCTTCTGGGGTATGCTTATAGTTGTCGTTGTTGCATTTTATTTCTTCATCATCAGACCGCAGAAAAAGCAGGAAAAAGAACAGAACGATATGAAAAATTCGCTCAAGGTCGGCGATGATATTACAACGATCGGCGGAATCGTCGGCAGAGTTGTAAAAGTCAAGGACGATATGTTCACAATCATTACAAGCAAGGAACACACCCGCATCAGCTTTGCGCGCTTTGCTCTCCGCTCCATCGATTACAGAGCAGGCGAGGCATACGATCCCAAGAAGGAAAAAGCCGAAGCGACCGAAAAAGCAGACGAGAAGTCGTCCGATAAGGGCGAAAACAAATAAAAGCATAATTTGTCCGAGCTGTGCATATGTATAAAACAAAAACGCTCGGAGGTTGATTATGCGTAAGTCTGCATCAAATAAAAATATTTTTGCGTGCGTTGTAAAAGGCACGCTTTGGGGCATTGCGTTCGGAGCGGTGTCCCTTTTGATTTCCGCCGCAGTCGGGCTTTCCCTGCCCGACCCCGAAAAGTATTCCGCGCCGCTTGCCCTCGCCGTCCTGTTCATTTCGGCATTTGTCGGAGCTTTTGTCTCTGCGAAGAAGTTCGGCGAAAGCGGTCTGCGCGCGGGACTGTTTTCCGGGGTACTGTTTCTTCTCGTGCTCGCGCTCGCCGCGCTCGGCTTCGGGACTTCAATAAAGCCTCTTATGTTCGCGATATGCGCAGCCGTGATACTCGTCACTTCGGCTTTTGCGGGGATTTCCGGCGCAAGTCAAAAGCCCAGAAAACGCAGAAAATTTTAACCTGCACACAAAAACCACCCCCGAAAAGGGGTGGTTTTTGCTTTGCCCGCCTGCGAAAAGAAATCTCTTTCAAACCTTGTCATTTTACACTCGGCTCGCAGAGCGGAGCTGACAGTCATCTTTTACGTCTATATTGTACAATATTATTCGCAATTTGTCAATAGATTTTATTAAAATTCCACACGAGCGCCGACACAGGGGCAAATATTTTCGTCATATTTCAGCCAGCCGTCCGCAATTGCCTGCTCAAGAACATAGCCGCGCTCAAACTGCGCAAGGTCACACGCCACAGCGACAGCCTGCTCGTCGCCGGCAAAATAGTCCGGAAGCTCGTTCTTTACAATCTTCGTCGAGAACTCAGACGCCGTGCGGAATATTGTTCTTATATCGTTTTCAAGCGCACGGAGAACGTCGTCCGAATAAGAAAGCGAATCTTCTTTCAGAACAACTATGTTCAGAGCGTATTTATCGCCCGCTTTTTTCACATAACCGTATTTTTCAAGCTCTTCAAGCGCCCGGTCTCTTCCCGAAACATCCTCGCCGCGAGCGAGCTTTTCAAGCGTTTCCGCTTTGTCTGCGCCAAGCGTATCGGGGATTTTCCCGCAAATGCCTTTGTATTTGAACATATACTGCTCGAAGCTGCCTTTTTTGCCCGAGCCGTGACATCCGACAAATGCGGGGGTTGCGGCGTTCGTTGTCTGATAGCCGCAGATGTCCCATTCGCCGCCGCGCGGACGCTTCGTATACGACTCCATATATCTTACGCAGTACCTGTCAAAAAGCCTCATTATGAGCGTCCATTTCGCCGTTTCATAATCGACGTATCCTCCGAAGAGTCCATCGCCGAGCTTTTCGTGCAGATGATCGACATACTGCTCCATTTTTGATGTTATCTCACGCGTAATCGTTTCGTTGTATGCGTGGATAGCCTCCTGCGCGCTCCTGCTGATTATCGGGAACGCCGTATAATATTTGTCGCCGTCCTTTTTGAGGAATGTTTCCCTGCGCAGAAATTCAAGCTCACATTCCATATAAGGGAGCGAAACGCCGAGCTCGAGCGAAAGCTGCTCTGCCGTTTCGGGGTTACCGTAAGCCTCAAGGAAGATGTTCTTATAAAGCAGATGACCCATAAGAACGCTCCAGGGCTGACCGTCAAGCCCGCAGTTTGACATATTCGCAACGAATGATATTTCCTCCGGTTTATAACTTCTGACTCCGAATTCTCTTGCCATATCCATACCTTCTTTCAAAATATTACGGGCTCGGAAAAGTCTGCTTTTGACAGTCCCCTCGGCACAGCGGAGACTTTTTGCAATCTCCCTTATGCTTCGGTTCTCCATATAATAAGCAAGGATAACGTCTCTGTACTCGCCTGCGATGAACGCAAGCTCACGACGGAGGAGCGAAAGCTGCTCCTTTTCGATGAGCCCGTCCGAAACGTCGGTTGTGTCCGGCAGGTCGTAATCCGAAATATCGGTACCTGATATTTTCTCGGATCTATCGTGCTTTTCGCTTGCCCAGACGCTGTACCTGTTTCTTGCTATCTGCCATACCCACGCGGGGAAATTTTCGGGGATATTTCTCTCCAGCGCCGAAACAATATTAAAAGAAATATCCTGCGTCAGCTCCTCAGCTTCTTTTCTGTCGCTCGTTTTTTTGAGACAGAAATAAAACACCTTCTCCATATAGTTTTCGGTGTAATCAAGGATGAGAGCTCTTCCCTTTGAATGTGAATATGTTGCCATAAAACTTTTCCTTTCTCCGCTTTCGATAAGATAGTGTGCGGATATTTCAAAAGGTTGCAAAAAAATTTTATTTTTTCACAATTCAATTATACAGCCGCCGTCGCGCCATGTCAACAAAAGAAAAGCGGAGGCTTTCGCCCCCGCCGAAGTCTGTTTTATTTGCAGTCCGTAACCTTATATCCGGCGTCCGTAACCGCTTTTTTGAGCTCGCCGCAGTCAACGTCGCGGGAAAGAACGACAGTCGCCGTCTTTTTCTCAAGATCAACCTTCGCCTTTTCAACTCCGTCTACGGCGGACAGCACCTGCTCGACTCTCGCCTTGCAATGACTGCACATCATTCCCTCAACCGTCAGCACCTTTACGATTTTCATATTGTTATCCTCCTTTTTGATATTGCACGCAGCCTCGCCGGAGATGAAATCCGGTATCGCCGCTTTTTTGTGTTCTCTGTCGCGCCTTGCGTCATAAACGTTGACAAGATTGAGACGCAGTGCGTTTGTGACAACGCAGAAGCTCGAAAGGCTCATCGCCGCCGCGCCGATCATCGGGCTGAGCGCAAAGCCTATCGGAATCAGCACTCCAGCCGCTATCGGTATGCCGATGCAGTTATAGAAGAACGCCCAGAAAAGGTTTTCCTTGATATTCATAAGCGTTTTTCTCGAAAGCCTTATCGCCGCCGATACGTCGCAAAGCTCGTTTTTCATCAGAACTATATCCGCAGAATCTATCGCGACGTCCGTTCCCGCTCCGACAGCTATTCCGACGTCCGCTCTTGTCAGCGCAGGCGCATCGTTTATTCCGTCGCCGACCATAGCGACGCTGCCGTGCTCGGAGAGCCGCTTTATAACGGCTTCCTTGCCGTCCGGAAGCACGTCGCTTATTACGGCGTCAACCCCGACCTTCTTTGCAACAGCCGTCGCCGTGCGCTTGTTGTCGCCCGTGAGCATAACAGTAACAATGCCCATTTTCTTCAGCTCGGCGATCGCCTTTGCGCTGTCTGGCTTTACGGTATCCGCAACGGCGATTATGCCGAGGAGCTTACCGTCCATCGCAAAATAGAGCGGCGTTTTTCCTTCCGATGAGAGCTCCTCGCCCTTGCCGAAAAGGTCGCCCGCGTCAATCCCGCTCTCGCGCATAAGCGCCGCATTTCCGCCGAGAAGCACCTTCCCGCCGACGTTGCCCCGGACTCCGTGCCCCGGAAGGGCAGAAAAGCCGTCAACAGCGTTATGAGAAAGCCCGTCAGCCGAGGCTTTTTCCGTTATCGCCTTTGCAAGCGGATGCTCGCTCTTTTCTTCAAGGCTCGCCGCAACAAGCAGAAGATCGTTTTCGCTTATGCCGCCTGCGGGGATTATATCCGTCACGCGGGGCTTGCCCTCTGTGACGGTTCCCGTTTTGTCAAATGCTATATATGATACCTTGCCCGCCGCTTCAAGAGAAGCCGCAGTCTTGAAAAGGATACCGTTCTTTGCGCCCTTGCCGCTGCCCGCCATTATCGCGACCGGCGTTGCAAGCCCCAGCGCACACGGACAGCTGATGACGAGCACGCTTATCGCTCTCGCAAGCGCAAAGGGTATTCCCTTGCCTATTATCATCCATACTATAAACGTGACAGCGGCTATGCCGATGACGGTCGGAACGAAAACTCCGGAAACCTTATCCGCAATTTTTGCGATCGGCGCCTTTGAAGCCGCCGCATTTTCAACCATTTCGATTATCTGCGAAAGGGTCGTCTCCCCGCCGACTCTCGTCGCCTCGCAGCGGAGAAAACCGCTCTGGTTTATCGTCGCCGCGCTGACCTTTGATCCTGCGCTCTTATCGACGGGCAGGCTCTCGCCCGTCAGCGCCGCCTCGTTTACCGCGCTTTCGCCCTCGAGCACAACTCCGTCGCAGGGGATGCTCTCTCCGGGGCGGACGATGAATATATCTCCCTTTACCATATCATCCGCGGAGATGACAGTTTCCTTTCTGTCCCTGATGACGGTCGCCGTTTTCGGCGAAAGCTCCATAAGCGATCTGATCGCGCTCGTCGTTTTGCCCTTGCTGTGCGCCTCCAGCATTTTACCGACGGTTATCAGCGTCAGTATCATCGCCGCAGACTCAAAATACATTCCGTGCAGAAGCGAATGGAGCGCTTCCATATCGGTCGTAACACACATTTTATAAAGCAACGCAAGGCTGTATATAAACGCCGCCGCACTACCCATTGAAACAAGCGTGTCCATATTCGGTGCGCCGTGAAGAAGTCCCTTTGTGCCGCTGACGAAGAATTTCTGATTTATTATCATAACAGCCGCCGTCAGTACCAGCTCCGTTACGGCGAGAACAAGGTGATTTTCCATAAATGCAGGAAGCCACCAGCCCCACATAACGTGTCCCATCGATATATACATCAAAGGAATGAGCAAACACAGCGACGCTATGAGCCTGAAAAGCACAGCCCGGGCTTCCGCCCCGTCGTCAACCGGTTCCGTCCGTTTCTTTTTGCCGTCGGCGGAGAAAACGCTTGCCCCATAGCCCGCGGAGGAAACCGCAGAGCATATTTTTTCATCCGTTGCGGGAGCGTCATAGGTGACGGTCATCGAATTTGTCAGAAGACTGACAGAAACCTCTTTGACCCCTTCGACCCCGCGTACAGCCTTTTCAACGTGGGCCGAGCACGCGGCGCACGTCATTCCCGAAACGGAAAACTTTTTGTCTTGCATAATACCATCCTTTCTTTTTTCGTTTGAATTCAAGGTTATTATATACCCCGATTTTTTATTTATCAATAGAAAATGTTACAAAATCAGAAAATTTACATTTTTCTGCCGAAAGTACCGAGGGCAAATCGAAAGATCTCCGATTTTAGCCGCGATTTGGAGATAATGCCGACTTGTATTTTTCCGCATAATATGATATATTACTTTTATAATTCCTTTTCGGAGGATAAAAATGTATAAAATAATCTCGAAGACCGCCCTTTGCGATGCGATCGTAAAAATGGAGATCGAAGCTCCGCTCGTTGCAAGGAAAGCCGAGCCGGGGCAGTTTATAATTCTGCGTGTTTCGGAGGAGGGCGAGCGCATCCCGCTGACCATTGCGGATTTTGATCGCGAAAACGGCTCTGTCACCATCATTTTTCAGACAGTCGGCGCGACGACAAAGCTCCTTGCGGCGAAAAACGCAGGCGAATATATTCCGGATTTTGTCGGTCCTCTCGGCAAAGCAACGGAAACAGAGGGGCTCGGAAAAGTCGCCGTTATCGGGGGCGGGGTCGGAAGCGCAATCGCCCTGCCCGTCGCCAAAAAGCTACACAAATCCGGTGCGACGGTACACAGCATCGTCGGCTTCCGCTCGGAGGGTCTTGTGATACTCAAAGACGAATTCGCCTCCGCAAGCGACAAGTTCTTTCTTATGACTGACGACGGCTCCGCCGGGGAAAAGGGGCTTGTTACGGATAAGCTCCGCGCTCTTATAGAGCTCGGCGAAAAATACGATGAGGTCATCGCAATAGGTCCGCTTATGATGATGAAATTCGTCTGCAAGCTGACAAAAGAGCTCGGCATAAAGACGGTTGTCAGTATGAATCCGATAATGATAGACGGGACGGGAATGTGCGGCTGCTGCCGGCTGACTGTCGGCGGAAAAACTGTTTTCGCCTGTGTCGACGGACCCGATTTTGACGGTCATCTCGTCGATTTTGACGAGGTAATCAAACGCAATTCAATGTATCGTGAGTTTGAAAAACATTGTGACGAAAAAGTTTGCAACCTTCTGAAAAGGGGTGAAGAAAATGGCTGATATGTCGCAGGTTCAGAACAGAATGGCGGAGCAGGAGCCGAATGTCCGCAACAGGAATTTTTCGGAGGTTGCCCTCGGATATACGGAGGAGCAGGCGATAGCAGAGGCGAAGCGCTGTCTCAGCTGCAAAACAAAGCCCTGCACAAGAGGTTGCCCCGTCGGGATAGATATCCCCTCCTTCATCGCAAAGGTCGCACAGGGCGATTTTGACGGCGCATATGAGGTGATTTCAAAATCGAGCTCGCTGCCGGCAGTCTGCGGCAGAGTCTGCCCGCAGGAAACGCAATGTGAGCACAACTGCGTGCGCGGCTCAAAGGGAGAGCCGGTCGCCATCGGCAAGCTTGAACGTTTCGTCGCCGACCGCCACGCCGAAAAGCCGGAGAGCGCAACGATGCCGCCGCCAAACGGGCATAAAGTCGCAATCGTCGGTTCTGGTCCCTCCGGGCTTTCGTGCGCCGGCGCGCTTGCGAAAATGGGCTATGAGGTTACGATTTTCGAAGCCCTGCACACAGCAGGCGGCGTCCTTGTTTACGGTATTCCCGAATTCCGTCTGCCGAAGAGCATTGTCAAAAACGAGACGGACGGTCTGCGCGCGCTGGGCGTAAAGATTATGACAAACACCGTAATCGGCAAAACACTTACAATAGACGAGCTTTTTGATGACTTCGGCTTTGAAGCCGTGTTCATCGGCTCCGGCGCAGGCCTGCCCCGCTTTATGAACATACCAGGAGAAAACCTCAAGGGCGTTTATTCCGCGAACGAATTTCTGACAAGAATAAATCTTATGGGCGCGTATAAGTCCGATTCCGCAACTCCCGTTTTCGCAGGGAAAAGGGTCATCGTTTCAGGCGGCGGTAACGTCGCAATGGATGCCGCAAGATGCGCAAAGAGACTCGGAGCGGAGGTTACAGTCGTTTACCGCAGGACGGAAAACGAGCTTCCCGCAAGGAAAGAAGAGGTTCATCACGCAAAGGAGGAGGGCATTGATTTTTCGATGCTCTGCACACCCGTTGCCATCTCCGGCGGTGAGGACGGGAGCGTATGCTCTGTTACCCTTCAGAAAATGCGGCTCGGCGAGCCGGATAAAAGCGGGCGCGCAAGCCCCGTGCCGATCGATGGCAGCGAATATTCCCTCCCCGCCGACTGCGTTATCATCGCAATCGGAACTTCGCCAAATCCTATGATCAAAAACACGACAGCGAGCCTTGAAACCGACCGCAGGGGCTGTATCATAGCCGATGAAAACGGAAAAACGACGCGCGAGGGCGTTTTTGCGGGCGGCGACGCCGTAACGGGCGCGGCAACCGTCATCCTTGCTATGGGCGCGGGAAAAACAGCCGCAAAGGCGATTGACGAATATATAAAAAGCAAGTCTTAACGGAATTTTTCAAACAAAAATACCGCTCCGATCGGAGCGGTATTTTTTATAGGATGAAATTATTCGGCTTCTTCGTCGCGGGCGAAAAGGTCGCCTTCGTCGATGTCGCAGTCCTCCTGCTCTTCAGGCTCATCGCCGCAGCAATCCTCGCAGTTCGGGTCGCCGCAACCGCAGGTATCTGTCAGAATGTCCGAATGGCTCTCTTCAAACTGCATAAAGGAGCCGACAATGCCCGAAACAAGTCCGAGCGCAAGGAAAAATCCGCCAAGCGTCTTTTTCTTTTTTGCAAACATCACAACAGATGTAATAATTGACGCAAGCGATCCAAGCTGAGCGAGAAAGCTCATTGCGATTTTTTTGTTTTTGAACATAATTTCAATCTCCCTTCGATCTGATTATTTTCACGCTATACTTTTGAGGTATGCGTTTATGAACTCATCAATTTCGCCGTCCATAACAGCGGAAATATCACCGTCCTCAAAGCCGGTGCGGTTGTCCTTTGCAAGCGTATACGGCATAAATACGTATGAACGGATCTGCGAGCCCCATTCGATATTGGATTTATCTCCGCGGATATCGTCAATCTTTTCAAGATTTTCGCGACGTTTTATCTCTGCGAGCTTCGAGCGGAGCATTTTCATCGCCGTTTCCTTGTTCTGAAGCTGGCTGCGCTCCGTCTGACAACCGACAACGATTCCCGTCGGCTTATGAACGATTCTTATTGCGGAGTCTGTTTTGTTGATGTGCTGGCCGCCCGCTCCGCTTGAACGGTGCGCCGTGACTTCGATGTCCTCCGGCTTTATGACGATGCTGTCGTCATCGTCCATTTCGGGTGTCACCTCAACAGAGGCAAACGACGTATGTCTTCTGCCCGAAGCGTCAAACGGAGATATGCGCACAAGACGATGAACCCCGTTTTCGCTCTTCATATAGCCATAGGCGTTTGTGCCCTCGATAAGTATCGTTGCGCTTTTCAGTCCCGCTTCGTCTCCGTCAAGCCAGTCAAGCAGCTTGACCGTATATCCGTGACGTTCTGCCCAGCGTGTATACATTCTGTAAAGCATCGAAGCCCAGTCCTGCGCCTCCGTACCGCCCGCACCCGGGTGGAACGAGAGGATTGCGTTGTTTCTGTCATAGGGGCCGGAGAGCAAAGTTTCGATATTCATCGCTTCTATGCCCTTTTCAAGGTCCTTGACCTCGGACTCGACCTCGTCGCAGACGCTTTCGTCGTTTTCTTCAATGCCCATTTCGGCAAGAGTGATTGAATCCTCTATGCGACGGCAGAGCTTCTCATAAGCCTCGATTTTGTCCTTTGTTCTTTTCAGCTCCTGCAACGTTGCGCCGGATTTCTCCTGGTCGTCCCAGAAGTTTGCCTCAAAGGTCTTCTCCTCAAGCGCCTTTGCGTTCTCGCGGAGTTTGTCTATTTTAAGGGCGGAGCCAAGCTCTTTTACGTCCTCCTCCAGCCCCTGCAATTTGTATTTTGCTTCTTCAAGTCTGATTATCATTTCGTTACGTCCTTCCGCCGGTATCGGCTTTCCTGTTTATATTATATCAAAAAATAATCCGTTTGTAAACCGCTATTTTTTATTTTTGCAGGGGTCTGCAAAAAATGCGGAAAGATTCATATATAATTTCCCGTTTTTCTCCGAAAAACCGAGCGAGCGGACAAACGCCGTGTCCTCGCCGAGGTAGTAAGCGTCGCTTATGCCGACGGTCTCAATAAAATTTTCAACTCCCCTGCCGAGGATAAACATCGCCTCGCCGTCGAAAGTATTCGCTACGGGCGCAAACTCGCTTATATACCCCGCCTCGCCGCTTATATAAAACTGGCTGACGCCGAGCGGATTTTCGTCCTCATACGCTCCGTATGCCATATAGCTTTCCTTATAGTCAACTCCGCACAGCGAGCACATCCTCTCCTGCTCGGATTTTTCCCTTATAGGTCTTATCTTGAGCATTCAGTTCGCTCCTTTCAGCTTTTTTATCTGTGCTGGGTCAAGCTGTCGCCATTTGCCGGACGGAAGTTCGCCAAGCCTTATCTCGCCTATCGAGATCCGTCGCAACTCCGCAACCTCAAGCGAGCATTTATCGCACATTTTTCTTATCTGCCGGTTTCTGCCCTCGAAAAGCCTTATCGAAAGCGACGTTATCCCGTCCGCCTCGCCAAGCTTTTTCACCTCTGCCGGCTTTGTTATGTAGCCGTCTATATTGAACGGACGACCAAGCCGCTCTATTGTTTTTTCGTCAACCTCGCCCCGTACCTTGACCGTATACACCTTCGGTTTATGGTATTTCGGGTGGGTGAGCATATTCGCAAGCTCGCCGTCGTTCGTCAACAGCAGGAGCCCCTCGGAGTCCCTGTCCAGCCTGCCGATCGGATAGACCCGCACGCCGACGTCCGAAACGAGGTCGGCAACGCACTTCCTGCCCCGCTCGTCCTCCATAGTCGTAATATACCCTCTCGGCTTATTGAGCATTATACAGACCTTTCTGACCTCGCCGCCGACGGGCTTTCCCTTGTATGTAACGACGTCACTCCCGGGGTCTATCTTCTGCCCGAGCTCCGCCGTTTTGCCGTTTACCGAAACCCTCCCCGCAGAGATCTCCTCGTCCGCCGTCCGGCGCGACATTATCCCCTGCTCGGAAAGGTATTTTGAAATTCTTATCTTTTCCACTGTCTCATTTCCCGAATATATTTTTCTTTTTTTGCTTTATATCGCACCCCTCGTCCGCCGCAAGCGCAACTTTCCCGATCGGCTCGCCGTCCAGATAAAAGGTAACGAAGCCAAGCTCTTTCCCTGCGTCAAAACCCGCATATACAAACGGCGGAAGCGACACGGACGACGTTATCCTCCTGTGATTTTTCGGGAGCACAACCGCAAGCTCCTCCTTGCAGGAAACTCTTGCGCTCGCCTTTTCCCCGCCGCAGACGTGAACCGTGCTTTCCAACTCTCCGCTTCTGCAAAGCGTGACCTTTTCATAAAGGTCAAGTCCGGCGGAAAGCAGCCTGCGATGATCGCGCCAGTCGTCGCCGTCGCAAAGGGTCACGCAGATGACGGTCACCCCGTCCCTTTCCGCGGCTGAAACAAGCGTCCTGCCGCACTTTTTCGTAAACCCCGTTTTGACGCCGATTATGTCTCCGTATTCAAAGAGAAGTCTGTTATGATTTCTGAAAACGCGGGAAACATTTCCGTCCGAGAGCTTTATCGCTTTCGTTTTCGTCGAAACGATTTCCCTGAATTTTTCGTTTTTCAGAGCCTCGCGCGCTATCATAGAGAGGTCATAAGCCGAGGTATAATGGCTCTCCCCGTCAAGACCGTGAGGGTTTTCAAAATGCGTATCCGAAAGACCGAGCTCCGCCGCCCTTGCGTTCATCATTTCGGCAAAGCCTTCTATACTGCCGCCGATGTGATACGCTATCGCCGCCGCAGCGTCGTTTGCCGAACCGAGCATCATTGCATAAAGCAGGTCCGAAAGCAAAACGCTCTCACCCGCACAAAGATATGCGCTCGAACCCTCCGTTCCGACAGCGCGCGCATCGACTTTTACGAGCTCCTCCGGGTCGCCGTTTTCAAGGGCGATGAGCGCCGTCATAATCTTCGTCGTGCTCGCGGGGCCTTTTCTTTCGTGCGCATTCTTTTCGAATACAATCTCACCGGATTCCGCCTCGATGACGACAGACGCCCGCGCCGAATCGCCCGGAGACGGCACCGCACAGACCGTCGCCGAAAACAGCGTCGCAAGGCACAGAGCCGCCGCCAAAATTTTAATTTTCATACAAAACCGCCTTCATTTTTTTATAAATGATGTGCGGTTTTCCGCTTTTTTATTCGGCGTTCTCTGCGTCTGTTTCCTCTTCCTCTGAGGCGTCTTCTTTTTCGGCTTTTTCTGCCTTTTCGGCTTTCTTTTTATCGATCATTTCCTTGATCTTGCCGATAATTCCCTTTGCCTTTTCGGCGATGTCGCCGAGCGAAACGCCGTCTGCGCCCGTCGGATTTTCAACGCTGATGAATTTTACGTCGCCTTCGGCATTTACAACGACAAACCCTATCGGAGTTGCCGAAACGCCCGTGCCTCCTCCGCCGCCGAAGTTTTTCTTATCGTCCTTCTTCGAGCCGAAGTCGGTCCCGCCGCCGACAAAGCCGACGGAAACCTTCGAAACGGGGATGATCGTCGTTCCGGACGTCGTAATTATCGGCGTGCCCATAACGGTGTTTGAATCGACAACGTCCTTTACGCTGTCCAGAGTTGATGAGAAAAGACCGCTGATTTTGTTTTCTTCCATAAGTTTTTATTCCTTTCCCGGAGTCTCCTCCGATTGGGTTTTATCTTCGCTTTTTGTCTTCGGCATACCGAAATTGCGGACGTATGCCATAAAGGTCGGCAATACCATCGCAAGCGCGCCGAAAACGTTTATGCTGACGTCTATCTTTACGTCCGCCACGGTTTTTTCGCTCGTAAAATCGCCCCATACGAGCGAATTTTTCTTTGAAAAAGCAAAATTTATGTTTTCGCCGAGGACGGCAAACAGATATGCCGTCGCCTGCTCCGCGGCTCCGTAAAGCAAGGCGGTTTTCGCCGCGTCGCCTGTCCCTATTATTATTTTATACCGCAAAACTCTGATTTTAACGTGCTTTGAAAACTGCCTGATAAAAACGGAAAGCACATCCGCAACCGAATGAATAAGTTCCGGAATATCCCGCTTTTCTTTTTTCTTTTTTTCGGGCTTGTCCTCTTTCTTTTCCTGCTTTTGCTTTTTCTCCTTTGCCTTCTTCTTCGGCTTTTTCTTCGCTGCGGGAAACAGTTTTATCTTAACGAAAAGTACCCGTAAAAAGACTTTCGCATCGTCTTTTACGCAAGCCGTTATATGAACAGGAAGAAAAAGTATCAGAGCAATGACAAAAAGGATTGCGCCGATGATTATCAGCGCCGTCATAGGCTCTCGCCCGTCGATGTTTTTATCGGCGGCAGCTCCTCTATCGACGAAAGCCCGAAGATGCGGAGAAATTTTTCCGTAGTACCGTAAAGTCGTGGTCTGCCGGGCACTTCAAGCCGCCCGACCTCCTCAATGAGCTCCCTTTCGGAAAGCACGCCGACGGAATACGAACTGTCCGCCCCGCGCACCTGTTCGATATACGAGCGTGTCACGGGCTGGTTATATGCGATTATCGCAAGCGTTTCAAGCGAGGCGCGCGAAAGGTTTCCTCCGTCGCGTATGCCGAGCGCAGCCTTGACATAATCCGCAAATGCCTCTTTTGTTACAAGCTGACAAGCCTTTCCGAGCACAAGGAGCTGGATCCCGCGGGGAAAATCGCCCTCGTATTCGTCCTTATATTCAAGCACAACGTTCTTTGCCGTCTCCTCGTCCACGCCCATAACCTCTGCCAGCTTTGCAAAGGTAACCGGGTGTCCTGCGGCAAAGAGCACCGCCTCAATTATGCGCTTCATTTCGCTCGTTGTCAGTATTTTTTCGTCATTCATCGGTTTCACTTCCGCTCTTTTCGTCACGGGCGTGAGCATAACTCAAGCCCAGAATTATATTTGTTCCGTCGACATCGCCTTCGGCTCTTTTCATTGTCACCCTGCCCGTCCGAAGGAGTTCAAGCAGAGCATAAAATATTGTTATTATTTCCGAGCGCCCCTCGGCACCTTCGAATATTTCTTCAAAATGCACGGATCCCCTTCTGTACATCTTTCGCATAATAAACATTACCCTTCCGCTGACGGAAACAACCTTTCTTCTCACCATCGGCGCGATCGCCTCCATCGGGGCGAGCCTTTCCGCTTCTCTTCTCTCTGCGTCTCGGAGGAAGATCTTTGCAAGCGCGGCGGAAAGCAATGCGGAATCCATACGGACGTTATCGTCGAACGACGGTTTTATCTCGTCCGTGTCCTTTTCAAATCTGCCGGCAAATTCGCTCTCCCGCTCCGAAAGCAGCTTCGCCGCTTCCTTTGCCGTCTTATATTCCATCAGCTTGCGGACAAGCTCCTGCCTCGGATCCTCTTCTTCGGGCTTTGGAAGCAGCATTTTGCTTTTTATATACATAAGCTCCGCAGCCATAGTGATGAATTCGCCCGCTATCTCCATATCGAGCTTCTGCATTTCGTCAACATATGCCATATACTGCTCAAAAAGCTCCGATATGCGTATATCGAAAATGCTCATTTTATTTTTTGAAATCAGAGAAAGGAGAAGGTCAAGCGGGCCTTCGTATTCCTCCGTTTTGAACACAAGCTCCAACTGCTTTTTTCTCCTGTCTTTTGATTATCCGAAAATCGGTATACGGGTTATGAGCCAGTTCATTCCGTAAAGGATTTTGTCCGCAACCCAGCCGATAGTACCGTCAAACACGCCGAGATAAAGAAGAACAAGCAGCGCGACCTGGATATATCTTTCATATTTCATTATGCCGAAATACGCTTTCGTCGGCAGGAAGATGAAAAGTATTCTCGAGCCGTCAAGAGGAGGAACGGGGATGAGGTTGAACACGGCGAGATAGATATTCATAACAGACATCAGATAGAAGAAGAGATATGCAACGCTGACAATTGTCGTACCAAATCCCTCTCCGCTCACCGGTATTATCCCGACAAGGTTCATAAATATCAGATTCAGAAATGCCAGAATTATGTTTGAAAGCGGGCCTGCAGCGGCTGTTATCGCCATACCGCTCCTCGGATGCTTATAGTATCTGGGGTTCACGGGGCACGGCTTTGCCCAGCCGAAGCCGAAAAGAAGCATACAGAGCGTGCCGATCGGATCAAGGTGTTTTAAGGGATTGAGCGTCAGTCTGCCGTAGTTTCTCGCCGTATTGTCGCCGAGAAGGTATGAAGCGTAGCCATGCGAAAATTCGTGCACGGTCAGCGATATAAGCACAATCGGGATCGTTATCAGCAACTGTATCAGAACGCTTTTGAAGTTGTCCTGTCCGCTGATGAGTCCCTGTATCAGGTTAATAAGCATAAGCTCGGGCTCCTTTGTTTATTTCAGATGCTCCGATATAACGGAGATGACATCGTCCTTTCCTTCGCCCGTAAGCGATGAAAAGGCAATCACTTTTATTTTCTCCGCCGCCATCGGAGGGTTCAGAAGAGGATGGTCGCAGAGGGCTTCGAAATTGCGCTTTCTGTCTGTCTTGTTGAGCTTATCGGCCTTCGTCGCGACGATCACATAAGGTATTCCGGATTTATCGAGCCAGTCAAACATCATACAGTCGTCGCCCGTCGGTCCGACCTTGAGGTCGACAAGCTGAAGCACAAGTGACGGGGCGCAATCGCCCGTAAGATAGCCGTTTGTCAGCGATGACCAGACCCTTTTCTCCGATTCGGAACGCTTTGCATATCCGTAGCCCGGCAGGTCAACGAGATAAAATTTGCTGTCTATATCATAGAAATTGACGGTTATCGTCTTTCCCGGTTCGGAGCTCGTTCTCGCCAGCTTTTTTCTTCCGAGAACCGTATTTATCAGCGAGCTTTTGCCGACGTTCGACCGTCCGGACATTGCAATCTGCGGTCTGCCGTCGCGCGGAAACTGATTTGCTCTGCCGGCGGAGAGTGCAAACTCCGCTTTTGCAAGGTTGAATTTCATCGTTTTCTCCTGTCTTTTATTTTGCCTCGATGCGTGTCCTGCGGTTGCGTTTTTCGGCAACGGGAACATATGCTCCGTCGCTTTTTTCATCGCCCTTCGCAGCCTGCTCCGCCGCCTTCGGTTCTGCGCAGAGCGCAAGTCTGACAGCCTCATCGGCGCTTGATATGTATATGATTTCAACGTTTTCCTTCACCTCGGGAAGGATCTCGTTTTCGTCCTTGCGGTTTTCCTCGGGCAATATTATCGTCTTTACGCCCGCAAGATATGCCGCCATTGTTTTTTCGCGCAGACCGCCTATCGCAAGCACTCTGCCGCGCAGGGTGATCTCGCCGGTCATCGCAACGTCGCGACGGACGGCTATCCCCGTAAGCTCGCTGACTATCGCAACGGCAATCGCAACTCCCGCAGAGGGTCCGTCCTTCGGAATGGCGCCTTCGGGGAAATGAATGTGTATATCCTTTTTCTTGTAAAACTCCGGATCGATACCGAGCGACGAGGCACGCGAGCGCACAAAGCTCATCGCCGCCTGCGCAGACTCTCTCATAACGTTTCCGAGACTGCCCGTCAGCTCGATCTTTCCCGCTCCGTCAAGAGCGAGCGCTTCAATGCGCATTATCTCGCCGCCAAGCTCCGTATATGCCATTCCGCAGACCGTGCCGACTTCGTTTTCGGGAAGGATTCTGTCCTTTGACATTCTCTCCGTGCCAACGTAGTCCGAAAGATTTTTAATTGACACGCGGACGCTCTTTTTCCCGTCGCAGACGATCTCCTTTGCTGCCCTGCGACAGCATTTTGCAATCATTCTTTCAAGCTGACGCACACCCGCCTCTGAGGTGTATTCGTCGATTATCGCATAAAGCGCGCCATCATCTATCTTCAGCGTTCTGCCGCTCAAGCCGTGACGCTTTTCCTGCTTCGGGATGAGATGATGACGGGCGATCGAAAACTTCTCCGCCCTTGTATATATCTTCATTTCGACAATCTCCATCCTGTCGATAAGCGGCTGGGGGATAGTCGAAAGAGTGTTTGCCGTTGTGATAAAGAGACAATCCGAAAGGTCGATCGGCGTTTCGATGAAATGGTCGCGGAAGGTCTTGTTCTGCTCCGTATCAAGCACTTCGAGAAGCGCCGATGCGGGGTCGCCGTGCGAATCACGGGTGAGCTTATCGACCTCGTCCATAAGAATCAAGGGGTTCATCGATCCCGCCTGCGTCAGCGCATTGATTATTCTTCCCGGCATTGAGCCGATATAGGTTTTTCTGTGTCCTCTGATGTCCGCTTCATCACGAACGCCGCCGAGCGAAATACGGACGAACTTTCTGTTCATCGCTCTTGCGATTGAAGAGGCGACGGACGTCTTTCCCGTTCCGGGAGGACCGACGAGGCAAAGCACCTGATTTTTCAGCTCCGGATTCAGCTTCAGCGCCGCAAGATATTCGATTATCCTTGCCTTGACCTCCTCCAGACCGTCGTGATCCTCGTCAAGTATTTTTCTCGCCTGATCTATATCGATACGGTCCTTGGTCTCCTTGCCGAACGGAATTTCAAGGCAGGTCTCTATATAGTTTCTGACGACGCCTCCCTCTGCCGAGCCGAACGGCATTTTGGAAAGCTTCTTCAGCTCCTTTACGAGCTTCTCACGCATCTCCTCCGGCAGTTTTGCCTTTTTTATCTTTTCGTAGTATTCGGCAAGGTCGTCATCATCGAACTCCTCGTCCTCGCCGAGCTCGCTTTTTATCGCCTTGATCTGCTCGCGGAGATAATAGTCACGCTGGTTTTTGTCTATTCTTTCGTGTACCTTGCGATTGATCTTCTTCTCCGTCAGCATTATCAGTCTCTCCTGCTGGAGCTCCGTCAGAAGCGACAGTGCCCTCTGGGAGGGGTCAAATATTTCAAGCAGCGACTGACGCTTTTCGATATCGGCTATGACATTTGCCGCAATGAAGTCGCAAAGGAGCGAGACGTCGTTTGTCCGGTTGACCTGTGCATAAACGTCATCCGAAAACATCGGCAAAAGCGAGGATATTTCGGCAACGGTTCTTCTTATCTCGCGCAATACCGCCGAGGTCTCCTCGGAGGTTGCTGTATATTCCGCAGTTTTTTCAAGTCCCTCCGCGATCGCATATCTGCCGACGCGGTAAAAATCGGTTATCTCCGCGCGCGCAATCGGCTCCATAAGCGTGCGATAGACACCTTCCTCTGTCTTTACGAGCTGTTTTATTTTCGCCGTCACGCCGACGGTATAAACATCGTCCTTCGAGGGCTCTTCGATAAACGAATCTCTCTGGCACACAAGCATAACAAGCCCGTCTGCTCCGAGGGCAACATCACAAGCTCTCTTTGATGCCGATCTGCCGATTTCAAGGTTGACCGATATCTTCGGAAAAGCCACAACACCCCTCATCGCTATGCAGGGCAAAACAACTTTTTTTATAACTTCGCTTTCTGTATTCATTCTGATGTCCTTTTTCTGTATTTTATTCTCCGCAACCGCGGCGCATATTATCCTATTATAGTTTTGAGTTATATTATATCATACACTTTCTGCGATTTCCACACATTTATCAAAAATTAACGTTTTTGAAACAAAAAAGTGCCGCGGAGCCCTCCGCAGCACTTTTTATCTCGTTTTTTATTGCACCCCCGGTATCTCCGGTGTATCCTTCGGCAATGCGGTCTCACAGAGCTTTTCGTTGCAGGTCTGATACAGGAACTGTATCTTCAGAGCGTCCTTTGTATAAAGCCCTTCGAGCTCGCTTGTCGTTATGTTATAGCCTCCGTAATAAAGGAGATAGAGCTGAAGATTTTTCAGGTCCTCTTTGTAGTCGCTGTTTGTATATTTTATGCCTAGCGACTTTTTGACGGCGTGCGTTACGAGTGCTTCCTTTGCCGTATTTTCCGCATTGGTCTTAACGTATTCGTCTGCCGCCGCAGAGCTGCCGTATACCATCTTTTTGGCTTCGTCCTCGGAGACGCCGTATTTCTTCATAGCATCCGAGACCGCTGCCGCAACATCATCCTCATAGAGCTTTTCGTACTGCGTCATAAGCGACTTCGGATATTCCTTCACAACAGACTTTTCAACTACCGCGTCCATCATTTTGCTCTTCATATAGCTTATGACGCGAAGCGCGTTTTTGAGCTCATAGTAATCCGCAAATTCCGTATTTTTTCTGACAGTCTCGTCCGTGTTGTACACATCCCTGACCTTTATCGAAAATTCCGTTTTCTTCCCTGCGACCGAGCTGTCGTCGTAATCTGCCGGGAACGTTACTTCGATCTTGAATTCGTCGCCCGCTCCGTGGTCGAGGAGTCCTTCCTCAAAGCTGTCAAAGAGGTATCCCGCGCCGAGACGGACCTTATAATCCTCGCCCGTGCCGCCGTTGAATTCCTTTCCGTCTATCGTACCCTTGAAATCAAAAACCATCCAGTCACCGCGCTCGGCTTTGCTCTTTTCCAGTCCGCACTTGCCGAAAAACGCCGTAAGCTCCGAATATATGTCCGTCTCCGTCATTCCGGGGAGCACATCGAGCACGGTAACCGTAAACCTGAGTTTCTTTCCTGCAACCTCGCCGTCCTCATATGACGAGGGAATTTCCATAACAAACGAAAACGCCTTGTCAAGGGTAACCTCGCGCTCGCTTTCGTAGCTCTCGGAAACGTCCTTTACGTTATAATGCAAGCCTGCGTCAAACTTTTCGTTTGCGGCGATTTTACCGATGCAGTAGCCCTCGAGGCATTTTTCATCCCCGTCAACGCACCATTTTTCGTAGCGCTTGTAGGAAACAGTCGTCGTTGCGCCGTCATCGGAGACAACCTCTGAAATAATCTCCGCCGTGACGGAAATATCAACGGAAAATCCGTCGTCGATGACGAATGACGAATCGTCCTTTTTTATATCCTCCGCCAGCGCCTTGCGATATTCCTCGTATCTCTTTTCAAATTCCGCGAAGGTAAAGGAACCGTAATCCGCAAGGTCTACGTATTTTGAAAGGTCCTCTTTGTCATAATTGAAACCGCAACCGCAAAGCAGGGCGGCAGTTATTGCCATAAGCAAAATAAAGCAGATCGTTCTTTTCATTTTTATCTCTTTCGATTTGTTTTTTTAATGATAGCATAAGTCGGCGCCGTTCGCAACCGACTTCAAAGAAAGTTTTCAGTTTGTTCAAACCGGTTTTTCATCCGGACGGTATTTTTCAAATCTCTCACGCAGAAAATCAAGGGAGCGATTGACAGTTGCGATATCGACGCTTCCGTCCTCCGCAATAACGGGCGATTCGAGCGTGACGCTTCCTTCGTAATGCGGCATATTTGATATGATATGGTCAAAATCGACCTTGCCCTCGCCGGGCTGGAGGATCGGGCGGATAAGCCCCCATTCGTTCTTTGCGCCGTTGAAGGAGCTTGCGTGCATATGCTTTACGTTCTTCCATACGGGGCTTGCGAAAATATCCATATACTGCTCGTGAAACTTGCCGAAGCGCGTATCGAAAATAAAGCCCATATCGGGAATCCTCGAATATATCTTCTCCCAGACGGATAGCGGGTCGTTGTAGACGCAGGGGATGTTTTCAATCAGAAGCTCCGTTCCCGCCGCCTCGCATATTTCCTTCATCTGCGGCAAAAGCTCAATCGCCCCGTCAACAGCGCCGTCCGATTTCTGCCCTCCCCATAAATGGAAAACAGCCTTCCCCGCTCCGATCATCTTTGCCATTCTTGCGTTTTCGGAGAAGAGCGCAAGCGCTTTTTCGTTTGTCTTCGGGTCGCCCTCCGCAAGCATAACGCCTATATCCTTATCAAAATGCATAACGGGCGTATAAACGCCGGCGTCGGCAAGCGCTTTTGCAATCTCGTCAAGCTTGTCATACCAGACGCGCAGCATCATAAACTCAATGCCGTCCGACTTTATGTCCTTTGCGTTTTCGATGATGACGTTATAATCAAAATTGTTTTCTCTGCCGACGAGAGTCCCCGTCGACGCATAAAATTTGTTCTTCAGCTTACTCATAATAGCGCACATTTGCGATAACCTTTCCGAGAATGTATACCTCTTTGGCAATTATCGGCTTCATCGTTTTGTTTTCCGGTTGAAGCCTGAAAACACCGTTTTCTTTATAAAACGTCTTGACGGTCGCCTCCTCGCCTATGAGCACGACGGCTATATCTCCGCTTTCAACATAGCTTGTGCGGTTGACGATAACGTAGTCTCCGTCAAAAATTCCCGCCTCTATCATACTCTCGCCCTTTACGGCAAGCGCAAAAAGCTCACCGACGGAGCCCGCCTTTGCCGGAGGACAGAAATCGATGAACCCGTCCAGATTCTGCTCTGCGAGGATCGGAAGCCCCGCCGCGACCTGTCCGAGAACGGGAACCCGGGTAACCGTTTGCAACGTTTTCTCTCCCTCTCCTCCGAGCCGTAGCGTCCTGCTCTTGCCCTGCTCCTTGAGAATATATCCCTTTCTTTCAAGGCGCTCGAGGTACGAATGAACCGTTGCCGTACTCTTTATGCCGAGAGCGGATTTTATATCCCTGACAGACGGCGAATATCCGTTTTTCTCCATAGTCTCGCATATGAAATCATAAACTCTTCGTTCTCTTTCGGTCAGCTTTTCCATTTTTCCTCTCCCCGTCAAATACGTTTTATCCGATGTGTCCTTATATTATATCATACTTTTCGGAAAAATGCAAACTTTTGTTCTGATTTTTTGAAATTTTTGAATTTTTCAAAAAAATTGAGTCCGCACAGATTTTTTCGCGCTTTAAGCCGTTTACATAAAAGGACAGCCCCTCAGACAAGCAGAAGGGGCTGTTTTCTTTTATTTTGCTTTCTTTATCGGGTGCAGCTCGATATATCCGCGCGAGCCGATCGGCTCAAGCTGGATTGCGGGATTTTCCCTGTCCCATTCAAAACCGATATTCTCAGGATTGAATTTTTTTATCGCCGCTTTGACCTGTGCGATCGCCCCGGAATAATCCTCTTCCTCAAACGGCTCGCCTGTGAACATCAGGTATTCCGCCGCGGGCAGGTCGATAATATCGAACCCTTCGGGAATGTCGCCGCTGTAATCGACGGGCACCTCGACTCCCTGAACATATTCGGATGTTCCCGGCTTTATCAGCTTTTCGGGAAGATAAAGGCAAACCGGCTCTCCGCAGAGGGAATCCATACTGAGCAGTAGCCCCCATATGTCGCAGCCGACCTCGCCGCAGTATTCAAAATACTCCTTCGCCTTTACACCTCTTTTGACCAAAGCCTTTCTTTCCGGTTTTTCAATCCTTGAAACAAACACGCTTTTAACGTTTTCCATATTGCAGTTCTCCTTTCTCAGACTTCTGAATTTAACGCCGTAAGGAACGAAAAGCGTTATCGGTATCGGATTTTCGGCATATTCGCGGGGTGTGCAACCGAATTCGTGAAAAAACGCTCTTGTAAATCCATCGACGCTTCCATAGCCGCTTTCAAGCGCAACGTCGATTATTCTGCAAGTTCCTGCTTTCAATTTCGTCGCCGCTCCCGAAAGCCGCAGTCGACGAACATAGTCTGCCGGAGTCAGCCCGGTAAGCGCTTTGAAAAGCCTGTATGAATACCACGGAGAATAATATGAGACAGAAGAAAGTCCCTTCGGCGTTATTTTCTCCTCTGCGTTGGCTTTGATATAGTCCTGCATACGCTGAACCGCGAGTATAGCTTCCGTCACCGTCATCGCCTCCTTACGAAAAGCATTTTACACCTTTGAGAAAGATATCTCTCGACTTATTTTGCTATCATCAAAAAATGCCCCCGAACCGAGGGCATCCCAAATTATCTTTTTCTCGCTTTTTTGAGCACGTTCATCAGCACGTAAACGCCGACAAACAGCAGCATTGCGCCGGCAAGCACGGCATACATCGCCGTCTCGGATACCTTCGTCCCGAAGAAATAGATATTGCAGTCGATTGAGTCCTTTATGCTGTCGACGACCTCCGCCGGAAAACCGATATTCGCCATTTCGGCATATACGCCGCGCAGGGCGTGATTGCGGAGCAGGCTCGTTCCGTATGTTCCGGGCAAAAACGAAATGACCTTCTGAAGTCCGCTCGAGAAGCTCGATATCGGCATATAGGCTCCGCATATAAAACCGTAACCCGCGCTGACAATCGTCCCGACAGCAGACGCCTGACCGCTTGTCGAAAGCGGGAAGTTGACGCAGGACGAAAGCGCCGTTCCGAAGAGCGTCAGGAGAAAGACGTCAAGCGCCATCAGCAGTACGTCCGAAAGCGACATATACCAGCCCATTTTGAGAAGATAAAGCAGTCCCGCGCCGAGAGCCGCAAAGCCGATGATGAGAGTTGCAAAGGCGGAGGCGAGGAAATAGCTTATCGCAATTGTCGATTTTTTAACGGGAGAAACCGTTATATCCGCTCTTGCGCCACTCGTCTTGTCCTGTATCATAAGCAGGTTTGAGCAGAATGCGACAGTCACACAGCAGACGGCGAGGAGCGAAGATATGAGCTGCCCGCCGACGGTCCCGTCGATGATCGCGTGATCGATGTTCATCCCCTTGACGGCAGTTTCAAAGCTTTCTCTATATACGTTTGCAAGAAACGTTGCATAAAGCACAAGGAGCACGATCGGCGTTATAAGCGACGAAATAAACATTCCCTTGTCCTTGAAAAACAGCTTGACGTTTCGCCTCGTCAGGCTCCAGAGTCCCGTCATTTTTCTGCACCTCCCGTCAGCTTTTTGCCCGTAACCGCAAGGAAAACATCGTCCATTTTGCCCTTGGTTATCTCGTAATCCGTAAATATTTCGGGGTGTTTTGTTATGAGGGCGGTCGCCTCAGCCGTGTTTTTGACGGCAATTCTCGCCGCGTCCCTTATCGCCTCGTAAGGAAGTCCGAGCTCCGAAAGCGCAGCCTCTGTCGGATTATAGAGCGTTATAAAGTCGCCGGTATACTTGTTTTTCAGTTCAAGCGGAGTACCCTCTGCCGATATTTTTCCGCTGTCCAGAATGATGACGTAATCCGCATCGGCTGCTTCCTCCATATAATGAGTCGTCAGAAAAACCGTCATATTATCCGTTTTGCGAAGATTCTGAACAACATTCCAGAGCAGCTTTCTCGTCTGCGGGTCAAGACCCGTCGTCGGCTCATCGAGAATGAGTATCTTCGGTCTGTGAAGAAGGGCTCTGGCAATGTCTATTCTTCTTCTCTGCCCGCCGGACAGCTTTCCGACAGTCCTTCCGAGCAGCTTTTCAAAATCGAGCAGTTCGGCAAGCTCGGAGAGCCTTTTTGTAAATTCTTTTCCGCTTATGCCGTAAAGCGCGGCGCGACTGCGGAGATTGTCCCTGACGGAAAGCGCCATATCAAGCGCAGAATTCTGGAACACAACTCCGATATTCTTTTTTATTTCCTTCATATTTCCGTCAATGCTCTCGCCGCAGACGAAAACCTCTCCCTCGTCCTTTGCGAGCTGACCGCAGATTATTGAGATCGTCGTCGATTTGCCCGCTCCGTTCACGCCAAGAAACGCAAAAAGCTCGCCGGTTTTGACCCGCAGAGAAAGATCGGAAACCGCTTTTACGTCGCCAAACGACTTGCAGAGATGATTTATTTCAATTATGTTCTCCATACGTTTCCTTTCCCGAAAAATATCTCCCCGACCTCCGCCGAGGATTTATATCATATGTTCTGCATCAAATTATAGCGTGATTTCGCATCCGTGTCAATAGTTTTATAAAAAATGCCGCGCAACGGCCACTTGACACTCCGCCGCAGGGGTGATACAATTTTAGAAAACGAAAAAGGAGCCTTGAAAAATGGCTGAATACTATATAGATTCACTTGCCGGCCTTGAAAGCAACGACGGCAGATCTCCCTCCTCCCCTCTTCCCTCGCACACAGGTCTCTCCCTTTCCGCCGGAGATACAGTATATTTCCGCCGCGGCAGCGAATACAGATGCGGCATTTTCTCTCCGGACGGCGAGCCGGGAAAGCCCATAACCTTCAAAACCTACGGAGAAGGTCCCGCCCCGCAGTTTTTCGGCTCGAAGAATTGCTCCGCCGAATGGTTCTGGGAGGAGACGGAAAAGAATGTGTACCGCCTGCGGGTACAGTTGCCGAGCGAGCCGGGCAACGTCGTTTTCGGGCTCGGGCGCGGCTTCGGAACGCTCGTCTGGGAAAAGAAAGATCTCAAAGCAAGCGGCGACTGGTGGTTTTCGGACTACGGTTGCCAGGATAACGTACCGCAGAGCTCGGAATTTCTGATTTATTCTGAGAAAAATCCGGCGGTAGCCTTCGGCGACATCGAAATCGCGCTTTTCGGACGTCGCTGTCTTACCGGCGGAAAAAATCACGTCCGCTTTGAAGGTCTGCATTTCCTCTGTTCCGGACTTCACGGCTATGCGCAGACAAAGCCGACGGACATTGAAATTTCGGATTGCCGCTTCGATTTCATCGGCGGCTGCGTATGGAACAAAGAGCGCAGAATACGTTACGGCAACGCCATAGAATTCTGGAACGGCGCGAAGGACTGTAAGATTGAAAATTGCGAATTTCTCGAAATATACGACTCGTGCTTTACAACGCAAGGCGGCTCTGACTGCGGCGACTTCGAAAACATAAAGTTCGCCAGCAACACTATGTATAACTACGGTCTTGCGGCGTACGAGATAAGAGATAAAATCGGCAAAAATGTCTCCTTTGAGTTCAACGTCTGCGAAGGTGCCGGAGAGGGCTTCTCCTCAGGGTATGAGGGGGGCGTCCGCCCGTCCGAAATTTTTCCGGAGCCTGTCGGAAGTCATATTTTTGCCTGGAGAATAACAGAGCCGACGGACGGCGGAAAAATGCGCATAATGAGCAATATTTTCCGCGGCGTGCCGAAGGGCAAGGTGTTCGATAAAAGAATCGCTCCTTCTGCTCTTTCGCAGATACAGACAGACTTTTAATACAATGGTATAAAATCGGAATTCCGGCTTCATTGCTTGGTAATCCCGATTTTTTATTTGCATAATATTTTTTTGCGGAAAGTTGCGAAAGGTGTTGAAAATGCGCTGCGCACGTGGTATACTTAATATGTAAAATTTTGCTTTATGAAAGGAAATTCAATATATGAACAAACTCATCGGAAATGCTGTAATAGGCCAGTCCGGCGGACCGACAGCCGCCATAAACGCAACTCTTTCCGGCGTTGTCCGCGGCTGCAAGGAAGCGGATTGCATCGGCAAAATCTATGGCGCGATAAACGGTATCGAAGGCGTGCTCGCAGAGCGCTTCTGCGACCTCGGCGAAAAGCTTCCGGACGAGGCATCGCTCAAGCTCCTCGAGCAGACTCCCGCCGCCGCTCTCGGCTCCTGCAGAAAGAAGCTCCCGAAGCCCGAGGACGATCCCGCAACCTTTGAAAAACTCATTGAAATCTTCAAAAAATACAACATCCGCTACTTCTTCTATATCGGCGGAAACGACTCGATGGATACCGTCGCAAAGCTCTCCCGCTATTGCGCCTCCGTCGGCTTTGATATGCGTGTGATGGGCGTTCCGAAAACAATCGACAACGACCTCGCCGGCACGGATCACACCCCCGGTTTCGGCTCCGCCGCAAAATATATTGCGGCTGTAACGCAGGAGATCCTCCTCGATACGGCTGTTTACACGGTCAAAGCGGTTACGATAATCGAAATAATGGGGCGTGACGCAGGCTGGCTCACGGCAGCGGCGGCTCTTCCCTCTCTTTCCGGCATAGCTCCCGACCTCGTTTACCTCCCCGAAGTCCCCTTCGATTACGACAAATTCTATGAGGACATTGCGGCGGCGTTTGAAAAGCATCCGAACGTTGTCGTTGCGGTTTCGGAAGGCGCGCGTACGGCAGACGGAACATACGTCGGCGAAGGCACACAGAGCGGCGCTGTCGACGTTTTCGGTCACAAATATCTCTCCGGCACGGGAAAAGCGCTTGAGCTTGCCGTCAAGGAAAAGTTCGGCTGCAAGGTTCGTTCAATCGAGCTTAATCTCCCCCAAAGATGCGCCGCGCACATCCGCTCAAAGACAGACATCGATGAATCCGTTATGGTCGGCAAGGCAGCGGCAAATTATGCCGTCAGCGGCGAGACGGGCAAAATGACCTGCTTTGTACGCACGTCGTCCGAGCCTTACAAATGCGAAGCCGGGCTTTGCGATATCGCCTCCGTCGCAAACGCTGTCAGAAGCGTGCCGAGAGAATTCATCACAGAGCGCGGAAACAACGTTACGGCGGACTGCGTAAATTATATCGCCCCGCTGATAATGGGCGAGGCGGACTGCACATATAAAAACGGCTTGCCCGATTTTATAACGCTCAAATAATGTTCCCATACGAAAAAAAGACAAGATTTTCGTATAGCTTTGCAACCGTCCCCGAGCTTTCGTACATTTGCAGGCGGGAGGGCTTTGATATTCCCCTGTCGCGCGATGTATCGCCCCTCTCCGGCAAAGTGCGGCTCCGCTCAAAGGGCGGAGGGACGGTCACGCTGCAAAATTCGCTCGCCGTTCTGCCGGTAAACTGCCTTGACGCAGCGGCGGACGGAGCTCCGTCCCGCCTTACGGAGAGGCGCTGGGTAAAATACGCCGGTTGCGGCGCAGGGCTTGTTTTCTGCGGTCCCGCAAGCGTATCGGAGTCCGCCCCCGCCGGCGGAGATCTTTTCATATCGGAACATAATATACAAAAGTATAAATCTCTGATAAACAAGATGAGATCAGTCTTTTCGGGATTATTGATTTTTCAGCTGTCCGCGGATTGTCCGCCGAAAAAAGCACCCGAAGGCGAGCTTCCGATGCTTTTTGCAAAAGCCGCCGGGGCTGCCTTCGAGGCGGGCTTTGACGGAATAGAAATATGCGTTTTTCCGGATTCGCAGGCAGAGCGCCGCTTGCTGATCTCAAAGATTTTTGATGCGGTTCTCGCCGTCTCTCCGGAGGATGCCGTAATCTCCCTGAAATATTTTCATAATGAAATCTCGCCGAATCCTGACATCTCCATTCTCTATGATCTTGCGGAAAAGGGGCTATCGGCAATAAGCGTAACAGCAATCTCGCCGGATCTTGCCTGCCCTTCAAATATTCCGCAAGCCGCTCCCACGCGACACCCGATTGCAGATGCGGAGCAGCTTCTCGCGGCGGCAAAGCTGATAAAAGAAACTGTACCGAATATATGCGTCATCGCCTCCGGAATGAGTTATTTCAAAGAGCTTGCGCCGAATGTTGCCGCAGGAGCGATCGCCGAAAAGGTTTGCGACGTTGCGGGATTTGGCAGAATGGCTCTCGCATATGAAAGCTTTGCAAGCGATTTTTTGTCCGGCAATGCAGACAGAAAAAAAGTATGTATTGCCTGCGGAAAATGCACAAAGCTCTGTCTTTGCGGCGAGACCGTCGGATGTCCGATAAGGGATCAGGACGTATATCTTCCGATTCTGCGAAAGGTCATAAAACAAAAGCCGCAAGGCTGAATTCCCTTATCTTATCTGCATTTTCGGATTTATACACAAGTATAAAATTGCAATAAAAACAGCACGGCTTTCGCCGCGCCGTTTTTTTGTTATCGTGTTCAATTTACTTCAGTAACAACTCCCATAAAGAGCGGAAGGTTTGTTTTGCAATCGACTATATAATAAACAAACGGTCTGTCAAGCTTTACGTCAACGGTCTTTTTCGGAACAGGTTCCCCTTCGGCATATACAATAACAGCCGTCACAGCCGCCGCTCTCGTTCCCGCCTGTGTCATTTCGATATGCGTTTTGTGCAGTACCGCCCCTATATAGAGATTGCCGTAAGGCGAAGAGCCTATGCCGGAAAGGTCTGCTTCCGCGGGAGAGAACGCCTTTTTCAGCCCCATCGAGTAAAGCGCTTTATAGAGGTCTATATCATAGTCGTATTCGAATTTCGGCAGATATGCGATCGCGCGGCGTCCGGTGTCATTTTTCTTTCCCGAAAGAATCTGCCCGAGCTCCTCGCCCGAAAGAGAATTTACATAATCAAAAACGTCGCCGTCCGGCAGCATTGCAACAAAAGCATAGTCACCCTCATAATATTTGCGGAAGCCGACCGCATTTTTCGTCGCTATGAGCGTTTCCTCGCTTGTCATAAACGTTGCGTCGGTTTTGCTCTTGTCGTAAGCCGTAAAGGTTCCTTTCTTGCATTGGCCATTCTCGTACTGCCTGCTCCAGAGTGCGTCGAAAACGAGCGCGTTTATAAGGAGCATAACCGCATCTGAGTCGATCGCATCGATGATCTCATCGATCATTTTGTCCGTGTGTTTGCTGACCCATTTATTGATTTTATCAACGGTTTTCTGATCGAAAAAGTCCTCCTCGTATGCCTGCGCGTCGTAATAGCTCTTGTTTACCTGCAAAAAATCATCGTGAACAGCTATTCTGCCGTCTTTTCCGAACCAGATCGAATTCGCAAGCTCAACCTTCGCCTTGTCACCGCTGTAAAGTGAATGCGCTAGCGTATAGAGGTATGCGTTCGCATCATCGACAGAAAATCCGAACAGCTTTTCAAATTCTTCCTTCGTTTCCCCGTTTGCGCCGTTTGCCGTCATTCCGAGAGCTATTATCACGGAAAGCGGCGAGATGAGCGAGCTCTTTTTGTCTTCATCGAGCGTGCTCTGCATAAGCCTGACGGCAAAATCAAGCATACCGCTTCTGAACTTGTCGTCTGCGTCCTTGCCTTCAACATTGGTCGCAACAAAATCCTTCAGCAGGTCACCTGCGGCTTTTGCATTAGTCTGCTCGATTTTTGGCAGGTCGCCCCTCGTCACCTTCGGCTCAACCTTCGCCTTTGCGCAAGAGCAAAGCACAAGCGCGAGCATCGAAAGCGCAAGTATCATTGCAAAAATTCTTTTCATTGCGGGAAATCCTCCTTAAAATCTTATTATAATGTGTTTCGGTCAGCGAATGGCGGTAAAATAAACGGCTTTCAGCCTTTCGGAATACTTCTCGTCAGAGCCGACGACCTCAAACCGAACGGCCAGAGTTGCGTCGTCTGTTTTCCAGCTGTATGTGCCCGATGCGCCGGATACTTCCTCTCCTTCTCCACCGAGAGCATTGCGTATCTCCGCATAAGACATTCCCTTTTTGAGAGCAACGAGCTTCCCGCCGATTTTCACATCCGCAAAGTCGTCAAATATCCCGCCGGCGGTACCCGCTTGCCGATACGTTGTCGTGTCGGGGATATACTGAGTCAACGTCGGAACGGGCTCCGTGCCCGATAAAAGCGGAGTCGTTGTTGCAACGGTTGTCTGCACCCGCGTCGTTACGGCTGTGCTTGCTGCGGTAAAGCGGGGCCTTGTCGTAGTGTATTTCGGGGTTGTACCCTCAGCCTCCTCCTCGATAGGATTGTCATAAAAGGTTGCCTTGGTTGCCTCTCCGTAGTAACCGCCGCCCGGACTTCCGTCCTCGGCCTTGCCTGCGGCAGGCGTACTTCCGCCCTCATAATAAATTTCTTCGCTCTTGTCTTTAGAGCTTGTTTTGAGCGCAACGAGCGCAGGCGCTATTATGAGCGCAAAACACGCGGCAAAAACCACGAATTTTTTCAGCTTCAGCTTTCTCATTCTCTCCTCCGCCGCCTTATTTTCGGCTTTTTCATAAACCGTGCGACGGAATTCATTCATATCCTTCATATCGACTCTATCCCCCTTTCGGCAAGAACTTTTTTAAGTGCTTCCTTACCTCTGTAAAGCAGATTTGCCGTCTGCTTTTTGTTTTTCTTCATTATGATACATATCTCATCGCCCGAAAAACCGTAAAAATAGGTCAGGCGGAGTATCTGCGCATATTCTTTATTTATCGTTTCAAGCGCTTCGCGAACTACCTTTGCCCGCTCGTCTGAAATGAGCTTTTCTTCAAGGAGTTTCCCGTCCGATATGCTTTCTTCGTTTTCGTTTATATCCGAGTCCGCAATATGTTTTCTCTTGCGCAGCCTGTCTATCGCTTTGTTCCTTGCGACGGAAAAAAGATAAGTTTTCAGCGAACAGCCAAAAGAATATCTGTTTTTATGAACGATAAGCTCCGCAAAAACGTCCGCCGCGACATCCTCCGCATCGGCAAAGTTTTTCAGCGTACCGTAAACGAAAAATATCAGCCCGTCGTGATATATGTCAATTATTTTGTCAAAAGCCGTCTCCTCGCCGCCGAGCCACTTTTCATAAAGCTCTGCGCCAATGTCCTTTTCGGACATTCCGGCTCCGATATTTTCATTTTTCGGCATACTTTTTTCTCCTTTGCCCATTAGTCGCAGCAGGGCGATGATTTTCTCAACGGAATTTGAGAAAATTTCATTTTTTATATTATAGCACACGCAGGCGGCGATGAAAAGGTTTTTATCGCTGAACCGTTCATAAAACAATACCGCCGTAATTTTCGGAAGGCAATAAATAACGCCCGTGCGTTTGCGCGGGCGTTTGTCGTTATTATTTGTCATTTCTCCTGGGGATGAAAGGCGTAAAATTTCGCCGATGCGGAGGTGAGTTTCTTGTCCGCTTAATCTGCCACGGGAGCAACATCGGTACAAGTGTACCCTCCTTCTTCTATTACAACGTTTGGATAAAGGCTTCTTTTGGAGGACTGTGTCTGCGTCGTTTTGACCGCTGCATTTGCCGAAGAAACATAATCCGGCAGAACTCCGATGACTACATCGCCGGTTTTTGAGCTGACGTACCAAAAGCAAACCTCAACTCCCTGCTCCTTAAGTGCTGCGACGGTTTCATCGGCATATTTCTTTGCATCTGCCCGTGAAAATTCACAGTACTCATAAGCAACGACGCTTTCGTAAGCGGATAAAAGCAGCTTTATTTCGGAAAGCTCTTCTTCCGTCGGCGATGCAAGTCGTATATGCAAAACATTATCCTTGATGTAACATCCGCCGAAGTAATCCGGGTATACGAGCGCTCCGCCATTTGCAAAGTATCGCATCAGAACATCGTCGGCTTTTACCGCTTGGGCTTGTGCTTTGATCAATTCCTCAAACGACGGGTTATAGGGCAACGGCTCAACGGGTGAAGGTTCATTGACTGAAAGCTCACTGACCGAAGGTTCATTTACCGATGTCTTGGCGTAATCCGCATTTGCTATGAGCGAAATGCCAAACAACATCGCAACGGAAAGAACTATGGCCAATAAACGGTCTCTGTTTCTTCTGTGTTTCATAAAAATCTCCTTCTTTAAATGATTTCGGTTGCACCGATTGCGGTTGTATTCGCCGAAAGGCGAGATAAGGCAATAACCTTATCGTTTCAATTATATATTAAATTTGCGTATTTGTCAATATTTCCCGCTGATTTTGTTCCAACGCGGACATTTTCATTTCCCGAAGCAATAGCCGAAGTTTTTTTGCCCAACTTCTTTTGAGGCGTAAAAGCAAAAACAGAGATGAAAAGTATCTCTGTTTTCCCTTTTATAAAGTTTGCTCAAACCAATTATTGAAGTTTCTTTTGCCCGAACATCGATAAAGACGGGATTACGGGACGGGAGACCCGTCCCCTACATTGCAATACCCATTTATGCAGGCAATAAAATGTTTGAACGAAACAAATAATTGAAGTTTTTTTGCCTGCTTTCTTTTCGGACGTAAAAAAGCAAAAACAGAGATGAAAATTATCTCTGTTTGCTTTTTATAAAGTTTGTATAAACCAATAACCGAAGTTTCTTTTGCCTACTTTTCTTTTCAAAGAAAAGTACGGTTTCTTTTCAAAGAAAAGTACGGTTTCTTTTCAAAGAAAAGTACGGTTATTTGTCGTAGCCGTTGGGGTTCTTTGTCTGCCAGCGCCAGGTATCCTCGCACATATCGTCAAGGCTCTTTTCTGCCTGCCAGCCAAGGACCTCCTTCGCCTTTGTAGCATCTGCGTAGCATTCCGCAATGTCGCCGGGACGTCTGTCCAGCATAACCTTCTTTATCTCTTTTCCGCAAGCCTTTTCGAAAGCTGAGATCATTTCGAGAACGCTGTAACCGACGCTTGTCCCGAGATTGAACACCTCAACGCCCTTATGCGCACCAACGTAATCCGCCGCTGCAACGTGACCCTTGGCAAGGTCAACAACGTGAATATAGTCACGCACACCGGTGCCGTCCTTTGTCGGATAGTCCGTTCCGAAAACAGTCATCTGCGAGAGCTTGCCAACAGCCGTCTGCGCAATTCTCGGCATAAGGTTGTTCGGGATACCGTTCGGATCTTCGCCGATGAGTCCGCTCTCGTGAGCGCCGACCGGGTTGAAATAGCGGAGGAGAACAACGGAAAGCTCAGGATCCGCCTTTGCCGCCGATTGCAAAATGACCTCGATCATATATTTTGTCCAGCCGTAAGGATTTGTACATCTGCCGACGGGAGCCGTCTCCTTTATCGGCACCTCGTCCGGATCTCCGTAAACCGTTGCGGAGGAGGAGAAAATGATGTTATGCGCATCATATTTCTTCATCGTTTCGAGGAGAGTAAGCGTTGAATCGAGGTTGTTTCTGTAATATCTGATGGGTTGAGCTACTGATTCGCCGACCGCTTTGAGCCCTGCGAAATGGATGACCGTATCGATATGCTCCTTTTCAAACACCTTGGAAAGCGCATCTCCGTCGCAAATGTCAACCTCATACATCGGGAAATTCTTCCCCGTTATCTGCTTTATCCTGCGCACAGCCTCCGGCTTGCTGTTTGAATAGTTGTCCGCAATGACGATATCATATCCGGCGGAAAGCAGCTCGACCGCTGTATGCGAGCCGATATATCCCGCGCCGCCTGCAAGTAAAATACTCATAATTCTCAACCTCCTGTATTTTTCTTTGCTTTTTTGAGACTACATTATATATCAATCTTTTTGATTTGTCAATAGTTTCCCCTCTGTTTGCAAGGCGGTAATGCGCTTTGAAAACGTCAGCTCTCCCTGCATATATTTCCCGTCCGCCGCAGAACCTCAACCGTCGCCGGAACGAGCAACAGCTGAACGATTATCCCCGGAACGGCGCGGGCAAAAGCTCCCGCAAGAAACATCTGAAAAGTAAATTCGGTTTTCGAAATGCCGGAAACGATATATCTCATCGCTCCCCAAGCCGCCCTGCCGCAGAGCATTGCCGAAACGAGCGATATATATGTATAAGGTAACTTTTTCGGCAGAGCGTCATATATGACAGCAGCCATAAAGCCGTACGTCGCAAGCTCCGCCGCCATAGAAACGGCGTCCGGAAACATCGGCGGCATACCAAGCGTCACGGAGCGCAAAAGCGGCGCAACAAGCCCGACCGCCAGTCCCCACCATCTTCCGCAGGCAAACCCGCAGATGAAAACAGGCAGGTGCATCGGGCAAAGCATCTTTCCTATGCCCTGAATCTGCCCCGTCAGAAACGGGAGCACATAGCACAGCGCAAGGCAGACCGCCGCCATAACCATTCTTTTTATTTTGACCTTCACTTTGATTTATACTCCTGTATAATACGCAAAATATCCACGTGGCAGCTGGATTTTCAGCTTTCCGAGAGAAGAATATCCGCAATTCTGCGGGAGGCTTTTCCGTCGCCGTACGGGTTTTCAGCCGCGGACATTTTTGCGTATTCGGTTTCGTCGCAAAGGAGATTTTTGCAGGCAAGATAAACTTTCTCTTCGTCAGTTCCCGCAATGCGCAGAGTACCCGCTTCGACCCCCTCCGGTCTCTCCGTAACGTCGCGCAGAACGAGCACCGGCTTTCCGAGCGAAGGCGCCTCCTCCTGAATCCCGCCGCTGTCCGTCATAATAAATCGGCTCTTCGCCATAAGGTTGTGAAAGGCTATGACGTCAAGCGGTTCCGTCAGCATTATTCTTTCGTGGCCGGAAAGCGTCTCTTCCGCCGCCGCCCTGACGGTCGGATTCGGATGCACGGGATAAACTATCATAACATCATCAAATTCGTCCGCAATTCTGCGCACGGCTCTGAATATCCCCCGAAGCGCCTCGCCGTGGCTTTCCCTGCGATGCGCCGTCAGAAGAATGATACGTTTGCCCGTCGCCGCTTCCGTTATCGGGGAGGAATATTCCTCTCTGACGGTCAGGCGCAGAGCGTCGATTGCCGTGTTCCCCGTCACAAAAATTCTGTTTTCGTCCGCACCCTCGCGAAGAAGATTTTCAGCGGAGAGCTTCGTCGGGGCAAAGAGATAGCTCGCGGTTATGTCGATTGCGCGACGGTTGAACTCCTCCGGGTACGGGGAATAAACGTCGTAAGTGCGCAGTCCGGCTTCAACGTGACCGACGGGAATTTTTTTATAAAAGCACGCAAGCGACGCGGCAAACGCCGTCGTCGTGTCTCCGTGCACCAGAACAACGTCCGGCTTTTCCCTTTCGAGCACCTCGGAAATTCCGTCCAGAACAGCCTTCGTTATATCCGCAAGGGACTGCCCCTCTTTCATAATATCAAGATCACAATCAGCCCTGACGCCGAAAATATCCAGCACAGACCTGAGCATTTCCCTGTGCTGACCGGTTATACAAACGTATAAATCAACGTTTTTTCTCTTTTTAATCTCAATTATCACAGGGCACATTTTGATAGCCTCCGGCCTTGTGCCGAGCACAGCCATTATCTTTTTCAAATCCGAGAGCCGCCTTTTTCGTTTTTTACTATTATATCACAAAGCATCTTCCGCCGTCAAAGTTTTTTCGGATATTTTTCAAAACGCTTGAAAAAGCCCGCCGCTTGCTGTAAAATGTATCTGTAAAGTTGTGCAAACGAAAGGATGCTTTTTCTATGATAAAATATGACAGATACGTCGGCGGCAAGCGCTATGCCGCAACCTTCAGCTATGATGACGGCGGCGCCGCAGACAGACGCCTCGTTGAGCTTTTCAATAAATACAATATGAAATGCACCTTCAACCTCATTTCCTCCTCATTGATAAGAACGGACGGCACAGGAATAAAGACCGCAGAGCTGAAAGACCTTTACGCGGGTCACGAAATCGCCTGCCATTCGTATTCCCATCCGCATCTTGAGAGAATGTCCGTGCAGGACCAGTATGACGAGCTCATCCGCGACAGGCAGATAATCGAAGGTGCTACTGGCAGAATAATCCGCGGGCTTGCGTATCCCTTTGGCACTTACAGTCCGGACACGACCTTTGCCGCAATGAAGACCGCTTCGCTTGTCTACGGCAGAACGGCAACATCGACGGGAACCTTCGAGCTCCCCTCCGACTTCAGAATATGGAACCCGACGACTCATCATAACGAATGTGAGCCGTTTGTAAAAAAGTTCAAATACAATGTCGAAAAGGCGATATGGCGCGCCGGCGGCGTACTCTACATCTGGGGGCACAGCTACGAGCTCGACAACAAGGATTATCCCGTTCAGTGGGAGCAGCTTGAGGGAATTCTCGCGTCACTTGCAGACGACGCGGACGGCATCTGGTTTGCAACGAACATCGAAATTTACGATTACGTTATAGCGCTGAAGTCTCTCCGTCGCTCGGTGGACGGAAAAACATTCTATAACCCGACGGACATCGACCTTTGGATATCCGTTGACGATCAGCCCCTCAAAATCCCGAAAATATCGACAGTTACTATATGATCGGAAGAAAAACGCTTAAAACCGACCGTTTCCCCGGAGGGAAGCACTTTGCCGTCACATTCAGCTATGACGACGGTGACAAAGCCGACAGACGCCTTGTTGAAATATTCAACAGGTACGGTATGAAGGCGACCTTCAACCTCATTCCTTCAAGATTTGACGGCGAGACGGTCGTCTCCTCGGGCGAGCTCGGCTCGCTCTATGCGGGACACGAAATCGCCTGCCACACATACTCCCACCCTCATCTCGAACGCCTGCCGCTCACGGGACAGGTCCGGGAAATTTCGCTCGGTCGCGCCGCGCTCGAGCAGCTTTCGGGCGGGATTGTCCGCGGAATGGCAACTCCGTACGGCGGGAAAAACAGCGATACCGTCGCTGCGATGAATGCCCTCGGCATAGCTTATTGCCGAAATGCAGGCTCGACGGGCACCCTATCCCTCCCCTCCGATTTTCTCGACTGGACGCCCTCCTGCCACCATACGTCCGCGCCCGCCGTCATCGAAAAATTCAAAACGCAATGGGCGGATCAGCCCGGGTGCTACGGCGGCGTGCTCTATATCTGGGGGCACAGCTTCGAGTTTGACAGAGCAGACAACTGGGAGCTTGCGGAGCAGATCTGCGCTTCCCTTTCCGGTCTTCCCGATGTCTGGTACGCAACGAATATCGAAATTTATGATTATGTTGCGGCGCAGCGTGCGCTCTTAATGTCAGCCGACGGAAGCATTGTTTATAACCCTTCCGCGGCGGACATTTGGGCAAGCTGCGGCGGCGAAACCGTCTGCATAAAAGGCGGAGAAACAATAAAATTGTAAACCGAAAAAGCCTTGTATCATCAAGGCTTTCGGAATTTTATACTTTTGTATTACTTTCGGAGGTGAAAGCGTTGAACGAAAAAGATCTGCTCGTTTCCCGCCTTGCGGACAAGCTCCGCCTTTGTCGGGAAAGGGACTGCATAGAGTCAACTTCTTTTCTTGATGCGACCTCCCTTTCGGAAGCAAAACGCTTCTGCGCCGCCGAAAAGGCGCGCGCAATCTTCTTTGGCGGATATGAAAATGCAGAGAGGGTCATCTGCGCTTTCGTCCCCGATTTTTATCCGGACGAAATGTTCCCTTCGTTCTTTTATGAGCAGTCGGACGAGGCTCCCGTAAAGGCTCTGCGTTGCACCTGGGCACAGGGCTCACCCGCTCTTTCGCACAGGGACATCCTCGGCTCCGTGCTCGCGCTCGGAATAGAGAGGGAGACTGTCGGCGATATTCTCGTTTCAGAAAGCTCGGCGGATATTTTCGTCCTTTCGCATATGGCGAAGTTCATCCTCTCCGATTATAAAAAAGCGGGGCGGGTTCCGCTTTCGATTAAAGAAATTCCGCTTTCGGAGGTAAAAATTCCGGAGCAAAACATCGAGCGCAGGCGGGATACGGTTGCCTCTATGCGCCTTGACGGCGTTCTCTCCGCAATATTTTCTCTTTCGCGCTCAAAGGCGGAGGAGGCTGTTGCGCTCGGAATTGTGTTTGTAAACGACGTCAGAATGTCAAAGCCAGACTCGCCCGTAAAGGACGGTGACAAGGTCGTTCTGCGTGGAGCGGGAAAGGCGAAAATCATCTCCTCGGACGGCGTCTCCAAAAAAGGCAGAATCGTCATAATATTCGACAGATACAGGTAATTTCAGATATTATACTTTTGTATATAACGCTTTGAAAGGAGCGAAAAAAATGTCAATGTTCACTTGCCCCGTCTGCGGGCAGAGACTCGAAAAAGAGGGCGCGCAGATGAAGTGCCCCTCCGGTCACAGCTATGATATTTCGCGCAGGGGATATGTAAACCTGCTTATGTCGCAGGCTTCGTCCAAAAAGCGCCACGGCGACGACGGAGAAATGGTCTCCGCGCGGACGAGGTTTCTCTCCTCCGGTCATTATGACCGCCTGCGCGACGAGGTTTCCCGCACAGCGGCGGGGCTTATCCCGCAGGGCGGAACAATAGTCGACGTCGGTTGCGGCGAATGTTATTACACGGAGCACCTTGCAAAAACGCTCTCGGAAAAGAACATCCCGTGCGATATTTACGGTATCGACATCTCAAAAAAAGCTCTCGACGCCGCCGGAAAGCGGAACTGCGGAGTATCGCTCGCCGTAGCAAGCGCATTTTCTCTCCCGATTGCGGACGAATCGGCAGACCTGATTCTGAACCTTTTCGCACCGCACGAGCCGAAGGAATTCGGAAGGATTGCCGCGCCTGGCGCGAAGATGATAAGGGTGTTCCCTCTTGAACGTCATCTCTGGGGGCTGAAGGAAGCCGTCTATGACGTGCCATACGAAAATGTCATTGACACGCTTGACTTTCCGGGTTTTACGCTTCTGTATAAAACAGAACTTGCGTACGACATTCACCTCTCGTCAAACGTGCAGATAATCGACCTTTTCTCAATGACCCCCTACTGCTACAAGACCTCCGAAAAGGACAGAAAAAAACTGGACGCGCTCTCCTCTCTCGATACAGGTGTGCAGTTTTGCATTGCCGTTTACGAAAAGATTTGATTGACACAGCGGACTTATAATGATATAATGTTAGTTGTATTTCCGGAAAGGAGGCGCATATGAAGAAAAACAAAAGCTTCAGAGAAAGCGGCAGAGGCGAATCCGTCGGCTTTTTCAAGGTTCTGGGGCTTACTGTCGTTATATTGTCTGTCGTTTTTCTCATAAGTCTGACCTCGCCCTTTGAAAAGCAGGACGAGACAACGACCCCTCCTCCGACCCCAACGCAGACAACCACGATTGCGGCAACAGAAACCTCCCCGGCAACAACGACCCCCGTGCCCGTCATCGCAACAACGACAAATCCCCCGCAAACAACGACCGCGCCCTCCCTCGTTCCTACAAACGACGAAATGAACAAGCTGATAGAGAAAAAATATCTTCCGATAAATCCTCATTCGCGCGTCGGTCACGTCCGTACTGCGACGAAACAGATCGTCATTCATTATGTTGCAAACCCCGGGTCAAGCGCGCTGAACAACTGGAATTATTTCAAGAATTCCGGCGTCGACGCAAGCTCAAACTTTATCATCGGGCTCGACGGAGAGATAATCCAGTGTATGCCGATAAACGAGGTGGCTTATCACGCCGGCAATAAAGATGTCAACTACAATTCTATCGGAATTGAGGTCTGCCATCCGGGTGAAGACGGAAAATTTTCCGAAGCTACATATCAGTCGCTCATAAAGCTCGTCTCGTGGCTTTGCAAAAAGTACGGAATATCAAGAAAAAATGTCATCCGTCATTATGATGTGACAAAGAAAATGTGTCCTCTTTATTACGCCGGCGATCCCGGAAGCGAAGGCTATAGCCGCTGGGAGGATCTCCGCGACGACATTATTTTTGATAAATGACGCCTGAATTATCTGGTTTTATACAAAAATATAAAACGCTCATTTCCCTGCGGAAATGAGCGTTTTTGTTTTATTTTGTTCCCGTCGAGCCGAAGCCTCCGGCTCCCCGTCCGGTTTCGTCAAGACTGTCACATTCTTCAAAATCGGCTCTGATATAGGGGGCGATGACAAGCTGCGCGATTCTCTCCCCGGCCGCTATCGTCTGCGTCTCGGAGGAATGATTGTGCAGAGAGACCTTTATCTCGCCGCGGTAATCCGAATCTATAACGCCGACCTTGTTCGCCGGCGCAACGCCGCGCTTGGTCGCAAGTCCGCTTCTCGCATAAACAAGTCCGACAAGCCCGTCCGGTATCTGAACTGCGATTCCCGTTCCGACCATAACCGTCTCTCCCGGCTCGAGAACTATATCCTCTGCCGTTGCCGCATAGAGATCGGCTCCCGCAGCGCTGCCGCTTGAATAGACCGGAGTCTTTGCAAGCGGACTGATCTTTTTGAGTCTGACAGTTTCTCTAAGCATATATCTTTTCCTTTCAACATTCCGATTTTCTTTGCCACGTCTGCGTTTTGGGTTTTATACAATAGTATATTTTATTTCATCCGGTATGCTTATTTCGGCAGGTCTTCCCTTTTCCATATTGACGGTTATATACCCGTACGGGGTCGGTATGCTTATGTTTGCGCTGTCAAGCCCATAGAGCCTGGGCGCAAGTCTGACCTCCGCAAATCCGGGGCGAACAACCTCCAACCCCGCAAGAGCAACGGGAAGATAATACGCCGGAGAAGCACCGCCGCCGTAGCCATAGCCATCGCCGCTCCACGTCTTTCCGACGCTGTTTTCGCCGAAAGTGCCCCATCTGCGGATAATTCCGAGACCGTATTTTTCGAACAGTCCGAACCTGAGCGAAAGCTCGATAAGGTTGCCGGTAAACGCCGGAGACGCATCGCAAAGCGCCTTGTCCGAAAGCGCCCTTATTGCCAGCTGCTTTGCAAGCGAGCTGTCGCAAAGACCGTAAAGCGCCATAACCGTCGCAGCCTGCCTTGTGTAATACTTTTTTGCAGTATTTTTGGGGTATCTGCCCGGCTTTTTGTCCTTCGTTGTCAGCCCTGCAAGGCAAAGGCCGCTGTCCCTGTCCGCAAAAGCCGTTTCAAAGCCCTTTTTGACGGCGTCGGCGCGAAGCCTGTACGCCGAACGGAGCTTATTGTTTCCGCGCTCGGCATATATCTTCGACATTATGTCAAGCGCCTTGAAAAACGACGCTGTCGCAAACGCCTGACCGAGCGCCTTCGGCGGATTTTCAAGCGAATACGAACCTATTTTTATTTTGTCAACCGGCGCAAAGTCCGGCGGAGTCTCTATTATCTTCGCATCCGAAAGGTATGTATCGAATTTTGAGAGCAACAGCTCGCAGGCTTTCTCCGTCGGCGCAAAAATGCTTTCATCGCCGGTGTAATTGTAGTAATCCCATATCATCGGCAAAAACGAGAGCAGCCCGACCGAATTATTCAGCTCTGCTCCGGAATTTATTATTCTCTCGGCTATTTTCAGAATATCGCATCTTGCAAGAATCGCGTCGCCGAATGCGATCTGCGAATACAGCGCCTCCGCCCGAACATCTGCCAGAGCAGACATAAACCTGCGTGTTGACGGGCTTTCGCAGAAGGAATTCCTCCTGCAATTTTCAAGCGTGCTCATACTGCGGTTCCATATATTGTCCAGCTCCCGATCCGAGCAGGAAAACGACGCTTTTCTGACAGTCTTGTGCAGGGAGCGGATGAGATGCGCATCGAATATTTTAACATCGTCCGCGCCGTTGTTGACAACATTTATTATCATAGCGGAAACACCGGAGGGCAGATCGGAAACATAGTCTATCCTGCCGTAGGCGTGAATGGATTCCGTCCTTGCGACAGACCATTCCCCGTCCGATATTTCAAGCGTTATCTCGTAATCCCCTCCGTCCGCGGAAAATGCGGGGAAAGCGGAATACATCGCCTGAAAAGCCACGCAGAACTGCGAGACGGCGTGTCCCGGGCAGACATACATTTTCTGATGCGGCGGCTCAAGCATTTGCTCGAAAAGCGGCGCAACCGGAGATTTTGCAAGTGCGGCGGGATAATGCACCTCAGTTGCCTTCTCCCAGTCGCAGGGGGCGAGAGTAAAATCGGTTTCCGTATCGCTTATATGCGATGGCAGGTATCTTATATCCCATTTTTCGTCCGTACAGACATTTTCAAGGGTTCCGTCGTCGTATTCTATATCGCAGGAGAGAATAAATCCGCCGACGCCGTGCGAGCTTTCCGTCTCGCAACGCACGCCCCTGCGTACGAGCGCCCGTATTTCAAGCGTATCCGGTGCGGAAGAGAGCTCATACTCCGAATAAAAGCTCATTTTATCCATAGGATACGAGGGCCCGGTTCCGACGAATTTTCCGTTCACCCAGAGCTTATAGGCAGTATCGGCGGAGACTTCAAGCCTGAGCCTGACAGCCGTTTTCAAAAGCCTGTATGCCTTTGATACCTCGGCGACGCAATATCCGCCGCGCAGGGCGATAACGTCGGCCCGGGGCGATTCGTCAAGCCATATCCATTTTGCCTTCGAAAGCATTTTTCTCCTCCCTTCGCAAAAATATCAGTAAGACTACTTTACACCAAAAGCCGTCATTTGTCAATATCGGGCAGCATTATCCCTTCCGTTTCGAAAAGTATCTTTTTCCGCCATAAGCCGCAGGAAAATCCGCCGATGCCGCCCTTCGCGACGACCCTGTGACACGGTATTGCAATCAGCACAGGATTTGCGCCGACAGCCCCGCCGACGGCTCTGCTCGCCCTTGGGTCTCCTGCGGCGGCTGCTATCTGTCCGTACGTCCGCGTCTCTCCGTAAGGTATTTTCACAAGCTCCCGCCAGATACGTTTCCGAAAATCCGTCCCGACCGGGTCAATGGGAAAAGAAAATTCCGTTCTCTTCCCCGAAAAATATTCGCGCAGCTCTGCTGCGGCTCTTCCGCAAAGCGAGTCGGGAGCGTCGTCGCAGCGGCGCTCCGAGGGCGAGATTTCCGTTATGCTCTTTCCGTCCGAAACTATTTTCAGCGTGCCGACCGGTGTTTCGGTATAAGTTATGTACATATCTCTTCCGTCCTCCCGCAAGCATTATTCATATATGAATTATAGCAGAAAAACAGACAAAATGTCAACACGGGCTTGTAAAATCCGCGCGCAGATGATAAAATATAGAAAAGCTATTGATAAGGAGCTATTTATGGGCAGTTTTACTTTCCCTTCAAAATCTCTTGAATATATAAAAAGGCTGACAGATACAAAAGTTCCGACAGTCTCCATAACGGGATTTACCGTTCCGAAAGCCGAGCCGAAAAACCAAAGGACCCGGCAGCCGCTTGACCGTGCCGCTCCGGAGGAAACCGGAATTCCTTCAAAAAGAATCGCCGAATTTCTTCGCGAGCTTTATGAAAATCCGGATCTCGATATTCACGGCGTAACAATCGTAAAGAACGGCAAGCTCATAACAGAGGCTATGTTCGGACCTTACGAAAGCGACCTTCCGCAGGCGACGTTCTCCGAATGCAAGAGCGTCATCTCCCTTGCAATAGGCATTCTCATAGGCGAAAAGAAGCTCTCGCTTGACGAAAAGGTCGTTGATATAATAGACGGGATCAATGCAATCGCAAAAAAGCGCTATGAAAAGCTGACAGTCGAGCATCTTCTGACGATGCGCTCGAGCTCGTATTTCAATGAGATAGGCGCTGTTATAGAAGACGACTGGGAAAAGGAATTTTTCACAATCGTCCCCTTCGGAACGATAGGCAAGACATTCTTTTATAACAGCCTGAACACATATATGCTGGCTTGCATTATACGTCGCAAAGCGGGTATGACCGTCACGGAATATCTCCGCCCGAGACTTTTCGAGCCGATGGGCATAGACAATATTTTCTGGGAAAAAGGTCCCTCCGGAACGGAATGCGGCGGTTGGGGACTTTATATCACGCAGGAGGACGTCGCAAAGCTCGGCCTGCTAGCGCTGAATGGCGGCGTCTGGAACGGAAAACAGCTTGTCCCGAAGGAATACCTCCGTCTGGCAACCAAGGCTCACGCAAAGGTGCCGGAAAATTACGGAACATTTGATTACGGGTACCAGATGTGGGTCGGAAAGAATTCGGATTCGTTCCTTTATAACGGACTTTTCGGTCAGAATATGATGTGCTTCCGCAACACAAAAACAATAATCGCGGCAAACGCAGGAAACTGCGAATTCTTCCAGCAGTCGCCGTTCTGCGGCATATGCGAAAAATATTTTGCTTCGGAAGAACCGGCTGTTGTCCTCCGCGATGACACGCCGACGTTGCCTAAGATGATAAAGCGTCTCGAAAGGAAAGACTTCCGCTCCGAAAGATTTTTCGCCGCCCGCAAAGACAAAAAGTTTACGGAAAATATGTGCGAAAAGCTAAACGGCAGATTCTGCGTTCTTCCGGAGGATAAAAAGACAACTATCAGCGTTTTCCCCGTCGCACTCCAGGTCTGCGGTAACACATACGGCAAGGGTCTTGAGAAGATCGGCTTTGAAACAAAAGACGGAAAGTTCAATGTTTCGTTCTTCGAAGGCGACGACATCATCAGCATACCGATCGGCTTTTCGGGTTATGAAAAATCGGAGGTACGGCTCGGAGATCTCGTGTTCAAGGTATCCGCATACGGCAGATTTATCGAAAACGAAGATTATCTCCCCCTCCTCAAGCTGAAGTTCGATTTTATAGAAACGCCCTGTTCGAAAACGATAAAGCTGGTCTTTGACGGCGACCGAGTCTTCTATACGCAGGAGGAATTTCCCGGCGCAAGATTTGTGAAATACGGGATAAACTTCATTTCGGACAACTTCCTCTCAAAGGGCATTCTCGGAAAGATGAGTATTGACGAAAAATTCTCCGATGCGGAATATCTCGCATACAAGGCAGAAGCAAAGTTCTCTGCAAAAGCAGATTTCAATCTCGTCTGAAAAATGAATAAAAGCCTTCCGTTTCGGTTAGCCTTAAACCGAAAGGAAGGTTTTTTTATGGACAAAAAAGACAAATATCTGATTAAAAATACAACTCGCGCCGAGCGCGAGGAAATTATCCGTCGGTCGCTCGGCGGCGACAGCTGCTCCGGCTGTGCCGGCTGCGACGGTATCGGCTGCGGCGACGCTTTTGAGATGTACAAGGACTATATCGAAGGCAGAAAAGAGCTTTCGGAAATAAACAAAACCGTCAAAGGCGGCACTGTCACCTGACCTACTTTTCTTTGAAAAGAAAAGTAGGCAAAAGAAACTTCAATTATTGGTTTGAGCAATTATTTTATTACTTGCATAAACGGACATTGCAATGTAGGGGAGGGGTCTCTTTGCCCCTCTCGGCGAGGCCTGCTTGGCTCGCTTGCGCAAACCAGCAAATTCCCTCCCGTCATCCCGTCTTTATCGACCTTCAAACCGATTTTTTTGGTTGACCCGCACCGCAGGCACGCCTTTTCTTTTCGCTTTTATCCCTTCCCTTTTAACTTAAAAAATCCCCGCCGAAGCGGGGATCTTTTGTTTTTACTGTATCGTTTCGCTGTTGTTGAGAACGAGTGTGCTGTAAAGAAAGAGAACGTCGCTGCCCTCAAAGTTTACAAATCTTCCGAGATAGTCCGGAATGATATAACGTATATCGACGAGAGTTATCTTTGCGTAGCCTTCAACGAGAAGCGGCGTTATGCTGCTTCCGAAAGAATCGCGGAAGATAATAAGCTCTTTATCCGTCGTTGCGTTAGGATTTTCAATCGTCATAAGCGATATAGAGCCGGAGAGGAACATCTGATAAGGGTCCTTTCCGTATGCCTTTTCCATATCGTATACGGTTGTTTTCTGCATCGTTTCATAGTTTGTAACTATGCAGTTGTCAAGAATATCGCTTGTGAGATATTTGATCGTCTCTGCGGGCATAGGGAGCGCCGCCTGACCGTAATAAACGCCATAGAACGGGTTATCGAGCGTGTTTTCCCTGTACTGTCCCGAAAGGCTGACGCCCATTCCCTTTGCAAGAGCCGCCGCCGTATCGATCAGCTTTTCCTGTCTCCAATGAGTGTCTGTCTTATAATAATCGGAAATTTCAAGCGTGTTCATTATGTCTATATACTGCGCATAAGTCATTTTATCCTTCATAACAGACACAAGCTTTTCGTAGTCCATTTTGAGATAACCGCCCTTATCCGCAAGGAAATAGCTCTTATCAGGCACTATGGAGAGGTAAACGTTCGATACTTTTCCTTCCATATATTTTTCATAGACATATTCGAATCTGCTCGCTGCGTGATCAAGAGACTTGTCATTGAGCGGATATTCGATCTTTGCCGCATAGCCGTTCTTTATATAAATATCGTTATTGTCCAGCTGACGGAAAACATAATAGCTCGTCATCGCTTTGAGCGTTCTGAACTGTTCTCTCAGCGGGAACTGATCCTGCGTGTATTTTTCAAACTTCGTCATAAACGAACCGTCAAGCAGGGTCTTGAGCTCAACCTTCGGCAGCTGAGTCAGATTTCTGCGCTCGCTGTCCGAATAGTCCTTTGGCGGCACAACCCAGCAGGCTGTGACCATAGCCAGAAAGAACGCGGCAATTATTGCAAAAGAAACTATACTTTTTGTTTTGCTGTTCATAATATCACCTCCGTCAGAAGCGGAAATAGAGGAACGGATTGTATGATCCGTCAACAAGGCACGCCGTGCATACCGCAAGCAATATGCAAAGGACAACAGGCGCGAGCACCGTCATTATCTTTCCTCCGACACGGCTATCGTTTATCTTGCCGACAACGAGCTTCGGAAGCGGCGTCGAGCCGATCATCGCAATCAGGATGACAACTCCGTAGCTGCGCAGATAATAAACGAATTCAGCCGAGACAAGCGGATAGCCGCCTGCTCCGAACATCGAGCCTATATAAGAGAATGCGTCCTTCATACTTGCCGCATCGAAGATAACAAAGCTGATTACTATGAGCAACAGCACGTAAATGTGATTCAGCACCTTGCTCTTTTTCAGATATTTGAGCAGGAACAGCTTTTCTATCATCAGTATGATTGCAAAATACAATCCCCAGACGATAAAGTTCCAAGCCGCCCCGTGCCACATTCCCGTCAGCATCCAGACGACGAAAATGTTGAAGAGGTGTCTCGCCTTGCTGACTCGGTTTCCGCCGAGCGGAATATAAACATAGTCGCGGAACCAGGAGCCGAGCGACATATGCCATCTGCGCCAGAACTCCGTAACGCTTCCCGAAATATAAGGATAATTGAAGTTTTCGAGGAAGTCAAAGCCGAAGATCTTTCCGAGTCCTATCGCCATATCGCTGTATCCGGAGAAGTCGAAATAGATATGGAGCGTATACGCTATGGCATAAAGCCAGAAGAAGAGAACGGATTTATCGCCGGAAGCCTTGAACACGTCGCAAAGCTCGCCGAGGAAGTTTGCGATGAGAATCTTCTTTGAAAGTCCGATGATGAAACGACTCATTCCTGCGGATATTTTCTCGAAGGAATGATTACGGTTTCTCAGCTGCTCCGCTATGTCGGAATAACGGACAATCGGTCCCGCGATGAGCTGCGGGAAAAGCGCAACATAGGTTGCAAGGTCAATAGGGTTTTTCTGCGCCGCAACATCGCCTCTGTAAACGTCAACGGTATAGCTCAATATCTGGAATGTATAGAAGCTGATACCGACGGGAAGCGCGATTTTGAGGAGCGGAATTGAAAGCCCCGTCACAGCATTGATGTTTGAAATGAAGAAGTCGGCATATTTGAAATATCCGAGCACAGCAAGACTGCTGACGACGGAAAGTATCATAAACAGCTTTGCAAGCCAATGACGTTTTTCTCTGAACTTTTCGATCAGAAGTCCGAAAACGTATCCGAGGGCGATGGAAAGCACCATCCATATAACATACCTCGGCTCGCCCCAGGCATAGAACACAAGGCTTGAAAGGAGAAGAACCGTGTTTTTAAGAAAGCGCGGCGCAATTAAATAGAGAAGTATTACGCACGGTAAAAAGTAATACAAAAACGGAATACTTGAAAATAACATACGTCCACCTTTTTACATAGCTACGGCACCGCACAAGCGGTGCCGTGCCGTTATTTTTGTCTTTATCTTATGATGCTCATTAGGGCATTGCGGGAGCTTCAACAAGAAGCTTTGCGCTTGTATCTGCAGCAAGACATTTTGTCTTGAGTGTATCGATTATATCTGTGTGACCAAATGCAACGATAACATATTCGCCGACAGAAACAACTATAACCTTATCCGGGAAGCCGCACATCCAGCGTGTTGCCTGAACGGCTGTCTTATAGTCCTCTGCAAACTTCTCTGCCGTTGAAGCGTCCTTGAGATGGAAGATTGCGGAGCTGAATGTGTTTATGTTCATCATATGCATAAGGTTTGCCGCGTCGTTTGTAACCGTTCCGAGAAGGTCTTCCGTGATGTGCGTCCAGAACATAACTGTGTCCTTATACTTTTCTATATCGACAACGCCGGGATTTCCGGAGTTGTGATCCTGGTCGCCGCCGGCAGAGGGGAATTTATCGCCGTCCTCATAGAGGCCCCAGATCTTGTTATAGAGCTCGAGCGCATTTGCGTATGCGGGAGTTACGGGAACATCGGGAGTTGTAGTTGTTGTAGCTTCTGTTGTTGTAGTTGCCGTGTTTGTGTTTGATGTCGTTGTTGCGTTTGTGGTTGTGGTTGTTGTTACACCGGGTTCTGTCGTTGTTGTGGAGTTGTTGTTTCCGCCGCAGGAAACGAGCGAAGCAGCAACCGCGAGCATAACCATAGCAAGTACGAGTGAGATGATCTTTTTCATTTTGTTTTTTCCTTTTCTCTTAAGTGATTTTTCAGTTTTTGCCGTCCTCGGCGGACAGTATCAGACAGTCCCGTTCGCTGTCATAGACGGCTGTGATTATAATGGCTTTTTTCTTCGACGTTACCGTCAATTCAAAGCTTTCTTTGCCCGAAACGTCAACGGTCCATTTGAATTCCGTATCCTTTTTCGTTTTGAGCGACGAGATCTCCTCGCCGTCGGCGGTGCAAAGTGTGCCGCCTTCAGACGCTTCGATAACAGTTTCCCCGTTTACTTCAATTTTAATCGGTACTGTCATCTTCTTTTTGTCGCGCGGGGTGTGATCCTGCATATGAACGGATATTCCCGGGGACGTTATTTCTCCCGTCTGCTCTTTGAGCATCTGTCCGTCAATGCTTATGTCAAAATTTCCGGAGCCGTAATTTCTGAAAAGCACAAGTGACAGGACAACCGCAAAGCAAGCGGCTATCGCCCCTATATACCTTGCCGCCAAACGGAAATTCGGTTTCTTCTTTTTGACAGGCTCACGCGCTTCGGCGAGCAGTTCGTCGTCTATCTCGGTCATAGCTCTTGCAAGTATTTCGTTTTTCATAAATTCACTCTTATCACTATACCGTGACTCCTTCCCGCTCAAGATGTGTTTTTAATTTCAGGCGCAGTCTCAAAAGCATAGATTTTACGTGGCTTTCGCTGATATCGAACCGCTCGGCTATCTCCGAGACCGAATCGCAATAAAAATATCTGCAAACAAATACCTTTCTTGCAAGCTCCTTCTGCCCTCGGAGAAAGTCGCTTATGCTCTTTCCAATCAGCTTGGACCTTTCTTCTTCATCCATCGTGTCACCTCCCGGTATACAATCATCAAGTTCATCGAGAGATACCGCAAATTCGCCTTCCGCACGCTTTTCGGCGTATTTCATCTTGTACCTGTTTATCGAAAGGTTTCTTATCACCTTGCCTATGTATGCGGCAAGATTCTGCGGGCGATTCGGAGGAATCGAGTTCCATACCTTCAGCAGAGCGTCGCTCAGACACTCTTCGCTGTCTTGCTCGTTTGAAAGAATGTTCATCGCGATTTTTTTGCAATACGATCCGTATTTTCTTTCTGTTTCTCTGATAGCGGCTTCGCTTCGGTCAAAATACAGATCGATTATCTGCAAATCATCCACGTTTTCACCTCCTGCTCTTTTGCGCTCCCATCCCTATATACAGCTTTTTTTGCGACAGGTTGCGCTTTTTTCAAATTTTTTTAAATTTATTTTTTTACCAAGTTTGCACGGTTACCTGTGTCTCTGCGTTCTCAAGCCGCCGGCGCATCGACGAGAGCTCTTGCGCCGCTGTCAGCTTCGAGGCATTTTGCCTTGAACGTATCGATCAGATCCGACTTGCCGAACGCAACGATAACATATTCTCCGACGGAAACAACGATAACCTTGTCCGGAAAGCCGCACATCCAATGCGTGCCCTGAACGGCGTCTTTATAGTCCTCCGCAAATCCGGAAGCGTCTGACGGATTCTTCAGGTGGAAAACGGCGGAGCTGAAAGTATTTGTGTTCATCGAGTGCATAAGGTTTGCGGCGTCCTCCGTAACCTCATCGAGGAGCTCGTCCGTGATATGCGTTGCGGACTTGATGAAATCCTTGTTTTTTTCGGTGTTGACCGCCGCCGGCTTGCCGGAGGAGAAAAACGAGGTTCCGCCGGAAGCGGGGAATTTTTCATCCTTCGAGTACAGTCCCCAGACGCTTTTGAGGAGTTCAAGAGAATTTTTATAATTCGAAGCCGGGCTTCCTCCGGTCTCCTTGCCGCAGGACACGAGCAGAATTGCAAGCGAGAGCATCGCCGTAGCCAATATAAACGAAATTATCTTTTTCATAATTTTTTCTTTCCTTTCGCGCGGCGAACTTTAATCGGTATAGAGGAAAAGCCTCTGCGGAATACTTTTCTTGATCGCGGCGTATGTTTTTCGGGTTTGTCGGAAGCAAAACATTCTTCCGATTATTATATTATCATCATTTTGTGAACATTTCAAGCTGTCGAAAAAGCAAAGCTCGCACAATTTGCGGCGATCATACTCTCCGCCGGGCTTAAAAAACCGGAAAGCGGCAAGGAAAACCGATATTGAGCCGTAAACGGCAATGCTTAAAACCAAAAAATGAAGAAAAAACGGCGTTTTATGTGGTGTTTTTCCTAAAAAAATCGCATAAAATCAAAATTTTTTCGGAAAATTCAATAATTGTTCAAAAAAAATCAAAAAAAGGATTGACTAAACAACGTTTTTTTGATAGAATACCCCATATACCTAATATGTTCAAAGGTATTTTCCGTTCGCAGAGGAAATTTTCCCTCGGACGACTAAAAATTTTATAGGAGGAAATTATGAAAAACACTATGAAAAGAGTTGTTGCTCTCGTCATCGTTCTTTGTATGGCAGTTACGTTCGTTGTAAGCTGTAAACAAAACCCCGTAACGACCACATCCGGAACAGACGTCACAACGACAACAAGCTCCGGAACAGTTGATCCCGTAACAAAGGCGAAGGAATATACGTATCACGGCTATTCTTCTGCTCTCGGAACAAAATGGAATCCCCATACTTGGGACACAAACGCAGATGACGCAATCCAGAGCTACCTCACGATGCCCTTCTGCACAATGTCCATCAAGGATTCCGAAAACGGCGTTTACCAGTGGGTATACGAAATGGCTACATCCATCACGGACGTAACAAAGGAGCACAAGGACGACCTTACAAAATATAAGGTTACCCTTCCCGCAGGCAAGACAGCAGATCAGGTTGAAAACGGTTACGTTTTCGAGATCAAGCTCAATGACAAGGCTAAATGGGAAAACGGCGAAGCTATCAACGCAGACACATACATCGATTCGATGAAGAAGCTTCTCGATTCCAAGATGAGAAACTACCGTGCAAACCTCTACTACGCAGGCGAATCCGCAGTAGCAGGCGGTCTTGCATTCTATAACTCCGAAGCCCCCATCTATGATCCGATGGTTCCCCCGTACGGCGACGATGAAGAAGGCGACTACTCCTACGATCTCGACGCAGGTATCGCAAAGGGTGAAGTTTATATCAGCCTTTCGAGCACAGAGATGACTCTCTACTCCCAGAGTCTCAATACACTTCATTCCGATTACGGCGCAGGCACAGATGAAGACTTCAAGCTTCTCTCCGACGCAGCAAACGCTTACGGCTATACAAAGGTAACGGCTGAAAACAAAGAAGTTGTTATGAGAGTTCTCAAAGCCGTTCTCGCTCTCTTCGGCATCAGCGATGATGAATCCGTTGCTCTTTATGCAAAGGAAGCTATGTTTGTCAACACCGGCAAGCTCGGCGAGAAGGTCGGATATGACGCAGTCGGCTGCTACAAGGTAGACGATTACACAATCCGCTATGTAACACAGACAGCTATCGATTACAACTACTTCCTCACATCCTGCACATCCACCTGGCTCGTTTATGCTCCGCTTTACGAAGCAGGCTATGACACAACAGGCGAACTCACAACAACAAACTACTGCACATCCAAAGAAACTTCTATGTCCTATGGTCCTTATAAGATCTCTTCTTACGAGGATGACAAGCAGGTTGTTTTCGTTCAGAACGAAAACTGGTACGGCTGGGAAAAGCAGAGCGACGGCTCTCTCGTTTCTTACACGAACTTCCTCGTTGACGGCGAAAAGAAACAGCAGTATCAGACAACAAAGATCGTCATCGACGTTATGGATGACGCAGCTGCAAAGCAGGCATTCCTCAAGGGTGCTCTTTCCGAGTGGACTCCTACCGCTGACGACCTCGGCGCATACGGCGCTTCCGACCGTCTCTACAAGGTAGACGAGACATATACAATGTCCCTCTTCTTCGACTGCAAGCTCGAAGACCTCAAGGTTATGGACGAATCCAAGGGTAACAAGAACAGCGTTGTTCTTTCCAATGCCGATTTCCGTAAGGCGTTCAGCCTTTCTATCGACAGAGCTGAATGGGTCAAGTCAACAGAAGGCTATAAGCCCGCATACGCTCTTATGAACAACCTCTACTTCTACGATGTTTACAACGATCCGACCTCCTCTTACCGCAACTCCGATGAAGCTATGCAGGCAGTCTGCGACCTCTACGGCGTTAAGTACGGCGAGGGCACACCTTATAAGGATCTCAAGACAGCTTATAAGTCCATCAACGGTTACAACCTCACAGAAGCTAAGGCTCTTATGAAGGCTGCTTGCGACAAGCTCGTTGCAGACGGCGTTTATAAGGCAGGCGAAGAAATCAAGATCCGTATCGCTTGGATGGCAGGCTCTCTTGACTCTCCCGCTCAGAAGCAGTGCGAACTTCTCCAGAAGTATCTCAACGCAGCTATCGAAGGCTCCGGTTTCGGCAAGATCACTCTTGAACCGATCGGCAACCTCAAAGAGCGTTACAAAGACGTTGGTGTCCGCGGCGAATACGCTATCGGCTTCGGTGCTTGGGGCGGCGCAGCGTTCTATCCTTTCCGTAACCTCCAGGTTTACTGTGACACAGACCAGTACGAGCTCCACGAGGGCAGATGCTGGGATCCTTCTTCCGAAACATACACTATGACGGTAAACGGCGAAGAAGTTACAATGACTTGGAAAGAATGGTCAAGAGCTCTTATCGGTACAGGTAAATTTGCAGAAGCTGATAACAAGGTTAAACTTGCTATCACGGCAGAGCTCGAAAAAGCATTCCTCGAGAAATACTATCGTATTCCTCTCGCAGGAACGACTCAGTGCTTCATCCTCGGCTTCCAGTGCGACTACTACACCGAGAACTACAACATTATGTATGACTTCGGCGGCTTCCGTCTTATGAAATACAACTATACGGACGCTGAATGGGCAGACTACGTTGCAAGCCAGAGCGGCGCGCTCAAATACGAATAATTTTTAAAAAATTTCGTATCAAAGCATAAAAAATAGGCTAAGCAGGGGAGAAATCTCTCCCCTGCTTACACCAGTTTTTCGGGCTCTGTTTTCTCATCCTCAGATTGCGCATATTTCCTGCTGAAATGTGCGTAGCCTTTAGCTGAGAATTCCGACGGGCACATTGTCTTAAAGGCAACAAAACAAAAAACAAGGAGCAATATAATGGCAAAGTACGTAATAAAACGAATTCTATTGATGTTTTTCACTCTGTTCATAATTATGACCATCTGCTTTATGCTGATAAGAATCCTGCCGAGGGAGCTTCCCGCGGATAAGGTTCAGGCAGAGGCAATCGCTGCGAGATGGGAGGCGCTCGGCTATAACAAACCGCTTCTCACGCAGTACGGAATATATCTGAAAAACATAGTAACCGACTGGGATTTCGGGACCTCCTGGTATATAGCCTTCAGACAGCCCGCCTGGGATGTTCTGACAAGCAGACTCCTGCCGACAGTCCTCGTCAACCTTTATTCCCTTATCTTCTCAATCCCGCTCGGCATCGCTTTCGGCGTTTTGGCGGCTATAAAGAAAAACAAGTGGCAGGACTCGCTCATAAGCACGGCTGTTATGGTATTCGTTTCGGTACCGTCGTATGTTTATGCGTTCCTCGTCCAGTTCATATTCTATTTCCTTCTCGGCTGGCTTCCGCTTCAGGTTTATTCGCTTGCGGACGCCGGAGGCTCCTGGTGGACGGGCAAGATGTTCGTCAGTATGATCGCGCCGATCCTCGCCCTCTCATTCGGTGAGATCGCAGGTCTCTGCCGTTTCACCCGTGCCGAGCTCACCGAAACTCTTACATCCGATTATATGCTCCTCGCCCGTACAAAAGGTCTCACCCGTGCCCAGGCAACGACTCGTCACGCGCTCAAAAATGCTATGGTGCCGATACTTCCTATGATAATTTCGAGCTTCATCGGCATTCTCGGCGGCTCAATGATAATTGAGCAGATATTCGCAATTCCGGGCGTCGGTCAGCTTTATATCAAATCAATAAACCTTTTTGACTATGACGTGTTTATGATGGACAGCGTATTCTATACGTTCGTCGGACTTCTCGCCGGAATAGTCGTCGATATAAGCTATGGCTTCATCGACCCGAGAATAAGAATGGGGGAGAAATAATATGGCATCAAAAAAGATAGATTTGAACTCAATTCCCAAGGAAAAACTTCAGTTTGTCCAGAGCGGCACCCGTCTTTCGGATAAAAAATTCGATGATAAGCCCATCGGCTATTTCAAGGACGCCTGGATACGCTTCTGCAAGAACAAGGCGAGCGTAGTTGCGATGATCATCATCATCGGAATAGTGTTGTTTGCATTTCTCGTTCCGCTTTGCAACACGAAGTATGACGCTTCGTTTATGGACACATATTATCAGAAAAAAGCCCCCAGAAGCCTTTTGCTCAAGGACCTCGGCATACTTGACGGCACAACAAAACGTAGCTTCTCCGAAAAGGGTCTTATCAAGGCAGCCGCAATCGGTATGGCGGCAGAAGATCACGACGGAACCGGCAATATAACATACGCGCAGGGTCTTGAAAGCGAATTTCAGCCCATAAGCAGCCTGGGAGAACCCGAGGTGTATATCGATGCTACCCGCAAAGAACGCCTCAGCTACCCCGGAAGAATAGACGTTTACCTCGAAGTAGGCTTTCTCTATAAGAGCATAGAACAGCAGGAATATGCAAAGATCAAAGAATGGGAAGCTGAAACGGGAATTCAGGTACTTTATCCTCTGATAGACGATGAAAGCCCGTACTGCGGCGACCCGCTCGACGCAAACTATTGGTTCAAGAACAAAAAGGGCACGCCTGTCAGAGTTATGGAAAACGGCACTGTCAGAAATATAGAATTTTCGGAAGATATGGTCCTTGAGGACAACTATCTCCGCGATGATGACGGCAACCCCGTTTATTATGAATACACAGGCGGCGGCTCGGATTTTGACAAAGCTCAGTATAAAGTCCGCGTGCTTTATTACAACTATTACAGATACGCAAACGGCTTTGAACCGAACTATATTTTCGGCACGGACAGCACAGGTCACGATCTTGCCCTCCGTCTCGCAGGCGGTATCAAGCTCTCTCTTCTCATCGCCGTATGCGTTTCCGTCATAAACTTCATCATCGGTGCTGTATATGGCGCAGTCGAAGGCTACTACGGCGGTGCAGTCGATATGGTGCTTGAGCGTATTTCGGATATTCTTTCCGGAATTCCGTTTATGGTCGTTGCAACATTGTTCCAGATACACCTCGCCGCAAAGGTCGGACCGATACCCAGCCTGCTGTTTGCCTTCGTGCTGACCGGATGGATAGGTACGGCGGCAAGAGTCAGAACCCAGTTTTACCGTTTCAAAAATCAGGAATACGTAATGGCGGCGAGAACACTCGGCGCAAGCGATTCGAGAATTATCTGGAAACATATCTTCCCGAACTCTCTCGGCACGATAATCACCTCCTGCGCGCTTGTCATTCCCGGTGTTATAAACAGCGAAAGTATGCTTTCGTTCCTCGGAATCGTCAAGCTCGGAAACTCGAATTCAACCTCGCTCGGTACGCTTCTTTCGGACGCGAGCAGCATCTGGACAAACTATCCGCATCTTATGATCTTCCCTGCCCTTGTAATTTCGCTTCTTATGATATGCTTTAACCTTTTCGGCAACGGACTCAGAGACGCATTCAACCCGTCGCTTCGCGGAGTAGAGGAGTAAGACTATGGAAAAAATACTTGAAGTTAAAAATCTTAAAATTTCTTTCCGTACGCAGAACGGAACGGTTAAAGCCGTGCGCGATATTTCGTTTGACCTTGAAAAAGGAAAAACTCTGGCAATCGTCGGCGAGTCGGGCTCCGGTAAATCCGTTACGTCAAAGGCGATACTCGGAATTCTTGCCGGCAACTCGATAATTGAAGGCGGCGAGATTCTCTATGACGGCAAGGATCTTCTCAAAATAGAAGAAGACGAGATGCATAAGATCCGCGGAGACAAAATATCGATGATATTCCAGGATCCGCTCTCGTCGCTCAACCCGATCGTTCGTATCGGCAAGCAGATAACCGAGGCAATGCTCCTCAAAAACAAGGCAAACCGCAAAGAGGCTCGCCGTGAATTCAACAGAACCCTTGCTCTTCTGAAGAGCAGTATGATAAGCGCAATAGGCGAGGGACAGACTGCAAAGATATCCGAAATGATATCAACCTTTGATAAATTCAATATCAAGGCAGATGTCCTCGAAAATAGTTATAACAACGCAAACACCGATGCGCTTGACATTGTTTCAAGCATAGAAGACACACTTTTCCGCATAAGCAAAAACCAGAAGGTCGATCTTGCGGTTCTTCTTGCGGGATATGCTGCCGGCATCGGCAAGATAAAGGACGAATATCTTACAAAGGGCTATTCTGATAAGCTCGCAGCACTTTCGGCGAAGCTGAAAAATGCAAGAAAGCAGCTCAAAGCGGAGAACGGCTTAGAAAATGCCGCAGCCGCTATGGAGGAAGCAAAAGCGCTTCTTTCAGAGATGATCGGAAAAACAAAGCCGAATTTCTTCAGAATAGGCTATTACAGCCTCAACAACAAGTCCGATGACCTCGATTCCAGATCGATAGAGGAGATAAACGAGCTCACCCTCGAATATCTCGACAGCCATTTTATGATAGAGTTCCTGAAAAATGCTCAGGCAGGCGTTGAGTATTCTTATGCAAAAGCTCTCGATAAAAAGAAAGCTCTCATCGAAAAGCTCGAGCAGGCAAAGGAGTACTTCTCTTCCGATTTTGAAAAAGCTGCGGCTCATAAATATGCAAATTCGCTTTCGGACGCAGTCGAGGATTCGATAGACCGTCTTGAAATAATCAAGGACAGCGCAGCATATACGTTCCGTTCAAGCATAGAAAACGCAATAGACAGATATTTCTTCGGCAAGGAAAGCAACCCGAAGGAGGAAAAGCGTTTCAATCGCCAGAACGCAAAGCGCGACGCACTCATCGCAAAAGGCAAAAAGGTTGACTGGAAGGTCGTCCCGAAAACCGTTTACGACCTCGATGATCTCAAGGACGACATCGTATCCGTCATTGAACGTCTCGAACTCAAATACAAGGCATATATTTCCGCGAGCGACAGCGTTGATTTTGCCGCAAGAACGCTCGGCGTTGTTGATCATCTTAAGGAAAAGGCATCTCAGGTTGTTTATCGCATAACAAAGAGTATGGCAAAGGAAAAGGCTATAAAGCTGATGGAGGAGGTTGGTATTCACGAGCCTCGCAGACGTTTCTATCAGTACCCCTTTGAATTTTCCGGCGGTATGCGCCAGCGTATAGTTATCGCAATTGCGCTCGTTGCAAATCCGGATATTCTTATCTGCGATGAGCCGACAACCGCTCTCGACGTTACGATTCAGGCGCAGATACTTGAGCTTATAAACAAGCTGAAGAGAGAAAGAAACCTCTCTGTTATATTCATAACACACGATCTTGGCGTCGTTGCAAATATGGCAGACGACATCGCCGTTATGTATGCGGGAAAGATCGTTGAATACGGAACGGCAGACGACATTTTCTATGACCCCCGCCATCCGTACACCTGGGCACTTCTCTCCTCTATGCCCGACCTCGATACCTCGGAGAAGCTGGATGCAATTCCGGGAACTCCTCCGAATATGATTTATCCGCCCGTCGGTGACGCTTTTGCGGAAAGAAACAAATATGCTATGCAGATCGATTTCGAAATGCAGCCGCCGATGTTTGACATTTCCGGGACGCACAAGGCGGCAACTTGGCTGCTTCACCCGGATGCTCCGAAGGTTGAAGTACCGAAGATAATCACAGACCGTATTGCAAGAATGACAAAGAAAAACAACGGAGGTGCAGCAAATGAATGAAATAAAAAGCGGCGAAACATTGCTCTCCGTTGAGCATCTTTGCCAATATTTTAAAGGGACAAAGGCTGTTGACGACGTTTCCTTTGACATAAAGAAAGGCGAAGTATTCGGTCTTGTCGGCGAGTCCGGTTGCGGAAAAACGACAACTGGCCGCTCGATAATCCGTCTCTACGACATCACATCCGGCAGCATATATTTCAAAGGTCACAGAATCTGCGCCGGCACACTTTCATACAGGCAGGATATAAAAAACGAAAAGGCAAAGGTTGAATCGGAAATTGCCGCTTTGAAGAAAGAGTCTGAAAAAGACCCTTCCTCAAAGGCAAAAAACGATGCCGCCGTTGCCGAAAAGAAAGCCGCGCTTGACAGATTTATCGCGGAAAAGAAAAAAGAAATAGCTTTGGCGCAGTATGATCACAAGCATTCCGATCGCGAATACGCAAGGGAATGTGTGAAAAAGGTCAAGGAAGAATACAGCAAAAAGCTTGCAGAAGCAAAAAATCCGGACGAGCTCAACAAACTCAAGAGAGAATACGGTGATCAGCTGAGAATAGCAAGCAAGACGAAGCTCATAACAAAAATTCAGATGATATTCCAGGATCCTATTGCTTCTCTCAACCCGAGAATGACAGTCCGCGAAATCATATCCGAAGGACTTATCATAAACGGCGTAAAGGACAAGGAATATATAGACAACAAGGTATATGAAATACTTGAGCTTGTCGGTCTTGTCCGCGAACACGCCGGACGTTATCCGCACGAGTTTTCAGGCGGTCAGAGACAGAGAATCGGCATTGCGCGTTCCGTAATAATGCAGCCCGATCTGCTCATTGCAGACGAGCCGATCTCCGCTCTTGACGTATCCATTCAGGCGCAGGTCATAAACCTTTTGAACGACCTTCGCGAAAGACTGGGACTGACCATTCTCTTCATAGCGCACGACCTTTCCGTCGTTAAATATTTCTCGGACAGAATCGGCGTTATGTATTACGGAAAGATGGTTGAGCTTGCAACGTCAGACGAGCTCTTCGCTCACCCGATGCATCCCTATACGCGCTCTCTCCTCTCCGCAATTCCCCTTCCCGACCCTCATTCGGAAAAGAATCGCGAGAGAATAACATATGATCCCCTCTCCGCTCACGATTACAGCAAGCAACAGCCGACAATGCGTGAGATCGAGCCGGGACACTTCGTATATTGCAACGACGAGGAAGAGCTCAAATACAAGCAGGAGTTCGGACTGTGAAAGACAAAAAACACTTTGGGAGCTTTCTAAAATATGCAATCACGTTTGTCGTAAGCGGGTCAATATCGGCGACGGTATACTCGCTTCACGGCGCGTCCGGTTCGTCCTCGCTTGCAGACAAATATCGTGTCCTCTGCGACGCATTCACAATCCCCGGCGTTATCCTCCTGATGCTCGGGCTTCTCGTCTGGGTATCGACGACGGGAACGCTTGACGGAATCACATACGTCTTCTCTTGGCTTTGGGCGAGGATATTCCCCGCAGGGGCGGCAAGAAAGAGGGAGAAATATTATGAATACGTTGACAGGAAAAAGAAAAACCGCTCGAAGGGTTATGCTTTCCTGTTCATATGCGGAGCGATATTTATGGCGGCAGCCCTGATCTTTATGGGACTGTTTTATCACGAATTCAAATAACGTCTGAAATACTTTTCTTATTGGAGAAAGGCACCGCACTTTTCTTTGACCGTACTTTTCTTTGAAAAGAAAAGTAGGCAAAAGAAACTTCGGTTATTTGGTCTGAGCAAACTTTATAAAAAGAAAACAGAGGTGAGTTTTCACCTCTGTTTTTGTTTCGCCGCACTTTTTGTCAGAATCGTCCTCTCATTCTCTTCTCAACAAAACTCCGCCTCGAACAAAAACAAGCCGTCATCAGACGGCTTGTTTTTGTTCTATTCTTTATCTCATTTCTTCAATATAATGAACATAGTCAAGGGTGCGCAGTGCTTCGATAATCTCCGTATGCGTCTTGTATTTCTTCAGCTCTGCGGAGCTTATCGTAATTGCAACCGTATAAACGCTGAGTCCGGAATTGATATATGCGGGATTTGCCTCAATATCATCTATGCGAAGTCCGAGCTCGCGGATAGTTGTCACAAAGTCCTGAAGGTTGCTCTTGTTCTTGAGCTCCAAATGAACTTCAAAATGGTTTGAACGGTTTTTGAGGAATATTTCGATTTTCGGGAAGAACGAAAGGCTGATAAGCGTTGTAATAAACGCAGCAAGCGTCAGGGTATAAAGTCCCGCACCGATTGAAAGCCCGATTATTCCGCAAGCCCAGAGCCCTGCCGAAGTCGTAAGACCCTTTATCTGATTTCTTGAGCTGAAAAGTACGGAATTTCCGCTTATCATAGCCGAGGCGATGATAGTTGCGGCAGAAAGTATCGGGAGCTTGATAGGTGTTCCCTCTATAAGCGCAAGGTCAATGAGCATCGATACCGTTGACGCAAGAGAAATCGTTATAAATGTGCGCAAGCCTGCTGAATGTCTCTTGCTCGATCTTTCGCAACCGATTATTGCCGAAAGCAGAAGCGAAACCGCTATTCTGAAAACAACCGACCAGGTTCCAAGCTGCGAGGACCAGTCGCCAAGCAAAACCGCTATTTTATCGTATACCATAATTATGTCTCCTTTACTTTCTGTTTATAAAGCCGCGCCTGCGACCCATCGCTCCGATAGCCGCATACTGCTCCTCTGCCGCTTCAAGAAACGCTTGTTCCTCCTCCGAAGGAGACGGCTCGCTATGCGCCGGAAGCTCCGATTGTATCTTTTTGATTCTTTCCGTCAATATTTCAACAGGTGTTTTTGCAACGCCGTCGCTCGTAAGGGGAACGTCTGCCGTAATTTCTTCCAGATCCGTTGAATACGAATGTGAGAGATAAAGCGAGAGCTTTGCCGCCGCGGGGCCTATCAGCTCATAGAGCACGCTTGACGCAAGGATCACAGTCTGCAAAGCGTTTCCGGTTTCGCCTCCAAGCATTCTTGCGCCGAGAGCGGCAAGACCGATTGCAACTCCCGCCTGCGGGATCAGCGCAAGTCCGAGATAATTGCGGACTTTTTTGTCCTTTTTGACCATTGCGCAACCGACAAACGATCCGGCATATTTGCCGATAATTCTGACAAAGAAATACAGCACTCCGACAACCAACAGCGGTACCCCGCCGACAGCGGACGAAGTATTGACGAGCGCTCCGAGGTCAAAGGTGATACCGGATCTCACAAAGAACAGAAGCAGTATCGGCGGGCTGAAATAATTCAGCTGCTTGAAGAGCTTGTCGTCACCAGTTGTGTTTATATAGACCATTCCCATCGACATACAGCCGAGGAGCGGCGAAATATCCATAACGGCGCATATTCCGCAGAATGTGAAAAGCAGCGCAACGGAAACGATCAGTCTGTTATCTGTCGATCGCTTGTTCATCAGCCATTTCATCAGAAGCCCGAAGAAGCCGCCGAGCAGAAGCACGGCAATATTGAGGATTATCGGCTTGATGACACTTTCAAAGCCAGCAGAGCCTCCGCCCGCAGACGAAGCAATAGCGATTGATATTGCCGCGCTGTACGCCAGCAGACCGACAACATCGTCAAGAGCAACGACCTGCAAAAGCGTATCGACGAAGTCTCCCTTTGCCCGCGTCTGGCGGATTGTCATCATCGTTGAAGCGGGGGCTGTCGCCGAAGCGAGCGCCGCCAAGACAACAGAAAATGCAAGGTCAAGTCCAAGAACCCAATATGTAACAATAAAGACGAAAAGCGTTGCCACGAGCGATTCGAGAAGGGTTATTACAACAACCTTCATCCCGTTCTTTTTGAGAACGGAGAGCTTGAAAAATTCCCCTGTGCTGAACGCTATGAATGAAAGGGCGATGTCCGGAAGAAACTCCGTGCCGTCTATGACCTTTTGCGGAATAATATCCAAAACATAAGGTCCTATCAATATTCCGACGACGATATACGCCGTCACGTTCGGCAGGCGGAGGAGCTTTGTCAGTCGGGTCATCAGAAATCCGCAGAAAAGCATAACCGCTATGGAAATTATAACCGATGCAACAGGCCCCGTGTTTTCCACAAGTGCACGCATATCTTTTCATCTCCTTTCATAATATTCTCCCGTTTCCCGGGAGGCGGTTGTATTATTATATGATATTACTTTCTTTCGTTTTTGTCAACCGTTTTGATATATTTTCAACAAAACAATTATCCAAACACACCGTTTTTTATGTCAATTGCAACAGACAGAAAAGCCTTTCCGCTCCGGCGGAAAGGTTTTTCTTTTTATTATGACATTTTTTACTTCTTTTCGGCAAGCGACGAAAGGAGCTTATAGAAATCCTCTGCTCCGATATACGTCTGCGGGAGCTCGCCGTTCCATTTCTGAACGTAATAATAGATGACAAGATTTTTGATATCCTCGTCCGTGATGTTTTCCTTGTCTGCGGCGAGAATGTCTCTGACCTGACCGATTATTGCTGCGTCCTTCTGACCTGCATATTCGGCGGCGTCTGCCTGAATCTTTGTTACGTCAAGATCTGCCTGTGCGGCGATCTTTGCGACGGCAGCATCCGCATTTGCCTTCATCTCTGCGATCTGCTTTGCGTATTCAGCCTCCATAAGAGCCTGCGCCTGCTCGATCTCAGCCTGCTGTTTCTTCTGTGCGGCAACCTGCTTTGCCTCAACCGCGTTTGTGAAAGCATCCGAGAAGTCAAGGTTTTCAAGCGACGTATCGAGCACGTCGATATTGTAATTGTCTAGCTTTTCTGTCAGTATGGTTTTTATTTCAAGCGAAAGCTCCGCGCGCTTTTCGAGGAGCTGCTCCGCCGTATACTGCGCCATAACGCTCTTCACAGCCTCCTGAATACGGGGCGTGATAACAGTTTCGTAATACTTTGTGCCGATCGTACGGTAAATATCCTGCGCATTTGCCTTCTGTATCTGATAGTTGAGCGAATATGTTACGTCAACCTCCTGAATATCGGAGGAGAAGCAGGTAAGATCGATGCTTGCCTTCTGGTTTCTGTTGTCCATATTGACAACCGTCTTCCAGGGTGCCGTAAAATGAACGCCCGCCTCGTATGTATAGCTTTCAACGTTACCGAACGTTGTAACTATTCCCGTGTGTCCCGTCGGCACTGTGCGCACACAGCTTGAAACGCAAATAACAAGTCCGACAGCCAGAGCGGCAACGCCTGCAACAGCCTTCGCCTTTTTCACCTTTTCGTTCTTCTTTACAATGAGAAATACGCCGGCTGCAACCGCCAAAATACCTATAATGAAAATTCCGAGCATTGTGAGCCTCCCGTTAAATATTTATTTGTTCTCCTCTGTCTTGTCCGAGGAGTCTTTTTCTTCTGTCTTTGTTTCTTCTTCGTCAATTACGATGTCTTCTTCAACCTCTTTGCCCGCATTTTCGTCAATACCGAGCACCTTTGAAGCCTTCTTCTTTATCTTTCTCCAGACAACGTAAAACGTTGCGCCGAGAGCAATAACGATACCGCTGATGACCTGAATGACAAGCGTGACCTGCGAAGGGTCTATGTACGCCGAGGCGTTGACCGTCGCAAAAAGCATCATACCAAAGCAAAGGTATGCCGCAAGAAATCTTTTCATACGTTTCATAATAAATTTCCCCCTGTTTTTATCAATCTTTTCTGTTCTTCTGAATTTCGGCAAGGCGGCGAAGAACGTATCTGACGCCTTCCGCACCGTCCGTTCCGTATGAATAGAGGTGCTTGTGCAGAAGAGCGGTTATTTTTTCCTTATACTTTTCCCCGCTTGCCATAAGCTCGTCTGCAACAGCCTTCGTCTTGCCGAGATCGCTCTTCTCAAGCGCAACTCCGACTTCGTTTCGGAGATATATTTCCGCCGGCGTCAGCCCGAGCTTCTCCCATTCGGGATTTTCCATTTTTATCTTCGTGTTGACAAAGAGCACCGGCTTTTTAGTCGAAAAGCAGAATTCATATGCAATCGCCGACCAATCCGTTATCAGCAGGTCTGAGGAGTACGTTGATCTGTTCGTCGTGAAGTCCAGTTCGAAAGTGAGCTTTTCGTCGGGCACTCCGGCATATTTTTCCGTCAACAGCCTGATCTTCTCCGGATAACGCTTGACGTATTCCGGATGCGGGCGGACGGTTATATGGTTTTCGTCGCACATAAGCTGTTCTATCAGAGTATCGACGCAGCTGTCCAGCAGGTTGTCCTCCTGCCAGGAGGGTCCTATCAGGATTTCCCGCTTTGTGTGCGGGGTCTTATCCATATCCTCATAAGCCTTTTCCAGCTTTTCTTCAAGAGGATAACCGAATTTGACAAGCGTCTTTTCGGGAAGAGAATAGACCTGTTCCGTCTTGCGGACCTCCCTTGCAACGTGCTCTCCCGTGCAGAAGATCGTATCAAAATGGTCAAGGGCGGCTTTGCGGAAGCCCATATGAACGCTCATCATATCGTGCGGAACGTAAATATATTCAACATCCTTGCGGACGAGCGAACGCTTTATGTAATAATTGTCAAGATCAGGCGTCGTCATAGCGACTATATCCGCGTCCATCCTCATCATAAGCGTTATCAGCTTTTTCTGCCCGATATAATAAGGCTTTATCTTCGGGTCTGTTTCGGCGAGCTTAAATATAGCGTCGTCCGGATCGCTTGTTACATAATGTATCGTTATGTTCGACTTCTTTTTCAACCCGTTTATCAGCGACTCAAAATATTTATAAAACCCGCTGCGTTCCGAATAGATGACGAAATGCTTGTTTACTATCTTGAAAAATCTCTTGTAGTCCGCTTTTTCCCGTTTTGCGTTTTCCTTTGCCCGTGCGTCTTTTTCCTTACCGTCGCCGAGACGTTCAATATCTGCAAGAGCCTTGCGACTTTCCGAGAGCCGCTCATAATCAACATATTTCTTCGGGCTTATAGCGGCGTTGAGAATATATTGCTGGACGATTGCGAAAACGTTGCTCGCGACCCAATAAAGCGCGACTCCGGTATATACGAAAAATCCGAGGAAAAGCGAAATGCCAACAGAGAGTACCGTCGTTCCGTATTTGCTGAACTTTCCTTGCTCGACCTGCAAAACATTCGTCGCATTCATCACCCAGCAGAGGAAGAGGGACGATATTCCCGCAATAACGGGAACAAGCGTATAAAGTCCCCAAGCCTTATAAGGCTCAATGCCGAGCGAAAGCCCAATAAAGGAGAGATCAAGCGGCTTTATCTGCGAAACAACGCCGTCAAACGAGGCGTCCGTCGCCACGCCGGATTGTATTGCCTTGATTATCTCAAGCTGGTTTTCCGCATTGATACCGAGACTGTTTGCAAGCGCGGAAACCGTCTCCGAGCTCATATGCAGGACATTCGTCAGCGGCTGCTTGACTATATAGAGCACAGCCGTCAGAAGCAGGAGCTGGAGCAAAAGAGGAACAACCGTTGCAAATGGGCTGTAACCCTTTTTCTTCTGCATTGCCGTTTCTTCCTCGGCAATTCTTTCCCTGTCGCCGTAATATTTAGCCTTGATAAAATTTATATCAGGCTGGATCATAACCATCTTGATTGAATTTTTATGCACCCATATCGAAACGGGAAGAAGAATAATCTTTGTGCAAAGGGTGAAGAGGATTATCGCAAGACCGTAGTTTCCGAGAAGCTCCCAACACCATTTCATAACGTATCCGAGCGGATAGCATATATAATACATCAGAGTATCCATTTTGTCTCCTTACGAATCAGTTGTAAAGCGAGCCGATGTTTACATCCGAAACGATCTTCCAGTTTGAAAAATCGCTTCCCTTGCCCGTAACCGCAAAATCGACTATTCTTGTGTCGCCGTCGTCATAAAGCTCAAACTTGTGGTGGCGGGTCGGCGTTTCGTCTTCGCCTATATCAAAATACGATTTTCCGTAATCGTGTGTCGTCCTGATCCCCGCGGATTTGACTATCGTTGCGATGAGGTTTTCCTGGGAGACCTGCGCGTGCGAATATTCAAGCGGCTCCTCGCTTCTGCCCGCAGGCTTCACGAAAAGCGACGTAAGTCTCGGCTGTGTTGGGATTTCTCCGTCGTCTCTTGCGCTCGGATGATCGCCTGTTATGATTATCGTCGAATCCTCGTAAACGCCGAGGCGGCGCATCTCGTCAAGATACGCAAATATCATCCCGAAGCACCCCTTCATCGCCTTTTTGAAGGTTGTATCGTCGGTACGGTTGCCGTTTTCGTCAATTTCATATGGCTGATGACAGCCGTTGAGATGAATGAGCGTATAAGAATTTTCGCTGTCATCGACGGTAAGTCCGCCTGTCAGAAGCTCGTATGCTCTCGGATCATCGACCTTGTACGCCGGTGCCTCGCCACCGTAGCTGATGACATTGCTGAAGGAGGAGGTTGAAACCCTGACCGTGCTCTTGAGCAAGGTCGGAAGGCATCTGTATGCGGCGATCTGCGCCATACTGCCGACGAGCGCCGCCCTGTCCGTCACTTCGTATTTCGAAACGCCAGAAACGTTATAAACTCTGCCCTTCATCGCTCTTGCGTCCCGATAGCCGTAATAATCCGCCGTATAGAGCTTGATTCTGTATCTGTTTTCAAAAAGGTCGCAAAGGAAAGGCGAGGTTCCGTATGCCTTTTCAAACCAGGGTTCCGGACTTGCGCCCCAATCCTTCGGATCGCTTCCGTATTCATAATCGACTCCCGTTATAAGCGTTGCAAGACCGGGATAAGTTCTCGAATAGAGAGAGATGTTGTCATCAAAATAGGTAAAGCCAGTCAGCCTGTCAAAGAACGTTCCGTCAAAATATATTATCTCTTCATAAAAATCGACGTCAAAGCGGTCAACAACGAAAACAACGATGTTCTTTCCCGCCGATACCTCGTTTATGCCGGCCTCCGTCAGGTACTGTTTTACGTTCTCATCCGGCTCTTCCGGCTTTGAGGTTTCCGTCGTCGTCTGCGCGGGCTCTGCCGAAGAAGAGGTCGTGTGTGCAGAGCCCGAAGTCGTTGCTCCGGTCTGCTGCGGCTTTTCCGTCTTTGAGTCGGTTATCTTCGGTATATTCGAAACGCAACCGACAATCTGCATCCCGATTATCACAATGAGAAGAACCATTGCGACAGTTTTTATAATATCAAACTTTTTCATCATTATCGCTCCGAAAACACATACCGCCGCCGTCACTACCCACAGCGCGGTATCGAATATCGCAAATCCGAGACTGACCCTCGTGCCGACGTCGTCTCCGACGAGAGACCCCATACCGACATTGAGGAAAAGCGACTGAATCTGCCCCATAAGCGCTGCCCAGAAAAACAATCCGAAAAGCACCCGATGCAGAGTTCCTTCCGTAAAAACGAGGATAAGCGATATAGCCGCTGAAACTGCCAGCGCTATAAGCGCAAGCTGCCAGCCGAAATCCGAAAATCTGAAAAGGAATTCGCCCCTGTTGCCTGCAAAAACATCGACCGCGCCGAAGAATAAGTAGGTAAAACCGACCGCCGTTCCGCAAAGGATCGACGGAAGCAGTCTTTGTTTTATATCTGTATTTTTGATAATACTCACCTCAATTCGTATTGACTTTCAGTATACCACTTATATCGTCCATTGTCAACCTTAAATGGGCTTTTTCCGGCATATGAGTTCTTTTCCTCGGACGGACTTTTCTTCATCTTCCGGAAGCGATATGTCCTTTTTAATAAGTCGAAAAAAGCTGCCCTTTTTCTCACCCGAAAACAAAATTTCCGACAATATATTTTCTCATAACGTTCGGATGCGCCGCGACATATCATAAATTGCGGGTCATCTTTTCCGGAGGTTTTTATGGATATTGATTTCAGCTCTGCGGCAACATCACAAAAGCTGCGCGATTATTGCTTTGGCATAGCGGAGGAATACGGCTTTGTATCGCTGTTTTCGATAGGAAATTCCCTTTCCGGACAACCGATAGAATGTATTTCTCTCGGAGGCGGGGACATATGTCATCTTGTCGTCGGCGCGCATCACGGCTCCGAGCACATAACAGCCCTTCTCTGTGTCAAGTTCGTTGCGGACTGCGCAAAAGCCCTTCGGAGCAGAACATTCCTGGCAGGGTTTGACGTTGCGCATATATTCTCAAGGCGGAGAGTTTTCGTCGTTCCCGTCATAAATCCGGACGGGATTGATATTCAGCAGGGCGCCTTCCCGAAAGAGCACATCCTTTATCCGAGACTTATATCTATGAACCCCGCCGGCAGGGATTTTTCGCATTGGCAGGCAAATGCGCGCGGCGTTGACTTAAATCATAATTACGACGCCGGCTTTGACGAATGTCGTGCGCTCGAAAGAAGAGCGGGAATATATTCCGGTTGCCCGACAAGATACGGCGGCACACATCCGGAGAGCGAACCGGAAACGGCCGCGCTCTGCAATTTCACAAGACTTCTCTCCCCGAACCTGAAAACAGCCGTAGCCCTGCATACTCAGGGGGAGGAGATATTTTATGATTACCTCGGCAGCTGCCCGAAGGGCTCTCTTATGCTTGCAGAGTGCTTTTCAAGAGTTTCGGGCTACACCGTTTCGAAACCGAGCGGGATTGCCGCATACGGCGGATACAAGGACTGGGTCATCTCAAAACTCGGAATTCCCGCCTTCACAATAGAATGCGGCAAGGGGGAGAACCCCTTGCCGCCCAGTGATTTTGATAAAATTTACGAAAAAGTCCTGCCCATTCTGCTGACAGCCGCCGCTTTCGCTTAAAAAACTCTTGCAATGCGGGTATGAAATGATTTATAATACAATTGTAATCAGATGCCGAGATATTTTCTGACCATCGTGTTCAGAAGCTCGTCTCTGTCTATCTTGCGTATAAGCGAGCGCGCGTTTTTATAGCTTGTTATATATGTCGGGTCTTCCGTAAGAATATAGCCGACTATCTGATTTATTGGGTTGTATCCCTTTTCCAGAAGAGCCTCATAGACCGTTGTGAGTATGCGCTTTGTGTCCTCCTCGCTCTGTGCTCCGACGGAGAATGTCATAGTTGTGTTTATATCCTGTGCGCTCATTGGCTTGTCCTCGCATTTGTTTTTGTCTTTTTTATATTCTACACCACCGGGATCGATTTTTCAATATTTTTTCGAATTTTAGCGGCAGAAAGCCGTAAATATTTCTTGAAAAGGATGTAAAACTTATGGAAATCAAACGTAAAACCATTTCAGACGAACAGCTTTTTGCCCGCGAGAACGAGCTTATTGCAGAGGTGAATTCCGTATGCGATGCCTTTCACGACCGTTTCTCGTCCCTCGGCTACGAGCTGAACATTGAGATTGACGAAAAGAAATCGGACGATTTCGAATTCTCTCCCAGAAAAAAGGATGAAGATCCGAAGCCTGAATACAAGCCCGGCTATGCCTGCCGCGCGACGGTCACCGTCAGACGGCCGAAGAGCGATGAGGAGATAGAAAAAGACGAGGAGCTTGAAGAAGAGATCGCCGAGGCGGAAAAGGAAATTGCCGAAAAGACCGATGACGGCGAAGAATACGGCATAGACGAACAGCTCGCCGAGCAGGAAAGAAACGACGCAATCCTTGCCGAAGCCGAAGACAAGCTCAACCGCAGCGTTGCATACACCCAGCTTATGCTTACGAGAGTATACAAAGCTTTCTGGGTCGAAAAGGTCAGCATCTGCGATAACACAGATGAGCTTCGGGCAGATCTTGAAGAGTTTTATGAGAAGCTCTCAAGCGGCGAAGCCGGCTCGGAGGAATAAAATACCACACGGCAAAGAGCTTAATAGCCCGGTCCTTTACTGATAACAACGAAAACCACCCGCCGCAAAGCGAGTGGTTTTTTCTTTGACTTTTCTTTTTTACAGATTTTCCGCAAGGTATTCGTCAATCGCCGAGCGGAGGGTTGTCAGGGCTGTCGATGTCGAAGAGTTTTTAACCTGCGCGCCCGCCGAGTCGAAATGACCGCCGCCTCCCATTTTTTCAAGTATGAGCTGAACGTTTATGCTTCCCTGCGAACGCGCGGAAATATGAACGGTATCGTCTATCCTGCAAAGTGCGAACGCCGCCTGTACCCCTTCGACGGAGAGCAGTCTGTCCGCCGCTTTCGCCGCGGAAACGCGCATAAGAGGAGAGTTCGAATCCGCGTCGTTTAGGGCTATTGCAATAACCGATTTATATATTACAACGTTGCTCTCAAACTTCGCTTCGCTGAGGAACTCCTTTATGCCGGTCTTGAAAAGGTTCTCGGCATCGGTCGGGCTTGCGCCTTCGCCGCGGAGATACATAGCAGAGGAGAACGTTCGTGTTCCCGTGTTGTGTGTGAAGCGCTTTGTGTCAAGCAAAAGACCTGCAAAAAGCATATCCGCCTCAACCTTCGGCAAAGAACCTGCGGGGAGCGTCTGCTCAAGAAATTCCGAAAGCAGCTCCGATGCGGACGATGCCGACGGCTCGATATATACGATACTCGGTTTTACCTTGTATTCGCCTGTCTTTCTGTGATGATCGATAATTACAAGATTGCCGACATTGTTTACTATGTCCGGAGCTTCGCAGAAGGCGATGTTGTTTACGTCGACTATCACGGCGAGCGTATCGCTGCGGATGAGATCCTGCGCTTCAACCTTGTCTGTAAACATCGCCCCGTATTCGGGATATTCCTCAAGCCTTGCAAAACAGGGAGCGAGGTTTCTGTCGTTCTTGTCCGTGACAATATTGACCTTGACTCCGCAGAACGTCGCAAGCCTTGCGACGGCAAGGCAGGACGCAAATGCGTCGAAGTCCGCAAAGCGATGTCCCATAACGATGACATTTGAGCTTTTTCTCAGAAGCGACATAAACTCTCCCGCAATAACGCGCGAGCGCACTTTTGTCCTCTTCTGAACGGCTTTTGTCTTTCCGCCGTAAAAATCAACTCCGTCCGCACTCTTGACAACAACCTGATCTCCGCCTCTCTGAAGCGCGAGGTCAAGAGCGGACTGCGTAACTCTCTCTTTTTCATAAAGCGTTCCGCTTATTTTTGCAATACCCATCGACATTGTGACGGGCATCGACGTCTCGCCGACGTATATCTCGCGCACTTCATCAAGGATTGAAAATTTGTCCTCTTCGAACTGCTCAAGATATTTTGCCGCAAAGACGCAGATGAACTTATTGTTTGCATACTCGCGGACAATCCCTCCGACAGCTTCCATATGCTTGCGGAGGATTGTTTCAACGTCGGACGCCGCCGTATCATAAAGCTCCTGAACATATTGCATAAGCTCGTCAAGGTTGTCTATCATCGCATAGGCGACGATCGTGTCATCGTCCTCCAGCTTTTTCGCAAGCGCACGGGTCTCCGTATAGTCGGCGAATATCGCCATATAGTACGTCCTGCCGTGCGAGGAGACTTTATAGCCTTTTGCGCGGAAGCATTCGCCGGAGTTGCCTGCGTCTATCTCGGATGAGAAAGTAACCTCGGTTCCGTTCTCGTCATCTTCTTTGAGAATACGCTCGATCGTCGCATCGCATATGTTGTCTATATACTTTCCGAAGACCATCGTTCTGGAGCGGAAACGGGATGAAAGCGCAGTATTATACCATACAATCTTTCCCTTTTCGTCGCATATGACAACAGGCATATACAGCTTCTGGATAAAGTCGAGCGAGATATTTCCGAAGACAGAGCTCCTTACCTCGCTCATCACCTTCGCTCCGAGATTACCCCTGATTATCGCCGCAACGCCGACACCTATAACGCAAAGCACATATCCGCCGAGCCCGTACAGAGCGATGTTTTCCGGGGCGGCATCGGAGAACACCGTTGCCAGCGCGACCGCCGCAAGAGCAATCACCCCCGCCGCCGCACATATTATCCCGAGCGGAAATCGTTTTTTCTTTACATCGTTTGATTTATCAGACATAATATTGTCCTTTCGGTTTATTTTTGCTTACAGCTTCATTCGTCGCCGCCGGAGCCGCCGTCTTTATCGGCAGACTCAGCTTTTCTCCGGACAAACACCCCGATCGCACCTATTATCGCAATCGTCATAAAAGCCAGCTGAAGCGCAACTATTGCAAATACGACGAATATGAATGCCGCCATTCCCCTTCTGCCTGCGGCTTTCTTTCCGAAAACCGCCGAAAATCCTATTGCGAAAAACGCCGGCATAGTTATCAGGTTGAGATTGTACGCAACCGTTCCGACGACGGAGCCGGATGACGAAATCAACGCAACGACATATGCCCCCGCAAACACTACCGATGACACCGCAAAGATTATGACGGTGACCATTGTCGGGTAAAGTTCCCATCTGGGCGAAGGAAGAATGACCTCGCAGCGCATTTTCCTTGCGAAAAACGTAAACCAGTATGTGACGATATAGCAGATAATCTGCAAAGAAGCAATAAGAGTTCCGGGCAGAATCGCGATGAACGCCGTCGCCGTGCTTTCCGCGGCAGCGTTCAGATCCGCCGCATCAATCTTTACTCCGGCGCTCGCATTCGCAACCGCGTCCATATAGTTTTTGTAAGCTTCGGCGATAACGCTGCGGAGAGCGTCCGTTTTGCCCTCTATGAATGTTTTCAGTCCCTCTGCGGAAAATTCTCCGCCACCGGCAAAATACTCTGCCAGAAGAGCGCCGATGAGCATCACCGCAAGCGCAAACGACATAGCAACTACGGTTCCCGTCCTGTCGCTTGCCTTGCTCACGCACAGCGCAAGCACCCCGCCGATTGCGATAAACGAGCAGAACAGTATCACGCTTTCAAGCCCGCCGCCCATAACCGTTATGATAACGGAGCCGAGCGCAACAGAGATCGGACACAGCACGCAGCACATAACGACCGCGCGCATACAGATCAGAAGCGCAAGAGCTGCCGAGGCAACCGTCATAAACAATATTCCGAGCAGCCCTCCCGTTTGCAGAAGCGCAGCCGACGCCGAAGCGCCGATAAGCATTATAATTCCGGCTGCGACGGGAGAGACGATTCCCTTCTCCGCGCCGCCGTTTGTTCCTCTATTCATTTTCGCCGTCCGTTCCTCCGGAAAGAAGCTTGTTCATTCTCTTATTGAATTCCTCCGCCGTGTTATATCCCATCTTCTTCTGACGATTGTTCATAGCGGCAATCTCAAGAATTATGGCAAGGTTTCTGCCGGGACGGACGGGGATCGTCGTTGTCGGTACTTCGATTCCGAGAATATTTGTTGTTTCCTGTTCAAGACCGAGCCTGTCGTATATCTTGTTCTTATCCCATTGCTCGAGCTTTATGACCATATCTATTTTTTCTGTTTCCTTGACAGCGCCCATACCGAACAGCCTGCGCACGTCAACTATGCCGATACCGCGGAGCTCTATAAAATGCCTGATTATCTCGGGCGAAGAACCGACAAGCGTCTTTGCCGATACCTTCTTTATCTCAACGGCGTCGTCCGCTATAAATCTGTGTCCGCGCTTTACAAGCTCTATTGCCGTCTCGCTTTTGCCGACGCCGCTTTCGCCGAGCATAAGTATTCCCTCGCCGTAAACTTCGACAAGGCCTCCGTGGCGGGTAATCCTCGGAGCAAGATATATGTTCAGAGACGCAATCAGAGCCGCCTGAAATTCGGAGGATTTCTGCGCCGTTCTGAAAAGCGGCACGGAATATTTTCTCGCCGCCGAAAGCATCTCGTCAAAGACAGGCAGCGACGTTGTAACGATCAGAGCCGGTATCTCCCTTGCAAAGAGCGCGTCGAGCTTCTGCTCCCTTTCAACGCCCGTCGCATAACCGAGATACTCAGATTCCGCATTTCCGACGAGCTGGATGCGCTTATGATCGAAGCAATCGAAAAAGCCTCCGAGCGCAAGTCCCGGACGGCTGACATCCGGACTTTTTATCTCTATTTTCTCCCAGCCCTCGGGAGAATAAATTATTTCAAGCCTGAATTCATCGACGATCTTTTTCAGCTTAACGCTGTACTCGCCGACAGCATATTCCATTCCGTTTCCGTTTATGTCCATAGGCTTTTGCCCTTTCCGTGTCAAAAGACACTTCCGTAAAGTAATACAAGCTAATTATATCCTATGTTGAGCATATTTTCAATAAATATTTTATGTTTTTTTCGTAAACATAATAAAAAAGCCTTTCGGAGGAGAAAATATGGCTTCGATTTTCATAAGAACGATATTTATTTACGTAATTTTGATCGCTATGATGCGTTTTACGGGCAAAAGACAGATCGGTCAGCTTCAGGTTTCCGAGCTGATAACGGCATTTCTCATAAGCGAGATAGCGTCGGGTCCCATAACGGATACAAACATCCCGCTTCTCTATGCGATAATTCCGATAACCGTTATCCTCTGCCTTGAGGTCATCGCTTCGTTCCTTTCGATGAAATCCGCAGTGATAAAGAAATTCCTTGAAGGCAAGCCGAGCGTCGTCGTCCGCGGCGGAAAGCCCGTGCAAAAGGAAATGGCAAAGATGAGAATGAGTATGGAGGATCTGCTCTGCCAGCTCAGGCTCAAAGATACGCCCTCCCCCGCCGTAGTCGATTATGCGATATTCGAGCCGAACGGTCAGCTCTCGGTGTTTCCTCTCGAAAACGCACCGAAGGTCACAGGCGTTGCGCACCCTGTCATCGTCGACGGGCATATCATCGATTATGTCCTCGAAGAAACGGGAAAAAGCCGCAAATGGCTTTGCGAAACGCTTGAAAAGAAAAAAATACGGGACATAAAGACCATATTCCTGATGACCGTCGATGACGACGATACCGTCGTCGTTTACAAAAAGGAGGCAAAATGAAGACCTTTATCGTTTCGCTTCTCCTCCTCTGCGCCGTTCTGACCTTTATCATCTTCAATACGGCATATATCGGACGTCTTTCGAACGAGATGCTTTCCCTTGCGGAGGATCTGCCCGGCACAAAGGAAGCCTTTGAAGCCGACATTCCCTCCGCCCTCGAAAAAACGCAAAAGCTCTGGGATTTATGGGACAAAACGATCGATAAGTTTACGTTCACCATCGGCTACGGACACATAGACCGCACAGACGACGCTATAATCGAGCTTTATTCAGCCGCAAAAAACGGCGACGGTGACTCTTTCATCACCGCCGCCGCAAAATTCTGCGATTGTCTCACCCGAATGAAAAAGCTGGAGAGCTTTGACTTCGGTAGCTTTATGTGATTATTTTCTCGCCAGCTTCGCCGGCTCCTCCGGAATTTTCCCGAGCCTCGGAAGCCAGTTTCCTTCAGAGGTACCGGGGGTGTTGACCCGCCCCTCGTCTCCGAGCGAAAGAATATCCCAGATCGGTATGACAGCCACCTCCGCGCGACTGTCCAGCACAGCCTTTATGAAGGTCTCAGGCGCTTTTATACGCTTTTTGCCGAGGTATTCCGCCGTCCGCAGCCTGCCCTCCTCCGAGCGCAGAAGCCACCAGGAGTGCGTCGTCGGGTTGTCGTGCGTGCCCGTATAATAATAAGTGTTTTTCCGGACATTCTTCGGCAGATGCATATTCGTCCCGTTGTCATCAAAGGCAAACTGAATAACCCTCATAGATGGATAGCCCGTGCTTTTGAGCAACTTTATGACCTTATCCGAAACGATCCCGAGATCCTCCGCAACAACTCCGAGCGAGGGAACCTCTTTTTCCAGCGTCGAGAAAAGGCTTTTTCCCGGTCCGTCGCGCCAGAAGCCGTTTTTTGCGTCCGGCGCCTGCGGTTCGACGCTGTAATAATTGGCAAAGCCGATGAAATGGTCAAGCCGGACGGAATCGAAAAGCTCCGCTGCCGCCTTTGCTCTGCGGATAAAGAATCCGTAGCCCCGGTTTTTCATACGCTTCCAGTCATACAGAGGGTTGCCCCATTTCTGACCGTTCTCCGAGAAATAATCCGGCGGAACGCCCGCAACGAACTTCGGGCGACGATCCCGATCAAGCTGAAAGCTCCTCGGATTTGCCCAGACGTCTGCCGAGTCCGGCGCGACGTATATCGGCATATCGCCGAGAAGCTCAATCCCCAGCGAATTTACATACTCCTTGAACCTTTTCCATTGCGAAAAGAAAAGATACTGTTCGAAAATGTAATAGCTTATATCGTCCGAAAGCAGCTCCTCATATCTTTTCATAGCCGCCCTCTCCCTGCGGACAAGGCATTTGGGAAAGTCGAGATAGCATTTTCCGCCGAACCTGTCCTTGAGAGACATAAAGAACGCATAGTCATAGACATCGGGATGAAGCGAGAGGAATTCTTCCGTTTCGGATTTTAAACGCTCTCCCGAAAAGTCATAAGCGGCGCGAAGCATCCTCCGCCTCGAAAAATATATTCTTCCGTAGTCAATGCTTTCCCCCTCGGGCACGCGCTCCGGCAAATCATTTCTTTCAAGAATTCCGTCCTCGCAAAGCATATCCGGATCGATAAAATAAGGATTGCCCGCAAACGAAGAAAAACTCTGATAAGGCGAGTTTCCGTAGCCCGTCGGTCCCACAGGCAGCACCTGCCAGATCTCTGCTCCCGATTTTTTTATATAATCCGCAAATTCGTAAGCCCCTCTTCCGACCGTTCCGATCCCGTACGGCGACGGCAACGAAAATATCGGCATCAGCACCCCGCTTCTTTTCATAAACATTTTCCCTTCTCAAAACCGAGATTTTTCTATCATTTTATCACCGCAGACGCCATATGTCAATTTTATTTTAATCCGAATATTGACTTTTCCCCGCCGATGTGATATATTGGCATACAATGACCGCTTTTTCCGGAGGATTTTGAATTTTGAGCTTTGTTGATGTGCTTCTGATAGGCATCGCGCTCTCGATGGACGCTTTTGCCGTTTCGATATGCAAAGGGCTTTCCGTAAGAAAAATCAAGCCGAAGCATCTCCTCGCTGTTGGGCTTTATTTCGGCGTATTCCAGGCGATTATGCCGACGATCGGATATTTTCTCGGCAGGCAGTTTGAAAAATACATAACTGCATTCGACCATTGGATCGCTTTCGGGCTCCTTCTTCTCATCGGCGCGAATATGATACGCGAGTCGCTCTCGAAGGAAGAGCCGGACGAAGAAAAGAATTCCTCTTTTTCGGTCGGGACGATGCTCGTTCTGGCGGTCGCGACTTCGATAGATGCTCTCGCTGTCGGCGTTTCGTTTGCCCTGAGCGGAATGGAAAGAAGCGAGCTTCTGTATTCCGTCATATCGATCGGCGTCATAACCTGCATTCTCTCTATGATCGGACTTCTCGTCGGTAATTTTTTCGGTGCGAAGTACAAGTCGAAGGCGGAACTCGCAGGCGGAATCATCCTGATTCTGATGGGAGCAAAAATTCTTCTCGAAGACCTCGGAATAATAAGTCTTCCGTTTTGATTTGATATGAAAACGCAGGCGATGCCTGCGTTTTTTGTTTGCTATGTTTGTCCCTCGGCGCAAAGCGTCCTTTTTGGCAAAAGCGGAAGGCGCTGAATTCATTTCTGCCCCGCTGGCAATAATTTTTTATAAAGGCTTTTTTCCGCGGATATACGAGTTCCGCTTTCCGTTACCGCCCTTTGCCTTTTGCAACAGAACGAAACAATTTTGTTACAAATAAAATTTCAATTATCACTTGACGAAAAATGTTATATAGTATAAAATTAAAGTGGTATTGCCTTGCGCAAAACAAAAGGAAGGAGAAGCATATGGACGAAAACAATAACCTGCCCGATCTGCCGGAAGAAAATCTGCCGGGTCAGGCGGAAGAACCGTCTGAGCAGCCGGAAAAAAAGTCCCGTGTAAACTGGAACAAGAAATATACGACCATTGCGGTTTACGCTCTGCTCGTCATATTGTTTGCCGTTCTGTGCGTATTCTTCTTTCTCAATAACCACGAATTCGGAAAATACGTCGGCAGTGTGCTCTCCGTATTCAGCCCGATTATATACGGAACGATCTTTGCATATCTTCTAAACAAGCTGATGGTCAAGGTTGAAACACGCGTTTTCGGATTTCTCGAAAAACCCGGAAAACGTCGCCTGCAAAGGGCGCTCTCCGTATTCCTGACGGCAATCGCCGTCGTACTCATCATCTGTCTTTTCCTCTGGCTTCTCGTCCCGCAGATAGTCGCGGGATATGCCGACCTCGAAGGCAAGATGAAATTCTATATAGGCAACGTTCAACAATGGCTTGACGGCCTCGGCGAAGATGCCGGAGAATTCTCGGGCTACATCGCCTCCGCCGCAAAATATCTGAATAATTTTATAAACAAGATCTATGAAGTAATCAAGAACATCCTCCCGCAGATAGCAGGAGCGGCGAAAAACGTCGTCCTGACTGTCAAGGATATGCTCCTGGGCTTTGTATTTGCGATATATTTCCTCTTTGCAAAGGAACGCCTTGCGGCTCAGTCAAACAAGGTTCTGCGCGCCGTTGCAAGCGACAAGGTCTATGAAGGCACAAAAAAGGTCTTCTCTCTCATAGACGACAGGTTCGGTAACTTCGTAACGGGAAAGATCCTCGATTCGATTCTCGTCGGGATTGTGTGCTTTTTCGGCTGCTGGATAATCGGCGTACCGTATTATCCGCTTATCAGCCTGATAATCGGCGTTTGCAACCTTGTCCCCGTTTTCGGACCGATCGTCGGCATTGCGCTTTCGAGCTTCATCGTTTTCATCACTTCGATGGACGTTTCCCTTATGTTCTGGTATCTTTTGTTCGTCGTTCTTCTTCATATACTCGACGCACACTTTGTCACAAGCAAGCTCGTCGGCGAAAAGCTGGGCTTGCCGGCAATGTGGATATTTGCTTCGCTCGTTGTTATGGCAGGCTTCTTCGGTCTGCCGGGAATGATAATCGCCGTTCCGACATTTGACGTCATCCGCGAGCTGATGAAGGAAAAAGCCGAATTGAGACTCTCCAAGAAAGACGCTCCGACGCAGACCTCCGAATATTATTCGACAGAGGACGGAGTTGCGATTTACGAAGAGGGCATACAGGCGACGGAAAAGAGCCACGCAAGGGACAAGAAATTCGTTGATAAAGTCAAGAGCCTTTTCAAAAAGAAGAACAGCAAAAAGCAGTCCGGAAAGAAGTAAAGGCGATTGAATTTTGACGCCCGTACGTCGTTAAAGATTCCGGTGTCAAAGGTAACACTGTTGAAAAGTGCCGAGTAGGTAAAGTGCAGCGACAGGTTTGTGTTTCCGTCGCCACTGCAAAAACAGAATATCACGGCGGATTTCCCGCCGTTATGCACCCGTAGCTCAGCAGGATAGAGCGACCGCCTCCTAAGCGGTAGGCCAGCGGTTCGAATCCGCTCGGGTGCGCCAATTTATTCAGAGAAAATCAGGTAAAAACTTATGGCAGAGGTCATCATAAGGCGCGCCGCAAAGGGCGATATGAAAAGAATAGACGAGCTTCTTTTTCAGGTTCACAAGGTTCATAGCGACGCCCGCCCCGATATTTTCAGAGAGGGCGCAAAAAAATATACGGACGAACAGCTGGAGGGGATCATCGCAGATGACAAAACACCCGTTTTCGTTGCGGAAAAGGACGGCAGAATAGAAGGGTACGCCTTCTGTATTCACAAGCAGTTTCCCAAGGACAGCAATATGACGGACATAAAAACGCTCTATATAGACGATCTGTGCGTCGATGAGAATTGCCGCGGGCATCACATCGGCACCCTGCTCTATGAACACGTCCTTGCTTATGCAAAGGCGCAAGGCTGCTACAACGTCACGCTCAACGTCTGGGCAGACAACGTAAATGCCGTCAAATTTTATGAAAAGATCGGTCTCAGAGTTCAGAAGATCGGTATGGAAAAGATACTCTGATACAAAAAACACATCTCGGTTTAAGCAACATAGGGAACAAATTAAACGAGGTGAAGCACAATGGAAAATCTCAATTTCTGCGTTTTCGGAGACTCTGTCGGAAAAGGAGTCGTTCTTTCGGAGACGGGGCGCTATACAAGCGGTGCGCCCGATATAAATCTGCTTACGGGCAGAAGCGATATAACCCTTGAAAACTTCTCGCGCTTCGGCTTTGTAACGGAAAAGACGCTGTCGCTCGTTGAAAAATGCGAAAGTGACATAGCCTCAAGCGACGCGGTATTCATCGAGGTCGGCGGAAACGACTGCGACTTTGACTGGCAGAGCATTTCGGACTCTCCGGACGAAGAACACCTCTGCAAGACCCCTCCCGCTCTCTTTGAAAAAATTTATACCGAGCTCCTGACAAAAGCAAAAGCGTTCGGCTCAAAGGTTTTTGCGCTGAATCTCCCGCCCATTGTCCCTGCAAGATATTTCAAGAAAATAACGGAAAAAGCAGGCATATGTGCGGAAAACATACTGAAATGGCTCGGCAGCGTCGAAACGATATACCGTTATCAGGAAATGTACAGCATAATGGTCGAAAAGATCGCCCGCGCAGTCGGTGTTGTCCTGATAGACATACGCTCCGCTTTTCTTGCGGACCATCATTATGAAAATCTCATCTGCGAGGACGGAATTCATCCGAACTCAAAGGGATACGAGCTGATATATAAGTCGGTAATAGACCAGTACCGCGCGATAGAACAGGGATAAAATCAATCAAAGAAAGGAGAAAACGAATGAAGCTGTCCTGGAACAAAAAATATACAACGATTGCAGTATACGTTGCGCTTGTGCTCCTCGTCGCTTCGTTTATAGTCTTCTTCTTCCTCAATAACAACGATTTCGGCGGATATATAAAGAAATTTTTCTCCGCCCTCTCCCCGATAATCTATGGCGTTATAATCGCATATCTTCTGAACCCGATCGTTGTTTTCTTTGATACAAAGGTATTCTCCTTTCTGAATAAAAAGGGAAAACGCCGTCTGCGCCGCGGGCTTTCCGTCGCCGCAACGATGATAATCTTTCTTCTTTTCATATCCCTTCTTATTTCCGCTCTCGCCCCGCAGCTGATTTCAAGCATTTCGGAGCTTCAGAGCAAGTTCAACGGATACGTCGAAAGCGCGAAAAAGTGGCTCGGTCAGATAGGCTCCTCCGCTCCGGCTCTCGGAGATATAGTTTCGTCGCTGAACAGCTATATTGACAAATTCCTTGATAAAACTGAAGAAATCGTCGATATTGTTATGCCTTGGCTCGGCTCTTTCGCAACGTCGCTCCTCAGCGCTCTTAAAAATGCGCTCATAGGTATAGTTTTTGCGATACTCGTGCTTTGCAGCAAGGAACGGATGGGTGCTGTTACAAATAAGCTCCTCTGCGCATATGTCAAAAGCGAAAAGCGCGAGACCTTCCTTTCCGCCGTAAAAAGAGCAGACAAGAGCTTCGGCGGATATATCAAAGGAACGCTGCTAGATGCGATATTCGTCGGCATTGTGAATTTCTTTGCGCTCTGGCTTATGGGAGTTCCCTTCTATCCCCTTATCGCCGTCATTCTCGGCATAACGAATATGATCCCGATCTTCGGTCCCTGGATAGGTACTGTTCCCTGCGCGCTTATAATCCTCATTGCGTCCCCCTCAAAGGTTATTCTTTTCGTTCTGTTTACGCTCGTGTTCCAGGGCATTGACGGAAACGTCGTCGCTCCGAAGCTCATCGGATCGAACGTCGGTATGCCTTCGGAATGGGTTGTAATCGCAATTACAGTTATGTCAGGATTTTTCGGTGCTGTCGGAATGATAATAGGCGTTCCGACGTTCGCCGTTGTTTATACCCTCATATGCGACAAGGTCAACGCAAAGCTTAGTGCAAAAGGATATTCCTCAAGCGACGGCGACTATTGCGAAGGCAGAGCAAAAGAAATTTTGCTTGAGGGTACAGACGAGCCGGATGAGAAAAAAGAGAAAAAGTTCCTCGGCATATTCAAAATAAAAAAATCGGATAAAAGCGACAAAAACTGAAGCCAGACGGGAGCTTTGATGGGCAGTCGCGAAACAGTTAATGGAGCGTATCGGTACAGATACGCTCCATTTCTTATGTCCATATGCTATGTAACGGGGTACAGGCCCTTGGATCCTCATTTGGGAGAGCTGTCACCGCAGGTGACCAAGAGGGTCTTGCAGCCTTTTTTGAATAATAAGATCAATTTGTGTGCACACGCCACGATAATCCGATGTTTGTAAATTCTTACTGGATATTTGCGCAGAAAAAGATACCGGAGCTTACGTTCGTTTGGTATCATCTCCCTGCGAAGCCGCCGGGCATTTTCTAATTGGGCATTGTCTTTTGGTATGATCATTGCTTACCCTCTCCGTCCTTGCTGCGCCCGGTCACCTCTCCCAAAGGGAGGCGGCAAGGGACGCTCACACGATATACCAAAAGGTGTATAGAAATGCGCCCTTAAATCAGTTAGACAAATTCTGTTGTTCTTAATTCATCAAGTTTCTTTGCTCGTTGATATGCCAAATCTAAAAATTGTTGAATCGATAGATGCTCATAGTCCCAATTCATAGGTTCCAAAGTTGTAGCACCTTGATAGCCGCTATGAGCTATCTTTTTCATAACCTGTACCCACTCTATACTTCCGTCAAATGGCAGCTGATGTTGATTGTGCTTTCCTCCATTATCCTGCAAATGTAATGCCATTAACCGATTTCCATATCGTTTTATCAAGTCATCGTCAGGCGCATAATTTATATGATGACAACTGTCATAACAGTATCCTACATTTTTAGATTCAAACATACTCAGCACTATGTCCAAATTACAAATATTATTCAGATTTTCAAACGCAACTTGAATGTTCCTGTCTTCAGCCAAGCTAATAATATTTTCTAATCTTTTAATACCTAAATTATTTATGATATGCTCGTCATCAGGTAAATGAATAACCATTGTTGGTATATTGTATTTATAACAATCCATTACGCACTGACAATAAGTTTGAAAAGCGCTATCTCCGTCCGGATTATCTATTGACAAACAGTTTTGTTTATGCACCGGAGCGTGAATGTTTTCTATATAAAGTCCTGCATTTCTTGCCAAATGAACATCTTCTTGATATCCATTGCCTCTACCAAATTTGTCACTCCACCATAACATTACACAGTCGAAACCGGCATTTTTTATTAATTTGTATCTTTCTTCAAAAGATACATCATAACCCACACCATATCCAAAACAATCATATATTCCTACCATTTAAGCCACCCGCAAGTTCAAATTTATCGATCGGTTTCTATCTTATCACACGAAATCAAATGACACAAGAACAGGAACAGCAGGTCATACCGCTGTTCCTGTTAACCGTGATGCCCGCATTTTCCCGTCGGGCTTGTTTTATTGTTTTTATACTCCCGAATAAGCGGCAAATCCGCCGTCGATCGGAACGACTACGCCGTTTACAAAGCCGGATGCGCCGTTATCGCAGAGCCAGAGGAGAGTTCCTGTCAGGTCGTCAACCTCGCCGAATCTGCCCATAGGCGTATGCGCCAGAATCTTCTCGCTTCTCGGAGTCAGAGACCCGTCTGCATTCATAAGCATAGCGCGGTTCTGATTTGTGACAAAGAATCCGGGGGCAATTGCGTTGACTCTTATGCCGACCTTCGAAAAATGTACGGCAAGCCACTGCGTGAAGTTCGATACAGCCGCCTTTGCGCCGGAATATGCGGGGATTTTCGTCAGCGGGCGGAAGCTGTTCATTGAAGAAACATTGAGGATGACAGAGCCCGTCTTTTTCGCCATATCGCGTGCAAAGACCTGCGTTGGAAGAAGCGTTCCGAGAAAATTGAGATTGAAAACGAATTCAACGCCCTTGGGATCGAGGTCAAAGAAAGTAACAAGGTCTTCTCCGCCGTCGATGTCCTCCGGGAAGAGATATTCTTTTGTCGTCGTGCCTTTTGGGTTGTTGCCGCCCGCGCCGTTGAGAAGAATGTCGCAGGTTCCGAGCTCCGAATTTATCTTTTCTCTTGCCGCAAGGAGGCTCTCCTTGTCAAGCACGTTTGCTTCAACGGCGATAGCCTTGCCGCCGTCTGCGTTTATTCTGTCGGCAACTGCCTGTGCGGGTTCAAGACGAAGATCGCAAACGGCAACCTTTGCGCCGCAGGCTGCAAGCGCTTCCGCAAATCCGGAACAAAGCACGCCGCCGCCGCCCGTCACAACCGCAACCTTTCCCGAAAGGTCAATTTTGAAAGGAAGTTTAACCATATTCAATTTCTCCTTTATCTCATTTGATTTTGTTTATTATATCATAGACCACGGAGGGCTTATCGGCAATAAAGTCTGCCCCCGCCTCTTTGAGTATCTCTTTTTCCCTGTATCCCCAGGTTACGCCGACGGCAACCATTCCGGCGTTCTTTGCCGTTTTCATATCGACGTCAGAATCCCCGACGAAAGCGCATTCAGACGGGCTTACTCCGTATTTTTCCGCAAGATACAGTGCGCCCTCCGGACTCGGCTTGCCGGGAAATCTGCCCGTTCCGAGAATTTCTTCAAAAATCTCGCCGCCGTACAGCTTTTTGACGATGTCGTTTGCGTGGTCGTTATCCTTGTTTGTAAACACGGCAAGAGGCAGCCCGTCCGCACGGAGAGCCGCGAGCAGCTCCGCCATTCCGTCATATGCCGTTGTATTGTGCAGATAGCACGTTCCGTATTGCGCAAGGTATGTCTGCTTTGCTTTTGCATAATATTCTTCGCTCTGCCCTGCGGGGAACGAATTATGAATGAACTGATCCGTTGTTCCGTTTATAAACGAAAGAATGAACTCCTCCGTCACGGGGGGAAGACCATAGCAGGCTCTTGCCCGATTCATCCCCTCCGTAAGATCAGGGAGAGTGAACGCAAGGGTACCGTCCAGATCGAAAATGACAGCCTTTATCATTGATTTATTCCTCCTGCGACAGTCGCTTTTATGATTTTATCAGTATTTAAGACATTTGTCTATACTTTTCCGCATTTTTTTGCGTTGACTTTATATATTTACTGTGTTAAAATATCTTTTGTGTATCAATAGGCGGCGCAAGCCGCAGAAAAAGAACGGACGGAGGACAGCGCGCTTTTTTGCGTGTCGAAAGATAAAAATGAGTTTTGTAAAGGTTTTTTATGCGGACGTCTCCGCTTATTATGATGAAAACGCCCTCGCCGAAAGGAAAGCGGAGGTATCTGCCGAGCGGCAAACCCGCATCGACCGCGCAAAGCGCCCCGAAACGAAGGCGCTTCTTCTCGGCTCCGGGCTGATCGTACCCGTCGCGCTGAAAAAGGTTTTCGGCGATTTTGATTATGAAATAAAGGTTGCGGAGATGGGCAAGCCATACGTTTCAAACCGCGACGGCGTGTTTTTCAGCGTTTCGCACACGGGAAAATACGTCCTCTGTGCCGTTTCCGACACCGAGGTCGGCGCCGACCTTGAAGAAATCGCCGAGGCGCAGACGGTTATGCACATAGCGGACAGGTTTTTCACCCCGCTTGAGCGCGACGCAATCAGTCTCAGCCCGTCGCCAGCAGAGGCGTTCTGCCGTCTTTGGACGCTCCGCGAGAGCTACGTCAAAATGACAGGAAAAGGCTTTGACCGCGGTCTTGCGCCGCTTGCGATGGTCTTTCCTTCCGGAACGCCGAAGATAAAAGTTGACGGAAAGATCAAAGAAAACGTGTTTTTCACGGAGATCCGCGACGTTTATAAATGTCGCGGCGCCGTCTGCACGGAAAAAGAAGCGGAATATTCAATCGAAAAAATAACTCTCTGAAAAAGGTGACATATTTATGAGACTTGAGTTCGGGGTCGGTACTTGCGGAATTCTTTTCGGTATGACGCCGAAGGACGTTGTAAGCGCCCTCGGTATGCCGGACAAGATAAACGTCTGCGAGGACGATGAAATATACGGGCAGACCTATATTTACAACAAGGATATGCTTATGGTCTGGTTTGAGCGGGAGCGGGATATGCGCGTGACGCTTATTCAATGCTTTTCCCCGGAGATGACAGTATTCGGGAAAAAGGTTTTCCTGCGTGAAAAAGACGAAGTTATGAAGCTGGTCAAATCCGCCGGGTGCAACAGGTTTACGGAAAACGACGGTCCGACGGAGGAAACCGTCTTCTTTGACGACATTGCCGCCTGGTTCAATTTTGAATTCGGCAAGCTGTCATACGTTGAGCTCGGAGTATTCTTCAACGAAGTAACGGGTGAAGCACTCTGGAGCTTTGAGGAGCAGGAATGAAAAAACAGCGCAAGGCGATTGCCCTGCGCTGTTTTATTATTTTATTTTGAAAGAGATGCAACTGCATCCGCATAAGCCTTTGCAGCTTGTTGAGCCGTAAGTGCACCTGTATAGATTTTTGCGTCCGCAATAATCATATCGCCTGCGGGGAAATCGCCGCCCGTGAGCGCTGTGGTTATATCGTCGCCGAAGCAGAAATAATTGAACGTGCTGCCCGCGCCTGTCTTGAAGTCCTCATTTATGGGAGCGGAAGCCGAAAGCATACCGTTTATATAAATATAGCTCTTTTTCTCTGCAAAGTCATAAGTCGCAACAACGTGCGTAAGCTCCGTTTTCGAAGCTGCTTCACCTGCAACAACGCTCGGGTTGTAACCGCTCAGACCGCCCGATCCTCCGGTGATGAAGTAGGGCTTACCGTCTGCCTGCTCTGCAAGTCCCCAGCCGCCTGCCTGCGTGCCGCAGACGATACCCTGAACCTTGCCCGTCGACGACTTTGCAACATAGAACGCCTCAACGGAGAAGTTACCCTCTGCGAATTTTCTCATATCCGATGCGCTTGCAAGAGATTTGAAATTGCAGATTACATATTTGCCGGAAGTTGCGTGAAGTGCGTTTACCGTATACTTCTTGCCCGCGTGAGACACTTCGCACTTACCGATCTCTGCTCCGTTGTTCTTTATTGTGATATTGCCCTTCGTGTCCTTTATTTCTCCGTCGAAGTCAAAATCCGCATAAATTCCGGTCTCGCTTGTTTCAGCGGGTTTGCCGGATTCAGCCGTGAATACCTTTGTTATCTTGTTGCTTTCTGCGCCCCAGGAGTCAACAGCAACAAGCGTCACTTCATATTCATTACCTATCGTAAGATTGCTAATGCTGCATTCCCAGACCTTCTTCATCTCTTCTGCCGTGCCGTGACGGTAGAAGTCGGCAAGGATTTTATATTCGTTGATCTTTGTCGCGCCGACCCTCTTCGCCGTGAGAACATAGTGATGAACCATTTCGTCATCCGTTGCGGCTTTGAATTTTACAGTTGTGCTTACGCTCGTCTTGCCGGCTGTGCCAAATTCGATGCTGATAGCGTCGTCGGAGAGAACGGGAGCTGCATTCTTTTCGGAGCGATTCTTCGGATAAGCGAGGAGATGAGACTTGTCAGCCTTCGGAGCGCTTATCTCCCAAGCCTCGCCGATCGTTGTTTCGTTATAAAAGTCCATACGGGTAAATCTTACGTTGCCGTTTCCGTCAACCTGAACAAGATAACCCTGGGAGAATTCTTCGCAGTCTCTCATAACAGTTGCAGAAGACATATCCTGATATTTGCCAGCCTCAATAGCCATATAACGGACAGAGCCGCAGCCGAGAGACGTAAAGTCTGTCTGCATTATGCTTCTCGGGTCATTGATCGGGAAATGAAGGTGACCGCTGAAAGTGACAACCTGCGGATACTTGGAAAGGATGCTCGTAAGATCCGTTGTATACCACATAAGGTTATCGGCAGTATAAAGATCGCTTCCGTATACCGTATCGTATATCATCGGGTGAGTGAAAACGAAGACAGCCTTTCCGGGATCGTTTTCAGTAAGCATTTTGAGAGTATTGTCAAGCCATTCCTTCGTTGCTGCGGCATAAGGAGTCGCAACTCCGTTTATTTTATAATATTTTCCGTTGCTGTCAGGATTGATAAATACGAAATAGTAATCGCCGACCTTGCAGAGACGGCTGCCATTCTGGAAGTCCGTTGCATATTCCGTAAGATCCTTTTCAAAGAACGATTTGCCGTATATATTGAGAAAATCGCTCATAAGCAGCTTACCGCCGTAAAGCTCCTCGTGGTTGCCCGTCGTGAAAAGAAGCGGTACTTCCTTCTCGTCGAACACGCGCTGGTAAGTATCCTTGACGGCTTTCGCCTCGCTGACCTGACCGGACTGAGTAAGGTCGCCCGCGATCATAACGGCGTCAATACCGTCCTTGTCGCCGGATTTTATCGCGTAATCCTTGAGCTGGTTGAGCGCGCTGTAAAATTTGTTTGTCGGCATAGCCTTACCATTCTCACAATGTACGTCCGAAAGCGCGGCGAACGAAAGGACTATGTTGCTTGCATCGAACTTGTCGGTCTTGACGCTCGGGTCAGAGGACGTCGTACCGCCCTGACCGGTTGTCGTCGCCGGATCCGAGCCGCCCTGCGTGCCTGTACCCTCTGTGCCGGTGCCGCCCGTTGTCGTAACAGCGGGGGTATTGGGTCCGCAAGCGCAAAGAACTGCGGCAAGCATTGTGACCGCAAGGATCAATGCGAATAATTTTTTCATCTGGAAATTCCTCCTGTGTTTTTGTTTTGTATTTCAAAGCGCCTCTCCGGACGCATTAAAATCATTTTAATTTCTCTGTTTTAACCTCGGCAAGCACTTTTTCTATGTCCTCCGAGAGGGGCGGATTCGTACCGGACGTCAGACACGCCGCCGTCCCGTATGCAACGGCATATTTAAGACATTCTTCCTTGCTCTTTCCATCGGAAAAAGCAGCAATGAAGCCCGCAATCGCGCTGTCTCCCGCGCCGACTGTCGATACAGGGTCTATTTTCGGCGGCTCCGCTTTGAATACTCCCTCGTCGCAGGCGAGCAACGCTCCCCTTCCTCCAAGGCTTATCATAACGTTTTCCGTACCGCTTCTGTGAGTTTTCAGGGCAAAATCAATCAGCCCCTCCGTGTCTCCCGCGGACACTTTCGCATAGCGGGCGACCTCCTCCTCGTTCGGCTTTATCAGCCACGCGCCGACATCTGTAACGTCGCCGATCTCAAACGAGCTCGAATCAAGGCTGACGTGCGCTCCCGTCGCTTTTACCTTCCTTATAAAAGCCTTTATATCCGAAATATCGATTCCCTGCGGATTTTTGCCCGCAAAACAGACGACGGTATTCGCGTCCGTTTCTCCGATAGCCGCCAAAGCCTCGGAAAGAAGGCTTTTGTCAGCCGTAAAACCCGCAAAGCTGATCCTCGTTTCGGCATCGCCTGAGGAATGTATCGTTATATTCTCTCTTATTCGCCCATCGACCGTAAGCGCCGTGAAATCGACGGCTCGGGCGGAGAGCTGTTTCAGATAATCGTCGCCGTTTTCCCTGCCGACCGCAACAACTGCACGGCTTTCTTTTCCGCCGGCTGCAAGCGCCCGCGACGTATTCACGCCTTTCCCGCCCGCATCACGGCTCACCGTCTTTACAAGATTTTCTTTCTGCGCCGCAAAGTCATCGCAGACGCAATGTATATCGAACGCGGGATTCAGCGTTACCGTAATAACATTCATATATCCACCGACAATAACAGACTTTAGATTTAATTATTATACCATATAAGAAACTGCCCGTCAACGGATTTGGCGGTCGCACTGTGTACAAAAAAATCGCGTTTTTTTGTGAATTTCGCTCATACGGCAAGCCTCGTTCGACAAATAAACGCCAAAAACCGTCCGGAATATCAAAATAAATCGCCAACCGAATTGACAACCGCCGTCGGTTGGGGTATAATTTATTCTGTGAATATATTTTTCGGAAGGTAAAGACAATATGCATAACATATCAAGACGCGCGGCAAGAGAATGTGCGCTCAAAACGCTTTACGGCTTTGAATTTTCAAGAGAGGCAGACCCCGCAGACTTTTTCGAGCTTTCCTGCTCCGAATTCGAAACGGCATCTGACGAGTTTTCCAAAAGCCTGTTTCTTCGGGCGGTCTCAAATCTTGACGAGATAGACAAAATAATCGAGCAGAACGCAAAGGGCTGGAAAACGGAAAGACTCTCGAAGATGACCCTCTCAATCCTCCGTCTCTGCGTCTGCGAGATGAAATATTTTGATGATATTCCCTCCGCGGTGTCGATGAACGAGGCGGTCGAGCTTGCGAAGATTTATGACGGAGACGACGCTCCCGCTTTCATAAACGGCATAGTAAACGCCGTCGCAAAGTCTCTATGAAGATTCTCGGAATAGACACAAGCAACTATACAACCTCCGTTTCGATCGTCTCGGACGGGGGCTATCGCCACGAAAGGCAAATACTTGAAGTGGCGGAAGGAGAGCGCGGACTTAGGCAGAGCAGCGCTCTTTTTTTGCATACTAAAAATCTTCCGGTTTTAATGGAAAAGCTCGCCCCGATCGGCAATATCGACGCCGTTGCATACAGCGACAAGCCGCGCGACGAGGAGGGCTCGTATATGCCGTGCTTTCTTGCGGGAGAGGCTGTCGCAAGGTCGGTTGCGGCAACATTCGGCGTCCCTGCCCTGCGTTTTTCTCATCAGGCGGGACATATAATGGCAGCGGCAAAAACCTGCGAAAATCCCGAAATTGCCGGCTCGCCGTTCCTCTGCTATCACGTTTCCGGCGGCACGACGGAGCTCGTTCTTGCGGCTCCCTCGGAGGAAAACGGTTTCGACGTAAAGATCGTCGGCGGCACGGCGGACATAAGCGCGGGGCAGCTCATTGACCGCGCCGGCGTGCTTATGGGGCTGAAATTCCCCTGCGGAGGAGAGCTTGAAAAGCTGGCGTCCGAAGCCGGAAAGCAGCGGGTGAAGATATCGGCTGTCGGCGCAAAATGTAATTTTTCGGGCGCGGAAAACAAAGTTATAAAGGCTTTGCGCGACGGGAAAAGCAAATCCGAGGTTGCGCGCTATGCGCTCGACTACTGCGCGGAATCCCTCATTGCCTCTGTCGACGCGGCAAGAAAAGAGCTGGGCGAACTTCCCGTCCTTTTCGCCGGCGGCGTTATGCGTAACGCGATTATTCGGGAAGAACTGCGGAAACGGCTCTGCGACGTATTTTTCGGCTCGGTCGAGCTCTCGTCGGACAATTCCGTCGGAACGGGCTGGCTCGGGAGGGACAAGCTCGAAAGGAGCGGCAAATGGAACGGCAGATAATCTCCGTAACGGAGCTGAATTTATATATAAAAGCCAAGCTGGACGGCGACCCGCTGCTTTCGGGGCTGCTTGTCCGCGGCGAAATATCAAACTTCAAACGATATTCAAGCGGTCATTGCTATTTCACCTTAAAGGACGCAGGCGGGGCTGTCCGCGCCGTTATGTTCAATTCGTCTGCGCAAAGGCTGAAATTCGCCCCGACGGACGGGATGAAGGTCATCGCCTGCGGCAGGGCTTCCGTTTATGAAAGAGACGGTCAATACCAACTGTACATTACATCGCTCGAGCCGGACGGTATCGGCGCACTCAGCCTTGCATACGAACAGCTCAAGAAAAAGCTGGCGGGCGAAGGGCTGTTCGATGAAGCAATCAAAAAACCTGTCCCCCGCTATCCGAGGCGCATAGGCGTTATCACCTCGCCGACGGGAGCGGCTGTGCGGGACATAATAAACATTGCAGGCAGACGCTTCCCGCTTGCGGAAATCTGCGTTTATCCCGCCGTTGTCCAGGGGGAAGGCTCCGTGCCGACTCTCCTTGCAGGACTTGAATATTTCGGCTTTTACGCACCTGCGGACGTCATAATCATCGGTCGCGGAGGCGGCTCGATCGAAGACCTCTGGTCATTCAACAGCGAAGCTCTTGCAAGGAAAATCCGCTCCTCGCCCGTCCCCGTAATCTCCGCAGTAGGGCACGAAACAGACTTTACAATCTGCGATTTTGCCGCCGACCTTCGTGCGCCGACGCCGTCTGCCGCCGCAGAGCGTGCAACGCCGGACAAAAGCGATATAATCTCGCTTCTCTCGTCACAGTCGGCTCATATGAGGTCGGCAATGCAAAGACGGCTTGACATTCTGCGCGAAAAGCTGGAAAGGATTTCGTCGTCGAGAATGATGAAAAATCCGATGAACTTCATAGACGATAGGCGCATTTATCTCGATACCCTTTCGGAGAAGATCGTATCGCGCGCGCAGGCGGATATTGAAAAGAAGAAACTGTCGCTTCGCGGCTCTGCCGCCGCGCTGAACGCATTGAATCCCCTCGCCGTGCTTTCAAGAGGTTACGGAGCCGTATTCTCCGAAAGCGGCGCGCTCATAAAAAGTACGGAGGACGCAAAAATCGGCGAGGGACTGAAAATAAAGGTTTCGGACGGCGAAATTGACGCCGTTGTGACGGAAAAACACCGCAAAGGAGGAAAAAAGAATGGCTGAAAAGAAAATGAGTTTTGAAGAAGCACTTTCAAGGCTTGAAGAAATAGTCGGCGAGATGGACAGTGGCAAAGCGGAGCTTGACAAGCTGCTTGAGCTTTTCGAAGAAGGTACGGCGCTCGTCCGCAGATGCAAAAAAGAGCTCGACAATGCCGAAAAGAAGATCAGACTTGTAACGGAGGACGGGGAAACCGAATTTCCCCCTATGAAATGATGGATATACGCACAAAGATGAGCGAATACGCGGAGAGGGTCACGGCGGAGCTTGAAAAATATCTCATAACCCCCGATCCCGACCTTGAAACGCTCTATTCCGCAATGAGATACAGCGCCCTTTCGGGAGGAAAGAGAATACGTCCCTTCCTCTGCGACGCCTTTTGCAGGCTTTTCGGCGGAGACGCAAGGGCGGCTATGCCGTTTGCCTGCGCCATCGAAATGGTGCACGCTTCGTCCCTTGTTCACGACGATATGCCCTGTATGGACAACGACGATCTCCGTCGCGGCAAGCCGACAAATCACAAGGTTTACGGAGAGGACATTGCCCTTCTCTGCGGCGACGCGCTGATAACAAGGGGATATGAGGTTGCGGCTCTGAACAGCTTCGTTTCGCCGGAAGCGGCGAGAAGCGCCGTCGCAATGCTGACCCGTCTTGCGGGCGCAACCGGGATGATGGGCGGGCAGGAGATCGATTTGCTCGGCGAAAAGAAAAAGCCTGATTTCCCGCTTCTTCTGAAAATGCACGACAAAAAGACGGGCGCGCTGATGAAAGCCTCCGTTCTGCTCGGCTGTCACGCGGCGGAAATAACGGATGAAAGCGACCCTCGCTCCGTCGCCGCCGTCAGATATGCAAGCGGCATCGGCACGGCGTTTCAGATAATCGACGATATTCTTGACGTTGAGGGCGACCCTGCTCTGCTCGGCAAAGCCACTCACGCGGACGCCGCGGAGGGAAAGACGACCTTCATATCGTTTATGACGGTCGGCGAAGCGAGAAAATACGCAAAGGAGCTGACCGAATCCGCCATAGACGCGATAAAGCCTTACGAAGGCTCGGACGACCTTATTTCCCTTGCGGAATTTCTTCTTTTGAGAAATAAATAACAAAACCACCCCTCTTTGCATAGAATTTCAGCAAAGAGGGGTGATTTTTATTACAGAATGTACTTTCCGCAAGCGCAAAAAGGGGAAGAAAATTCTCGCCGTGTTTGCGTGCGTCATAATATTCGCGCTGCTCTCCGTAATCTATCTCAACCAAAAGCTCGACCCGCTCGTCTGCGCCGCCGCGACACCGCAACTGAAGGCAGAGATGACCCGCGTCATAAACGAGGCAATAAGCGAGGCGATGACCGGATATGAAGAAAAGCTCGTCAGCATCAGATACGGCTCAGACGGGAAAATTCTCTCAATAGAAACCGACAGCACAAAAATAAATCTTCTCCGCGCACTCGTCACGGAGAAGATAAACGAGAAAATCAAGGCATACGGAGAATACAGCGTCACGATCTCCGTTTCAAACATTATGGATGACGAGATCGTCTTCGGCAGGTTTCCGTCCTGGCGAATTCCAGCAAGCGTTGAGCCGAACGGCAGCGCAGAGACGACTGTCAAAAGCTCGCTTGTGTCCGCCGGAATAAACCAGAGCCTACACAAGATAACGCTCTCCGTTCGCGTCAGCATAACGGCAATGCTCCTTATATCGACGGTCGACGTCGATACGGAAACGGACATCTGCATTGCGGAGACGGTTATAATAGGCGAGGTGCCGACGGTCTTTCTCGCCGGCGGAGATTAAACGCCGGTATAGTCAAAATCGGGGATAAAGCTCTCCTTTGCGGCGCTCCCCTCCTGAACATATGCAAGCGAAACGCCGATCTTGTCCGCATAATCGACGACCTTCGAATATTCGTATTTCGTCAGCTTCCGGCAAAGCTCGGGATAGCCCGCAAGACGGGATTTGTCCGGCGTAAACTGGCTCATTATGCTTATGATGATGTCATCCCCGTATTCGGAATGAAGATAATCCATTATGCGGATCGAATCGTCTGTGCAGCCGGGCAGAACAAGATGACGGACGATAACCCCGCTCTTCATCAGCCAGTTTTCGGTTACGGGACGTCCCTTCGTGCGCACCATTTCTGCAAGCGCAGACTTTGCAAATTCGGGATAATCCCTTGCCGCAGAATATTTTTCGGCAAGCGAGGATGACATATATTTGAAGTCTGTCAGATAGATATCGACAGTTTTGTCAAGCGAAGTTATCATCTCGGCTTTTTCATAGCCGCCCGTGTTCCAAACGACAGGCAAGCCGAGCCCTTTTTCCTTTGCGACGGCAACCGCGCGCTTTATCGGCTCCGAAAAATGCGTCGGGGTTACAAGATTTATGTTGTTTGCGCCCCGCGCTTTAAGCTCAAAAAATATTTCGCAAAGACGCTCCTCCGTCACCTCCCTGCCGACTTCGCCGCGAGAAATGCCGTAGTTCTGGCAATAGACGCAACGTAGATTGCACCCTGAAAAGAAGACGGTACCCGAGCCTTTTTCGCCTGATATGCAGGGCTCCTCCCAATAATGCAACGCGGCGCGCGCAAGACGGACAGTAGCCTTTTCGCCGCAAAAGCCCGCTTTTATGTTTCTTTCAACCCCACATCCGCGGGGACAAATATTGCATTTTTCCATATCCTTACGCGGCAAGCCCTCCGAGCGAAAGCGCATACATAACCTGCGCCGCAAAATATGTGACAAGGTTTAAAACATTCATCTTTGCCGTATCTTTTCCTCCGAAAAGAATGAAAAGGATTACGAAATCCGATATGAAAAACAGGCCCGCTCCGATTGCGAGCGTAACGGCAAGCCCTCCGATAACCGTCATAACAATATAATAAGCCGTTGTTGCCGTAAGGAGGGAGGCATATACTGCTGCGGGATAAAACAGCTTACCGAAATTCATATTTTTGCGAACGGCAAAGAGAACGGCGAGTGCAGTCGCAGCGCCGGAGGCAAGAGAAATTCCGAAATACATCGGTGAAAACCCGCAGGCAACGTTTACAGCCGCAAACACAGCAATATGCTCGATCGCAAACGCCGCCATACCGACGGGAAGAAACGCCGGTTCCTCCGGGCAGACGTGCGATGCGTCAAGGAAAACGTCGCCAACCATTCCGAGCACAAGTCCGAAAAGCATTATAAAGCCTGCTTTTGCAGGCGCTTCGGAGAGCATAACAAACCCGAGCGACACAAACGATACCGCCGCAAGAGCCTTTGTCACCGTGACGATGCCGCCCTTCGTTCTGACCTTGAAAAAGATGAATGTTGCCGCCGAGATCGCCGTCATTGCGATGAGTAAATATTTTGCCATAAAACATCCTCCGTTAAATTCTTTTGATCTCAATTCCGCAAACGCCGCTGTTTTTCTGCTCCTCCGCAGAATAATATTTTTCCATATCGCAAGGGCTTGCCGTCGCAAGCTCCTCTTTTTTATATCCGCACTTTTCAAGCGGAAGACGACTGTACAGCTCCTCAAAGCTATCAAAAACATATATCGCCTTCACGCGGGCGGAAATTTTCTCCCCGCTTTCCGCGCTAGTAAATTCTATCGTGTCTCCGACTCCGACCGCTCTGCGCTTTTCGTCATAAAGCCGTAGCTCAATCGTCTTTTCCCCGCTCTTTATCATTTCAAACGGGGACGGGGCAAGGTTCATTTTATGGAGCATTTTGTAAGCTTTATCACAGCTTCAACGTGTCCCGTTCTTGCAAACATATCGACGGCGACGGCTTTTTCCGCCCTGTATCCGAGTTCGGAAAGACGCTTGCAGTCCCTTGCCGCGGTTGCGCTGTCACAAGAGACCATAACGACTCTCTCCGGTGCCATTTCCGCAATTGCGGAAAGCGTCTGCTCTGAGCAACCGGAGCGCGGCGGATCAACTATTATCACATCCGGCAAAAGCCCGTCCCGCGCGAGCTTTTCCGCAGCTTCTCCAGCGTCGGCACAGATAAATTCAGCGTTATTTATCCCGTTTCTTTCCGCATTGTTTTTTGCGTTTTCAACAGCCTCCGGAATTATCTCCGCGCCGATTACATTTTTCGCTCTGCGCGCCATTGAAAGCCCGATCGTGCCCGTTCCGCAATATAAGTCAAGGACGGTTTTCCCCTCCGGCTCGGCAAATTCCGCCGCTATTCCGTAGAGCTTTTCGGCTCCGTCGTGATTGACCTGATAAAACGACCTCGGCGAGATCTCGAATTCCAGCCCGCAGAGAACATCCGAAATAGCGTCCTTGCCCCAAAGAGTGCGACAGTCGCTTGAGAGAATGACGTTTGTATCTTTATTATTGACGTTGAGCACGATGCTCTTTATATTTTTGTTCAGCTCCGTCAGCATTTTTATAAGTCTGCCGACGTTCGGCACCTCTCCCGTTGCAACGAGGCAGACAAGAATCTCGCCGCTCCGTCGCCCGTCTCTTATATAAAGATGACGGAGAAGCCCTTTTCCGGTCTCTTCATCATATGCGGTTATTTTGTTTTCGTCGCAAAAGCGACCGACAGCCCGCACGATGTCCGCATAAAAATTCGGCTGGAGAGGACAGCTTTCGCAGGGAGCAACCCTATGGCTGTGTCTCGAGTAAAATCCGAAGCGCATTTTTCCGTCGATAACGGCGGCAGGATACTGCGCCTTGTTTCTGTAACCAGTTATCTGCGGGGACGGAATTATCCTCTCACATTCTATATCCAGTCCGCCGAGTCTTTTCAGGTTTTCATCGACGGTCTTTTTCTTTATTTCAAGCTCTTTTTCGTATTTTATATGACGGAAAACGCAGCCTCCGCACCTACCGAAAACGGAGCAGTCGCTATCCTCTCTGTACGGCGAGGGTTTGACTATATTTATCGCCTTTGCGTATCCGTAGCTCTTTCCCGCTTTCATAACAAGCGCGTCGATTATGTCTCCCGGTGCCGTACCGAAGACGAACAGCACATAACCGTCGCACCTGCCGACTCCCGCCCCTTCCGGGGTCATATCGGTTATTTCAAGTCTCAAAACATCGTTTTTCTTCGGCATCGGACTGCGTTTCTCCTTTGATTTACACTTCTACGTTTCAATGATACCATAAAATATTGCATAAAGCAACAAAAAACGATAATGGGTCGGATAAAAATCCGCAGAGCCGCCGAAAGTCGCTCCGTCGGTGTACATAGGTACGTCAGGAGCGGGTTTCGACGGGAGAAAAAGCAACATAAACAAAACAGGGGAAGCCAACCGGCTTCCCCTTCCTCTGTATGAACTGCCCGCAAAAGCGCACGTTTTCGCCGCAAGCCATATGCGGCGCATCTCTCTTTTACTCCGCTTTTTCGGTCTGCGCTTTTTTAGCAGCCCATTTTTATCTCTGCGTTTCTATAAGTCCGTATCCCCCGTCGTTTCTCCTGTAAACAACGCATACGGTGTCCGTATCCTGATTCAAGAAAACAAAGAACGTATGATCCAGCAGGTTCATCTGAAGGATTGCGTCCTCCGTTGTCATCGGGCGAAGGTCAAACTTTTTGGTTCTTATCAGCTCCTCGGAATCCTCCTCAATCTCTTCCCCCGCATATTCGGGTTCCGCAAACGCTTCCTTGCGAACCTTTTTTTCAAGGCGCGTCTTGTTTTTACGGAGCTGACGCTCGATTACATCGACAGCTACGTCGATATCGTGATAAAAGCTCTCGCCTTCCACCTCGCTTCTGAAAAGCGTTCCGCCCATAGAGATGGTCAGCTCAAGCACTTCCGTTTTTTTATACCTCGAAAGTGTTACAAATGCTTCCGCATCGTCACGGAAAAACTTTTCCAGTTTGCCGATCTTTTTTTCAATGAGAGCTTTCAGCTTCTCGTCGGCTGTAACCTGTTTGCAAACGAATGTGATTTTCATAGCGTTTCACCTTTCACTTTGGAGATTTGCTTTGAGGAATTCTTCCCTCTCTGCATTTATATTATACCATAAAATGACGGCAAATCAAAGAATATTTTGTAAAAAACGTATAGAATATTTTTGGTTATTTAGTGTATTGATTATTAACGACGCGTGTGATATAATGATAAATGGAGCGTTTTGAAGAAAGGAGCGGCTTATGGGAAAATGTTTCTCCCCCGATTGGTATTTTGCTTCCGCATTTGATATAACGCCGGACTTTCTGCTCTCCGGCGGCATAAAGGCTGTTGTTCTCGATATAGATAACACCCTGGTTACATATGGGGACGCCGAGCCGACGGAAAAGGTCATAAAATGGATCCGCTCGCTTACGGACGCGGGCATAAAAGCCGCAATCGCTTCAAACAACAAAGAGGAGCGCGTCAATCTTTTCAATAAAAAACTCGGTATTTTCTGCATAAGCAAAAGCGGAAAGCCGTCGACAAAGGCTGTCCGTGCGGCTTGCGCCGAGTTTTCCGTTTCGCCGCGCAACGCAGCAGTCATAGGCGATCAGATATTTACGGATGTCCTCTGCGCAAACAGGTCAGGTGCCGTCGCAATACTGACAGTGCCGATTCCTTATAACGAAAACCTGTTTTTCCGCTTCAAACGCAGTCTTGAAAAACCGATAATAAATAAATTCAGAAAAAAACACCCCGAAAAATGTTTCCCCGAAAGGAACGCAGGAAAATGATAATCGAATCGATCTATATAAAGAATTTCGGAAAGCTCTCCGATGTCAGAATCGACCTTGCGGACGGTGTAAACATTCTGCGGGGAGAAAACGAATCCGGCAAGAGCACGGTATGCGCTTTTATCCGTTTCGTATTCTACGGGCTTCCCGGCAGAGCCGAGGAAAAGCTGAAATATATAAGCTGGGGAGCGTCATCCGTCAGCGGCTATGTTATCGTCTGCGAGGGCGGCAAACGCTATCGCGTCGAGCGTGAAGCGATCTGCTCCGGCGACAGCGAAGGAAAAACCTCCGTCCGCGAGCGCACAGCCGTTATAGATATTGAGCTTTCGCAAGCCGTTTTCCGCGGTCAGAATGCAGGGGAAGTATTTTTCGGCGTTCCGGCGGACGTTTTTGAGAGCACGGTCTATATCGGTCAGGTCGGCGACAGTTTCGTCGGCGGGCGGACGCTTGCGGAATCGGCTGAGAACATTCTCTTTTCGGCAAGCGAAAATACAAACGCAAAAAAGGCAATCAAAAAGCTGGACGAAGCACGTGTTTACCTGCTGTATAAAAACAGGCGCGGCGGAAAGATTGCAGAGCTGGAAGCGCAAAAGGAAGAGCTTCAGTCTCGGCTCGAAAAGGCAAAGGAAGAAAGCGGAGACATAATTTTTCTTGAAGGCAACGAGCGCGAGCTCAAAGAAAAATCCGAAAAATCAAGAAAACGCCTCGACTTTTGCGAAAGCGAGCTCGACACATACGAAAAATATACGGTCCGCGGTCTTTATCTCTCCCGCAAAGAGGAAGCCAAAAAGCTTGCCGGAATGCAGCAGGATATGGAAAAGGCGATGTCAAACGAGGAGCACGGCGGCATCCCGATCGCCGATGAAGAATATATTTCCTCTCTCGAAAGCCTTTCCCGCAGACTCGATACGGCAACGGCGCGCTATGAAGAAGCCTGCAACACGCTTGACGAGGCAAGTCGCAGGATCATAGATATGAGCGAGAAGATCGAGGTTTTTAACCGTCTCGGTTCAAGAGGAGACAAGCGGGACAAGATTGTCGAAAAAATCGAAAAGAACTACAAAAAATCTTCGTCTATGAAATGGACGGCGATAGTGGCTGCGGTGCTTGCCGTCATCTTCGGCGCATTCTGCATCGTCGGGCTCGTCTCCGGAGGCGCAAGCCGGACCGCACCGACGGCTTTTGCCGTTCTTCTCGGTCTGTTCACAGTAGCGGCTGTAACGGCATTTATCTTATCCGAAAGCGCAAAAAAGCAGCTCCTGCGCGACTGCTCGACGTTCGGCTGCCGTGATTACGGAGAGTTCGGAGAGCTCGTTCTTGCCGCAAAGCGTGACGAAGGCGCCCTGACATATATAACAGAAGCAAAAGAAAATGCGGAAAGAAACGCAAAAAAGGCAGCGGACGACCTTGACGCAGTAAATTCAAAAATAGTTGCGGCTTTGAAAGCGGCAGGTTTCGATCTTGAAACGAGTACACGTCTCTCCGTTGCAAACGCAATAAAAATTTGTCGCAAGCGACAGTCCGAGCTTGAAAAGTTGAAGATCCTGCTCGAAGGTCAGCGGCAAAAGGTCGCCGCGCTTGAGGAAAAACTCCGCTCTTATGATGAAGATTACCTCCGCGAAGCGCTGACAGGAACCTATGACGAAGAAAAGATGAAGTCGTTTGACGAGAAATCCGCAAGACGCAACGTTGATTTTCTTCATAAATCGATTGAAGCGATGATGCAGAAGCTCTCCGAAACAGAGCGCGAGCTTGCCGTCCTGAATGCGACGGTCAAGCGCCCGACGGAGATCTCCGAGGCATTGATCTCAACCGAGCACGAGCTCGAAAGTCTTACTGAAAAATTCAATGCGTATATGCTGGCTATCGAGACAATCGAAGCCGCCGGCGGCAAACTGCGTGAGGGCATATCCCCGAAGATTGCAAAGTCGGCAAGCGAAGCAATGAATGTTCTTTCGTGCGGCAAGTATGAAAGTCTCGGCGTTGATCCGGACTTTGCTCTGACCTTTACAGACGGCGCCTCGACTTACCAGGCGGACCTGCTAAGCGCGGGCACCTCGGACATCGCATATATCGCTCTCCGCCTTGCCCTTGCAGAAACGCTTTTCACAAAGGCAAAGCCGCCACTCATCTTTGACGAGAGCTTTGCAAGAACGGATGACAACCGTCTCTCCGCGTCTCTCCGTCTTATCTCCGCCGGCAATATCGGCGGAAGCTCCCAGTGCCTGCTCTTCACCTGCCACGGCAGAGAGGAACAGTCAATGGCGGCATTGGGAAACTATAACCTTATCCGCCTTTAACCTTCTTTTCTTCGAGAAGAAAAGAAGGCAAAAGAAGCTTCCATTATTGGCTCTGTGCGCTCCTTTTTAGCCTTCCTCTTTGAGGAAGGGGGACCGCTTTAGCGGTGGAAGGAGTAATGTAGGGTGGGGGTCTCCCCTCCCGTCGCCCTGTCTTTATCGATATACGGGGCAAAAGAAGCTTCAATTATTTGTTTGAACAAACTTTATACTTTCATCAAAGGAGCATATATTCTGCTCCTTTTTGATTTGTATCGTTCTTTTCTTGAAAAGAAGGCAAAAGAAGCTTCGGTAATTGTTTCGTGTAAACATTTTATTACCTGCGCAAACGGGCGTTGCAACGTAGGGGAGGGATATGCTGGATTGCGTCAGCAATCGGGGCAGGCGTCGCCTGCAAGCGCTTATGTGTTTGCGACCTTCGCGCACTTCCCCTCTCCCCGCAAAAAGCGGGGAGTTTTTTATTCATTCTCCTTGCATATTTATGTAAAATATGATATAATAAGAGCAGAGTAGCGTAACGGAAAGGAGCGGCGGGTATGCGAGCGGATGTTTTTCTTTTCAATATCGGGATTGCAAAAAGTCGCAGCCACGCACAGACGCTCATCTCCGGCGGAGTTCTTATCGGCGGAAGAAAAATCGAAAAGCCATCAGCCGATGTTCCGGAAAATACGGAAAAAGAATCCGTCACTATTCTCTCCCCCTCCGAGTTTGTCGGCAGGGGCGGGATAAAGCTGAGCCACGCGCTGAAAATGTTCGGCATTGACGCAGGCGGGCTCATCGCCGTCGATCTCGGCGCATCAACCGGAGGTTTTACAGATTGTCTTCTTCAAAACGGCGCAAAAAAAGTCTATGCCGTCGATGTCGGGCACGGTCAGCTCGATTCCTCGCTGGTCTCGGACAGCCGCGTCATAAATATGGAGGGAACGAACGCAAGAACGCTGACCCGGAGCGATTTTCCGGAGAAAATAGATATTGTCGTAAGCGATCTGTCCTTCATCTCGCAGACGCTTGTTTTTCCGTCGGTTTCGGATATTCTTCAGGACGGCGGAATGTTTGTCTCGCTCATAAAGCCGCAGTTTGAAGCCGGCAAAGGCAACATCGGCAAGGGCGGCATAGTAAGAGACAAAAGGGTCCATTGCGAAGTTATAAAGAATGTCTTCGCCTCGGCAAAGGCAAATTGCCTTGTGCCTTGTATGCTCTCGCCGTCGGCTATCAGGGGCGGCGACGGAAACAGAGAATACGTAGCTCTTTTCATAAAAGGCGCAGATCGTAAAGCCATCTGCGAAAAGCAAATATCGGACATTGTAAATTCAGAGAACTGTGAGGTAACCGCAAAATGAACGAAGTCAGACGGGTCGCCGTTTTTGCAAACAGCAAGCGCGATCCCGATTATTCATATTTAAGAAAAACAATTCATACCCTCCTTGCCTGCGATGCGGAAGTTCTTCTCGATATGCGTTACAGAAGCTGCGTCGGCGAATCGCGGAACGGGCTCCGGCTTTATTCATATATCGAAGATATGCTGTCTGACGCAGAGGCGATTGTCGTTCTCGGCGGCGACGGTTCGATTCTTGACGTAAGCGAGAAGGCAGCCGCACACAGCCTTCCCATATTCGGAATAAATCTGGGGCATCTCGGGTATCTGACGACGATTGAAAAGGATGAAATGCTGAAGCTCGCAGATCTTGTAAACGGCAGCTATACGATCGACGAGCGGATGATGATGAGCATAAGAATAGCAGACAAGGGCATTCTGCACGAGCTTCACGCCTTAAACGACGTTGTAATAGCGAGCGGAACGCGCGGCAGAATAGGAGTTTTCGGCATAAAATGCGATAAAAACCGTACCATACCCGTCAAGGGAGACGGGGTCGTCGTTGCAACGCCGACAGGCTCCACCGCATATTCCCTCTCCGCCGGCGGACCAATTATCGATACGGGCACAGAGCTCTTCTGCATAACGCCGGTAGCGCCGCATTCGCTCTCTTCAAGACCGATAGTCATCTCGGCGGACTCCGTTATCCGGGTGAGCGGGGAGACGCTCGGACCGCAGACCGATATATACATCGCCGCCGACGGGGGAAAGGGCGTTTCCGTTTCGGCAAAGTCCGAAGTTGAAATAAAGCGGTCGTCATTGAAAACACGGCTCTGCCGCATAGGCAACGACGGCTTCTTTGACATACTGACAAAGAAAATGAGCGGAATTTAAGAAAGGACGGAAAAAGAAAATGAAAAACTTGCGTCAAGCGGCGATACTCAAGATAATATCGGAAAATATTGTTGAAACTCAGGATGATCTCCTCGCAAAATTGAGAGAGAGCGGGTTTGAAGTCACGCAGGCAACCGTCTCCAGAGATATAAAAAAGCTCGGTCTTGTAAAAACTTCAGACGACGGAAAATATCGCTATTGCGCCCCCAAAAGCCCGTCAAGTCCGGATTCGAAATTCAAAAACATACTTTCGGAAGCTGTTGTCTCTGCGGAAAATGCGGAGAATATGGTCGTCGTAAAGACTTATTCCGGTATGGCAAATGCGGCGGCGGCAGCGATCGACGCGCTCGCATCAAATCATATTCTCGGCAGTATCGCCGGCGACGACACAATCCTCATCGTTACAAAGACCGATGCGGACGCAGAAAACTTTACTCTGCTTTTGAGAGAGGTCATAAACATCGCATAAATAAATTATTTCGGGAGGGCGGAATATGCTGAAAGAGCTGTATATAAAAAACATAGCAATAATCAAAGAACAACGCCTCTCCTTTGACAGAGGCTTCACCGTTCTTACGGGCGAAACGGGCGCGGGAAAATCGATAATAATCGAGTCCGTCGGGCTGATATGCGGCGCAAGAGCATCAAAGGAAAGCATACGCTCCGGAGAGGAAAAGGCAAGCATCACAGCGCTCTTTTCAGACATACCCGCACACACCGCAAAGGCGCTTTCCGATATGGGCTTTGACTGCGACGGCGGAGAGCTTGTCATTTCAAGAGAGGTGACGGCTGGCGGCGGAAGCGCAAGAATCGGCGGCAGACCTGTTTCCGTTTCCCAGCTTCGCGACGCCGCAATGCTCCTCGTCAATATTCACGGTCAGCACGCAAGTCAGGCTCTGCTCTGCGAGGAAAACCACCTCGGCTATCTCGACGCCTTTTCGGACGTTGAAAAGGAGCTTTCAGAATATTCCGTTCTCTATAAAACCGCAACGGAGCTGAAATCAAAGCTCGTTTCCCTTACGCACGACGAGCGCGAAAAACAGCGCAGAATCGAAATGCTGAAATTCCAGATAGACGAGATAAAATCCGCAAACGTCAAAAGCGGCGAGGAGGAAGAACTCGAAGCGCTTAAAGTAAAGATCAGAAATGCGGAAAAAATAAGTAAATATTCAAAGCTGATAATCAAAGCGCTTTACCGCAGCGAGAAAACAATCCCCGCAGCCGACCTTGCTTCAAAGGCGGCAGAAGCGATCGGCGAGCTTTCGGACATTATCCCGAAGGCGCAGGAATATATCGAATACCTGACAGACTTTTCGTACCGTTGCGAGGACATAGCGGAGACTGTCCGCAAGGAGTGCGACACGGGGGTCAAAAATCCCGATGAAGCGCTGGACAAAATCGAAGAAAGACTTGATACTCTCCGTCGTCTCAAAAGAAAATACGGAGCGTCAACCGAGGAAATTTTAAAGTTCAGAGCGGAGGCGGAAAAGGAGCTTTCCGAAATAGAATCTTCGGACGAACGCGCCGAGGAGATAAAGGACGAGCTTACAAAAATACGCCGTCAAATGTCGGCGCTGGCTGCAACGGTAACGGAGAAAAGAAAAGCGGCGGCAAAGCTTCTGAACGAAAAAATGGTCTCCGAGCTTGCATATCTCGAAATGACAAAGGTCCGCTTCGATGCGGAAATAACCCCTTCGCAGGTCTATCTGCCGACGGGAACGGACAACGTCCGCTTTCTCATTTCGGCAAACGCAGGAGAGCCCCTCGCCCCGCTTTCGAAAATTGCGTCCGGCGGCGAACTTTCAAGAACGATGCTCGCGCTCAAATGCGCCCTTGCCGACAAGGAAATGACCCCAACGCTCATTTTCGACGAGGTCGATACGGGTATTTCCGGCAAAACGTCGTATAAAATCGGCAAGAAGCTGCGCGACTGCTCAAATACCGCGCAGGTCATCTGCGTAACACATTCCCCGCAGATAGCGTCGCAGGCAGATATGCACATAAAAATCGCAAAGCGCGAGGAGGATGGCAGAACCGTCACCTCTTCGACCGTCCTCGACCGCGACGGCAGGATAAACGAGCTTGCAAGGATAATCGGCGGAGAGAAAATAACCGAAAAAACATTGACAGCCGCCGCAGAAATGCTCGATTCTGCCGAAAATAAGGCTTGACAAGCCGCACGGCAGGTGTTATAATACAGTCAAAATGGCTGTGACGAAGAAAAGTAAGGCTGTTTTTCCGTGCAGAGAGCCGTCGTTTGGTGCAAGGCGGTCGGAGAGCATCCCGAAAATACACTTCCGAGCCGCACACCGAAAGGTTTTCCGAGTAGGCTGTGACGGGTGCGCCCGTTAAAGCGCAGGGGTTTTATATGAAACCCGCAAAGGTTCATTCCGCGAGGGATGGACGAATTGAGGTGGTAACACGGAACTTCCGTCCTCTGCAAACGCAGGGGACGTTTTTTTGTCCCCAAATAAACAAAAAAGGAGAAAAGAAAATGCAGATCTATGAAGAATTACAGGCGCGCGGACTCATCGCGCAGGTCACGGACGAGCCCGAAATACGCGACCTTATCAACCGTGGCGGAGCGAAATTTTATATAGGCTTCGACTGCACGGCAGACAGCCTTACGGCAGGTCATTTTATGGCGCTCACGATGATGAAGCGTCTCCAGATGGCAGGAAACCAGCCCGTTGCGCTCATCGGTGGCGGCACGACTATGATAGGCGACCCCTCCGGCAGAACGGATATGAGAAAAATGCTGACAAGAGAGGATATCAATCACAATGCGGAATGCTTCCGTCGCCAGATGGAGAAATTCATCGATTTCGGCGAAGGAAAGGCGATAATGGTAAACAACGCCGACTGGCTCCTCAACCTCAACTATGTTGATGTCCTCCGCGAGGTCGGAGCTTGCTTCTCCGTAAACAATATGCTCCGCGCCGAGTGTTATAAGCAGAGAATGGAAAAAGGTCTTTCCTTCTTTGAATTCAACTATATGATAATGCAGTCATACGACTTCTATTACCTCTTCCAGCATTACGGCTGCAATATGCAGTTCGGCGGAGACGATCAGTGGTCAAATATGCTCGGCGGAACCGAGCTCATCCGCAAAAAGCTCGGCAAGGACGCATACGCAATGACAATCACCCTGCTCACAGACTCTCAGGGGCATAAAATGGGCAAAACCGCAGGCAACGCCGTCTGGCTTGACCCGAACAAGACCTCACCCTTCGATTTCTATCAGTACTGGAGAAACGTAGGCGATGAGGACGTTATGAAATGTATCAAAATGCTGACGTTCATCCCGATTGAAGAAATCGCAGAAATGGAAAAATGGGATGACAGCCGCATAAACGAAAAGAAGGAAATTCTTGCATACGAGCTGACTTCCCTCGTTCACGGCGAAGAGGAAGCAAAGAAGGCGCAGACTTCCGCGCGCGCTCTCTTCTCCGGCGCAGGCGACATTGAGCATATGCCGACAACAGCCCTCTCCGATGAAGACTTCACAGACGGCGAGATCGGTATTCTCGATCTTCTCCTCAAGGGCAAAATGGCCCCCTCCAGAAGCGAAGCAAAACGTCTCGTTATGCAGGGCGGCGTGCTCATCGGCGATGAAAAGGTTGAGAGCTTCTCCCTCACCCTACCGAAAGAAAAATTCTCCGGAGACGGAGTCATAGTCAAGAAAGGCAAGAAAATCTTCCATCGCTTCACAGTATAAAGGCAACAAAAAAGCACCCCTCGGGGTGCTTTTTTTAAATTACAAACGATTTGTCAACGCAAACAACGGCATAATAATTTTCGTCAAGAGTCTTGACCATACGCTCGACATCCCGCCGTATCTCTTCCTCCGTCCGCTTTACGTCGTAAGGAACGACTATATCGAAAATAACGTTCGTATGCGTCGGTCCCGTGACCATACGGAAGTCGTGTATCGTTACTCTCTCGTCTATTATCTTCACAAGCTCGGCAATTTTTTCTCTCGCCTCCATTGTGATTTTATCGTCCGTTTCGATCGGATCCATATGGATAACGGCATCGCAGCCGAGCTTTTCGGAAAGCTCTTTCTCGATATTGTCTATCGTATCGTGCGTTTTGAGCAGATCCTCATCGGCGGGAACCTCCGCGTGAAGGGAGATCATTCGTCTGCCGGGACCGTAATCGTGGACAATGAGATCGTGAAAGCCGAGAATTCCCTTGTGCGACATAACCGTTTCGCCTATTTCGTCAACAAATTCCTCCGTCGGCGGAACGCCGAGAAGCGGATCTATCGTATCCTTTGCGGCGCGCAAGCCGGATATAAAGATGAAAAGTGCAACAGCCGCCCCGCAGATACCGTCAAGGTCAAAGCTCGTGAATTTCGTTATGAACATACATATGAGAACGACAGTCGTCGAAATGCAGTCGCTGAGGCTGTCCGTTGCCGTCGCTTTCATCGCAGGCGAGGAAATCTTCTTTCCGACTCTGCCGTTATAATAACACATATAGAGCTTGACAAGCACGGAAACCGCCAGAATTATAGCGGCAACCAGGCTGAATTCCGTCCCGCTCGGCGAAATAATCTTTTCGACAGAACTCTTTCCGAGCTCAAAGCCCATAAGAATTATCAGCATTGAAACTATGAGCCCCGATATATATTCGATTCTTCCGTGGCCGAACGGGTGCCCCTTATCGGGCTTTTGACCCGCTATACGGAAGCCTATCAGAGTTATCACAGAGGAGCCTGCGTCGGAGAGGTTGTTGAGAGCGTCGGCAACTATGGCAACAGAGCCGCTGATAAGCCCCGCCGTAAGCTTACCGGCAAAAAGAAGTATATTCAGAACTATTCCGAGCGCACCGGAGAGAATCCCGTATGCACGGCGCACAGCGGGATTTTCAAGGTCGTCCCTGTTCTTTATAAAGATTTTGGATAAAAGTCTGAACATAATATTGCTTTCCCCGCAAAGAAGTTTTGTTTAGCGATTATTCTATCACACTTTTTCATTTTTCGCAATAGCTTTGCGCCTTTTCTCTTGAAAAAGTGTGTACAATATGATATTATGTATTACGTAGAATTATGTGAAGCTACGAAGGGGGGATATTTACGGAAAAGCTCGCGCCGCTTATTATGTGCGCCGTTATTGCGCTGATTGCGTTCGGACTGATGAAGCTTGCGCTTAAAATCAGCTCGTCCGTTACGAAAAAGAAGATTCTCTCATATTCAAGGCCCTCCGTCGGCGCTGCATCGGCTTATCTTTGCGCCTGCTTCGGAGAAGGAAACGTCCTTTCCGGCGTATGGCTTCCCCATCTCGACAGGCTCGGCAGAAAGATGTATTCGGAGGTCAGCGATATAGTTGTTTTGCCGTCAGGCATATATATTGTCAACATCAGCGACAGGATGGGCAGGATATATTGCGGCGACGAATATCTCTGGCATCAGAGCGTCCGGACAAAATCCGGAAATATGAAGGAAACAGATTTCGAAAGTCCGATGATTCAGAACGAAAAATTCAGGGATTCCCTGATCTCTCTTTTCAAAAGGGAGAGTATTCCTCAATATAATATCACCTGCATAACTATATTCACCTCTGAAAAAACGATCTTCGATTGCAAGCCGGACGGCGTTTTCTCTCTCTCAGACGGGGCGGATTTTATAAAGCAACAGACAAGCAAAAAACCTATTCCGAAAAAAGACCGTGCGACAATTATCCGCGCGATACGCAAAAATTCGCCCGGAGCTGACCGCGCGCGCAAATTTAACAGGAAAAACGGCGTGGGCTGACAGCCCTTCTCCGACCGATTTTTCATTTATACTGTGCTATATTTGATTTATAAATTTGTATAAATCGAAAGGACAGTAAAATGAAAAAGCAAATTTCTTTATCTCTGATACTGGCGTTATCCGTATTCGCCGTAACACTTTGCGCAATCGCAATTTTTTCGGGAGGCTCCGGTTCCCTTCCGACAGACGCAGAGGATAACTTCGCAGAAAAAGCGATAGTCTCCGCCTGCAAAAGCGGATATATGTCCTGCGTGTATTCCGAAGCGGGCGACGCACTCTTCCTCCCGGACGAAACCGTCTCAAGGGCAGAATTTGCCGAGGTGCTTGTCAAATATCTCGGCATAAAATCAGAGAAATATTTCCGCTATGAAACAAATCTTTCGGATATCGGCGATACGCCGGACGAGCTTATCCCGTATGTAAAGACCGTCTGTGCGCTCGGGCTTATGGGGACTCTCAAAGAAAACGGAAGAACATATTTTTTGCCGCTTGAAACAATATCAAGACAGGAAGCGGCATATATAATCGGAGCGCTTACAAAGAAAGTCGTTTCGAATTCAAATGTCGATCTTTTTTCGGACATAGGCGATACATATCTTCCCTATATGCAGAATGTCAAAACCGTCATTTCTCTCGAATATATGATAGGCTATCCGGACGGAACCTTCCGTCCCGAACGTAATATAACCCGCGCGGAGCTGGCGCTTGTTCTGTTCCGTATCAAAGAAAGCGGGGGAAAACTCAAACCTTAGGAGCATTATGAAAAAAGAAAACGAAAAATTCGCAGGCTCAAACATAATGGAAGGAATGGTGTCGATCCGCGCCGTGCTTTCCGCCGGAAACGGACGAAAAATCGAAGAGATTCTTTTTGACCGCGCGAAAGCAGAATCGAAAATGAAAGAAATATCATATCTTCGCCACAGAGGCGAGGAGCTCGGTTTTGCCGTCCGCGGGGTTGACAGCTCCGAAATAGATGAGCTCTGCATCGGAAATTCGCACGGCGGAATTATTGCCGTCTGCTCCGAAAGACCCCTTCCGGAGCTTACCGAAGCTGATATTTCGGGCGATTTCTGGGTTATGCTTGAAGGTATTGAGGATCCTTATAACTTCGGCTATTGCCTGCGGTCGCTTTATGCGGCGGGGGCAAGCGGGATAATCGTTCCGCCGAGGAACTGGATGAGTGCCGCGGGGGTCGTCTGCCGGGCGTCGGCGGGGGCTTCCGAGCTTTTCAGAATATTCATCGCCGACAGCGCCGCTGCGGCAAAGCTCTTTCGCAGAAAGGGCTTTGCCGTCCTCGCCGCCGATAAAACAAAGGACGCCGTTTCAATTTATGATGCGGATATAAAGCGTCCGCTGCTGCTTATAGTCGGCGGCGAAAAGCGTGGAATCACGCAGGCGGCGCTGGCGGAATGCGATTCTGTAGTCTGCCTTGATTACGGCAGAGACTTCCCCGCCGCGCTTTCGGCAGCCTCGGCGGCATCGATCATTGCGTTTGAAATTTTCCGAAGAGGGAGAAAATAATGGACAAGCCCGAAAAAATAAACGATTCGCTCTCGCTTTTTTCTCTCGACGGCTCGCTTGACTTCGGAACGGACGCATATCTGCTCTCCGCATATATAAAAAAGGCGACAAGCGGAAGATTTGCCGAGCTCGGCGCAGGAAACGGAGTTATCTCAATGCTCTGTGCCGCAAGAGATAAGGCAAAACATATAACCGCTTTTGAGATTCAACCCTCCCTTGCGGATATTGCGGCGAAAAATGTCGATTTCAATCACCTTTCGGATAAGATAGAGGTTGTCTGCGGCGACGCAAGAAGCGCGGGCAAAGAATATAACGGCAAATTCGATACCGTATTTTCAAACCCGCCGTATCTCAGAACCGGCGCAGGACTCGAAAGCGAAAACGAATCCGCAAGAATCTGCCGGAGAGAGGTTACGGGCGGCATTGCGGATTTTTCCTCCGTAGCGGCAAGGCTTCTCCGCTTCGGCGGCAGCTTTGTCTGCGTTTACCGACCGGACAGGATAGCGGAGATGATATATTCAATGCGCAAAAACGGAATTGAACCGAAAAGGGTGACAGTTGTCTATCCGACAGAAAATCACGTTCCCTGCCTTGTCCTCTGTGAGGGCGTAAAGGGCGGTGGCGAAGGCGTATTCTTCACCCGGCCGCTGATGATTTATAAATCGAAAGACAATATGTCGCAAAGCGGCTATACGGACGAAATGAACTATATATACACAAACGGAGACTTCAATGGATACTATAAAAAGCCCTGAAACACACGAAAAAAACGCCGTAATGAAAGGCACGCTGTATCTTGTCGGCACGCCTATCGGCAACCTTTCTGATCTTTCCGAAAGAGCGAAAAAGGTACTCTCCGAGGTTGACTTCATCGCCGCGGAGGACACGCGCGTTTCCGGCGCTATGCTTTCAAAATTCGGCATAAAAAAGCCGCTCTGCTCATATTACGAGCACAATAAAAAGCAAAAGGGCGAAGGCATTGCCGAAAGGCTCGCCGCAGGCGAATCCTGCGCACTTGTGACAGACGCCGGTATGCCCGCAATAAGCGACCCCGGCGAGGATATTGTCCGTCTCTGCGCGGAAAGAGGAATACCCGTTTCCGTCATACCCGGACCCTGCGCCGCCGTGTCTGCGCTTGCCGTTTCCGGACTTTTTACGGGCAAATTCGCTTTTGAAGGGTTCCTGCCGACAGCCTCCGGCGACAGGCGCGAGGCAATTGACGAAGTCAAAGCCGAAAAGCGCACGCTGATTTTCTATGAAGCACCGCACAGGCTGACAAAGACTCTGGACGAACTTCTCTCCGCCCTCGGAGACAGGAAAATCGCCCTCTGTCGCGAGCTTACGAAAATAAATGAAGAGGTCATCCGCACGACCCTTTCCGGCGCAGTTGACTATTATAAAACCGTCACACCGAAGGGAGAATTCGTGCTTATAATCGAGGGCGCGCCGAAAGAAGAAGAAAATTCCCTTGCGAAAACTTTAACGATAGAAGAGCACGTCGAGCATTATATTTCCCTCGGAATGAGCAAAAGCGACGCTATGAAGGCAACCGCGCGTGACAGAGGCGTCGGAAAAAGCGAAATATATAATAAAATAATGCGGAAAGATTGAAAATCTCCGCAAAATGTAATATACTTTTGTTATCTCGGATGAAAAGGAGAGCGGAATTGAAACTGAAATTGACGGGTGCAAGCGTGTTCGATACGGAAAAACGGGCGTTTGTAAAGCGCGATGTTTACGTATCTGACGGCGTTATCTGCGGCGCCCTTTCGGAATATGAAAATATCGACTGTGCGGGAAAATTTATAGTTCCCGGCTATGTTGACGTCCATACGCACGGCTGCGGCGGAGTTGACATAATGGAGGCGGACGCAAAGACGCTTGAAAAGCTCTCGCTGATATATGCAAGTCACGGCACAACAACCGTTTTCCCGACAGTTATGACAGCGGCTCTGCCGAAGATAAATTCGGCAATCTCAAATATAAAATCGACGGTGACAGGCGGCGCGCGCTTTGCCGGAGTCCATATCGAAGGGCCATACATCAGCGCAAAAAAGCCAGGATGTCACGACGTTTCCCTGATCCGCAAGCCGGACGCAGGCGAAATGACAGCCCTTGCGGAGGAAATATATCCTCTCAAAACGCATTTTACAGTCGCTCCGGAAGAAGCTCCCGATGGGCTTATCCGAAAGCTCTCCGAAACGGCGACGATCGGCATAGGTCATACAAACGCAACAGCCGAGGAATGTGAAAAGGCGCTCTCCGACGGCGCCGTCTCGTTTACGCACACATTCAATGCAATGACCCCACTGACTCACAGAGGCACGGGAGCGGCGGGAGCGGCAATGGCGTCGTCCGCTTATGCGGAACTTATCTGCGACGGACTGCACGTCTCACCCGAAGCCGTGCGCGCCCTATATAAGGCAAAGAAATATGACGGCGACAGGCTCGTCCTGATAACCGATTCAATCCCGCAGGCGACTCTCCCCTTCGGAAATTACGAGATGAACGGCATACCGTTTACCCTCTCCGAAGGCGGCGCAAAGAAAGCGGACGGAACGATCGTCGGCAGCACTCTCACCCTTCACGACGCAATCAAAAATCTTATGCGTTTCTGCGATATCGCTTTTGAGGAAGCGCTGATATGCGCAACGAAAACGCCCGCAGAGATGACCGGAATCTACGGCGATTGCGGCTCGATTGAGATCGGAAAACGGGCGGATATGCTCGTGCTTGATAAAGAAAAAAATATTTCCTCCGTCATCATCGGCGGGAAAAAGATTATATAGGAGAAGGACAATGAAAAACAAAGGAAAGTACTATATTACAACTGCGATAGCTTATGCTTCCCGCAAGCCGCACGTCGGCAATTCATATGACCCCGTCCTTGCGGACGCCATCGCGCGCTATAAAAAGTCGCAGGGGTATGATGTTTTCTTCTGCACAGGCTCGGATGAGCACGGTCAGAAGATCGAAGATCTTGCAAACGCAAGCGGAATCGCCCCGCAGGAGTATGTTGACGGTATCTCGTCGCAGATAAAAGAGCTCTGGAAGTTGCTCGGCGTTGATTATGACTGCTTCATCCGCACAACGGACGAACATCACGTCAAAGCCGTTCAGAAGATTTTCAAAAAGCTCTATGATCAGGGCGACATTTACAAGGGCTCGTATGAGGGCTGGTATTGCGTTCCCTGCGAATCGTTCTTTACGGACACGCAGGCAGAGGGCGGAATCTGCCCGGACTGCGGAAGACCTCTCCGTCGCGAAAAGGAAGAGGCGTATTTCTTCAAGATGAGCAAATATCAGGACAGGCTCCTCGAATATATAGAGTCGCACCCCGATTTCATCGCACCCGAAGGCATAAAGAAAGAAATGGTAAACAATTTCATCAAGCCCGGACTTCAGGATCTCTGCGTTTCCCGCTCATCGTTTACCTGGGGCGTTCCCGTCGATTTCGATTCAAAGCACGTAGTTTATGTCTGGCTCGATGCCCTCTCAAACTACATCACCGCTCTCGGCTATGATTGCGACGAAAACAGCGAGAATTACAGAAAATTCTGGCCCGCAGACGTTCACGTCATCGGTAAGGACATCGCCCGCTTCCACGTCATCTATTGGCCCATTTTCCTTATGGCGCTCGGCGAACCGATCCCCGAAAAGATCTTTGCACATCCCTGGTTCCTCTTCGGCACAGACAAAATGTCGAAATCAAAGGGCAACGTCATCTATTCGGATACGCTCGTACGTCATTTCGGTGTTGACGGAACAAGATATTACTTCCTCTCCGAAATGCCCTATTCCTCGGACGGCTCGATAACTTATCCCTCCGTCATCTCGCGCTACAACACAGACCTTGCAAACACGCTCGGAAACCTGCTTGCAAGAACTCTCTCAATGACGAAAAAGTATTTTGACGGCGTCATTCCCGCGCCGACAGGCAAAACGGAATTCGATTCAGAGCTTATCGCAACGGCAAAACGCTCCTATGAAGGTTTCGTTGCGAATATGGATGCGTTCAAGGTTGCAGACGCACTCGATTCCGCAATGACGCTTGCGAGAAGAGCGAACAAATATATAGACGAGACGACCCCCTGGGCGCTTGCAAAGGATGAGAGCAGAAAAAAAGAGCTTGCGACGGTTATCTATAACCTCCTCGAATCGCTCCGTATCCTCGGCGTGCTTTTCGGCTCGTCTATGCCGGAAGCCTCCACAAAGATACTCGCCTCCCTCGGCATTTCGGACAGCTCTCTTGAAAGCGCCGCTACGTTCGGTCTGCTCCCCGCAGGCGAAAAGGTCGGCGAATCGTTTGTTCTCTTTGCAAGAATAGATGAACAGAAAAAGCTCGCCGAAATTGAAGCCGAGCTTGCGGAAAACAAGTAATGGCTTTCCTTTTCGATACTCACGCTCATTATACCGATGAAAAATTCGGTGACCCGACGGAGCTTCTGAACTCTCTCTTTTCCGGCGACATCTGCGGAATTCTCTGCGCAGGAACTGACGAGACGACTTCTCTGCAATCGATTGCGCTTGCAAAAAAGTACGAAAAAATGTATGCCGCAGCCGGAATTCATCCGCACGAATGCGGAGCGGCGGGAGAGATAAATTCGGCTCTTGACAGAATAGTCCCGCTTTTTGCCGAAGGCAAGGTCAAAGCTCTCGGCGAAATCGGTCTTGACTATTATTACGACTTTTCGGACAGAGACACGCAGAAAAGATTCTTTGATGCGCAGCTCTCCCTCGCCGAAGAATATTCCCTGCCGATCATCATTCACGACAGAGAGGCGCACGGCGACGTATTTGACATTGTCTGCGCTCATCCGAAGGTTCGTGGAATTCTGCATAGTTACAGCGGCAGCGCCGAACAGGCAAAGGAATATATCCGCAGGGGATATTATATCTCTTTTTCCGGCTCATTGACGTTCAAAAACGCATCAAAGCTCCTTGAAGCGGCAAAGGTTGTTCCTGCGGAAAGAATTCTCGTCGAAACGGACTGCCCATATCTTGCTCCCGTACCTATGCGCGGCAAGATGAACCATAGCGGCTATATGCATTATACCGCCGAAAAAGCCGCCGAGCTGCTCGGAATGGATTATGAAGCCTTCTGCGAGCAGGAAGTCAGAAATGCAAAAGAGATATTCGGGATAAACGAATAAAAACGGGCTTTCGGTCGCACCATATATCGAAAAGAGGTGCGAAATATGCTGAAAATCATTAAGAGCACGGCTTTTGCCGTGCTTTTTGTTTTACTTTTTTCCTTCAACGTTCTCTCCGCCGATATTCCGCTTATAAACTCGGAAAATCCCCTGCCGCAGGATTTTGTCCCCTCTGAGCTTACGGAAATAAAAGCGACCCGTCCGGACGGCAGAGCCCCGCAGAAAATAACAAAAGATGCCGCCGTCGCCCTTGAAGCGCTTATCGCCGCTATGGAAAACGATTTCGGCACCGATGCCCCGCCGATAACCGTCACAAGCGGCTACCGTAGCTATAATTATCAGAAATATCTTTTTGATACCGCCGTGCAAAGCTATGAAGAAAAAGGCTACTCCCGCACAAAAGCCGAGACGCTCGCCGCAAGGTACACCGCCCGTCCCGGCGAAAGCGAACACCAAAGCGGGCTTTGCGTTGACATTCACAACCGTCCCTGCGCCACAGTTGACTTTGAAAACAGCCCGTATTTTGAGTGGCTCTGCGAGAATGCTCATTGCTTCGGATATATCCTCCGCTACCCAAAGGGCAAGGAGAATATAACGAAAATCGCCTTTGAGCCGTGGCATTGGCGCTATGTCGGGTGTGAAACTGCGGAAAAAATCAAAAAAAGCGGGCTTTGTCTCGAAGAATATTTGAAAAAATATTAAAAAACATCTTGCAATTTGAAAAACTATATGATATAATGTCGTTGTTCCGCAAAAGACTATGGCCCCTTGGTCAAGCGGCTAAGACGGCGCCCTCTCACGGCGCAATCATGGGTTCGATTCCCGTAGGGGTCACCAAAAAAGAAAAACCGCTTTTAGCGGTTTTTCTTTTTTGCCCGAAGGGAATCGAAAAGAGCGGTGGTGAATGACAGCCTTAGACGGCTGTCAGAGCCGCGATGACCGAGCGTCGTCGAGACGCGAGAATCGATTCCCGTAGGTGTAAAATGGCGGTTTTTCTTTTTTGCCCGAAGGGAATCAAAAAGAACGGTAGTGAATGACAGCCTTAGACGGCTGTCAGAGCCGCGACGACCGAGCAGGCGTCGAGCCGGTGAGAGCGGTATCTTCATCGTAAACGGTGATGTCTTTATCAAGGAGCGCGAGAACGGCTGTTTGATCTCGCATAACGAAAAGTATAAGCCCATACGCCTCTCCGAGCATAACAGTGTGTTCTGCTGCGGAAGAGTTGTGGGGAGAGCGCTCTAAATAGATGTATTATTGAATACAATCAGCAAAGCCGCTGTCTAATGACGGCGGCTTTGTCCTTTTTATTCACAAATTTTATTTTGTAAATATATATTTGCGCTCTAAACATTTGAATTGTGTAATCTACTGTACTGCGATTCAAATATTATTTTACGCAATTGCAGAGTTGAACAAAATTCTACTCGCATCTCTCATTGCTCAATTCAGCGTTGCAATTGCAATTTTTAGACCTATCTGCGTTACATCGCCTTGCAGGTTCTTTACAAGATAATACTGCGTGCCATTAGAATAAAGATTATACCTATTGCAATTAGAAATTCCCGAAACCTTTTATGGCTTGCAAACACTCGATAACCGAAAGATTTCGGGAATTTTCCTAGTGGTATTCGCCAGCAAGCATCGCCTTTGGTCACCCAAACGCAAACTTGTTGGGATAGTTCCAAACCCTTACTCAATTATAAAAGCATCCGTTGAAGCGTTAATAAATTATCTTCCCAAATTTCATCATTGCAATCCTTTGCCTTTTGAATGCAAATGCTTATTGCGCTAAGAATAGAATTCTTGTCCGAGTAATTTTTTAACCTGTCTAGGATACAAAAAGCCCCCGGCCAATTCATATCTTGCAACCATTCTAACACTTCAGGTAAATGAGGCTTAATTTCTTCGTCGCTTCTTTCTGAAATGATAACAGCACAATTTCCCCATACGTTTTTATTGTGTTTTGGTGTTAGCGGTTGTATAAATGGAATAATTGTTTCTATATTTCTTGCTAGAGATATTCCTTCGAGTTGAATTTCAGGGGACATATGCCAATCGAGCATATCCATAATTTCTGTAATATCTACCATGCTTAGTACCCTCCATCCCATTTAATGACAACCGATTTAACAGCTTGTGTCCAAATTGAACTGGAACCTGCATTTATCCAAGCTTCCATTGGTGCGCCTACTGGTCGTACACTTACGTGGGTAGGTCCATCTTGAACAGCATAAACCACACCTGTTGCATTAAGTGCCTCAATTGTTGTCATTGCTGCACCAGGCATCGGAACAGTAGAGAATGATAAGCCTGTATATTTGTCTTTGGCTTTCGGTGTTAGATTTCCTGGATTTGTTCCTCCATATCTATAAATTACTGTTGGAGTAGGCGGAGGTGCAGGTATTTCTTCAGTTTTTTCTTCTACCTTAGGGATAGAAATAGCTGGAGCTTGCGCTGCTTGATAAATTCCATATCCTATTGCACCAACAGTTATCACCGCGGCTCCTGCTAAGGCAATAATATCACCGAAAGGTAATGGGCCATCCACAATAGCCATTCCGCCACAGCCTGCATATGCAGGAGACATAAGCCCTATGGCATATCCAATTTCGGCAACAGCAGTTTTGACAAAATTACAAATTTCACTCCAAAATTGTCCTGTGTGGTCAACTCTGTTTACAGGGTTGTTTCCACAGTAAGCAAACATGTTGTTTCCAAGGACACCTTGCCCCGTTGAAACATAACCATCTGCATTAATCCACCGACCGATCTCAGGATCGTAATAACGGCTGGATACATAATAGAAGCTCGTCTCTGAATCGTAATAATATCCGCGATAGCGTATGGGGTTGTTCTGACCAAGCGTCGATGCGTACGTGCCGCTTATATCAAGCACATTGCCCCACGCGTCATATGCGTATTCTACCAGAACGGTTCCATAGACGCTGCGTATCTGTGTTACATCGCCTTGCAGGTTCTTTACAAGATAATACTGCGTGCCATTAGAATAAAGATTATACCTATTGCAATTGGAAATTTCCGAAACCTTTTATAGCTTGCAAACACTCGATAACCGAAAGATTTCGGAAATTTTCCTAGTGGTATTCGCCAGCAAGCATCGCCTTTGTGATACCACAAAGGCAAAACTTGTTAGGAATATTCCTGAAACCTTCAAGAGAGTTGGAATGTTCCAACAATTTGCCTTTTCTCCTAAAAAGAAGATGCTTGCTGAAACAGAAATAGTGTTTACGCTATAAGCGTTTGCCTATCCTCAACACATAATTTCACGCAAAACAATTCCATTAGCAACCATTTTAGACCCCTCATATAGCACAAATTCCACACCTACAGAAAGGTTATCTGGTGCATTATCAGATAAATATTCCATATTGGAGAGTGTTTCATTTCTGCTAATTTTCTTTTTATTGAAAACAAACACACTCCAAAAATCATTCGATTTATGCTGCGTTTTAGTTAATTTTATTATAGGTGCATATTTATCGCCAAGCGGAATGTCTTTGCGTCCACCCTGTGTTTCAGATAACCAGCAAATCTTGGCTTCAAATTTTCTACTCATTTTTTTCACCTCATATATGCCAATTATCGAAGTACCGAGTTTTTAATCCTTGAAATTCCATCTCTATCATTGAGTTCTTTTCGTATTGTCGTTGAATTACAACTCGCAAAACTCTACGATCATTCAAGGGATGCATTGAAAGGTTTTCACCAACATATGCCCCACTTATGTAACTTATTTTTTTATACAACTATCGTGAAAACAACATACACTCTCCATAAACTTCAATATTTCGACGTTAGTGTGAATTATCTCCCACATAAATGCTTCCTTTCTCAAACTAACCAAATATCAGAATCAAGCCTTCTCTAACACCGGCACCTAACGGCCCAGACAAGAAATCGTCAGCAACACAGACTCCCGTAACATCATTTGCAGCTACGACAACAATTCACTTCATTTATAATGATTCCGCTTCGGTAAACGAGGTTATCTCTTTCCCCTCGTGAGAAAAAATCCGACGGCGGCTCCGATAAACACAATCGGCGCAAGCCTTACAAAAAGATATTCAAAGACGTGAAACCCCGCGCCGAAAACAGCCGTTTCGGGGTCGCTGTAATCCCAGCCGAGATACGGACTCTGCATTACGGCAAGTGCGGCGAAAACAACTGCGACAAGCACTCCCGTCGCAAAAAAGAGCCAATGAAGCGTTTTTCTTCTCGCCGTCTTTCTCTGCGCAAGCTGCAGATTTATGTTTTCGAGCTTCTCGGAAATTATTTTCAGGTCGTCCTCCGCCGCAGGCGCTGCGGTCTCTCCGAGCAGGGTGCTGACGGGTACCCCGAGCACCTCCGAGATTGAAACGAGCAGATCGGCGTCGGGAACAGAAAGCCCCTGCTCCCATTTTGAAACCGTCTGCCGGACGACGTTCAGTCTTTCGGCAAGCTCCTCCTGTGAAAGTCCTTTTGATTTTCTGATTATTTTTATATTTTCACTTAGCATTTCGGTCACTCTCCTTTCGGTTGCACCGTCATTATACAGGAAACTGTCCGCCAACACAAGCAACGGATATTAACATTTGCGCGCTTTCGCCCGTTTTTACCTTTCAGAACAGCTCCGGATGATTTTCAAGCCTGTCCGCTTCCGTTATTTTGCGCGATACTCTGCAAGGATTGCCGAACGCAAGGCTGTTTGCCGGAATGTCACGCGTGACGACAGACCCTGCGCCGATGACGCACCCTTCGCCGATTGTAACTCCCGCGCAAACCGTAACGTCGCCGGCTATCCAGCAGTTATCGCCTATGGTTATCGGCGCACCGTATTCTTTGTCCGTGGTTTTTCCTGTTTTTTCGCTTAAATAAGGGTTTCTGTCCTGCCAGCAAAGCGGGTGCTTGGGCGTCAGGAGCGATACGTTCGGCCCGATGAAAACATTATCGCCGATCGTTATTTCGCATATGTCAAGAGCTGTAAAATTGAAGTTTGCATAACTGTTTTTGCCCATTTTTATATTCTTGCCGAAATCAAAATATATCGGTCCCTGAAGGTATACTCCGTCGGCACGATCAGGCATAAGTTCCGCAAGAATCTCTTCTCTTTTTTCCGTATCGACCTCGGTCGTCTCGTTATACATTTTGCAAAGGACGTGCGCCCTTGTTCTTTCATCGGGAAGACCTTCCGTAAACGGGTCATATATTTTCCCCGCAAGCATTTTTTCGCGTTCGCTCATTTTCTTTTCTCCCTTGATTTTTATGATTTTTTACCGATTATATATTATTGTGCGCGCCGTGTCAACATCATATCCCGTACTTTTTTGTTATCCTCTCCAGCTTTTCGCCCATCAAGGCAGACAGCGCAAGCAAAAATATAACGTTTGAAACCGCATATACCGCTGTCACCGGCAAAGCCGCAACTATAAACGTTCCGTATCTTGAAAGCGAAAACGTCCCTTCCGCCCACAGAGCCGAGAAGCCGTCCATAAGCAGAGAGAACAATATTCCGGAGAATACTCCGTAGATTGCAAGCGCGAGCTTGCTTTTTTTCAGTAGCGGCGACGTTATTGCCGCCAAAAAGCCGATCAGTCCCCAGGAAAACATCTGAAAAGGAGTCCACGGGCCCTGCCCGAAAATGATATTCGAAAGCACGGCTGAAAGCGCACCGCAGAGAAAGCCCGATTCCGCGCCGAGATATATCCCCGCTATGACAACTATCGCCGTCACGGGCTTGAAATGCGGCAGGGCGGAAAAAGCAAATCTTCCGAGCACCGAAAGCGAGACCATAACAGCCAGTATCAGCATTCTTCCCGTGCCGCTTTTTTTCTCAAACGCGATAAAGAACGGCACGCAGGAGAGGACTGCAACGCAGATGGAAAGCCAGACGTATGCCCTGCTCCCCGCCGCAAGCGTTCCGATTATTATCACAGCCGGCACGGCAAAAAGCAGGATTGCAAAGCGCAAAATTTTCTTTTTTCCGCTCATCCGATTTCCTCTTTTCCGAGAGCGATAACCTGCTCCGCCGTTACTGTATTTTCAAATATTCTTCTTGAAATACGGCTTGCCGAAGTTGTATAAAAATTGTTTTTTCCGAAAAATCTCTGCGGGCAGGAGGGAGAAATCACTTTTCCGTCAAAGAGCATAGCGCACCTATCCGAAATTTCAGCCGCAAATTCCGTGTCGTGCGTGACGATGAGTACCGTCACCCCGCCTTCCGAAAGACGGCGGAGAATTGCCATAAGAGTCTGTTTCGCAAAAGCATCGATGCCCTTTGTCGGCTCGTCCAAAAGCAGGATTTTCGGCTCTGTGAGAAGTATTTTCGCAAGCGCCGCTCTCTGCCCCTCTCCTCCCGAAAGGTCATAAGGATGACGGGAGAGAACCTCCGTTATCGAAAGCTCGGCACAGATGTCGGCGATCTTCTTTTCTGCATCATTTTTTCCGCAACCGACAGCGCGGCAGATGTCAAAAAGGTTGTCACGCACGGTATTTTTTATGAAAACGGTCGATACGTCCTGCGGCAGCATTGCGACAGTGCCGCGGTGAAGCTCGGCTCCGTATTTCTTTATGTTCTTTCCGAGAATCGTGATTTTTCCTCTGTATGCCTTTTCAATTCCGGCAATGACGGAAAGCAGCGTGGTTTTTCCGCTGCCGTTGCCGCCGAGAAGGGAGAATATCTCCCCGCGACGGACTTCAATATCCGCCCCTTTGAGAATATCAGGCGAATTTCTTTCATATCTCTGCCATACGTTTTTCATCGAAAAAGCAACCTCGTCAGGTCGGCTTTTTTCTTCAATCGGCAGGCTCTTTTTTTCAAACGATGAGAGAAATTCCCGCCCCTCGCGCACGGTAAGCGGGCACTTTCCGCGTCCTTCCAGACCCGAAAAAATCCTTGCCGCGGACGGAAATCCCGCGGATATGGGGCTTTTTGCAAGCGCCCCGCAGACCTTTTCCGGCTCGTCCGAGCAGGCAATCTTCCCCCCATCCATAACGACGACCCTATCCGCAATCGGGAAAACCTCTTCAAGGCGATGCTCGGAGAGGATGACTGTCATCCCGAGCTCGCGGTTTATCTTTTGCAGGGTGTTTATAAAGCCGGACGCTGCAATCGGGTCGAGCTGCGAGGTCGGCTCGTCGAGGAGCAGAACTTTCGGAGAAAGCGTCATAACAGCGGCAAGGGCGAGAAGTTGTTTCTGCCCGCCGGAAAGCGTTGCCGTTTCTCTCTCTGTCATCGTGTTTATCCCGAAATAGTTTGCCGTCTCGCCGATGCGCAGGCGCATTTCATCCGGGTCACAGCCAAGATTTTCAAGCCCGAAGGCAAGCTCGTGCCAGACCTTGTCTGTCAGCGTTCCGGTCTCCGGGTTCTGCGCAACAAAGCCTATGCACCTTGCCGACGTTCTCGCATCGACCTCATCCATTGCTTTGCCGCAGAAAAGTATCTCCCCTTCTCTTTTGCCGACTGGCGCAAGCTCGTTTTTCAGAAGGCGCAGAAGCGTCGTCTTTCCGCAACCGGACCTTCCGCAGATAACGATAAACTCCCCCTCGCGCACGGAGAGCGAAACATTTTCAATCGCTTTTCTGTCGCTTTCCGGATATGAAAAGCTCAGATTTTTGAGCGTAAGTATTTCCATTTCAAAGCCTCCGTAATCTCAAAAATAAAAGGCGCAAAGGACAGTGCGGCAAAGGCGAGGATAAACCAGGCATTCGACGTCGATACGACGCACGCCGATACACGAGGATAAAAGTCAAACGAGAAGGCGCCCTTTGTCATCCCGAAAATCGAAAACGCCGCAAAAACGATTGTAAACGCCGCAAACGCCACATCTCCCGCGGCGAATTTATACAGCTTGTAATTTGTTCTTTTTCCCGCTCCGTAGCCTCTTGCTCTCATAGCCATTCCGCTCTCCGCCGCATTTTCAAGCGACAGACCGACAAGCGCGGAAAAAACGCGAAAGGAGCTTGTCAGTTTTGCCACAAGCCCTTTTTCCGAATAATATCCGAGCGCAACCTGCGCATTTTTTATCTGCCGCCATTTTCTCTTCATAAGCGGGATAAACCGAAGCGACATCGAAAGCACAAGCGACAGTTTTTCAGCCGCCCCGCCGATGAGAAACAGTATTTTATCCGTCGTCATAATGACGGAAAAGCATTTGCACCAGATGAGCACGGAGATCATCATCGCCGCAATGTCCGCTCCGTAAAGAACTGCTTCAAGGGTGACGGGGTTTCCGTTCATAAAGAAGAGCGGGGTTACGCCGTCGTGAGAAAAGAGCGGGTTTGTAACCGTTATGAGTAAAAAAAGCGAAAGATAAAAGCCGAAGTCCGAGAGCGACCGCTTTGCCGGTTGGAGCGTGCAAAGAAAAGCCACCCCACAGGCAAGCGAGACCGCAAGCACGACTGGGTCTTGCGAGAACATCGTTATAAAGATGACAAAAAGCAGGTGCAGAGCCGCCGGAAGCGGATGGAGAGAGGCGAATTTTCCGTAAATTCCGTTCATTTTCCGCCCTCCATATCGCAAACATATACCCATTCGACCGTGTCTCCGTCCGAAAGGGCGTATTTGGAAGCGCCGACGTCCGGATACTCTCCGTTGACCTTATATCTCCAGCCGGAAAGCGCACCGCAGGAGAATTCATAGATATGGTTTATGCCCTTGACGTATACGCTTCCGAACGCGGTCTTGTCCGCGCCCTGATATTCCATATGGATTTTATTGTATCTTGTAATGCGAAGGAGAACGTCGAAAGCCGTGTCCCCCTCGCGCAGAACGTATTCCGTTTTTGCAAGGATTATCCCGTCCTGCGGGACAAACCCGCTCTCCGCAAGGCTTTTATCGAGCTTTTCGTAATGCGCGAGAATGTCCGAGCAGTCGATCGAAACAAAAACCGTCTCGTCGCCCGGCTTTATATCCTCGGCGTGCGTCAGATAGTATTCTTCAACGGACTGAAATTCCGTCCCGCTTATGAGCAAAGCGATTATAAGAACAACTGCGAAGATGAGAATAATATCCTTTTTCATCAGTCGTCCTCCGTTTCGTCCTCGGGCAGGCGGAGCCTTTTACGCTTTTTCGCTCTTGCAACGAGCACCGCAGAAATTATCAGCGCGGCAAAAACACCGCCAACGGCTATGAAAGTCGCCCGCTCGGACGTCTTTATCCTTGCGTAGGCGCAGAGAACGTCGTCATAATTTTCGATTTTCGTCTTGTCGTAATCCGAAAGAGCTTTATATCTGCGAATTATTTCATCGACGGCTTTCTTCCCAGCCTTATCCGAGAGATTTTTTATCGCAAAGTTTATATCTTCAACTTCAGCTTTTATGCGCATCAGCTCTGCTTTTGTCGCGGTCAGCCTTTCGGTATGCTCCGCTTTGCCCTCAAAATCGGGACAAAAATCAAGTATATAGAGGAGACGCAGGACGTCCGCAAGGTTCTCGGTCTTTATCTCCGAGGTGACCCTCTCGGATATTTCAATGTCCCTCTCCGTAAAAACAGGAATCCTCCCCCGCTCGGAGGAGAAGTCAAACAGCCTGCCCTCGCCGCGCTTCAGTCTCATAAAAGCCGCCATAGCGTAAAGAGCCTGCTCTCCCGCCATCGAGCCGGACGGCATCTCCCCGTCCTCCGAAAGACTTGCCGCAAAGCCGCCGTCCTGATTTTTATAGGTCATAAGCCCGTCCCAGAGGGTTTTGCCGACCTTGATGAACCTCACGTCCTCAAACGGGTTGATGCCGAGCGAGCAAAGCGCAACTATCGCCTGGCATACACTTCCGGAGTTCCGCAGCCCGTAGCTACGGAAGTCTCCCGTTTCAAGCTGCATTTCGGAAAGCCGCCCAAGCGCCCCGTCCACAGCCGCGCGAACGCTCTCCGCCCTTTTTTCGCCGGACGCAAGCTCATATTCATACGTTTTTTCGCTACCGTAATAAGGCGCAAGCGCGGTTATCGCCATAGCCGTCATATCAGGGTCGGAACGCTCTCCGGAAAAGGCGAAGCCGCCGTCCGGACACCGGAGCGACAAAAGCTCCGATATTATGCCGTCACGCGTGTAATTTGAGCCAGCCGGAACGGAGTAATTGCTGCCGTCAAGAGCGATCAGCCCCCATATAAGCCCGTTTATCCCCTGCGCGCCGAGATTATCCCTGTTATAAACGCCGTCTGCGATGAGATTTATGGGCTTCCCTTCCGAATCTCTGCCGAAGCTCGTCGGGTCGCCGCCAAGGGCGAGAACGGCAAGTGTGATCCTATGCCATTCCGTAGCCTTTATTTTGTCAAGTCCGCCGTCCTTTGCATATCTTTCGCTGACATTTTCACGCAGGGCGGCAAGATACATTTCGTAATCGTCATCAATTCCGAGCCTGCCTATGCCGAAGGCGTACCAATCTCCGGCGGAGCTGCCCGCAAGCCCTGAATAATCGGCGGAAAACAGCGCTTCTTCCGGAGAGACGCCCGTGCTCTGCTTTTTCCATTTTATAATTCCTTGCGCTACGGAAAGCGCGTCATCATATGAGGAACAACCTTCGCTTGCGCAAAAAACGCTTTGGGAAAACAGAGCGGCAAGCAGTATAAGCGCGGCAAGAGCGACTGTCGCAATTTTCGTTTTCATAAAGGTTCCCTCCAATCGGTCAGGATGATCGCGTATATTATACAATAAGTCGCCCGGATTTTCAAGAAAAACCGCCCGTTCCCTCATTATTTTTCATTTTTCTCTTGACTTTTTTCTCTCCGCAAGGCATAATCTGATGAGCATACTGCTTATACGAGGTCTGAAATGAGCAAAAATTATAAAAGAACAATCTACGCCTGCTTTATCGGGTATATAGTTCAGGCGATAGTCAATAATTTCCTTCCGCTACTGTTCGTCACGTTCCAGAAAACGTACAACATCCCGCTTTCCAAAATCACCCTGCTGATAACTCTGAACTTTATGATACAGCTCTTTATTGACGCGTTTTCGGCTTGGTTCATCAAAAAAATAGGCTATAAAGCGTCGATCATCATTGCGCATATCTCAGCAGCCTTCGGGCTTTGCCTGCTGACGGTTCTTCCCGAAGCCTTGCCTGATCCGTTCATCGGCACGCTCATTCCTGTCTTTTTCTATGCTATCGGCGGGGGACTTCTTGAGGTTCTCGTCAGCCCGATAGTCGAGGCTTGCCCGACTGAAAACAAAGAAAAAGCGATGAGCTTGCTCCATTCGTTCTATTGCTGGGGACACGTCGGGGTTGTGCTTATTTCAACGGCGTTCTTCGCCTTATTCGGGACAGAAAGCTGGAAGCTGCTCGCGCTTTTCTGGGCGATAATCCCCGTTTTAAACATATTCGTCTTTGCCAAAGCGCCGATATATCTCCTCGAAGGCGACGGAGAAAAAGGGCTTTCTCTCCGCGAGCTTTTCTCGCAGAAGGTTTTCTGGATATTGATAGTTATGATGCTGTGCGCCGGAGCAAGCGAGCAGGCGGTCAGTCAATGGGCATCGACCTTTGCCGAACAGGGGCTCGGCGTGAGCAAAGCGATAGGCGACCTTGCGGGACCTATGTCATTTGCGGCGGCGATGGGCTTATCGCGCCTTATATTCGGCAAGCTCGGAGACAGACTCAATCTTGACAGGTTTATGATATTCAGCTGCATCCTCTGTCTCTGCTCGTATGCCTGCATCGCATTCGTCCCCGTACCTGCGATAAACCTTATCGGGTGCGCTATGACGGGCTTCTCCGTCGGCATAATGTGGCCCGGGACATACAGTCGCGCGTCCGCTATGATACGCGGAGGCGGGACGGCAATGTTTGCCCTGCTTGCCCTTGCGGGAGATCTCGGTTGCAGCGGCGGTCCGACCCTTGCCGGACTTGTTTCAAGCGCCTTCGGCGGCAATCTCAAAATCGGAATTCTCTCCGCTATGATATTCCCTGCGCTTATGCTCTGCGGAATATTCGCGCTGAAAAAGAAAAGCAAATAAAAAACGGCGGCTCCCGAAAATTGCGGAGCCGCCGTTATTTTTTCATACAGTTTTTTAAAACGCTGTATGAATTTTAAGTTTTTATAAAAATTATTTGCCGAAATATCTGTTGAGAAGTCCTTCAAAAGCCTTGCCGTGGCGGGCTTCGTCCTTTGCCATTTCGTGAACAGTATCGTGAATGGCGTCGAGATTTGCAGCTTTCGCTCTTCTCGCAAGATCATATTTGCCTGCCGTTGCGCCGTTCTCGGCAGCAACTCTCATCTCAAGGTTTTTCTTTGTCGAAGGCGTTACAACCTCGCCGAGGATTTCTGCAAATTTCGCTGCGTGTTCAGCCTCTTCATAAGCGGCTTTTTCCCAATAAAGACCGATTTCGGGGTATCCTTCTCTGAAAGCGACTCTCGCCATTGCAAGATACATACCTACCTCGGAGCATTCGCCTGCGAAGTTTGCGCGCAGGTCGTTTATAATGTCCTCGGAAACACCTTCCGTTATACCGACAACGTGCTCCGTTGCCCAAGATGTTTTGCTTTCTTCAACCTTCTCGAATTTGTCTGCCGGAACGCCGCACTGGGGGCATTTTTCGGGAGGAGTATCTCCCTCGTGAACATAACCGCATACCTTGCATACCCATTTTGCCATAATTTATTCCTCCTTGAATTATAATTTTTTAATTGTTTTTTGTTTTATTTTCAAGACATTTTCCGCATATTCCGCGGAAAACGACGCTTGCCGATGTGATTTTACCGCCGATCTCCTCCTGAGCCGAGCGGAGCCCCTTGATTTCAATAGGGGACATAATATCCTCAACCTCGCCGCAGACCGTGCAGAAAAAATGATTATGAGGCGAGATGTTGCCGTCATATCTCTCCCTGCCCTTTGCGCCGAGAGCAATTATCTCTCCTCCCTCGCAGAGCGAGGCAAGATTTCTGTAAACCGTCGCGAGGCTTATCTGCGGGTATTCCTCCCTTATGCTGGTATAAACCATATCAGCCGTCGGATGGTCCGTTCGGGAGCGCAGGTTTTCAAGAATCGCATCGCGCTTATCCGAATGCTTTTGAACGGTTGCCATTTTGCCGTCTCCTTTCCGAAAACGATAATCATTACTGTTATTATTATATCAAACTTTTTTCAAATGTCAACCCCTTTTTCAAAAAATTTTTATATTTTTTCGAATACCGTCGCCTATTGATTTTTGACCGGAAATCGTATATCATATAGGTAGTAATTTTTCAAAGGGCGAAAAATATGACCGTAATTGATCTGAAAAACGGAAATGAAATAAAAATAACAGACGATATCACCCTCTCCTGCGCCCTCGGCAATTTTGACGGCGTACACAGAGGGCACGCGGCTCTGCTGAAAAAGGCGACAGAAAAAGGCGCCTGCACGCATAGCGCCGTCTGGACATTCCGAACTCACCCGCGAATTTGCGAGGGAGACAACAGCTTTTCGGCGCTGACAACGGAGGAGCAAAAGCTCTCCCTTTTTGCAGACGCCGGAATCGATATTGCAATCCTCTGCGACTTTCCCGAAGTCAGAAACGTCTTGCCGGAGGATTTTGCTTCCCGTATATTATATAAAAGCTGCAACGTTCGCCGCGCCGTCTGCGGATACAATTTCCGCTTTGGAAAGGGAGCTGAGGGAACGCCTGCCGACCTTGAAAAAACTTTTCAAAGGCTCGGGGCGGAGACGTCTGTCGTTGACGCCGTGAAAAGCGGCGACGGAGCCGTAATAAGCTCCTCGGCGATACGTCGGTTTCTCGAAGAAGGCGAGATCGAAAGGGCAAATGATTTTCTCGGCAGAGAATTTTGCATTTCTCTGCCAGTAAGCGAGGGACAAAGGCTTGGAAGAACGCTCGGCTTGCCGACTGTAAATCAGATCTTCCCTCCGCATCTCGTCATCCCGCGCCACGGAGTCTACGCCGCAAAATGCACGCTCTGCGGCAAAGAATACAAAGCGATTGCAAACATCGGCGTCCGCCCGACGGTTATCAGTCACGCCGAGAACGTAAACTGCGAAACGCATATCATAGGCTTTTCGGGCGACCTTTACGGAAGAACAGTTCCCGTCCGTCTCTGCCGCTTTCTGCGCGACGAAAAGAAGTTTTCGTCGGTGGACGAGCTGAAAGCCGCAATCCTGACAGACGAGGAAAAAGCCCTGCGGCTACTTTCCGATGAGGAGTAATCAATGAAATTACACAAAAGTATAAAACGTGCAATAACCCTTGTGCTGTCTGCCTTTTTGCTTATTGCCCCGTTTATGATATTCCCGCAGGCAAAGGATTATGACGGCACCGCCCGCGCAAACAACGTCTGTGTTATGAACGTCGAATATGGTGAGGCGGTGTTCTGCAAAAATGCGGATGAAAAGGTCGCGCCCGGTCCTTCGGCAAAGATTCTTGCCGCCGTGCTCGCCTTTGAGTATTATGCTGGAAACGAGGATAAACCCGTAACAATAACGCCAGCCGCACTTGAAAATATATACGGCGGCGTTGTAATAAATCTCAAAGCGGGCGACACGCTCCGCGCAGTCGACCTGATATATGCAATGGTCGTAAGCGGCGCAAGCGATGCGGCAAACGCAATTGCAATAGACATAGCGGGCAGCGTCACGGCATTTACTGCGATGATGAACAGAAAAGCCCGCGAGCTCGGCGCAACATCAACGGCATACGCAAATCCGACGGGGCTTGACTCCCGCGGCGCATACACAACGGCAAGAGACACCGCCGTCATCGCCTGTTACGCAAGAAAAAATCAGCAATATATGCAGGCGGCAAACGCAAAATCATATAAAATTCCGGAAAGCGGCGAATTCAAGGCGAGAACCGTCTATACAAAAAACGCCCTCCTCGCAAATTATTCGTCGGACAAATACCTTTATTCAAAGGCAGAGGGGATGGCAGTCGGCTTTACGGACGAAGCCGGCAGATGTGTTATAACATCCGCTTCTGAAAAAGCGTTTTCGTTTGTCTGCGTGCTTATGGGCGGCACGGATACAGCCGACGGGAGGATGCCTGTATATACAGATGCGAAGAACCTTCTCGAATGGGCGCTCGGAAATTTCGCGCTTGTGAAAATATCGGGCACGACGGACATCGTCGGCGAGCTACCGGTTACGCTTTCAAAGCAGCGCAATTATGTAACGGTCGCCGCAAAAAACGACGTTTTCGCTTTTCTCCCGAAGGATACGGACATAACAAAAATCTCCCGCTCTGTCACATATTACGAAGAATCGCTGAAAGCGCCCGTCAGGCGCGGAACGGAGGTCGGCGAAATAACCCTTTCGCTTGACGGAAAGCTCCTCGGAAGCTCGCCGCTGATAACAAAGCTCGATGCCGAGCGCAGCGCCTCCCTTGCCCTCGGCGAAAACATAAAAACAATTATGCGATCGAAATTTTTCGTCATTACGATAGTGGCGCTGATATGTGCCGCCGCCGTTTTTACACTTGGCAGAATTTTCGTTTTGATGAAAAAATCTCGCGCGAAAAAGTAACATAAAAATTATCCGTCTGCAAAGAATATTTTTGCCGGCGGATATTTTCTTCCGGCAAAAACCGAAAGGCAGAAAACCCAAGTGGATATGGCTGAAATTAAAATGACAAAATCGGCTATAAAGGATGTTGAGCGTTCTGCGGCAAACTGTTGGGACGCAATGAAAGAAAATAACATTGAGGTTCGCCTCCGCTTTTCTCTCATTGATCTGATTATGGCGGCTGCAGGCATCGCTTTTTTGACAATCTCGATGACTGCAATCAAAAAAATCTGCCACAATCGCAAGGTGAAGCGAGAAGCGGAAAAGCTCGCAAAACAGAAAGCCGAATAAAGAAAAACAAGCCGTTTTTTTGTGGGAAACCGCAGAAAAACGGCCTGTTTTGCGTTTTATACATAAGTATAACAGACTTTTACACATTGTTTATCCACATTGTCCACAGCGCCTCTTCGCCCGAATTTATTGAAAAAAGTCCTCTTTCGGGCGTCCCTCTCCGCCATTTTCCGCTCGTTTTTCCCGCAAAATCTCCGTGTTATAAGTTTACTTAATTTAAACAATTTGTGTTGACAAATAACATAAAAAATGATACAATTAACATTGCAAAATGCCGATATAAAAACGCATTTGATTTCATACAGTGAAAGGAGGACGTATATGACCCAGAAAGAACGGCTCGAAAGCATACGCGATCTGCTCTCCGCAAGACCTTTTGTTTCGCTTTGCGAGCTTGAAAAGCTCTTCCCGGAAGTAACAAGTATGACGCTCCGCAGGGATATTGACCGCCTTGAAGCGAAGGGCGAGCTTATCAAAGTGCGCGGCGGGGCGAGGTCGATGAAGTTTCTGACGACATCGGCAGAGGACGATTTCGGAAAGCGTCTATATGAGGCGACGGAGGAAAAGACCCGCATTGCCGAATGTGCAACGGGCTTTGTCGAAACCGGCAGATCGATCTTCATCGATTCGGGAACGACTGCCCTGCGGCTGGCTTCCATAGTCGCCGACGAACGCTTCACCGTCACGACAACGGGGCCGCACGTCGCGATCGAACTTGCGAAAAAGCAGAAGCCGATAGTCAATCTCGTCGGCGGAATGATAAACCACGAAAACCTTTCCGTTTCCGGTATGCAGGCGATGAAATTCATAGACGGAATAAACATAGACACGGCGTTCGTCGTGCCGAGCGGATATTCCCTCGAATGCGGCTTTTCCTGCGGAAATTATGCGGAATGCGAGCTGAAGAAGTATGTCATAGGCAAGGCGCGCCGCGTGATAATGCTTATGGACGGCGACAAGATCGACCGTAACCTTCCGTATACGTTCAGCACGGAAACAGGGCTTTATGCCGTCATAACGGACAGAAAGCTCCCCTCCGAAGTAGAACAGAAATTCACAGGAGCAGGCGTCCGCATAATAGTTGCGGAATAAGAAAAACCGCGGGCTTTGACGGATAAGCCCGTCGGGGTAAAAATCAAAAAAATCCGTCGGAAATGGAGAAAATAATGGCAACAGTTGTAATTATGCCGAGACAGGGACAGAGCGTCGAAAGCTGCATTATCACCGAATGGAAAAAGAAAGTCGGCGATAAGATAAACGTCGGCGACGTGCTCTTCTCCTATGAAACGGACAAATCCGCCTTTGACGAGGCGGCAACGGTCGAAGGAACGCTCCTCAAAGTGTTTGCCGGGGAGGGAGACGATGTTCCCTGCCTTGAGACCGTCTGCATAATCGGCGCGGAGGGCGAAGATATTTCCGCTCTCATCCCGAAGAAAGAGCCTTTTGCGACAGTCGCGGAAGATACAAAGGAGGAGAAAAAAGAGGAAGCCCCCGCAAAGGCAGAAGCTGTCGCAACGGGAACAGCAACCGAAGGCGGCAGGCTGAAAATATCGCCGAGAGCAAGAAATCTCGCCGCAAAAACGGATGCCGATGTATCAAAGGCAGTCCCGACAGGACCCGACGGCAGAATTATCGAGCGCGATATTCAGAAGGTGCTCGATGCAGGTCTGACGGTAAGCGCGGAGACAGCGGAAAAGCTCCTCCGCGGCGAAAAGGTCGTCTTCGCAGAGCCGAAGGCAGAGGAATTCCATATTCCCGCAGCCGCTCCCGCGCAGAAAACGGGCTATACGGACGAAAAAATGTCCCAGATACGCAGGACAATCTCAAAATCGATGCACACATCACTTACCGAACTCGCACAGCTCACTCTCTCGACCTCCTTTGACGCTTCGGCGCTCGTTGCGCTCAGAACAAGCCTCAAAGCCGGCGGCGAGGCTATGGGCATCGGCAACATAACCTATAACGATATGATACTTTTCGCCGTTGCAAAAACGCTTGCAACAGGCAAATACAAAGCCCTCAACGCAAACCTCATCGGCGGAGACACAATGAGATATTTCGAAGGAGTTCATCTCGGAATAGCGGTCGATACGGAAAGAGGTCTTATGGTTCCGACGGTGTTTGATGCGCAGAAGCTGACTCTCTCCGAGCTTGCAAAGCAGGCAAAGGCTCTCGCCGCCGACTGCCAGAGCGGCAAGGCAAATCCGGACGTTCTCCGCGGCGCGTCGTTTACGATAAGCAATATCGGTCCGACGGGCATCGAGAGCTTCACGCCCGTCATCAATCCTCCGCAGACGGCAATCCTCGGCGTTTGCTCGCTGACAAAGAGAATAAAGGAAAAAGACGGAGCCCCCGTTTTCTATCCCTGCATTCCCCTTTCTCTGACAATCGACCACAGGGCGGTTGACGGAGCGCCCGCAGCGAAATTCCTTTCGGAACTTGTCCGCAATCTTGAAAACTTCAACCTCCTGCTGACAATTTGATATTTTATACGAAAGTATAATATTGTCACGGGGTTATTTATACGCAAGTATAAAAAGCGTTTTATCCCGACAGCGGCAGGGAAAAACGGAAAATAAAGCGCCGCTGATGAAAGGACAAACAAATGTATGACCTTATCGTTCTGGGCGGAGGCCCCGCGGGCTATAACGCTGCCGAGCGTGCCGCTCATAAGGGACTGAGAACCCTCGTGCTTGAAGGAAGAGCTCTCGGAGGCGTATGCTTAAATGAAGGCTGCGTTCCGACAAAAACCCTTCTTTACAGCGCAAAAATATTTGATTACACAAAGCACGGCGACTCGTACGGCGTAAAGTGCGAGGGATCCTCTCTCGACCACGCATTCGTCGTCAAAAGAAAGAATAAAGTCGTAAAACAGCTGACAGGCGGCATTGCGATGCAGCTCAAGAGCGCAGGAGCAGACGTCGTATCCGAATTCGGTATTATAAAAGGAAGAGATTCCGAAGGATTTACGGTCGAAGCGGCGGGCAAGGAATATAAAGGCGAAAGGCTTCTCATCTGTACAGGCTCAGACGCCCTCGTTCCCCCGATCGAAGGGCTGCGCGAATCCGTCGCCGGCGGCTTTGCAATGACAAACCGCGAGATTCTCGATATGGAAACCGTCCCCGAAAGGCTGACCGTCATCGGCGGCGGCGTCATCGGGCTTGAAATGGCTTCGTATTTCTGCTCGGCAGGCTCAAAGGTTACAGTTGTTGAAATGCTGGATCACATCGCAGGGCCGACAGACGGCGAAATTTCGAAAATACTTCTCAAAAACTATCAGAAAAAGGGCGTAAACTTCATTCTCGGCGCAAAGGTGACGAAGGTCGGCGAAGGAAAAGTCGTTTACGAAAAGGACAGCAAAGCCGAAAGCGTTGAAGCGGACAAGGTGCTCGTTTCGATCGGCAGACGCGCGCACACGCAGGGCATCGGGCTTGAAAACGTCGGCGTTCTGACTGAGAGAGGCGCAATCGTGACGGACGAATACTGCCGCACAAGCGTGCCCGGAATCTGGGCCGCGGGCGACGTAAACGGAAAGTCTATGCTTGCGCACACCGCATATCGCGAGGGCGAGGTTGCCGTTGCGAATATGCTCGGCGGAAAGGAGCGCGTAAACTACCTTTCAATCCCCTCCGTTATATACACAAATCCGGAGGTCGCCTCTGTCGGCGAGACGAGCGAGAGCGTAAAAGCCAAGGGTATTGAAGCAAAAACGGCTTCTGTAACGCTTAAATACAGCGGCAGATACGTTGCCGAAAACGAAGGCGGCGACGGTATCGTCAAGCTCATAGTCGATAAAGAACACAACCGCCTGCTCGGCGTTCATATGATCGGAAATTACGCTTCCGAAATAATTTACGGAGCCGCTATGATGGTTGAAAAGGAAATGCGGGTTGACGATGTGAAAAAGTTCGTATTCCCGCACCCGACGGTTTGCGAAGTTATTCGCGAAGCGATGTTTATGATATAATATACAAAAGTATAATATTGCAATAATCCTTGCGGTGGCGGGATATTGCGAAAAACAAGCCCACCGGGAAAGAGAGATTTTAATTATGCCTAAGAGTCAATATGTGGACCCCAACAGAGCGTTTGACAGCGGTTTTATCAAATTCAACGATATTCCCGTTTGCCAATACAACCTTACAATCGAAGACGAAAAGAAAATCTATTCGAAGCAGGATCTTATCAACATCTATCGCGATATGGCGATCATCCGAGAGTTCGAAACTATGCTCAACGAGATCAAAACAAAGAGCGTTTATAACGGCGTTGAATACAACAACCCCGGCCCCGCTCACCTTTCGCTCGGACAGGAGGCATCTGCCGTCGGTCAGGCTTACTGCCTTGACAACAGCGACTTCACCTTCGGCTCTCACAGAAGCCACGGCGAAATCATCGCAAAGGGACTTTCCTCGATAAAGAAGCTCGACAACACAGAGCTTTACGATATAATGAAAACCTTCCTCGACGGTTCGATTCTTTCCGTTGTCGAAGGCAGAGAGGAAATCAAGGGCGACGTAAAGGATCTCGCAATCGACTTCCTTCTCTACGGCGCGCTTGCCGAAATCTTCGCAAGAAGAACAGGCTTCAACCGCGGTCTCGGCGGCTCGATGCACGCATTCTTCATTCCTTTCGGTATTTTCCCGAACAACGCAATCGTCGGCGGTTCGGCAGCAATTGCAATGGGCGCGGCGCTCTATAAGAGATCAAATCATAAGAAAGGCATCGTCATCGCAAACTCCGGCGACGGAGCACTCGGCAGAGGTCCCGTTCTCGAAGCGCTCAATATGTCCTCTATGGACCAGATCAAGCAGCTTTGGGGCGAAGAAGGCGGACTTCCCATCCTCTTCAACGTATTCAACAACTTCTACGGAATGGGCGGTCAGACCAGAGGCGAAACAATGGCTTGGGGTCAGGCGGCGAGAGTCGGTGCAGGCGTAAACCCCGAACAGATGCACGCGGAAACCGTCAACGGTTACGACCCGCTCGCAGTCATCGACGCAACGACAAGACAGAAGGATCTCCTTCTCCGCGGCGAAGGTCCCGCTATGCTGGAGGTCATCACATACAGAACAACCGGTCACTCCCCCTCCGACTCCTCCACATACAGAACGCAGGAAGAGATCGAAGCCTGGAAGAACGCAGACCCGATCAAGGCGTACAGAACAAAGCTCATCCTCGGCGGCGTTGCAACGGAAGCCGAGCTCGACGCAATTTACGAGACAATCGTCCGTCGTATGACAAAGATCTGCCGTCTCGCCGTCGATGAAACGCTCTCGCCGAGAATGGATCTCGATAAAGAGCCGGAGGCAATCTCCTCCATTATGCTCTCAAACAAGAAGGTTCCGAGTATGGATCCGACAAGAGAAGCCGAGGTTCTCATCCCGAAGGAAGAAAACCCGAGACTCAAATCGCTCAAGGTCAAATCCCGCTGGGCATACGACGCAGACGGAAAGGCTCTTCCGAAGATGAAGATTTACGGTCTGCGCGACGGTCTCTTCGAGCCGATTCTCGACAAGTTCTATGAGGATCCGACTCTCATCGCCTATGGCGAGGACAACCGTGACTGGGGCGGCGCGTTCGCCGTTTACAGAGGTCTGACCGAGGCAATTCCTTATCACCGCTTCTTCAACGCTCCGATTTCCGAGTCTGCAATCGTCGGCTCTGCCGTCGGTTACGCAATGGCAGGCGGACGCGCGATAGTCGAGCTTATGTATGCCGACTTTATCGGTTGCGCCGGCGACGAAATATTCAACCAGCTCTCCAAATGGCAGTCGATGAGTGCGGGAATTCTCAAGATGCCCGTTATCCTCCGTGTTTCTGTCGGCAACAAGTACGGCGCGCAGCACAGCCAGGACTGGACAGCTCTCTGCGCTCACATTCCGGGACTGAAGGTCGTATTCCCCGCAACGCCTTATGACGCAAAAGGACTTATGACGGAAGCCCTCAACGGCACAGACCCTGTCATCTTCTTTGAAAGCCAGAGAATTTACGACATCGGCGAGCAGTTCCATAAGGGCGGCGTTCCCGAAACACCTTATGAAATCAGAATCGGCGATCCCGACATCAAGCGCGAGGGTAAAGACGTCACAATCCTCTCCATCGGCGCAACGCTTTATCGCGCTATGGACGCCGCAAAGATACTTCACGATAAATACGGCGTTGAAGCCGAGGTCATCGACGCGCGCAGCATAGTTCCCTTCGATTATGAAAAAGTTCTCGAATCCGTAAAGAAGACGGGCAGAATCATCATAACGGGCGACGCCTGCGATCGCAACTCAGTAATGAGAGATATGGCTTCAAACATTGCCGAGCTCGCCTTCGACTACCTCGACGCACCGCCCACAGTCGTCGGTTCAAGAAACTGGATAACGCCTTCAAAGGAGCTCGACCCCTGGTTCTTCCCGCAGGCAGACACGATCGTCGATGCCGTAAACGACAGACTTCTCCCCCTCCCTGGTCACATTTCAACTCACAATTTTACAGACATTGAGAAAATGAACAGACTCAAAAACGGTATATAAACAAAACGCAACAGCCCCTGCGGGTATCCCGCAGGGGCTGTAATTTTACTGCTTATTGCGATGAAAAAACGATTTTATGTTCGGGTCTGTTCCGTGTCCGGAAAGATGAATAATAAGCTCCTCTGTCGACGCGACCGCCCCTATCAGGCAGACGGCAACGCAATACCCAAAGCACACGGAAGAAAACATAAAATAAGGAACAAAGAACACCGCCGCTCCCGTCAGCTTGTTCATATAGGTATGAAGCGAGGCGAATCTCTTGTATTTTATAAATGCCGCAAGATATGAGCCGAGCCGAATGATAACCGCCGTAGCCGCATATATCCATATCCGCTTCGGCAGCATTTTGAAGAGCCTTGGGAAAAGGCGGATTATCATTGTGGCATAGAAAAGCAGGTCGGCGACGGAATCCAGCCGGGCGCCCTTTTCGCTCGATGTGTGCGTTCGCCTTGCAATAAAGCCGTCAAGGACGTCCGTCACCCCGGCAAAGGTATAAAGCACGAAAAATCCGGCGGAGAGGGGTTCTGTGAAAACCATTGCGACGGTCGCCGCTATACGCATACAGGTCACGGCGTTTGCAGATATTATGACCTTTTTCAAGCTCCCGCCCCCTTTTCTCTTTCAAATGTCACGGTCTTTTCCTTCATCGATACCTTTTTCAGGCTCCAACCGAATCCGGAAAGCTCTTTTTTGTATGTCAGAAGCGAATGGTCGATGGGAAAGCCGCAGATCTGCCCGATCTCGTCAAACGAAAGCGAAAGCTCATCCTTCTCGCTTGCAAAAACATATTCCCAAAGTACGGAATATTTGCTCATACGCCCTCCGAAATACTTTGAATATCACCTGATATTATACATATCCGAAGCGGCTTTGTCAAGGCGCAAATTTAGCGCCGGCGTCCTGAGCCTTCTTATGAAATATAGTTTTCGTTGTTTGCAAAGACGTTATAGCTTGCGGCAAGAGCGTCCCAGGTCTTTTTATCAACGTTGCCCGTTTCCTCTATGCGATGATAATACTGAAACAGCTTGACGCCCTCATACGTAGCCTTATCGTATGTTCCCGTCACCTCAACGTCCTCAAGCCCGTCGTATGTATGAGAAATGTCGTTCAGTATTATCTGAATAACATAAACTAGCGAGCTCTTCTCCCCCGGCTTTGCAACGTAACCCACGTTCGGAAAAACGCTGACTGACTTTCCCCCTGCGGCGCTGTCCCTTGCGAGGGCGGACTCTGCCCTTAGTGCGTTCCATGTCGCAAAGTCTGCCGTTCCCGTCGGTGCGAGCCCCATCTGCCTCTGAAAAATTCGCAGAGCTTCCGTCGTTTCCCTGCCGAATACGCCGTCCGGATTTATCCTCGGCACGTCTGTGTGTATATATGATATTGCTCGGAGCATTCTCTGAAGCTCCGTCACCTGTGTTTTTTTACTGTTGTCCGCCATCCCCGTCTCCTTCCGATAAAACCTCTCCCGAATACTGATATTCGCTTCTTGTGTTCCCGCCGACCTGCTCATAAGCGTCCGCAAGCTCCGTCCAGAGCACAGGACCGACAACCCCGCTTATAAAAAGCCCGAACACAGCCTGTGCGGCATAGACCGCATTCCGCGTATCCGTTCCGAACACACCGTCAACCTCCACCTGCGGTATCTGCGGATAAATCTCGTGCGCCGCGTTTATATAAGTCTGCAATATTTCAACATTTCTCCCCTCGGAGCCGAACTTCAGAAAAACACCCGGGAAAGGGATTGTGTTCGTTCCGAAAAAGTCGTCGTCTACGGAATTTATCATTCCGAGATATACGTCATACATCATATTCCAGGTCCTTCCGTCGACGATGCCCGTAACAGGAAGGTCATATGCCTGCTGAAAGGCACGGACGGCCTCCGTCGTACTCTCGCCGAAGTAACCGTCGACCGGCGGCGTCGGCACGGCGGGATTGAAGCCTGCAATCAGTTGCAGATAATACTGAATCGTCCGTATATCCTCCCCGCTGTCGCCCTCGCTCAGAAGATCCTTGAACTGGTTTGACGCCTCCTCGTCTCTGATGCCCTCGCTGTCCAGCTCGCTGAGGCGCTTGACTGCGTTATAAATTCTCTGTATGCTGTACCAGGTCGATTTATCGACGGTTCCTGTCTGCGCAAGGTTGAATATCCGCTGGAATTCGCGGACAGCATCTCCTGTTTCGGGTCCGAATACGCCGTCAACATTCGGTATTTTCGGTATAGAGGGGTAATTCGTCGATACTCTGTTCAGTCGCACCTGAATGAATTTAACGTCGTTTCCCGCGCTTCCCTCGCCGAGCAGAATGTTCGGCGGCGACGGCTCAAACGACTGAACCGGCGCATTTTCGACAATGCTTATATCGTCTCCGTAATAATTTGTCAGAATGTCGTAGGCGCCGAGCCCTTCATTTGCGAGCGACACGCTGCCCCATTGGGAAAGACCGTCGCAGGTGACTGTTGTCCCGTTGCAATATACGGCAAAAAGCGGCTCGATGAATCCCTCGCGGACAATATAGTCGTTAAATATCTCATCGACTATCAAAGCAATATTATCAAAAATATCCCTGTCCCGAACGAAGGACTGATCGTATGCCGTCGAATTCGTTATGTCAAAATCATAGCCGCGGGAGCGGTAATGCTCCGTATATATCCTGTTCAGTGCAAAGGATATCTGGGCATATATGTTTGCGCGCAGAGCCGCCTCCGGCCAGGTCGGATATATCTCGCTCGACGCAACGTTTTTAATATAATCCGAGAACGGAACTCTTATGTTTTCCGCATTCGCATTGTCCGGCGCGCCGAGATGCACCGTTATAAATTCGGGGACGATCGGATAGCGAGTGTTCAAAGCTTCGGCACCTCGCTTTCCGTTATTATGTAATTTCCGCCCGGGTATTTGTTGAAATCGACGCTCTCCGGAAGCGGTATCATATTGACAGTCTGTGTGCTCGATATGCCGGAATATATCGGAACGCCCATCAGCATAACGGAATAGTATCCGTCCGCAAATACTTCAATGTTTATAAGGGTATACGGAGTTGCGCCTCCGGGAGAGAGCGAATTTGAGACGGGCGGCGCGGGAACGTTCAGCGGCTCCGTTTCCCCGTCCTCATCCGTTATAAGCACGGCAAAGAGCTTTGCGCCGTCCTCCGTTTGCCTGCGGAACGATACCGTCGCCCCCGGCACGGGAAACGCCCCGAAGGCAGACTCTGTCTTGACGGTCAGAGTTCCGTAGCTTTCGTAATCATCCATAATTGTTTTTACCTCCGTTAAGGTTTTATACCATTTTATGAGGCAAAACCTGCGGCGGTTACGAAAAAAACGCCTCCCGAAAATTTCTTATCGGGAAGCGCTTTGCAACTTTTGGATTACATTATTCTTTTTCTTCGCCCTGTGCGGCGGCGTTGTCGGGACGCTTTCTCTTGCAGATCTCCGTGCAGGTTATTCCCGCAATACAGATGACCGCAATTCCGGCAACGGAGAGCGAAAGGACAAGGGTTATGATGTCCCTCGTGCTTTTTTTGACGAGCTTCGGAAGCGAATCGAATTTGACGGCAAAGCAATCGAAGCATATGTAACGGATCGCGCCCTCCTCGTCATACGTCGGCTCCTTGTCTATGCTGCCGGAGTTCCAATGATGCAGTTCGAGAGGCTCGTTTCCCTTGAATTCTCCGTTCAGGGTTTTGTCCGCAACGCATTTTATATAGACGGTTCCTGCATTTTCAGCTTCTCCGTTCACGCAGACATTGCAGTTCAGAGTGACTGTTATTCCCTCGAAAACGTAAGCGTAGCCATCTATATAAAGCGTGTGATCGCCGTTTACGGAAACATCGGCATTGAGCATAAGAAACATCGTCAGATGAGCGTCGGCAAGAAGATCAATCGTGCCTCCGGTCTTTGCAAGCGCTTCAAACGCCTCATTTATCGTTCCGTAATAAACCTTGTTTTTTATTTGCCATTTCGCCTCGCCCGTCGGCGTTTCAGCCTGAGCCGAAGTTGCCGTCGTTGCCGGCGCCGGCTCATCGTCGCCTGCGGACGCCGTAAAGGCAAAAGTCATAACGCAAATCAAAGCTGCCATTATGAGGGCGATAACCTTTTTCTTTTTCATAATCGGGGTTCTCCGGAAATTTATTTCTGTTTTTTCTTTACTTCCTTGACATCGTAAACATAGTCAAGGTTGATGAGATGCGCCGTGCCGTTCTTTTCCCTGAGGGTTATCCAGTTCTCCTTCGCCTCTTCAATCGTTCCGACGTACGAATAAAGTCCGGCGCAGGCAACCGCGCATTCCTTGCCGACAAAGCTCTGTATAAGCTCGTTCATAAGTTTTCCTCCCGTTTTTCTGCGTTTTTTAAGCGTTCTTCTGATCCTTCGGCGAAGGTTTATCATCGGCAGCCAGACCGCAAAGACAAGCAGCAAAAGTATAATGATGTATGAGCTGTTCAAAGCCGCACCTCCGCACCTAATGTTTTTACTCATATATGTTAGCATATTCCGAGGATTTTGTAAAGATAAATCGCAAAAATATTGACATCGGGCAATGTATTGTATATAATTATCCTGTAAAAATATGAAAAGAGGAATACCGTTATGGAACACATACTCAAAAAATCCGCACACGCAATAGGTGTTGAAGGTCCGGTCCTGACGATCGTTATGGACGGCGTCGGTCTCGGCAACGGCAAAGAGGGAGACGCTGTTGCAAACGCATACACGCCGACTCTCGATATGCTTATGAAAAAATACCCGATGAGAAAACTCGCCGCTCACGGAACGGCTGTCGGACTTCCCTCCGATGACGATATGGGCAATTCCGAGGTCGGTCACAACGCTCTCGGCTCCGGACAGGTCTTCTCGCAGGGCGCAAAGCTTGTCTCCGAGTCTATTTCGTCCGGCAAAATGTTTGAAGGTCAGACCTGGAAAGAGCTTGTCGCAGGCTGCAAGGACAGCGGCACTCTCCATTTCATCGGTCTCTTCTCGGACGGCAACGTTCATTCTCACATCGATCATCTCAAAGCGATGATCTCCCGCGCAAAGGCTGACGGCGTAAAGCGCGTCCGCATCCACATTCTTCTTGACGGAAGAGACGTAGGCGAAACGTCCGCGCTCGATTATGTCCTCCCCTTCGAAGAATTCCTTGCTTCCCTGAATGACAGCGCCTTCGACGCAAAGATCGCCTCCGGCGGCGGCAGAATGAAGATAACTATGGACCGTTACGAAGCCAACTGGAAAATGGTTGAGGACGGCTGGCACACTCACGTTCTCGGCGAGGGCAGACAGTTCTCCTCGGCAGAGGAAGCAATCGTCACATACAGAAAAGAGACGGGCGCGATCGATCAGGATCTGCCCGCATTCGTAATTGCCGAAAACGGAAAGCCCGTCGGCACGATTGAAGACGGAGACAGCGTTGTCTTCTTCAACTTCAGAGGCGACAGAGCCATCGAAATTTCAAGAGCCTTTGACGGCGGCAAAGAATTTGACAAGTTTGACCGGGTAAGAGTCCCGAAGGTAATTTACGCAGGTATGCTCGAATACGACGGCGACCTGCACATCCCTCACAAGTATCTTGTAAACCCGCCGGAAATAAAGAACACGATGGGTCAGTTCCTTGCGGAGACGGGAGTCACACAGTTTGCAATCTCCGAAACGCAGAAATACGGTCACGTAACATATTTCTGGAACGGCAACAGAAGCGGAAAGTTCGATGAAAAGACAGAGACATATGAGGAAATTCCCTCCGATGTCATTCCCTTCGAACAGCGTCCTTGGATGCAGTGCGCCCTGATCGCCGACGCGGTTATCGCCGCAATCGAAAGCGGAAAATACAGATATATCCGCTGCAACTTCCCGAACGGGGATATGGTCGGTCATACGGGAAATTATGAAGCAACTATCGTCGCAATGGAAGCGCTCGATCTCCAGCTTGCAAGAATAATCGCCGCAGTTGACAAGGCAAAGGGCGTTGCAATCATCACGGCAGACCACGGCAACGCAGACGAGATGTACGAGTATGACAAGAAAAAGGGTTGCGTAAAGACAAATCCGGATGGCACCCCGAAGGCAAAAACCAGCCATACTCTCAATCCCGTACCCTGCATTATTTACGACAATTTCTATTCCGATAAATACACCGTAAAGCCGCAGGCAAAGTTCGGACTTGCGAACGTCGCGGCTACAACGGTCAACCTCCTCGGCTATGACGCTCCCGAAATGTGGAACGAAAGTCTCATCGAAGCAAAATGACAAAAAAGAACGTAAAGCTCAGGATCAGATCTGTCCAGATCTCGGGAAACGACAGCAGCGAGGACACAATCGAGATACTGACGGACGCCGTCCTTTCCGAGCACGGCGGAAAGACCTCCCTCGAATACAAAGAGCTCCTTTCCGAGGACAGAATACCGACAGAGACCTCCCTCGTCTTTGACAAGGAAAAGCCTGATACCATCTTCCTCTCCCGCAAGGGCGACGTCAAAATGAATTGCGTCATCGAAAAAAACGAAAGATACCGCTTTTCATACAACCTCGGTTTTGCCGCGATAGAACTGATATGCGTCGGCAAGGATGTCCGGAACGGAATTTCGGAGGGTAAAGGCGAGCTTGACCTCGAATACGATATAGAGGCAAGAGGAGCAACCGTTCAGAGCTGCAGTCTCAAAATAGCAATCATATGAAAATCACGCCCCGAAAAAATGCTTCGGGGCGCGTTTTTATATAAGGTATATATTTATATAATAAAAATTGCAAATACTGCTTGACAAGCCGTCATTTGTGTGATAGAATCGTATTACCTCTGCGGGTATGCATTGCGGTTCTTGTTTCGCATCATCACCGCATACAGAGGGAGGTACGAAAGCAGTGCCGCTACGATATAAAAATCGAATGATTTTCCCGGTAAGCGATTGCGCCTCAGTCGCTTTGGTTTTCGTGCGCTTCTGTTTTCAAAAACAGAGGCTTTTTTAATAGCTTCAAGTATAATCAGGAGGTGCCGATATGCGCGTAAGAATCACTCTCGCCTGCACGGAATGCAAGCAAAGAAATTATGACACAATGAAAAACAAGAAAAACGATCCGGACAGACTTGAAATGAACAAGTATTGCAAGTTCTGCCGTAAACACACGCTTCACAGAGAAACAAAGTAAGGAGAACTGAAATGACAAGCAAAATCAATTTCAAAAAGATTTGGGCACTGCTCATCGCGCTCGTCATAATGGTTTCCGTTTTCAGTATTTGCGTTTTCGCACAAGACGACGTCGCTACAACGACCGCCGCTACCGAGCAGACAACAACAGCCGGCAGCGAAACGACAACATCCGGTAGTGACGAAACAACGTCCGGCAGCGGAAGCACAACAACGACAGGCGGAACAACATCGGGTGACGACTCCGAAAGCAAGCCTTGGGTAGTTGAGCATCTCAACTTCGTCATCGCTCTCGGTATTATCGTTCTGCTCGTAGTTGTATACTTTGCCCTTCGTCTTTTCGTTCCTTCCTTCAGAGAGAAAACCTCTAAATTCTGGAAGGATTACAACGCAGAGTTCAAAAAACTCGTATGGCCCACAAAGCAGCAGCTCATCAAAAACTCGGCAGTCGTTCTCGTAACAATGATCGTATTTGCCGCAGTTTTCATTCTTCTCGATACGGGTCTTGCAAAGGGTATGCTTAAGCTCAAAGACCTCGTAGACCAGATCCGCCCCGTCGGTTGATTTGGCAAAAGGAGTCTCGAAATGCTGGATGAACATTCCACAGAGCTGAAATGGTATATTCTTCATACCTATTCGGGCTATGAAAACAAAGTAAAAACCACTCTCGAAAAGCTCATCGAAAACCGCGGAATACAGGATATGATAAGCGATGTCAGAGTCCCTGTTTCCGTAGTCGAAACGACTAACGCCGCAGGCGAAACAAAAACAAAGGAAGAAAAGCTCTTCCCGAGCTATGTCCTTGTAAAAATGATGATGACGGACGAGACCTGGCACATCGTAAGAAACATTACAGGTGCTACGGGCTTCGTCGGACCGGGCTCTCGTCCCGTTCCGCTTTCAGACGCAGAAGTTGAGGCACTCGGCGTTGATACGAAGGCTGTCAGAGCAAGCTTTGCCGTCGGCGACAACGTTAAGATCAAAAACGGTCCTATGGCAAATTTCGAGGGCACAATATCCGCTGTATCTGCGGATTGCAAAACCGTCACGGTGCTCGCTTCCGTTTTCGGACGCGAAACCCCTGTCGAACTCGATGCCCAGAGCATTGAAAAAATCTGAAAATAATCTATGTTTTTCCGCTTTGACGTTGCCACGCCAAGGCGAGACGTGGGAGGGAGAAAAATTTTTGTGTTCTCCCGATTGAAACCACATTCGGAGGTGTAAAAAATTATGGCAAAGAAGATTATGGCATTTGTAAAGTTGCAGTTGCCCGCAGGCAAAGCAACTCCCCAGCCGCCTGTCGGACCGGCTCTCGGTCAGCACGGCGTCAACATCGCTGCATTCACAAAAGAATTCAACGAACGTACAAAGAACGATATGGGACTTATCATCCCCGTCGTTATCACAATCTATGCGGACAGATCCTTCTCTTTCATCACGAAGACTCCGCCCGCTGCAGTCCTTATAAAGAAGGCTTGCGGAATCGAAACAGCTTCTGCTCGCCCCAACAAGGATAAGGTTGCAAAGATTACAAAAGAACAGGTCAAAAAGATCGCAGAAACAAAGATGCCCGACCTTACGGCTGCATCTCTTGAAGCTGCAATGAGTATGATAGCCGGCACAGCGCGCTCTATGGGCGTTGTTGTCGAGGACTGAGAAAGGAGAGTGACTTAAAATGTTTAAGGGTAAGAAATATCAGGACAGCGCAAAGCTGATCGACAAAACAAAGCTCTACGACGCAAACGACGCTGTCGCTCTCGTTGTTCAGACTTCAAAGGCTAAGTTCGATGAAACAATCGAGCTTCACATCCGTCTCGGCGTTGACAGCCGTCACGCAGACCAGCAGGTTCGTGGCGCTATCGTCCTCCCGCACGGAACAGGTAAAACAGTCCGCACGCTCGTTTTCTGCAAGGAAGATAAGTATGAGGCTGCAAAAGCCGCAGGCGCAGACTATGTCGGCGGTATGGATTATGTTGAAAAGATAACAAAGGAAAACTGGTTTGATTTCGACGTTGTTATCGCAACTCCCGATATGATGGGCGTTATCGGCCGTCTCGGTAAGGTTCTCGGTCCTAAGGGACTTATGCCGAACCCCAAGGCAGGCACGGTTACACCGGACGTTGCCAAGGCTGTTACAGAAGCTAAGGCAGGTAAGATTGAATACCGTCTCGACAAGACAAACATCATTCACTGCCCCATCGGCAAGGCTTCCTTCGGCGCAGAAAAGATTCTTGACAACTTCAACGCTCTCATCGGCGCTGTTATCAAGGCTAAACCCGCTTCTGCAAAGGGTCAGTACATTAAGAGCTGCGTTGTCGCATCGACAATGGGTCCCGGCGTAAAGATCAATTCTGCAAAGCTCGGCGCTTAACCTACTTTTCTTTGACCGTACTTTTCTTTGAAAAGAAAAGTAGGCAAAAGAAACTTCAATAAACTGTTTGAGCAAACTTTATAATTTCATAAAAGGAGCAGGTATTCTGCTCCTTTTTGATTTGCGCCGTGTTTTTCTTTGAAAGGAAAAGTAGGCAAAAGAAACTTCAATAAACTGTTTGAGCAAACTTTATAAAAACAAAACAAGGGCGGGTCTTCCGCTCTTGTTTTTATTTCGCCAAAACGCAGGCAAAAAAGCTCTTGCTTTGTCCCGTCCCCGCAGGCGCATAAGCCCCGCGCAATCAAAAACAGCCTGACATTCGAACCGAAAGCCCCGCCTTTCACAGCGATGACGCTGACGAGGCAGGAATGCTCCGCCTTGAACTTTAGGGGGTCTTCGGGGCCCTCCCCGAATTGCTTTCTTTCGTACTTTCTTTTCAAAAAAGAAAGTACATAGAGGAAAACTACCGTACTTTTCTTTGAAAAGAAAATCAAGCAAAAGAAACTTCGGTAATTGATTTGCACAAGCATTTTACTGCCTGCATATACGGGTATCGCAATGTAGGGGGCGGGTCTCCCGTCCCGCCCTACCGTCTTTATCGATTATAAAACGCAAAAACAAGGGCGATCTCCGCTCTTGTTTTTATTTTGCCTTTTTCTTTCACAAAAAACGATCCGAAAAAGCGACTTTTCTTCCTTATTATAAAAATATAAATTCTTGCAAGCAAATAACTAAAGCCTTCTTTACCGACTTTTCTCAAAAATTGATTCGGCATAACGTTTTTTCGTGGCTTTTTACAAACTTTATTCTGTTTACTTTTCTTTTCAAACGAAAAACGGGCATAAAAAACTCCGTGCTTCACAAATTAAAAACGGTACGAAAAAGTACCGCATAAACGAAGCGGCGGATCGTTTATGAAAAAACATTCCGCCGGAAAGCGGAAAAATGACAAAAAAGAAATCGGCTCTGCGGCTGACTGTTATTTTGACCGCAATAATGATTTTTTCGGCTGTCAGCGTATCGGCTGTCGGCGACTCACTGATAGCGGCGGGGACGCCTCTCGGAATCAGGTTCAGAACAGACGGCGTTGTCATAACGGGAATCAGGGCTATCAGCGAGGACGAAGGCTCCCCTGCTCTTGACGCAGGACTTCGTCGCGGTGACATCATAACCCATATAGGCGGGACAAAAATCGAAAATGCGGAAGGGCTACAAAATGCAATCAAGAGCTCTGACGGCGAGGTTCGAATAAAGTATCTGCGCGCAGGCAGAGAGCTCGCGACGGTGCTGACTCCCTCAAGAGATGCGGACGGCATTTTAAGACTTGGACTATGGATAAGGGAAAGTGCGTCCGGCATAGGCACAATAACCTTTATAGATCCCTCGGACAGCACGTTTGCCGGTCTCGGACACGGAATCTGTGATTCGGAAAGCGGAGCGTTGCTTCCTCTTGCCGAAGGAACTGTTGAGGATGTCATTCTGACGGGAATCGCCGTCGGAAGACGGGGAATTCCTGGCGAGCTGCACGGATTCTTTTCCGGCAAGCAGAACGGCAGGCTGACAGGCAATACGTTTTCGGGCGTAACGGGTGTTCTTTCCTCCATCCCCGAAGGGCTTGAAAACGAGATATATCCTGTCGGCAAAAAAGGCGACGTACACGAAGGCGAAGCATTTATTTTTGCAACGGTTGACGGGCAAGGCAGGCAAAAATACAGTATCGAGCTTTCGAAAATAGATATGGGCGGAAGCCAGAAAAACTTTACCGTAACGGTTACAGACAGTACCCTGCTCGAAAAGACGGGCGGCATTGTGCAGGGGATGTCAGGAAGTCCCATAATACAGGACGGAAAGCTGATCGGCGCGGTGACGCACGTACTCGTTTCCGACCCGACATCGGGTTACGGCATTTTCATAGAAAATATGTTTTCCTCCGAGCGCACAACCATAGCAGAGAACGTGGCGGCATAAAAATCATAGGTCAAAATCAGGCAAAATAATATATAAATCCCAATAAAAACGCTCACAGCGCAAATTTGCGGCAAAAGAACGGCGGATAAACCGCTTTTCGCCATACCCGCATCGACACGCCCTGCGGGCGTTTTTGTTATATTATATAGATGTATAAAATAAAGCAAAGGACGTGATTATTTTGCAAAAGAAAAGGACAATCAGAGTCGGCGGACCGCCGATCGAGGAATACGGGAAAAGCAACCCGAAAAATCTGCTTCTGACAGCGCTGCGTGCCGCCGGAGCATTTCTTCTGGGGCTGCTCCTCTCCGGCGCGGAAGCTCCGCTCGGTACATATCCGTTCGTCATTGCGCTGGCATCCTCGCTCCCGAAAGGGACAGGCTTTGCGGCGATCGGAATTATTTTGCGGCTCCTGCTCGGAGGAGCCGCGGCGACGGGCGTCTTTGCATATTCGGCGGCAGCTGTTCTTGCCGTTGCGGCGAGATGGGTCTTCTGCCTGCTGTTCATTGGCAGAAAGGAGCTTGCGAAAACAGGCAGGCTGACGGATGACGTAATAACAAGAGTTCTTTTTTCTTGCATAGCTTCCGTCGGCAGTGCGCTTGTGACGATATTTATTGCAGGCTTTGACACAACAACCATCCTCGGCGGGATGTTTTCGGCTTGCGCTTCGGGAGCGATAACATTTCTTTTCGCTTCGCTTTTTGACAGACGTTATTATTTTCCCGCCGCATACGAAGCGGGCGGCGCTCTTCTGCTTTTCGGAATTGCTCTGTCCCTTTCTGACATCAGCTTTCATTCGGTTTCGCTTGCGTATATTTTTTCTTTCGGTGCCGTGCTCTGGTGCGGCTACTGCGGCGGCTGGGCAAGAGGCTGTGCCGCAGGCTTTATAATATCAATCGGATGCGGAAGAGGCATAGGAACGGAACTCGCCCTTTTCGGGCTTTTCGGCGGACTGTTTTATCCTGTCAATTCGGTTGCTTCCGCTGCCGCCGCGCTCATTTCGGCTGTTACCTGCGGTGCCGTCCTCGGCGGGACGGAGAAGGTGCTTCTGTTTTTGCCGGAAGCGATCATCGGCACATCCGCCGTTGCGGTTGCGTCAATACTGAAAATAATGCCGAAATACGTTCCGATAGAGGATAGCTCATCCGAAACGCTGTGCCGCAGTATAACAGATAAAAAACGGGAGGAAGAACGAATTATGAAGCTGAAGCTCTTATCAGATTCGCTTGCGTCGCTTTCGCAGGTGATAAAAAACTTTTCGGACCGTATGCGCCGACCGGACGGGACATCGCTTGCGAATATGTGCAGAACGGTATGGGCGGAAAAATGCGTCGGTTGCCCGATAGACTGTCCCTGCAAGAATATGTCATCGATAGGAACGGACACCCGCTTTGAGCGGTTTGTTTCCGGACTGATGACAGCGGGCAAGCTCCCGCCGTCGCGACTTTCGGAGCTGACGAGATGCAAATGCCCGAAGAGCGATGAAATCATCGACGAAATAAACCATCGCGCCGGAAGAATGATCGAATACGCAATGAAATATGACAAAACGAGCGTTTTCGCCTTTGACTACGGAACAATGTCCCAGCTTATGTCCGATGCCGTCTCCCAGAGCGGCGCGGGCTATCCTATCGACCGCGTGCTTTCGGACAGGCTGGCAAAGGCGCTCCTGCGCGCGGGAGTTTCCGCAGAGAATGTTGTCGTATGCGGAGACAGGAAGAAATACATCGTCGCAACCGGCACCTCCCTTCTCTCAACGACCCTCGGAACAGAGGACATTCGCCACCTCTGCGAGGAGGTTTGCGGCGTACGGTTTATGCCGCCAGAATATTCTTCGTACGGCGGTTGTGCGGCAATGACGCTTGAAGGCGCAAAGCTGATAGACGTTTCCTATGCGGGCAGGCAAGCCGAAAAGGACGGCGAGCACGTCTGCGGAGACAGCGTATCTGTAACAGAGTCTGCCGACGGTTGTTTTTACTGTTTCATCTGCGACGGTATGGGCAGCGGGGAGACCGCAGCGCTTACTTCGCGCGTGTGTCGGGTGTTCCTTGAAAAAATGCTCGCCTGCGGCAACGACAAGACAACGACCCTCGAAATGCTGAATATGTTCCTCAAAAACCGCGGCGCGGAATGCTTTGCGACGATTGACTTGCTTGAGATCGATATGCATACGGGCACAGCCTCCTTTATAAAGAGCGGAGCCGCTCCTTCATATATAATAAGGGGAGGAAATCTTTTCAGAATTGCCTCTGGGACTCTCCCCGTCGGAATTCTTTCGGATATATCCGCAGAGGTTACGGAATTTGAGCTTATGGAGGGCGACATAATCGTTATGGTCAGCGACGGAATCTGCGGAGATCCGGAGCTTGACAGCACCTGGCTCTGCGAATATCTGACAGCCGGAATCTCGCCCGATATATCTCTCGCCGCAGAAAAGATTCTTGAAAGGGCAAAGAGCGAAAACAAACGCTCGGACGATATGACAATCGAGCTTTTGCGCATCGGAGCCCCTTCGAAAAACGCGCGTGACAAAACCTCCTCCGAGATCGAAACCGACCTCGTTTCCGATAAAAATTTTTCGTTTGAATAAGAGGATAACCGTCCAAAACGGAGATTTTCGGAGAAAAACGGAGGAAAAATCGGCTTAAATCCCGTTATTTTCGCCTAATTTCGATTTTTTTAAGTTTTTTTCAAAAAAATATTGCATTTTATATATATATCTGCTATAATGCTCTTGTGAATTTCGGACGGGGGCTCCGTCCGGTCGAAAATATATTTTTTGATATTGTTCACGGCACTTTTTAATGCACGGAAAATTTCGGTTTTTCGTGCATTTTTTTAAATTTGCGAAAGCAAAAATTTATAATTAAAAGTGGGAGCAGAAATGGACCGTAATACTAAAATCATCGAGCTGAGAAATGTTTCAAAAAGCTTTGACGGCGAAACCGTACTCAAAAATCTTTCCCTTGACATTCACGACAAGGAATTCATCACCCTGCTGGGTCCCTCGGGCTGCGGCAAAACGACTACGCTTCGTATAATCGGCGGCTTTGTTGAACCCGACGAGGGCGACGTATGCTTTATGGGCGAAAGAATAAACGATCTCCCCCCCTATAAACGTAACGTCAATACCGTTTTTCAGAGATACGCTCTGTTTCCTCATCTGAACGTATTTGAAAACATCGCCTTCGGGCTCCGCGTCCATCGCACGCCCGAAAAAGAAATAGTTGAGAGAGTTGAAAAAATGATCGCTCTCGTAAATCTCAAGGGCTTTGAGAAAAGAAGCGTTACAACTCTTTCCGGCGGTCAGCAGCAGAGAGTTGCAATTGCGCGTGCGCTTGTAAACAATCCGAAGGTTCTCCTTCTGGACGAACCTCTCGCCGCACTCGACTTAAAGCTCAGAAAGGATATGCAGAAGGAGCTTAAAAACATCCAGCAGCAGACGGGCATAACGTTCATTTACGTTACGCACGACCAGGAGGAGGCTCTCTCTATGTCAGATACGATCGTCGTTATGGCGGACGGCGAGATACAGCAGATCGGCACCTCAACAGATATATACAACGAGCCGAAAAACGCCTTCGTTGCGGACTTCATCGGCGAATCAAACATTCTGGACGGCACAATGCTCGATGACCTCAAAGTAAAATTCTCCGGTCACGTTTTCGATTGCGTTGACAAAGGCTTCGGCAAGAACACCCCCGTTGACGTTGTTGTCCGTCCGGAGGATGTTGATATAGTACCGATCGAAAAGGGTATGCTCCGCGGAATTGTCACATCAGTTACCTTCAAGGGCGTACACTGGGAGATAATCGTCGATATCGGCGGCTTCAAATGGATGATACAGACAACGGACTATTGCGCTCCGAACGCCGAGATCGGACTTTTCATAGAGCCCGACGCAATTCATATAATGGAAAAATCCGAATATTCGGATATGTACGGCGACTATTCCTCTTACAGCGAGGAATTCGACGAGCTCTCCGACGCAAGTACAGAGGACGAGGATGACGACGAAACGGAGGCGGCAGAGGAATGAGAAAAAGATCTTTTCTTGAGAAATTCTCCGCCGTACCGCATATCGTCTGGATATTGCTCTTCGTCGTCGCTCCGCTGATATTCGTCGCTTACTTCGCATTCACCGATACCTACGGCAACTTCACCTTTGACAACATCTCAATGCTTTCGAGCTATACGCATATCTTTCTGCTTTCCGTCTGCTTTGCGCTGATAGCAACTGCGATCTGCATCCTCATCGGATACCCGCTCGCATTCTTCATCTCCCAGCTCAAGCCGAAAACGCAGAAGGCACTTGTCGTATTGCTTATGCTGCCTATGTGGATCAGCCTTCTCATAAGAACGTATTCGCTTATGGCAATTCTCGATAACGGCGGACTTCTCAATTCCCTGCTCGAACAGATCGGGCTTGCGAAGGTTAAAATAGTCGGTACGTCCGGTGCCGTTATTCTCGGTATGGTTTATGACTTTCTTCCTTATATGGTCCTGCCGATATACACAACTCTTTCAAAGCTCGACAAGAGATATTTCGAAGCGGCGGCAGACCTCGGTTGCAGCGGCACGAAAACGCTTTTCAAGGTTGCTTTCCCGCTCTCCCTCCCCGGCGTTGTTTCTGGAATAACAATGGTTTTTGTCCCTTCGATAAGCACATTCTATATTTCCCAGAAGCTCGGCGGAGGCAGCTTTGACCTCATCGGCGATACTATCGAGCGTCATTTCCAGAACAAGAGCACATATAACATCGGCGCGGCGGTGTCGCTCGTTATGATGATACTTATCCTCATATCCGTTGCGGTTATGAACCGCTTTACGGACGGAAACGAAAACGAAGGAGGTATTATAGTATGAAGACGTTGTCAAGAATATATATACCTCTCATATTTCTCCTGCTCTACGCGCCGATTCTCGTTGTCATAATCTTCTCTTTCAACAGCGCAGGCTCCCTCAACCATTTCGATGCCTTCTCGCTCCATTGGTATAAAGAGCTTTTCAGCGACGCAACTGCGCTCACAGCGCTCAAAAACTCGCTTTATCTTGCAGTCGCCTCGTCCCTTATTGCAACCGTTATAGGCACGTTTGCCGCTTTCGGCATAAGCAGAATGAGAAACCGCCATATTAAAACTGCTGTTATGTCCGTGACAAACGTTCCGATGATGAACCCCGATATAGTTACGGGCGTTTCGATGATGCTGCTCTTCGTTGCGGCAATGTCCGTTCCGTTTATACCGATCAAATTCGGCAGAGCGACGATGCTCATTGCGCATACGACCTTCTCTCTGCCCTATGTCATCCTTTCCGTGCTTCCCCGTTTCAAGCAGATAGACCGCTCGATATGCGATGCGGCGCTCGACCTCGGTTGCACACCCGCACGCACGTTTTTCAGAATAGAGCTTCCGATGGTGCTTCCCGGAATAATCTCGGGACTTATGCTCGGCTTTACGCTCTCGCTCGACGACTTCGTAATCAGCCATTTCGTCTCCTCTCCGGACTTCCAGACTCTCCCACTCTATATCTATAACCAGACGGCGCACGAGGTCAAATACAGTATGTATGCGCTCTGCTCGCTTATGGTCTTTGCGATACTTATTCTGCTCTTCCTCGTCAACTTTGCGGGCTCTGTCGGAAAGAAGAAGCCGAAAACGGCAGGAGGTGCAAAATGATGAAAAAAATTATTTCCGTTTTCTTTGCGATACTACTCCTTGCAACGCCCTTTCTTCTGACCTCCTGCGGAAAATCCGATGAAGGAGAGGAAGCAGTCTCGGGCGAGACGACAACCCTCTATGTCTATAACTGGGGCGAATATATTTCGGACGGCTCGGACGACTCGCTTGACGTAAACCGCGCGTTTGAGGAATACTGCCGCAAGGTTCTCGGCAAAAACGTAAAAGTCAACTATTCAACATACTCCTCAAACGAAGATCTCTATGCAAAGCTTTCAAGCGGCGCCGTCAGCTATGACGTCGTTATCCCCTCGGACTATATGGCGGCAAGACTTGCTGCCGAAGGGCTTATCAGAGAGTACAACCCCAATGAAAGTATAGAAAATTACAAATACATCGATACCCGCTTCAAGGGGCTTTATTACGACCCCGATGAAAAGTTTTCCGTTCCTTATACCTTCGGCACCGTCGGCGTGATATATAACACGAAGTACGTTCCCGAAGATGACAAAAACATCGGCAGCTGGGCGCTTCTCTGGGACGAAAAATATGCGGGCAACATTCTCCAGTTCAATAACCCCCGCGACGCCTTCGGAACGGCGCAGTTCTATAACAAAACGAGCATAAACTCAAATAATCCCGATGACTGGCGCGCCGCGCTCGACCTTCTTGTCAAGCAGAAGAGTATCGTCCAGGGCTACGTTATGGACGAAGTCTTCAATAAGATGAAAGGCGGAAGTGCTGCGATCGCTCCGTATTACGCCGGCGACTATTTCACAATGTATGGCGACAACGAAGATCTCGCCTTCTATCATCCGGAAGAAGGGACGAACGTATTCGTTGACGTTATGTGTATCCCTTCAAGCACAAAGAATTTTGACCTTGCAAAGGAATATATAAACTTTATGCTGACGGAGGAGATCGCCGTTGCAAATGCGGAATATGTCTGCTATGCCTGGCCGAACACCCTTGTAAAGGACAATGAAGAATATATCGCATATATGACGGAAGAAATTCATCCGGACGCAATATCAATCCTTTATGATTTCGATATGTCGAATATGGAGTTCTTTTATGACCTTCCCGATGATACAAGATCGCTTATGAATTCCCTCTGGGAAGAGCTCAAGATCGAAAGCAACATAGGCGCGGCAATCTATATCATATGCATAGTAATCATTGTTTTCCTTGTAACCGCTTTTGCGGTCAGATTCATAATAAAACGCAGAAGAAAATATTATTTTGACAAATATTCCGAAAACTGAAAGGAGACATTTTAAAATGAAAAAAGCTTCACGTATTATTTGGGGACTTCTGGTTCTTGCGCTCGGCGTTGTACTTTTCGGAAACGCCGCAAAGCTCTGGGACGTGAGCGTCTTTTTTGACGGCTGGTGGGCAGCTGTCGTTATGATACTTGCTCTGTTCTCAATCTTCTCCGACAAACCGAACCTCGTAAATATTTATTTTCTGATATTCGGCGGAGCAATGCTTCTCAAGGAACAGAATATCCTGATTTCAAAGGACACAAGCTCCTGGCTCATTGCTCTTGCGCTTCTGATTGTTGTCGTCGGAATAAGCATCATAGTACGCACGGTTGCAGGTCCTAAAAAAAAATTTAAAACAGCAGAAGAAGGCGACTTTATAGCTTCAAAGAGCGAAACGACAGTCTCGTTCGGCGAGGAAACCATCCGTTTTGACGGAACAACCTTTGAAAACGGCAATTATTCCGTCTCTTTCGGCGAACTGACGATCGACCTGCGCACGGCGATAATAGCGGAAAATGCAACGCTTTGCGCAAAGGCGGCATTCGGCGAGCTGAACATTCTCCTCCCTGATGACGTCAAGGCAGAGGTTGACGGCAGCTCGTTCCTCGGCGCAGTCAACGCTTCAAGCACGAGCGGCGAAAAAACGCTGAAGATAAAAGCCTCCGCAACGTTCGGTCAGGTTGAAATAAGCAAATAAAATCGGCCTCATAAAAAATCCGCACGGTTTTCGCCGTGCGGATTTGCTTTATTTTTTCTTCTTCTCAAAACGGTCAAGGACGAGCGCATACCCGTCGCTTCCGTATGAAAGGCACTTTGCAACACGACTGATAGTCGCTGTGCTTGCGCCTGTTTCCTTTGATATTTCCTGATAATTTTTCTTTTCCGAAAGCAGCCTTGCAACCTCAAATCGCTGGGAAATATCAAGAATTTCCTTTATCGTGCAGGCATCCTCGAAAAATTTATAACATTCGTCAACCGTCTCAAGCGAAAGTATCGCCTCAAAGAGGGCATCCGTTGCGGGAGAGCGCAGCTTATCCATAAGAGATCCTCCGTAGATTTATTCGCTTTAATATTATAACACTTTATTTTGCTAAAGTCAAGCAAAAAAATAAAAAGTCGGAAGCGTGCTTTACAAAATCGAAAAATGTGATATAATAAAGAAAAATGTTGTCGGCGGAGGATAGCGGAAATGCAATCCATAAGAGAAATATATAAGATCGGCAGAGGGCCCTCAAGCTCGCATACTATGGGCCCCGAAAAGGCGGCAAAGGTCTTTCTTGAAAAATATAAAAATGCCGAAAGCTATAAGGTCATTCTCTACGGTTCCCTTGCGAAAACCGGAAAAGGACACCACACCGATCTTGCAATAAACAGCGTTCTCGGCGCGGAACGGACGGAAATAGTTTTCGACACGGAAACAGTCAACCTTCCGCACGAAAACACAATGGATTTTTTCGCGTATTCCGGTGGTGAAGAGATTGGCTGTATGCGCGCGCTCAGCGTCGGCGGAGGGGACATTTCGGTTGACGGTTTGCCATCCGTAACACCCCCGGAGGTCTATCCGGAAAACAGCTTTGCGGAGATTTCCGCATATTGCAAAAAATATAATCTTCGCCTTTCGGACTACGTTTATAAATACGAGGGCGAGAGCATCAAGGATTATCTTATGGCAGTCTGGCAAACGATGAAAAAAGCCATTACCGACGGACTTTCAGAAAGAGGAATCCTTGAAGGCGGGCTGAACGTTGAAAGAAAGGCGGCGGTTCTTTTCGGTCAGCACCCGAAAAACGAAACCGACGCAAACAGAGAAAACCGCATTGTCTGCGCCTATGCGTTTGCCGTCGGCGAACAGAATGCGGCAGGCGGAACCGTTGTAACAGCGCCGACGTGCGGAGCGTGCAGCGTACTCCCCGCAGCTCTTAAATATATGCAGGAAACACACGACTATTCCGATGACGAAATTATAAATGCGCTCGCCGTCGGCGGGATTATCGGTAACATTGTAAAAACAAATGCGTCGATAAGCGGCGCGGAATGCGGATGTCAGGCGGAAATGGGCACAGCCTGCTCAATGACTGCCGCCGCCCTCTGCGAGCTTTCAAAAATGAAACTCAGCCAGATAGAATATGCCGCCGAGGTTGCAATGGAGCATCAGCTTGGGCTGACGTGCGACCCTATCTGCGGGCTTGTGCAGATACCCTGCATTGAGCGCGGCGCCGTTTCGTCTATGCGCGCTATAAACGCTCTCAGCCTTGCGACCTTTCTCGCAAGCTCAAGTAAGATCTCTTTTGATAACGTCGTAAAAACTATGTATCGCACAGGCAAGGATATGAATGCCCGTTACCGCGAAACCTCCGAAGGCGGCCTTGCATACACATATAAAAAAGACTGACCTACTTTTCTTTGAAAAGAAAAGTAGGCAAAAGAAACTTTGGTTATTGGTTTGTGCAAACTTTATAAAAAGAAATCAGAGGTGATTATTCATCTCTGTTTTTTTCTTTTGTTATGTATGAAAAGAAAAATAGGCAAAAGAAACTTTGGTAAACTGTTTGAGCAAACTTTATAATTTCATCAAAGGAGCGGTCATTCCGCTCCTTTTTGATTTGCACCGTACTTTTCTCCGAGAAGAAAAGTAAGCAAAAGAAACTTTGGTTATTGGTTTTGAGCAATTATTTTATTACCTGCATATACAGGCATTAAAATGTAGGAGACGGGTCCCCCGTCCCGTCACCCTGCCTTCATCGATATTCAGACAAAAGAACCTTCGGTTGTTGATTTTTGCAAATTTTATAATAAAAAGCAAGAGCCGCGACTCCTGCTTTTTGTGTTATACGTCTTGTATTTCATTTGTTTTCAAAATTTTTGAGCGAAGCACTCGGTTCTGCATTATACAAAGCGTTTCTTATCATCTTTATATCATATATCGTCCACAAAGCAAACTTTGATACAAAATACAAAAAGATAAACAGCGCCGGCCCGCCCAAAAGCAAAAGCCATCCGAGAGCACCTCCGCTATAAGCTAAAAATAAAAAGCCAAGAACTACGGCAACACCGGACGCCAATATTGTTACAACTCCCAAAACCGTTTTGATGAAGTCCAATGATGCGTCGCTTTTTTCAAATGCACGGGGATTGTATGATTTTTCAATGTCTTTCTTGTCCATAAAGACCTCCTTAAAAATATAAATGATGAAATAAAAAAGTGCGCGGCTCAAAGCCACGCACAAAAAACGTAAGCTCCAAGCCGCAACGCAATCATTTCATACAACCATTACACTTGTGCAAAGTATACAAAAAGGGAGCATACATTTTTATCATAAAATAAAAATGTATACTTAGCCAAGGGAACCGGCTGTTTTATTCGATTGCGTTGCGAATAAATTATATCATACATTCTGAGATTTGTAAACATATTTTTGAAAATACAGCATATTTTCTTTCCCGCACACACAAAATCCCGCATAAGCGGGATTTTTTGCTATTTGAGGTCAAGACCGTATTTTTTGAATATCTCCATTGCAAAGCTCTTTCCCTGCCCTCGTTTTCTTTCAACTCTGTACGGATTTTCTCCTGAATTGACGGAAAGCAAATCAACCTTGCTCTCCCCGGGCATTTCATTTATCTCCTCCGCCTTGTTTGCGACGTCGTGCATATGGGTTGCATAAATACAGCGACACCCCTTCTCTCTCAAATGCTTTATAACCTCCGTTGCAATCAGCGTACCGTCATATGCGCTCGTACTTGAAAACGACTCATCCATAAATATAATACTGTCCTTCGTCATAGCTCTGAACATTTCGGAAATAGATTTACACTCGTTTTCGAGCCGCCCGCCTACCTTCATCTGCGCCTTTCCGATAAAATGAGTATATATCCCGTCGGCGATGTGCATTTTTGCTTTTCTTGCCGGTACGGGCATTCCGAGCTGAAAGAGGACATAACATATGCCGCAGGCACGCATAAACACACTTTTTCCTCCGCTGTTATGCCCTGTGAGGACGTATATTTTACCGTTTTCATCAAACGAAATATCGTTTCTGACGATGTCTGCCGATCTTGTGAAATCGGTGAGATTCGGGTCATACAGGTCGGTTATTTCGTCGCCGTAATCCGTTATTTCCGGAATACAGACAGGCAGCCCCGCCGATTTCATTCTCAAAACAAAATCTGCGCCTGTTTTCAGGAATTTTATTTCGTCGTAAACAAGGTCAAGAAAATTGTTTTCCCGCTCCGCTTTTTTAATTATGCCCTTCATTTTGAGAAGCGACCGACGGAACATCTCGTTCAGGCAATGATAAACCTGCCCGGACAACGTATTCAGCATACTTGAAGAAACTCCGAACTCGTTTTTGCAGAGCACGGAAAGGCAGACACACTCCTTTGATTCCGCCTTTTCGGCAAACAACTTATCCATTATACCGTTCGCCGTAAACGGTTTTGTATTTAGTGAGACTATCCCCGCCTCAATCGGGCGGAGCTTTGCGTCCAGATTTATTCCGAGGGTTATGCTCTTTATATCCCGCAGGCTTTCATCTGTATCGGATATAAATTTCAGGACATTGCGATACCAGCTCTCCCCTTTTATCCCCTCCGCATATGAAAACAGCGATAAAAACCCTTCCGAACCCGCCTTGTCTCCGAATTTTCCGGCAGCTTCGGAAATGAGATCGATACATTCGGAAAAAGTCAGAAGCTCCCTGAAGGAATAAAGAAGAGATTCGTTATCCGAATATGCGTCGGCATCAACCTTTGATTTTTCAATTTCGGAAAGCTCTGCGAGCTTTTTGCAAAGCGCATCAAGAAAAATGCTCATCTCGGGATTGCTGATTATATCGGCAAATTCTCTTTGTCGCATAATTATCGTGTCTTTCTCGCGGGAAATGAGCGTCGGGATCTTTTTTGAAAACTCTGCATCCGCAAAAAAGGACATATTGAGATCCTTTAAGGCATTATCGGAAAGATACGCTTGTTTTTCATTTTCGGTATGTATCATATTCAGCATAGTAGCTCCCCCGTCAGTTAAATATAGCTTTGTATGCGTAAAGCAGCAGCTGCCTTATGAAATGAGACGCAACGATTTCTCCCGCTATAACAATTGCGCTGAAAATCCCGTATTTTAATTTTGATATTCCGAACCTGTCCAGCTTATTCAGAAATACATAAAAATATTTATAAATCATCATTATCCAGGCAGGCACAAGCGGTATGATAAAAAGATGAAACGACATAAGCGCAAGCGGGGAAAATCGCAGAAACCATAAAAATGTTTCGGCAAATATTGCTCTCCAGGGGCGGCACAGATACATCCTTTCCGCATTTGCGGAGCGCATAGCTTCCTTCGCCGCAGAATATGCGTCTCCCCTCGGATCGACATATGAAATTCCTTCAGGCATCTGCCATCGGTTGCGCCTTCTGCGCTTCATAGCTTTTCCCCTCTCCGAAATATATTTACATCTTAATTATACAATACGACCTGCTGTTTTTCAATATGTTTTGCTCCCCTCAAAACCGCAGTTTTCCTCATTTTCCTCGCCGGTTTAAGCAAAAAATCCCGCATAAGCGGGATTTTTTGCTCATTTCTTTATATCTTCTTTCCTGAATTTATATTTCTTATCGCAGAAGCGGCAGCAGACCTCGATCTCGTCCGTATCGGAGAAGAGATCATCTATATCTTTTTCCGAAAACGACGATATTGCAGAAAGAATTCTGCCCCTGTCGCAATCGCAACGGTAGCCGGCAGGGATCTCGTCAAAAACGTCGTATTCGATTCCCGCAAAGGCGCGGTCAAGGAGCTGCTCCTTTGTTGCACCGTCGGCAATGAGATGAGAGACGTTCGTTATAAGCGGAAGATTTTTTTCGATCTTATCAATGGTATCCTCCGCCGCATAAGGCAGGAGCTGAATGAGCACGCCGCCCGCCGCCTTGCAGGATAAATCCGTATCGACGAGAACTCCGAGCGAACAGACCGTCGGCATCTGCTCGCTTTTTGCAAAGAACGTGCAGATATCATCGCCAATCTCGCCCGTCGTTATTTCAACGGAGCCCGTCTGCATTTCGCCGGAACCGAGATCTCTGACAACGGAGAGTATCCCCGCGCCAACCGCACCGCCGACATCCAATTTCCCGTTTGATTTCAGCGGCAGATCGACGTCTGGATTCTGAATATAGCCCTTGACGTTGCCCTCATAGTCCGAAACGGCAATTATCTTTCCCGCAGGACCGTCGCCCGAAAAAGTGAGCGTCAGCCTGTCATTTTTCTCTTTGAGCATCGTTCCCATAAGGGACGCCGCCGTCATAACTCTGCCGAGAGCCGCAGTCGCTGTCGGAGAGGTGTGTTTCATTTTGACGGCTTCGTTTACTATGTCCGTCGATATGATGATGACGGCTCTCGCCGAGCCGTCGCTTGTCATTGCGCGGATAATATTGTATTCCATATTGTTTCACTTCTTTCTGCAAACATAAAAAATTCTTTCGCTCGCCTCCGTGACAGGCGCGCCGGAAACATCGGAGACCGTCTCGCAGAGCTCAAGCCCCGCTTTTTCAAGGGCATTTTTCAGCGTTCTCTCGCTATACATTCTCTGTCTCTGATATTCGTCCGTCCTCTGCCATCTCTCGCCGTGCTTTTCAAAAAACGTCAGGTAAAAATCGCATATGCCCTTCTCTTTCATATAGTAATTCTGCCACGAAAGGAAAAGTCCGTCCGTTTCATAGATAAAGGTGTTATCGGCGATGATGTTTTCGTATTTATATTTGCTGTTTACATCAAAAACAAACACTCCGCCCTCGCAAAGGCTCGCGGAAACTCTCTCAAAGCAGGAGGAAAGCTCCTCTCTCTTCGTCAGATAGTTTATGCCGTCAAAGCTGCATATCGCCGCTCCATAGTTTTCGCCACAGTCCAGCTTTGCCATATCCTGCTCCAAAAGAAGCATTCTTATGTGCTTGTCCGAAGCCTTTTTCAGCGCCGCGGAAAGCATTTCGCAGCTTATGTCAACCCCCGTCACTTCACAGCCCCTTTCCGCCAGAAGCACGGAAATGCTCCCCGTTCCGCAACCGAGGTCAATCAGTCTTTTCGGCAGGGACAGAGCGTATTTTTCAATTATTCTCTCATAAAAATCGGCATATGAAACATAGTCGGTGTCAGCCATAAGGCTGTCATAATGCCGCGCAAGTATTGAATAGCTGTCCTCCATTTTTCTCCCCTCTTATCTGAAAAGTGTTTCGCCGTCGTCAAAATACACAGCCTTGCGACAGATGAATACCTCGCTCTCCGCAAGCGCAGGCACCTTTTCCGTTATATATTTTATAAGAAGATTCGGTCCGACAAACGTCAGCTCCTTGCAGGAGAGCTTTGCCCTCAATGTCAGCATTCCGTTTTCCGCCTTGCAGGAAAGCAGACGCATATTCTGCGAGATATTGAAGTCATACGTGCCGGCTTTGCCCGTTTTTTCAACTATTATATCACCCGAGAGAGCCTCTCCGACCTCGCCTTCAAGGTCGGTCGCCGAAGGCGTTTCAAAGGCAATCTCATAATCCGCCCAGCCGATATCGGAGAACTTGCTCTCCGGCTCGTATGCGGAAAGCGCACGCAGCCCCTCGGGGAACGATTCGTTGAGCCTTTGGCAGATGACGTCATACGGAACGTCCTCCGTCATCTTGAAATCGATGAATTCACATTCGCTCGAAACGCCGACGGAAAGCGGCGGAGAAAACACGGTTTTCGGATGAGGATTGAACCCCTGCGAATATACTATCGGCAGTTTTGAACGCAGGAACACGTTCTGCATTGTGCGGTTCAGGTCAAGGTGCGATATATACTTCAGCGCACCCGTTTTTGAAAATTCAACTCTTATTTTTTTAACTTCGGACACCACAATCTCTCACCTCCGAGTTTATTTGCGCCGCAGCCGGAGCAAGCCTGCTTGCAGTTCGGCGTCGTTTTTTCTTCAAAAGCCTTGTGTCTTTCGCGCAGGAAGAATTCCTTCGTCATTCCTATATCGATTATGTCCCAGGGAAGAATCTCGTCCTCCGCGCGTTCTCTGTTTGCATAGAAATCGGGGTCGATGCCCGTATCCTCAAAGACGGAAATCCATTTGTCATAGCTGAAGTATTCCTCCCAGCTGTCCAGCTTCATTCCGCGCCTGTGCGCTTCCATAACAGCCTTGCCGAGACGCCTGTCTCCTCTTGCAAACACCGCCTCGATGCGGCTGACGGAGGCGTCGTGATAATTATATCTGATTTTTCTGTCCGTTATCTGCTCTTTCAGATACTGCTGTTTGCGGAGAAGCTCATCAAATGCACATTGCGGCTCCCATTGGAACGCCGTGAAAGGCTTCGGAATGAAGCAGGCGGCGGAAATTGTCACCTGTGGAGCCTTGCGTGGCCTGCCGGGGGTTGCATAATATTCTTCGATAACGTCCTTTGCCAGCTTTGCGATACCGTCAAGGTCTGCGTCGGTTTCGGTCGGCAAGCCCTGCATAAAATACAGCTTGACCTGCGACTTTCCGCCCTCAAACGCCACTCTGCACGCTCTGAAAAGGTCTTTTTCCATTACGTTCTTGTTTATAACGTCGCGCAGGCGCTGCGTCCCCGCTTCGGGAGCAAAGGTCAGAGTACCCGTGCGGACGGTTGAAATTTTATCCATAAGCTCCTTTGTGAAGCTGTCGACACGGAGCGACGGAAGCGAAAGGGATATCTTTCTGTCGTTCGTCCATTCAAGGAGCATATCGGTCAGCTGAGAGATACAGGAATAGTCGCTTATAGAAAGCGAGGAAAGAGTCATCTCCCCGTAACCGGTGTTGTCCGCCAGTTTTCTCGCCTGCTCGCAAAGCACCTCCGGCGACTTTTCCCTGACAGGGCGGAACACAGCCCCCGCCTGGCAGAAGCGGCAACCTCTTATACAGCCCCTGTAAACCTCAAGGGTGATTCTGTCCTGAACCGTCTGAATAAACGGCACGATGAATTTTTCCGGATACGGCGCCCTGTCCATATCCTCAATTATTCTCTTCTGTACCTTTTCCGGTACATCCGGATATTTCGGTTCGAAACGGCTTATGGTTCCGTCGGCGTTGTAATCGACGTCATAGAGCGAGGGGACATATATTCCCTTGATATGCGAGGCTTCCCTCAGGAATTTTTCCTTTGAGTAGCCGGCTTTTTTATGCTCGATATAAAGTTCCGTAAGCTCGATGTTGACCTCTTCCCCCTCGCCGATTATGAAAAGGTCGACAAAGTCCGCAAGGGGCTCGCCGTTATAGGCGCAGGGTCCCCCGCAGATGACGAGCGGGTCGCAGTCTCCCCTTTCGCTTGCGAGGAGCCTGACCTTGCCGAGCTCAAGCATATTTACAAGAGTCGTATAGCAAAGCTCGTACTGTATCGAAAAAGCGACCATATCGAATTCGCAGAGCGGATCGGAGGATTCGAGAGAGCAGAGGGGAATATCGTGCTCGCGGAGCTGCTGCTCCATATCCTCCCAAGGCGCAAAGCACCTCTCGCAGGCGATGTTTTCGTGCTTATTGTAAATATCGTAAAGTATTCTCATACCGAGATTCGACATTCCGATCTCGTATATATCAGGGAAGCAAAAAACAATCCTTGCGTCAAGGCCCTCCTTTTTCTTTACGATCTGTCCCCATTCGCCGCCCGTATATCGCGCGGGCTTCTGGACTTTTTTAAGTATACTCTCCGGTATCTTCATCTTCGTCATCCTCGCTTTTTGTTTTGATTATTCTGCATATCGGCTTAATCTTGCAGTATTTGCAGGCGTCAACTCCCTTGCAGTCAACGGGGGCTGCCTGTGCCGCGCCGCTTTTCATCTCCGTGGCGCAGCCGAGCACGGTCTTTTTTATGTCCGTCTTCAGAGCGTCAAGAGCCTCCTCGGAGAGCAGCTTGTCCTCAAGCTTTCTGCTGCTCTTCCCGAACGGCAGGTACCTGCCGCCGAGATCCGGCTCCATAGCGCGGGCAAGCTCAAGCCTGTCGTCGCCCGCCGCCGTCACTATTCCGGAAACGGAAAGCCTGTCTGCCTCTTTTTCGCCGAGCCTGATCTTTTTCGCATCCGCTCCGCTTTCGACATACAACACGCCCGCCGGCAACACTTCTTTCCCGAAATACGGCTTTCCCTCCTCGCAAAGCGAAAAAAGGTAAAGGAGCATTTGCATATCAAGCCCTTTTTCTATTTTCGAAAGCTCAAATTTCTTTCCGCTCTTTTTATAATCTATAACCCGCAGCCAGAGCTTGCCGTCGTCCTCAAACGTATCAATACGATCGACCCTGCCGCGAAGGGATACAGAGTTTTCCCCGTCGTCAAGGGCAATCGCACGGACCTTTTCTCCGTCACCTATGGGAAATTCGAATTCCGCCGGTCTGAACCTGCATCCGCCTGTCAGAAATTCGTCGCAGAGCCTGTCCGCAAACGCCTTAGCCTTTATAAAAAGATGATTCGTTATATGGCGGAGCCTCGGAGAAAGCTCTCCCTCAGGTCTTCCCGTAACGGCGGAGATGTATTTATCCGTTGCGATCTTCATAGCTTTGTATATTTCGGCTTTTTCGGCTTCGCCCGCGCCGTCTTCGGAAGCGGGCATCTCCGCGATACGCCTTCCTGCCGCTTCGATTGCCGCGTGCATAAAGTTTCCGATGTTGACAGCCGAAAAATCCGCCGCTTCGTCATCTGAGATGTCGAGCTCGTAATCGCAGAAATATCTGAAATGACATTCAATATAGCTTTCAAGTCTTGAATAGCCCGTGTGCAGACGCCTGCCGAACAGCATTCCGGCCGTTTCTTTCTCCAGCCTGCAGGCAGAAGCGGAAAGCGGCTCGGAGGCGGAGGAGAGCCTTTCCGAATAGCCTGCGGACGAGAGATATTCTCTCATCGCAAGGGCAATGCCGTCGTCCTCTGAGAGAGCATATTCAAGCGCCGCATCCTCACTGTATATGAGGTCTTTTTTCGGAATTTCTTTGAATTTTATCGTCGCTACGTCCGGCAAAAGCCGCCTGATCTGGCGCAAAGCCGCAGAGCCGTCTGCTTTTCCGTCCGATGTATATGTTATAAACAGCTTTTCGGAGGGCGCGCAGACAGTCTGATAGAAATAGTAATTCTCGTCTGAAACGGATTTTTCCAGTCCCGACGAAAACTCAACCCCGTTTTTGCGGAGAAGCTCCTTTTCATATTCGGAAAACAGCCCCTCCTCGGATATGCGCTTCGGGAAAACACCGTCACCTGCGCCGAGAATATAAACAATTTTCGCCTCGGTATGCGTGTTTGCCGCCCCGCCGATGAGCACTTCGTCAACTGATGTCGGTATCGAGCCGATGTCCGTCTCCGAAAAGGCGAGCTTCAGAATTCTGACAAAGCCCTCGGAATTGACGCTCTTCTCGCCCGCACTGCCGACCGCCTGATCCAGCGTGTCCATAAGCACCTTCCAGAGCTGGCTGTATTCCTCAGCGCCCTTTCCGTCGCCCATAGACTTTGCGTGCTCCGCATCGGTTTTCAGCCTCTGCGGAATCTTCATAGCCAGGAGAAAATCGTAAAGCGCTGTCGCGTGCTCGCGGACTGTTCTGCAATTTCCGACAACGCCCGCAAATCTCAGAAGCGGTGCTTTGACCTTTTCTCTCAGCTCATTCAAAAGGGAAAGCGTCTGTCCGTCGCCTTCGCGCTCCCTGTCTTCATAGCCACGCAAAGGATACGACCACACCTCGTCCGAGACGAATCTTTTCCCCTGCAACTTCCATTTAATGATATAGTTTTCAAGCAGATCACATTCGTCGCCGGATATGCCTGCGTAGTCTGTTTTTATATATTCGATTATGTCCTTCCGCCTAAATCCCCTGCTTATGCAGGCGTATGCGGAATAAATGAATTTGACGATTCCCCTTTCGTCTATATCCGTCCTGTGCGAGATGTAATAAGGGATGTCCGCCTTCTCCAGCTCCGCATCGATTATTCCCGCATAAGTCTCCGTATCGCGGGCAATTATTGCAATGTCTCTGTACCTGTAACCTTCTCTTACCCGTTTTGCAATATCGACAGAGACAATCTCCGCCTCCTCATATTTGTTCCGGCATTCCGCAATTACAACGTTATCCGTCCCTCCGGAGTATGTTTTCTCGTAATTATGTATCGAAAAAAGATTTATTGCCAGAAACTCAAGCTCTTTGTTTTTGTATCTTACCCTGCGGGAGAGGACTGTCGGCTCGGACATCTTCGCCCCCGCTTTCTTTATTTCCGTATGAAGTCTTTTGTCCGTTTCGGCAAGCGAAACGAACGCCGTGCTGTCCCTGTCTTCGTCCGGAACGTAGCCGAGGGATATATATGTATCGTTTGCGCCCGCAAATATCTTTCCGAGCATCCTGTACTGTTGCTTTGTAAAGCTGATGAAGGAATCTATAAAAACGTCAGTTCCCTCAAAAAAGTCGCCGCAGAGCTCGCAGGCTCGCGATATTGCCCCGTCCGGCTCGCGCCACTTTTTCGCCACCTCTCCGTCGTATGCGGAAAATATCTTTGCAAGGTCCGAGAGCTTTGCTCCGAGCTTCGGATTTTCGGAAAGTGCGTCGGAGGCAAAAGCAAGCTCCTCCGGAGTTATTATGTTTTTATAAAGCTCTGATCTTTCCGAGGTGAGCTTTGCAACCGTTGCCAGATCAGAGGGAGATATTTTCCCGAAGCACTCAAGCTCCTCCGAAAGGTCGCAAAGAACGCCGTACATTATTATCTTTCTTGCGCCCTTGCCGATATAGCTCTCGCATATGCCGCCTCTTTTGCGGAATATATAGTTTATAAGGCGGGAAAACGTAACAACGTCTATATTCTCTCCGCCATCAAGCTCTGCGCATTTTCTCTCCGCAGCAACGGCTTCCCTGTCCGGCACTATTATATAAACGTGTCTTTCCTTTGCGGATTCGCTCGCCTTTGCATAGAGAAGGTCGCTCTTGCCGGAAGCAGTCCTTCCGTATATGAAATGTACCGTCTCAGGCACCTCCCCCTCAGAAAATTTCAATGATTTTTATGCTTTCGTTTTTCTTCAGCGTTCTGACAAGCGAGAAAACGAAGCTGATATGGATATATGTTTTTCCGTCTCTCGGCTTTGACGCGCTCAAAAATCCGGAGCGGAAAATTGAGCTTGTCACGCAGAGCAGAGTTCCCTTTTCAGAGAGTTCCTCCGCATAACAGCCGGCGACGTCGCCGAAGACTATATATACCGTCCCCGTAAGCCCGGAGAGTCGTCTCTCGCAGCTTTTCCTTGAAACCAGCGCAACAGCTGCTCCCGCCAATGACATAAGCACCGCCGCAGGCAGGGCAACCGCCGCAATTATAACAGCCGCTGCGGCAGTCGCTCCGCTCTGCAAAAGCATTATAACCAGCCTTATGACCTTGACAACGGTCGATGCAAGGAAAAACCTCCTCAATGCGTAAAAAACGCCGAAAGCTATGTCTGCCGCGGCAGACATCCCGGCTGTGCTTTTAAGATAGCCGGAATAGCTTTCGTGCCTTTCCGCAAGCGTTCTTTTGAGAAACTCCCGCTTCGGCACGCTTTTCTTCCCAGTCAGATTTTCGATTTTCTTCTTGTAATATTTGTTTTCGGCTTTCAGCCGAAGATTTTCTCTTTTCAGCTCATCGATATTCACTCAAAATATCCCCCTATGGGAGATATTATCCGCAAAATGCGGCTTTTTAATCCCCGGAAAGAAGCTCTATGTTTCTTTCGAGCGTCGCCTTTCCCCGCCAGGAAAAGGCTCGTTTTCTGAATTCCTCATCCGTCATACCGGAGAGCGTTTCGGCGGTCAGATTTTTTATTCTGTTCTCTCTGAAAAATTCAATCGGCGTTTCCGCGCCGCTTTCAATCGCCTTTTTCACAAGCGGACAGGCGAGCTGGCAGATGTCGCAGCCCCATACGCTGCCGTGTTTCTTTATATAAGCCCTCTCGCTCTCCGAAAGCTCTCCTTTCTTCTGCGTGACCGCGGAAAGGCAGTCCATTCCGCTTTCCGTCATCGGGCAGGCACTCCTGCACGCCCCGCAATGCGGACAGTACGAGAGCGGGAAATCGCCCTGCGGGGCGCAGCCGAAGACCTCCGGCGCATTGTCCGTAAAAATCTCGGCAAGGAAAACAAATGAGCCGTATTTTTTGTTTATGATAACGTAGCTATCGCCGATGATTCCGAGCCCTGCCCGACAGGCGGCGTCCGCCTCTTCAATCGGGGACTTGTCCGAAAAGCCGACAAACCTCCCGCCGAACTTTTCGCAGAGCTTTCCGCAAAGCCGCGGGAAAAGCTCATCGCAATAATAATGATAATCCATCGGGCGGGCATAAAGAGAGACGTTCCCCTCTCCATCGCCGACGTAATACGGGATGAGAAACATTATCGCCGTTTTTGCTTGTTCAGCCGGAAGACCGGCTCTCAAAAGAATATCCGGGCGGCGTAGCTTACATTTTTCAATCGGAAGCGGAGCGAAGCATTCGATTTTTTCGGAAAGAAATATTCCGGAGAGAGCGTCGTTCATCTGTTTTATGTCCTTATCCTGCGTTTTTGCAAATTATTCTTGAATAAAATTTTGCCATATGCTATAATAGTCATAGTAAATTGCGTATTTTACGCCTATAAGTATTATAACAAATTTTTATGATAAATCAAGCAAAACATTGAGCGGAGTGATAAAATGGCTGTCAAAAACAACACTTATAACGACAACAGTATAACTATGCTGAAGGGAGCGGAGCGCGTCCGCAAGCGTCCTGCCGTCATTTTCGGTTCGGACAGCATCGAAGGATGCGAGCATTCCGTATTTGAGATACTCTCAAACTCCGTCGATGAGGCAAAGGAAGGCTACGGAGACAAAATAAATATAACCGTCTTCAGCGACAGAACGATCCGCATTGAAGATTTCGGGCGCGGCGTCCCTCTCGATTATAACGAAAAGGAGCAAGCGTATAACTGGGAGCTGGTCTATTGCGAGCTTTACGCCGGCGGCAAATACAACAATAACGACAGCGGCTCAAACTATAAATATTCCCTGGGTCTGAACGGTCTCGGCGCGGCGGCGACGCAGTGCTCCTCGGAATTTATGAAGGTTCAGTCGTATCATACGACGGAAATGCTCGAAATGAATTTCAAGAAGGGAGAACCTGACGGCGAGCTCATCCGCACCCCCCTTTCAAGAAAAGAACAGCGGACGGGTACGATTGTAACCTGGCGTCCGGACCTTGAGGTCTTTACGGATACAAACATCCCGAAGATATTCTTCGAAACAATGCTTGACCGTCAGGCTGTCGTCAATGCGGGACTGCGCTTTGTTTTCCGCTGGCAGACGATGGAGGGCGACTTTGAAGAGAAGGAATATTATTACGAACACGGCATAAAGGATTATATCTCAAGGATGGCGGGCGCCGAGGCAATAACTCCCCCGCAGTATTATCAGATGGAGACAAGAGGGCGTGACCGTGCCGATAAGGACGATTACAGTCTCAAAGCTGAGTTTGCGTTCTGCTTCTCAAACGCCTTCCAGCTGATCGAATATTATCATAACTCCAGCTTCCTTGAACACGGCGGCTCGCCCGACAAGGCGACAAAGACCGCCTTCGTCTATGCTATCGATAAATACATCAAGCAGACCGGAAAATACAATAAAAACGATTCGAAGATAACCTTCGCAGACATTGAGGACTGTCTTGTCCTCGTCATAAACAGCTCGTCAACGGAGACGTCGTATGCAAACCAGACGAAAAAGGCGATAACGAACGAATTCATCGCCGAGGCTATGACTGATTACCTCAAGAGCACTCTTGAGATATATTTTGCTGAAAACCCGCTCGATGCGGACAAAATCGCATCACAGGTTCTCGCAAACAAGCGCAGCCGCGAAACGGCGGAGACAACCCGTCTCAATCTCAAAAAGAAACTCAGCACCTCAAACGATATAGCTTCAAGAGTTGAAAAATTCGTTTCGTGCCGTTCAAAGGATCCCGAAAGGCGCGAGCTTTATATCGTTGAGGGCGACTCGGCTCTCACATCCTGTAAGCTCGGCAGGGACGCAGAATTTCAGGCGATAATCCCCGTCCGCGGCAAGACTCTCAACTGTCTCAAAGCAGGCTATGACAGAATCTTCAAGAGCGACATCATAACAGACCTTCTCAAGGTCATCGGTTGCGGGGTTGAGGTCAAGCAGAAGGGCGAGGCGACCTTTGATCTCGATTCTCTGAAATGGAGCAAGATCATCATCTGTACCGATGCGGATGAGGACGGATTCCAGATAAGAACCCTCATTCTGACAATGTTTTATCGGCTCCTTCCGACGCTCATAAAGGAAGGCAGAGTATATATCGCAGAGTCGCCGCTTTTTGAGATTGCGTCAAAGGACAAGATATATTTCGCATACAACGAAAAGGAAAAACTCGAAATACTGAAAAACATCGGAAACTCAAAATACACGCTGCAACGCTCCAAGGGCCTCGGCGAAAACGAGCCGGAGATGATGTGGCAGACGACGATGAACCCCGCAACTCGCAGGCTGATAAAGATCTGCGAGGCAGACAGAGCGCAGACAGAATACATCTTTGAAACGCTCCTCGGAGACGACATCGCCGAAAGAAAGGATTTTATCGCACGCAACGGCAAGCTATATCTTGCCGATGCCGATATTTGATGAAAGGGAGGTAAATGACAATGGCAAGAAAAAAGAAAAGTGATCAGCTCACCTTTGACGACCTCCCCCCGGCAGAGCCGACGAACCAGCCCATAACGGAGACAATCGAAAAGAACTATATGCCATACGTTATGTCGGTCATCGTTTCCCGTGCGATACCGGAGATCGACGGTTTCAAGCCGTCGCACAGAAAGCTGCTCTATACAATGTATAAAATGGGGCTTTTGACGGGCGGCAGAACGAAGAGCGCAAACATCGTCGGTCAGACAATGCGCTTAAACCCTCACGGTGACGCGGCAATTTACGAAACGATGGTCAGACTGACGCGCGGCAACGAGGCCCTGCTTCATCCGTTTGTCGACTCAAAGGGAAGCTTCGGAAAGCAGTACAGTCGCGATATGGCGTACGCCGCTTCGCGTTATACGGAGGCAAAGCTCGACCCGATATGCGCGGAAATTTTCGGCGGGATAGACAGAGACGCCGTCGATCTTGTCCCGAACTACGATAACACGACAACCGAGCCGACCCTGCTCCCGACGTCCTTCCCGAATATCCTCGTTTCGTCCAATATGGGCATTGCCGTCGGACTTCAGAGCCAGATATGCTCGTTCAATTTGGGCGAAGTCTGCGACGGAACGATCGCCGTTCTGCGCGATCCGGCTATGTCCGCAGAAGAGCTTATGGACATAATCAAGGCTCCGGATTTTCCGGGCGGCGGAGGACTTATATATAATCGCGAGCAGATGCGGGAAATTTTTGAAACGGGCAGAGGCAAGCTCACGCTCCGCTCAAGATACGTTTATGACAAAAATTCCGGCTGTATCGAAATCGTTGAAATTCCTTATTCGACCTCGATCGAACTGATCTTCAAAAAGCTGACCGATATGATAAAAGACGGACAGCTCAAAGAAGTTACGGACGTGCGCGACGAGATCGACCTGCACGGCTTCAAGCTCACCCTTGACGTAAGGCGCGGAACAGACCCCGATATGCTTATGGCAAAGCTCTTCAAGAAAACGCCCCTGCAAGACGACTTCACCTGCAATTTCAACGTCCTCATCGACGGCGAGCCGAGACTCCTCGGCGTTCGGGCGATAATTGAGGAATGGATAAAGTTCAGAATGAAATGCGTCAGCCGCACGCTCTCCTTCGACCTCGACAGGAAATGCGAAAAGCTTCATCTGCTCCTCGGTCTCGGCGAGATACTGTTGGACATCGATAAAGCAATAAAGATCGTGCGCGAGACGGAAAAGGACGCGGACGTCGTCCCGAACCTGATGGAGGGCTTCGGAATTGACAGAGTTCAGGCGGAATATATTGCGGAGATAAAGCTCCGTCATCTTAACAGAGAATATATTGTTGAGCGCATAAAGGAAATCGAATCGTTGCAGCGCGAAATTGCCGATCTGCGCGAGACGCTCGGCTCGGAAAAGAAGCTGAAAAAGCTAATCGCGACACAGCTTGAAGAGGTCAAGAAAAAGTATGCCGTGCCGAGAAAGACCCGCCTTATAACGGACGACACCGTTGTGGAATACAAGGAAGAGGACTTTGTTGACAATTACAACGTCAAATTCTATTTCACAAAGGGCGGTTATTTCAAAAAGATCACCCTTACTTCCCTGCGCGGAGCAGACGAGCAGAAGCTAAAGGAAGGCGACGAGATTGCGCAGGTGACAGACGGAGAAAACATTTCCGAGCTGCTCTTTGTTTCGGATAAGCAGCGAATCTACCGCGCAAAAGCCTCCGATTTCGATACCTGCAAGGCATCCGCCCTCGGCGATTACATTCCCGCAAAGCTCGGCTTTGATAAGGATGAAAAGGCAATCGCGATGGACGTCGGCACAAAGTATGACGACAAGCACTTCATAGTCTATATTTTCGAAAACGGCAAGGGCGTCAAGATCCCGCTCTCGCTCTATGAAACAAAGGCGGCGAGAAAGAAGCTCGTTGCGGCTTATTCCGCGGCTTCGCCGATAGTTGCGGCGTTCTTCATCTCGGAAAACGAAGATATAATTCTCGTAAACTCGCAGAATAAAGCGATTGTCATAAATACAAAGCTCGTCCCCGAAAAGGCGACGAGGACGGCGGGCGGAGTCACCCTGTTTACCCTAAAAGCAGGTCAGACGATAACCGAGGCAAGTCGCAACCCTGAAAAATACGAGGGAGCGAGCCGTTGCAGAAAGATAAAAATTCCCGCAACCGGAACCGCCCTCGGAACGGCGGACAAGCTATGACAGATGTTTATGTAATCTGCTCGGACAAGATTTTTCGCCGTATGCTCTGCATCGAGCTTTCGGAATACGGCGCAAACGTCCTGCCGGAGGAAAGCCGCATAAATCCTCCCTGTGCACTTGTCATATCTGCGCCGGATATCGGCAAAGTTGCAATTCCGGAGGACTGCCTGACAGTCGTTTTCGGTTATCCGGAGGAGCTTGCGACATTCGAAAACGTCTCGCCTGCCGCCGTGCTTTCAAGACCGTTTGACACGGAGGAGCTTATGCGGGCGCTCTTCGGAGAAAGCAAAGCCTCCCCCTCGCCGACGATAAGAAGAATGACAGAGGCAGGCAGGCTCTCCGTTGACGGAGAAAAGCGCACCGTCAGCTATAAAGGCGTCTCCTCCCGTCTTACAAAGCGCGAATTCGCTCTTTTTGAATATCTCTATTCCCGCAGGGGAACTGAAATATCGCGCGGCGAGCTCTATGACAATGTCTGGGGCGGGGGCGACGGAGAAAACGTCGTCGATGTTTACATCTGCTATCTGCGCGAAAAGCTCGAAAACAAATTCGGCATAAAGCTCATCCGCACAATCCGCGGCAAGGGCTATATGTTTGAAGAATGAGGCAGCTATGAAGATCATCTCAAGGGACGAATATTTTATGAACATCGCCTTAAAGGAAGCCGAAAAAGCGGCGAAAAGCGGCGAGGTGCCCGTCGGGGCGGTCGTCGTATGGGGCGATAAGATCGTTGCAAGGGCATATAATACCCGCGAAACGGATAAAAACGCCCTTTGCCACGCAGAAATAAAAGCGATCGACCTCGCCTGCAAAAGGCTCGGAGGATGGCGGCTGTTTATGTGCGAGCTTTATGTGACGCTTGAGCCCTGCCCTATGTGTGCCGGCGCAATAATCAATTCGAGAATAAAGAGGGTCATTTTCGGCGCAAGAGACGAAAAAGCGGGAGCCGTTGTTTCAAGGGAAAAAACGTTTTCTCTCGGCTTCAATCACGTCCCGCAGGTGACAGAAGGCGTTCTCGGAGAGGAATGCTCCGAAAAACTTTCCGGATTTTTCTCCGCATTGCGGGAGAAAAGAAGAAAACGTTAAAATCAACAGAGAAAAGAGGCAAAATTTGTAGTTTTTTGCCCTCAAAATATGTTTGACTTTTGCGCACATCTGTGGTAACATATAAAGTACATCGCAGAAGTATAAAAATCAGGGGAAAATGACGTAATCCCCCTCGCAAAGAAAAAGAAAGGACGTACGTCAGATGAAGAAAGAATTAAAACAAATATTACTTATGTTTCTGGCAATCGCTATGGTTGCGACGATATGCGCATCGGTGATCGGATGCGGAGGGCAGTCGCAGACGACGGATGATCCGGGTCTGACCCTTAAACCCAACTCAACCGATCAGACAACAACCGCACCGACCGTTACGACAGCACCCGGAACAACAGTCCCCGTTCAGACAACGACCTCGGCGTCCGCTACAACGACGGTAATCAATCCTCCCGTAACAACAAAGCCCGTAACTCCCGTTGAGTCTGGCTCATACATAAATCCTCTCACAGGACTTAAAACAAGCAAGAACGATCCTTCCAACAAGCGCCCCATCGCAGTAGTTATTGACAATATTTCAAACGCTTATAAAAACCAGAAGGGTCTTTATCAGGCAGATATTCTTTATGAAGCGCTCGTCGCTCCCGGCATCACGCGTTACCTCGCCGTAATCGAGGATTACGAATCCGTCAAGGATATTTGCAACGTCCGTTCCGGCAGAGATTTTCATATCGACATTGCCCAGAGCCATAACGCAATCCTTGTTTGCCACGGCGGCTCGATAAACGAAAAGTATGATTTCTATCAGCTCGTAGCAAACAGACTCGGCAACCGCTTCGCCATAGTTGACACGATGTTCGAGCCTATAACAAGCTGGAAAGAAAACGGCGAAACTTATGGCACAATCCAGAACAAGGGCTCGCGTAAAGACCTGCTTCACGACACGGTTGTAAACGGCACGGCTCTCAAGCTTATGATAACCGGAAAATCATCGAGATTTGCAAAGAGCGGCACGAGCTACACGGGCGCGCCGAAAGGCTTCAAGTTCGGAACAAGCTCCGCAGTCGCATCAAACATCTCCGCAAGAACAGTCAAAATCGATTTCACAATGGATAACAACACAAGCAAAAAGGAAGTCACTTTCGAGTATGACTCCTCCTCCGGCAAATACATCCGTTCGCAGGTCTCAGTAGACGGTTTGAGCGGCGAACAGCTTTCCTTCACAAACGTTATCTTCCTCGGTGTTGACGTAACCTGTGATAAAGGTCCGAAGGAAGACCCGAAGATCGCATTCATTTCCGTAACGGGCGCAGGCAAAGGCTACTATTGCTACGGCGGCAAGATGATCGCAATCAACTGGGCAAAATCCGCAAACGGCGCCCTCATCCTTACAACGGAAAACGGCACGGAGCTCACCCTCGCGGCAGGCAATACTTACATCGGTTACCTTGAAAAAGGCTATGTAAACGACTTCCCCGCAAGAGGCTATCACGCAAACTGAAAAAACAAAAAATCCCCGCTTCGGCGGGGATTTTTTTAATTCAAAAGAACCCGCTCTGACGCACTTTTACAATCCTCTTCTCGGCGACGCCTGCTTGGCATGTATATCGATAAAGACAGGGTGACGGGACGTGAGACCCGTCCCATACATTGTAACACGCCTCATCCACCGCCAAAGCGGTCCTCCTTCTCCTGCGGGAGAAGGCAATATAAAGTTTGCGCAAAACAATTTATTGAAGTTTCTTTTGCCCACTTTTCTTCCCGAATTGAAAATCAAAAAAGAGCGGATACCCGCCCCTTTTATGGTAATATAATATTCAAACAAAACAATTTATTGAAGCTTCTTTTGCCTTCTTTTCTTCTCGAAGAAAAGTAGGTTAGAGAGAAGTAAGTGCGGAAGCTGTTTTTGCCGCAAGGCGGGCGTTGTTTAAGACAAGCTGAATGTTTGCAGCAAGACTGTCGCCGCCTGTAAGTTCCTTAACCTTTGCGAGAAGGAAAGGCGTTGTTGCTTTGCCGTGAATTCCCTGCTTTTTTGCTTCCTCGATTGCTTCGTCGATCGCCGCATTTATAACCTTCGGATCCATTGAATATTCTTCCGGAATGGGATTGGTTACAAGCATACCGCCTTTAAGACCGAGGTCGAGCTTTGCTTTGAATGCCTTTGCAAGCTCTTCCGGCGTGTCCAGACGATAGTCAACGGAGAATCCGCTCTTTCTTGTGTAGAAAGCGGGGAGTTCAGCGGTACCGTAGCCAATGACGGGAACGCCCTTGGTTTCAAGATATTCGAGCGTCAATCCGAGATCAAGGATTGACTTTGCCCCCGCGCAGATAACCATAACAGGGGTCATTGAAAGCTCTTCGAGATCGGCAGAAATGTCCATAGTTGTTTCCGCTCCGCGGTGAACGCCACCGATACCGCCCGTTGCAAATATTTTAATTCCAGCCATAGCGGCAATAATCATAGTTGTTGTAACTGTTGTTGCGCCGTCCGAGCCCTTTGAAACAAGCACGGCAAGGTCACGACGCGACGCCTTCGGCACAGCCTGACCGCATTTGCCAAGATGCTCTATCTCGTCCTTTGTCAACCCTGCTTTGAGTCTGCCGCCGATTATTGCAATCGTTGCAGGCACTGCCCCGTTTTCACGGATAGCCTGCTCAACGGCAAGTGCCGTTTCAACGTTCTGCGGATAAGGCATACCGTGCGAAATTATAGTCGATTCAAGAGCAACAACAGGCTTGCCTGCTTTTAGTGCCGCCTCAACCTCGGGGCTTTTGTCAAGATACTTGTTCATTTCCATTTTATATATCTCTCCTTATAACATTATATTTTGCAATTACTTTTTCAATATTTTTCTCGCTCATCTCGTCGCTGACGGCACTCTTGCTTTCAAGCGTTATTTTTGCCGCCGCAAGACCGCATATCGCGCTTTTATAAAGATCATAGCCCTCTCCGTAAGCATAGATAACAGCGGAAAGGAACGAGTCTCCGGCGCCTGTTGCACTTTCTATCGACGTTTTCATACAAGGCAAAAGCAATCTGCTGTTGCCGTCCGAGCAGAACACTCCGCCCGCGCCAAGCGTTATAAACACTCTTTTAACGCCCTTTTGCAACATTGAATCCGCAGCATCCGCCATATCGTTTTCGTCGCGTATGGAGCTACCGAACAGAACCTCGGCTTCAAGGCTGTTCATTTTCAACGTATGAATACTGTGCGACTTTGCCCGTTCAAGCACATACCGGAGCTTCCCTGCCTTCCCGCAGGAAACAGCATCTGCGAAAAGCGGTGTTTTGCAGTTTTCGCAAAGCCAGAGAAGCACGTCCGGTTCGGGATTTGTATCAAAAACGACTGCGTCCGCCACTTCAAGAGCATCTGCGTTTTTTGTAAGAAACGGCACATCTATATGCTTTGCAAGCTCCATATCCGATGCGCCCGACGCAAGGTCGCCGCCTTCGTCGGTTATACATATATAGTATGAACTTCTCTCCTCGGGATACACCGCCGCGCGGGAAATATCCATTCCGAGCCGCCGGCAGTCATTCATCAGAAGCGACGCATACTCGTCACCGCCGAAGCACGTCAGGAAAGCAACATTTTCCCCCATAAGGCAAAGGTTATGCGCTATATTCCTTCCGACGCCGCCATATGTTACGGTGACCCTTGACGGATTTGAATCCTTCGGGATATATTTTCCGTAAGGTCTCGCCGTTATGTCTATGTTTGATGCGCCGATAACGGCAACTTTCATTTTCCGTCTCCTCCTTTGATCGTTTTTGTTATTATATCACGCCACATATATTTTTTCAATTACAAAAGCGTAAACTTTCCCCTACTTTTCTTTGAAAAGAAAAGTAGGCAAAAGAAACTTCAATAATTGGTTTTGAGCAATTATTTTATTACCTGCATAAACGGGTGTCATATTGTAGGGGACGGGTCTCCCGTCCCGACCATCCGACTTTATCGATATGTAGGCAAAAGAAGCTTCGGTAATTGGTATGAGCAATTATTTTATCACCTGCATAAACGGGTGTTACATTGTAGGGGAGGGGTCTCCCCTCCCGGTCATCCGACTTTATCGATATGTAGGCAAAAGAAGCTTCGGTTATTGGTTTTGAGCAATTATTTTATCACCTGCATATACAGGTGTCATATTGTAGGGGACGGGTCTCCCGTCCCGTCACCCTGTCTTTATCGATATACAAGCCAAGCAGGCGTCGCCGAGAAGAGGGTGAGGGGGACCGCTTTAGCGGTGGAAGGAGAAAATCTTGCGAAATGCGCTCCTTCCGTCATTTTCTTACGAAAATGCCCCCACTCTCTTCTCGGCGACGCCTGCAAACGCTTGCGCATTTGCATATCCCCTATACAAAAATCGGCGACAGAAAAACTGTCGCCGATTCTGATATAAGTCAAAGACCGCTGTTTTTAATTATTTGTTTTCTTTCTTGCGGATAACGATAAACGATGCAGCCGCAAGACCGATAGTTGCAACTATCACGCCAGTGCCTATAACGGATTTGCATCCGCCTTCTTTACCGCTGTCGGTCGTTGTTGCAGAGGTGGTAGTTGTCGTTGTTGCGGGAGCGATAGGATCTATCGCAACTGCTTCCTTTTTGAAGCCGCAGACTGTGCATTCCTCGTGCTTTGAGCCCGCTACGCCGACTGCTGCCTCTTTATCTGTTTTCCATTCGAAGCTATGATCGGATTCGTCCTTCTTATCTCCGCAGAGGGAGCATTCGTGCCAATGTTTGCTTGCATCGCTTGACCATTCCGTCTTGAAGCTATGAGCAAGCTTATCTCCGGACTCGAATGTTTCGGTTCCGTTTTCGCCGCAGGCGCAGGAATAATAATATACTGCGCTTGCCTTGCAGGTTGCCGCGGATTTGAGATGCTTTGAATCTGTATTCTTCTGATCGAAAGAATGCTTATGACCGAGAGCTTCCTTTATTACATATCCGCAAACCGCGCAGTTCTGGGAAGTTGTTTCCGTTGCTTCCTCGCCGGCTCTATGGAACGCTGTGTCAATTCTCTCGCCGCAAACCGTGCATTCGTGCCAATGATAAATCTCGGAGGTTTTCCAATCGCCACCGCGTGTATGACCTGTTGCCGCAATAACGAGCTTTTCGGGGTCTGTTATCTCTTTTGTTGCCGCTACGTCATAGAAGAGTTTGCCGCAGCAGGAACATTTATAATGCGCTGCGCTGCCCGCCTTTTCGCAGGTGGGATCAACCTTCTCTATGAGAACAGTCTTATGAGTTATCGTTCTTGTATTGCCGCAGACGTTGCAGTCTGTATCGCAGTCGTTATCATAAACGTGATCTGCCAGATCCGCACTTGCCTTGCAAGCGGAGCATTCGTGCCAATGGCTTGTTGCGTCGCTTGCCCATACATCGGAATATGTATGACCCTTAGCCTCGATGACGGTAATACCCTCTGTATATCCGCATTTCTTGCATTTCTTTCCTGCGGTCGAGCCGTTATCCGTGCACGTTGCTTTTACTTCGGCAATGTCTTCCATATCGTGGCCGCCGTCATAATTTGCGCAGATGTCTGCGAGAACGCCGGCTGTATTCTTTGCTTCCGCACCTTCAAGCGCTCCCGCCGCTGTTGCGTCAAGAGACGGGTTCTTTTCGCTGTTGAAGGAGCAATCCGTCGCTTTGAAATCGCCGGTTATATATGCACCCATTCCGTAGCCGACCTGACCTTCAGCTGTTGTAACCTTTCCGTTTGCAGAGCATTTTTCGATTGCACAAGAAGCGTTGTTTCCGTCAAACGCACCGGCAAATCCGCCTGCTCTGGGCGCAAATCCCGATACATTACTCGTTACATTGCCCATTGCAATGCTGTTTTTAATGGTAACATCTTCTTCGGCATAGCCTACAAAGCCGCCGAGGTGCCAGTTGTTCGCTTCAACATCGCCGTAAGCCGCGCAATGATTAACCGTCGTTTCACAGAAAAGTACGCCTGCAAAGCCGCCTGTTGACCAGCCCTTGCTTGTTACATTTCCCTTTGCAACGCAGTCCGTAAACTGAGAAATAAAAGTCTCTCCGACGAAACCGCCGCTGATGCAATGTCCTTCAACCTTGACGTCAGCAGTACAGTTTTCAAAATGCGTGTAGTTTGCATCACCAACAAGACCGCCGGCACACATCGCGGAAGAAACCGTACCGGAAACGTTGCAGTCTTTGATAACACCGTATTCGACACTGCTTCCGCCGGAAACTGTAATAGTTCCGATAAGAATTCCTGCGCCGTAGTTTTCATTATCGTGATCGGTGCTGTCGCCGGCAAAAACCGTTCCGTCAACCGTCAGATTCTGAATGACGGGGTCGTTGCCTTTGATCACAACGCATCCGAAGAGACCGGCACTTTTGTTTTTGCCGCGCTCATCGACGTAAAGTCCCGTGATCTTCTTGCCGTTGCCGTCAAAAAAGCCATCAAAGGGATGAGCCGAACCGCCGCCGTAGGTTTCGTAGCCGAGCGGAGTCCAGACGTGAGCGGAGAGATCAATGTCCGCCGTCAGAATAAAGTATTCCTTTGTGTGTCCCTTGCTGCCGGCGCCGCTGTTGACATCACTTGCGAGAAGCGCCAGCTGCTCCGCCGTAGCGATTTTATAAGGGTCGTCTTTCGTGCCGGAGCCGCCGTCAAAAGCGTCTGCGGCATAATCCGTCCAGAGCCCTTCGGGTGCCTCGTCCGCGCCGAGTGCCATTATCGAAAAACAAGCCGCGATAAGGCAGATCGCAAGCGCAAGACAAATGATCCTGCAATTCTTTTTCATATAAATACCTCCGTATTTTTGCGGCGTATGCCGCCTGCTTTGAAACAACTGTGATGCTTGTTCCCCGCCGGAAAACCGGCGGAGACTATACTTCAATGTGTCGTTATTATATCACATATATTGGCATTTTGCAACACAAAAAGCGCAGTTTTCGCAATCGTCAGCCGCAAATCGGCATTTCACACAAAAAATCCCCGCCGAAGCGGGGAATTTTCACATATCGAGCACTATTGAAAGTATCATAGGGCGACGCTTTGTCTGCTGATAAATAAACTTTGAGAGATCGTCCTTTATCTTGCCCCTGATCTGCGGGAAATCGCAGTTTTTATGGTCAAGAGCGTCATAAACGGAGCCGCGCACGACTTCCTTCATACTGTCTATAAGCTCCGCCGAGTCCTTTTCGTAAACAAAGCCCCTTGAAACGACCTCCGGTCCGGAGACCATATCGCGGATGTCAAAATCTATCGCAACGGAAACGACGATGAGTCCGTCCTGCGAGAGATGACGCCTGTCGCTCAGGACGACATTGCCGACGTCGCCGACGCCGCTGCCGTCAACCATAACAATCCCGCTCGGCACGGTGCCGGAAAATCTTGCGCCCGCGGAATCGATTTCAAGAACCCTGCCGACATCCGCAACGAAAATATTTTCGGACGGCATTCCCATCTGCTCGGCAAGCTCCTTATGATGATAAAGGTGGCGGGCTTCCCCGTGTATCGGAACGAAATACTGGGGCTTCAGGAGTGCGTGGATTATCTTTATCTCCTCGGCGCAGGCGTGTCCCGAAACGTGAACCTCCGCAATGGCATCGTTGAGAACGGTGACACCTCTGCGGAACAGCTCGTTTATAATATTGCCGACGAGCTTTTCGTTTCCGGGAATGGCGGAAGCCGATATAATAACGAGATCGGAAGGTCCGAGCTCGATCTTATCGTGCATACCGAAGGTCATTCTGTAAAGGGCGGACATCGGCTCGCCCTGGCTTCCGGTTGAGATGATAGTCGTTTTTTCGGGGGGATATTTCTTTATTTCGGAAATGTCAACAAGGACGCCCTCCGGGAACGACATATATCCCAGCTCCTCTGCGGCGCCGACGACATTTATCATACTTCTCCCCGTTATCGCAACCTTTCTGCCGTGACTGTGCGCAATGTCGATGACCTGCTGAACACGGTGAACGTTTGAAGAGAAGGTTGAAATTACGATGCGCTTGTCCTTGTATTCGTCAAAGAAGCGCACGAGCGACTGCCCTACCTTCTTTTCAGACGGAGTAAAGCCCGGGCGCTCGACGTTCGTCGATTCGCACATCAGCAGCTTTACGCCCTCCTTGCCTATCTCTCCGAGACGGGTAAGATCTGTCATCTCCCCGTCCACTGGAGTTGCGTCGATTTTGAAGTCGCCCGTGTGAACGACCGTTCCGACAGGCGTTCTGACAGCGACGCAAACCGCGCCCGCTATCGAATGATTTACGTGAATAAATTCAACATCGAATATGCCGAGTTTTATCCTGTCTCCCGCAGAGACGCAATGCAGCTCCGGCTTGAAATCGAAACGGAATTCCTTGAATTTGTTTTCAAGAATACCGAGGGTCAGTCTCGTACCGTAAACAGGAACGTTTATCTTCTGGAGAAGATACGGCACGCCGCCGATATGATCCTCGTGTCCGTGAGTCAGAATAAGCCCCTTTATTTTCTCTCTGTTGTTTACCAGATACGTAACGTCCGGAACGACGAGATCGACTCCAAGCATATCGTCGCTCGGGAAGCCGAGTCCGCAATCGATGATTATGATATTATCGCTGTATTCGAGCACCGTGAGGTTTTTTGCGATCTCGCCGAGACCTCCCAATGCAAACACTTTCAGTTTTTTAGCCTTTGATCTTGCCATAGCACACCAAGCCCATCCTGAAAAAGATGGGATCCTTTCAAAAATATATTATGTAATCCGGGCTCGGAAGCGAGTCCTCTCCCGCAAAACGGAAAAGTCCTCTTCACGATTCCGTCTCTTTTCGGGAATATTAAAATAGAGTTTTCGCCCGTCTCTCCGCCGCCGACCGGTTTGACGCACGAAAAAATATATGAAAATAAAATTACATTTCGTAAATCCGGAAAAAACGCGCAGACCGAGATAAAGGAAAGATAAAACGGCTCGTATCAGGCCGTTGTCTGCCACGCCGCAAAACGGCGTTTTCAGCGCTTCCAAATATTATTATACCACAATTTTCTTCCGAGAGCAATAGTTTTTCAAAAAACGGGCGCATTTTATTTTTCGCCGGATCTCTTCCGGCGCGGGCGGTTCTCTGTATAAACAAATTTTTGCGGGCCAATAATCAAGTCAGATAAAACGGCAAGGGGGAGAGCCCTTTATGATAACAAGAGCATACAAAAAGAATATGGTCGTAATAAAGAATATTGAAAGCGATACCGTTGAGGAGGCGTATCTTTTTATCAGAGAAGACGCGCCCAGTCCGGACGAAAGCGAGCTTGTAAAGGAGGCGGGGAGAATCATCCGCGCCTGCGGCGTTCCGGGCAAAAAGAGGATGAGAATATCATCATCGCTTCTCTGGTTTCTCGCGGGGATGACAGGCAGTTCCGTTATTCTTCTGATCCTCTATTACCTCATTATGTAACCCTTTTATTTCACCCCGCCCGCCCTTCCGCATATTATAAAAACAGGGAGAGCTTTCTCTCCCATAAAAATATAAGGGCGTGAAAAAGATGGACAAAAGCATAATAACAATACCCTCGCCGACTATGGCAACAAAGGCGGCAAGGACACTATATAAAAACGGAATAAACGCAAGATCCGTCCGCCTCAATCCCGAAAAAAACAAGCGCGGCTGTACGTCCGGCGTCGCCGTCAGCGAAAGAGACCTCGATACGGCGCTCCTGATACTGAAAAGAAACGGCATCGCATATTCGGGAACGGTTTCGCTCGGGTGAAAATTTATGATATATCTTGACAACGCCGCAACAACATTTCCCAAACCCCGCTCTGTCCTGCGGGCGATGGAAAAGTGTCTGCGGGAATACTGCGGCAACCCGGGAAGAAGCGGACACCCGCTTGCATTGAGATCCGCCGAGGCGGTATTTGATACGAGAAGTGAGATCTGCGCCCTCTTCGGCATAACGCGGCAGGAGAATGTCATATTTGCAACAAACGCAACACACGCATTGAATAAAGTCCTCTCCGGGCTGATCCGCCCCGGCGACAGCGTTATAACGACAAATATGGAGCACAACAGCGTCCGCCGCCCGATAGCGAATTTATGTTCTATGCGCGGCGCAACGTATTCCGTCATAAATGCCGTCGCGCCGGATGACGAACTCATCTCTGAGCTCGAAGCGAAGATAACCCCGAGGACAAAGCTCGTCGCCGCAATTCATTCGTCAAACATCTGCTCATTGACCCTGCCGATTGCAAAAATCGGCGAGGTCTGCCGCAGACACGGACTGATATACGTCGTTGACGCTTCCCAAAGCGCGGGGATTTACGATATAAACATCCCCCGTGACGGGATAACCGTTTTGTGCGCTCCGGGGCATAAGGGGCTTTACGGTCCCCAGGGAACAGGATTCGCCGCCTTTTGCGACGATTTCGATTTTTCCCTGCTATCACCCGCGGAATTCGGAGGGAGCGGCTTCGCCTCCGCCGATATAACTATGGGTCATACGCCGCCGGAATCATATGAAGCGGGAACGTTGAACGTTCCGGGGATAGTCGGTCTCGGAGAAGGCATCCGCTATGTACGCTCTGTCGGCACGGAGAGGATACTGGCGCACGAAAGGGATATGTTTGCGGTTGCAAGAGACGCTCTTTCGGCGACGGAAGGGATAACGGTTTATCTTCCCGAAAGACCGGGCGGCGTTCTGCTCTTCAATTCAGATGAGATGAGCGGGTCTGCGCTGGCGTCGCTTCTTTCGGAGAAAGGTGTCTGCACCCGCGCCGGACTTCATTGCGCCCCGACGGCGCACGAGGCAATCGGAACGGGAGGAGACGGCGTCCGGATCAGCTTCTCGGCTTTCACAAGGGCGGAGGAGATAACGGCTTTCGCAGAAGCGACAAAAAGCATCCTTTCAAAAATATAAAAGTCGGCAATACTTTCGGTATTGCCGGCTTTTCGTTTGGCTCTTTGCTATCTTATAAGCTCGGAAACCGTCACAAATTCGTAGCCCTCCGAGCGCAGATACGGCAGAAGGATTTTCAGCGCCTCGACGGTGTGCGAGCCGTCCCTTGTGAAATCGTGAAAAAGGATAATGCTTCCGTCGCAAACGTTCTTCTTCACATTCGCAACGATCTCATCCGTCTTTGACATCGCCCAGTCGCGGGTGTCAACGTTCCATAAAACAACGTCGCAGCCGCAGGCGCGCGCCAGCTCAACCGTCGATGAAGAATATGACCCCTCCGGCGGGCGGAAGAGCACGGGGGCTTTCCCCGTTATGCTTTTTATCATATCCGAAGCCTCGGTTATCTCGCATTTGCCCTCGCCGTCCTTGCATTTTCTCATCGGCTTATGATGATAAGTGTGATTGCCTATTTCGTGTCCCTCGGCAACCTCCCGCATAACAAGGTCGGGATAATATTTTGCATTCTCGCCGACGACGAAAAACGTCGCCCGGACGGAATATTCCGCTAAAACAGAGAGCACCTCCGCCGTCTTTCTCGGATGCGGACCGTCATCAAACGTTATTGCGATTCTCTTTCCGCAGCCGTCCGCGCCGGAATATATGACGTTCCCCGAGGCGGAAATGCTCATACAGGAAAGAATCGCAAGAAAAACGGAAAATACGGCGCAGAGAATACGCTTTATCTGATTTTTCATCCGTTTTCACCCGTCTTTTCGCAGGCAAACAACTCGTCAAGGGTACCGAAGCGGTAGCCCTCGCTCTCAAGGGACGAAAGCAGGCTGTCAAGAATGTCCGCATTTGTTTTTGAGGTCGGATGCAGAAGGATGACAGCGCCGTTATGAACGTTATCGAGTATCAGCTTTTTTGCCTTTTCGGGCTCAGGCTGACGGTTGTTGTCCCAGTCTGCATAGGCAAGGCTCCAGAGCACGGTTTTGTATCCCAGCTCCTGCGCCCAGCGGAGATTCTCCTCCGAAAATCTTCCCTCCGGCGGGCGATAATATTTTTTGACATTCACTCCCGTCGTCTCATTGACTACCGTCTCCAGTTTATGAAGCTCCTCCGCAAATTCCTCTTTTGAGAGCTTTGTCATATCCTTATGGCGGGCTGTATGATTGCAGACAAAATGCCCCTCCTCCTCCATACGACGGACAAGGTCTCCGTTGCGCTTTGCGAGGTTGTCCAGAATGAAAAACGCGCCCTTTGCGTTGTGCTTTTTCAGCGCATCAAGCACCCTTGCGACGTTTCCGTTCTCATAGCCTGCGTCAAATGTCAGATAAACAATCTTTTCATCCGGATTTTTGCCGATGTATGCCCCGTCATATTTTTCAATGAACGCCATATTGCCCTCTGCCGTCGGGCGGATATGGTCCTTTTGACGCTTGCAATACCAGCTGAATGAACTTCCCGCTCCGAGCGCCGTAATAGCCGACAAGGCGCAGAGCGCAAAAGCAAATATTAAACAAAAAACTTTTTTCATAAATTTCTCCTCTCTTTTTTCCTCCTTAATTTCCGCAGAATCGGAGAAAATAGTCAAGGAAATTGCTTCCTTGCGGGCAAAAATCGGCGCCGCTATTGAAAAAATCGGCGCAAAGCTATATAATGTTTAAAAATGTTTTCCGAAAGAAGTGATTTTTTTGATAAATATAGTCCTCGTCGAGCCGGAAATTCCGCAGAACACAGGCAACATCGCGCGCACCTGCTCCGCAACAGGCGCTTCACTGCATCTTGTAAAACCGCTCGGCTTTGAGATCGACGATAAAAAGATGAAGCGCGCGGGGCTTGACTATTGGGACGAGCTTGACATTCATTATTATGAAAATCTCGATGAATTTATGGCTCTGCACGGCGATGACGAGCTCTGGTATTTTTCAACAAAGTCCTCCGGAAATTATACGGATATAAAATACGGGGACAACGTTTACCTCGTTTTCGGCAAGGAGACAAAGGGGCTGCCCGAGTCGCTTCTCTGCGCCAATCCCGAAAGGTGTGTAAGAATTCCGATGCGGGAAAACCGCCGCAGTCTCAACCTTTCGAACAGCGTTGCGATCGGTGTCTATGAGGTGCTCCGACAGAAGGAGTTTTCGGGGCTCGTGTCGGACGGGAAGCGTATTTCGGAGCTCGTCGGCAAAGGAGAATGAGATGAAAATATTGCATAAAACCATACGTCGCGAGCCTTGGGAGAGAGTTATCAAAAGAACCCAGAATTTCTTTTTTTCAAGCGACGGAGGTGCTGTCTCGCTTTTGCGCTTTGACAAGCTGACCTCGCCGATAATCCGTGACTACGGCGACGGTCTTTCCGGCACAGTCGCCGCGGAGGGCGGCTATTGGCTCCAGCTCGCCTATGACGGCGACAGTTATTGGTACACCTCTTATTTCGATCCCGAAGGGAATTTCCGTCAGGTTTATGTTGATATAACGGCGGGAAACGACTGCAAAACCGCCGAAAATGCCTGCTTTGACGACCTTTTTTCGGATGTCGTTTATACAGCGGAGGGCAATATTTACGTTTTTGACGAGGATGAACTCTCATCTGCCCTTTCGGAGGGAATAATCGACGAAGAGACATACGAAAATGTTCGCACCCTGACAGAAGCCCTCGTCGCCCGCTTCCGCACGGACGGCGAAGCGATAAAGGCAAAGCTCATATCGCTCTTCAACCAAGCCCTCCCTCTCCTTTGACCTACTTTTCTTTGAAAAGAAAAGTAGGCAAAAGAAACTTTGGTTATTTATTTGTACAAACTCAATAAAAAGAAAACAGAGGTGACTTTTCATCTCTGTTTTTGTTTTGTTACACTCAAAAAGAAAGCAAAAGAAACTTCGGTTATTGGTTTTGAGCAATTATTTTATTACCTGCATAAACGGGTATTGCAATGTAGGGGAGGGGTCTCCCCCTCCCTTCTCGGCGACGCCTGCAATGGTGCTTCGCACCCTTGCATATCCCTCCCGTCTCGGCGACGCCTGCAATGGTGCTTCGCACCCTTGCATATCCCTCCCGTCTCGGCGTCTTTATCGATATAAAATGCGAAAACTTTAACAATTTATTTGCGCAAGGAAAAAGCAGGCCCTCCTCGGGTCTGCTTTATTTTTTATGCTTCATCTTTGCAAGCGGGTTTGCGCTGACGGCTTCTTCAAGCGAAGCGTTGCTTATATGCGTATATATCTGCGTTGTATTGAGCTGCTCGTGACCGAGGATCTCTTTTAACGCAAGCACATCTACCCCGCCTTCCTGATACATCAGCGTTGCCGCCGTATGGCGTAGCTTATGAGTTGAATAATGCTTGTTTTCAAGTCCCGCCTCGCCGAGATATTTGTAAACCAACCATTGCACCGTCTTTACGCTTATCCTTTTATGCAGGCGCGAAAGAAACAGCGCATTTTTATCCTTTATCTCCTTTCCGTCTCGGGCGCGGACGGGAATATACTCTCTTATCGCGACCCGGCAGGCGTCGTTCAGATAAACAATGCGCTCCTTATTTCCCTTTCCGACAACACGGAGCGAACGCATCTGCGGGTCGATGTCCGTCAGATTTATGCCGACAAGCTCAGAAAGCCGCATCCCGCAATTGAGAAACAAGGTCAGGATACAGTAGTCTCTTTCCTTCGTTTTGGACTCCTCATCCGCATAGACGGTTTCCAGAAGAGAAACGCTTTCGTCAAGGGAGAGAAACTTCGGCAGGGCTCTCTTTATCTTCGGCGATTCTATATCCGCCGCGGGGTTTTTTTCGATTATCCTTTCAACCGAGGTCAGATATTTGAAATATGCCTTTATCGCCGAGAGTTTTCTGCTTCTGGCTGACGCCCCGCAACCTCTCTCGGAGGCAAGATACGCCATAAATTCAAGAATATCTATCGTTTTTATACTCTTTGAAAATTCCTCATCGACACACGAAATATCAATCTTTTCAAACTGCTCGTCATCTGTCGGTATGCCGCTCCGCCTTGCGATGATAAATCTGAAAAACAGATACAGATCGAGATGATATTCAAACACGGTTGTCTTGGATCTGCCCTGAATGACAAGCTTATAGCGCAGAAATCTTTCAAGCAAGGGCGAAGTTTCGCTTGGCAGTCGTTCTCCCATATTTTTCATATTCTCCTTTCGCATCCGCGGCATTCTCTAAAACCGATTATATCATAAAAAAAGAAAAATGTAAACTTTCGGCGAAAATAATCTCATTTGTATTGAAGAAACAGCAAAATAAAGCTATAATATAGTCAGAAAATAAGTTTCTGAAAGGTCTTAAAATGGAAAACAAGAGCTTTGTAAAATCAATCGGCGGCGATGTCTGGAAGCTTATACAGACGCATATCGTTATGATGATATTCGGCGTAATGGTATATCTTCCGGTCGGCGTTGAAACGGAAAACAGGCGGATGCTTACGCTCATCTTCAGCCTGCTCACAGCCGTCTTTTATTATTACCTCATCGACCTTTATATGTGGGACGTGGGCGCAAGGGACGCTGTCAGCGCGAGAGGCGCGGGCACAAAACCGAACCCCTTGAAGGGCTTTGTCGCAGGGCTTTTTGCCGCCATACCGGATTTTATTCTCGGTCTTGCGTTCTTCATCATCAATCATTACAGAGAATACAGCGACGGGCTTGCCGCCGCAAACGGAATACTCGCCCTCATCACGCAGACCTGGGAAGGAATGTTTATGGGGATAAAAATGTCGCTCATCGGTAAAACGGGCGGCGCGTGGTTTTATCTTGTAACCCCCTTTGTCGCCGCGGCATTTGCCGGATTTTCATACATCTGCGGGACCAGAGAATTCACAGTCATCCCAAGGCCGAAAAAGTAAAGGAATAAAAATGCCCTTCTCCGCATAATATCAAAGCAAAAACCCATATGCGGAGGGATTATTTTGATTAAATACAGCATTAAGCGATCAATATTTTTCGTCTCTTGTTTTCTTGTCGTCTCCGTGCTTTTGGCAGCGGTTGCAACTGTCAGCGCGAGAATATTCATCTCGGAAGCGGAGAGTGCGGCGGCGGGCGAAGGCGAAAAACCGCTGCCTGTGATAATAATCGATGCGGGACACGGCGGAAGGGACGGAGGCGCAGCGGCTGACGACGGCACCCTTGAAAAGGACTTGAATCTCGCAGTCGCAAAGGAGCTCTGCGACCTTTTTGAAGGCGCCGGCTACGATACGGTTATGACCAGAACAGAGGATGTCGCCCTCGGCGACGAGAGCTCGTCGCATAAAAAGCTGGATGATCTGCGGGCGCGCGTCGAAACCGCGAAAAAGCAAGGCAACGCCATATTTATCAGCGTACATATGAACAAATTCCCCGTTCCGAAATATTCCGGACTTTGCGTATATTTTGCAAAGAAAACAGAGGGCTCGGCGGCACTTGCGGAGGATGTCCGTATGGCCGTTGCAACTTATCTGCAAAAGGAAAACAGCAGGCAGATAAAGGGAGCGGGGAGCGAGATATATGTTCTCGACAACGCCCCGTGCACGGCAATTCTCGTCGAATGCGGGTTTCTTTCAAACCCGTCGGAGCTTGCCCTGCTCAAAACAGAGGAATACAGAAAAAAGGTTGCCGCCTGCGTCTTCACGGCGACGGCAAATTATATGTCAAAAACTATTACGGAGGAAGTCAATTGAAAGGTCAGAAAACGGTCTATGTGTGCTCCGAGTGCGACTATCAGAGCGCAAAATGGCTCGGTCGTTGCCCGTCGTGCGGCGCCTGGAACACAATGACGGAGGAAACATACGAGGCACCCGCCCCGGAGCCGAAAAAGGGGGCGGGGCGGCAGAATATGCTCGTCCGCGCAAGCGAAAACAGCGAGCCTGTGCTCCTCGGCGAGGGGAATATTCCGGAATATATGCGCTCGTCGACAGGCATCGGCGAGTTTGACAGGGTTCTCGGCGGAGGGCTTGTCTGCGGGTCTGTTATCCTGCTTTCCGGCGAGCCCGGAATAGGAAAATCAACCCTGCTCCTTCAAATCTGCGCCGAGATGTCAAGAGAAAAGACCGTTCTTTATGTCTCCGGCGAGGAATCTGCGGCGCAGATCTCCTTGCGGGCAAAGCGTCTCGGCATAAAGAGCAAAAGCGTCTATCTGCTGACGGAAACAAATGTTGAAAAGATACTCGAAAGCGCAAAAAAGCTCTCTCCGGATATGATAATAGTCGATTCCATACAGACAATGTATCATACGGAAAGCACAACTATCCCCGGCAGCATAACGCAGATACGCGAGTGCGCTTCGATGTTTATAAACACGGCAAAAACAGAGGGAGTGTCTGTCATTCTTGTCGGCCACGTTACAAAAGAAGGCAGCATTGCGGGACCCAAGGTGCTTGAGCATATGGTTGATACCGTGCTCTATTTTGAGGGCGAGCGCAGGCAGAACTGTCGTCTCATCCGCGCGATAAAGAACCGTTTCGGCTCGACAAACGAAATAGGCGTGTTCGAAATGACGGACGAAGGGCTTCGCGAAGTGGACAACCCCTCCGCTATGCTTCTTTCAGACCGCCCGCAGAATGTTTCCGGCAACTGCGCCGTCTGCGTTGTTGAGGGCACACGCCCGATAGTTGCGGAAATTCAGGCGCTTGCAACAAACACCGTTTTCCCCGCCCCGCGAAGAACATCAAACGGCATTGACTACAACCGTGCCGCGCTGATACTTGCCGTGCTTGAAAAGCGGCTCGGCTTGCGTTTTTCCTCTGTTGACGTTTATCTGAACGTCATCGGCGGCATAAGAATTGAGGAAACCGCGTCCGACGTCGGCGTTGCGCTCGCGCTGATCTCCTCCGTGCGTGATATTCCCGTTCCGGACGAGCTTCTCTGCATAGGCGAGCTCGGACTTTCCGGCGAGGTTCGCGCCGTTTCACATATCGAAAGCCGCGTCACCGAGGCGGCAAGGCTGGGCTTTAAGAAAATAATCCTGCCGTCACGCTCGGCAAAATCCGTCCGCAATGTGCCGGACGGCGTTACGCTTATGCCCATAAAGAGCATTTTCGAAGTTCTTACAATCTTCAAATAGCCTACTTTTCTTTGAAAAGAAAAGTAGGCAACGTTCTTTTCTTCGAGAAGAAAAGAAGGCAAAAGAAGCTTCAATAATTGTTTTGTGCAAATTTTATAATAAGCAAACAGAGGTGATTTTTCATCTCTGTTTTTCTTTTGTTATACTTGAAAAAGAAAAGTGGGCAAAAGAAGCTTTGGTTTTGAGCAATTATTTTATTACCTGCATATACGGGCATTAAAATGTAGGGGACGGGTCTCCCGTCCCGTCACCCCATCTTCATCGATATTCAGGCAAAAGAAACTTCGGTAATTGGTTTGTGCAAACTTTATATTGCCTTCTCCCGCAGGAGAAGGGTGACCGCAACGCGGTGGATGAGGCGCGTTACAACGTATGGGACGGCCTCCCGTCATTCCGCGTCTTGTTTCCGATATAAAAATTCCCGCCCGAAATTGCGGGAAATTTTTTTGAAAAAAACGAAAAAATATGTGGAAACGTGCCGGAATATATGATATAATTGTCGCTGTAATATTTTTTCCCAAGGGGTGTTTATGAAGAAAATCGGCTTTGATAATGACAAGTATATCCAGATGCAATCGCAAAACATTCGTGACCGTATCGCTTCGTTCGGCGGCAAGCTCTATCTTGAATTCGGCGGCAAGCTGTTTGACGATTTTCACGCGGCGCGCGTCCTTCCGGGGTTCTTGCCCGATACGAAGGTCAAAATGCTTCTCAAGCTCAAAGACAGCGCGGAAATAATCATCGTCATCTCCGCAGACGACATTGAAAAGAACAAGATAAGAGGAGACCTCGGCATTACATACGATCTTGACGCCCTCCGCTTGATTGACGCTTTCCGCAGCATCGGGCTTTACGTCGGCTCGGTTGTCATCTCGCATTTCAAGGATCAGCCCGCCGCGGTCAACTTTTCGAAAAGACTTGACTCTCTCGGCATAAAGGTTTACCGTCATTATATCATTCCCGATTACCCCGCCAACATCCCGCTCATAGTCTCGGACGAGGGCTATGGCAAAAACGAGTACGTCGAAACTACCCGCCCGCTCGTAGTAGTGACAGCGCCGGGTCCCGGCAGCGGCAAAATGGCAACCTGCCTTTCACAGCTGTATCACGAAAGCAAGCGCGGAATAAAATCCGGTTATGCAAAGTTCGAAACATTCCCGATATGGAATCTCCCCTTAAGCCATCCCGTCAATCTTGCTTATGAAGCCGCAACGGCAGATCTTGACGATGTCAATATGATAGACCCGTTTCATCTCGAAGCCTACGGCGTGTCTACTGTAAACTACAACCGCGATATAGAAATTTTCCCCGTTCTGAACACTATTTTTACTAAAATTTTCGGTTCCTCACCCTATAAAAGCCCGACAGATATGGGAGTAAATATGGTAGGCAACTGCATTTCGGACGATGAAGTCGTCAGAGAAGCGTCAAAGCAGGAGGTTGTCCGCCGTTATTATAGTGCTCTCTGCGCCGCACGTCAGGGTATGGGCAAAAAGGACGAAATCTATCGTCTTGAGCTGATAATGAGTAAGCTCGGCATAGATGCTTCGATACGCTCCTGCGTTTCCGCGGCAAACAAAAAAGCGGATGAGACCTCCGCTCCGGCAGTTGCAATCGAACTGCGCGACGGAACAATCGTAACCGGAAGAACATCGTCTCTCCTCGGCTCGTCTGCCGCCGCTCTGCTGAACGCCCTCAAAAAGCTTGCCGGCATAGATGACGACATTCTTCTCATCTCTCCTGCCGTTATCGAGCCGATCCAGAAGCTCAAAACGGAGCATATGGGCAATACTAACCCCCGTCTGCATATGGATGAAGTGCTTATTGCGCTTTCTATCTGTGCCGTAACAGCTCCGATCGCCGCTAAGGCACTTGACCAGCTTGAAAAGCTGAAATGCACAGAAGCCCATTCAACCGTCATTCTTTCAAGAGTTGATGAAAACATCTTCAAAAAGCTCGGCGTCAATGTCACCTGCGAGCCGCAGTATCAGACTAAAAAACTTTATCATCCCAAATAAGATATTCGGACGAGCTTTGGTTTCTGAATAATTTTCCTCCCGTATGGCGAAAATTCTGTTACATAGATTTTTGCTATCCGGGAGGAATTTTTTATGAAAAAAATTTTTGTTTTCTTGTATGCGTTCTGCCTTATCTTCTGCATTTCGATGACAGCCTTTGCCGTCAGCCTTTCGCCGGGGCTTGATGTTATCCGTTCGTCGATGAAAATGGTCAAAACAAGCGTCGGAGAGAATTCCGTTTCGTTCACAGCCGCCGATTTTGAAAACTTTCTCGGTACAAAGCCGGAAAAAATCAAGATCGTTTTGTTGCCGGGCGAAAAATCAGGCAAGCTGATGTTCGGCGAAAAGGAAGTCTCGGCGGGAGATGAGATCGGGCTCTCATCCGTTTCCGCCCTACGGTTCGTCCCCGCGGCAAGCGAGGTCTCTGCCGGCTTTAAGTTCTCGGCAGGAGACGATTCAGAAGTCTTCCTTTGCTCCGTCAGCACCCTACCCTCGCTCAACTTTGCGCCGACAGTAGCCGACGGTGCGCTCTCTGTCGAAAAGGAAATTCCCTGCTCCGGTAGCCTTTCCTCTGTTGATAAGGAAGGCGATGCCGTAACGTATTTTCTCACCTCCGAACCAAAGCACGGAAAACTGACCCTTGATAATGTCACAGGCAAATTCGTCTATTCGCCGGACGAGAATTTCAGCGGCAAGGATCGCTTCAAATTCGTTGCAAAGGATTATTACGGCAACATCTCCGGAGAGGCGGAAATCAAAATCACCGTCTCTAAAAACAGCATAAAATACAGCGATATGGCAGGAAATGACGCATATACTGCGGCATCTGTTCTCGGCGGGAAGGAAATTCTTCTCGGAGAGACGATTGGCGGAGAGAAATATTTTTATCCCGAAAAAACCGTCACAAGGGGCGAATTTCTCGTTATGGCGATGAGCGCCCTTGACCTCCCGACCTCTGAGTCCGCCGCAACGACCTTCGCCGATGACGCCGACATTTCCGCATATCAGAGAAAATATGTTACAGCGGCGGTGTCCGGAGGAATAATCTTCGGCGTTGATTATGAGGACGGCAAGCGTTTTGACGGAAGCGCTCCTATAACCGCGCGTCAGGCGGCAACAATCGTTTCAAGGCTGATGTCAAAAACCTCGCCTTCTCTCTCCGAATCGCTTCCCGTTGCGGCGTCCTGCGGCGACGAAGTGACAGACGAAGGGCTTGCGGCAATGGCGTCGCTCGGATATTTTTCGGGTATGAAAGCGGACGACACGCTAACCCGTGCCGACGCGGCAAAGATAATTTATAAGATGATGAAATGAGCAATAGAAAAAACCGCCCGACGGGCGGTTTTTTTCTGCGGCTTACATCTCGGAAGATCAGCCATTCAAAGAAGCCATCTGCGCAACAGATGCCTGCATTTGTGAAACGTATGTTCCTGCGAACTGGCTTACGTCAACAACGGGATTGGCAAGCTGGGTCTTCAACGTACTTATGTACATATTAAGATTGGACAAAGGTCCGCTGTACTCGCCTCTCTTCGCGAGGGGAATAGCGTTGATCTTCTTATCAAGAGCCTCTTTCACAGGGAGAATTTCATTGAAAGTCGTTGCGTTTGCGTCTGCTCCGAATTCGCTGATCTTTTTATCCAATATTTCAAGAAGCTCCGGCATTTCTTTTCCCGAATAATCAACCTTTGGTTGCTCAACAACGACCTGTTCTCCGGGATCGAAATCCTTGAGTTCTTTCTCCATTTTTTTGATATAGAGCTTAACCGTATGAGCGGCGCCTTCGGTTTTATAGCTGATCTCCATATTTCTTATTGCTTCGCCGAAATGACTTATGCGGATATTATAATATCCGTTTTCTTCGTCTTTGCCGTCAAAAACATACTTATAATTGAACTGTGTTCCAAGATCCTTGTCTACCAAAACTCTTCCGGCAAGAGAGCTTCCGAATTTATTTTGGCGTATATACGCCGCAACATCGGAAAACCTTTTCTTCGGTTGACAAGATCCTGTATACTCCGATTTTTTACGAGTAATGATCTCAATCCAATACAAAATAGCTTCCTTGTCAAATGCCATATCCAAATCCTCCGTAGTAAAGATATTTATTATTCCGTTTTGGAATTATAAATATTGTAATTCCGTTTTGGAATTTTGTCAATAGATTTTTGCAATATAATTGAAAAAAAGAGAAAAATAAGGGTCAATCTTATGAAAACGAGAAAACAAAAATACGGAAATGCAAACTTAATTGGCAAAAATGTTGAAGCGATCAGAAAATCCAGAGGCATTTCACAAAAGGATTTTATTGCAAAGATGCAGCTTCTCGGATGTGACATAAACCCTACAAGCTATTCGAAACTTGAAGGACAAGTTCGTAATGCAACCGATAAAGAGGTTTTTATAATTGCAAAAGCACTTGACGTTAAAATGGAAGAGCTTTTTTGACGCATATACTTGTTGCCGGACGTAACATAACGGCACAGTCTTCACCTTTCAGGGAGAATCGACGCCTTAATGTCAAGCGGCTCTGACGGTTCTCGCTGCGGCTCGGTCATCGCGGCTCTGACAGCCGTCCAAGGCTGTCATTCATTGCCCTCGTGCCGCTCCGCTACACCGGCGCCTCATTCACTACCGCTCCCTTCGATTCTCCTTTATGATTGCAAAAAGAAAAGCCGCCCTATGGCGACTTTTTCTTTTTGGTGGACCCGAGGAGAATCGAACTCCTGTCCGAAAAACGATCCGCGGGGCTTTCTCCGAGCGCATTCTGTCTTTTGAAATTCCCTCCCCGCAACGCCGGCAAACAGGCTTTGCGCATCGGTAGCTTTTTAATGCGTGACGGCGTCAAAAGCTAAAAAGCCGTTCACGTTCATCGCTGTGTTATGCCCAAACCGAAGCCGCGATACTCATCGGCAGGACACCCGCGCCCTTAGGCAGCGAGAGCTAATTTATTATTGTTAGCGTTTAATTTTAGGTTGCACAGTTTTTGGGAGCTTGTGCGGCTCCGCTCGCTTACCCCGTTTCATATTCCCCGTCGAAACCTTTACGGGCCCTTGATTATTTTGTTCTTTGCCGCTCAAAGCGGTCAACGTAGCGCGCCTCCGCCTTTTTGGCTTCGGTTTCACGCTTGTCATAAAGCTTTTTGCCCTTGCAAAGCCCGATCTCCGCCTTTACGTTCCTTCCGGAAAAGTAAAGCGAGAGCGGAACGAGCGTCAGCCCTTCCTGACCGATCTTCGCAAGCAACCGGATGATCTCCTTCTTATGCATCAGCAGCTTTCTGTCTCGCATAGGATCACGATTGAAAATATTTCCCTTTTCATACGGGCTGATATGGACGCCCGTCATAAAAAGCTCACCCTTTTCAATATAGCAATACGAATCCTTGAGATTGACGGCGCCCAGCCGCAGGCTCTTTACCTCCGTACCGAGAAGCTCAATCCCCGCCTCGCAACTGTCAAGGACAAAATAGTCGTGGCGAGCTTTTTTGTTCTGCGCTATTATTTTATGAGCATAATTTTCGCCTGCCATAACATTTTCTCCTTTCCTTTTTGTGCTTCATATTTTATCACATCGAAGAAGGCTTGTCAAGCGCAAACCAATCGACGTTTTTTGCCGTTTTTTTCAGCTTTTGCCCTTGTTTTTCGGGCTTATCTGCGAAAACAGCGTGCGAAAAAATGAATCAATTTTGTCATCAATTGTTGTCGGCTTTTCGCTTTGAGGCGTTTTTTTCTCTGTTTTTTCGCGCGACTTGTCAGCCGTCGCTGTCATTTCAGCGGTCAGCTTTCTTATCTGCTCGCAATAGTCCTCTGCCGCCGAGCTGTACATTTTCTTTATCTTGCCTTCCTCCGCTCCCGCGCGGACTTTTGCCTCGTTTATAAGCGTTTCCGCCTTTTCGCCCGCAACGGAAACCATCTCCGCGGCTTTCTCTTCCGCCGCCGAGATTATTCTTCCCGCCTCTTCTCCTGCGTGACGAAGCAACTCCTCCGTTTTGCTGCGGATTTTTTCCGCAACCTCCTCGGAAAGCTCTTCCCCGCTCTCGCGGCTTTCGTACCCGGCAATGCGGTCTGCCATTCCAGCAAGTGCGGCTTTCAGCTCCTCTTCGCGCTTTTCTGCGGCATAAAGACGGCAGGCAAGCTCATCAAGCATCTGCGAAAGCTCTTTTCCGTGCTCCTCTGCGGCAACTTTCCCGTCATTTGCGAGGGAGGCGGCGTTTTCGGAGGAATACGCCTCGCAGGCAAGCTCGTCAAGCATATGAGTAAGCTCGTCTATGCGGCTTTTCGCCTCCGAGACCTTGCGTTTTTCGCTTTCGATGTCGCCCTTCAGCTCTTCCTCTCTGCGCGCAAAATCAAGGCTTATCTGCTCGATATATCTGTTTACGTCCTTCTTTGAGTAGCCGCCCATTGCGCCTCTGAATTTGACCATTTTCCCGTCGCTCATAAAAACCTCCGCAAAAGCTGTTTTTCGTCTTATTATAACATCATCCGCACCCGATTGTAAATATAAACCGCAAAATTGTTAAAAACTCTTTACATAAAATCGTTTTTCGGCTATAATTAGCCCGTAACAAAGCATAAAAGAGAGGTTATTTTCTATGGAAAAACAGGTTATCCGCGTTATGTTCACGGGCGACAGCATTACAGATTGCCAGAGGGCGCGCCCCGTCGGCGACGGAGTCGGCACGCTCGGCAACAGCTACGTCGGCAATCTCTTCTGTATGACCTGGGCTGAAAAGCCGGACTGCAAAATCCGCTTTATGAACTCCGCAACCTCGGGCGATACGAGCCGTCAGCTCCTTGCCCGCTTTGATGACGAAGTCCTTGCGTACAACCCCGATTATCTTTTCATAATGATCGGCGTAAACGACGCCTGGCGAATTGCGGAGCTCCCCGTAAACACAGAGATTCATATTTCCTCAGAGGAAACCGCCGCAAATATGGAGAAAATGATCTTAAAAGCCCGCGAAAAGGGCGCAGAGCCGATAATTCTTTCGCCGTTCTTTATGGATCTTGACAAAAATGAATTTATGCGCTATCACGTCGATGAGATAAACGCGCTTTATAAAAAGCTCGCGGAAAAATATTCCGTCGGCTATATAGACGTTCAGTCTGCGATCGATAAATGGATCTCAAGGGCAAGCTCATATATTCTTTCAAGCGACCGCGTTCATCCGAAGGCAATCGGCGTTTCGCTCATCGCAAGAACGATCTTCGAGCACCCCGTCTTCCGCGGAGTTATTGACAGATGACAAGAACCGTTTTCGGAGAAGAAGAGCTCTGGTCGGTTCTCGCAGACACCTCCTCGCCCATTCTTCTCTACGGCACGGGCGACGGAGCGGACAAAATCCTCTCCGTTATGGAGAAAAAAGGACTGCGGGCAAGCGGATTTTTCGCCTCGGACGGCTTTGTCCGCGACAGATATTTCCGCGGCGAGCACGTTATGTCCCTCTCCGAGGCTGAAGAGGAATTCGGCGATTTTACGGTCATCGTTGCGTTCGGCTCGTCGCGCGACGAAGTGATCGAAAATGTAAAGAACATCGCCCGCCGTTATCGCCTGTTCATCGCGGACGTCCCCGTATGCGGGGGCGAGCTTTTCGACGCAGATTTTTATGAAAATCACCTTCCGGAGATAAATTCCGCGCGCCGACTTCTGGCGGATGAGGAATCAAAAAAGATTTACGACGGTATCATAAAGTTCCGTCTTTCCGGCAAGCCCGAATATCTTTGGGAGTGCTCCTGCGATGAAGTTTCAACCTTCCCTCTCCTTTCGGGCGGCTACGGCGCATATATCGATCTCGGCGCATACACGGGCGACACCGTCAAAAAGGCAATATCTCTCTGTCCGTCGATAAAAAAGGTCTGCGCCTTCGAGCCGGCAAAAAAGCCGTTTGAAAAGCTGAAAAGCTTTTGCTCCGTGACAGAAAACACAGAATTCTCCCTTGTAAACGCTTGCGCCTGGGACAAGACCGAGTCGCTCGTCATCGCCGACGGCGGCGGCAGAGGGACGCACATTTCATCGGACGGCTCGCTTTCCGGAGCGAAAAGCCGCACGGTTGACTGCGTTTCCCCCGATGAAGCCTGCAATTTTTCCGGCGAAAAATTACTGATAAAATATGATGTTGAGGGAGCAGAGCGGAAGGCTCTACTCGGCTCGCTTTCCCTTATAAAAAACAATGACACCGAGCTTGCGGTGTCACTGTATCACAGAAGCGAAGATATTTTTTCCCTCATCTCACTTACGCATAAAATTCTTCCCGAAAGGGCGCTTTATCTGCGACGTCTGAAGGGCTTTCCCGCCTGGGACATAAACCTTTTCGCTTCAAAAAAGCTCATATAGAAGAAACCAGAACGGTTGCGTTTCCCGAAAGGGTAACTCTTCCCGAGGCGGCGGCAACAAAAATGCTACCGCCTTTTTTCGCGCTTATTTTCTCATCGCCGCAGGAAATCTCGCAGGCTCCGTCGGCTATGAGAAGATGAAGAAAGCTCTCATTGCCAGCAAAAACCTCAGTCTCGCCCGCAACCTTCTTTGCGCGGACGGAAAAATATTTACAGGACGCGATAACATCGCCTTCGTGCTCTGCCTTTACGGCAGACGGGTCAAACCGCTCGATAACGTCAAGCGCCGGCTCGATATGAAGCTGGCGGAGCGAACCGTCCGGCTGGCGGCGATTGTAGTCGTAAACACGGTATGTAATATTTGAATTCTGCTGTATCTCGGCAATGAAAATTCCCGCGCCGATAGCGTGAACAAGTCCCGATGGGATAAAATACGTCTCCCCCGCCTTGACCTCAACATAGTTCATAAGGCTTTCAAGCGTGCCCTCCGCTATGGCTTTTTTCAGCTCTTCCCTTGTGTATTTTCTTTTCATTCCGTATATGAGTTTTGCGCCGGGCGCAGCGTCAACTATATACCACATTTCCGTTTTGCCCATATCATCCGTATGCTCTGCGGCATATTCGTCGTCCGGATGAACCTGGATCGAAAGATCCGCCTCCGCGTCTATCAGCTTTATAAGCAGAGGGAAACGGTCGCCCTTGTAATTCTTTCCGAGAGCCGACGGATTTTCGCGGACAAATTCCGAAAGCAATTTCCCGTCATATTCCCCGCCGATTATCGTATTATCTCCGTCGGGACGGCACGTCAGCTCCCAAGCCTCCGCGATTTTTTCTCCCGCTTCGCCCATTCCGTATTCGCGGGAAAGCCGCTCCCCGCCCCAGATTATATGCTTTGTTACAGGCTTCAGTTCAAACATCATTTCTTTCACTCCTCCGACTGATTGCTCTTCATAAGCATCATATCACAACTCTCCCCTTTTTTCAACCTTCTTTTCTTCGAGAAGAAAAGAAGGCAAAAGAAGCTTCAATAAATTGTTTTGTGCAAATATTATATTATCATAAAAGGGGCGGTTTTTCGCTCTTTTTTTGATTTTCAATTCGAGAAGAAAAGGAGGCAAAAGAAGCTTTAATTATTGGTTTCGTGTAAACATTTTATTGCCTACATAAACGGGCATTGCAACGTAGGGGACGGGTTTCCCGTCCCGCCCAACCATATTTATCGATATGCGGGGCAAAAAAAGCTTCAATTGCTGTTTTTGTGCAAACATTTTATTGCCTGTATAAATGAGCATTGCAACGTAGGGGACGGGTTTCCTGTCCTGCCCAACCGTCTTTATCGATATACAGGCGAAAAACTTCAATTATTGGTTTGTACAGACTTTATATTGCCTTCTCCCGCAGGAGAAGGGGGACCGCTTTAGCGGTGGAAGGAGAAAATCTTGCGAAATGCGCTCCTCCCGTCACTTCCCCAGCGCCCTTGCGATTTCCTCCGCATTTTCGCAGCAAATGAGAAAAACATATCTCCCCCTTGAAAAAACGACCGCTCCCAGTTTCTTTTTTGCCCGTCTTTTCATTATTGAAAGCATTTCGGACCTATGGGAAGCGTCGCAAAGCTCGACAATATCGATTTCGCCTCCGTAAAAGTCGCGGAAAAGGAACACCGCGCAGGTTCTGACATTCTCAAAAGCCGTAATGTTTCCTCCGTCTGCAAAAAGGCGCGACAGAAGCTCATCCGTAAGCTCTCTTTCGCCCTCCTCGCCGCGCATATACAGCGCGCCCCTCTCCGAAAGCGAAAATTCATTTATTATTTTTTTCATTTGCTTCCCCGCAGAACCGCTGTCGCTGCCGCCGCAGGCGGAAAGCATCAAAAGAAAAAACGCCAAAACAAAACAAATTATCTTCTTCATAAATATCCCTCCAAGGTAAAGATATTTATAAGCTTATAAAAAAATTCCCGCCGCACATAAAACCGCGCAGAAAATGAAAAACTAAAACAAAAAACGGAGAAAATTTATGGAGAAAATCAGGACAGACCTCGCCGCCGAGCTGTACGGCGAAGCAGAAAAAGCCTATGCAAGCGAAAACAGAGGCAAGCCGGACGGCATAATTGAAACGGAGAAAAACGCAGGCGACGGGGTAACCGTTTCCGAAATTGAAATTGAAAACGAAGTCGGCGCGGCATTCATCGGAAAGCCCGTCGGCAAATATGTGACAGTCTCCTTCCCGACGGCGCGTGATATGGACTTTTCTTCTCTTGAAAAAACGGCAAACGTCATTGCCGAGGAGATAAAGCTATTGATCGGCTTGCTTCCGGAAAAGCCTAAAAGCCTGCTGTTCTGCGGCCTCGGCAACAGACTTCTCTCGGCAGATGCCGTCGGTCCCCTCGCTTTTGACCGTGTAATCGCAACAAGACATATAAAGACGTCAAATCCTGCTGTATTTGAGGGAGCTTCCCTTTTCGACGTCTGCTCCGTTTCCCCCGGAGTCGCCGCGCAAACCGGCATTGAAGCCTGTGAGATAATAAAAGCAGTCGCCGCTGCCGAAAAGCCGGATATAATAATCGTTGCGGATGCGCTTGCCGCAAAAAGCCGCGAACGACTCGCCCGAACGGTTCAGATAAGCACAACCGGCATCTCTCCCGGCAGCGGTATCGGCGGAGCGCATAAGGAAATCAGCCTTGCGACAGTCGGCATACCCGTCTTTTCCGTCGGCACGCCGACCGTCATTGCAAGCTCCGTTCTTGCGGGCGACGAGGGCGAGAAAGGCGATATTTTCTTCGTCTCTCCGAAGGAAATCGATGTAATTTCAAAAAACCTCGGCACACTCATCGGTTGCGCCGTCAACCGTGCGTTTCAGGAGAATTTATCGTATAAAGAAATGCTTTTTCTGTAATAAAAATTTGTCCGTCGCCGTATATATTCTATGAAAATATGAAAGCGAGGTTTTTGAAAATGAACGAAAATCCTATGCGCGACGGCGGACAGCTCGTTCCTTATTTAAAAGAAAGAAAAAGGTCAACGGTTCAAAAAGTAATTTTTCTTCTTGCGATCGTCGGCATAATTGCGGCGATATGTATCACGCTTATAAAATCCGACGGCGGTTTTCTCGGCGGCTTTTTTAAAAAAGACACAGAGACAACAACCTCTGCCGAAACCACAACTACTCCTACCAAATCAGACATATATGACTACGATTCCTCTGTCGTGCCCGAGGGCGAAAACGGTGTCATCCCCGCCGATCTTTCCGCCGCAAAGCAGGAAAAACGCTTTGAAGCAAATGCTTCTTCCCTTACGGTTGATTCCTCCAAACCCAAAAAAGTATCGGAGGGGAAGGTCTCGGTTCTCATCGTTTGCTCACACCCTTATGAAAGCTACTGCAAGGAAAAAATTCTTTCATACGGCAAAGATTTTTGCCCTGTCGGAGGTGAAGAAACCGTCGATGCGCTCGCAAGAGAGCTGACCGTCTCTCTCCTCTCTCTCGGTGTCGGGGCTGAATATCTTGACACGGGCATAACATCGGCAAACGGCTCCTATGCGACAGCTCAAGCCAAAATAACGGAATACCTCCGTTCGCATCCCGATGTGGTTTATGTTATCGATCTCCATCGCGCCGTCATATCGGACAGCAGCGACAATCTTCTCTGCCCAATTACGGAAAAAGACGGCGACATCTATGCGCAGATGAGATTTGCCGTCGGAACGGTAGGCGGCAAGCCCTCCAAATCTCTCCCGACGGTAAATGCCCTGTTTGATGTCATCTCTGAGCGTTTTTCATCGCTCATAATGCCGATAGAAGTAACTGACGCTCCGATTTGTCAGGACCTCGACCCGACCGTCATCACTCTTGACATCGGCTCCTGCGCAAATACATATTCTTCCGCCGAAAATACGGCAAAATATTTTGCCCTCATCTTTTCGGAAACCGTCAAACCCTGACCTACTTTTCTTTGAAAAGAAAAGTAGGCAAAAGAAACTTCAGTTATTTGTTTGTGCAAACTTTATAAAAAGAAAACAGAGGTAAGTTTTCATCTCTGTTTTTGCTTCGTTACGCTCAAAAAGAAAGTAGGCAAAAGAAACTTCAGTTATCGGGGATGATATGCAGATTTTTCGATAACTGCGCAGACAGAGCTTACCAAAAAGGCAAAAGAAACTTCGGTAATTGTTTCGTGCAAACATTTTATTGCCTGCATATACGGGCATTGCAATGTAGGGGACGGGTCTCTTTGCCCCTCTCGGCGAGGCCTGCTCGGCTTGCTTGCGCAAACCAGCAAATCCCGTCCCGTCACCCCGCATTTATCGATATATAATGCAAGAACTTTGATAATTTGTTCCGGCACGGTTTTTATTTCGATTGCATCCGATTGCTGGGAGGGGGAACCCCTCCCCTGCATTATTCGCCGCCCTTTTTTCTCGTTTTTTCTTGTCTCCCAACTGAAAAAGCCGCCCTTCCGGCGGCTTTTCGTTTTATTCTTTTTCAAGCGAATTCTTAATCTTCCCAAGCAATTCAAAAAGCGTTTCCTGCTCATCCTTCGTCAGAACGGAGATAAGCTTTTCGTCAAAGTCGTCAAGCTCGCGGCAAACATCGCGTTGAATTTTTATTCCCTCTTCCGTCAGCACGAGTTTTTTCAGTCTCGCGTCGCAATCGACGCTCTCCCTGCGGACAAACCCTTTCTCCTCAAGCCTTGTTATGACTTTTGAAGAGGTTGCGCGACGGATCGAAAACTCCTTTTCAACGTCTCTCTGGTAAATATCTCTGTCGCGGTTGGCATAAAGATAGCCAAGAAGCCAGCCGCCTGTTCCCGTTATATTTTTTGACCTTGTCATAACGGCAGAATTACCCAGCTTGCGACGCATCAGATTCGATATCATTCTTATCTCTCTGCCGAAACGGCATTCATTCGGTTCGCTCATTTTCCCGCCTCACATAACCTTGAAGCCTATATCGATAAGCCCCAGCACAAAGCGGAACATATCCATATATGAGCGGAAGATCTTCTTTGTATAATTGACAACGAAGTGGAACGACATAATTTTGTCCTCCGTCGAATACCAGACGGTTTTTTCATTTGTTCTTGCAATGGCATTTTCCATAAATATGTCCCCCTTTTTGTTTGACGTTTAACATTATATACGAGCGGCACGGTTTTGTCAAGCGGAAAAAAGTAAATAAAAAGCAAACAAAAAAGCATCCGGTGAGAAAGATGCTTTAATTTGTATTCAGTTCATTGCGTTGAGCATACGGGTATATCTGCTCTTTTTTCTTGCGGCATTGTTCTTTGCGAGAATGCCGTGAGCAACAGCCTGGTCAACATTTTTAACTGCGACCTTATAAGCCTCAGCAGCGACTGCCTTGTCTCCGCTTTCAACAGCAGCAAAGAACTTCTTTATATTTGTCTTAAGAGCGGATTTATACATCTTGTTCTTAAGAGTTTTCTTTTCGATAACAAGAATACGCTTCTTTGCCGATTTAATGTTTGCCATATGTCCACCTCCTTAAAATACTAAGATCTTCATCGGTTTCGGTATGAGAGGGTACCTCTTCCGCACAAAAATCTATACTTACCAAATAATAATATCACCAATATTACAAAATATCAAGAGTTTTTTGCAAAATAACAGCAATTATTTTGATTTTTCTTTGCGCAACGGCAGTTTCGGCTCGTCGCTGTTTATAATTCTGCCGATTGATGAGCCATATATAACAAATATCACAAGCGTTATGACCATTGGCAGAAGATTCTGGAACACTCTGTTGACGATGAATATCAGGCTCGCCTCCTCCGTAAAATCCCAGAGTCTTGCCCTGCCGACAACGATCGGAAACATAAGCGAGAACACCATCGACCCGACGGCGAGATAGCCTGTCATATAATAGAACAGGAAGCCGATAACAAATGCGGCAAGCGCCATAAGCGGATTCATAACTATCGCCGCGCCGATATATACCGCAGCTCCCGCCCCGCCCTTGAATTTAAGCCAGATCGGAAAAGCGTGTCCGATAAGACAAAACAGCGTGCAAAGGCAGGCATAACCGTCGCCCGGCATAAGCACAAAACCAATCAGGGCGCAAAGAAAGCCTTTGAATCCATCAAGCACGGCCGCGCCGAAAGCAACCTTCCCTCCCGCTTTTTTATAAAGACCCATAGTATCAGGAAAGGCGTCATATCTGTTTACGAAAATTCTCGTGAAATTCACGCTTCCGATAAGATATGACAAAACCACGCAGACAATCGCTCCGATCGTATACGCCGAGGAGCTGTTCAGCATCCCGAAGAGTCCTGCCGTTATGAGTTTTTCCATAATCAATCCTTATCCTCGTCCGAACGCTCGCGGATGATAAATCTGATGGGCGTACCCTCAAAACCGAACACCTCGCGGAGCTTGTTTTCAATATATCTCTGATATGAGAAATGGAAGAGCTGTGCGTCGTTGCAGAAAATAACGAATGTCGGCGGCTTTGTCGATACCTGCGTCATATAATATATCTTCAGCCTCTTGCCCTTGTCTGTCGGAGGCTGGACGCGGGAGATTGCGTCGCTGAGGACATCGTTGAGCATACCCGTCGATATTCGCATAGCGTTCTTTTCCGCAACAAAATTTATCTTCTCAAAGAGCTTTTCCGTTCTCTGCCCCGTCTTTGCCGATATGAATATCAGCGGAGCATATGTCATATATGAGAGCGCAAGATAAATATCGTCCGTGAACTTTTTGACGGTGCCGTTATCCTTTTCAATCTTATCCCATTTGTTTACAACTATAATCGACCCCTTGCCGCCCTCGTGCGCAAGGCCGGCAATCTTCTCGTCCTGCTCGGTTATCCCTTCGGAAGCGTCGATCATTATAAGGCAGACATCCGCCCTTTCGACAGCCGAATGAGCGCGCAGAACGCTGAATTTTTCAATTTTGTCCGTAACCTTGCTCTGTCGGCGTATGCCGGCGGTATCGATGAAGGTATACTTGCCGTATTCGTTCTCAACTCTCGAGTCGATAGCGTCTCTTGTCGTTCCGGCTATATCCGAAACGATCATTCTGTCCTCGCCGAGGATTCTGTTTACAAGCGAGCTCTTGCCCGCGTTCGGCTTTCCGATGACAGCAACCTTGATCGTATCGTCGTCCTCTTCCTCCGGTGCGTCAACCACGGGAGAAAGCTCCAGAATTCTGTCAAGAAGGTCGCCTGTGCCGGTGCCGTGGAGCGAAGAAAGCGCAACGGGGTCGCCGTCAAAGCCGAGCTCATAAAATTCGTAATATTCCATAGGCAGCGCGCCTATCGAGTCCACCTTGTTTACGGCGACTATAACGGGCTTGCCGCTCTTCATAAGCATTGTGCCGATGTCTCTGTCATCCGCCGTAACGCCCGCACGGACGTCGCAGAGAAAGACGATAACATCCGCCATCTCAATCGCTATCTGCGCCTGCTCGCGCATTTTCGATTTGATGGTATCCTCGGAGGTCGGCTCAAAACCGCCCGTATCGATCATCATAATGGGCTTGCCGTTCCATTCGGTGTCATAATATATTCTGTCCCGCGTAACGCCCGGAATGTCCTCAACTATTGAAACTCTTTCCCCCGCTATCTTGTTGAAAAGAGTGCTCTTGCCGACGTTCGCCCTGCCCACTATCGCAACAACAGTCTTTGCCATATGTTCCTCCTTATTTTATATTTCCTATAACTCTTTCAAAAAGCTCGTAGCCGTCATCCGGGCACGGCGTGACAGGCACTCCAAGCTTTTCCGAAAGCTCGTCTATGCTCATTCCGCAGAGGAAAAGGTCCCCTCCGTGACGGAGCATATGCTCGGAGATGAGCATCCTTTGCCCGATCGGCTTGCCGCTTACCTGCTCGGAAAGATCCTTGCCGGTCACAAGTCCCGCGACGGTTACGCTCTCGCCGAAAAAGTGATTTATTATCTTATATACGTGAATTATTATCTGCGGAAACTTTTTCATTGTCTCATCCGCAAGAAAACGGATCAGCCCGTATGCGGCAACGCCCGTCGCCATTGATATTTCCTCCGGCTCCGGTTCTTCCTCGCAAAGGTCGAGCGCGTCAAGATATTCCTCTTTCGTCGACGTTATCATACCGACGCCGTTTTCAATCTGCGTGTAGTCGCCGTAATACTCGCCCCCCGGAAGCTCTCTGCCCGCGCGGATATAAAGCTCGTCCCCGCAATAGAAAATCTTTTCCCCGCGGTTCTTTTCGCATTCCGCGGCAAAAGCCTCAACCTGATCGATTACCTTTCCCGCTTCCTCGGGAGTAAACAGAGTCAGAGGGTAAAGCCCCTCTCTGTAACGCGTCAGCCCTGCGGGCACAATCGATGCGCTGTGAACATTTTTGTATTCCGCAAGCTCGCGCATACTTCTGTCAAGCTCGGCTCCGTCGTTTATGCCGCGACAAAGCACAATCTGGCAGTTCATATTGATCCCGCCGTCGTCAAGCATTTTCAGGTACGCAAGCACCTTGCCCGCGTTTTTGTTCCGCAGCATTTTAACACGCAGCTCGGGGTTCATCGCGTGCACGGAGATATTCACAGGCGACATCTTCATATCTATTATACGACGTATGTCCCTCTCTCCGAGGTTTGTAAGCGTTATATAGTTGCCCTGCAAAAAGGAAAGGCGGGAGTCGTCATCCTTGAAATATATACTCTCCCTCATTCCGCAGGGGTTCTGGTCGATGAAGCAGAAGATACAGTTGTTTGCGCACCTGCGCTTCTCGTCCATAAGATAAGTCGCGAAGTCCAGACCGATGTCGTCATATTCGCCTTTTCTTATGCGGACGGAAAATTCCTCCCCGTCCCTCTGCAAGCCGAGCGTCAGACTTTTTTCGCACATATAAAAGCGATAGTCCAGAACGTCCGCAATTTTCTTATCGCCGACGCTGATAAGGTAGTCGCCTTTTTTGATACCCGCCTTTTCCGCGGGCGAGCCCTTTTCAACGCCCGTTATCTCAACCATAAAAAATCCTCAATAAAACAATTTCGGCAGGTATGAAAAGCTCATACCTGCCCCGATTGCAATCAGTCGTCTGTTTTAATAACTTCCTTGCCGTTGTATGTTCCGCATGCCTTGCATACTCTGTGTGCAAGATTATATTCACCGCATTTGGGGCATTTTGTCATGCCGGGAAGATCGAGTTTCCAGACGCTGGAACGTCTTTTGTCTCTTCTTGCCTTAGAGACTTTTTTCTTCGGTACTGCCATATCGATGACCTCCTATATTATTTTTCTATGATATGTTGCCTTGCGTATCACTTATCGAGAAGTGTTTTGAGGATTGCAAGCCTCGGGTCTCCCTCGGACTTTTTGCAACCGCAATCTCCTTCGTTCAAGTTCTTTCCGCACCGCGGGCAAAGTCCGCGGCAATCCTCTCGGCAGAGGATCTTCGACGGCATTTCAAGGAGCATTTCCTCGAAAAGCGGCGCCGTTATATCGAGCTTCGTATCCTCCGGAAAAATGTAATCGTCGTTTTCCTTTGAGACATCTCCTGTCGCAACGCATTTTTCAAAGGAGAGCGAAAGCTCGGAATTTGCCGTTTCTGCACATCTGGCACACAATGCCGAGAACTTTATAAGGGCGTTTTCCCTCAGAACCATATATCCCGACATATTGCAGACCTCGCCCGAAATATCAGCGGACGAAACGTCCGTTATATCGGGAAAGAGCTTTTTTATCTCGCCGACAGCGTCGGCGTCAAGAGGGAGGGCAAAGGTTATTTTTCTTGTTTCCCCGCTCAAAACGGGCTTCAGATCCAAATACATTGCTCCACCGCCTGATAATTGTTGTACCATAATTCAGCACTTTATATTATATATCCGCAAAAAGAGTTTGTCAATAAGATTTTTAACTTATTTTTCGGATATTTAGCCGTTTTGCGCAAAAAAATCGTTTTTCGCGCTTATTTTACGACGATATTGAAAATTTTGTTCTTTACGTATATCTCTTTGACAATCTGCTTGCCTTCAATCGCCTTTGCGATCTTCTCGCTCGCCTTTGCCAACGCTTCGACCGTCGCCTGATCGGAATCGACGGGAGCCTGAACCGTATCGCGGAGCTTGCCGCAGATCTGAACCGCAATCGTTACCGTATCGTCCTTCGTCTTTGATTCATCGTAAACGGGCCAGGGAGCGAGAGAGCAAAGTCCCTTGCCGCCGAGTCTCTCCCAGAGCTCCTCGCAGATATGCGGAGCAAACGGGCAGAGCAGGCGGACGAAAATTCCGAGCTCATCCGTCGTCAGGCTTCCGTTTTCATATATATCGTTCGTCAGCGACATCATTGCGGCGATCGCCGTGTTGAACTTCATCTGCTCGATGTCCGAGGAGACCTTCTTGACCGTCTTATGGAAAGCCGATTCCAGCTTTTCCGTCGTCCCCTTGCCCTTTGTCATAAAGAGCATTCCCCAAACTCTTTCGATGAAACGCTTGCAGCCTCTCACGCTCGATTCAGACCACGGAGCCGCGCTTGTGTAGTCTCCCATAAAGAGGACATACGTGCGGAGGACGTCCGCGCCGTATTCGTCGACAACATCGTTGGGATCGACAACGTTCCCCTTCGATTTTGACATCTTCTCGCCGTCCGGTCCGAGGATGAGTCCCTGCGCCGTTCTCTTTGCATAAGGCTCGTCACAGGGAACAGCGCCTATGTCATAAAGGAACTTATGCCAGAAGCGGGAATAAATCATATGTCTTGTGACGTGTTCCATTCCGCCGTTGTACCAGTCAACAGGCATCCAGTATTTCAGCTTTTCGGGGTCTGCCAGAGCGTTTTCGTTGTGCGGGTCGATATAACGGAGGAAATACCAGGACGACCCTGCCCATTGAGGCATTGTGTCCGTTTCTCTCTTTGCGTCACCTCCGCACTTCGGGCACTTGCAGTTTACAAAGCTGTCTATCTTTGCGAGCGGGCTTTCGCCGTTCTGTCCCGGCTCGAAATTCTGCATATCGGGCAGACGGAGCGGAAGCTCGTCATACGGAACGGGTACCATTCCGCAATGCGGGCAATGAACGATCGGTATAGGCTCGCCCCAGTATCTCTGGCGGTTGAACGCCCAGTCCTTCATCTTGTACTGAACGCCTGCCTCGCCTATGCCCTTTTCCTCAAGGTATTCCAGCATTTTCGCAATAGAATCCTTCTTGTTTGTCATACCGTCAAGGAAGCCGGAATTGACCATTTCTCCGTCCTCTGTATATGCTTCCTTTGTTATGTCTCCGCCCTTGATGACCTCGATTATATCGATTCCGAACGTCTTTGCGAAATCGTAGTCACGCTGGTCGTGCGCGGGAACAGCCATAATCGCACCCGTGCCGTAGCCCATCATAACGTAGTCCGCTATGTATATCGGAATTTCCTTGCCGTTTACGGGGTTTACGGCGCAGATGCCGTCAATTCTGACACCCGTCTTATCCTTTACAAGCTGCGTGCGCTCGAATTCCGTCTTTTTCGCGCATTCCGCCTTGTATGCCTCAACGGCGTCGATATTCTTTATTCTGTCCTTGTATTTCTCTATGATCGGATGCTCCGGCGCCATAACCATAAACGTAACTCCGAAGAGCGTGTCGGGGCGAGTTGTATAAATGCGGAGCTTTTCGTAAATACCGGCAAGCGTGAAGTTTACAAACGCACCTGTCGACTTGCCTATCCAGTTTATCTGCTGCTGCTTTATATTCGGCAGATAATCAACCTCGTCAAGGCCGGAAAGGAGCCTGTCCGCATATTTTGTTATGCGCAGATACCATACGTCCTTTGACTTCTGTATTATGTCGCTGTGGCAAACGTCGCATTTGCCGCCCTGCGAGTCCTCGTTTGAAAGGACGACCTTGCACGAGGGGCAATAGTTTACGAGCGCCGTATCTCTGAAAACAAGCCCGTTTTCAAACATTTTCAGGAAAATCCATTGCGTCCATTTGTAGTAATCCTCGTCCGTCGTATCGACGACTCTGTCCCAGTCGAACGCGAAGCCGACGCGGCGGAGCTGCGAGGTAAACTTTGCGATATTCGCGTCCGTAACCTTTCTCGGATGTATGCCTGTCTTTATTGCGTAGTTTTCGGTCGGAAGGCCGAAGGCGTCAAAGCCCATCGGGAAGAGGACGTTACAGCCCTCCATTCTTCTCTTTCTCGAAATAACTTCAAGCCCGCTGTACGCCTTGATATGTCCGACGTGCATTCCCGCTCCCGAAGGATAAGGAAATTCGACAAGCCCGTAAAACTTTTTCTTTTCCGAGCCGTCAACTGCGGAAAATGCCTTTTTTTCGTCCCAGATCTTTTGCCATTTCGGCTCAATCGATTTGAAATCGTATGTCATATGTTTTCCTCCGTGTCTTAATCTTCAAAATTCAGCGGCACCTCGCAGGCATCGCCCCAGAGCTTTTCCAGCTTATAAAATTCTCTCTGCTCCCTGCTGAAAATGTGTACCATAACGTGCGCATAATCCATCGCTATCCAGGTTCCCCCGTCATATCCCTCGATATGGAGCGGAGCTATGCCCCTTTCGCCGAGCTTGTATTCAACCTCTCCCGAAAGGGCTCTTATCTGCGTGTTCGATGTTCCTGAGCAGATGACGAAGTAGTCCGTCATAACGGTTTTGTCCGAAACGTGCAGCAGCTTTATGTCGCGCGCCTTCATATTGTCCAGCACCTCGGCTATCGCGCGGGCAATCTCCTCCGAAGAAGCCCCGGCAAGCGATGTCATTTTTTCATTTTTGCTTTCGTCCATTGTTCTCTCCTATGATAAATAATAGTTGTTTATATATGCGTGGGATTCGTTTGCGGTGTCCGTAAAGAAGCCCTTTGCGTCAAACAGACCTGCCGAAATGTCTCCCGAAAAGACGTTGAGATAATTATTTATGTCATCAAGTGCTTTGCGCTTGTTTATAACGTAATAGCTCCATACGCCCGTCGCCGGGTTCATAACAGACGCTCCCGAAAGCGTTTTCACGTTCATCCTGTCAGACGGAACGGAATAGAGCTGTCTCGCAAAGTATACTGCGTCCGTAAGCGGAACGGAGGTATCGACAGATGTCAGAAGCTCGCCGACTATTGCCGCCAGTGCGTCCGCCGTCATATTCTCCTTCACCTGCTTCATCATTGCGGTGAGAAAGTCCGCGCGGACGGACACTCTGTCAAGATCTCCTCTTGCATAGCCCTGTCTGAAACGTATAAGCCCCTCTGCCGCCTTGCCGTCAAGGAGCTGGTACCCTTTTTGGAGATGAATCGAAAGATTCTGCTCCGGATCGTCATAATCCATATCCTCCGGAACATCAAACCATACCCCGCCGACCGCATCGACTATTTTCCGGAACGACTCTATATTGACAAGAACATAATAATCAATGTTTACGCAGAGACTCGCTTCAAGGCGCGATTTGAGATCCTTCATCGCGGTATGTCTTGCCGCCTCGCCCCTTGTACCCGAATTGACGCTCCTGTTATATGCCGCGGCATAAACGGAGTTTACCCTTGTAATGCTGCTGTATCCGCCGACCGTCTTGTTTACAAAGGTGTCACGCGGTATCTGGACAATATTTATCTCGCCCTTCTGCGTGTCAAGAGAAGCAAGCATCAGTACGTCCGTATTGTTTGAGATTGCGTCCGTGCCGGCGATGAGAAAGGTGTAATAGCCTTTTTTGCGCTTATAAGGGTCAACGGAGGTCTGTTTGTCATCCGTTGTCGTAACATCCGGAGGGGCGGCGGTTGTTGTTCCTGTCGGGAAATGAGGCGTCTCCTCAACTCCGGGTTTATAGAATGACATAAAAAGCGCTACTGCAACTATGAGCGCGGCGAGGACCGCAAGAGTAACTATCGTTACGAATTTTCCGGAGAGCTGTCTTCTGTCGCCGCTTGTATTTTTACCGTTCAATTTTTACCTGCCTTTTCGGCTATATCAGACTGTTCCAGACAATTATCATCCTGTGATCTATCATCCGTCTTTTGCTCATAAGGTACTCCACGGTTGACGCTATGACATTCGTCACAGCTTTTGTCAGAAGTCTGAAAAGAGCCGCTTTATCGTTTTTGTTTATTTTTGCACATTCGGAATATAAATATTCCCTTGTTTCAATACAGGATTTGTATTTTCTGCGGGGCTCGATATAATCGGCAAGGAAAAGCATTTTATCGATATTGCTCATCCCTTCTCTGCCCGTCGTGTGAGACGCTATGGCATAAAAGACGGTATCATCGACGATCTCATCTCCGAATTTCTCCCTTGCGAAGAACGCCCCCGTGTCCTGATGGACGGTCGGCATAGGGTCCTTTTCGCTTTTCGGCGGCTCAAGCCCGTATTTTTTGCAAAGCTCAATCTGGGCTTTCCCGTCCATATCCTTTGTTATATCGTGCAGAATTGCAGCGCGAAGCAGCTGCTCCGTTTCCCCCTCCGAAAGAGAAAATATCGCCGCCAGCTTTTTGCATTCACCGTAAACGCTGAGCGTATGCAGATACCTCTGCTCGCATTGCAGCTTCTTAACCTCGCCTTTCAGCATTTCAATTATCCGAGCGTTGTTCTCCATAAAACCATAAACCTTTTCAAAAGTTTTTACAGCGCCTTTATTTCAAGACTGATCTTCTTATGCTTTCTCGATTCTCTGTAAAGAATGATTTTGCTTCCTATAACACCTGCAACCTCCGCTCCGAGAACCTCGGAGATGCGGTCCGCCGCTTCCCTTGGGGAAACGTCACTGTTGTCAAGCGTTCTTATTTTTATAAGCTCTCTCGCTTCAAGTGCGTCATAAAGCTGCTTCATCATATTATCGTTTATTCCGCCCTTGCCTATCTGAAAAATCGTATCCATAACCGACGCCTTTCCGCGCAGGTATGCTCTCTGTTTACTTGTCAGCATTTTTTATCTCCGTTATTATTTGATCTCCGCAAGAAATTTATCCAAAAATCCTGCCATTGCCTTTGCCCTGTGACTTACGGAATTCTTCTCGTCCTCCGTCATTTCAGCATAGCTTTTGCCCTTTTCCGTGCAATAGAACAGCGGGTCGTATCCAAAGCCGCCGCTGCCCGCGTGCGATGTCAGTATTCTCCCGGGACACTCGCCCCTTGAAACTATCTTTCTCCCGTCCGGAAATACACAGCATATCACACAGACGAACTTCGCCGTCCGCTTCTCCTCCGGCACTCCCGCCATTTCGGAGAGCAGCTTTTCGTTGTTTTTTACATAGTCGCAGGATTCTCCCGCATATCTCGCAGAATATATTCCCGGCGCGCCGGAAAGAAAGTCGACGCAGAGACCCGAATCGTCCCCGACGCCTATATATCCCAGCTCCGCCGCGGCTCTCGCCTTTATCTCGGCGTTTTCTTCAAACGTTTTTCCGTCCTCGATGATTTCTCCCTCAAAGCCGACGTCGCGGAGCGTGAGGACCTCAATGTCGTGCCCTGCGAAAAGCGCGGCAAGCTCCTTTGCCTTGTGGGCGTTTCCCGTCGCAAGAAGTATCTTCGTCATATCAGTCACCGAAGAGCGCGCGGACGAATTCCTGCGGCTCGAACTTCTGAAGATCGTCGACCTTTTCCCCGACGCCTATGAATTTTACGGGAATTCCCAGCGTGCGGCGGATGGAAATGATGATACCGCCCTTTGCCGTTCCGTCCAGCTTTGTCAGCACTATGCCCGTCAGCGCAGCGGCATTGCCGAATTCCTGCGCCTGAATGACGGCGTTCTGACCCGTCGTCGAGTCAAGAACAAGGAGCGTTTCCCTTGTGCAATCGGGCAGCTCGCGATCAATCACGCGATTGATCTTTTCAAGCTCCGCCATAAGGTTTTTCTTGTTATGAAGTCTGCCTGCCGTATCGATTATCAGCGCGTCCGCCTTGCGTTTTTTTGCCGCCGCGATCGCGTCAAAAACGACAGCCGCAGGGTCTGCTCCCTCGTTTTGCCGGATAACGTCAACTCCGACTCTCTCCGCCCAGACGGAAAGCTGATCGGCAGCAGCCGCGCGGAACGTATCCGCCGCCGCAAGCATGACCTTTTTGCCGTCGTTTTTCAGCAGGTTTGCAATTTTTGCAATCGACGTCGTCTTGCCGACGCCGTTTACTCCGATAACAAGGATGACGGTCATCTTCCCGTCCTCAAACGGAATATCGCCGCCCTCGCCCGTCATTTCGGCAAGAATCTCGATAAGCTCTTCCTTTGCCTGTTCCGGATCCGTTATTCTCTTTTCCTTCAGCCTGTCGCGGAGCGTGTCAAGCACAGCCTCCGTCGTCTCAACGCCGACGTCAGAGCTTATGAGAAGCTCTTCGAGTTCGTCAAAAAGATCCTCGTCTATTCTCACAAAGCTACGGAAGATCTTTTCAATCCCGTCCGAAAGGGCTTTCTTTGTCTTTGCGAGACCCTGTTTCAGTTTTTCAAAAAATCCCATAATTATTTCTCCTTAAACAGGCTTTTGCCCTGTTTTTGCTTCAATTTCGGAAACGTCTATCGAAAGTACGTCCGATATGCCTTTTTCGTGCATTGTAACGCCGTATATTCTGTCCGCCGCCTCCATTGTGCCTCTGCGGTGCGTGATGACGACAAACTGCGTCCTCTCCGAATAGTTTTTCAGGTAGTCTGCCAGTTTGTCCACGTTGACCTCGTCCAGCGCCGCCTCGATCTCATCCAGTATACAGAATGGCGAAGGGGTAACCTTCAGAATCGCAAAATAGAGCGCGATCGCAACAAACGCCTGCTCGCCGCCCGAAAGCAGCGACATATTTTTTATGACCTTTCCGGGGGGTGCAACATTTATCTCTATGCCGGAGCTGAGAACGTCAATCTTGTCCGTCAGCTTCAGCTCTGCCGTGCCGCCGCCGAACAGCGCACGGAATACCTGCCCGAAGTTTGCGTTTATCTCGTCAAACGTAGCCGAGAAATCCTCCCTCATACGCTCCTCAAGAGAAACGACAATCGTCATAAGCTCTTCTTTTGACTTGCGGAGGTCCTTTGTCTGGGTCGAAAGCTCGTCATAGCGGGTTTTGACCTCTTTGTATTCCTCAATCGCGCCGATGTGAACGTCGCCGAGGGCTTTTATCTCTGATTTCAGCTTGCCCTGCTTTGACGCCGCTTCCCTGCGCGTCTTTTCCGTTATGCGTTCGCCGCAAAGCTCGCAAGCCTGCGTATATGTTGTTTCATATTCCTCCCAGAGGAACGAGATGAGCTTATCGCTCTTTTCGACGGCTCGCTTATAAGCCGACTCGATGTTCGTAAATTCTCTGAAAAGAAGCTCCCTCGTGTGCGTCAGTTCCTTCTGCTTTGCGCGAACCTCCGTCAGCTTTCTCTCCGTTTCAAGAGTACGCTTTGAAATGTCCGCCTTTGCGGAATTTATCTCCTCGACCTGCTTTTTCAAAGCCTCGGTCTGAGCGGAAATATCTTTTATCTTCGCCGTGTTTTCCGCTATTTTTCTTTCGGCGTCCGAAGTTGAGCGGGAAAGCTCGCCTATCTCGCTTTCAAGGCTTTCGCATTTTTCGTTTGCCGCCGCAAGAGAGCTCTGCGCCATTTCGGACGTTTTCTCCTCGCGGGCGATGTCGATAAGGCAGTCCGAAAGCTCGGTTTTCTTTGCCTCTGCTGCCTTTTCCGCCTCGGATTTTTCGCGGTTTACGTCGCAAAGCTGTTTTTCAGCCGCCGCAATCTCTTCGGAAAGTCTTCTGCGCTTCTCGATATAATCCTCGGCGTTTTTGCCCTCCTGCTTTGCAAGGGACATAAGCTCGGAAAGCTCGCCGCGGAGCTGTTCTCTCGCTTCCTTCAGCACGTCGCACTGGGACGAGAGCACCTGCATCTGGGTCGATTCGGCATCTCTGAGCGTCTTTATCATAGACCCCTCGCCGAGCGCCGACCTTTCTTTTTCCGTTACGTCTTTTATCGCTTTTTCGTTTTCCGCAATCTGGGTTTCCGTCTCTGCGCTGTCCTTTTCAAGCGACTTTACCTCTGCGCCGAGCCTGTCTATCTGCGCGCGGCGTGAGAGCATTCCGGAGTCCGTCGATACCGAGCCGCCCGTATAGCTGCCGCCTGCATTTATGACCTGCCCGTCAAGGGTGACGGTTTTGTACCTAAAGCCCAGCTTTCTTGCAATGACGGACGCGCTGTCCATATCCTTTGCAACAATAATTCTGCCTGTCAGATAATCCGCTATGCCTCTGAACTTCTCCTCGCAGGAGACAAGCTCCGAGGCTATCGCTATGTAACCTTCAACATTTTCGATTCCGAGCGTCTTTCCGGAAACCGGCGTGCCGCTCATAGTCGTTATCGGGTAAAAGGTTGCCCTGCCAGCATTTCTCTTTTTGAGGAACGCAATCGCCGCCTTTGCGCAGTCCTCATCCTCGACGATTATGTTTTGCAGCGACTGCCCGAACGCAACTTCAAGCGCCGCCGAATACTTTTCGTCAACGGAGACGAACTGCGAAACGGGTCCGTATATCTTCGGAACACCACCGTTTTTATCAGTAACCGTGCCGTTGCGGTATTCAGTCATAAGGAAACGCACGGCTCTTGAATAGCCTTCAAGCAGCTCCTCCATACGGAGAAGGTTTGAAATTCTGTGTTTTCTCTGCGATATTTCGAGGAAAATATCGTTTTTCTGCCCCGCCAACTTTCTGGAAAGGGCTATAAGCTCTTCTTTTTTATCGGATATTTCCTTTGCCGCAGCCGCCGCGTCGCCGAGCTTTTTGTCATAGCCCGCAATCTTTTCCTTTGCGCGATCAATCCGCTTTTCAAGCATTGAAATATCGTCGTCGTGCTTTGCTATGTCAAGCGTAACGCCGTCGCATTTTTTGAGGTTTGCCTCCCTTTGCGATTCAGCAACGCTTGCGGCGATCTTCGCTTCAACGTCCTCTTTCTGTGCGCGCTCGCAGGCGTCCGTCAGAGCAGAGATTTTCTCCGAGCAACCGGAAATCCTGTCCTCGCAGCCTTTCAGCTCCGCCGCCGCCTTTTCGTGGCGCTCCGAAAGCAGCTCCGCCCTCTTTGCGGACTCTGCCGCCGCCTTTTCGTAACGCGCCTTTTCCTCATCCGCCAGCTCAAGCGCAGCCTTTTTTTCGGCTATCTTCGCCTTTGCCGCGGTTGCGGTTTCGGAGAGGTGGGTGCTGTCGTTTTCCGCGAGCTTTATCTCGCTTTCGCCCGCAAATATCTTTTCCGTCAGAACAGAGATGTCCTCTCCCGCTCTTTCGCTTTCCGCTTTTTCGCTCTGAAGTGACGAGAAAAGCTCCTCGTCCCGCTTTTCAAGCTCGGCAAGCGTCTCGTCCGAGCGGTCAAGCGAGTTTTTCGACGCCGCAAGACTCTTTTCAAGCTCGCCGCTCTCCGCCTTCGCCGTGTCTATGTCAAAAACGGACAGCGCAAGGTCGAGCGCTTTCTTTTCGTCGCGGAGGGCAAGATATTTCTTCGCCTTCTCCGAATCCCTTTCAAGCGGACCGATACGGCTTTCAAGCTCGCTTTCTATATCTTCCAGACGAACGAGGTTATCAAGAGTTGCGCTGAGCTTCCGCTCCGCCTCCTGCTTCTGATAGCGGTATTTTGCAATGCCCGCCGCTTCCTCGAAGATTGCGCGTCTGTCCTCGCTTTTTGATGATATTATTTCCGAAATCTTGCCCTGACCGATTATTGAATAACCGCCCTTGCCGAGACCCGTATTCATAAACAGCTCGTGAATGTCTTTAAGTCTTACGGGCTTGCGATTGATGAAATATTCGCTCTCGCCGACCCTGTAATACCGTCTTGTGACAGTTATCTCGTCATAATCGCTCATCGAAGCGATTTTTCCGTCCTCCTCGGTATTGTCAAAGGTGACGGAGACCTCCGCATAGCCCATCGGGCTTCTCTTCTGCGAGCCCGCAAAGATAACGTCCTCCATTTTAGAGCCGCGGATGTTCTTTGACGATATCTCGCCCAAAACCCAGCGCATTGCGTCGGATATATTCGATTTTCCCGAGCCGTTCGGCCCGACGACAACGGTAATTCCGCGGTCGAAGCTGATAACGGTTTTATCGGGGAAGGACTTAAAGCCCTGCATTTCAAGTGTTTTAAGACGCACCCTTTTTTAGCTCCTTTGATTTTTTATCCTTATCTCAAATTCGGAAAGCCCGTCGCAAGGGGAGATTTTAATGCTCCGCAGCCCGAATTTTTCCTTTATTTTCTCTCTGTTTTCGCCCTTATAGCCGACGGCGCACGATATTCTTCTCGGATTGCAGTATACCGTAACGTCTCCTCCGGAAAGTCCCTCGCAAAGAGCTGATATTTTCTTTTCGAAATATCTGCTTATACACATCTCGCCGATGACTTCCGAATAGTCCCCGCAGGCGATTTCCTCGCCCGAAACGAGCGCCTCGCCGGATTGCAGACCTATTCTTATGACCTTTATTCCCCTCTCGGCAAAGACCTCAAACGCCGCCTCGGTTCTGTCGATTGTCTCCTCCCGGCTCATCGGGATATATTCTCCCCTTTCAGCCATTTCTGCAAGCTTTGTCCCCTTGAAAACGACTGTCGGATATATTCTTGCGGCAACTGCGCCCATATCGGCAATCGCGATTGCCGTGCGGATTTCGTCCTCCTTCGTCGACCCCGGAAGACCTATCATCATCTGCCCGACGAATTCCATTCCCGCTCCGGTTATAAGCTCTGCCGCCCTTTTGCAGCAGTCCGCGCCGTGTCCCCTGCCCGAAAGCAGAAGCACCTTTTCCGATATGCTCTGTATTCCCAGCTCAACGCTTTTCACCCCGTACGAGCGGAGAATTTCTATAATCTCCTCGTCTATGCAGTCAGGTCTGGTCGATATTCTTATCGATTCAACACGCCCATCGTCTATAAATTTTTTCGCAACGGAGAGCAGATATATCATATCTTTTCTGTCAATCGCCGTAAAGCTGCCGCCGAAATATGCAATCTGCGCCGTTCTGCGGCTCAGGTCAACCGTTGACAGAGCATTTTCAATCTCGTCCCCGACCTTTGTAAAATCCGGAACGTTGTGACCGGAAATTGTCCGCTGATTGCAGAAAACGCAGGCGTTCGGACAACCCATATGCGGGACGAAGATCGGTATGTTTGCGTGTGTTTTCATTTCTTCTCGCCGTCGTCATAGCCGAAAAGACGGAGGGCTTCCCTCGCCGCGCTCTTTTCCGCTTCCTTCTTGCTCTTGCCGGAGCCTTTTCCGAGAAGATTGCTGTTGACCTTGACCTCGCAGAAAAACATCTTGTCGTGGTCCGGACCGGACTCTCCCGTTATCGTATATTCCAGCCTCTCGCCGGGCGACTCCTGAATTATCTCCTGCAAAAGCGATTTCGGATCCGCAAGCGTCCGCGACGTCCGAAAACCGTCCGCCGCCCTTGTCACAAACGGCAGAACAAACGCTTCCGCACATTCCCTTCCGCCGTCAAGATAGACAGCCGCCGTCAGCGCCTCGAATGCGTCCTCCAGATTTGATTCAAGCTCTCTTCCCCCGTTCTGACATTCGCCGTGACCGAGATAGAGATAGTCTCCGAGAGAGATCTCCCTTGAAAACTCCGCAAGCGACGCTCTTTCAACGATGTTCCGTCTCATTCCCGAGAGCTCTCCCTCGTTGCTTTCCGGAAATCTTTTGAAAAGATACTCGCTGACGATTGCCGAAAGCACGGCGTCTCCGAGAAACTCAAGTCTCTCGTTTGATTTTCCGCCGTCCTTTGCCTCGTTTACAAACGACGTGTGCGAAAGGGCTTCTTTCAGGATGCCCCTGTCCGCAAACGTATATCCTATTTTCTTTTCAAGCTCGGACATTTCGCCCTGCGCTTTGATCTTAACCTTCATTGTTTCCTCCCGATGTCACAGGGCGGAAAAGCTCCGCTCTTCTTTCAAGCTCGCCGGTAACGTCCGCGCGGGCATAACTTACAGCTCTGATAATTGCGTTCTTTACGGCGTTTGCCTCGGAATTTCCGTGCGCCTTGATGACGGGCTTCGCTATTCCGATAAACGGCGCGCCGCCGTATTCCGTAACGTCAAAGAATCTGTCCTCGCGGTGCAGCGCCAAGCGGACTCCCTCTGCATCGCCTCCCTCGGAGGAGGAAACGTCGTCTATGACGTGCTTCATAACAAAGCGGCAGAGACCTTCGCTCGCTTTGAGCAAGACGTTGCCGGTAAATCCGTCGCAGACGGCAACGTCGCAGGCGTCAAAAGGCAGTTCCTTTCCCTCGACATTGCCGATGAAATTGAGATTTTCGTCCGCTTCCATAAGCGCCTTTGCCTCGAGAACAAGCGGCGTGCCCTTGTGTCCCTCCGAGCCGTTGTTGATTATTGCAACTCTCGGACGCTCGATCCCGTAGAGCTTTCTCATATATATCGATCCCATATGGGCAAAATGCAAAAGATATTCCGCCGTAACGGTCACGTTCGCGCCGCAATCCATAAGCATAACGTTGTTTGTATAAGGCAGGACCGTTCCGAGCGCGGCACGGCGAAGTCCCGGGACTCTATGAACAATCAGCGTCGCGCCCGTGAACAACGCGCCGGTGTTGCCGCAGGAAACAACAGCGTCCCCTTCGCCCTTTGCAAGCGCGCGGAGCGCCGCTCCCATAGACGAATTTTTCTTTTTCTGAACGATGCAGAGGGGGTTGTCCTCCATTTCGATAACACAATCGCTTGCGATGAGTCCGTAGTTTTCCGTATCCTCGCCCTCCGATGAAAGCGACGAGCGTATGATATTTTCGTCGCCTACGAGCGTTATATCAATACCGAGCTCCTTCTTTGCAAGCACAGCTCCCTTTATTATCTCCGCAGGCGGATTGTCCCCGCCCATAACGTCAAGTATTATTTTCATCAAGGCTCTCCGATTTTATAGTTTTACCTATGTATTATATAACAAAATAATTTATATTGCAATAGATATTTATAATAAAAAGAGCTGCGTTTTTCGAGCGGTTTCCCGCAAAAGCGACATTTTCCCCTCAGGCAGACGGGAGGGATTTGCAAATGCGTAAGCGTTTGCAGGCGTCACCGAGACGGGAGGAATTTGCAAATCCCTCTCCGACGCACTTCGTGCGCCACCTCTCCCGTCGGGAGAGGCTAAAAGTGGAGAAATCTTGCATTTTATATCGATAAAGACGGGACGGCGGGAGGGGAGACCCCTCCCCTACGATGAAACACCCGTATATGCAGGTAATAAAATATTTGCTCAAAACCAATTATTGAAGCTTCTTTTGCCTTCTTTTCTTCTCGAAGAAAAGAACAGCGCCTGCTTTTCTTTTCAAAAGAAGTAGGGCAATACAAAAAAGGGGCGGAAACCGCCCCTTTTGTTTTATTTATCGCTGTAACTCTTATATCCGCAGCTCTCGTCTGCGCAATAAAGTCCTTTACCCTTCTTCTCAAAAAGCATCTTGCCGCACTTCGGGCATTTTTCCGTCGTCGGCATATCCCAGCTTGAAAAATCGCATTCGGGATATTTTTCGCAACGGTAATAAAGGTTTTTCTTCTTGCCGTAAGCCTTGACGATTTCCCCGCCGCATTTCGGACACTTGACTCCGATCGGGTCAAGAATTGCCTTTGTATATCTGCATTTCGGGAAGTTTGAGCAGGCATAGAATCTGCCGTATGCGCTATGACGGATGACGATGTCTCCGCCACACTTTTCGCATTTGAGATCTGTTTTTTCCGGCTCATCTGTCTTCTTCTCAACGACGTTTCCCTTTTTGTCAAGCGTTTTGGTGTTCTTGCATTCCGGGTAGCCGGGGCAGGCAGCAAAAGTGCCGAATCTGCCGTGCTTTATGACCATTTTCCTTCCGCATTTCTCGCAGATTATATCCGATTCCTCGTCCGGCACCTTGACCTTGTTGTCCTTTATGGACTCCTGCGCCTTTTCAAGCGTCTTTGAAAAGTCGCCGTAAAAATCGGAGAGGACTTCCGTCATCGTTTCTTCTCCGCGGGCTATCTTGTCAAGGTCGGTCTCGACGTTTGCCGTGAACTTATAATCGACAATCTCGGGGAAATTCTTCTTCATCAGCTTGACTGTCGCCTCGCCGAGAGGGGTTGATATAAGCGCCTTTTTATCACGCTTGACATAACCTCTGGAAACGATGGTCGTGATGGTCTGGGCGTATGTGCTCGGTCTGCCTATGCCCTTTTCTTCAAGAAACTTGATGAGCGAGCCTTCCGTATAATGTGCGGGAGGATCTGTGAAATTTTGCTTCGATTCAAGCGATTCCTTTGTAAGCCTGTCGCCCTCGGAAAGCTCCGGAAGCTTGTTTTTGGGCTGTGTTTCGTCATCGCTGTCGTCATAGGCAAGCATATAGCCCTTGAAGGAAACAACGTATTCGCTTGATTTGAATATATAATCGCCGCAGGCAATATCCGCGGAAAGAACATCAAGCTCCGCATTCTTCATCTGACTTGCGATGAATCTGTCCCATATCAGCTTATAAAGCTTATACTGATCCGAGGAAAGAATTCCCTTGACCTTTTCAGGAGGGAGAGTCAGATCTGCGGGGCGGATCGCTTCGTGTGCGTCCTGAGCGGACGAATTCGATTTGAACACTCTGCGCTTTGCGGGATAATATTCGCTGCCGTATCTGTTTGCGATAAACGCCTTTGCCGCTTCGGCAGCTTCGTCCGAAACGCGGAGAGAGTCCGTTCTCATATATGTGATAAGACCGTGCGTTCCGCCGTTCTCCGCGCCGAGGTTTATACCCTCGTAAAGCTCCTGCGCAACGAGCATCGTGCGCTTGGACTGAAAGCCGAGCCGCTTTGACGCCTCCTGCTGGAGAGTTGAAGTAATGAACGGGGGATTTGGGGAGCGATGCTTTCTCTGAATCTCGCTTTTTGCGACGGTAAACTCGCCTCCCTCGCAAGCATCAAGCACCTTCTGCGCTTCTTCTCCGGATGTAAGCTCAAGCTTGCCGTTTTTGTCACCATAAAACCTTGCGGCGAGCTTTATGCGCTTCGGAGTTTTCAAAATCGCTTCAATCGTCCAGTATTCTTTCGGAACAAAAGCGGCGATTTCCGCCTCTCTTTCAACAATTATCCTCGTTGCGACAGACTGCACTCTGCCTGCGGAAAGTCCGCTGCGGACAGTCTTCCAAAGATACGGACTTATCTTATAACCGACGATTCTGTCCAGAATTCTTCTCGCCTGCTGGGAGTTGACAAGGTTCATATCGATCGCGCGGGGATGCTGCATTCCTTCGAGAACCGTTTTTTTCGTTATATCATTGAAAGTGACCCTGTTTGCTTCATCCGGCTTTATGCCGAGAACCGTTGCAAGATGCCAGGAAATCGCCTCTCCTTCGCGGTCCGGGTCGGTTGCAAAGAACACCTTATCTGCGTTTTTGACTTCCTTTTTGAGCTGGTTGATTATATCCGATTTGCCCTGTATGTTTATATATTTAACGGCAAAATCGTGCTCGGTATCGACACCGAGTGTGCTTTTCGGCAGGTCTCTGACGTGTCCGACGGACGCAACGACCTTATATTCCTTGCCGAGATAAGAATTTATTGCCGGCGCCTTATAAGGCGACTCGATTATTACGAGATAATGCTGCATTTTAGCACGATCGCTTGAAAAAGCGAAACTCCTTATCCTTGTTTATTTCGGGTGACGTTTGCCATTATACAACAACGCTCCGCTGCGTGTCAAGTCAAATTTTTTAAACTCTTTTGTAGGCCCCGCCAGGAGCGGCTTCGATCAGCCCGTAGACCTCAAGCGTTGTAAGCAGACCGAGAAGCCCTCCCGTATCCTTCTTTATACCGATGCTCTCCGCCGCGCGATGTATTTCGTCCGTCGTCATTTTTCCCTTGATAACGGAATAAAGTTCTCTTTCTTCGTCCGTCAGAGATGAAAGATCCTGCTCCTGCTTCGGCCCGGATTTTTCTCTGACTCGCGACTTTTCCGGCGGATCGTCAAAAATGCGGACCTTCGTATATCTCGGCGGCGCGGCAACCGTAGCCTCACGGGAGGGCGAGGCAACCTTCAGCTTCTGCGAGGTTACAAACCGCCTGTCATCTATGTGCTCAACGAATATTTTTGTCGGATAGAGCAGCTCGTATTCTCTGAGAATGTCCTTTGCCGAAAGCGCAACTCTGACCCCGCTCTGAATAAGCGCGTTTGTGCCCTCGCTTTCGCGGTCGCCGATCTTTCCCGGCACGGCGAAAACGTCTCTGCCCTGGGAAATTGCCCTGTCCGCCGTTATCAGCGCGCCGCTTCTTTTATCCGCCTCAACGACGAGCGTCGCCTGACAAAGACCGGAGATTATCCTGTTGCGGACGGGAAAATTCCAGCCTGCGGGCTCTGTTCCGGGAGCGTACTCCGTCATAACGGTGCCGTTTAAGATTATCTCCTCCATAAGGTCTCTGTTCTGCGGAGGATATGCCGTATCTATTCCGCACCCGAGAACCGCTATCGTATGTCCGCCGACGGAAAGCGCTCCTCTCGCCGCCATAGCGTCGATTCCGAGAGCCATTCCGGAAACAACGATCGCTCCGCCCATCGCAAGCTCCGCGCCGAACTTATACGCAACCTTTTCTCCGTAATCCGTGCAGGATCTCGTTCCGACGACGGCGCAGAGAACATTTGCGTCTATATCCGGCACCTTACCTTTATAATAGAGCAAAAGCGGCTTTGAGTGAATATTTTTGAGCCTTTGCGGATATATATCGCTGTCAGCGGTCATAATCGAGACGTTCGTCCTTACGCAATAGTCAACTATGCGCTTGCAAAGATCGAGGTCTTTATCAAGCAGGGCGGTTATAAGATCCTTCGGCAAGCCGGGTATTTCCTTCAGCCGCTCCTCCGTCGCCTCGTATACCGCCTGCGGCGTTTTGAGCTTTGCGAGGAGATACGTTCCGTTTTCGCTTCCCGCTCCGCAGCGGAGCGAAAGCCATATCCAATAAAGCAGTTGTTTGTCCATAGTTTTTCCCTCGTCAGATTCTCTTATGTTCCCACATTATAACGGATGCCGCAACCGCCGCATTGAGCGATTCCGCTCCGTTTTCAGCCATAGGAATAATCACGCTTCCCGTGCAAGCCGCGCGAACTCCGTCCGATATGCCGTGTCCCTCGTTGCCGACGACAAATGCAAGCTTCCCGCCCTTTCCGATTTCGTCAATACGCACGGACGACCTGTCCAGCATAGCGGCATAAACGCCGTATCCGTCATTTTTCAGCGCATCTATTGTCTCCTCAAGCGACGCTCTTTCCGTCGGCACTCTGAAAAGCGAGCCCATCGCCGCGCGGACGGTTTTCTGTCCGAAGGCGTCCGCCGAACCGTCGCCGAGGACGACTCTTTCCGCGCCGAACGCATCCGCGCAACGGATAACCGTTCCGACGTTTCCGGGGTCCGCAACGCCGTCAAGGAGGATTGTAAGTCCCGTGTTTTTAGGCACGGGCGAGGGTGCCTTTGCAATAGTCAGCACGCCCTGCGGGGCGTTTTCGTCCGTCAGCTTTTGGTATACGCTGTCTGCAACCTCATATAAATCACCGTCAAACGGCGCAAAAACGTCGTCATAAAGCGCAAGCGCCTTTTCCGTTGCGAAAACGGCGGTTATATCGAGCTTTTCCCGCAGCGCCTCGGAAAACAACTTTATCCCTTCAAAGCGGAAAAATCCCTCTCTCTGCCTGTTTTTCTTTTCGGAAAGCCCCCGCGCCCATATCACCTTCGGATTGCTTCTGCTTTCGATGCGGGCTTTTATCTGCATAATATTTTCTCCCTTATACGCACAAAACCAAAGCATATTTCAGCTTTGGTTCCGGAATTATTATAAATAATTAAAGTGCTTTCTTTGCTGTTTCAACGAGGGATGCGAATGCGTCCTTATCGGAAACTGCGAGCTCTGCGAGCATCTTGCGGTTGATGTCAACGCCTGCGAGCTTAAGACCGTGCATAAGCTGAGAATAGTTGATACCGTTTACCTTTGCCTGAGCGGAAATTCTTGTGATCCAGAGAGAACGGAAATCTCTCTTTTTGAGCTTACGGCCTGCAAAAGCGTAGTTACCGCTCTTCATTACCTGCTCTTTAGCCATCTTGAAGTGTTTGCTCTTAGCGCCCCAGTAGCCCTTAGCGAGCTTGAGCATTTTATTTCTTCTCTTGCGAGTCATCATCGCACCTTTAACTCTTGCCATCTTTGCTTCCTCCTGTTTCGATTCTGATTATTTCTGGATGAGTGTCTTTACCGTTGCCTCGAAAGAGGGGCTGAGGTAAGTGTTGCGTCTGAGCTGTCTCTTACGCTTGGGTGTCTTGAGTCCGAGCTTGTGACGGCGGTTGGAGCTGTTCATTTTAACTCTTCCGCTCTTTGTGACAGAAAATCTTTTCGCTGTCGCGCTGTGTGTTTTGATCTTAGGCATAATGATTTTTTCCTTTCGATATGACTTTTGCGGCAGAGCCGCTTTTTGATTACTTCTTTATCGGCGATATTATCAGAGAGAGCTTGCGTCCCTCGAGAACGGCTTTCTTTTCCGTTGTGCCGTATTCGGAGCACGCCGCAACGAATCTGTCCATCATTGCCGTGCCGAGCTCGGGATGCAGGAGCTCACGTCTGCCGTTGAACTTGACTACGGCACGGACCTTGTTTCCCTCTTTGAGGAAACGAAGCGCGTGACCGAGCTTTGTTTCAAAGTCGTGATCGCCTATGTTGCAGGAGAGCTGAATTTCCTTGACTTCAACAACCTGCTGTCTCTTTTTTGCCTCTTTTTCGCGTTTTTCACGCTCAAAACGGAACTTTCCGTAGTCCATAATACGGCATACGGGCGGATCCGCCTTATCCGCTATCATAACAAGGTCACTGCCGCTGTCATATGCGGCTTTGAGAGCCTTTGCCGTATCAACGATGCCGAGCTGTTCGCCGTCCTCGCCGATAAGGCGCACCTGAGGAACTCTTATGTCCTCGTTGTAAAGATAATCTTTAGTGCTGATAGTAGCACACCTCCAAAAAATAAAAATTGCGGAAAGCCAAAGAGCCTCTCCGCACCGAAAATTCCCCCTGCACCGCAAGGAAAACCGAAAGTTATTAACCAAGCTCGCCGCGCGGCTTGGTGAAAGCGGAGAACGCTTTTCTTTGTTTTGCCAAAGCAGTATATCACACTTTTCAGCCTTTGTCAAGTCGATTTTGCAATTTTATCGTTTTTTTGCCGCATATTCAGTAAAGCCCGCACCGCAGGCTTCGCTTCCTCACGCCTTTCGCTAAAAAATCCGCCCCGAAGGACGGATCTTTCGTTTTTTAAAGCGCTTCGCTTCCCTCTTCGGGAGCTTCTGTCTCTTTTTCCGGCTCGTCATCAAAGATGTTTTCAAAATCCTCTTCGCTGCCGTCAAAGTCTTCGCAGTCGTCGCATTTGCCGGACGTTGCGTTCTTTATTGCGTCCGAAACCTTCTTTGCGCATTTGCATATGCCGACGGAAGCCTTCGCTATTCCGCTTGAAACGTTGTTGCGGATTATTTCGAGATCCTCCGCTGTCGGAATGCCGGCAAAGTTCAGTTTGTAGTCAAAATGCTTTGAACCGTCCTCGTCAACCGTTTTTTTCGTCTTGACCTTCAGCAGAAGCGAGCGTGCCTCGCATTCGCCCGTTTCATCATTTTTCTCCGTAGCGTAAGGCGTAAGAAGCGCCGCCCCGAGAAGTATCCAACCGAGTCCGAAACCTTTTTTCATTTTTTAAAATCTCCTTTCAGTATAAAAACATTTATGCAAGCGATCCGATAAAACTTATCGCCATTACAGCATAAAGAACTATCACTCCGACGTTCAGATACGTCGCAACTCTGATTTTCTTCTTCGGAATATCATATACACATTCTTCGAGCCTGACGTTTTTTGCGTCCTTTGCCAGAAAAACTATTCCGAGTATTGCCAGAACAAAAATGACAAGCATCACGCCGAGCAAAGCGAACATCGGCGCGGAGCATCTCATAAGCTCTCCGAACAGACGCATTATTTCCTCGTCCGACGTTGCCTCCGCCATCTTATCCGATACGGCGGCTATTGCATCCGTATCGATTTTATCCGAGATATACGCTGTCAGAACACCGGATACGCCGTTGATAACCATATGCATCGCTATTGTATACCATATGTTTTTAGTCTTACAATATACATATCCGAACAAAAGTCCGACTCCGAACGCATAAAAGAACTGGCTGAAATTCCCGTGTACAAGTCCGAACGCAAGCGCGGAAGCGATTATCGCCGTCTTTTCTCCGAAGGTGCCCATCCTGTCTATCAGCAGCTTTCTGAATATGATTTCCTCAAAAATCGGCGCCGCTATGACAGTCGTGACAAAAACGATTATCCAGGAGCCTCCTCCGAGCATATCCGCAACGGGGTTTGTTATCGGTCTGCCGAGAGCAATTCCTATCCCGCCCGTTATGGCTATGCCGACGAGATTTCCCGCAAGCATAAACATAAACGCTATGCAGAGATATTTCATCCAGCTGCCGAAGCCTATCTTCTTTCTTTCGCCGATGCTCTGCTGCGGTGTTGAGAAAAGAAGCATAATAATTGCGATCGGCGAGCCGACGGCATACATTGCTATCCCGCTCACCGCCAGCGCATACCGGCTGTCCTCAATTATCTCGGGCTTATAAAAATTTGCTATCATAGCCAGAACGACTGCGCAGATATTCGCGCAGACGATGAGCATCACAACGGCAAAAAATAGCCAGCTCATCTTTCCGTACAGCCTGCCGAACGGATACTTCGGCTTTTGCCCAACGCTTTCGCCGACGCTTCCTTCAAAAACGATTTCCTTATTTTCGTCCACAGACATCACCTCCGATGATTTTCTTACATTATATATGATAGCACAGTCGGAAAGAAAAATAAATAGACGAAATGAAATTTATTTATTAAATTTTTTCCCTTCTATTGAAAAAACGGGCGGTTTGTGTTATCATATGTAGCCGTAAAACAGGCGCAGGGAGGTTTTTATGACAATATCCGGACTTCAGAAGCTTACCCTGCTCGATTTTCCCGGCAAAACAGCGTGCACCGTCTTTCTCGGCGGCTGCAACTTCCGTTGTCCCTTCTGCCATAATTCCTCGCTCGTGCTCGGCGCGGGAGAGGGAGAAAATATACCGGAGGAGGAATTCTTCGCTTTTCTCGAAAACAGAAGAAACCGTCTGGACGGCGTTGCGATAACGGGCGGCGAGCCGCTCATAACGGACGAAACGGAAAGCTTCATCGAGAAAATAAAGTCTATGGGCTATGCCGTCAAGCTCGATACGAACGGCGCATTCCCCGAAAGGCTTCGCCGGCTCATCGAAAAAGGGCTTGTCGATTACGTCGCTATGGATATAAAAAACAGCCCGCATAAATACGCAAAAACAATCGGTCTCCCCTCCGCTCCGCTCGGCAAAATCGAAGAAAGCATCCGTATTCTGATGAGCGGTAAGGTCGGTTTTGAATTCCGCACAACCCTTGTAAAGGGGTTTCATACGGAGGATGACATCGAAACGATCGGCAAATGGATTTCCGGCGCGGAGCGCTGGTACCTTCAGGCTTTCAAGGACTCCGGAGAGCTGCTCTCCGAGGGGCTTTGCGGCTTCGGTCGCGACGAATATCTGCGCTTTCTCGACATCGCCCGACGTTTTGTGCCAAATGCACAACTCCGAGGGGTATAATCTATATATTGTTCCGATTTTTCACGATTTGCTCTAAAAACACAATATATTGTGCACTCTCCACTTGACAACGCCTTTCCGAAGTGATAAAATTGTATCACTGCGAAAAAGAATTCAACGTCCGCTCCCGCAAAAACAAGGCGGGGGCTGCGTTTGTCAATACGGAGGGTTTTTTATTATGTATCAGGTTGTTAAAAGAGACGGTCAGATAGCGGATTTCGATATAGGCAAGATTTCCGTTGCAATAACCAAGGCGTTTGAAGCCATCGGCAAACAGTATCATCCGTCTGTCATAGATTTCCTCGCGCTCAAGGTAACTTCGAACTTCGAGCACAAGGTAAAGGACGGGCTTGTTTCCGTCGAAGATATTCAGGACAGCGTTGAGTCCGTGCTCATCCAGGCAGGCTATGACGATGTTGCAAAAACCTACATTCTCTATCGTAAGCAGAGAGAAAAAATCCGCAATATGAAATCAACCATCCTTGACTACAAGGAGCTCGTCAACAGCTACGTAAAGGCGATTGACTGGCGCGTCAAGGAAAATTCGACAGTCACATATTCCGTCGGCGGACTTATCCTTTCAAACTCCGGCGCAATAACGGCAAACTACTGGCTCTCCGAAATATATGATGAAGAAATCGCAAATGCGCACAGAAGCGGCGATATGCATCTTCACGACCTCTCTATGCTCACAGGCTACTGCGCAGGCTGGTCGCTCAAGCAGCTCATTCAGGAGGGGCTCGGCGGCGTTGTCGGAAAGATAACCTCCGCTCCCGCAAGCCATCTCGCAACCCTCTGCAACCAGATGGTAAACTTCCTCGGTATTATGCAGAACGAATGGGCGGGCGCGCAGGCGTTCTCCTCGTTTGACACGTATCTTGCTCCGTTCGTCAAGGTTGACAACCTCAGCTATGACGCCGTCAAAAAATGTATCGAATCCTTTATTTACGGCGTGAACACCCCGTCAAGATGGGGCACGCAGGCTCCGTTCTCGAACATCACCCTCGACTGGACCGTTCCCGCAGACCTTGCGGAGATGAACTGCATCGTCGGCGGAAAGGAAATGCCCTTCCGCTATAAAGACTGCAAAAAAGAGATGGATATGATCAACCGCGCATTCATCGAAATTATGATAGAGGGCGACGCAAACGGCAGAGGCTTCCAGTATCCTATTCCCACATATTCGATTACCCGCGATTTTGACTGGTCGGAGACCGAGAACAACAAGCTCCTCTTTGAAATGACGGCAAAATACGGCACACCGTATTTCTCAAACTACGTAAACTCCGATATGGAGCCGAGCGACATCCGTTCGATGTGCTGCCGTCTGCGCCTTGACCTTCGTGAGCTCCGCAAAAAGTCCGGCGGCTTTTTCGGCAGCGGCGAGTCAACAGGCTCGATCGGCGTTGTAACAATCAACCTTCCCCGTCTTGCATATCTCGCAAAGGACAAGGAAGATTTCTATAAACGCCTCGACCACATTATGGACGTTGCGGCACGTTCGCTCAGCGTCAAGAGAAAAGTTATCACAAAGCTCCTCGACGAAGGACTTTATCCCTATACAAAGCGTTACCTCGGCACCTTCAAAAACCATTTCTCGACGATCGGTCTCGTCGGTATGAACGAAGCAGGTCTGAACGCAAACTGGCTCAGAAAAGACATAACTCATAAGGAAACGCAGGACTTTGCCAAGGAATGCCTCAATCATATGCGCGAGCGCCTCTCCGATTATCAGGAGCTCTACGGCGACCTTTACAACCTCGAAGCAACTCCCGCAGAATCGACGGCGTACCGCCTTGCAAAGCACGACAAACGTCGTTATCCGGATATAATCACAGCCGGCACGGAGGAATCTCCTTATTATACAAACAGCTCCCATCTTCCCGTCGGCTATACGGAGGACATCTTCTCCGCGCTCGACATTCAGGATGAGCTCCAGACGCTTTATACGTCGGGCACCGTATTCCACGCATTCCTCGGCGAAAAGCTGCCGGATTGGAGATCGGCGGCGTCGCTCGTCCGCAAGATTGCGGAAAATTACAGACTCCCCTATTACACCCTCTCCCCGACATACTCCGTCTGCGCAGAGCACGGATATATCGCGGGCGAAATATACGAATGCCCCGTATGCAAGAAGAAAACAGAGGTATACAGCCGTATCACAGGCTATTACCGTCCCGTTCAGAACTTCAATGACGGCAAGGCGCAGGAATTCTCCGAGCGCAAGGAATATGTCATCGAGCGTTCTCACCTGACTCATTTCGGCGTGCTTGAACACAAGGAGCCGGAGCATAAGGAGGAACACGAGCCGAAGACCGCCGCAAACCTGCTTTTCACAACGAGAACCTGCCCGAACTGCAAGATAGCAAAGGCGCTCCTCGAAAAAGCGGGCATTGCATACGAAAACATTTACGCAAACGAACACGAGGATATGGCAAAGGCATATGACATCGTGACCGCTCCGACGCTTGTCGTTCCCGAGGGTGACGGAGTCAGACGTCTGAAAGGCGTATCCGAAATCAGAAAATATATAGAATCGCTTTGATAAAATGCACGATATTATAATAATCGGCGCAGGGCCGGCGGGGCTTACCGCCGCGCTCTACGCTCTCAGAGCGGGAAAAACCGCGCTCATACTCGAAAAATCAAATTTCGGCGGTCAGATGACATATTCTCCGAAGATTGAAAACTTCCCCGGCACCCCGCAGATAAGCGGCAACGAACTTGCAGAGCAGCTTATAGATCAGGTTCTCTCGCACGGCGCTGACATAGAGCCGGAGGAGGTTATCGGTATAGAAGACCTCGGCGGGACGAAAAAAGTCATAACGACGAGCGGAAGCTACGAAGGCAAAGCCGTCATCATCGCCGCAGGTGTAAAACACAGAATGACCGGAGCCGAAGGCGAAGAGAAATTCATCGGCGAGGGCATATCGTTTTGTGCCGTCTGCGACGGAGACTTCTATTCCGGCAAGGAGGTTGCCGTCATCGGCGGAGGAAACAGCGCCCTTCAGGAAGCTGTCCTCCTATCCGAAAAATGCAAAAAAGTCACTCTCGTTCAGAACCTGCCGTACTTCACAGGCGAAAAGCGACTGCTTGACGTGCTCCGCGGAAAGGATAACGTCGAATATATCACAAGCTCAACCGTCCGCCGCTTTGAGGGGAAAGAAAAACTTTCAGCCGTTGTAATAGCGGACGAGAGCGGAAAAGAAACCGAGCTTTATGTTGACGGCGTGTTCGTTGCGATAGGGCTTATCCCGTCCAATGAGATATTCGCCTCCGTCTGCGGGCTTGACGATCGCGGCTATTTCGATTCCGGCGAGGACTGCAAGACAAAAACCCCCGGAATTTTCGTCGCTGGGGACTGCCGCAGAAAAAATATAAGACAAATTACAACGGCGTGTGCCGACGGCTCTGTTGCCGCCCTTGCCGCTTGCAATTTCATAGATTTATCCTAAATAATCTCCTAAAAAACAATTCCGCCGCGGAAATCCGCGGCGGAATTGTTTTTGATTTTTGATTATTCAACAATGTAATCCTTGAGCTCATCGAAGAGCTTATCGCAATCGTCGCCGTAAGCGGTGAGTGTGATGGGGTTGAGAAGGTCAAGGCTGAAAATGCCCATTATCGACTTTGCGTCAACAACGTATCTTCCGCTTGAAAGGTCAACCTCTGCGTCATACTTGCGGACTATTTCAACAAAATCTCTGACCGCCTCTATTGAAGAAAGACGAATTTTAACTGTTTTCATTTGTAATCTCCTTTCGACTTCTATGTCTTATACATAATATATAATAACAAAAAGGATTTTAATTGTCAATATCAAACTTTCAATTTATAACGGAAAGCGCAAATGAAAAAATGAGAAGATACCCTTGCCATAGCGAAAAAAGGAGAACGCATATCGCCGGCAGCTTTCCGACCCGCCTGACAATCGGATAAAGCACGGAAAGCAACACAAGGCAAACGCAGCAGACAAGCGCCGATGCAAAAAATGCCGTCGCCTTGCAATTCAGCGGAATCCATATGTAAGTCAATGCGTAGACACAGCCGTACAGCACGCAGGCTGTCTTCAGCGACTTGCCGCAGGGATGCAGGGGCGAGAAGAAGGTAAGCGAAAGCGAAAATGACAAAAGGCAGAGTGCCGTCGCAAAAAACATTATAAAAACTACGGTCGGCAGAGCCCAGACGGGCGTGCATATCTCCTCCCAGCCCTCGCTGTCCGTCCCGTTTGTGGCAAAAAGTATCCCCAGCGCCAGCGCAACAGCCATAATTATAAGCGTCATAGTTACGTTCACGCACGCCAGCTCTTTTCTGATATTTCGCTTTATTTCCTGTGATACAGTCTTCATATATCCCCCCTACGCCCTACTTTTCTTTGGAAAGAAAAGTAGGCAAAAGAAACTTCAATTATTGGTTTATTCAGATATTTCATTGCCTGCGCAAATGGGCATTGCAACGTAGGGGACGGGTCTTTGCCCCTCTCGGCGAGGCCTGCTTGGCTTGCTTGCGCAAACCAGCAAATCCCGTCCCGTCATCCCGTCTTCATCGATGTTCAGGCAAAAAACTTCAATTATTGGTTTGTGCGTTCCTTTTCAGCCTTCCTCTTTGAGGAAGGGGGACCGCAACGCGGTGGAAGGAGTATACCCAACGCACTCCTTCCGTCATTTTCTTGCGAAAATGCCACCCACTCTCTTCTCGGCGACGCCTACTTGACTTGTAAATCGCAAAAGACATCAAGGCGGGACGGGCAACCCGTCCCCTACATTGTTGCGCTCCCTTGATGAAGCAAAAACTCTTGCCTTCTCCCGTCCCCGCGGGAACAAAAACCCCTGCGCGAAACATAATCGTTCAGCGCCGCAGGCGCACATCTTCTCTCTTCACCCAATTTTATGCCACGAAAAACAAAAATATGCCCTCTCGCGAAGGCATATTTCTGTTTTGAAGCGGTTATCTTGTCGTATGCTCTGCGACCGTGTCCGTCTCTTCTCTCGGACGGAAAAGGAGCGAAATGCACCAGATGCTTGCAAGAGCAACAAGTGTATAAACAACTCTTGCCGCCGCTGCGTCCTGTCCGCCGAAGATCCACGCAACAATGTCAAAACGGAAAAGCCCGATACTGCCCCAGTTAAGTCCGCCGATGATCGAGATAATAAGTGCGATTCTGTCAATTATCATAAAAATCAACTCCTTGTTTTTTGTTTGACATTTCGTATTCTCCCCCTTTTCGCCCGACTTATACATTATTTTTCATTTTGTTATTGCAATTACCGTCGCAAAAGGTTAAAATATAAAGGAAAATCTGATTTGAGGACTTAATATGAGAGCAAGAAAACTTAAACACCGCGACGAGCGCCTGCTCGCCTGCGACAATATAATAACAGACGAATTCTCCTCCGATCCGCCCAGACTCCTCCCGGGCGAGCTTTTCCCGGACTATTCAAAATTCCGTCTTGAAATCGGTTGCGGAAAGGGAGGTTTTGTCCGAGGAGAGGCGATTTCTCATCCGGACACGGCATATATCGCAGTCGAGCTGATAACGGATGTTATCGTTCAGGCGGCAGAACGCACGCCGAAGGAAAAATATAAAAACGTTGTTTTTCTCAACACAAACGCTTCGCGTCTCGACCGTATCTTCCCCGCCGGCAGCTTTGAAAGAATTCATATCAACTTCTGCGACCCCTGGCCCAAAAAGCGCAACGCAAAGCGGCGTCTCACCTGCCGCACGTTCCTTTCCCTCTTCCGTCCGCTACTATCCGAGGGTGGCTGTATAGCGTTCAAGACAGACAACGCAGATCTCTTCGAATATTCCCTGCCGGAATTCGAAGCGGCAGGTTACAGGACGGAAAAAGTCACGCGCGACCTGCACGCAAGCGAGTATTACGGATGCGATACAGAAACCGAATATGAAAAGGCTTTCTCCGAAAAAGGGACGCCGATCTGCCGTCTCGAAGCGTATCCGATCCGTTGAAACCGCATTATCCGCGCAAATTCCTCAAAACTTTTTTGAAAAAAAGAAAATTTACTATTGATTTTTCAAAAAAGGCGTGATATAATAAACAACGCTGTATCTCTGTTAAACCGTGCGATGTGCTTTTTACGTCGCACTTTGCAGATAAAAATCAATCACAGGAGGTGTAAATATGGCAAAATGTGTATGTTGCGGTAAGGCGCTCGTTTTCGGAAACAACGTTTCCCACTCCAACCGCAAGACAAGCAGAACTTGGAAGCCCAATCTCAGAAAGGTAAGCGCGAATATCAACGGCACTCACAAGACAGTTACCGTTTGCTCTCGTTGCCTTCGCTCCGGCAAGGTAGAAAGAGCGTAACACCTCTGACAAAAGCTTTACAGGACCCCTTCCGCAAGGAAGGGGATTTTGCGTAGAAAGGGAGGTTTGCTTATGAATTTTCTTCTTGTATCGTCCGAAGCGGATAAAAAAATACTCTCCGGACTTGCGGATTTCGGCACCGTCGTTCCGCTCCCTCCCCTGATGTCGCTGCCAAAGCCGATAGCGTCTCACGCAGACACGCTGATCGCGTCCGTAAGCGACGAATTCTTCGTGTATAAAGATTATAAGGAAAGCGACAAGCTCTTCCGCGCCCTCGGCTTGCCCTGCACGGTTATAAACGCCGCTGCGGGAAGCACCTACCCTTTCGATGCCGCGCTCAACTGCTTTACCGTCGGCGACAGGCTCGTCTGCCGCGAAAAAAGCGTTGCGCCGGAGATACTTGAGTTTGCCAGAAAGCGCGGATATAAACCGCTCGACGTGCGCCAGGGCTATGCGCATTGCTCCTGCGTCCCCGTCGGCGACGGAATTCTGACCTCGGACAGAGGAATCTTTCACGCGGCGGAAAAAGCCGGCATCGACACGGCTTTCGTAAGGTCTGGCGGTATCAGCCTCCCCGGATATTCCGGCGGATTTATCGGCGGCGCGTGCGGCACTGTCAGCAGGACGGTCGTATTTTTCGGCGATCTGCGGCGCATTCCGGACGGCGAAAAAGCGGAAGACTTCATTAAAAGCAAAGGCTTTGACACGTATTATCTCTCGGACAAGCCGCCCGTCGATCTCGGCGGAATAATCTCAATCGAGGTCTGACCTACTTTTCTTTGAAAAGAAAAGTAGGCAAAAGAAACTTCCGTTATTGTTTCGTGTAAACATTTTATTGCCTGCGCAAACGGGCGTTGCAACGTAGGGGACGGGTCTCCCGTCCCGTCACCCTGTCTTCATCGATATTCAGGCAAAAGAAACTTCGGTTATTGGTTTGTGAAGATGTCTTATTGCCTTCATAAATGGGGGTATATTGCAGGGGAGGGGTCTCCCCTCCCGGCCCACCGTCTTTATCGATATACAATCCGGCATATCCCTCCCGTCTCGGCGACGCCTGCCTGGCTTGCTTGCACAATCCGGCAAATCCCTCCCGTCTCGGCGACGCCTGCCTGGCTTGCTTGCGCAATCCGGCATATCCCTCCCGTCTCGGCGACGCCTGCCTGGCTTGCTTGCACAATCCGGCAAATCCCTCCCGTCTCGGCGACGCCTGCCTGGCTTGCTTGCGCAATCCGGCATATCCCTCCCGTCTCGGCGACGCCTGCCGAATTTTTCGGTAGCTCTGCGCCGCAGGCGCACTTCTCTCTTCACTCTTCTCTCAAACAAAGGAGTTCTTATGAAAATCGAAACCTTTTCTCTCGGCACGGCGAACCCCGCCGTAAAGCTGACAACATATATTGCAGACGAAAGCGCTGAGAGCGCACGTCCCGCCCTTCTGATAATTCCCGGCGGCGGATACCGCATATGCGCGTATCTTGAAGGCGAGCCTTATGCGCTCGAATTCTGCGCAAGAGGTTATAACTGTTTCGTCCTCGAATATTCCGTTATGGGCGCGGCAAGATTCCCCTCCCAGCTTATCGAAGCGTCGCTTGCGATGAAATTCATCCGCGACAGTGCCGAAAAATACAAAACGGATAAAGACAGAGTGTTCGTTATAGGCTCCTCCGCAGGCGGTCACCTTGCGGGAATGCTCGGCACAATGTGGGACGACAGGCTCGTCACGGACACAATCGATATGCCCAAAGGTTACAACAGACCGACGGGAATGCTTCTCTGCTATCCTGTCATAACTTCGGAGAGAAAATATGCACACGAGGATTCCTTTCGCAAGCTCATAGGCAACGAAAACCTCGGTAATGAATCGATGAGAAAAAAGGTCTCGATAGAGCGTGCCGTAACGAAAAAGACCGTCCCCGCCTTCATCTGGCACACAAGGACAGACAGCGGCGTGTCCGTTATGAACTCGCTTCTTCTGGCAGAAGCGCTTGCAAAGAAAAATGTTCCGTATGAGCTTCATATCTATCCCTCCGGCGGGCACGGAGAGTCGCTCTGCCAGAAAAACCTGAATTCCGAAAACAGCTACAACCGCGACTGGGTGCGTTGCGCCTGTCATTGGATGCGGTCGTTTGATAAATAAATTGCGAAAAGGCAGGAAAATATTATGCAAACAGAAGTTTTTCATCTTTCCGAAACGAATCCCGAGGTCAAGCTGACGGCTTATCTTGCGGGAACCTACGAACGTATTCCCCATAACGAAAAACGCCCCGCGGTGCTTGTCATCCCGGGCGGCGGATACGCATACTGCTCCGCAAGGGAGGCAGAGCCTATCGCGCAGGAATTCCTTGCACACGGCTACAACACCTTCGTTTTCGATTATTCCGTAAACGGAGCGGCTGTCTATCCGTCGCAGCTTATAGAGGCGTCGCTTGCGATGAAATTTCTCCGCGACAACGCCGAAAAGCTCCGTATCGACCCGGAAAGAATCTTCGTCATCGGCTTTTCTGCCGGCGGGCATCTTGCCGCAATGCTCGGCACAATGTGGCATAAGGACTTTATCTATAAAGCAATCGATATGCCATATGGCTACAACAAGCCGACGGGAATGATCCTTTGCTACCCCGTCATCACAAGCGGCAAATATGCGCACAGGGGCTCGTTTGATACCCTCCTCGGCGACAGGAGAAACGACAAAAAGCTCCTCCGCGAGGTGTCCCTTGAATACGCCGTGACGAAAAAGACCGTCCCCGCCTTCATCTGGCACACCCGCGCTGACAAGACCGTCCCCGTCATAAATTCGATACTCTTTGCGGAAGCGCTTTCAAAGAAGGATATTCCTTATGAGCTCCATATCTATCCGGACGGATGGCACGGAATGACTCTCTGCCGCGAATTTCTCGATACGGAAAACGAATACATCGGTGATTGGGTCCGCTCCTGCGAGCATTGGATGAAGAACACAAAATAAAACAAAAACAGGGCATATGCCCTGTTTTTTATTATGCCGACTGTTTTTTCTCTTTGAAGATTACCTTGTAAATTATCACCCACCAGATAAATCCGAGAGGAATTGCGACGAAGATGTCAAGAATGGAATGTTGTTTTACGAACACCGTCGATGCGCAGATAAGCACGCCGAGGACTATCGCCGCCGCAAGGAGCCATTTATGCTTGCGGAGAGACTTGCAGTCAATGACCGCAAAATCTATCGCCATTGCGCCGAAAACGTGTGCGCTGGGGAGGACGTTTGTATATGTATCGGCTGTGTAAATGCGCTTCATCATAAAGCAGAATATGTTTTCGTTTCCCGTTATGTCGGGGCGCATATCCTGATAATTCGGGAAAATCGCGCAGATGATAATCATCGTAAAGAACGTTGCGCCGATATATATCATATATTTTTTGAAGCCCTTTGCGTCGCGGAAGATGAGATATATTCCGACAGCCGCAAGCGCCGGATACCAGAGCGAATAAGGTATTGCAAAGTATTCGCAGAAAGGAATCATATCGTCCAGCGGAATGTGCGAAAGGAACATTTTGTCCGCCGGGAAGTCGTTCGGTATCAGCTTTTCGAGGATGAAAAAGGCGATAAGGTATGCGGGAAATATCAGCACATACCATATATGCTTATAATACTTGTTTTTTATCGGATAAGAGTTTATTTCTTCTGTCATTCGGGTTCTCCTTTTCGTTTTGTGCAGTATAAGAATACCATATTCGGAGGCGGAATGTCAATATACGAATTTCTTATTTTGCATATTGTAAATAAGGGGGCATTGTGTTATCATTATTCTGAAAGGAAGGTGCTTTTATGAAGATCACGTTTATCGGCGCGGCGCACGAGGTCACAGGCTCCTGCACGCTCATCGAAACGGGGAAAACGAAATTTCTCGTCGACTGCGGTATGGAGCAGGGTCCCGATATGTATGAAAACCGCGATCTGCCCGTCTCACCTACGGAAATCGACTTTCTCTTTCTCACTCACGCACACATAGACCATTCCGGAAAGCTGCCGCTTCTTGTGAAGAACGGCTTTCGCGGAAAAATATATTCGACAGACGCCACCCGTCGCCTATGCTCCGTTATGCTCTCTGACTCCGCGCACATCCAGATGTCGGACGCGGAATGGAAAAACAGGAAGGCAAAGCGCTCCGGCAAGGGCGCATATGAGCCGCTTTATGACCAGAACGACGTCGATGCAACAATGTCTCTCTTTGAAAGCTACGGTTACAATAAGGAATTCTCCGTCGCGGGCGGCATCTCGGCAAGATTTTTTGACGCGGGGCACCTGCTCGGCTCCTCCTCCGTCAAGCTCCGTCTGACAGAGGACGGAAAGGAATGCAGCGTTATCTTTTCGGGCGACATCGGAAATTCCGAGCGACCGCTCCTGTGCGACCCGCAGATGCCGGACGAGGCGGACGTTGTCATAACCGAATCGACCTACGGGGACAGGGCGCACGACGCCGTCCGCCCCGATTATGAAAAAAAGCTGACAGAGCTCCTTACCGAAACGTTTGAAAAGGGCGGAAACCTCGTCATTCCGTCGTTTGCCGTCGGCAGGACGCAGGAGCTGCTGTATCTTCTGCGGGGAATAAAAGAGCGGCACGCCGTAAAATATGATTTTCCCGTCTATCTTGACAGCCCGCTCGCCGTTGAAGCGACGAAAATCTATGCTTCGCCCGATATGCGCGACTATTATGACGAAGAAACCCTCGCCCTGCTCTCCCGCGGCATAAACCCGATAACCTTTGACGGACTTCGCGTAAGCGTTACAACCGAGGACTCAAAGGCGATAAATACAGACCCGACGCCGAAGGTCATAATCGCGTCGTCCGGAATGTGCGAGGCGGGCAGAATACGTCATCACCTCAAATATAATCTCTGGCGCAAGGAATGTACGGTTCTCTTCATCGGTTATCAGGTTGAAGGGACGCTCGGCAGGCGACTGCTCGACGGCGAAAAGACCGTAAACATTCTCGGCGAGGAGATAAATGTCGCAGCGAAGATAGATCGGCTGGACGGCATTTCCGCCCACGCTGATAAGGACGGGCTTCTTCATTGGCTCGGATCGATGAAAAACCGCCCGCGCAGAGTCTATGTCAACCACGGCGACGACAACGCCTGCGAAGCGTACGCAAAGGCTGTCGGCAGGAAGCTGCTGATAAATGCCGTTGCGCCATACAGCGGAGGCTGCTATGACCTTTCAAGCGACATCTGTTATGACCCGGGCAACACACAAAAGCTCGAAAAACGCGCTCCGCTCCCCGCAAAGAACAAGCCGTCCGTCGCCTGGACAAAGCTCTTTACCGCAGGGGTACGACTTTCCGATCTGATCGAAAGATCGCGCGGAATGAAGAGCAAGGAGCTTATGCAGCTGACAAATCAGATAAATTCCCTCTGCAATAAATGGGGAAAAACCGTGAAAAACAAAAAGAAAAAACGATAAACTCCGAAAATCCCGCTTTTTTGCGGGATTTTCAGCTTTTTTGCGGTCATTTACCCGTTGACACGGGTTTTTATATGTGATATAATACGCTCAATTATGATTTTGTGAAAGGATTTTTCAGAGTGGAAAGCAGTACGGGCGACAGTCCTTACCGAAGTACATATTCGGAGAGATATTCGGCATAACCCGCTCACGTTGTGAGGCAAACGGGCTATGCTTTTTTGCGTTTCACGGAAAGATTCATAAAACAACATTTTTCGGAGGATTACTTTCTTATGGCAGACCCTTATCCCTTATCTTGCCTGACAGCGTCCGCTGCGCTCACGGCTTCTGCAGAACTGGCAAGCGGAAACACCCTTATCTTACAGATACTTTTTCAGATACTTCTGATATTTCTTAACGCCGTCTTTGCCTGCGCAGAGATCGCCGTTATCTCTATGAACGGCACAAAGCTGGATCAGCTCGTCGCAAAGGGAGACAAAAGAGCGAAAAAACTTTCAAAGCTGACGGAGCAGCCCGCCAAATTCCTTTCGACGATTCAGGTTGCAATAACGCTTGCAGGCTTCCTCGGAAGTGCTTTCGCGGCAGACAACTTCGCAGGCTATATAGTCAACTGGCTTTATAAAGAAGGCGGCCCCGTTTCAAAAGAGGTCATAAATTCCGTCTCCGTCATCCTCGTAACGCTTATTCTTTCATACTTCACGCTCATCTTCGGCGAGCTCGTTCCCAAGAGGCTCGCAATGAAAAAGACAGAGCAGCTCGCCCTCGGTATGTCCGGTATGCTGCGCTTTGTCTCGATAATATTCGCTCCGATAGTATGGCTTCTGACCGTCTCGACAAACGGAATTCTCCGTCTGCTCGGAATTGACCCGAACGCAGAGGAAGAAGAAGTTACGGAGGAGGAAATCCGTATGATGGTCGACGCCGGCAGCGAAAAGGGCGCAATCGACGTTGAAGAAAAAGAGCTTATTCAGAATGTGTTCGAATTCGACGACCTTACGGCGGACGAAATCGCAACTCACAGAACGGAAATCTCCCTTCTCTGGATGGACGAAACCGCAGAGGAATGGGAAGAGACCATTCACGAGAGCCGTCACACGTATTTCCCGATATGCGAGGAGAGCGTTGACAACGTTATCGGCGTGCTCAACGCAAAGGATTATTTCCGTCTGGCGGATAAGAGCCGTGAGAACGTACTCAAAGAGGCTGTCAAGCCCGCATATCTCGTTCCGGAAGCCGTCAAAGCCGATGTCCTTTTCAAGAATATGAAAAAGACGCACAACTATTTCGCCGTCGTTCTCGACGAATACGGCGGTATGAGCGGCATTGTAACGATGACAGACCTCATCGAATGTATCGTCGGCGATCTTCAGGAGGACACGGAAATCAACGCAGAGCCGGAGAAGGAGATCGAACCTATCGATTCGAAAACCTGGAAGATAAGCGGCAGCGCGCCTATGGACGACGTTATCGAAGCTCTCGGCATAACGCTTGAAGAGGAAAGCGACTGCGATACCTTCGGCGGCTACGTTATGGGCATAATCGGCACGATCCCCGAAGACGGCACGACTCTGACAGCCGAAACCGAACACCTCTCAATAAAGGTTACGGAGATAAAGGATCACAGAATTGAAAAAACCGTCGTCTGCCTGCTGGACCCTCCCGCAGACGAAGATGACGATAAAAAAGACAAAGAATAAAACACAAAGCCCCCGCCTTTCGGCAGGGGCTTTCTCTGTTCAATACGTTTCAACGCTTTTAACGGTGCCGTCCGGATTGTATTCCGTAGCTCTGAAAAGCGCGCCATCGCTGTATTCATAGAGGAAAAGGAGAGTTCCGTCTTTGTCATATTCCTTTGCAATGTCCTCGCTCTCGCTCCGCTCGTATACGACGTATCCGTCCGGGTTGCCGCTTTCGTCGTAATAATCCTCGCGGGTTTTCTCGTGCCAATAAATATCCGTTTCTCCCGTGTATTCCGTCACAATGCGCAGAACGCCGTTTTCATCATACGTTTTTTCAAGCCTGCGGAAGCCTTTTTCGCTGTATTCGTAAGCGAAGGTCAGAATTGCCTTCCCGTCCGAATAAATGATGCTCTTTGTAGGCTTGCCGAGATCATCGTGACTTTCGCCCCGATATTCGTTTTTGCTGCGGATGGTGCCGTCCGCAGCAAATTCCGTATCCGATATACGGAAGCCTTTTTCGTTATATTCGTAAACAGAATATTTTTCAAGCGTTCCGGAGAGGTCATATGTCTCCTCGCGGGTTATTGTATAAATGCTTTCGCCGCCGCTTCCGTTGAATTCGAGGGCGTAGCGCAGGATGCCTTCTCCGTTATATTTTTTCTGCGATATTCTCTTTCCCGCGTCGTTATATCCGTAAACAATCACGCTCTCGACAATGCCGCCGGAAGCATAGAACGTTTCCTTCAGAAGATACCCGTCCGGGCGGTATTCTCTCTCCGCCGTCTTTCCGCCTTTGTCGTTCCATTCAAACGCCTTGAACGACTGAACATTGCCTTCCGGGTCGTAATAGGTCTCTCTTTTGCGTTTACCGTTTTCGCCATATTCGATAATCGTTGTTTTCAACGCCGTCACGGACTTTACGGTCCTGCCGTTCTCATCCTCCTCGTACGCATCCGCTCTGCCCGAATATACCGTCGGATAATACCAGGCGTGCTTCTGCTGCCCGCTCTTCTGATATTCTATGCGACATTCAAGCTCATCGAAGTTATTTCTTCTCTCTTCTCTTACAAGATCCCAGTCAACGTCATAATATATCTTGTATGTGTGTCTTGTGCCGTCCGAGCCGATCGTCCTTCCCGTAACAGTTATGATGCGCGACTTTTCATCATAGTCAAACTCGTCATAATAAGCGGGCTCTCCTGAGTCGCCGTAAGTATAATATATGCGGCTGATCTTGCCCTCTTCGTCATATTCGCAGCGTTCCGAAATAGAGGGAAACGTCTCGCAGCCGGACAACATATATTGCTTGCGCCCTGTCATTTTTCCGTCGTCGCCGTAAGAATATTCATATGAAGTTCCGGTTCCCAGAGTTTCTGCGTCGCGCCTCTCCGTAACGCTCATAACCTTGCCGTTTTCATAATATTTGTAAACAAAAACGCGTTCCGCACCCGTTGCAAGACTGATATAAGTCTTTTCCGTCAGCCTTCCGTTCGAATCAAACGTGCTTCTGACAATGTGCGTGCCGAGCCTTTCTTCATATGTTCCCGCATCTTTTTTCGGGACGTTCGGATCACCCGAAAGCTCAAATGCCGCCGAAAGCAGTTTTTCCCTTCCCTCTTCTTTCGTCTCCTCCTTTTTGCAACCGCAAAGCAGGATCGAAGACAGCAAAAGCACAAAGCAAAGAATAAAAACGGTTGTTTTTTTCATATTATCGTGTTTCCTTTCGATAGATTTTTGCGTTTTCAAAGCTGTTTTTCTCATTATATCATAAAAATATGAACTTTTCAAGAGCGGCTCCGGAAGAGCAAAAAGCGGCGGTGAAACCCGCCGCTATGTTATTTGTCCGCCTTTTTTCTTATATCGGACAGCTTTTCGATCGTTCCGTCCGGACGCTTGATAACGGTATTTTCAAGCTGCCCCGCAAAGGACGCGCGGAAACGGAGACGGAATTCGTTGCGCAGCTTTATCTGCTCCGCTTTTTCTTCTTCCGTCAGCCCCTCTGCCTTTTCTTTGTGAGCAAGCTCGTTTATTCTTATTGTAAGTTCGTCTTTCATAAAATCATCTCCCTTTTGCCGTTCCGGCAGGATACCTTATTATATCACAGTCGAGACGATTATTCAATCCCCTTCGATGCGATATATCCCGCAAAAATATATGAGCAGAATATCAGCAGCGCAACGTTCTCCGCCGTGTAAAAAAAGATATATACGGCAAGGATCCATAAGAAAAACAGCGTAACGGCGGTCGTAGCCTTTATAAGCTTCTCTCCCGCGCCGTCTCCGAACCTGAGAGAGACAACTGCGGATATTATCCTTCCGCCGTCAAGCGTTGCCATAGGCATAAGATTTATGAAAAGCGTAATCTCCGAAAAAACGCGTATGCTTTCGCCGCAAGGAAAAAAGCGACTGAGCGCAATGAGCAGAATGTTTTCAAAAGGTCCCGCAAAGGCGATCAGTATTTCCTCATAATACGACGGCGGCGTGCTTATCTGCATACTTATCCCGACAGGCATAAGAACAATCCTTTCTATCCGCCTTCCGAGCAAAAGCGCCGCCGCTCCGTGCCCCAGCTCGTGCAGAACTGTGACCGTAAAGATCGCAAAGCTCTTTTCCGGCGGGACGGCAAAAAGCAATATGAATATCCCCGCCGCCGCAAAGGGATGAACGGAAAAGCGCGGAAGCTTCAAGCCCGCCTCCTTCTCTCACCTGCAAAAACGGAGATCACGGTTATCAGCAGCGGCGAAACCACCGCCCCTGCCGCGCCGAACAGCTTTATGCAGACATACATAAAAAACAGCGAAACGACAGACGGCACCCCGCAGCTCCCCCCAATCAGTTTCGGCTCGATTATCTGCCTTGCAACCGTCGTCAGTCCCCATAGAACAAGCAATATCACCCCGCTCCTTCCGGAGCCCGTGAAAAACATTATCGCCGCATAAGGAGCGAGCACAAGCCCCGTTCCGACGGCAGGCAGAGCGTCAAAAACCGTCGTTATTATCGCAAAAGCAAGGGCATATCTGATCTTTGCCAGCGAAAAGCCGAGATAAAGCATAGAAAACATCAGAAGAGATATTAGCGTTTCGCTTCTGATCGTTTTCAGGACAGCCTCCGTCAAGCCCTTTTTGTCCGGCAGCTTTGGCAGGTATGCCGAAACAAAAGCGGACACCTCGTCCCGGCAGAGACAGAAAAGGATGCCGGAAAGTATCGTCATAAACGAAAAGAAAAGCACAGAGGGCACAAATGCCGCCGCCCTTCCGAGAAATGACGAAACGGCGGAAAACGTTTCGTCTGTGAGGCTTTTTATAAGCGACGAAAGCGTTTCCCCAATATCCTCCGGAGCTCCCGGAAACAGCTTTATGGAAATTATCTCTGGCATACGCCGTAAAGTGTCAATCAACTCGCTTATCTTTCCCTCCCCTCGCAGCCAAGCCCCGTAAAGCCCGCTTACCTGCCCGTATATCATTTTTCCGAAAAGTACCGCAAGGCTTATGAATGCGGAATAAATGACGACGGAAAACAGCGCCGCTACACGTTTTTTCGCCTTTTTCCCCCTGATTCCGAGCTTTCCCGCCGTCCAGAGCGACACATATGCAACAGCCGCTCCGAGGGCAAACGGCATACAGGGAACAAAAAAATATTTAATTGCGGCAAATATGCAAAAAACCGTAATAACCGCCGTCACAGCTGATTTTTTCGTTTGCGACATATCTTTTCGGCACCTCGCTGTATTTTAACTTTTGATTAACTTCCTTGACAAAAGCATTTCTTTGTGATATTATGTATGGGCGTACAAGCCATCAGAGGTTATTGATATTTCAGACATCAAAAAAATTTATATAAGGATAGATAAATATATGAAAAAAATTATCGCTTTATTTCTCGTTCTTACATTCGTAGTCGCTTTTGCGGCGTCCTGCGGCAATAACACGCCCCCGACACCCGACCTTACAAACACACCCTCAACCGCTACGACAACCGGAGGCTCCTCCGCCACAACAACCGAAGGCGGCGACTCCACAGGCACAACGACTTCCCCCGCCCAGACAACGACCGAGCCCGCTCTTGACAAATACAAAGAAATTCAGGACGGCGACTTCGTTTACAGAATAATGCGTGACGAGAACGGTGCTTTCTCTTATGTCGTTATAAAGAAATACTGCAGCGAGGACGAATCTCTCGTCGTTCCCGCAGTTTACACATATCAGGGCAAGGCCCTCAGCATTACGGAAATCGGCGTTCTCGGCAACATCGGCGCGTCCTCAAAGGGACTTTCCGGCGTCAAGGAGATCGCAATAGCGGGTTCCGTCAAGGTGATAAACAGAACGGCTTTCTTCAGCGCGATAAACGCAGAGAAGGTTGTGTTTGCGGAAGGCCTTGAAACAATCGGCGATATGGCATTCTGGCTCTGCGCAAAGCTGAAGGATTTTACTCTTCCCTCAACTCTCAAGGAGATCGGCGAGAATGCTTTCGCAGGTTGCGAATCGATTGAGACTCTCGTCATCCCTTCCTCTGTCAAAACAATCGGAAAAGGAGCTTTCTCCGGTTGCACTTCGCTCGAAACTCTCGTCATTTCTTCCTCTGTCGAAACAATCGGAGACGGCGCTTTCGCAGGCTGCACCTCGCTCAAGAGCGTAACGATTCCCGAAAAGTTCCGCGCTCAGCAGGAAAGCATCTTTGACGGCTGCACAAATCTTGAGATCACTTACGTAGGCTGATAACCTATAACAGAAAACTTCACCCCTTCATAGTATGGTATATACCATATTATAAAGGGGTGTTTTTTTGACTGTTTATGTAGTTAAAGGCGGGGACACGCTTTATTCCGTTGCAAACGATTACGGAGTAAATGTCGTTCTCCTTGCCGAATGGAACGGTATTCTTCCTCCGTATCCGCTTTCAGTCGGGCAAAGTTTGCTGATTCTTTCTCCCGCGCTTACGCATACCGTTACGAGAGGCGATACGGTTTTTTCAATATCCAATCGCTACGGTATCTCGCAAAACGATCTTTTCCGCCGCAATCCTTCTCTCTGCGGCGGATATGTTCCGCTTTCCGTCGGGCAGCTGCTCGTTATCGAATTCGATGAACCGTCGCAAAGCGAATATTTCAAATACGCCTATGCCTATACGTTCATTGAGGAAAAAATCCTGCGCCAGACTCTGCCGTATCTCTCGGCGCTTGCGCCCTTCACATACGGCTTTTTGCCGGACGGGACGCTTCTCTCCCTGCCCGACGCCGCCCTGCTCTCCGCCTGTCGCGACTACGGAGTCGAGCCGCTTATGCATCTTTCAACACTGACCGAGAACGGAAACTTCTCAAACGAGCTTGCAAGCGAGCTTCTCTCCTCTCCCGAAGCACAGGACAATCTCATAGGCGAGATAATCGACGAAATGACCGAAAAGGGCTACGGCGGACTTGACATTGATTTTGAGTTCGTCTTTGCGGACGATGCGCAAAGCTATGCCGACTTCATCGCAAGAGCGCGCAATGCTCTTTCGCAATACGGGTTTACCGTCTATGCCGCGCTCGCTCCGAAAACCTCCGCAGACCAGCCCGGTCTGCTGTATCAGGGTCATCTCTATGACCAAATCGGCGCGGCGGCAGACAAAGTATTTCTTATGACATACGAATGGGGCTATACATACGGTCCGCCGATGGCAGTCGCTCCGATAAACTCTGTCCGTCGCGTGCTTGATTATGCCGTAACCGAGATACCTCCGGAAAAGATCATTATGGGCATACCGAACTACGGCTACGACTGGACGCTTCCGTATAAGCCGGGAGAAACCCGCGCAACCCTCATCTCAAACGAGCAGGCCCCGAGAATTGCCGCCGAATATAATGCTGAAATAAAGTTTGACGAAGCGTCGCAGTCGCCTTATTTCAATTATTACGACAACGGCACGATGCATGAGGTCTGGTTTGAAGATCCCCGTTCGATCTCCGCCAAGCTCGCCCTGCCGAGGGAATACGGCTTTTACGGCGTCGGCTACTGGAACGCTATGCGCCCCTTTAACGCAAACTGGCTTCTCACTTCCCTCTGACCTCCTTTTCTTTGAAAAGAAAAGGAGGCAAAAGAAACTTCAATTATTGGTTTTGTGCAAATATTTTGCTGCCTGCATACACGGGCGTTGCAACGTAGGGGACGGGTCTCCCGTCCCGAACATCCGCCTTCATCGATATACGATGCAAGAACTTTGATAATTTGTTCCGGCACGGTTTTTATCTCGATTGCATCCGGGTGCGGGAGGGGAAACCCCTCCCCTACATTATTCGCGCCCTTCCTACGGCTCCCTCCCCGAGGGAGATTTGCAAGCGTGCGAAGCACCCTTGCAGGCTTCGCCGAGAAGAGGGTGTGATTTGCAAGCGTGCGAAGCACCCTTGCAGGCCTCGCCGAGAGGAGGGTGTGATTTGCAAGCGTGCGGAGCACCCTTGCAGGCCTCGCCGAGAGGAGGGTGTGATTTGCAAGCGTGCGAAGCACCCTTGCAGGCCTCGCCGAGAGGAGGGTGAGATTTGCAAGCGCGCGGAGCGCACCTCTTCTCTTCACTTTTTACTCAAAAAATTCCCGCTCCGGCGGGATTTTTTCGTTTTTTATATTGACAAATCCTTTTATATAATGTATAATGCCTCTATAAATTGTATACAAGAATACAAATTCGCTCCGAAGGAGGGCATTTTCATATGATAGCAAAAAATCCGCAGAGCAACCTGCTTGAACAGTCGCAGTATAAATACTCGCTTCAGGACGTTGAAGACCCCAATCTTTACAGGGAGATTTATCCCTATGACGAGATCCCGAAGATCGCCTTCAACCACCGTCGCGTGCCGCTGAATATGCCCGAACACATCTGGATAACCGATACGACCTTCCGTGACGGTCAGCAGTCGCGCGCACCTTATACGCCCGAGCAGATTGTGACGCTTTACAAAATGCTCTCCCGCCTCGGCGGAGAGAACGGAATCGTCCGCCAGAGCGAATTTTTCGTATATACAAAAAAGGACAGAGAGGCTGTTGAAAAATGTATGTCTCTCGGGCTGAAATTCCCCGAAATAACAACCTGGATCCGCGCAAAAAAAGAAGATTTTGCCCTTGTTCACGATATCGGCATAAAGGAAACGGGAATTCTTGTCAGCTGCTCGGATTATCATATTTTCAAAAAGCTCGGAATGTCCCGCTCGCAGGCGCTCGACCATTATCTCGGCGTTGTCAAGGAGGCGTTTGACGCCGGCATCCGCCCCCGTTGCCACCTTGAGGATATAACAAGAGCCGATTTTTACGGTTTCGTCGTTCCCTTTGTAAACGAGCTGACAGAGCTCTCCCATCAGGCGGGAATACCGATAAAGGTAAGAATGTGCGACACAATGGGCTATGGCGTTCCCTACCCCGGAGTTGCTCTTCCCCGAAGCGTTCCCGGCATTGTTTACGGTCTGCATCACTATTCGGACGTCACCTCCGAAATGCTTGAATGGCACGGTCACAACGACTTTTATAAAGCCGTCGTCAATGCTACCTCCGCCTGGCTTTACGGTGCGTCCGCGGTCAACTGTTCCCTTCTCGGCATAGGCGAGAGAACGGGTAACATTCCGCTTGAGGCAATGGTCATTGAATATGCGTCGCTTCGCGGCGGCTTTGACGGTATGGATCCGACTGTAATTACGGAGATTGCAAATTATTATAAAAACGAGCTTCATTACGACATTCCCCCGATGACGCCCTTTGTCGGCGAGAATTTCAATGTCACAAAGGCGGGCATCCACGCGGACGGACTGATGAAGGATGCGGAAATATACAACATTTTCGATACGGAAAAGATACTCAACCGCCCCGCTGAGGTCGCAATTTCAAACACCTCCGGTCTTGCAGGCATAGCATATTGGATAAACACTCATTTTGCCCTTGCGCCGGACGATATGGTCACAAAGCACGATTCCCTCGTCTCCGGACTTAAAGAGGAGATAGACAAGCAGTATGTTGACGGCAGAACGACGGTTATGAGCGATGACGAGCTGCTCTCGATAATAGACTCTCTCGCCCCCGGACGTTTCAGATGAGGAGGACGGAAAAATGATAGTAAGCAAGGACACCTCGTCCCTTGAAGAAAGAGTTTACGGCGAGCTTGAAGAAGCAATTCTTTCCGGCGAGCTTAAAAGCGGCGAAGCGCTGACAGAGATCTCCCTTTCGGAGAAGCTCGGCGTCAGCAGAACGCCTGTCCGCAGCGCAATTCATCGCCTTGCGGAGGAGGGACTCATCGCAATAACGCCGAACAGAGGCGCTGTTGTCATCGGTGTGACGGAACAGGACCTCATCGATATTTATAAAATCAGAATACGGCTCGAAGGGCTTGCGGCGTCAATGGCGGCGGAAAAAATGACAGACGACGAGAAAAAGTCGCTTTCGGATTCCGTTGAGCTTGCGGAATTCTATATAAAAAAGAACGATGCGGAAAAGCTCAAGGAGCTGGACACGTCGTTTCACGCGGCAATATACAGAGCAAGCGGCAGCAGAATACTCTGCAAGATACTCTCCGAGCTGCACAGAAACATAAAAGCATACAGAAAGCTCTCGCTGACGGTGCCCGGAAGGCTTGAAAAGTCGGTTGAGGAGCACAGAGAAATAACGGATGCAATCCTCCGCTCGGACGGGGCAGCCGCCGACAGGCTGACCTCGCTTCACGTTGAGCGGGCACTCGCAAATCTTCTCATAGCGACGAAAGCGGATGACAAGGAGGAAAACTGAAAATGGGATACACAATCGCGCAGAAAATAATAAAAAGTCACCTCGCAACCGGCGAGATGACGGTCGGCTCGGAGATAGGACTTAAAATAGACCAGACGCTGACACAGGACGCAACGGGCACAATGGCATATCTCCAGTTTGAAGCTATGGGCACGGAGAGAATCAAAACCGAGCTCTCCGTTGCATATATAGACCATAACACCCTCCAGGCAGGCTTTGAAAACGCAGACGATCACAGATACATCCAGACGGTGACCAAAAAACACGGAATTCGCTTTTCCCGCCCCGGAAACGGTATCTGCCATCAGGTTCATCTCGAACGCTTCGGCATTCCCGGAAAAACCCTCATCGGCTCGGACAGCCACACCCCGACGGCAGGCGGCATCGGTATGCTCGGAATGGGCGCCGGCGGGCTTGACGTTGCCGTCGCAATGGGCGGCGGAACATACTATATAACAATGCCGAAAGTCATTCATATCGCTTTGACGGGAAAACTCCCGGATTACGTCGGCGCAAAGGACGTCATTTTAGAGGTTCTGCGCCTGCTGGACGTCAAGGGCGGCGTCGGAGCGATCATCGAATACGGCGGCGAGGGCGCAAAGACCCTTTCCGTTCCGCAGAGAGCAACAATCACAAATATGGGCGCGGAGCTCGGAGCAACAAGCTCCCTCTTCCCCTCCGATGAAATAACCCGGGCTTTCCTTGCGGCGCAGGACAGAGAAAAGGATTTCGTCCCGCTCGCTCCGGACGCGGACGCGAAATATGACGCAGAATATACAATCGACCTTTCCTCTCTCGTTCCGCTTGCGGCTTGCCCGCACAGCCCCGGCAACGTAAAACCCGTTTCGGAGCTTGAAGGAATGAAGATAGATCAGGTATGTATCGGCTCCTGCACAAACTCGTCTATGCTCGATATGCTGACAGTCGCTGCAATGCTGAAGGGCAAAACCATTCATCCGGACGTCAGCCTTTCGATTTCGCCCGGCTCCAAGCAGGTATATACAATGCTTGCGGAATGCGGCGCGCTTGCCGATATGATTGCGGCGGGTGCAAGAATTCTCGAATGTGCCTGCGGCCCCTGCATCGGTATGGGCTTTTCGCCGAAATCCGCGGGCGTCTCCCTGCGCACGTTCAACCGCAACTTCGAAGCACGCAGCGGAACGGCTGACGCAAAAGTCTATCTCGTTTCCCCCGAAACAGCGGCAGCGTCTGCAATTGCGGGAAAATTTACAGACCCCCGCTCTCTCGGTAATGCACCGGAAATCAGAATCCCCTCGCATTTTCTCATAAACGACAACCTCATCGAAATGCCCGCGACGGAAGAGAAAGCGACCTCGGTCACGGTCGAAAGAGGGCCGAACATAAAGCCGATACCCGTCGGCAGGGCACCGGAGGAAATTCTTTCAGCAAAGCTCCTTCTCAAGGTCGGCGACAACATCACAACAGACCATATTATGCCCGCGGGAACGAAAATCCTCCCGTACCGTTCAAACGTACCGAAGCTCTCCGAATTCTGTTTTACAGTCTGCGATAAGGACTTCCCCGAAAGAGCAAAGCGCGAGGGCGGCGGACTGATTGTCGGCGGTGCAAATTACGGTCAGGGCTCCTCCCGTGAGCACGCGGCGCTCGTCCCGCTTTATCTCGGCATCAAAGCCGTCATCGCAAAGAGCTTTGCAAGGATACACGTCGCAAACCTCATAAACTTCGGAATCGTTCCGCTCACCTTTGAAAATCCGGACGATTACGACAAGCTCTCCGAGGGGGACGAGCTTGTCATATGCGATTTTTCTTCGGCTGTCGCAAGCGACGAAAGAGTTGTTCTGACAGATATGACAACAGGCGCAAAAATCCCGCTCTGTCTCTCCCTCTCCCCCCGTCAGAGAGAAATTCTCTCCGCCGGCGGACTTCTCAATTTTACAAAACAAACCTCTAAATAATGCGAAAGGGCAACAAAATGGAAAACAAAGATTACACAGCCTCCCTTGAACTGGCGGCGGAAAAATTCAAGAAAATTCTTGAAGGACAGCTTGAAAGAATTGAAGATATGAAGTCACAGGGCGACTTTACGGATTATTCAAAGCTCGAAACAATCAAAATCGGCGTTTGCGGCGGAGACGGCATCGGCCCGATCATCTCCTCGGAAGCGGAAAGAGTTCTCAAATACATCCTCTCCGACCTCGAAGAAAGCGGCAAGGTCAGATTCATAAACATTGAAGGGCTGACGCTTGAAAACAGAATAAAAGTCGGCAAGGGTATTCCAGATGACGTTCTCGCAGAGCTGAAAAAATGCGATATTATTCTCAAAGGCCCGACAACAACCCCCCAGAAGGGCAGCGGAATGCCGAACATTGAATCTGCAAACGTTGCAATGCGCAAAGCACTCGACCTTTTCGCAAACATCCGCCCCGTAAAAGTCCCCGAAGAGGGCATCAACTGGACGATTTTCAGAGAAAACACGGAGGGCGGCTATGCCGTCGGCTCTCTCGGCTATAACGTCACGGACGACCTCGCCGTCGACTTTACGATAACAACAAAGCAAGGCTCGGACAGAATCGCCCGTCTTGCGTATGATTATGCCCGCAAAAACGGCTTTACGCGCGTCTCGCTCGTCACAAAGGCAAACGTCATAAAGACTACGGACGGCAATTTTCTTGAAGACTGTCACAAGGTCGCAGAGCTTTATCCGGAGATCACAACGGACGAATGGTACGCAGATATTATGACGGCAAAGCTCGTTGACAAAAAGCGTCGTCGCGATTTTCAGGTTCTTCTCCTGCCGAATCTTTACGGCGACATCATCTCGGACGAAGCCGCAGAATTTCAGGGCGGCGTCGGCACGGCGGGTTGCGCAAACATCGGCAAAAAATACGCTATGTTTGAAGCGATTCACGGCTCCGCTCCCCGTATGATTGCAGAAGGCAGAGGCAAATACGCAGACCCCTGCTCTATGCTCCGTGCCTGCGTTATGCTCCTTTCGCACATAGGCTTGCAGGACAGAGCCGACCGTCTCGAAAGAGCGCTTGACATCTGCTGCTTCGAGGAAAAGAAACTCGTCATCACAGGCAGAGACACCGGCGCAACCTGCGAGAACTTCGGAAATTACGTTATGGAAACGCTGAAATCCCTCTCCTGACCTACTTTTCTTTGAAAAGAAAAGTAGGCAAAAGAAACTTCGGTTATTGGTCTGATAAAACTTTATAATTTCATCAAAGGAGCAGGTACTCTGTTCCTTTTTGATTCTGCTCCCTGCTCTTTCTTCGAGAAGAAAAATAGGCAAAAGAAACTTCAATTATTGGTTTGAGCGAATATTTTATTGCCTGCATACACGGGTATTCTACTGTAGGGGACGGGTCTCCCGTCCCGCCCCTCCGTCTTTATCGATATACAATCCGGCAGCCGTCCCGCCATCCCTCCTCGCCAATTTTTTCCCGCTCCTTTTTCCTCAAAAACGGTAAAAAATAATGTTGACAAAAGACTGAAAAGCGTATAGAATATAGGATTGCACGGCATTGCGTCCGAAAAGGGCGAAAAATGCGAAAAAACTCAAAATTAAACCAAAAAACGGGAGAAAAAAAGCAAATGAAATGTGCAAAAAAAATGGAGGCTGTCCATAGCGATATAAGAGGTCCGCTTTATGTTGAAGCGACGAAAATGGAAGCCGCGGGCACAAAAATTCTCAAGCTCAATTCAGGAAATCCTGCAATCTTCGGTCATAAGGGACCGGAAAGCGTCAAGCGGGCAATCATTGAAAATATAGACAAAGCCGTTCCTTATTGCGATTTCAGAGGAATGAAGCAGGCAAGAGAGGCAATTCGGGATTATTATCTCGAAAAAGGCGTCAAAGGCGTAAATGATACCGATGTATATGTCGGCAACGGAGTCAGCGAGCTTGCGGACATTTCGCTGACAGCCATTCTTGACAGCGGCGACGAGGTTCTCGTCCCGACGCCGTGCTATCCGCTCTGGTCAAACTGCACCGTCAAGGTCGGCGGGGTGCCGATATTTTATAATTGCGACGAATCCTGCGGCTGGTATCCCGACATAGACGATATGCGGAAAAAGGTATCAAAAAGGACAAAGGCGATCGTCGTTATAAATCCCAATAACCCGACGGGCGCGCTCTATCCTCCGGAAATTCTCTCTTCAATTGCGGAAATTGCAAGAGAGCATAATCTTATGATTTTCTCCGACGAAATATACGACAGGCTCGTTTTCGACGGCAAAAAGCACATCCCTATGGCTGTCCTCGCGCCCGACGTTTTCGTTGTTACTTACAACGGGCTTTCAAAATCGCATAACGTCTGCGGCTATCGTAGCGGCTGGATGACGCTTTGCGGACCCGAAAAAGGCTTTGAGAGCTTCCGCCTGAACATTGAAAAGCTGATGTCGCTCAGACTCTGCGCAGGCGCAATTCCTCAGCTGATAATTCCCGCAGCCCTTGCGGATACGGAAAGCACGAAAGCCGAGATTGCTCCCGGCGGAACGCTTTATGAACGCCGCCGCGCCGCTTGGGAAGCGCTTGAAAGCGCCGATTCCCTTTCGTGCGTCAAAAATGACGGTGCGCTCTATATGTTTCCGAGAATTGACAGTCGCTTTAAGATAAAAGACGACCACGATTTTGCCGCAAGACTTCTCCGCGAAAAGCATATTCTCCTCGTACCCGGCAGCGGGTTCAATTACGACTCTCCGAACCATTTCAGAATCGTTCTTCTGCCTTCTCCCGAGCAGCTTTCGGGTGCCGTACGGGCGATTGACGAGCTTCTGAAAGAAGATTTTATCTGATACAAAAGCAAAACCGCCCCCAAGGCGGTTTTTATTTTGAAAAAAGATGCAGATAAGCGTCAATATTACTTCTCTCCGACACTTGATTTGCTCGCATTTTTATGGTATACTCGTTCTATGACAAAATGAGACTGACAGAAAATCTCGAAGCTCAAGGGGGAAATATGTTTCCGGAAAACGACATAATTTTTACGTCCGCCTGGCCCTGGATACTGATAGCGGTATCGATAGGGCTTGCGGTACTCGAAGCGTTTATGAAAAAACGCGCCGTATTTGCGATTGTCTCAGCCGTGTTTACGGCGGGAGCGGCAGTTGTTCTTTTGCTTCTCGGCGGAAGCCTTTGCGATCTGCTCCTGCTCATCCTCGCAACGCTTGCGGTAAGGCTTCTCTTTGAAATAATCGAAAGGAGGCGCGCGAAATGACCTTCAATTCCTGGGAATTTCTTATTTTTTATCCGATAACGCTCCTTCTTTATTTCCTGCTCCCGAAAAAATGGAGCAGAATAAGCCTGCTCTTTATGAGCGCAATTTTCTATCTCGCCTGGAATTACAAGCTGATTGTTCTGATAATGTTTACAACGGCTGTTTCGTATTTCTGCGCGCGGATAATCGAAAAAACGGAGAAAAAAGCCGTAAAGAAGCTATGTATAGTCATAACGCTGATAGCCTGTCTCGGCGTACTTTTCTTCTTCAAATATTATAATTTCCTCGCGGAAACGCTCGGCTGGGCAATAAAAGCGGCGGGCGGCGGAACATACGATTTTACTCTCAATCTCGTCCTTCCCGTCGGCATTTCGTTTTACACCTTCCAGACGCTTTCCTATGCAATCGACGTTTACAGAGGCACGGAGAAGGTTGAAAAGGATTTTGCGCTTTACTGCCTTTTCGTCACGTTCTTCCCGCAGCTCGTTGCAGGACCGATCGAACGCCCCGGAAATCTCATTCCCCAGCTCCGCGAGAAAAACAAGCTGACGGCGGAAAACGCCCGCGCGGGACTCTGGAAGATGGGCGTCGGGTTCTTCAAGAAGATAGTCGTTGCGGACCTTATCGCCGAATATGTCAACGCAGTTTTCAATTCTCCCGAAAGCGCGACGGGCTTCGGAGTTGTCATTGCTTCAATGCTCTTTGCCGTACAGATCTATTGCGACTTCTCCGGCTATACGGATATTGCAATCGGCTGTTCGCGCGTTATGGGCATACGTCTTATGAAAAACTTTGACCGTCCGTACATATCGCAGACGATAAAAGAATTCTGGAACAGATGGCATATCAGCCTTTCAACCTGGCTTCGCGACTATCTGTACTTCCCGCTCGGCGGAAGCAGATGTTCAAAATCGCGCCATATGTTCAATATTTTCGTCGTATTCCTTGCAAGCGGCATCTGGCACGGCGCAAACTGGACATTTGTTCTCTGGGGAATTCTGCACGGGATTTACAGGATCGTCGGCGAGCTTACATATCCCCTGCGCGAAAAACTCTGGGCAAAGCTCGGTGTAAACACAAAGAGCGCGCCGATTGTTATTCTCCGTAGAATAAATACGTTCGCCCTTGTATGCTTCTCCTGGATATTCTTCCGGGCAAACTCTCTTTCCGATCTCGGCGTTCTCCTCGGAAAACTGTTTACCTCCTGGGGCAGCCTGCCGGAAACGCTCTCCGCAATGGGGCTCGGAGTTGCGGCGATCATCGTTACGATTCTTTCAATCATCGTCCTCGACGAGTTCGATATTCTTACAAACTATGAAGACGATTCGCTTTCCGTCTGCACAAGAGGAAAGACGAGCACGGTCTGGTGCGTCTGGGCGGTTGCCGTCGCCTGGATAATGCTCCTTTCCGTCGGCGGGGCGAGTTCCTTCATCTATTTCCAGTTCTGAGGGGGAGGTAAATATATATGAAAAAGGCTTGGATATGCTTTATTTGTCTCTTTCTCTGCGTGCTGATCCCGTTTGCAACGGTCGCCGCAATAGGATTCGGACTGCCCTCGCAGTTCGGAAATACCTTCCTCGGCGAGCTTGAAAGCAAGGTTGACCGTCTCTATTCGCTCGATGAGCCGAAGATCGTCGTCATCGGCGGCAGCAGCGTTCCCTTCGGGGTCGATTCGAAGCTGATTGAAAAGGCACTCGGTATGCCGACTGTCAACTTCGGTCTTTATGCAACCCTCGGCACAAAAATGATGCTCGATCTCTCAAAGGGCGCAATCAAAGAGGGCGATATAATCGTCATTGCACCGGAAACCGACCCGCAGACGTATTCCCTCTTCTTCAATTCCGAGGCTGCCTGGCAGGCTTGCGACAGCGATTTTTCGATTCTTCGGAAAATGTCCTCGGACAGTATTTTCCCGATGCTCGGCGGCTTCTGGAAATATTCTGCGCAGAAGCTGAAATATTTCCGTGCAGACTCGCCTCTTGACCCTGCGGGAGTTTACAACAAGAAGTCGTTTGACAAATACGGAGACATCGTTTTCGAGCGCGGCTACAACATAATGCCGGAGGATTACGATACGTCGTCTGTAATAAAATTCACAAGCGACATCGTCAGCCCCGATTTCATTGACTATGTAAACGACTATATAAAATATGCCGAAAAGAAGGGTGCGACGGTATATTTCTCCTTTGCCCCGGCAAATGAGAATGCGCTCGATCCCGATACAACGCTTGAAAGCCTTGAAGAATTCACAAAATTCATCTCGGAGAGCTTTAATTGCAAGGTCATAAGCGACCCGAACAGCTATATTTATCCCGCCGGCTATTTTTATGACAGCAATTTTCATATGAACGATGCGGGTGTGCTTCTTCACACGGCAACCCTCATAAACGATCTTGCCTTGGCAATGGGAAAGGAATCGGCGATTGAAATCGACATTCCTGACGCCCCCGAAAAGCCGGTAGACGATAACTACGATTACAGCTATGACGAAAACTCAAAATATTTCATTTATGAAGAAAGCGGACTCGGCTATAAGATCGTCGGTATGACGGAGGAGGGCAAAACGCTTACATCCGTCACAACTCCGAGAGCTTATGAAGGAAAGCGCGTCTCCGCAATCGCAGGCGGCGCATTTGACGGCGCGGCTTCGCTTACCGACATTTATGTCACAACGGGTATTGCGCAGATAGCGGACGGCGCATTCGAAGGTGCGCCGAGCCTGAAAAGGATTCATATTCTCGCAACCGATCCGAACAATACAACAGTCAACAATATTTCCGGAGAGCTTGTAAGAGGAATGGCAAAGGACGCAAAATTCTTTGTTCCGAAGGGCTGTGGTTTTGAATTCTCCGCAAACTATTTCTGGGGACCTTACGCAGATTATATAACGGAAGAATAAGCCAAAAGCTTATTAAAAAACCACCTATCATCAGGTGGTTTTTATTTTGAAAAAGGTGGAGCTATGTTCTCTCCCGCGCGGCGGCTGTAAAATCCTCGCAGATGACAGCCGCTCCTGCCGCAGGCACACTTTTTCACTCTTTACTCAAAAAGCCACCCCGAAGGGTGGCTTTTGCTTTTTATTTTCTTGTGATTCTGATTCTCATCTCGTCGCCTGCGGGGTCAAGAACTTCGGCTGTAAGGTGCCAGTCCTTTGAAACGCCTTCTGGGAAGGAATTGAGCGAATATGATTCGCTTGCCGCACCGCAATAGAGCGCAGAATCGAAAACGGCGGTTTTCGGGTCGTCGCTCTTATAAAAGAAAGGATCGCCCTCTGTCTTTTCTGCGGAATAAAGCGGGCCGAAACGGAGAAGGTTGCCCTCCTCGTCCCTGATCTCCTCCATACCGCAACGGGGCTTGAGCGCATTTCCGAGGTCGTGACGCTTGCCCTCAGGTCTGTTGGACGATACGCACTGTGCGCGGAGGAACCATTCGCGGTTGACTCCCTCGTCGATATGGTAGGCAACAACGCCGCCGCGGCTTTCGTCGCCCGTGATAAACTCCTCAAAACCCTTTTTCAGGCGTATTTCAAAGAGGAAATATTCATCGGGGTTCGGCGTCGGAACTTTGAGAACGCGGTCGCCCGTCATAACGCTTTTGAGCGTATAAACCCCGTCCTCGTCCGCCGTTATAACGTCCGTCCAGCCGAAATAAATGCGCTGATACGGGTCAATATACGTCGGCATATTGCCGTCCTTTATGTGGTTACCGTTGCACATAAGCGAAAAGCTGCGTGGCGTCGGCCATCTCGGCTCAACGTCATCTCCCCAGGTATAACGGCTGTACATATCCTGTGCGCCGAGGTTGTGCGCAAGCTCGTGTGCCGGCGTGCCGATCGTCGTAAGTCCGACTCTTACGCTTCTGTATTCGCCTATGTTCGATACGCGCACAATCTTCACACCGCCGGAAAGCTCGGCGTCGGTCGGCTGGCTTGTGCCGTGAACCTGAAAACGGTGAGTCGGGGTCGGGCCGTTTTCATAATCGACAAAGCCGCATTCGCTGTCCTTTTCGCAGCTGGAATGGTCATATCCCGCATTGAGGATTATAACCGCAAGGTCGTTCGGGGTAATGATTCCGTCGCCGTCGTGGTCATATTTTTTGAAATCGATGTATTTGTCGCAGGCGCAGACGATGTCGTGAATCGCCTTTGCGGCTGCCGAGCCGTTGTCATAGCCTTCAAGATTACGAAGAGCCGCGGGATGCGGAATCGGCACGGAAACGGAAACAACTCCCGCCTTCGGCATTCCCTCTGCAGGATGATCGACCGCAACAGGGTAAAACCAGAATTTGTCCCCCGTCATTTCCTTATAGAAATCAAGCATCGAGCGGCAATTCTCGCCGAAGAATCTGTCGTAACAGTCCTCGGGCTTTGATATTGCCCATTGCTCGCCGTAATATTTGCTTGTTTTGTCCGTCAGAACTTCGGGATGTTCGGGATCGAAATGATTTATGCCCTCGCCGCTCTGATCGAAGCTCGCAAGCACGATGAGCAGGGGCGCCGGCGTCAGCGGCTGAACTTTTATTTTCTCATTGGGTCTGTCTTCTGCCATAATTTTCTCCTTTTTTCGCCTAAGCGACTTTTTATCCGGCTCTATTATACCTTTGCGGGGGGTGATTGTCAACATAAAATAAGAAAGGTTACATTTGCTTAAAAATTTTTCTTAAAGCATCGCAAAATCAGTCTTTTTTATGATATAATTATCTGTACTGTTTTTTACGGGAGACATTTATGCGTATTGTTTTTTTGCGGGAGATATTTATACCCTTTACAACCCCTCCCGAAATATTCACGTCCGTATCGGACCTTTTCTGCGCCATAGCGGCGACGGTATTCTTTTTCATCCTTCTGCGGGACAAAAGCACTGTCGCGCGGCTCTGGAAGGTCGTTATGTGTTCGCTTGCCGTCAGCAGCTACATAGGATTCACCGTCCACCTGCTGGACTGGAACGAGTCGTTTGAACAGGTTGTCTGGGTGATATTGCCCGTCTTTATGTGCATAGCCTGCTCGATGTTTTCCGTCGTTTCCGTTTCAGACGTATTCCCGAAGCACACGAAAACCGCGCTTATCGTCTTTTCTTCAATGTGCGCTCTCTCCTATGCAGGGCTCCTTGCACTCTATTTTGCTTACAGGGGAAGCAAATTTCTCGTTGTTTACACGTTTTATGCCATCGTCTGCATATTGTTTTCCGCGGCGATGTTCGGCTATTCCTTCATAAAGACAAAAAGAAAAAGCTATCTGCTTTATCTCCTCGGAATACTTTGCGAGGTTCCCGGAGGAATCGTTCAGGCAAAGCGCGATCTCTATTTTACTCTGATCTGGAAAATGGACTATAACACGGTTTATCATATGATCCTTTTGACAACTATCATTCTTTTTATGGCGGGGTATTTGCAAAGCAGAAAAGAAAAATCGGCAGAAAATCGTTAAAAAACGCAGACATATGCTATAAAAATGAAAATTATACTTGACAACTGCATTTCGGTTGTGATAGAATAAAATGCCGCGTGATTTCGGGTGCCCCAAAAAGCAGAGATCTGCTTGCCCCGGTCAGCGAGTCTATATTGAAAGTGAGGTGCTTTTCGTGTTCGCAATTATCAAAACGGGCGGAAAGCAGTACAAGGTTCAGGAGGGTGACATCATCTTCGTTGAAAAGCTCGATGCAGAAGAAGGAGCAACCGTTGAGTTCGGTGAAGTTCTTGCGGTTTCCGGCGAAAGCTTCGTAGCAGGCACGCCCACAGTTGCAGGCGCCAAGGTTACTGCAAAGGTTCTTAAAAACGGCAAGGGCAAGAAGATTTATATTCTCAAATATAAGTCCAAGAAGAACGAAAAGAAGAAAATCGGTCACAGACAGCCCTATACAAAGGTTCAGATCGAATCTATCGTAGGCTGATGATCAAAGTCGTATTTTATAAGTCAAACGGAAATTATTACGGCTTCCGCGAATCCGGTCACTCGGGTTATGACGAAGCCGGCAAGGATATCGTCTGCGCGGCAGTATCCGCTATGACGATGCTCGTCATCAACACAATCGAAGTTGCCTGGGCGTCCGACGTTGATTACACAATCGACGAAAAGACAACCGATGTTACAGTCATCGCGCGCGGCGCACTTCCCGAATATGAGGATGACGAAGCAAAACGCTTTGCCATTTCCGGACTTATTTACAGCTATTTTCTTCAACTCAATGATATGATTGAAGATTATTACGATTTTATCGAAGTGGACGAAGAAGAAAAAACCATCTGACGGTCTCTTTTCCCGTCGGTAATCATTCTTTTAACGGAGGTGTTTTTGAAATGGTAAGACTCGGATTACAGTTTTTTGCTCACAAAAAAGGCGTTGGTTCGACAAAGAACGGACGTGACAGTAATGCGCAGCGTCTCGGCGTTAAAAAGTCGGACGGTTCCAGCGTAAGAGCAGGTAACATAATCGTAAGACAGAGAGGCACAAACGTTCGCCCCGGCGTAAATGTCGGCAAGGGCTCGGACGATACTCTCTTTGCTCTTGTTGACGGCGTTGTAAAGTTTGAACGCGTCGCAGGCAACAAAAAGCGCGTAAGCGTTTATGACGCTTAATCTGCTTAAAGCCCAAAAAACGAAATCACCGGAGAAATCCGGTGATTTTTTTGTTTTGAGATTTTGAAGAGACGGGGGGATTTGCAAATGCGTAAGCGTTTGCAGGCGTCGCCGAGACGGGGGGATATGCAAGCGTGCGAAGCACCCTTGCAGGCGTCGCCGAGACGGGGGGATTTGCAAATGCGCAAGCGTTTGCAGGCGTCGCCGAGACGGGTGGGATTTGCCGGATTGTATATCGATAAAACCGGATTGACGGGACGGGAGACCCGTCCCCTACATTGCAATGCCCGTGTATGCAGGCAATGAAATATCCGCAAAAACCAATAACCAAAGTTTCTTTTGCCTACTTTTCTTTTCAAAGAAAAGTACGGTCAAAGAAAAGTACGGTCAGATTTTTTCGAATTCGTCAACGGAGAGAGTGAACATAACGGCGCCGCCGATTGTCACCTTTTCCTCAACGGAATGGTTGAGCAGTCCCCTGCCGAAGGCTTCAACGGAAGGGTTTGTTTTCTCTCTCGTCACGCAGTATTTTTTGAGGATTTCTTTGAGTTCCGGGAGACGTTCCTTCTCTGTTCCGATGAGAAGGGTCGTGTTGCCGACCATAAGAAATCCGCCGGTTGTTGAGAGCTGGGTAACGAAAAAGTCTCTGCCTGTCAGAGCTGTGATGGCTGTTCTGCTGTCGTCGTTGTTGATTACCGCAATTACAAGTTTCATATTTTTCTCCTTACATATCGAATTTCAAAAAGCCGAGGCTTTCCTTGTCAAGCTTGTGAACATCCTCAATCTCATAACGATTGTCGTTTGAGTCGCGGACTAAAATTCTGCCGTCATAAAGCGTTTTTATGTCTATGCTGGTGTTGAGTATCGAAAAGCTGTGCCGCCCCCTGTCCGTTTCAACGGTCCACGTTATGTTGCCGTATTTTTCAACACGGGAAAGAATTTTCTTTATTTTCGGTATTATGTAATACGAGCCGAGGCATTGCCTTATCGCTTCTGCGGATTCCGGCATAAGGTGGTCAATATCGCGGATTATCGCAATTTCCTTGCCTGTTTCATCCGTCAGAGAAATGTATTTTGTTATACCGGAGACGGGGAAAAGCCTGATCGGTTCAAGGTTTTCAAAACGACGTCCGTCATACATTTCAAGGGACACCGTCGTTTCTCCCGTCTTTTTTATGCGGGCTTCGTCACCGCTGATAAAAAATCCTATCATCTTCCGTCGCCTCCTTATTCAAGATGCTCGCGCTCTTTATCGCGAGTAACACTCTCCGCCATCGACTGAATCTTCACGAGCCTGTAATACTTGCCCTTCTTTGCCATAAGCTCATCGGGCGTGCCGAATTCAAGAATCCTGCCTTTGTCGATAACGACTATCTTATCCGCCTGTTTGAGAGTTGAAAGGCGGTGAGCTATCATCAGAGTCGTTCTTCCCTTGACGAGATTGTTTATTGCGTCCTGAATGAGCTTTTCCGTCTCGGAGTCGACCGCGCTCGTCGCTTCGTCAAATATTAGCACGCTGGGGTTATTGAGTATTGCGCGCGCGATTGATATTCTCTGTCGCTCGCCGCCGGAAAGTCCGACACCGCGCTCGCCGAGAACGGTGTCATATGCGTCCGGATGACGGAGGATGAATTCGTGCGCGTTTGCGATGTCCGCCGCCTTGAGAACTTCTTCAATCGTTGCGTTTGGCTTACCGTATGCAATGTTATTGAAAATCGTATCGGAGAACATCATCGCCTCCTGCTGAACATAACCGATTTTGGAGCGGAACCAGCTCATATCAAGGGTCTTTATGTCCTGGCCGTCAAGCAGAATCTGCCCGTCGTAGTTGTCATAAAAGCGGAGGAAAAGATTTATAAGGGTTGTCTTGCCGGAGCCGGTCGTACCAACTATGCCGACAGCCTCTCCCGGCTCGATTGTCAGGTTTATATCGGAAAGAACGTTTTTCGTCTTGTCAAACGAGAAGCTGACGTGACGGAATTCGACCTTGCCCTGTATTCTTTGCGGGATGTTGCCCTTGCCGTCATCGTGCTCCGGCTCGGCATCGAGAATATCCATAACTCTTTCGGCGGAGGTCAGCGCGCTCTGATACGAATCGTTCAAGCCCGCAAAAAAGTTGACGGGGCCGTAAAACATCGAAGTATATGAGATGAACGAAACGAGCAGACCGAGGGAAATATCGCTTTTGCCCTCTATGACTTCAAGTCCGCCGACATTCCATATTATAAGCGAGCCGCAGACAACGGCAAACGAGACAGCCGCTGTGAAAATGCTGGACATTCTTCCCGCGCGGACGCTGACCTTCAGCCATTCCTCGTTTTGCTTTTCAAGTCGCTTTGACGCGCGTTTTTCGCCCGAAAACGATTTTATAACGCGTATGCAAGGTATCGAGTCTGTCAGAACGGAGGAAACCGCTGTCCATTTTCGCCATATGCGACGATAGAAGGGACGTATTTTGCGTCCGAATTTTCTCGAAGCGTAAACGACGAACGGAACGGGGATAAGCGAAAGCAGAGAGAGCTTCCAGTTCATCGTTATCATTATAACAATTATTCCTATAAGGAGGAACAGCTGCGTTACAACCTCCTGTGTAATACGCAGAATGAACGCCTGAAGGTTGTTTGTATCGCTGCTTATGCGGTTTATGACAGAGCCTGTTGACGTTTTGTCATAAAACTTCATCGGCAGATGCTGCGCTTTTTCAAATACGTCGTTGCGCAAATCCGCGACGATACTGTCGCCCGCGCGACGGAGGAGCGCCCCTCTGACCGCCGAAAGCAGATACTGCACAAGATACGTTCCGAAAAGAAACGCAACGATTATATAAAGCATTTTTTTGTTTTTATCCGGAATTATGTCATCGACGAGCATTTTCGTCACATAAGGGGGAACGAGGCTGAGCGCCGTTATCATAACGGACATCACAACCGAAAGTATTATTGCCTTGATCTCCGGCTTTACATACTTTGCAAGCTTTGAAACGAGCTTGCCCTTTGACGCACAATTGAGACAGTCCGCTCCCGGGCGGACAAGATTTCTGCCGCATTTCGGGCAGACCGTGCAAAAGCTTCTGTACGCCGTTTCAACGCCGCCGATGGCATCATCTGCCGGTGTGCCGGAGATGACCTTGTCAACAAACAGTACAGCCGCATTGAAAAGCGCCGTTACGGCATAGGTCGCTCTGGCAAGGGAGACCTTCTCTCCGCTTTTCTTTATTGCCAAAAGAAATGCGTTTCCGTACATACGCTTTATCGAAAGCCCGTCAAGCTCGGAATATGAGACCGTCATAACTTCCCTGCTGTTCCCCGAGGGATATACGGAGATGATCCTGCTGTCCGTAAAGGCGACAAGGGGTTCGCCGTAGTTTCCGTCCGGCAGAAGGTCGGTCGTTATTCTGAAAAGCTCCCGCTCCCCTTCGGAAAGCTCCGTTTTCAGCCTTTCGAGAATAGCTTCGTCTGTGATTTTCTTATTTTCCAAAGGCAAAACAAGATTCATACAGGTTACCTCTCTTTTTTATTCCGTTTTTGTAAAGGTCTCTGTATAATATCACGGCGAGCCGCCGTTGTCAACATTATTTATGCTTTTTTAACAATTCGTTTTTTCCCTCAGGCGGGGAGTCCTTTCGCCGCAACCGTTTTCCCGCAATATGTAAATATTTCCTTATACCGAAGGCGCTTAAATTTCTCTCAAAAATGAAATTTCTCTGTTGAAAAACGTCGCCGCGTATGATACAATTACTTTGTATAAATTTATTCCCGAAAGGAAGTTAAAAACAATGAAGAATTCCGCTTATCTGCCGTTTGTGCCGGTCATCAGTCGCTTTTCTCCCCCCTGGGACGCAGACGGCTGGTATTATGTCTGCCGAAACTTCAGCAAAAGATCAAAAATATATTCAAATGCCGATGTAACCCCTGCCAAATTCCCGAAAAAATATTACGGCGCCGACCTTATCGTCACCTTCGATTCAATAAGAGACGGCAAGGACGACCATCAGGAATGTGATTTTTACGTCGAGCGCGACTGTACCGTTGCGCTGGCGTTTGAAAAAAGTATGATAGAAAACGGGCTCGTTCCGGAATGGATCTCCGATTATATTCCGACAGAGCTTGAAATCGTCACGAGCGAGAAGGTTCGTTACGGTATTTTCGAAAAATACTTCTCTGCGGGGGATCATATCGTCATCCCGTGCTTTGAAGGCGAAAACTCAAACTATTTTGTCCTCGCCGTACCGACGGATGTCTGCGAAACAAAGGAGCTTCCCCGCGCGGAAAAGAAGCCCGCCCTCGGCGCTTACCCGAAGAGAGCGTACACCTGTTATCTTTCGGAGTCGTTCAAAGACGGCGTACCCGCCGATTTTGACACAACCGGAGAGATAATCCCCGCAAATATTTATTCGGACAAGAGATATAATTCCGTAAAGCTTTGCGCAGGCTCCTCGATGAACAAGTCCTTCCCAACTTCAAGCCTCGTTGTTGCAAGCGCAACTCTTACAACTGCATCCGAAAATGCCCGTTTACGCTTCGGTGCGGTCCGTATGGAGGAGGGGATGTTCAAATGCGGCGCAAAGACGCTCTGCCCCGCAAGAATCGGAGTGCCGACATCCGTAAAGATAAGATACAATTACCGCGATATGACAGCCGACGTTGAAATAAATCATCTTATGGCGGGAAAATGTATTCCCGTCGAAGGCTCGGAGCCGGCATATTTCAGCTGCGATGAAGGCGAGCTCTTTGTTGACTGCGTGACGGTTATGGACGAGACGGAAATCTTCGCCGCAAATGAAGAATTTGCTTCGATTCCTGAACTGTCCCTGACAGACGGCGCAAGCGTTACAATCGAGCCGTTCCCCTTTGAAAAAAACAGAAGCCTGAAGCTCTCCTCCGAGGAAGGCTTTGCCTGCGGCTATGACTTTCCTGTTATGACCGGAGTTGCAAGCGTCGAAGCAAGAGTTTTCGTTTCGGGCGACGGATGCACCGTTTTCCGCGCGATGAGTGCCGCCGGAAACGAGATAGGCGCGGCAGCTTTCTTTAAAAACTGCCTTTATGCAACAGTTGCGGGCGAATGGTGCTGCGTTGCGGACCTTATCACGCCCTATTGCTATTACCCCGCAGGAAACTGGTATGAAATAAAGTTTACCGTCAATACCGAAAAAGGCACCTATGATCTCTGGGTTGACGGCGCCCGCCGCGCGGAAAAGCTGAAAGCCACAGACAAGGCAAAGAGCCTTTCCCGCATAGAGTTTTCCTGCGACGGCAAAAACGACCTTTATATCAACAGAATCCGCGCATATGACTCAGCCGACCTTTGCAGAGGCATAACGAGAGGCACCATCTTTGATGTCCGCAATTACGGAGCAAAGGGCAACGGAAAAGCAGACGATACGGAAGCATTTACCCGCGCGATCGCAGACGCCGCATACACCGGCGGCACGGTCTACGTTCCGGACGGCACGTATTTTACGGGCGAAATAAAGCTTGCGTCCGATATGACGCTCTTCGTTTCCCCCGGAGCCACAATCATAGGCTCGCAGGATCATTCAAAATACCCGCTCCGCGAGCCGGGCAAATCCCTCTGCGCCCATCGCCAGCTCGGTCGCTCGCTCATATACGGCGAGGGTCTGCGCAACGTTACGGTAACCGGCGGCGGTATGCTGGACGGAAACGGCAAATACCGCTTCAAAATGAACGATCCGGCAGGCGACAAGCGCGAGCTTGACGCCCGCCCCGACATAATCTATATTGCATACTCAAGCGACATAAACATTGAAAACCTCAATATGCGCAGAAGCGCATTCTGGACAGTCGTCCCGCTTTCGAGCAGAAATATAACAATCAAAAATCTCCGTCTCAACTGTATGAACACGCCAAACAGAGACGGTATCGACCCTGTTGACTGCCAGAACATTTCAATATACAACTGCAACGTTATGGCAGGCGACGACGGACTCTGTTTCAAAAGCTCGGATACTGTCGGCTGTCGCAATATAGATGTCCGCGATATGATGATCTGCTCCCTCGCCTCCGCTGTCAAGTTCGGAACGGACACATACTATTGCCTCAAAAACGCACGCTTTGCGGATTGCTTCATAAAGAATGTCAACCGTTGCGGCGTGTCGCTTGAGACGGTGGACGGTGCCGAAGTTTCGGATGTTTATTTCATCCGTTTCGACATAACGGACGCTTCCGCCCCCGCATATATCGTAACGGGAAAGAGAAACCGCCTGCCGAAGGGAGTAACCGAGGAAAGAACGAGCAAGATGGACGGAGTTGTCTTCTCAGAGCTCAATTTCCGCTCCCCCAGAACACACGGTCACCCTCTGCCTATATATGAAACGATGATCGTCGGTCAGGATGACGAGAGAAGCATAAACAACTTAAAGATTGAAAACTGGAACATTGAGGTTATGGGAGGAGACGCGGAGTCGTCGCGCCCCGCGCCCGAGGTCATAGACAACAAGTATCCGGAATACGACCGTCACGGGCTTTCCGCCGGATATGCGTTCACCCTGCGCTATGTCAAAGGCATTGATATGAAAAATATCAACATAACGGATATGAAAAATCCGGACGCAAGACCGCTTGCGGCATTCTTCAACTGCAAAAAATAAATCGGAGAGAATTATGGATATAAGCAAGAAAAAAATCGCCGCCTTTGATCTTGACGGCACAATTACCCAACATCGCACCCCCGTCTCGGATGAGCACTATGCGCTTCTTTCGGAAATGGCGAAAAAATATAAGATACTTATGGTCGGAGCCGGTATGTGCGAAAGAATTTTTCATCAGCTCCGCGAATTCCCCGTCGACATAGTCGGCTGCTACGGTATGCAGTTCTGCTCTTACGACAAAGACACAAAGTCTTTAAAGCCCGTCTATTCCGAGGTAATGCCCTGCGACAGGGAATCCGTTTATACCCGTGCAAGAGCCATTTGTGACCGCCACGGTTACACGGATCAAGCGGGAGATCTTGTCTGTTTTCATTCCTCCGGCGCAGTTACTATCGCCCTTCTCGGAAACGACGCAAAGATCGAGGATAAGCTGAAATTCGATCCGGACAGAAAAAAACGTCGCGCGTTTTATGATGAGGTCGTCGCCGCTTTTCCGGATTACAATGTTTTCGTCGGCGGGTCATCGTCATTTGATATGGCACCGAAGCCCTATAACAAGTTCTTCGCCCTTGACCGCTACTGTCGCGAAAACGGTCTCTCGCACGACGAGGTCGTCTTCTTCGGTGATGATTACGGCACCGGCGGCAACGACGAATGTGTTTATCTTTCGGATTTTGATTTTGTCTGCGTCGATGATTACAGAAAACTCTGTGACGCCCTCGCCCCGTTTCTGAAATAACCTACTTTTCTTTGAAAAGAAAAGTAGGCAAAAGAAACTTCAATAATTGTTTTATGCAAATTTTATAATAAGCAAACAGAGGTGATTATTCATCTCTGTTTTTCTTTTGTTATGCCTGAAAAGAAAGTAGGCAAAAGAAGCTTCAATAATTGTTTTATGCAAATCTTATAATAAGCAAACAGAGGTGATTTTTCATCTCTGTTTTTCTTTTGTTATGCCTGAAAAGAAAATAGGCAAAAGAAGCTTCAATAATTGTTTTATGCAAATCTTATAATAAGCAAACAGAGGTGATTTTTCATCTCTGTTTTTGCTTTATTATACCCGAGAAGAAAAGGGGCAAAAGAAACTTCGGTTATTTATTTGTACAGATGTTTCATTACCTGCATATCCGGGTGTTATATTGTAGGGGAGGGGTTTCCCCTCCCGTCATCCCGTCTTCATCGATACACAATCCGGCATATCCCCCCCGTCTCGGCGACGCCTGCAAACGCTTACGCATTTGCATATCCCCCCGTCTCGGCGACGCCTGCAAACGTGCAAGCGTTTGCCCGCTCCGCAGCAAAATCTCAAACAAAAAATCAGGCGCGGAATACCCGCGCCCGATTTATTTTTTTATAACCTTGATCTGAAAAATCATTAGTTTTTATGCTTCTGTATTTTTCCGGCAAACGCCGTAGTTTATATTAAAACTGTTATCTGTTGCAGCAGCAGAGAACCACGCAAGCAATAACAATGATCCAAAGACAGGTGTTGTTTCCGTCGAAAAGATTGCAGAGACAGTTGTTCATAGGTATCCTCCCTTCGCCGCTTTGGGCAAATATGAAATATTATCAAAAGACAAGGTATATAAGTATTTCCCCGTCCTGTTAATATTCTATGAGGATAATGTCGAAACGTGCCGATTTATTTGAGCTTCTTTTTTTGTGCCGCGCCGATAGAATATCCTATGGCAAACGAGCCGAGGATAAGTATAAGATCAAAAATAATCTCCAGCGCATATGATTCCGAAAGGTTGTAAATAAAGCTGCCGGTTATATTGAAAAGTCCAAAGCCGAGAGCAAAAATATCGGCTGTTCCGGAAAGGTCGCTCTTGCCGACGGCGGCAATGATACCGAAAACAAAATAAAGAACTACGGAGATCAGCGGTATTGCATTTGCCGTAAGCATTGAGGCTGTGAGTCCGAGTCTCTTTTTTGCCGCAAAGCTCCCGCAATATCCCCAAGCCAGCGCCGCCAATATCACAGCAAGCACGCTGAGCACGGAAATTCCGCTTACATTCTGCTGACCGATCGGAGTCCATATCGGGACGGATCCGAGATAAATAAATTTATCCGGAAGAAGCAGCAATCCGGCAAATGCCGCAATTGACAGAATCGGGACAAGACAGAGAAGATATGCAATATTGAATTTTCTTTGTTTTTTCATATTGTTTCCTTTCATAATTCGATAGCGCCGTCGAGGGCGAACGAATAAATATAAGTATGATCCGGAGCTCTTCCGAACAACTTTTCGCAAGCGTATTTATAATATTCGAGCTGGCGGCTGTGTCTCTCTGTAAGCGTTTTTCTGATCTCGTCCCCGCCGGTTCCCTTTGGAAAGAAATCCGTCTTGTAGTCAATCAGGATAAGCTCGCCGTCCTTTGTCTTGACGGCACAGTCTATAACGCCCTGAACCATAAGCTTTTCGCCCTTGAGAGCTTTTTTTGTTTCCTCGTCCTCCGAGAAATTCTCCGCCGGATAAAAAATAATGAAGCGTTTTTCTCTGTAAATCGCCTCGGCATTGCGCATAAGCGATGCCGTCTCCGAAGAAAAGAATTTTTCCAGCTTGCAGATATTGAGTTTTTCTCCGTCGCTCTCAAAGAGGAATTTTTCTTTCATCAGCCTTTCAATCTCGGCTCTGACGCCGAATTTTTCGACATTTTCAAAATCGAAAAACTGCATAAAAGTATGCATTGCCGTGCCGTGCGAAGCGCCACTTTCGCTCTCCCCAGCAATGAAAACGGGAACGGCAAATTCCTCCTCGTTTTCATCGGTTTCAAGCTCTGCGCTTGCGTCGTTTTCATCGAGCACGTCGGGATACAGCCTTGAAACGGACAGCTTTGACGGCACCTTTGAGAGAAGCGGAGTCGGATATTCAAAGCCGAGCCTTTCCTTTGCGATAGAGACGCCCTCATTGTAGTCATCTTCTGAGACTTTGTTTTTTTCCTTCGCTACGTTTTCCGTCTCCGGCATTTTGTCAATAAAATCAAGAGTGCAAAGCTCCGGATTTTTGGCAAGCCCGATACACGTCCATTCAAGCATAGTTTTGAGTTTTTTTCGCTGATAAGACGAAAACAGTTCCGCTTTCAGGGCAATTTTCGAGTCGCTGTCGCAAAAGTCAAATCTTTCCCGCTGATCCTTTGGATTGTTTGATTTCGTATTATCCTTGACGGTTGCCGTCATTATCAGCCGCCGCTTTGCGCGCGTAAGAGCGACATAAAGCAGTCTGCACGCTTCGTCTGCCAGCCTGCCTGTCTGAATATCGATCGCCGCGCGATGAAACGGAGTTTCCTTAAAATTGCCGTCCTCAAAAATGTCAAACGCCAGAGGAGCATTGCGCACCGCAAGAACGTTTCCTTTTGTATATTCGGTGTTCGGTCCTTTTTCCATATTGCATATAAAGACCGTATCGAATTCAAGCCCCTTTGAAGCGTGCATCGTCATAATATTGACGGCGTCCGAGCCGCTTCCGAAGCCTGTCATATCAATTTTCGGCTTCTCGTTCATTATGTCGTCGATAAACGAAATGAACGAATAAAGTCCGTGGCTCGATCCGCTTTCAAAGCCAAGAGCATAATCATAAAGCTTTAAAAGATTTTTGCGGCTTTTTTCCTCCTTGCCGACTATTGCAAGCAGCTTCGTCTCGGAATAAACGTAGCGCAGAAGCTCGCCGCAGGTACATATTTTCGCTTTGTTTTTGAATTTTTCGTTATCGGAAAGGAAGCGTTTTCCCTTTTCAAAGCTGTGCTTTGCCGTATATTCTTTGAGTGCGGCGTAAAGCGACCCGCTCTCGCTCTCCCTTCTTATGACCAAAAGCTCGTCCATAGTAAAGCCGTAAATCGGGCTTTTGAGCGCGGCGGCAAGATAAAGATCGCGGGAGGGATTATCAATCGTGCAGAGCAAGGAAACAGCGAGAAGTATCTCCGGGCTTTCAAAGAATTCCTTTTCCGATATGTTGCGATAAGGAACATTCCGCTTTGACAGCTCCTCTGCAAGCTTTCCGGATATTTTGTCCGTTCTCAAAAGTATCGCTATGTCCTTTGCTTCCGTCTCGCCGGAGGCAATGATTTTTGCAATCCTTTCCGCAACATATGCTTCCTCAGAGAGCTCCGGCTCGTCATCCGATGCGCATATTATATGCATTTCCGGCACGGGTGACGTTATCTTTGATCCGAATCTGAGCTTTTCGTCCTCGCCATAAACCGTTTCCCCGTCCGTATTCATAAGAACGGAGAATACTCCGTTTACAAGTTCGATAATCTTATCTCCGGAGCGGAAGTTATCGGAAAGGAAAATCTTTGCGGCGTTGTCTTTTCCGTGCTCGCCGTATTTTTTCCTCTTTGCAAGCTGACCTTCGAAGATCGCAGGCTCGGCGCCTCTGAAATCATAGATGCTTTGCTTTATATCGCCGACCGTAAAAAGGTTGTTCCCTCTTGAGATCATCTCAAAGATTGTGTTCTGAAGATCGTTTGTGTCCTGAAATTCATCAATATATATTTCGTCGAACCGCTTTGATATTTCCTTTGCAACTTCTGTCGGCCCGCCGGTGGTTTCGTCATAGAGGAGGTTCAGCGTCAGTCTTGCGGTGTCTGAAAAACTGAGCATACGCCTACGTTTTTTCTCTTCCATAAGCCTGCGATCGAATTCTTCGAAGAAAGTCAGCAGGTCGTTCTGCAGAGCGGATATGCGGGAGAGCATTACGGAAAGCTCGTCATCCGAAAACGAAAAATACCTTTCTTGCAAAGCTTGAATCTCTTTGCGGAATTTGTTTCTTATCTCGTGCAGAGCTTCCGTGCGCTTTGTTTTGTTCTCTTTGCGCACCTGACTGGACTTATCGACCTTTGTCTCGCTTTCAAAGCTGCCCAGATAATCTCTGACCTCGCCATACGAGGCTCCGAACGTCACCTTGCCATAAAGCCTGCGGCAGAAATCTGCTTCCTTTTCATAATTGGGTCTGCGCCCTTCGGTGCCCGGATTTGCGTCTATCTCATTCAGCGCAACACGATAAAAGTTCTGATAATGCCGCAGAAAATCCGCAAGCATACCGTAAATCGCTCTTCCCCAGAAAGTCTGCCCGAAGTCGCAGGCTTCGTCGTCCCCTTTTATGGCTTTTTTCCTATCAACACAGCCGGAATAAAATCCGTGAAGCGAGACGAGCGTCTCCCTCAACTTGCTGTCGGACGATGGCGAACCGAACGTATCCGCAAACAGCGAAAAATCATCTATCTTCCCTGCCCCTGTGACAACGCCGTCAAAATAGTCCGAGATGAGCTCGTCTGCAATGTCGTTTTTGAGAACGCCCTCGGCTTCTCCGTCCATAATGCCGAAGTTTGAAAATCCCGTATCGCCGAAATATTCCTTTACAAGGTCGATATAAAAGCTGTCTATCGTGCTTATTCTGGCGGAGGGAAGAAGCAGCATTTGCCGCAGAAGGCGCTTGTCTGTCGGATTTTTTCCGCTTTCCTCACCAAGCGACTTTTCAATCTTTGAAACAAGCTCGGCGGCAGCGGCACGGGTGAAGGTCACAACGAGGAGCTTGGAAACGTCAACCTTATTTGAGCATACTCTTTCCGTTATACGCCTTGTAAGTACTGCGGTTTTTCCACTTCCAGCCGCTGCGCTGACAGCTATTGATACACCCTCGGCACTGATTGCCTGCGCTTGCGCCGGCGTCCATTTGATTTCAGGCATAACAACCTTCTCCTCCCCCGATATTTTTACATATAATATTATATATTTTTTTGATGTCTGTGTCAACAAGAAAAACAAAGGCGAAAACGTGCGCGGGGGGATATGCAAATGCGCAAGCGTTTGCAGGCGTCGCCGAGACGGGGGGATATGCAAATGCGTAAGCGTTTGCAGGCGTCGCCGAGACGGGGGGGATATGCCGGATTGTGTATCGATGAAGACGGGATGACGGGAGGGGAAACCCCTCCCCTACAATATAACACCCGGATATGCAGGTAATGAAACATCTGTACAAATAAATAACCGAAGTTTCTTTTGCCCCTTTTCTTCTCGGGTATAATAAAGCAAAAACAGAGATGAATAATCACCTCTGTTTGCTTATTATAAGATTTGCATAAAACAATTATTGAAGTTTCTTTTGCCTTCTTTTCTTCTCGAAGAAAAGAAAGGTGAAGGAAAGCAGATTAAAGGGTGCCGTTTGATCCGAGAACGTCAACGATCTTATGTTTGACCATCTTCTTGACTTCGTCTCTGCCGACAGAGAGGTATGCTCTGGGGTCAAATACTTCGGGCTGATTTACAAGAACTCTGCGGATACCTGCTGTCATTGCGAGACGTATATCGGAGTCGATATTGATCTTGCAGACAGCCATCTTTGCAGCCTGGCGGAGTTCATCCTCGGGGATACCGATAGCGTCGGGCATATGACCGCCGAGAGCGTTGATTTCCTTTACGCATTCCTGAGCAACGCTGGAAGCGCCGTGAAGAACGATCGGGAATCCGGGGATTCTCTTTTCAATCTCTTCAAGAATGTCAAAACGGAGCGGAGGCGGAACAAGGATGCCGTCCGCATTGCGTGTGCACTGAGCGGGTGTGAACTTATATGCGCCGTGCGACGTACCGATAGCGATTGCAAGAGAGTCAACGCCTGTGCGTGAAACGAACTCCTCAACCTCTTCGGGGCGTGTGTATGAAGAATCCTCGGCGGAAACGTGAACATCGTCTTCAATGCCTGCGAGCTTGCCGATCTCACCCTCGACAACGACGCCGTGAGCGTGAGCGTAGTCAACGACTTTCTTTGTAAGAGCGATGTTTTCTTCGAAAGAATATTTCGAACCGTCAATCATAACGGAGGTAAAGCCGCCGTCGATGCACGATTTGCAGATGTCAAAATCTGCGCCGTGGTCAAGATGGAGAGCGAGGTCAATGCCTGTATCCTCAACTGCCGCCTTTGCGAGAGCCATAAGATATGCGGGCTTTGCATACTTTCTTGCACCTGCCGATACCTGAAGGATAACAGGAGACTTTTCTTCAGCCGCAGCCTCTGTAATAGCCTGGATTATCTCCATATTGTTGATGTTGAAAGCGCCAACGGCATATCCGCCGGCATAAGCTTTCTTGAACATTTCTGTTGTTGTTACTAATGCCATTTATAGTTCCTTTCCTGTCACATAAGTGACAATTCAAATTTCTGCATTTTATATTTTATAACAAATTCCGCAACATTTCAATACGTAAATGAAAATTTAATGAATTATATACATTTTTTATTTGGGGGATTTGCCGGTTTGCGGAGCAAGCCAGGCAGGCGTCGCCGAGACGGGGGGGATTTGCAAATGCGCAAGCGTTTGCAGGCGTCGCCGAGACGGGGGGGATATGCAAATGCGTAAGCGTTTGCAGGCGTCGCCGAGACGGGGGGGATATGCAAATGCGTAAGCGTTTGCAGGCGTCGCCGAGACGGGGGGGATATGCAAATGCGTAAGCGTTTGCAGGCGTCGCCGAGACGGGGGAATTTGCCGGATTGTGTATCGATAAAGCCGGCGGGGCGGGAGGGGAGACCCCTCCCCTACATTGCAATACCCGTTTATGAAGGCAATAAAATATTTGTACAAAACAATTATTGAAGTTTCTTTTTGCCCGATTTTTCACAATAAAGAAAAAGCAGAGATGAAAAATCACCTCTGTTTGCTTACTATAAGATTTGCACAAACCAATTACCGAAGTTTCTTTTGCCTACTTTTCTTTTCAAAGAAAAGTACGGTTTCTTTTCAAAGAAAAGTAGGGCGGCATATTATATAGTGAGCGGAGGGATCCGCAATATATAAAAAGAAGGTATCAAAAAAATGAAACATATAAAAACAGCATTCATAGGAGGAGATCTGCGGCAGCTTTCCGCAGCCGGATATTTTGCAAGGCTTGGAGCAGAAGCCGTAGTCTGGGGATTTGACGGATGCAAACTACCGGAAAACGTCGTCTGCAAGGATGACGCAAGGGCGGCTTGCGACGGAGCGGATGTCATTATTCTCCCGCTTCCGTACGGGAGAGAGGGCGAAATAAACTGCCCTATGACGGAAAAAGAACTCACAATCGCCGAGCTGCTTGAATATACAAAAGAAAACGCATTGATAATCGGCGGCAGGCTGGATGAAAAGGCATATAAGCTCGCAGCCCCGCATAATAATAAAATAATCGATTATTACGACAGAGAGGAGCTTTCCGTTCTGAATGCCGTTCCGACGGCAGAGGGCGCAGTCGAGATAGCGATGCGTGAGCTGCCGATAACGCTTTTCGGCAGTCGTATGGCAATAATCGGCTTCGGAAGGATCGGAAAGGTTTTGGCAAAGGTTCTCTGCGGACTCGGAGTCAACGTAACGGTATTTGCGCGTAAGCCGGAAGCTAAGGCTTGGGCAAGGGTGTGCGGCTGCAAAGCGGAAGACACCTCAAAAATGAGCGAATATCTCTCAGGTTTTGTGTGCATATTCAATACTGTGCCTGCACCTGTGCTCGGGGAAAAGGAGCTTATGTCGGCAGGAGAAAACACCTTAATTATCGATCTTGCCTCGGCGCCGGGCGGCGTTGACAAAAGCGCCGCGGAAAGAACGGGAGCAAAAGTCATAACCGCGCTTTCGCTCCCCGGGAGGGTCGCGCCTGAATCCGCCGGAGAAATCATTGCCGAAACTGCCGTAAACATTCTTTTTCAGGAGGGTATTATACAATAATGATAGGATATTGCTTTTGCGGGTCGTTCTGTACGGTTGAAAAATCGCTTGCGGCATTGCGCTCGCTGCGCGCGGAGGGAAACGACATCCTGCCGATAATGAATGACAGCGTCTACTTTTGCGATACACGCTTCGGCAAGGCGGAGGACATAAGGCAGGCTGTTGAAAACATATGCGGGAGAGAAATTGTTCATACGGTCGTCGGCGCAGAGCCGATCGGTCCATCAATAAAGCTCGATATGCTCGTCATCGCCCCTTGCACGGGAAACACTCTTGCCAAAATGGCGCTGGGGATAACGGATTCCGCCGTAACAATGGCGGCAAAGGCACAGCTGAGGGCGGACAGAGCCGTTGTTATTGCGCTTGCAACAAACGATGCGCTTTCATCGAACCTGAAGAACATCGGCGCAATGCTCCAAAGAAAAAACGTATATTTCGTGCCGATGACGCAGGACGACCCGGAAAAGAAGCCACATTCGCTCGTATGCGATTTCGGTATGCTCAAAAATACAATGGTCGCCGCCTTCAAGGGAAGGCAGATCCAGCCGGTTTTCATAGGCAAAGAGCCAAAGGAAGGATAAAAAACAAAGGCTGTGACGGAGTTTTCCGCCATAGCCTTTTCTGTTGACAAACATTTTTCGCAGGGGTATAATAAGAGCGCAACTTATTTTTGCGGGAGGCGAAGTTATGGCGGATATATCTCTTTATTATACCGAAAGCGGAGAGGGCTTTCCGCTGATCTTCCTTCACGGAAACGGCGAGGACAGCGGATATTTCGTCCGTCAGACGGAGTTTTTCTCCGCATATTTCCGCACGATCGCAATAGATACCCGCGGCCACGGCAGGTCGCCGAGAGGAGAAGGCGAGTTTTCGCTTGTCCGCTTTGCCGATGACCTTCACAACTTTATGCTCTCGCACGGTATAGAAAAGGCGCACATACTCGGCTTTTCGGACGGCGGCAATATCGCGCTTTATTTTGTGCTGAAATATCCGTCAATGGTCGGGCGGCTTGTGCTCTGCGGGGCAAATATTTCTCCGTCCGGAATAAAAAGAAGCGTGCAGATACCGATAGAAATCGGCTATTCGATTGCAAAGCTGTTTGCAAAAAAGAGCGAGGGCGCAAGGGCGAATGCCGAAATTCTCGGGCTTATGGTGAACGAGCCGGATATAAGTCCGGAGGAGCTTTCGCAGATCAAAGCTCCGACACTTGTCATTGCCGGAACGAAGGATATGGTTCGCCGCAGCCATACGGAGCTTATCGCGACGAGTATTCCCTGCACCGAGCTTGCGTTCATAAAGGGCGACCATTTCATAGCAAACAAAAATCCGGACGAATTCAATAAAAGGGTCAAAGAGTTTCTTTGCGACGGGCAGAGCGGGGGATGAGCTTGACACAGTATATCAGACATATAAAAATCACGGAGCTTTTCGGCTCCGTGATTTTCATTTATTTTGTTGAATTTATATATTCCGCAACGGTTTTTGCCGGGTCGGCGGAGTCTATCCAGTAGTCCGGAAGGATTCCGCTGCCTTCTGTAAATCCCGTCATATTAAAGACCTTGAATCCCATTAGGAAGCATATGTTTGAATTCGGGAGACGATACCACTTGACATCTCCGAACTGTCCGCACCCGCAGGACGCACTGCCAACCGTTACCGAGTTTTTTACCGACCTTGCATACATTATCGCTGCCTCGCCGGAAGACGAGACTCTTTTGTTCTGAAGAAGATAGAGCTTTCCTTCAAAGCCGGAGCGGGACTGGTCGTTTCTCTCGCTTACGAATATCGAATATCTTTTTTCGTCCGCGCCTTCATTTTCTTTTTCAAACAGAGGGGATATGAGCTCGGCAAGCTCGAGCTCCCAATTCGCATATCCGGAAAGAGCTTTTGTAAAAACTTTCGGAAATTTGCTCGCCCCGCCGCGGTTGTTCATTACAGACCAGATAAGATTTTTTGCCCCGCTGTATTTCTTTCCCATATCCGAAAATTCAGTTGCTCTGTCCGGGTCGAGAGCATAAGATGTATGATAAACGGTCGGTATGCCGAGCGTTTCTTCATCATACAGCGGTACGTTATTCTCCATTATCTCATCTGTACGGCAAGTATGCAGAGGAACGGAAATCCCGCAAAGCTCAAGTGCGCCGGACGGATTTTCCGTGTATTCCCCGAAGAGAAAGCGTTCGGATCCGCTCGGAGACGGGAGCGTGCGAAACAGATTTTCCTTGCTGATTTCGGCGTGGTCAAACATTTTCCCGTGCAGCTCTCCCTCAGATATTACCGTCAATTTATCTCTGCGCTTTTCAAAAACGATGTCCGAAAAATATGCGCGGAAAAAATGACCGAATTCAAGATACGGAGTTCCCGCAAAAGAGAAATGGGCGTCGTTTATTATGTCTTTGAGCGATGAATAAATACGCTTTTTCAGCTCACCCGAAGAAAGTCCGCTTTCGGGAACGGACGCTATGAGTTCATCTCGGATTTTGTCAAAATCGCATATGTCTTTATAATAATCGTAGCCTGCATATGAATATTTCAGAAGTTCAAAAAACACGCGTATATCTTCGTCCGCTCCGCTGCGCGAAACGTGCTCTGCCGGCGGAAATTTTTTGCCTGCGTCATCATATACAGACAGCACGTCGCTGAAGCGACGGAGCTTTTCGATAATATTTTTGCTGATTTTGACCGGCTTGTAATCTTTATAGCATTTTTCAAATTCACCTGATTTCATATGAAAATCTTTCTTCGTTATTTTATTTCAGCTATCCCCGCGTGCGGAGTTCTGTACGTAAAGGCTTTGTTTGTAAACTCTGCGCCGTTTTCTATGCAGAGAATGACATTTATCACGCCGCCGTGAGTGACGAGGAGCGGGGTCATTCCGCTCTCCGCGGAAAGCGCTTTGAACTCCGCCCACGAGTTGCGTATCCTTTCAAAAAACTCCTTCGGACTTTCGCCGCTCGGGTAAGGCTCGTCAAAGCCGAGCGACGCAAACCAGAGTCCCGGATATTTTTCCGCGGCTTCTGTTTTCGGCATACCGGCAAGCACGCCGTTATTGATCTCGCGGAACTCCGGAACAAGAGCTACTGCAAGCGAAAGCCTTTTCCCTGCGATCTCCGCCGTCTCCCTTGCGCGCGCAAGGTCGCTCGAAAAAATATGTGATATGCCCTTGCCGACAAGGCTTTCCGCAGCGCTTTCGGCTTGCGCTCTGCCTTCGCTTGTGAGCCCATAGCTGCTCCATCCGCCGAAACGTGTCTCGTCATCTTTGCCGTGACGCATTAAGTATATCATAAAAATCCTTTCTTAAAACAAGCGGCGACCTTTTCGAGGTCGCCGCTTGAAATATTATCAGTCGTGGAGATAATCGAGGTAATTTTTGAGTGCAGTATCCGTAAATGACTTGGAACCGAAGAAGTCCGTATCAAAGCCGGAAAGTTTGTTTGACGCAACGTAGCAGTCCGAATTAAAGAGAACGGGTGCAACGGGAGCATCCTCGAGGAGGAGCTTTTCTGCCTGGTGAAGCAGATCCGCTTTTTCCTTCTGTGTTGCGGCTGCAAACGCTTTTTCGATAAGCGCATCATACTCTTCGTTATAATAGCCTGTTACGTGTGTTTCGTTTACGTAATATCTTTCAACGCCCTTCGATTCATCGAAATCCTTGCTTGTCGAGTCAACAAGTCTGACCTTGCCGGAGAACGATTTTGCGAAAGGAGCAAGCATTGCAAAGGAATATGCGGAGAGCGCCTGAACATCAAGACCGAGAACATCATATTCGCCGGATTTGTAAACCTGCTCGTAGTCCGTTGCGTTTACGCCCTTGAGAACAACGGAGAATCCAAGCTCTTCCCAAGCTTCTTTTGCGTATGTCGCAACTGTCTTTTCTTTGCTCATATATCCCATCTGAGCGGACTGATAGCTGTCGTTGGTATAGTCCGTAAGATAATAGAGATATATTTCGTCATACTTTGCGGGGTTTATGCCCGCATCGGAGAGGAGCGCCTTTGCCTCGTCGATAGCTGATGAGGGGGAGAGGAGCTCGCCGCTCTTTTTGCGGAAAGATGTTCCCTTCTTTGTATCGAATACCTTGGAGGGGACAAGACCCGTTGCGGCTTTGACTCCGCCGCCGACGGCGTCTGCAATCGCATTTCTGTCAAGCGCTATGGAAAGCGCGCGACGGATCGTTGCGTCGGAAAGGGCTTTGTTCGAAGTATTGAAATAGAACGAATATGTCGAAGCGAGCTCGGTCGTCTTTGTCTTTCCGAAGTCGGCTGCGACGCTGCCCGTCAGACCCGAAACGAAGAAATATTCGTTGTTTCTATATTTTGTAACAACGTCAACAGCTTCCTCGTCCTTTGACGAAATGATGTTGAGGTCGAGCGGGTCGGAGAAATGAACATAGATTCTGTAAGGAGTTACGCTCTTGTCAAGCGCTTCGGAGCTGAGGTTGTTGTTTCTGTAATAATATTTAGAGCGTTCGAGAAGGAGCGTTTCGCCCTCGTCGCCCGTGAATTTTCTTGCTCTGAACGGACCGTTTGTCGAAAGGTCGGTCGAGGAACGGGACCATGTGTCCTGATAAAGAGAGATCTTGTTTTCGCGGAGAGGAACGAGAGCGGGGCTTGCGAGGTTATAAAGGAATTCGTCCTCGTCTGCGCCCTCCTCGAATCTGACCTCGAGGATGTTCTTCGAAACCGCATAAAGACCGATGTCGTCAATGCCTATTTCGCCGAGCTTTGCCTGCCTTGCGCCCTTTATCGGATAAAGCATTGCAGCCGCCTCGGAGGAGAATGCAGGATCAAGAATACGCTTCCAGGCGTATACGACGTCGTGCGACTGAACGAGCGAGCTGTCGCTCCAGTAGGTCGTATTGAGCTTGATTCTGAGGACACGATCTCCGTTTTTGTTGTCCGTATAGAATTCATAGCTCTTTGCGAGCGCCTTTTCGAGCTTGCCGTTACTGTTTATTCTCATAATACCTTCGAAAATGAGGTTGAGAACTCTGACAAGAGATTCATCCGTATATGCCGTTGCGGGATCGAGATTTATCGGCTTTGTACCGAGATACATATCAAGAACCGCACCGTATTTATCGGGCTCTTTTATTTTCGTACAACCCGCAAACACAAGCACGAGCATTGTGAGAGCGAGAAGCGCTGAAACGATCTTTTTCATTTTTCAGTTTCCTCCGAACCGATTGAGATTGTTGATACAAACGACAAAAAGTCAGTTTATATAAATGTACTTATACATTATATCATCAAATTCTCCATAAATCAAATCTATTTTTTGCAAATAAAAAGATTTATGCAAATTACCGATTTTCAGCCGTCCGCATTGTGTGATGTTCACAAACAAATCGTCGTTCCTGCACCCGAAAAGACGGGCAGACAAGCTCCTCGTTCGCATAGGAGGTAATCCCCGCGCCCTGCGGAAATAAATACGTAATTTTGCCGGCGGCAGATGCGGCAGAGAGAATTTGCGGGGAAATATCCGAAAAAACTTTCGTTTTTTTACATTTTTCATTCAATTTCCTGTTGCAAGAGAGGGAAAAAGATAGTATAATATAGGTTATGATAAAATGGGTTAGTTATTGTTAACCGAAAAAATATTTGAGGAAAACGAGTTATGACAGAAATCAAAAAACTGATTGCCGCCGCAGTTGCCGAAGCCGAAGGGCTCTCCGCCTCCGATATTGAGGCGATGCTCGAGTACCCGCCGGACAGCGCGATGGGCGACGTTGCGCTTCCGTGCTTCAAGCTGAGCAAAGTTCTGCGCAAAAGCCCCGTTATGATAGCTTCCGAGCTTAGGGAAAAGCTCTCTCTGCCCGAGATCGGAAGGATAGATTCCGTCGGCGGTTATCTTAATTTTTATGTCTCCCCGAATTATTATGCGGAGAGACTCATCCCCGAAATTCTTTCCGAAAAGGGAAATTACGGCAAAAGCACTATGGGCGCGGGAAAGACCGTCGTTCTGGACTATTCCGCCCCGAACATCTGCAAGCCCTTCCATATCGGCCATTTCGCTTCAACCGTTATCGGTCATTCGCTGAAAAAGCTGCACGAATTCTGCGGCTATAAATGCGTCGGCATAAACCATCTCGGCGACTGGGGAACGCAGTTCGGCAAGCAAATAACGGCATATAAGCTCTGGGGTGACAGGGAGACCGTCGAAAAGCTCGGAGTTGACGAGCTTGTCCGCCTTTATGTAAAATTTCACGAGGAAGCCGAAAACGACCCCTCTCTCAACGACCGCGCCCGCGCTGAATTTGCAAAGCTGGAGGAGGGCGACCCCGAAAACACGGAGCTCTGGAAATGGTTTGTGAAGATTTCGCTTGACGAATGCAACAGAACTTACAAGCGCCTCGGCATCGATTTTGACAGCTACGCCGGCGAATCGTTCTATACGGACAAAATGCAGGAGCAGGTCGATCTTCTCAGAGAAAAGGGACTTCTGAAAATAGACAACGGAGCGTCGATCGTCGATCTCTCCGAATACAATATGCCTCCCTGCCTCATTCTCAAATCTGACGGCTCGACTCTTTACCCGACGCGCGACATCGCCGCCGCGGTATACAGAGCCAGAACGTATCATTTCGATAAATGTATTTACGTCACGGCTTATCAGCAGTGCCTGCATTTCAAGCAGTGGTTCAAGGTCGTTGAGCTTATGGGCTACGACTTTGCGGATAAGCTCGTTCACGTGCCTTACGGAATGGTCAGCATTGACGGCGCAAAGCTCGCAACGAGAACGGGCAACGTCATCCTCATCCGCGATCTGCTTTCGGCAGCCGTAGACAAGGTGACAGACGTTATAAACGAGAAAAACCCGAACCTTGAAAACAAGGAGCAGACGGCAGAGGATGTCGGCATAGGCGCGGTCATCTTCCATTACCTGCTCAACAACAGAATAAAAGACGTAAACTTCGTTATGGAGGACGCGCTTTCCTTTGACGGAAATACGGGTCCCTACGCGCAGTACACATATGCGCGCACCTGCTCGATACTCGAAAAGGCGGGCGAAGTCACAATAGACGGGATCAGAATAACCGAGCCTGCCGAAGCGGCACTCTGCAAGGTGCTTTCGCAGTTCGGAGAGGCCGTACTTTCGGCTGTTGCGGATTACGAGCCGTCGGATGTCACAAGATACATTCTTGACGTCTGCACAGCGTTCAACCGCTTCTATCACGACTGCCCCATCCTTTCCGCCGCAGACGAAACGACGAGAAAATCAAGAGTTGCGCTCACACAGGCAACAAATTACGTCCTCGGCAATGCGCTCCCGCTCATCTGCCTCAAAACACCCGAAAAAATTTAACCTTAAAAGGAGAGAAATACAATGTCAGGTCACAGCAAATGGAAAAATATAATGCATAAGAAGGAAAAGACCGACGCCCAGAGAGCCAAAGTCTTCACAAAAATCGGCAAGGAGATTGCAATCGCAGTAAAAGAGGCGGGCGCAGATCCCGTATCGAACACGAAGCTCCGCGACCTCATCTCGAAGGCAAAATCGCTCAACGTCCCGAACGACAATATCGAACGCACGATAAAGAAGGCTTCGGGCAGCGACGCCGTCTCATACGAGGAGATTGTTTACGAAGGCTACGGTCCCTGCGGAGTTGCGGTCATAGTCGAAACGGCAACCGATTCCAAAAACCGCACGGCGGGCAACGTCCGTCACTATTTTGACAAGTTCGGCGGGAACCTCGGTCAGAGCGGCTGCGTCGGATTTATGTTTGCGTCAAAGGGTGTGCTTGATGTTTCCGCTGTCGACGAATACGGCGACAAGGTTGTTGACGGCGACAAGCTGATGGAGGACGCTCTCGAAGCAGGTGCGGAGGACTTCTCCGAGGACGGCGACATCTACGAGATAACGACAGAGCCCGATGACTTTGACGCTGTCAAGACAGATCTTGAAGCAAAGGGCTATACGTTCGTTTCCGCAGAGATCGAAAAGGTTCCTTCAACATACGTAACGCTGACAAACGAAGACGACATAAAACATATGGAGCTTCTCCTCGAACACCTTGAAGAGGACGAGGACATCGTCAACATCTGGCACAACTGGGACGAACAGTAATATAATAATAGCAAAGGACACATAAAAGCGCCGCCGGGTGGCGGAGGAAGGGCAAACCCAATGATCACAGATACAAAATACACAGAAGGCTTCCGCAGTATGTTCAGGGAATACGACATACGCGGGCAGGTTTCGGACGACCAGCTCTGTCCGGAAAACGTATATAAAATAGTAAAGGCTTATTCAAAATATCTTCGCCGCAGAAATATGCTTCGGGCAGTTGTCGGTTATGACAACCGCTCCTGCTCCCCCGCATTTGCGGAGGCGGCTGTCAAGGCGCTGAGAGAAGAAGGAATCGATGTTTTCTTCATCGGACTGACCCTCTCCCCTGCCGCATATTTTGCGCAGTATTATCTCAAATGCGAAGGACTCGTTATGATAACGGCGAGCCACAATCCGGACGGTTGGTCCGGCTTCAAGCTCGCCTGCGGCTATTCGAAAACTCTTGAGCCGGACGATATAAGAGAGGTATATTCCCTGCTCGATACGCCGGACACAAAATGCGACGAGGGCAAATACGAGGAGGTTGACATCCGCGACGCTTATATCGACGCGATCGTTTCCCGCATCCATATGGGCAAAAAGAAGTTGCGCGTCGTGCTCGACGCGGCAAACGGCGGAGCCGGACTTTTCGTTTATGAAATCTTCCAGCGTCTCGGTTGCACAACATTCCAGCTCAACTGCGACCCCGATACAAGCTATCCGCATTATTTCCCGAACCCCTCCGACCTGAAGGGCAGAGCAAGACTGCGCGAGATGGTTCTTCATCCTTATATTCACGCAGACATCGGGCTTTCCTTTGACGGCGACGGAGACAGAATCGGCGTTATAGACGAAAAAGGCGGCAACATCTGGAGCGATACTCTCCTTGCGCTCCTCGCAAAGCAGCTTCTCGAAAAGAAGGTGGGAGCAACAGTTGTTTTCGACGTAAAATGCTCGCAGACGCTTATCGACGTAATTGAAAAATACGGCGGCAAGCCGCTTATGTGGAAAACCGGACACTCATATATCAAATCCAAGCTCCACGAAACGGGCGCAGAGCTTGCAGGCGAGAGAAGCGGACATATTTTCGTCGCGGGAGACGAATGGTACGGCTTTGACGACGCGTCGTTCGTTGCGGCAAAGCTCGTTGAATATCTCTCTCATCAGGACGAGACCGTTTCGGAGATAATCGAAGCGTTCCCGCATTATGTTACATCGCCTGAAATCAAGGCTCATTGCGGCGACGCCGTCAAATACGGTATCGTTGACGAAATAACAAAGAAGCTCAAAGCCGCATATCCGGGCAAGGTCTGCGATATAAACGGCGCAAGAGTCAAGTTTGAGCACGGCTGGGGACTTATCCGCGCCTCCTCGAACCTTCCCGAGCTCGTCCTCATTTTTGAGGCGGACACAAAGGAAAATATGCTTGCGATACGCGAGATCTTCAAGTCATATACCCGCGCTTATCCGGAAATATCGGATAAATGGGATAACGACGTTGACGCTATGTAAAATATCGTAAAAAAAGCCGCTCTTCGGAGCGGTTTTTTGTTTCGGTGCGCCTGATCCGATTTCTTATACAGCTCAAAGCCGCAATTTTCCTTCTTCTATTGATTTTCCGTTTTCCCTGTGATAAAATAGGACCGGAGGCGATGCGGAAATGGAACTTGAAAAAATCGTTGCAACCAATATCACAGAGCTTCGCAAAAGCAAACAATGGACGCAGCTTGAGCTTGCCGAAAAGCTGAATTATTCGGATAAATCAATATCAAAATGGGAGCGGGGCGACGGTATGCCCGATCTGAAAACACTCTGCAAAATGGCGGAGCTTTTCTCCGTCTCGATCGACTTTTTCGTAACCGAGGGAGCCGCCGAGCAGATGAAAAAATATAACGCTCCGAAAGAGGAAAAGGGTTATAGGCTCGTCATTTCCCTGCTTATGATTGCAGGAATATGGACAGCGGCAACCGCATTCTTCATATACTTTATGATATATAAAAACGTCAACGCCTGGACGCTTTTCATCTGGCCGATACCGCTTTCCGCGGCGATAATGTACCGCTTCAGTATGAAATGGGGCAATAAATGGTTCGGGCTTGTCTGCTCGTCTCTGTTTTGCTGGTCGCTCCTTGCGGCGTTCTATCTGCAATTTTTAAGCTATAATTTCTGGCTGCTTTTTGTTGTCGGCGCGCCGATTCAGGCAGCGATAGTCCTCTGGTGGATAGTTGTTGTAAAATACAAAAAATAACCTTTTATCCGACCAAGTCTTTACTTGACCCGAGCTGTAAGTATAAAAGTTCCCCGCTTCGGCGGGGAGCTTTTGCTATAAGCATTTATATGATAAGAGAAATGACCGCAAGCGCGGCAAGAATCGTGGGAATTGCCGTCAGAGCGCCGTAACGCACGAATTTTCCGAACGAAAACGAGACGCCGTATCTTTTCAGAAGCGACATCCACATAATCCCCGCAAGCGCACCGACGGGCGTTATAAACGCGCCGATATTCGAGCCGACTATCGCGCCGAAAGCGGCAGACGTTGCAGCCGTCTCCGGAAGCGTTCCAAGAACGGGCACATAAAGCACGCTCATCGGAATGTTATTTATCATATTCGCCGCAAGGGCGGAGGAGAGCCCGTAAGAAAAGACGACGTTTTTCTCGCCGAGGAGCTTTCCGAGCAGGGCTGTTGCGCCGCTGTCATCAAGAGCGGAAACGATGATGAACATCGAAAGCACAAACGGGATAAGCTGCCACGGCGCGCGCCGCAGACAACCACAGAGCTCCTCCGGCTTGCGCTTCTGAACGGCGGACGCAATCAGCACAAGAATGAAAAGCAGCACCGCCGAAGAGAAGGAAACAATCCACATCTCAATATCGAAATAAGACCCGACAGCCATTATAAGCGTGCAGGCGGAGAGGAGCGCAAGCCCGATTATTAGCAGGGGCTTGTTTTTGATTTTCGCCTCTTCCCCGTCATCCGGGCTGACTTCTATCGGCTTCGAAAGGCTCTTGCCGAAGCAAAGCCAGAGAATTCCGAGGGCAACCAGACCTGCCGCTATCGTCGGCAATATCATAACCTCAAGGTATGAAACAAAATCTATCCCCATTGCGGAGGAGATATAGATATTCGTCGGATTGCCGATTATCAGTGCCATACTCCAGGTGTTTGCGGCGATGAATTCCGCAAAAAGATACGGCACGGGATCAATTTTTGCGTTTTTTGCAAAGTAGCAGATAAACGGCGTGAATGTCAGAATGATTATATCGTTTGACGTAAATACCGTCAGAACGGAGACGGTTACATATAGATAAAAGAACAGCCTTTTGCGGCTTCTGCCCGCTTTTCCAAGCGCAAATGCGGCTATGTAAGCAAAGAATCCGACTTCATCAAGGAAAACGGAAAGCACCGTCATCGAAATGAAAAGGGTCAGGATTTTGAGCGGGTTTACGGCGTTATCCGCCGTGAAAGCCGAAAGTATTTTTATCGGCTCTGCACAGCCCGTGCAAAGCATTGCGCAAGCTCCGGCAAGGGCGCAAAGGCAATAAGTATCAAGCCGCAGCCTTCCGATCTTAAGCTGCGGCAAGAGAAGTATTGAAAGTATCATCCCTGCGCAAGTCACGGCGCAGATGATAATTGAAGTTATCATTTTTTTGTTTCTCCGAAAGTCAAAGAGCTTTCATTTTCTCATAGTCAATTTTATTTTCTCAATGCGTGAAAGCCCCATAGGGTCTACATATTCTTTCATTGCAAAGTCAAATTCCTTTTTATAGTCAAGCTCCGTCGGCGAATGAGCGTCGCAACCGAAGATGACATTATTTCCGACTTCCGCCGCAATGCGGAAGAAGTCTTTTCTCGGATAATGGCGGTTTGCCCTTATTCCGAGAAAGTTTATTTCAAGCGGTATACCGAGGGCTTTTGCCGTTTCGCAGAGCCTTCTCATATGCTTTTCATAAATTTTTCCGTCGCCGCGAAACTGAAAAATATCCGGATGTGCGATATATGCGTATCTACCGCTCGAAAGCCCTTCCGTCACCTGACTTACATAGCTTTCAAGATCTTTTTCCTCCGTATAAACGTTGCAGCTGCTCGGACCGTCATATTCGTTTCCGAGATAATGCTGACCCATTATCAGATAGTCGATAGGGTAACCGGAGAAAAAGTCGCAGAGCTTTCCGAAATGCTTCGGATAATACTCCGCCTCAACGCCGATATAGATGTCAATATCGTTTTTATACTCCTCGCGAAGGGAGAGAAGCGATTTTATATACCCTTCAAATTCCTCCGGACGCATACGGAAATGCGAATAATAATCGCCGTCAAAAAAATACGGGCTGTGATCCGAAAAACCAAGGGTTTTTATCCCCCGGGCTATCGCCGCTTCAACATATTCCCTGTCCTCGCCGACGGCGTGATGACAGCGCGACGTGTGCGTATGAAAATTCGCCAAAAGGCAGTCTCGCTCCGGAGCTTCGTTTCCGACTATCATTTTCCTTCCTCTGATCTTTGTTTTTTCTGTTTATTTATCGCTTTTTTCCAGCAACGGTGACACATTGCAACGTAGCTGTCGTTTCCGCCGAGGAAAACCTGCTCTCCCTCTGTCAGAACGTTCCCCTCGCCGTCAATTCTGGCGTTGACGATCGCCTTTGAGCCGCAACGGCAGATAGTTTTTATCTCCGTTATCGAATCCGCAACCTCAAAAAGCCTTCTGCTGCCGGGGAAAAGACGGGTCATAAAGTCCGTCCGGAGCCCGAAGCAAAGCACAGGCAAATTTTTATCGTTTACGAGGTCACGAAGCTGATCTATCTGCTCCGGCGTAAAAAACTGACATTCATCTGCGATGATAACGTGGCAATCTGAATGATTTTTATATTCCTTTCCGATATTCATTTCCGGCGGAACGACCTGCGCCTCTGCGGAAAGCCCTATGCGCGAGCGGACGGTACATTCGCCGTCGCGACTGTCTGTCGAAGGTTTTATAAGCCAGACCTTCATTCCCCGCTCTTCATAATTGAATTTTGTTATAAGGGCGTTTGCGGTTTTTGAACTGCCCATCGCCCCGTATTTGAAATACAGCTTCGCCATTATTCTTCCCCTGCGCTTCTTCATATTTACACACAAAATTGTACAACATTCGGCGGATAATGTCAATGCGATTTGCAAATTGAAAATATTTATTTTTTATTTCTTGACATTTTTCGCCCCGCAATATATACTCTTATCCGTAAGAAAAAAGGCGGTGATTTTTTGGCAAGGATAAAACCGGGAATAAGAATATGTATAAATGTCGGTATAGCGGCGGCTGTCATTGCGGTCTGCTCGCAGATAAGCGTACCGACGATCGTTCCGTTCACAATGCAGACGTTCGCCGTGTTTACGGTAGTCGGGCTGCTCGGGATATGGCAGGGGACGTGTGCCGTTTGCGTTTATATTGCCCTCGGCGCAATAGGCGTTCCAGTTTTTTCGGGCTTCCGCGGCGGTATTGCCGCATTGACAGGCGCAACGGGCGGATATATCATCGGCTTTATCGCGCTTGCGCTGATTATGGGAGCGATAATAAAAATAAAGCCGGGGAGTCGCCCTTGGGCATATATCGCAATGGCTCTGGGACTTGCCGTCTGTTACGCCTTCGGCAGTCTCTGGTTTTATCTCGTATATGCCGCAAAGGGCGAGACAAGGAGCTTCTGGAGCATACTTTTGTCCTGCGTTTTCCCTTATCTGATTCCGGACGCCGCAAAGGCTGTTCTCGCGCGGATGATAACGGAAAGATGCGGAAAATATATAAAAAAATAAAGATGCCCCCGGCAAAACGCGCGCCCGAATTTCGGCTTCGCCCGTATCACCGGGGGATAATTCTTCATTTATGCTTTTACGCCGAACACGCAGAGCGGAACCTCCCTGTCGGGCACGGTCAGCTTGCCGTCGTCGACAAGACTTTCGACAAGATAAGCGGCAACGTCAAGGCGATGATATATCTTTGCAACATCCCCGCACTGATCCTTTACGCTTTCCGGAACGTACTCTCCGAGAACGCCCTCCGCAATATCGGAGACTTTTATCATAAGCGCGGCGATTTTATCGGAAAGAGCGTCCGTTATACCGAGCAGAGATCTGTATACCGCCGAATCGAAAACGGGAAATTCCGCTTTCAATACACCGTCCGAGGAGGAAATAAATCCTCCGGAGATGAGAGACGGGAGGGTGCTGTTTCTTTCGTCTGCCTTTTCGCCGAGAATCGCAGAGCACATTGCTTCGATTTTCTCATCGAATCTGTTATGTCTGAAAAACTGACATTTTTCAATCGCACAATAATTTTCCGCGGAAAACCAAGCCGTCTGCGCCCTGTTCCATACCTCCATACAGATTCCGTTGAAATGATGATTTTCATAGCTTCTGTCGTGACCGAAAAGGAAGCCGTAACCGCCGCGAGGGAGTGCCTTTGCCTTTCCTATCGGCGAGCGTTTTTTCGCCTTCGAATAGCCCCCGACAGACGCAACGTTGAGCAGCATCCATAAAAGCCTGTTGTCATCATAGTTGTTTCCGTCAAAGGAAAGCGCTCTGACCGGCGCAAGCAAGCCCTTCGCTTCGTCAAAGAGACCGTCCGCCGCCTCTTTATAAAGTGCTTTCGTCTTGCCGAGCAGGTCTCTTTCGTAATCCTCTGTGAGGATGACGAGATTTGTTCTGTATTTTTCGCCGCTCTTTATGAGAATTCCCGCCGCCTCCAGCGTATCGAGCTCTTCCTCAAGATACGGCATTGCAACTCCCAGCTCGCAGGAAAGCTCCTGCGCCGTCATCGGAACGTCATATGCGGCAAGGACTATCGAGCCCGGGAGCCTGCGATTGAAAAGTCCGTCATAATGATTTCTGTCGCCCCAGAAATTGAGATGAAATTCGCCGGGATTATAGCTTTTTTCTCCTAATTTTCGTGTCATACCGATTCCCTCTTTCAATAATTTTCTTGTTTTGAACAGATGATATTTGACCATTTCGACGCTGATCTTCTGTTCTTTTGAAATCTCGGAGCAGGATCTGTTATAAACGTAATAGGCAAGGCAGACCTCCCTGTGTACCTTTGAGAGAAGAGAGAGCTCCCTGCGGAGAAGATATATGCTTTCGCTCTGCGTCTCGTCCTCGACATATTCCTCCTCCGGCGTCGGTGTTGCAAAAATGACCTCCGTCGTCTCCGAAAGTTCCTCCGCTCTTGCGGCAAACTCTTTCCGCTTTATGAATTTTCTGAAGGTGTTCTCCGCTATTTTCCAGGCAAACGCCCAAAACGACTCTTCATCCTTCAGTCTCCCCGCCGACTTCAATATCTCGCAGACAATCTCCGATGAAAGATCGTCAACGTCGTCCTTATCATAAAGACGGGCAAAAGAATAACCGTATATTGCCGTCAGATTTTCGGAGATGAGCTCCGCCGCCCGCTTTTCGTTCATTCCCCCGCTCCTTTTCGTTGTTTTTTGAAAGCTTTCGTCTATATAGTATCGCTGCCGCCCGCGCGGTTAACACGAATTTTAAAAATCCCGTATTTATTTTATCTTAAAACTCTCTTCGGGTCAACCGAAATTCCGTATTATCCCTTTTATTCGGTATAAATTGACAAATTACATTTTTTGATGTATAATTTTCTGATGTGCAAAAAAACTGCTTCCGCTTTTTTCGTTTGCGGAATATAACGAGGTAAAAATGCTTATATTTTATTTGAATATGATAGATGAGGGCGGCGACAGAGATCTGTTCGAAAGGCTTTATGAGGATTACCGCGTCAAAATGTACTATGCGGCGATGAGCGTTCTGCATAATCAACAGGATGCGGAGGACGCTTTGCATAACGCCTTCCTCTCCATTGCGAAAAACATAGACAAGGTTTCGTCTCTTGAGCAGGACGAAACCGCCGCATATCTTTTCCGTGCCGCAAAGAACGCCGCTCTGAATCTTTACGCAAAGAAGAAAAAGCGGGACGAATATGAAATCTCCGTCGAAAATTATGCGCCGTTTGAAAACATCAGCGATGACGAGCTTATAAGAAAATCGGAAGAGCTGCAAACGGAGGAGATCATAAACTGTCTTGAGTCTCTGCCGGAGCATTATCGGGTCGTTCTCGATCTTCATTTCAGACACGGATATTCCGTCAAACAGACGGCAAATGCGCTCGGCATCAATACGAGCACGGTCAAGCAAAGGCTCGTGCGCGGCAAGAAAATACTTTTGGAAAAACTCGGGGAGGTGAAGAAATGATGAATAATAACCGTCTTGTACTGGCGTTTGCAGAGGTTGAGAGGCGCGAAATCGGACGTTTGCCCTCCGATGATAAAATTGTCTGGAAGCCTTCTGCGGAGTTTGAAAGGAAAATGGCAAAGCTACTGAAAGAGGAGAGGACGCCCCTTTGGCAGCTGATAAACACAAGGGCAAAGAGAGCCGTTTGCATTGTTCTCGTCATTTTAGCCGCTCTCGGCGCGTCTATGAGCATAAAGGCGGTAAGAGAGCCTGTCGTCCGGTTCTTTGTTGAGATTTATGAAGCGTTCGCAAGAATAACTCATCCCCAGCAGAGCGAGACAACAATCGAAACCGCATACGCCCTTCCCGGCGATATGTTGCCAGAAGGGTATGAGCTTTCGTACGAGCGTTCTTCTCCCACATTTTATAGCGAGGAATATACCATCGCTGACGGAAAAACGATATACTTCTGTCAAGCTGTCATAGCATCAACAAATATAACAATCGATAAAGAAGGAACTTCGGCACTTGAAATCTTCGTCGGTACATACGAGGGAAGATATTACAAATCAAAGAATACCATAAATCTGATCTGGTCTGACGGGACGTATCTCTTCAATATGATCGCTCCGGACACCTTTGAGATCGGGGAGCTTGTCCGCCTTGCGGAAAATCTGCGGGAAAAATAAAAATTTTTTCAAAAAGCTGTAACCGTTTTTTGTCTTTCAATTGTTGTATAGGACAGAGAAGACAAGTTTAACCCGTTTTTGGAGGACAAAAAAATGAAGCTTTCGAGAAAATTTCTGTTTGTTGCAGTCGCTGTGATCCTTTCGGTATCGACCCTCGCTATGACAGCCGTATACGCAATCGGAGGAATCTCAACATATAATAACAACCTGAATATGACAGCCACCTCGTTCATCATCACGAACGACTTGGGAGAAATTAGTGGTCGTTTCGTTGGATATGCGGACATAACGACAGAAGCCATAATCGAATCGAAGATACAGAAAAAGACTTTGTTCTGGTGGTCCGATGTTGACAACGGCGAGACGGACAACACCTGGGTAGACCATTTTTATAAAGTCTCCGGCGACATTTATCACTCCCTTGAGATAACCAAAAAAGGCACATACCGCGCAGTTGTTACATATACGGTCAAAGGCACAGGCGGTGCCGACGATGTTATCGAAGAGGTCATCGAGTTCGTATATAAATAATGTCAAAGCGGCGTGACCGGAGTTTGCCGAGAGCGCCCGCAGCATAATTTCCCGCCCCCCGTCTGCTCAAAAAAGGATCGCATTGACTTTCACAGTGCGGTTCGTTTTGAGCAGTTTTTTTCGATAAATTTTATCCGTCCGCGCCGAAAATAAGGCGTCATAAGCCTTTAAAACATAAAAAGAGACCGATACCGGAAACGGTATCGGTCTTTCTTTATATTTCAAGCATTACAGCCGAGCGCGGCGGTATTTCGCACCTGCCGCCGGAGACGACGGCCTCCCCGCCGAAGCGGAAAATCTCCTTCTTCGGGGCAACATCGCAGGCAAACGACGCGCTCTTTGCCGAGGGATTTATGACAACAAGCACTCTCTCCCCCTCGCCCTCTCTTATATATGCAATGGGGTATGAGTCCTTTTCGACATATACAAATCTGACCTCGCCCTTGTTTGAGAGCGCGGGATGCGCATTGCGCAGCTTTATCAGGCGTTTAACCTCGTGATAAATCGAGTTTTCGTCCGCTATGCTCTTTTCGACGGTCGGGCGGTTTTCATCGGGGTCTATCGGAATATAGAGCTTTTCGGGAGACGAAAGTCCGAAGCCCGCATTTATCGTCCCGTCCCATTGCATGGGCGAGCGGGAGCCTGTTCTTCCGTAGCCGCCTTCAACCGAAACAAGATTTTCAACAAATCTCATTCCGATTTCGTCGCCGTAATAGATAAACGGCACACCGGGCATCGAAAGGATGAACGCAAACACCAGCTTTATTGCCGTTTCGTCGTGCGTCAGGGCAAGACGCTTGGAATCGTGGTTGCCGGAATATATGCTTATATAGCCCTTGTCTTTCGTTTTTTCATAATAACTGATATATTTTTCTGCAAGAAGCGAAAAATCGCTTTCACATTCCGATGAAAAATACGGTTTTTCCTTGCGGAAAAGCTCCGGAGAAAAGTCCATATGGAACCCGCCGATTATGGATTTATCCGGTTCGCTCCATTCGGAAATGAGCACAGCCTCCGGATATTTTTCGTCCAGAAACGCGCGAACCTTTCCCCATAGCGCCATATTTCCCTTGCTGTCCTCATCGTTTTTTATAAGCGAGCTTGCCATATCGACTCTGAATCCGTCGCAGCCCATATCAAGCCAGAAGCTCATAATTTTCATAAGCTCGGCAAGCGTCGCCTTCGGGCCTTCGTCGTCCATACTCTGCTGCCAGGGCTTATCGGGCTTATAGAAGCCGTAATTGAGGGCGGGCTGATGAGAGAAGAAGTTGACGGCGCATACGCCGTTCCTCTCCGAAATGCCGAGGATGCAGTTCATTCCGGGCTTAACCCAGATGTTGTTTGTCCAAACGTAGCGGTCTGTATATTCGTTTCTCTGCGCCTTCATTGATTCTTTGAACCACGGATGTTCGGAGGATGTGTGTCCCGCAACGAGGTCAAGCAGAATTCTTATACCCTTTTTGTGTGCCTCGTCAAAGAGGCGTTTCAGGTCTGCGTTCGTTCCGTATCTCGGCGCAACGGAATAAAAATCCGAAATATCATAGCCTGCGTCGCCGAAGGGCGATTCGAAACAGGGGTTGAGCCAGATAGCGTTGCAACCCAAGTCCTTGACGTAATCCAGCTTTTCGATTATGCCGGGTATATCGCCGATACCGTCCGCATTTGAATCCCGAAAGGACTGCGGATATATCTCATAAAAAATTGCCGAGTCAAGCCAATGTGCCATATTTTCCCCTTTCCGTTTACGAAAACGCCTTTATACTCTTTATTTTGTGCTCTCCGTCGCTGTCAAGTATTTCAAGTCTGAACCGCGGACAACGCATTGCCGGTATCGCGCATATGTGCTTATGCCCTATGCCGTGACCCTCGCAGATACAGACCTCCCAGTTGCTGTAAGGGTATTTTGAGGGTATCGTCGCTATCAGCCGCCATTCCCTGACAGCCTCTCCCTCCGTTATGTCCTCTTCTATAACCACTCTTCTGACAAGCGGCAGGTTTACCGTATCTGATATTTCCGCATATTTTTCCTTTGAATATGCAATCTCATATCTGCCGTCATCATTCTGTCTGACAGGCTCAAACGGGAGCGGCATAAAATATCTCCTGCGGATTTCCGCCGCAAGCTCGTGCAGCCTTTTTACATCGCTGTCCGCCAGAAGTCCCCTTTCGTCGGGGCCGATATTGAGAAGGAAGCTCGCCCCTCTGCCAACGGTACATTCATACATTCCGATAAGCTCCTCAACAGACTTTATCGATTCCTCGTTGTTGTCATAAAACCAGCTGTCGCGAAGTCGGCAGTCACCCTCCGCCGCCATAAAGAGCGTCCGCTCCTTATCTCCGCGACGGAGCGTCTTTGTATAAAAATTGCGCGTGTCAACGTATCCGTCCTCGTTTCCGACGCCGAAAACATCCGGAAAATCCAATCCGAAAATGAGTATGTCGGGCTGGAGCGAACGTATCACGCCGACTATACGCTCTGCGTCATATTTATGGTCGCCCGAAAATGCGCCGTCAAGCCAGAGATAATCTATTCTGCCGTATCTGCCGTCAAGCAGCTCCGTGAGCTGACCGATAAAATATTCGTCATATGCTTTTTCATCGGAAAAATCGACGTCGCCGCCCCACTGCGCGGGAGAATAATAAATTCCGCAGCCGAGTCCGCCGCGATGGCAGGCGTCGGTAAACTCTTTGACAACATCTCCCTTTCCCCCTCGCCAAGGCGAATTTCTGACGGAATATTCGGAATAATCCGTCTGCCAGAGGGCAAAGCCGTCGTGATGCTTTGCCGTAAGCACGGCGTATCTTGCTCCCGCAAGCTTTATCTCGCTTATCCAGCGGTCGCAATCAAGCTGCGTCGGATTGAAAAGCGACGCGCTCATATCCCTGCCGTCCCAGTCGTGATGACCGTGGCAGAATGTCCGTATTCCGAAATGCAGAAATATTCCAAACTCCCAGCCGAGATATTTCAGCTGGTTTTCCTTCGGTTTGAGCTTCATTCGTTGCTCCTTTTTCATATAAAATCTCTTTTTATGCAATCATTTTAGCATACAAATTCTCCAAAGTCAACGAAAAACACACGCATTCCGCCCCGCGTGACAAGAATATCTCCGCGCGCATAAAATATCAGAAATACCGATTTATTTTTCCGAAAGGAGCAACTATGAAGACATACAGCATAGGTATTCTCGGCGCGACGGGCGCGGTCGGCAGAGAGATGATGAAAATTCTTTCCGAGCGGGGCTTTCCCGTCGGCAATATACGGCTTTTTGCCTCGGAGCGCAGCGCAGGCAAAATAATGACTTTTATGGGCAATGAAGTGACCCTGGAAAATGCAGACGGCGCCGATTTTTCGGGGCTTGATTTCGTCCTCGGCGCAGTCTCCTCCGACCTTGCAAAAAAATTTGCCCCGAAAATAATCTCGTCAGGGGCTGTTTTTATTGATAATTCGAGTGCGTTCCGCTCGGATGAGCGCGTTCCGCTCGTCATTCCGGAAATAAATCCGACCGACGCCTTCTCTCACAGCGGCATAATTTCAAACCCGAACTGCTCGACTATAATAACTCTCGTCGCCGCAAACGCCATCTGTCGTCTCTCGCCGATAAAGGCGATGATTGCGTCAACTTATCAGGCGGTGAGCGGTGCCGGCGAGGGCGGCATTCGCGAGCTTTCTGAGCAGCAGGCTTCGCTTGCGAGGGGCGAGCCGACATTCTGCCGCATCTTTTCGCACAGGATTGCGGAAAATCTGATACCGTTCATCGGTTCTCCGTCTGTCGCGGGCTACACAACCGAGGAGCTGAAAATGCAGAGCGAGGGCAGAAAAATTCTGCATCTGCCGGGCCTTTCCGTCACCTGTACTTGCGTGAGGGTGCCCGTCGTACGGTCGCACTCGGTTTCCGTTTCGGTCTTTACGAAGGAAAAGATCTCAGTCGAGCAGGCAAAAAAGGCGTTCTCTTCGTCGGACGGCTGTCACCTTTGCGATGGAGAGGACTATCCTATGCCGCTTTACGCAAGCGGGGGAGATACGGTTCTCGTCGGCAGGGTGAGAGAGGATTTCACGCGCGAAAACGGCATCGCGTTTTTCTGCTGCGGCGACCAGCTACGCAAAGGTGCCGCAACAAACGCCGTCCAAATCGCGGAACTGCTTTCCCTTTGACCTACTTTTCTTCGAGAAGAAAAGTAGGCAAAAGAAGCTTCAGTTATCGGGAAGGATATACAGACCTTTCGATAACTGCGCATACGGGGCTTATCAAAAAGGCAAAAGAAACTTCGGTTATCGAGAAGGATATACAGACCTTTCGATAACTGCGCAGACAGGGCTTATCAAAAAGGCAAAAGAAACTTCGGT